>Ga0209381_1000325_pt1 | contig 129482 bp, 92 predicted proteins | sample DewCreD2012metaG_FD_184111 | JGI IMG/M metagenome (GOLD analysis project Ga0209381, IMG submission 184111) | Hot spring sediment bacterial and archeal communities from British Columbia, Canada, to study Microbial Dark Matter (Phase II) - Dewar... ...
CAATTTATTGGAAGGTACACTGGCCATCAAAGCGTCAAGCAGTCCCAGTTGTGGATTAGTGGTCGTTTGCATTCACTCTCTTGGACGTTTGCCAAGCCAAAATGTTCAATTGTTTTGCAGAGATTTCCTGTTATAAATTGTAAATTCATCAAGCTTACCATTGAAACCATAATAGCCGTGACGAGAGCCGAGATGAAAGGGTAGTTCGGTCCACGCTAATTCGGTCCCCAAGTTGCCTTGTGCAACATTCGTGCCATTGCAATACAAGGTTGTAAGGCCATTGTTTCTATTGAAAGTTAATGCGATGTGAGCCCATTCATTGGCACGAAGGGTATCCGGCGGGCTATGAATAATGCGGTCAGACGCGTTTCTGGTCCGCAAGTTTGCATAAATCATTCCTGGCACGTCATTATAACCGTTTAGATTGATCCAAAAGTGTAATCCATATTGGTGGGGCGCTGAGAACTCAACAACCGCTTGCTGGGTGGAGATATTTCTAGGAAATATCCATCCCTCAATTGTGAAACTCTCAAGTATTAATGATTGTGATTCAGCAATGTCCACTGAGTCACTGCCGCCATGTAAATCGAACGCTGCACCAACCAAACCTGTGGCATATGCCACCCCGCCAACAAGTGTGGCATTATTGGTCAACGCATAATCTTGGGCTGTAGTTTCGGCCTTCCACCATCCCACCATCCCCTGCGGCGCAGGCGTGCAATCCGAGGCACGTGCGTTTAAAAGGTGACACAATGTCAGGGTTAGACACCAAACCCACACTCCTTTTTCAGCGAAGTTTGTTTTCATAGGCTATGAGCTCTTTGTAGTACGGAAACCTACAACTTATTGAGGCCACAGTGCAAGCTTTATTTTGATAATATATTTTCACAATGTGGATAATGAATCATGATGATAAAGGGTATCACAGGTAAGGGAACGGTATCTCTTGGCCCGCCCTTCACTCGTTGATCATCCCATAGCGGCCGTGGCGCCAGTCACAAATGCCGCGCCAGATTCCGACGGCATTGGCGGGTTGGCCAAGCAAGAGGAAGAAAAGCATTTTAATCGGCAGCACCGCCACCAGGTGAATACCAAGCGTAAGCGGATAGGGAAGGCCGACGCGATGCGTCTGGAGGACGTAAAGGTTGTTGCGGGTGCTGTAACGCAGTTGAAGACCCCGGTTTTTGGCCAAAGTGGTGGAGGTCTTGTGCCACAACTTGGCGGTCGGCAGATACATGACGCGGAAGCCAGCCTTTTTGATGCGCTGGCAGAAGTCCGAGTCTTCGGAATAAAACACCAAATCACTTTTCAAGTAGCCGAGTTTTTGTGCAAGTTCGGCCCGCACCATATAACCGCAGCCTGTCACAAAAACACATTCGCGCGGATTGTCGTAACGGGGGTGGTCACGGCGTTCCCAACCGAAATGCATGGAGTGTCCGTGCCATCCAATGTGACCGCCGGCGTGCCAAATGATTTGAGGGCGGTCATGAAAAAACACCTTGGAGCCCACCAGCCCAACATCGGGATGACTTTCAAGGTAGGAGGTCATTTCACGCAAGATGGCGCGGTCAAAAATGACGTCATTGCTGGTGCTGAATAAATAACGGGCGCCCTGCTGTACCAACCATTCCATGCCTTGGCTGGTGGCATGAGCATAGCCCATGCCTGTGGCGTTGGCGATGAGATGCACTTGGGGGAATTCCTTTCGCACCATTTCCGGGGCGCCGTCGGTGGAGCCGTTGTCCACCACCACCACCTTGAAATCCGGATAATCAATCTGCAGACAAGAGGCCAATGTCTCCCGAAGGGTATCCTTGAGGTTCCAGTTGACAATGACCACGCCGACACGCGGCCATGAATTTTGTGAAGTATGGTCAGCCATGCGATAAAGAACCAGCCGCGTCGTTTTTGGAATTTGGCATCGTCTGCAACCGGGCAATGAGTGAAGCGGGGGCCGGCCCCATGCGCCCCCGTCGCGCATCTTCTAATCCCCGCGCCATGGCGCGAAATTTGGCGGATTTTTGCTTTTCGAAAAACAAGATTTTCATCACTTCAAGCCCCCACCAAATCAGATCGTGAAAAAACCAGCCAGGGAACCGGGTTGCATGACGGCGATAAGTGATCCAGCGATTGCGTGTGTTGTAGTAGCGCCGCAAGGGACTGTGAGAAACCAAGCTGAAGGAAATGCCGAGACAACGATGTTTCTGCCGGGAACCCAGATGGTGGGGCAGCCAGACATTGGCGGCTTGGATGATCTGCCAACCTTTTTGTTTCAAGCGCAGGCAGAAATCAAAGTCCACATAATCAATGAAAAAGGTTTCGTCCATCATGCCGACGGATTCCGCGGCCTCAAGACGGACCAAATTGCCCGAAGCCATGGCGACGGGGACCGTCTTCCACGCTGGGGCGGTGGAAGTGGCCGGGGTTGGTGTTGGCGTGTCTTTGAGCCAATAGCGGGGAGCAACCACCGCCACTTTGTCGCCCAAGGGACAAGATTCCAACGCAGCAAACAATCCAGAAATGAAGTGAGTGGGAGGGGTGCTGTCCTGATCAAAGGTGGCCGCCCATGAATAGCCCTTTTCGAGAGCGTATCGGAAGCCTTGATTGAACGCTGTGGCCACTCCCAAGTTGTCCGGGTTTTGAAGCAGAGTCAGCCCGCTGGTTTTGACGGCTTCCTTGAGTGCGACGGGCCAGGAGGCATAAGTGCCATTGTCCACAACAACTACTTCACATGCTTGTTCCTTTAGTTGTTTTATTTCGCCAATAAGGGCTGGAAGTGGATTGTAGGCCACAATTATGCCACACACATTACGCATTTTATCAGGCCCTTATTTCACGGCCACCAGAACGAGCTCCTCCCCAATATATGGGAGTTGCTTCAATTTTAATGATTCCCAATGTTGGTAAAAAACCGCTTTGAGGGCACGCCACAATTCCGGCCGCTTCCCGAGGTTCATGTCGTGAGTAACACGCCTCTGCAGTGAAAAACTTACAGAAAAAACGGTTTCCGCGTTGGCTGGCGAGGTTGATATTTGAAAATTTTCAAAGCCTGCCATTTGGGCGCAGATAGCAATTGAGCTCGGAGAAAAAATCATTAGATGACGTGGTTGGTCCAAGCCCAACCAATGACGACCAAAAAGGCTGTGGCCCCAACTTTCGGTATTGGGTGTTACAACCACCAATTGCCCGCCGGGTTTGAGTATGCGTTTGCATTCTTTCAATGTTTCTACAGGTTGTGGCAGATGCTCAATAACATGGCGCAGTGTAATGGCATCAAACGAGTCTGAAGGAAAGCGGGCATCCTGCAAATCCCCCTGCTTAACGTTTAGTTTGTATTTTTCGCGTGCTACGGCAACTGCCTTGGAATCAATTTCAACTCCATCAACACACCACCCGCGGAGATGCATTTGATGCAAGAAACGGCCATCTCCACATCCAACATCTAAAAGGGTGCCAGTTTTGCACGATCCCAAAAACAAAGAGTCCATCTCCTTTTTGTGGCGGCTAAGTCCAGTTGCAATCCCAGCAAGGGAATTAAAGGCATTATACAGACAAAGACAGATTTTCCGGATTTTGCTTTCTTGGGCTGTGTCGTGGGTAAAGTAGGTTTCGTAAGCAAGCCAAAGGTCTTCAGTTAACGGCATGGGATTCATCCATAACAACCCACAGTTTCCATTTGCACATTTGGAAAGGCTCCATTTTCCGGCAGCACCGAATAAGCGATCATGCATGCCATCATACAGCGGGATGCCTCGATGCTGACATAAAGGACACAATTCCTGCGGTTTTGACCGCATGGCTTGTCTTGATTCAGCGATGATGCTCACTTTGTTTGCCTAACATTATTTGAATTGAAATGTCAACTTTGAGGCGAACAGGTTGAACAGTGGCAGGCGAATCCTTTTTCGGGTTTTTTACAGCCTCGGCGCGCATCATTTTTTCCAAGGTTGCTTTGCATAGAAAGGGAACATACATTGGCCGGTTGTATGGCAAAGACTGGCAACGCGGCGCAGGGTGTTGGTCCAACAAGCCGCTTTATGCAGGGGTGGGTGCTGGCAGGCCTCATCATTGTATTGGTGGTACTGCTCATTTTCGCCCGCAGCTTTTCCCAAAACCAAGTGATGTTTTCGAATGACGGCCCGCTCGGTGGGATGAGCGCAAAGTTCGTCGAAATGCCCGGCATCATGTTTGGCGTTTGGAATGATCTTTACTGGGTGGGAGGCCAGCAGCCGAGTGCATCCCCCACCTTCACTTCGTTTATCCTGTATGCGCTGGGACCGGTGGGACATTTGAAATGGTACGCCCCCTTGGCGATTTTGTTTGCGGGGTTGTGCGGGGCGTTTCTGGCGCGGCGGTTGGGGGGCAACGGAGGGGTGATGGCCCTGGCGGGATTGGCGGCGGCATTGAACGCCAACTTTTTTTCGTATGCCTGCTGGGGATTGGCAGCGCGGCCATTGACGTTGGGGGTTTTGTTGTTGGGCATCGCGGCGTTGTGGGGGCCGGAGCGGCGCCACTGGATTGTCAAAACCATTTTGGCCGGGTTCACCATCGGGGTGGGGTTGATGGAGAGTTACGATGTGGGGGCGATTTTCAGTTTGTACATGGCAGCCTTTGCCTTTTTCCTGGCCATCATTGACGCACCGAAGCCGCTTTCCGGCGTCGGGCGCGGGGTGTTGCGGGTGGGCTTGCTGGCGCTGTGCGCAGCCGTGATGGCAGCGCATACGTTATCCACTTTGATTGGCACGCAAATCAAAGGCGTGGCCGGCATGGAGCAGACCAAGGAAAGCGTGGAGCGGCGCTGGGATGAAGCCACTCAATGGAGTCTGCCCAAAGCAGAAACGTTCCGCATCTTGATTCCGGGGCTTTACGGCTACCGGATGGACACCCCCGACGGCGGGGCCTATTGGGGCACCGTGGGGCAGACACCCGGTTGGGAGAAGCACCGCATGGGGTATCCGCGTTATTCGGGGGCTGGTGAGTACGCAGGCGTGCTGGTGGTATTGGTGGCGCTGTGGGCGGTGGCCCAAGCGTTGCGCGGGGAAAAAAGTGTGTTCGACGCACGGGAGCGGAAGATCATTTTATTTTGGGCCGCCGCTGCGGTGATTTCCTTGTTGTTTGCCTGGGGACGCCATGCACCGTTCTACAAAATCATTTACGCGTTGCCCTACTTTTCCACCATTCGCAATCCCATCAAATTTACGCATCCGTTCCATTTGAGCGTGGTGCTCTTGTTCATCATCGGTTTGGTGGGCGTCTGGCGGGCTTACTTGGCGCGCACCGCCGCGGTGCAACCATCTTTGGCTCAGCAGGTGGCGCAGTGGTGGAAAAGCGAGCGCGGCTTTGAAAAACGTTTTACGTGGGGTTTGCTGGCGGGGCTGGGGTTGAGCCTGCTGGGATTTCTGATGTTTTCAGCCTCCCGCAACGAAAAGCTGGATTTCTTGAAAGCATCCGGTTTTGACGCCACCACCGCCATGCAGGTGTTGAGTTTCAGCACTGGGGAAATTGGTTGGTATTTGCTTTTTCTGGTGCTGGCCATCGGGCTGGCGGTTTTGGTCATGAGCCGCGCCTTGAGCGGGCCGCGCGCAGGCTGGGCGTTCGGGTTGGCCTTGGCACTGTTGGTGGCGGACATGGCCCGCGCCAATGCGCCGTGGGTCATTTATTACGATTACAAGGAGCGTCTGGCGAGCAATCCTGTGCTGGACATTCTGCGCGACAAGCCGCACGAGCACCGGGTGAAGATTCTGCCATTCCGGGTGAGCGAGGCCATGGGACTGCTTCAACAGGTGTATCAAATCGAATGGGCCCAACATCAATTCCCCTATTTCAACATTCAAACGCTCGACATCGTGCAGGAGCCGCGCCGGGCGGTGGAGAATGTGGCTTACCGGGAAACTTTTGAGAGCACCAACCTTGCCTTGGTCGGGCGGATGTGGGAACTCACCAACACCCGTTACATCCTCGGCATGGCGGGAAATTTGCCCGATTTGCTCAATCAAATGCTCGACCCGCAGAAGCGCCGTTTTCGTTTGCACACCGCCTTCAACATCGTGCCGCGCAAAAACGAAGCACGCCAATTTAGCGATTTGACCACGGAAATTTCCTCCAACGGCCCCTTTGCTCTTATTGAATTCACCGGCGCATTGCCGCGGGCAAAGTTGTACCCGCAGTGGCAGGTGGTCACCAATGGCCAGGAAACGTTGAAGATTTTGGCCGATTTGAATTTTGACCCGTGGGAACGGGTGTTGGTGGAGTCCATGCCCGCAGAGGCCAAGCCTGCCGGCGATGCTGCGTCGGGCGCCACCGGAAAGGTGGAGTGGCTGAGCTATGCTCCCAAGGCCTACGCCTTGCAAACGGAGTCCGAAAAACCGGCGGTCCTGCTCATCAACAACAAGCATCATCCGGCATGGAAAGTGCAAGTGGACGGTCAGCCAGCGGAGCTTCTGCGATGCAACTTTTTGATGCAAGGTGTGTTTGTGCCCGCCGGCAAACATCGCGTGGAGCTTCGCTTTGAGCCGCCGGTGACGGTGTTTTATGTGAGCCTGGCCTCTTTTGGCCTGGCGTTGATTTTGTGTGTGTGGCTGTGGTGGATGGCCCGGCTCGCTCCTGCGCCGGCCACGGTACCGGTGGCAGACACAGCCACGGCCACCACTGCACGCAGCAAAAAAATCAATCCTTCCAACAATTGACGGACATCACACCGGAAGGCTGAAACCATGAGCATTCGCATCGGTATTTTGACAGGTGGTGGCGATTGCCCCGGCTTGAACGCAGTGATCCGGGCGGTGGGCAAGTCCGCCACAACTCACGGCTGGGAAACGCTGGGATTTCGCAACGGGTTCGAGGGACTCCTCGACAACGATTACCGGGTGTTGAATTACAAGGACATGGACGGCCTGCTGCTGCGCGGCGGCACCATCCTGGGCACCACCAACAAGGGACGCTTTGCCGTGAAAACCGGCCACGGTGAGACGCATCGCATTCCAGAGCCGGTGTTGGCGCAGACCAAGGCCAACCTGCAGGCGCTCGGTTTGCGCGCCTTGGTGGTGGTGGGGGGGGACGGCACCCTCACCATTGCCCAGCAGCTTTTTGAGGCGGGCGTGCCGCTGGTGGGAGTGCCCAAGACAATTGACAACGACTTGGAAGCCACGGCATTCACCTTCGGCTTCGACAGCGCGGTGGCCTGCGCCACCGATGCCCTGGACCGCCTGCATACCACCGCGGAGAGCCACAACCGCGTCATGGTGTTGGAGGTCATGGGCCGCTACGCCGGCTGGATTGCCATGCACGCGGGCATTGCCGGCGGGGGCGATGTCATTTTGATTCCCGAAATTCCGTTCACCTACGACAGCATTTGCGCAAAGATTGCCGAGCGCGAAGCCCGCGGCAAACATTTTACCCTGGTGGTGGTGGCCGAGGGAGCCCGTCCCAAGGGCGGGGACTTCATCACCAGCGGCCCCCAGGAGGCCAACCGCGAAGCCCGGCTGGGAGGCATCGGCGCCATCGTTGCGGCGGAAATTCAGAAGCGCACCGGCAAGGAAACGCGCGTCTGTGTCTTGGGACATTTGCAGCGCGGAGGCGGCCCGACAACGTTTGACCGGATGATTTGCACCCAATTCGGCGCCATGGCCGTGCGGCTCATTGCCGCAGAACAATACGGCTACATGGCGGCCTTGCGCCCGCCGGAAGTGGTGGCGGTGCGCATCAGCGATGCCATCGGCCGTTTGCGGGTTATTGACCCCAACGGCGAGCTCGTCCAAACGGCGCGAGATTTGGGCGTCAGCTTGGGCGATTAAGGGGCCGCGTGCGGTGCCGCTTCCTCCAGTGGCTTGCTCGTTCGCTTATTCAAGCCGAATACGATAGAAACGGCGTTCGGCGAAGTCTGCATCCACCCAGCGCAGCGGCAGCCCCAGGGCCGGCAAGGAGGGCGATAACGCCTGCCATGGACCGTTGAGTTGTGTGGCGCGTTCCAACACCAGACGGCCCCGGACACCGCCGGTTGCCTTCACGACGACGTTTTCACACTGGCTGAAATACAGCGCAGAAATATGCACGCGACTGCCTGCGTTCAAAGGGTGTGTGCCGGCAAGATACTCCTGCAAGTTGGAGGCGCCGTCGCCATCGGCATCACCGGCTGCGTCTGAGGCATTGAGCGGGTTCAGGCCGAATGCCCTTTCGTAATCATCCGGCATGCCATCCCCGTCAGTGTCTGTGTTGGCCGGGGTGGCCAGAGTTATCGCAGGCGAAAATTCGGACGTGTTGCCGGCTTCATCCGTGGCAGTGGCGGCGATGGTGCCCGTTGCGCCCAAGGTATTCGTCAACGTCACCGCAAAGGCCGCCTGCCCGCTGCCATCCGTAGCCACCTGCGCCTCGCCGAGCCAGATTTGATTGGAGGTGGTGGTGAGGTAAAAGTCCAGCAGGTAGGTTTGTTGCGGACGTGAAGAAAGTTGCCCGGAAATGTGAATGGCAAAGCGGCCGGTCACGACGTTTAGGACTGGATAATTTTGCAACAGATTCGATCCCTCATCGGTATCGCCTGGATCATTCGCGGTGGGACCGCCGCTCCCCAAATCAATGGGCAAACCCGATGGATTAATAATGGCGTTGCCGCGGATGCTGTTGCCCACGCCCTGATCAAGAACGCGGACTCCGTCATAATCCACCATGCGGGCGTAGCCAATCCGGTTGCCCTCGCCGGGGCCCGTGCCGCCAATGCGGTTGTTGGAGGCGTCCAATTGGATAATGATCCCATGAAAATCATTCCCCAGCGCCGAAAAACCATCGGTGGCCAGCCCAATGAAATTTCCCTGTACAATGTTCCCGTTGGCCGAAGGATTTTCAATATGAATGCCGGAGGCGCGATTTCCGCTGATGACATTGCCGGCGCCCGGGAGCGGGCTGCCGATGTAGTTGGATGGGGCCGTGATGTAGATGCCGGGTCCCTCGTTGGCCAGCGCGGTGCGGCCTGCGGCATCGGTGCCGATGCGGTTGCCTTCCACCCGGTTTTGCATGGCCGAAAGCCCTTGGATGGTGAGGCCCACCACCTGGTTGCCGCTAATTTGATTCCCCGCTCCCGGCGCACTGCCGCCGATAAAATTGCGCGGCGCATTTTCGATGGCAATGCCCCATTGATTACTGATGGCCACAGTACCGGCCGGATTCACGCCAACCCGATTGCCAATCACCACATTATTGGAAGTCGAGGCCCCGCCCATATAAATGCCGGCCTCACTGTTGCCCGAAATAATGTTGGCCCCTGAGGCGCGGCAATCGCCAATCAGATTGGCCGCAGCTTGAAGCAAAGTGATGCCGTCCTGTTGGTTGGGCAGGCGGGCTGTCCCCGCGGCGTTCATACCAATGCGGTTGCCCAAAATCCGATTACCATCTGCTCCAGGCCCCAGCAGGTAAATCCCGCTTTGCCGGTTGCCTGAAATAAGATTGCCCGCTCCTGCCGCCAATCCCCCGATCTCGTTGGACGAAACGCCGTACAACACCACACCGGATTGCAGATTACCCAAGGCCGCCATGCCCGTCGCATCCGTGCCGATGAAGTTGCCCCAAATCCTGTGTCCCTGTGCGCCCGCGCCTGCAATGATGATGCCGTTTTCGGTGCAACCACCGATGACATTGCGCTCCGCAGCGCTGAGCCCGCCAATCAAATGCCCCGTGCCTCCCGAAATGCCGATGCCGTTTTCTCCCATGCCCGCAGCGTTTTGGCCGTTGGCGTCCGTGCCGATGAAGTTGCCCTGAATAATACACCGCGAAACATTTTCCAACCGGATGCCATCCCGGCTAAACCGGTGGATGACCAACCCGCGGATGACGCAATCATCCGCCAACACGAGCAGGCCATAGGCATTGCCCGCCGCCACGCCGTCCAACACAACCAACGGGCGGCCCGTGTACCCCGGCTGTGTGGTGGCGTCCAAGGTCACCGTCTCATTGATTTGCGGCAGTTGTGACAAGAGGGCGATTAAAAACGGCCCGGTCCCTGGAATGAAAAAAACAATTCGGTCCGGCCCAAATTGATCATTGGCATCGGTGATGGCCTGCCGCAAAGAACCGGCGCCGGAATTTCCCGTGTTTGTGACGGTAAAGGTGGCTGCTTGCAGGGCCAGCGTCATCAGAAAGAGCACCAAGCCCAAGCCTCGCCCCATGATTTTCCATGCCTTCATGCCGTGTGTTTTCCCATCACCAGATGACGTGGTGGGCGCTTTTTAAGCAACAATTCCACCGGAATCTCCACCGTCAACTGCCGTCCCAAAAATTCGAGCAGCACCGCCACGCGTTGCCGTGCCGGTAACACCCGCGTGACGACTGCGGTCAGCCCGGCAAACGCCCCTTGGACCACTTCCACGGTGTCCCCAGGCGCCGGCTCGGCGTTGACCTCGCGCACCTCTTCCGCTCCAAACTCGGCCATCAACGCCGCCATCGTTTCCGGCGGCACAATCGGGATGTGGTTTCCAAAATGAACAATCGTCTGCACCCCCGCCGCATACCGCACTTGCTGGGCATGGGCATGAAGATTGAAACGGACAAACAGGTAACCGGGAAACAAAGGCTCGACCACATGGATTTTCCGCCCCTTGAACGGGCGCTCGAAACCAATCCGGGGAAAAAACACCTGCGCGTCACGGCACAACTGAATGTGAGCCGCGGCGATGTGCTCATGCTTGGGCTTGGCCTTGATGCAAAACCAATGGAAGTCCTGATCCGATTGTGGTTTGGCCTGCAGAACCCCATTTTGCCCGGTCAAAACGTCACCGTACACGTGCTCATGCTGCGCAATCCCCCGCCCCCTTGTCAATGCCTCGCCCATCATGGCCCGGCAGTTTCACGCACGGCCATGGCGCCGGCTGCCGCCTCCAATTCCGCCAACAGCGCCGGGTTGGGCGCGGCAAGGAAAACGTGCATCTTCATCGTCGCCAGACGGTCGCCTTCCTTGCGGGAAAGGGACTTGAATACATCGGGGATGATGGTTTCCGCATAAAACAATCCCTTGTCTTCGTACCGCCGCCACTCCACCTCGCGACTGCCCAGCCGTCCTTTTTCAACGCGCACCGACAGGTACGGGTCGCGTTGGTGATGATGTTGGGGGGCCGGCCCAAGGTAAATGCCCACTCCGGCTTTGAGCTGGCGGTTGCGCAGATAAAACACAGTAAAATCCTTCCCATCCTGCCGCTCGGCCACGTAACTGGCGGGCAATTCAATCTGCAGGGGCGGCACCTCGTCAAAAGGACCCGCCAGCACGTGACGCATCAAGCGGGCCGAATTTTCCGCCGCGGTCCCTACCGGCTGCGGCGGCGGCAGGGGGGCGGACTTGGTATTCTTGGCGCAGCCGGCGGCAAGCACGGTTGCTCCCACGCAAGCCATCCACAGGCAGGGAAGTTTTTTTCTCATGATGCAGGCGTGGCCAGTTGACGGCGCACCAGCTCGGGGAGGTATTTCACAGGCACCGGTCCGCAACCCAGCACGGCTTCATGGTAACGGCCAAGGGAAAAACGGTCCCCCATCTCCTGTTGCAGGTTTTGGCGCAATTGGTACATCGCCATCCGCCCGGCAAAATAAGTGGATAATTGCACTGAACTTTGTTTTGAGCGGATGATTTTAAGTCGCGCTTCCCCCTCGCTTTGGAAGGCGCGGCGGGTCAAAAACGCCAGCGCCTCATCGTCGCTCATCTGCGTGCAATGCATCTTGTGGTCCAGAATCGCATTGGCAATGGCGCGGAGGTAAAACTTGAGTTGATTGAGCCGAAGCCGCAAATCCCCCGCGCCGTACCCTTGGTCAAGCATCATTTGCTCGGTGTACACCGCCCAGCCTTCAATGTACACCCCGCTGGCGAAGACCTTGCGGATGAGCGAAGGCACGCGGTTGGCGTATTCATGCTGCACGTAATGTCCGGGGTAGGCTTCGTGGATGGTCAAGATTTGCAGCATGTGTTGGTTGTACTCTTCGAGAAAACTCTTCACCCGCTCCGCAGGCCAGTCGCGCGGAGGCGGGCTGATGGCGTAATATCCCGAGGCTGCCGGGTCCAGCGGTGGCGGCGAATTCATGTAAGCAACCGAGTTGCCCCGCTGGAACTCGGGCATTTCAATGATTTGACAACGGTCCGGCGAAGGCAGTCGCAGGATGTCCGCCGCGGAGATGAATTGTTTAATGCGGGCGACGGTGGCGCGCGCATCGCGCACCAAATCGGATGGTTTGCCATGCTCCTGACCCACGCGTTGAATCACCTGCTCCACGGTTTGGCGGCGGCCTTCGGGTGTGTCGGGCGGCAGAACACGTCCGGGAAAATACACGCCCCACAATTGTCGTGAGACGAGATAAAGCTCCTGTTCCACCCGGGCAAATTCCGCCTCGGCCATTTGCAACAGGGTGTCGGCATCCCAACCGGTTTGGAGGGTCATCTCCAATTTCTTATTGAACTTGTCCCGTCCGATGCGCCATTCACCAGTGGCGCGGGGAAGCAGCTCCTTTTCCAAAAATTGTTGGTACTCTCGCAGCAGAGGGACAACGGCAGCGGCCGCGGTTTTCAAGCGCGGAGTTTGGGCGGTGCGCCCCGCCAGCTCGAAGATGGTTTTTTCATAAAACCCAATCGCGCCAAGATTTTGGCGGATGGCGGTTTCCACAACCACCCGCGGAGGATTTTTCAAGCTCCGTTTGGCTTCGGCCACCACTTGAGGCAGAAAGGCCATGCGTGCAATCGCATTGCTGACGTTGATTTCCGGCGGCAGGGTGGATTGGGCCAGCACCAGATACACGCTGTCGTTGAGGTATTGGTTATACACCCGTGGATCGTCGGCCCAGGGATCGAATTGTTCCATCATCCACAGCGATCGCTCCAATCCCTGCCGGAAAATTTCGTAATCCACCTGTCCGTCGCGGCTGAGGGCGGCAAACTGAACAGCCTTCGGGAGGGCTTCCAATGTGGCCCGGCATTCTTTTTTCCACCGTGCGCGGGCTTCAGCCGAGATGTCATCGAGCTTGTTATCATACCGGTGGTCGCCCAGCTCGGTGGCCAGCGATGGCCGTTGGCGGAGTTGCCCTTCGAGGTATTGATGGAAGAAATCGGCCAGCTTTTGATCCTCCGATGATGGGGCCGCCACGATGGGGCAGGCCACAGCGGCACACCACACCACCGCCATCATTCCAAACCAGTCAGTCATTTTCATGTGTCAGAGGATGACTATGTGCCAACACGCGGTGGACTGCCAGCCAAAACCGGTTCCCAAAAAGTGCTTGCATTTATTGGGGATACCGACAGATTAGGCACCCCGACAAGGGTGCGGCGACCGGCAGGGGCCGGCGCTGCCACAGTGTGGATTACTTGCAACAACGTGTCGAAAGAAGAACCTATTGAATTTGATGGCCGGGTGACTCAGGTGCTCCCGGGGACGATGTTTCGCGTGGCACTGCCCACCGGGCATGAAGTGCTGGCACACATTTCCGGCAAAATGCGCAAGCATTTCATCCGCATCAGCGTGGGCGACAAGGTGCGGGTCCAAATGTCTCCTTATGATTTGGGCAAGGCCCGAATCACCTACCGCATCAATCAATAACGACTCATCGTTTCGGCGGTTCCACCACCGCCGGTTTAGCGCCCCGCCTTAACAGGTTTCTCCTGGCGCCCCCAGCTCCGCCACCAAATCATCCAGAGTCCAAACCTTGCCCCGGTTTTGGAGCCGGTCGGCGGCAGCGCCATGCTCCCACACGGCAAAACCGATGGCCTGCATGGGCTGTGCGGCGTGCGCCCGTTGAGCCAACCACCCCGCTATATACCCGGCCAAAACATCCCCAGCCCCCCCTTGGCCCAAATGCGGATTGCCGGTGGGATTGATAAAAGTGCCCTCCTTTTGTTCATGCACCAATGTGTGCCGGCCTTTGAGCACGATGTAACTGCCGGGAAATTTTTCCTCCAACGCCACCACCGCGCCACGGCGGTCGCGCTGGACTTCCGCCGTGGAGCAACCCAGCAGCCGGGCCGCCTCTCCGGGATGCGGCGTGAGAACACGCAAACCAGCGCACGGCCCCTGGGGTAGCAAGTCCAAGGCGCTGGCATCGGCCACCACTGGGCCGCTGAAATCGCGCCACAACCCCTCCAAGGCCTGCCGCAAGTCTTGATTTTGTTGGGCTCCCGCCAATCCCGGCCCCAACAACCACGCATCGCAGGCTTTGTCCTCGAATGTGTGAGGCGTCCACACCGTCACCATGGGCGAACGCAACTGCGCCGCAATGGGGATATACACCGCCTCCATCGTGGCCACGGTGATGAGACCGGGCTGCGCTTTCTGTGCCCCCAAGGCGGCAAGGACCGCCGCCCCATGGTAGCCGGGGCTGCCCGCCATCATTCCGAGATGGCCAAACGTCCCTTTATGTCCATGCACTGGACGCGTGGGAGGAAATCCCGAAAAATCCTCGGCCACAGTCCATTGAACCTTGCCCGAAAAAGGACACGGCACCAGGCCGATGTCCGGTGCCACACAAAGCCGCCCTGTGTACTCCGCCGCGGAATCTTCAAGAAGTCCCCATTTGGGCGCGCCAAAGGTGACGGTCAAGTTGGCCCGCACTGCCGCGCCCAAAGGCTGCCCGGTGTCGGCATCCAATCCGCTGGGCACATCCACAGCCGCCACCTGCCAGCCCGAATGATTGATGCACTCCACCAACCCGCGCCATGCTTCATTCAATGGGCGATTCAAGCCAATGCCAAACAATCCATCCACCAACCATCCCCTCCTGCGGCCATGACGTGCCAGCAAGCCTTGAAGCTCCGGCAGGGCCACAGCAGGATCATGCACGTTCAAGAGCGTGACCTGCTCCGCCGGAAAACATTGCGCGGCGGCCCGGGCATCGTCGCCGTTGTGGCCGCGGCCCGCGAGAAACAACAGCGGTTCCGTTGGTTTTCTCCATCGCTTCAGCTCGGCGGCAAAAGCGGCACCTGCCTGGCGGATGACTTCATCTTCCGACCGACCGGCCGCCCAACTTTGATTTTCCCAGTCCCGCATCTGGGCAATGGAAATGACGGGTACAGGCATGGGCGCATTATACGCTTGGTCCTCAGAGTGACAATCTTCGAGACTTCAATTTTGGCTTTTTTGGGGCTTGGGTTGTGGTATGGTAATGCGTCATGAAGCGCTGCCTGTTGCCCATATTGTATGCAGTGGCACTGGTTGTGGGATGGGGATTGTTGAGCCAGACACCCCCCCCTCAACCACCCTCACCCCCGCCGCCACCTTTTCCGGGGCAAACACCGCCGCCTGTGCGAACGCCTTCACAAACCCCTTCACAACAAACCCCCGCACAACAACCGGCGACACCGCCTCCCATCCCCATTCCCATGCCGGCACCCGCACCCGCGCCGGCCCCGGCGCCGGCACCAACGGTCCCGACGGTTCAACCGTTGCCCCCCAACACATTGGTTTGGGATGCGATGGCCAAGGAGGTGCGCGCCAAAAGCGGTGAGACCAACATCCACTTTGTGTTTGTCTGCACCAATCGCGGACCTGCGGAGATTTTGATTTTGAACACCCATTCCTCCTGCGGTTGCACAGTGGCCACATTGCCCAGCTACCCCTACCGCATCCCTCCGGGCGGCACGGGCAAAATCGAAATCAACATGGATGTACGCGGCAAGTACGGCTTGGTGACCAAGACCGTGACGTTGAACACCTCACATGGTTCACAATATCTGACCGTCAGTGCGCGCGTGCCCGATCCAGTGCTCAATACCGCCAACGCCCAAGGCAATGCCATGTCCGCCCAACAACGGCAGATGAACCTGGAGCTGGCCAAAAATGACCGCCAACTGGTGTTCAAGGGCGGCTGCGCAAGCTGCCATGCAGACCCGGCGCGGGGCAAAATGGGGGCCGAGCTCTTTGCCGCGGCGTGCGGGGTATGCCACGACGCTCCCCACCGCGCCCAAATGGTGCCCGATCTCCGCAATCCCAAACGGCCCGCCCAACGCGAGTATTGGCTTCAATGGGTCATGTTCGGAAAACCTGGAACCTTGATGCCGGCCTTCGCCCGCAGCCACGGCGGGCCGCTGACCGATGACCAGATTTTCTCCCTTGTGGAATATTTGGTGGGACCGTTTCAACAAAGCCAGCCACCGCAGGCGGCAGCCACCGCACAAAACCCGCACTGACCCGCATGGGCTGGTTCATCACCTTCGAGGGCACGGAAGGCAGCGGCAAGTCCACACAGATTGAGCGGCTGGCCCTGCGGTTACGCCGTTGTGGGCGACAGGTGGTGACACTGCGCGAGCCCGGCGGCACGGCCATCAGCGAGCAAATCCGCAACTTGGTCAAACACTTTTTCGAGGGCGGGACGATGTGCGCGGAGACGGAGCTGCTGTTGATTTGCGCCGCGCGGGCGCAACTGGTGCGCGAAGTCATCCGACCCGCCTTGGACACCGGGGCCTGTGTGTTGTGCGATCGTTTTTACGATTCCACCACTGCCTACCAAGGTTACGGCCGGCAGTTGGATTTGGCGCAGGTGCAGGCCGTCATTGATTTTGCAGTGGGCCATACCCGCCCGGATTTGACACTCATCCTGCACGTCTCCTTGGAAACAAGCGAAGCCCGGCGCTCAGGCCGCATGGTGCCCGGCCCACGCGACCGCATGGAAGAGGCGGGCCGGGAATTCTTCGCGCGTGTGGAGGAAGGCTACCGCCGCATTGCCGCAGCGGAACCCGCACGGGTGAAATGGGTGGACGGCACCCGCTCGATGGACGAAGTCGAGGCGGATATCTGGCGGGAATGCACCCGCCTGCCGGGTTTGATTCCGGCAGGGGCCGACGCTTCAAATCCCCTCTAAACCTTACTCGAACTTGGTTTTGCCGGGCACGGCCATCGGTTTGATGGGCAGTTTCATGTCCCAGGTCAAGTTGTCCGGAACAAGTTTTTCCTGCGAATTCATCGCCATTTCCCAGGTGATTTCCTGGCCGGTGTAGGCGGCCATGCGTCCCATGATCGCCATCATCGTGCTGGTGGCCATCCATTCGCCGTCATTGATCGGTTGGCCTTTGCGGATGGAGGCAAACAATTCGTCATGCTCCACCTGGTACATGTCTTTGCGTTCGCCTTTGTAGCGCCACAACTCGCCAGTTTGAATGACCGGCGGATTCCAGCCTTTGATGGTGCCGGTGCCTTTTTCGCCCATCAGGTAATCAGAATTGTCTCCCACACAACCGGAAATCTGCCGCTGGGCCATGAAAGCACGCACGCCGTCCGGATACTCATAGAACACGTCAATGTGGTCAAAGATGTTGCCCTCGCCATTGGGGACGTTCCGACCCCCGTTGGCGACGGCCTTGAGAGGCGGTTTGTCCTGCATGGCCCACGCAATTTTGTCCACACTGTGGCAGGCCTGCTCGACCAGTCCATCGCCGGAGAGCCAGACAAAGTTGTACCAATTCCTGAGCTGCCACTCGACATCGCTCATATTGGCCGGGCGCGTATTGGCCGGCGGCATGGGTTTGACCGGACTGGTCAGGTAGGTGGCATAAATCGCGCGAATCGCCCCCAGTGCGCCATCATGTACGCGCTTGTAGAACTCACGCCGGCCGTACTCGTAGCGCCAGCAGAACCCGGCCACGATGGCCAGCTTCTTTTGTTTGGCCACACGCACCGACTCCAAAATGGAGCGGACTCCCGGGGCGTCGGTGGCCATCGGTTTTTCACAAAAAACATGCTTGCCCGCCGCAACCGCCGCCGCCAGATGTTGCGGGCGGAAGCCCGGCGGGGTGGCCAGCAGCACCACGTCCACACCGCTTTCGATGACTTTTTTATAGGCATCCAACCCTACAAAACAATTCTCCGGGGTGACTTTGACCTTTTCCGGGAATTTGTTTTGTAGGTTGTTAAGGGCGTTCCTGAGCGGCGCTTCAAACACATCGCCCAACGCGGTCAATTGCACGTTGGGATCCGCTGCAAGAGCATTCCCTGCCGCGCCCGAGCCCCGCCCGCCACAACCAATGAGCCCTATCTTCAAGGGCGTTTGCATGTCCGCTCCGCGGGCCTGGCTGGACAAAATCCACGGCGCGGCGATGACCGCGGCGGATGTAGTTTGCAAAAAACGGCGACGGCTTGCATTGGGAACGGAACCGGTATTCATAGGATGCTTCTGCACGGCATTTTTATGTTGGTGTCAACGTTGACAATTTCCTCTCCGCCAGCCGCCGCGTCAAGCCTCCACCACCTGTTTTATCATGATACCCCTGTCCCTGCAGGCGTGCCAAAGCCGTCCAGCGGCCGTCGCCATGCCTCCCTCAGAATAAGGCAAACTTAATAAGGATTGACCACTGGTTGCCCCCCGGTCATATTTACCCGACAGGCCGCCCGCAGGTTGCGATTGAATGCCGCGGCCCGAAAATGAGTCTTATTGTTAGAGAATGTGAATTATGGACGCGAACAAGAATAAAACCTCGGCCGGCCCGATGACGCGCCGGAATTTCCTCAAGCAAACCGCCACTGTTGCCGGTGCCGCTGCGGCGGCCAGTTGGTTGTCCGGACCCTTGTACGGTGCGGACAATGTGGCAGGAGCCAACAACCGCATCGTCCTGGGCTTTGTGGGGGTGGGCAATCAAGGTTACGGCAGCCATCTGATGCCCATCTTCAATGACCGGTCAAAATATAACGTGGCTATCGCCGCCGTGTGCGATGTGTCCAAACACCGCCGGGAGCAGGCCCAAAAACTGGTGGGCGAAGGCTGCAAGGAATACGAGGATTACCGCAAACTGTTGGAGGACAAGAGTATTGATGCCATTGTCTGCGCCACCGTGGACCACTGGCATGCGCCGGTGACCATTGACTCGCTCAATGCCGGCAAGCATGTGTATGTGGAAAAGCCCATGTGCCGTTATCTGCCCGAGGCTTTTGCCATCTATGACGCGGTCAAGAGCAGCAAGAAGGTGTTGCAGGTGGGCAGCCAAGGGTGCTCTGACCAGAAATGGCATGCCGCGGCCAAGCTCATCAAAGACGGCAAAATCGGCGCGGTGGTGATGTCCCAGGGTTCCTACATGCGCAACACGCCCAAGGGCGAATGGAACTACAACATTCAAAGCTGGGCGACCAAGGACGATGTGAACTGGCAGATGTGGCTCGGGCCCAAAATCAAAACCCGCAAACCGGACTTTGATCCCGATGATTATTTCCGCTGGCGCAAGTACTACAGGTATTGCGCCGGTTTGCTGGGTGATTTGTTCCCGCACAAGCTGCATCCGTACATGCTGGCCACGGGCAACCCGCAGTTCCCGCTGCGTGTGGCGGCCATCGGCACCCGCAAGGTAATGACCGACAAGATGACCCCGGGCACGCCCATGCGCGATGTCCCCGAAATCATCCAATTGATTGCCGAATTCCCAGATGGGATGGTCATGCACATCACCAGCAGCACCGTCAACGAACAGGGCACCCAGGAAATGATTCGCGGCCAGAAAGGCTCGCTCTACATGGCCGGCAACCGCGTGGAATTGAAGCCGGAGAAACCGTTCTCCGAAGAAATTGACCCTGAAACCGTGGGACCGTTCCCCGCTGAATCCATCCCGGCGCACCACCAGAACTGGTTTGACAGCATCCGCTCCAACAAAGAACCCAATTGCGGCATCGAGCTGGCCGTGCGCGTGCAGACCGTGGTCTGCCTGGGCGAAATGTCCGACCGCCTCAGCACCATGTGCCTCTTTGATGAAAAGACGCGCAAGGTGACCGATGGCAACGGCAAAGAACTGCCCATCATTGATTACGGCTGGAAGGACGGAGTGTCCTGATTCCTGCGCAGACGTGTTTGACATGGGTTCCGCCGGCCTCACCGGCGGAACCTTTTTTATGCCGGCATGAAACCTGAACTGCCATTTCCGGCGCTTTTACTGGCGCGGGAGGCCATGGCGACACGCTTTGAGCTGGTGTTGCCCGGCAGACCCACGCCTTCGCTTCGCGCTGCGGGCGAGGAGGCATTGGAGGAAATTGTGCGCCTGGAACAACTGCTCAGTTTGTACCGCCCCTCAAGCGAGATTGCGCATGTCAACGCCCGCGCCGCCGTGGAACCCGTTCGGGTAAGTCCGCAGGTTTTTGCAGTGTTGGAGCGGGCGCGTCGATGGCATGAGTGGACCGACGGTGCGTTTGACATCACCATCGCCCCGCTGCTTCGTTGTTGGGGGTTCATGGGAGGCGAGGGCGCCATGCCCGAAGACGAGGCAGTGGAGGCCGCCCGTGCAGTCACTGGCATGCAATGGGTGGAGTTGGACCGCCGAAACATGACCGTCCGCTTTCTCAAGCCGGGCCTCATGCTTGATTTGGGCGGCATCGGCAAAGGCTACGCTCTGGATTGTGCCATCGAAATTTTACGTGAGGCCGGCATCACTCAGGCCCTGCTCCACGGCGGCACAAGCTCCGTTCATGCCTTGGGCGCTCCGCCGGACGCAGAGGCATGGCATTTGGGCATCGAATCGCATCCGCTTCAGCCCGGCGGCGAAAAAATCCCACTGGCTGTAGTAGCCTTGAAAGACCAATCCATGACCGTCAGCACCGTTTGGGGCAAACATTTTCAACAAGGTGGCAAAACCTACGGCCACATCATTGACCCCCGTACAGGCCGGCCCGCAGATGCGGCGTTGGTAAGCGCCGTCATGACCGCTTCGGCCACCGATGGCGACGCGCTGGCCACCGCCTTGATTGTGGACGGCAAGCATCACCATGCCCGGCTGAGCCGTTGCCTCCCCGGCATGAAGACGCTCGTGGCCTGGGAAGCGCCTGAAGGCGGAAAATTGCAAGTCGCCACCTTTGGCATTCCTCTCCTGCCCGATGTTCAGGCGGAAGTTATCGGGGACAGTGGCGGGACGAGGAATGAGCCGGCACCGTAACAACCTTGAAAAATCGCCTTCCATCCTTGAAGCGCCGAGTATCAGCCGTTGTTGGACTGGCAATGGTGGCCGCCTGCCTTTTTTCAGTTTCATGCCTTTCGGCTGAAACCCTTCCGCCTCCCTCCACCAACAATCCAGCCGCAACGTTGGAAGAGCTGGCCCGTCTGGACCCAGCCCTGGCTCAAGAATTGGAAAAACTCAAAATCCGCAGATGGGATGTCACGGTGAATGTGGCCTTGGGCGCAGGCTACAAGGATAACGTTTTGTTGAGCCGCGATAACAAGCAAGCCAGTCCTTTTCTGCGCCTCGGTGCAGAAGCCACCGTGTTGAGGCTCCCGCAAAACGGCTGGACTTTTTCGAGCCTGGTCTCTTGGGAAGACTACCGCTACACCCGCCCGTTGGCCGTGGACCGCGAACAAACCGGCATGGCACTGGCGGAAATCAAAAAGGCATTTACCGACAGCGCCGAGGTGGCGTTAAGAGGTCAATATCTTTATCTGGACCAAGTTTTGGATCTCAGCGATCAACAGGGAATCATCCAACCTCTGCCGGTCCGCCTCCACTCACCCCAGCCGCGTCTCATCAGCCGGCTTGAGCTGGGCCGGAATTATTTCGCAGAGCTCGAGATGGGCGGTGCCCTCTACGAGTACCAGACGCCGGTGGATGATTTTTGGGAGGCTGGGCCGCAGCTCAAGTTGGGCCGGCGCTATGGCAACCGCTCCGAAATCAGCCTCGGTTTCGAATACAATCACCGATGGTACGACACCCGGCGGGCTACCGATGCAACCGGCCTTCCACTGGCCGCCATGCCGCTCGAATACAGCCAGAAAAAAACCATGCTGACCTGGCGGCATCATTGGGATGAAAAGCACCGCTGGCGAACCACCTTGCGACTGCGCCTTGATCATTCCGCCGACAACGGCGCCGATTATTACACCTATTGGAAATACTCCATTCAACCTCAGCTTCGATACCAACAAGCCGGATGGCACGTGCAGACCGGAGCGCGTTGGACCTATTACGATTATCCCCGCCAACCTCTCTATGCCGGCAGTGGCGCACATTATCAACGTTCAGAACTCGATTTGACATTAAACGGCGAAATCAAATTAAACCGCGAATTGCGTTTCCAGTGGGAGTACCGGTGGGAGCGCAATGACTCCAACCTCATCCTCTCCGAGTACCGGGCGCATACTGTCTGGGCAGGCGTGATTTGGGAATTTTAACAATGCACTGCGGCACGCTGGCGCTTCCCCTCGCAGTCATTCCCATTCAACAGCCTCATTAAACAGCCTGCCTCTTTGTAGGTGCGGCCCTTCCTTGAAGGCCCCCGCCGCACACTAAAAATCCGTGCCGCCGGGCTTCGGTTGACTTAGGATGCCCACATGGGCAAAGCATCCGCTGCAAAAACAAAAACTGCACCTATGCCGGTGATGCGCCGCCGTCGTTGGTTGCGGTGGGTGGTGATGGCCTTGCCCTTTGCGGTGGTGGTGGCTGTCGAGCTGCTTTTGCGTTGGGCCGGTTTCGGGTATCCCACCGCTTTCTTTCTGACCTCCGAGGTGGAAGGACAGCGTTATTGGGAGACCAATCCCCGTTTCGCCTGGCGCTACTTCCCCCCGGCAGTAGCACGCACACCGCAACCGTTGCGCCTCCCCGTGTCCAAAGCCCCGGAGGCATTGCGCGTGGTGGTCTTGGGAGAATCGGCGGCCATGGGGGACCCCGAGCCCGCCTACGGTTTGCCCCGCGTGCTTGAGGTGATGTTGCAAGAATCCCGCCCCACCTCGAAAGTGGAGGTTGTCAATGCCGCGGCCACAGCCATCAATTCTCATGTGCTTCTCGATGTGGCGCGAGACGCACGCCGGTTGAAGGCCGATTACTGGGTCATCTACATGGGCAACAATGAAGTCGTGGGCCCCTTTGGCGCAGGGACCGTTTTCGGCCGACGTGCTCCCAACTTGACCCTTCTCCGCGCCGCGCTGGCTTTCAAAACATTGAAACTCGGCCAGGCCATGGACCACTTGCGCCGCCAATGGTGGGGCGGTGAACCACGCACGTGGGAGGGAATGGAGTTGTTCCTTCAACACCAGGTGCCCTCTGATGACCCTTCATTGGAGGCAGTGTACCATCACTTCGAGCAAAACCTGCGTGGCATGCTTGCCGCCGCCGGGCAGGCCGGGGCACAAGTAATCCTTTGCACAGTGGCAGTGAATGTGCGCGATTGCGCGCCGTTGGCTTCCGTGCATCGTCCCCCCCTTGCGGCGGAGACGGCACGCAACTTCGATCAACTCCTGCGCGAGGCCTCCGCGGCGATGGAACAACAACAATACGCGGAGGCATTGCAGAAACTCGATGCGGCCCTGGCCCTCAGTCCCCATCATGCGGGAGCTTTGTTCATGCGCGGGCATTGTCACCTTGCCCTCGGCAACGATGCCCGCGCCCAAGCCGACTGGGCGGCGGCATTGCAGGAGGATGCGCTCCGTTTTCGCACCGATGCCCGCCTGAACCAAATCATCCGCAAAGTGGCGGGTGAATGGACCCATCGCGGCGTTACGTTGGTGGATGTGGCCGAAGAGCTTGCCCAAAAAAGCCCTGCCCGCGCCCCGGGCCGTGAATATTTTTGGGAACACGTCCACCTCAATGACGAAGGCAATTACGCCGTGGCCGCTGCTGTGGCCGCGGCCTTGTTGAAAAACCAATCCGCCACTGCCACCCTGCCGCCAAAGGAAACGGTGATGGCACGCCTCGCCTTGACCGACTACGACCGTCATCAAGTCGCCGAACAAGTCCTGCGCCGGCTGGAACAACCCCCGTTCACCGGCCAGTGGGATAATGCCTCGCAACGCACGCGCCTTAAACAGGAGCTCGATCGCCTCCGCCCGCAGTTGAAACGCGATGCCTTGAAACAACAGGCGGCCGTGTACGATGCCGCCATCTCCCGCCGCCCTTCCGACTGGGTTTTGCAAGCTCGTTACGCCGAGCTGTTGGAAGCGGCTGGTGACCTCGATGCCGCCCGGCAACGTTGGGAAACGGTGCGCCAACTTATGCCCGCCCACAGCGAAGCGCACTACCGTCTGGGCAACATCGCCGACAAACAACGCCAGCCCGAAACTGCCGAGCGCCATTTCCGCGAAGCCTTGCGCCTGCGCCCTGAATCTGCCGAAGCATGGAACGGCCTGGGCCTGAGCCTCATGTCCCAGCAGCGCTGGAACGAGGCCGAGGCGGCCTTTCGTCAGGCTTTGCACTGGCGGCCACGCTTTGCCGCCGCGGCGGTGAACTGGGCCTTGACACTTCAACGTCAGCAACGCATGGCCGAGGCCCTTGAACGTTTTTATTTCGCCCTGGCTCTCGACCCCAACCACCTGGCCGCCCATGTGAACTTGGGCAAATGTCTCAAGCAAATGGGGCGCGCCGAGGCCGCACTTGCACATTACCGGCGCGCTGTGGATCTCCAACCGCAGGATGCCGTCGCTCGATTCAACCTGGCCAACACTTTGGCCGACCTGCGCCAGCCCGAAGCAGCCCTGCGCGAATACGCCGCGGTGATTGAAAGCGACCCCGACTTTCTTGAGGCGCGGCTCAATTACGCCTTGGAACTTGCGCGGGCGGGCCGCGAGCAGGAAGCCTTTGACCAATTGCAACAGGCGGCGCAGCGCGCTCCTCAAAGTTACGAGGCCCGCCTGAATTATGGCGTGGCACTGGCGCGACGGCGCCAGTGGGTCGAGGCCCGCGATGAATTTGCCGCTGCGGCGGCATTGCGCCCCAAAGACCCGGCCCCGTGGGTCAACCTCGGCATGGTGCTTGGCCGCATGAACCAGCGGCAGGCCGCACGCGAGGCATTCGAGGCCGCCCTGCGACTCGATCCCAACCATCCCACGGCACGCCAACAACTTGAACTCCTGCAATCCCGTCCCTAAGCAGAAGTGCCCCCCGCAGCTTTTCTCTTGGTAACGTTCCTGCCGCTGGGTTAGAAATCCCGCGGAATGAAAGCGGTGATTTTGGCAGCAGGACGGGGCACACGCATGCGCGACCTGACACAGGAGCGGCCCAAACCCATGTTGCGTGTGCAGGGGCGGCCCATCTTGGAACACATCCTGTTGGGGCTCCAATCGGCGGGCATCCGGGAAATTTTCATCGTCACCGGATTCAAGGCGGAAACCATCGAAGACTATTTTGGGGATGGACAACGGTGGGGACTCCATTTGCAGTATGGCCGCCAAATCGTGCAAGACGGCACCGGCAAAGCGCCGGACGTAGCCCGCGATTTTGTGGGGCAAAGCCCGTTCCTTTTAACCTACGGCGATATCCTCGTCAGACCCGACACTTACAAGCGAATGCGGGACCGTTTCGCCAGCGGCTCCTACGATGGCCTGCTCACCGTCACCGCCGGCGAGGACGTGAGCAAAGGCGCGGTGGTGGTTTTCGACGCTGCGTTTGATTTTATAACCTTGGTTGAAAAACCGACACAGGCGCAACTGGCCGACCTTCAAGCCCGCGGTTTGCTCAAACCCACCGGTCCTTATTGGTACAACGCCGGCATCTACATCTTTCGACCGTCGCTGTTTGAATTCACCGCACGTTTGCAGAAATCGCCGCGCGGCGAATACGAATTAACCGACGCCATCACGGCAATGGCCGCGGCTGGACATCGCCTGGCCGGTCTCGCCATCGAAGGCCGGTGGGTGGATGTCCGAGACCCGGAAGTCCTGGCCCGACTGGAACAGGAATCCAACGAAACTTGAGCGTTGCGAGCCAGAATGCACAAGTGATCCCATGAAAGCCCTGTTTGTTCACGCCCATTTCGATGATTACGAGTTCACCGCAGCCGGCCTTTTTACCTTGTGGCAACGACGGCTTGGCTCCAGCTTCACAGGCAAGGTGGTGGTTTGCACCGATGGCCAGGCAGGTCACCATGCCATGACCCGCGCTGAAACCGGCGCGCGCCGGCTTGAAGAACAGCGCGCCTCCGCAAACATTGGAGGGTATCAATTCGAATTGCTCACCCTCCCCGACGGACGCCATGGCCGCGAAGCCTGTCTCCAACTCGATACCCCCCTCCTTGCAGCTTTGTGGAAAACCATTCGCGATTTTGAACCCGATTATCTCTTCTGCCCGCCCGTGGTGGCCGACCCGCTGGCCGGCATCCATGTGGATCATGAAGTCGTGGCCCAGGCCGTCCGCCGCGTGGCCTACATGATTAATGTCCCCCACGCCTTCACCCCGGAATACCCCGCCGATGAACGCCACTCCCCTCCCTGCAAAACGCCCGTGATTTTGAATGTCTATGACACCTACATGAGCGGCGCCAACGCCTTCGACCTCGTGGTGGACGTGGAAGAAGTTTTTGAGAGCATCCAAGCCATGACGTGGTGTCACCGGTCCCAAATCTGCGAGTGGCTCCCGTGGGTGGGACGCCATGCCATGTCCCCGCCGGCCTCTTATGACGAGTGGGGCCGGATTTTGCGCCAGCGGTTTCAACGCAAAAACCGCGAGCTGGGTTTGCGCACGCGCCACGCTACCGAAGTTTTCACCGTCACCGCGTGGGGCGAAGTGCCCCGGCCCGAAGATTTGCGTCGTGACTTCCCCAACTTAATGCGGCACCCGGCCTCCTGGCGCCGCCTGAGCCAACGATTAAAACGGTGGCGCCCTTGACGGGAAATTAATCTTCCTCCTCTTCTTACTTGGCCGCCCTTCATCGCCCTGCTTTTCAGATGCCACCGCAGGCTCCTGCCGAGCACGGTAGGCTTGCTAAGCGGGGGTCACCTTCGGTATCCTGCGGGCTCATGAATTCATTGCTGCTCACCGGTGGGCGCCTGGTGGACCCGGCCCAAAAGGTGGATCAGACAGCCGACCTTCTTATTCTCGATGGCCGCGTGGCCGCCTGGGGTGCGCCCGGAACCGTGAGCGCTCCCCACGACGTCCCGCGGCATGATGTCCGGGGACTGGTCGTCTGCCCGGGGTTGATTGATTTGCATGTGCACTTGCGTGAACCGGGGCAATCGGCCAAGGAATCCATTGCCACCGGCACCCGCGCCGCCGCCTGCGGCGGTTTCACCACCGTGGTGTGCATGCCCAACACCAGCCCGGCCATTGACAGCGCCAGCGCCGTGGCCTTGGTTCATGAAAAATCGGCGCGCGAAGGCGTGGTCAACGTTTTGGTCGCAGGTGCCATCTCTAAAAACATCGCTGGCGAAGAACTCGCCCCCATTGGTTCATTGAAGCAAGCCGGCGTCGTCGCCATCACCGATGATGGTCATTGTGTCCAAAACAACGAGCTGATGCGTCGGGCGCTCGAATATGCGCGCATGTTCGACCTGCCGGTGCTCGATCATTGTCAGGATTACTCCCTGGTCACCGACGGCGTCATGCACGAGGGCTATTGGAATCTGGTGCTCGGATTGCGCGGCTGGCCTGCCGCCGGCGAGGAATTGATCGTTCAACGCAACATTCTGCTCGCCGAAATCACCGGCGCCACCGTGCATTGTCAGCACATCAGCTCCGCAGGCAGCGTCCGTTTGTTGCGCGAAGCCCGCCGTCGCGGCGTGCCCGTCTCCGCGGAGGCCTGCCCCCACCATTTCACGCTCACCGATGCCGCAGTGGCCGGCAGCGAAGATTTCTGGGCCAAGGATGGCCGTGACCTGGCCGCCACCCAAGGCGAGACCTTGCCCTCGTGGCCGCGGTACGACACACATTTCAAAATGAACCCTCCGCTCCGCTCAGCCGCGGACCGCGAGGCCATTCTGGAAGGGCTGGTGGATGGCACGCTCGAAATCATCGGCAGCGACCACGCGCCGCATTGTGACTTTGAAAAAGAAGTCGAGTTTGACTACGCGCCGTTTGGCGTGACCGGCCTCGAGACAGAGCTGGCCTTGTCCCTGATGCAGCTATATCACAGCGGACGCCTGGGGCTCTCGGAGGTGCTGGCCAAGTTCACCCTGAACCCCGCCCGCCTGCTCCGGCTCCACTCCAAGGGCAGCCTGGCCGTGGGTAAGGATGGGGATGTGACCGTCTTTGACCCGGACCGGCAATGGTTGTTCCGCCGGGAAGATTCGGCCAGCAAATCCCGCAACACACCCTTCCACGGCTGGCGCCTCAAAGGTCGGGCGGTGATGACCATCGTCGGCGGCCGCGTCGCCTGGCAGTTGCCGCAATGAAAAAGGCATTGCGCTTTATCACACAGTTTTTCATGGTAGCCCCGTGGCGGTGAGTTGGACCATATTGGGCAGCGGCTCCGCGGGCAATTGCGCCTATCTGGAGGCGGGGCAGACGCGTCTGCTCATTGACGCCGGCCTGAGCGCACGCCAAATCCGGCTCCGGCTGGCGGCCTTGGGGCGTGTGGTGGAATCCTTGAGCGGCATCCTCATCACCCACGAGCACGGCGACCACGTCCAAGCCCTCAAGGTCTTCGCTGCTCGCCACGACATCCCGATTTATTGCAACCGCTTCACTCGCGAAGCCATCGAGTACCAAATGGGACTCAAGCTCGCCTGCCGTGTCTTTGAGACGGGCACCTCTTTCGCCATCGGTGATGTGGAGGTGGAATCCTTCAGCGTGCCCCACGACGCACAAGACCCTGTCGGTTTTCTCGTTCGCACGCAGACGGTGAATGTCGGCGTGTTGACCGATTTGGGGCATGTGACGCGCCTTGTGCTCGAACGCCTCCGCCCCGCCCAAGTGCTGTTGGTGGAAGCGAATCATGATGTGCGCCTCCTTCAAGAAGACACCCGACGTCCCTGGACCACCAAGCAGCGCATCCTCAGCCGCCACGGCCATCTCTCCAATGAAGCCGCTGCGGCCATGGTGGAGACGCTGGCTGACGGCGCATTGCAACACGTTTTCCTCGGACACTTGAGCCGCGATTGCAACCGGCCGGAACTCGCGCACGCTGCTGTTGCCGGCCGCCTGCAAGCTCTCGGTGCACAGCATATCCAAATCACCACCGCCACGCAGGATACGCCGACACAAGAGCTGAGATTTTAATCAAGCCGCTGTCAACAATGCCGCCGCTCGCACCCTTGCTTCAGGCGCTGGCGCTGGTGTAACGCCGCAGCGAAAGGCGCCAGAATCCCTCGGAAATCCACAGAAACAACAGGCTCATTCCCACCAACAGCAGCAGCTCCCAAGGCGAATGCAACTTGTCCACCAACCATTTCACCGGCACATTCACCACCAGCAAAACCGGCAGCGCGTAGGTGAACGCCACCTTGAACAACCCCCGAAATGCCTCATCCGGGAAGCGCGCCAGATTGAACAAATTATAATAGCTCCAAACCACCCCTTGGGCGCGGACGGTCCAGAAACTCAGGCACGCCAGCATGTACATCAAAGAATAATGAATGAGCATCCCCGCCAACAGCAGCACCCCAAAACCCGCCACCTCCGCCAGTGTGGGATGCAAATCCAGCCGTCGCGCGGCATACACCATTACCACCACCGCCGTGGCGGCGTTGACATAACTCCCCAGATCCACATGCCGCAGCGACACCACAAAACGCGTGTTCACCGGCAACAGCAAAAGAAAATCCAGACGCCCCGTGCGGACATGCTCCGATAATTGAGCGCAGTTGTTCAAAAACAGCGCCGTGAACAGTTGTTGGATGAAATGGCTCGCCCCCACCAACATCACCACCTGCCAGCGCGTCCACGTGCCGATGGCATCGGTGTGCGTGTACAACACGAGGAAAAATGTGATTTGGAGCACAAACCACAACAGCTCCACCACAATCCAAAGGAGGAAGTTGACCTTGAAACCCATCTCCCGCATGAGCGAGTTGCGCCACATGGCGCCGTACAGAGCTGCGTAACGCCGCAGCCCCTGCCAAAGGCCCGCCTTCCCGCTCATGAGGTCACCCATGCCCTCAATATGCCCGTCCCTTCGGCTGCGTCAATGCAACCGGTGGCCTCCTCCTTTTAATCCTCCGGCAGCTCCTTGTCCTTCGTCTCCGGCGCCCAAATCAACGCAATGACGCCGATGAGGAACACGCTGCACATGATGGTGGCCACCGTCCGGAACGGCATCAACGTTGTCAGATAACCGAACAAAGCCGGCGCCGGCGCAGCCAGATACCGCACCGTATTGTAACAGAAACCCACGCCCGTGCCGCGCAGTCGCGTCGGAAACAACTCCGGAAAATAAATGGAATAGCCCGCAAACACCGACAAGGTGGCAAAACCCAGCAGCGGCAGCATCCAATACGCATCCGTCGGCTTGCGCAGAAAGTTGAACACAAACGCCACCGTGACCAGACACAACAGGAACGACAACAGAAAGGCCGGCTTGCGTCCCCATCGCGAAGCCAGGACGGTGAACACCATCATCCCCACAAACGCCCCTGCATCCTGCAGGGCCGTGCCCCAACCTTTCACCGTGTCCACCGTCTTGGCCGGATAATCGCCTTTGAGCGCTTCACTGATTAATTCAGGCGAGAAAAACCCAATCCCCCAAAGCCCTATCATCCCTGACACTCCAAGCAACAAACCCACCAGCGCATGCCGCCGCCAGCGCGGATGCCGCAGCATGTCCATCGGCGAGCCGACCTTCTTGGCTGCGCCACCCTCCTTGGCGGCCGCCTTGGCCTGTTTCCATGCTTCCGGCTCCTTGAGAATGAAAATCATCGGTATCGCCAACAATGCCGGCAAAATCCCCACAAAAAACAGCACCCGCCAGCCCGCATAATTTCCCATGAAATTTTCGGCGCTCGGCGGTATCGCCAGACTGATGAGTGAACCGGTGATGTTGCCCGTGGCGGACAACGCTTGCAATGAACCCAGGGCCACCGAGCGGAAATTGGTTGGCACACTTTCGGCCACAAGTGTCGTGGCCGCTCCAAACATGCCTCCCACCCCAAGCCCCACCAAAAAACGGAACACCATGAACTGCTCCCAACTCTGTGCCAGCCCCGACAATCCGGTGAATCCGGAGTACACCAACAACGTGGCCACCATCGTTTTCACGCGCCCCCACTTGTCACTCATCATCCCGAAGAAAATGCCACCCGTGGCCCAACCAATAATCATGCACGTTGTGGCCCACCCACCGTACCGCTTGGCATCCTTGTCAATGACCGATTTAAGTTTGTCCGGTGCCGGTGTTGCAGGGGCGCTGTTGGGTGCCGCCGTCAAATTTTTCTGCCGGCACTCGCTGCATTTCTCCGACTTTTCCTTGTCACGGATCGGCAGGCCGCATGTCGCACAATGCCGTTTCTGCACGTAATCCTTGGCCGCCAGCTCCGTCAGCGCCGGCTGGCGCGAAAGGATGAACAGACGCTGGTCCATGCAGTCAAACAGCCAACCGCACGAGGCAATGATGACCACCAGCCAATGATAGACCGTGACCCCTTCGAGAGTCCGCCCGCTCCGGGGTCCGTTTGAAGTTGTGTTTGCGTGCATAATAATTTTCAACGCCTCCAACCCACAACATGCCCTGCCGGGGCCGGTTGGCTGTTGCCGCGAATTGTCCAGAACTGCGCCGCAGGGTCAAGCCGCGATGAAAAAATGGTCCTTGAAAAATGTTGCAGCCCGGCGGCGGCGGGGGAGGGAATGCAGACCACCGGGACCCACCGCACTTGGCGCATGTCAAGGTTGACGAGGGGATGGCGTTGACGATGTTTGTTGGACAATAGCCTTGCGGCGGAGGGCCTCTTCCTGCTGTGCCTGAGTTAGTTGCGATTTCAACGCCTCCCAGTCGGCCACCGCTGCAGTATCTCCATGTTCCGCGGCCAACATCAACCACTTGGCCGCTTCAACCCAATCACGCGGCACACCCCAACCTTCCCAATACCAAAGTCCCATTTGATGTTGAGCCTGCACCAATCCTTGCAGCGCCGCTTTCAAACACCACTGAGCCGCTGCTGCGGCGTCTTTGCGCGTGCCGCTGCCAGTTTCGTAACATCGAGCCACTTCATATTGCGCCACAGCCTGACCCGTCTCAGCCGCCTTGAAATAAAGTTCAAACGCGCGTGCCTCATTCACAGGCACACCGCACCCAGTTTGAAGGCAGGCCGCCAGACTCACCAGACCGGGTGGATAACCGAGGCGGGCTGCGGCCTCGAACCACTTCACCGCCTCGCTTTCATTGCGCGGCACACCCTGTCCATTTTGATAACAGACACCCAAACTGACCATCGAGCGCGCATCTCCCTGTTTGGCCGCCCGGCGGAACCATTCCACGGCTTGCGCGTAATCTTGGGTCACTCCTTGGCCGTTCGCATAACAGATGGCCAAATTGGCCTCCCCCAAGGGATGCCCCTGCTCGGCGGCACGCCGAAACCATTGCGCGGCCTCGCGATAATTGGGCGCGACACCGTCGCCGTTGAAATAACAAATCCCCAGCTCGACTTGGGCTTGGGCATCGCCATGCTCGGCCCGCGCCTTGAGTTTCAACACCACCACATCCTTGATTTCGGAATCACCGGAATGCGGCGTAGCTCCGGGCGTGGACGACGCGGCGGCGGGTGTGCGGCCCGGTTTCTTGTGGAGGGCCTCCCACAACCGCCAAAACCCAAGCCAGAACCATCGCATCAATCCCATGCGTTATAAGGAGACGGCACTTGCTGTGAACACGAAACCTGACGGCGGAGGAACATGGGCCGGCACCTCAGCGCAACAACCGGCTCAACAACACCAGCAACAAAATGATGGCCACCACCCACCAAAGCCAGCTTATCCCCCGGGGCCGGACCTTGGATTCTTCTTTGCGGCCAAATTCCTCCTCCACGTAAGCCTCGTAATCAAATTCGTCATCGGGGATTCCCAGGCGCTGTGCCTGGGCGCGGTCGCTCCAGCCGGTCTGTTCGTCCGCACCGCACTCCGGACATGCCGCCGCCCCTGGGGGCACGACAGCGCCACATTGCGGGCAAATTTCCGGGGCCATGTTGTTGAGCCGGCAATCAACCCATGCCGGCGTATTCCTCTTCGGTGCTGAGCTTGATGCCCATCATGATGTAGTCATGGGCATTGGCCTGCATATCCTTCACATACTCGGGCAGCGACAGCAAATTGCTGAAGCCCATGAGCCCAAAGAGTTTCATCGCATTTTCCTGCGCACCGAAAAACTCGGCCTCCAACCGCTCCAAACCCGCCCGGCGGGCCAGATCAATGATCTCTGCAATCAACAGCCGTCCAATGCCTTGCCCCCGTTGCTTGGGATGAACGTAAACGTTGATGTGGCCGATGTGGCGTTTCCAACCGCCCTGTTCCTGACGCAGGATGACCACGCCCACCAAATGCTTGTCGTTCCATGCCAGCAGCGGCAGGTTTTGATGGTAATCCAGACGCTTGCACCACTGTTTCAAGACCGCGGGGTCGTTCAAGCGTTCCTTCAAAAACATCAACTCCTCTTGAGGAAGTGCCCGGAAAAACTCCGCCAAAGCCTTCGCATCCGCGGCCACGAGGGGGCGCAGAGTAATCTTTAATCCGGATTGGGTGGAAGCTTGTTTGGGATAGGATTCCAGGGCGGATTCGAGTGACATACATTATCCTTGATTAGACAGACGCAATTCGCCGGCCAGGCCCACGCGGTCTTCCGTCAGGCAGCGGCTCAGGGCGGCGGGGTCCATGCCCCAACGTGCGGCCAACTGAGGCACACGCTCGGTGGTGGTTGCCAGGGGATTCTGCTTGTCCCGACGCGGGCGGGGGGATTCCCCATAATCGTAACTGGCCAGTTCAAGATCAATCTCAGCCGGCGTAATGGGGCCTTCATTCCAGAGGGTCTGACCGCCCCAGGCGTAAGCACGCACCACACGCCCTTTGTCCACAATCGCCCACGCATGATGATTGAGCGTGCGGTTCATGTTGAAAAACTGCACATGACCCAGCTTGCGGCTCAAACCGGTCAGAAAGAGGTAGCAACGATCAATATCCTCGGCAGGATCGGGCAAAGCCCCCCCCAACACCAGAATCCAACCGTTGATGGGAGGCGAGACAAACAGCTTCCGGTTAAAGGTCCGGGCCAGGCCCTCTTCCCACGAACAAGGTGTGGCCCGGGCAATCGGCAGTGCCTCAAGCACCGGTGCCGGGTGAAGGGCTTTGATGGCCAGCCAGCGGCAGGGAAAATCGCCCGGAAATTGGAATGGTGCATTCTGTGGCTTGAAGGATTGCAGGAAAAATGCCGAATCGCCTCCCTCACGCCGCCGGTGCCAGAGATGCCGCGCCAGAAGGTAGGAACACACGGTGCCAAACATCACCACCGTGGCCAACAGCGCCACCACCAACCAAAATAATGTCTCATCGCCCTGCGTCATCGGTTGGGCCTTTTATCGGGCCGCAAACAGTGCCGTACCGCTGCTTGCCCGCTTGTATCAGAAAGAAGGATAGCAGCTTCAACGCCGCCCTTCAATCTTAAACCACATTTCAAACCAAAATTTCCACGTGATAGTTCACTTTCCCCAACTGCACCAATTGTCCGTTGATCAAAGGGGCTACTTCCCCCGGTTTGAGGGGATAATAATTCACCCGCACCACATCATTGCGGGCCACGTTTTCAAGCCAGAAACTCCCGTAAGCATGATAGAATCGGCCCTGGATTTCGCCCACTCCCTGCGATTCGGGCAGGACGATTGCATTGGAGCGGCTGGTGCCAAAAGTCGCCTCGCTAAACAACCAAATCGCATCGTGATGCGCCGGATTGGTGTTCATGGGCGTGAAGTGGATGGCCCCTTCCAACGGCGGCGGCGCAGATTGTCGTGGCCCGGTCCAAAGTTGAAGATTTTTGATGACCAACGGACCGTTGGATGGCCCCATCGCCGGTTGAACTTCCAAATAGTACTCCCCCGCCAACACCAGCGTGGCGCGTCGTGTAATCGGCTCCCATTTGTCCACACTCAGCGGCTGCCCGTCAAAATTGGAGCCTGCCACACTGCCGGCATCCCGGACTGTCGGACGACCTTCGCGCACTTCCATGATGACGTGAACGCGGCTGATATGGCGCGTGCGTTCGTCATTGGCATGGCTGCGCGGCCAAAACCACGTGATATAATCGCAATCGGGCCGGGACCGGCCAATCTTGAACATGGGCCGCGCCACCAAATGAATGCCCCGGCCTTCGTCCGGGTTCGCCGGATTCAATTTCAGCTTCGTGCCCGTTTGGGCATTGGTGATGAAAAGCCGCGGGATGATTAATTCCTGTCGTTGATGCCCCTCCTCAAACGCCGACACACTGAGCTGGTAATCCAACCCCAGCTCCAGCAGTTCAAAGGCCTCGGGCAACATTGCGGCCTGGGTGGTCGTCCAGTCCTTCAGTTCCGGTGTTTTGCCCCCGCTGCTGCTTGCGTACACTTTGGCCAGAGAGGAACCTTGAGGACCGCGGTTGACTTTGACCCGCTCAGGCGACAACGGATATTGCTGCGGCATCGGCACCGGATTGACCCATATCACACGCGCACCGATGTAATTCTTCACCTGCCCGGCGCTTTTTAACTTCACCGTGCAGGTCAACACAAACTGGCCCGCCGCCGCCGGAATAACTTTCAGGGAAAACCGGAGCATCTCATGCCCGGGCAGCACCGCAAATGACTCTGACGGCACTTCTCGAAAAGCGCGTGAAAGGAGGCTCACCTCCAAATGCTCCACGGGCTTGCTTGTCAAATTACGCAATTCGAACTGGAGAGTTGCCGGCTCTCCGGCCCACAGCGGGGAGCAAAAATTCAACGCAAGGCTGATGGGCGCCTCCCCCGCCACACGGGTTCGTGTGGTATAGGATGCGGTGGTGAACTGCAGCGTTTCCGCCGTCACCTCCATCCCTTCAGGCCGGCCGGTGGAAGGCGGCTTGTCGGTGGAGGAAAGCCGTGGGCCGGTGGCTGGACGCGGCGTGGCCGGTTGCGGTGCATGAGTGTGGGGCGGCTCGTTGGCCGGTGCCAACGGCATGCTGCATTTCCAACAGCTTTGGCTGGTGGCCGGATTGGCGCTGCCGCAGGTACTGCAAATGATATACATGGGCGCTATGGACCCGCTGCCGCCGCTGAATACCGCCCTTCGCTCGGAATTCGAGCGAAACCACAGGCGATTTGCCGTTTATTTTAGCGAACCATGAACATTAAACAACGCCTTTTTTAAGGGTGGCCGTGTGTCGGGTGCATTTCAGTTTTTGAGCACCCAATTCAAGACCCCCAACGAAATGCAGTTTTTCCTCAATTTTTCAGAGTCGCTTACGTGCAAAATCCCTCAGGGCTACGATGGTTATCTAAAAACTGAAATGCGCCTCCGTGTGTCCAAAGAAAACGGAAGCCACCGGCCTTCATTCATCGCTTGTCCGGCCCTGAGGTTTTGCTATGTTGCCTGCCGATGAAATGGCTTTATTGCATGGTGGCCGTGGCGGGAATGTTCTGCACCGTCACCGCCGCCGAACTGAAATTTGATTTTGCCGGCAGCCTGGTCGGCGACACCCCCAAAGGCTTTCGCAGCTTGGTCGTCGGTCAGGGCGCTCCCGGCCAATGGCAGATTGTCCGCGATGCCGGCCCGGACGCCGAAAAAATATTGCCACCGGGAACCACCGCTCCGGGCACCCGCCCGGTCTTGGCACAGCTTTCCAGTGTGGCCGGCGAAGAACGATTTCCCGTCCTGCTTTATGACGGGGAAACCTTTGAAGATTTTACTTTCCGGGTCCGCTTCAAAGTAGTCGGCGGCAAAGCCGAGCAAATGGCGGGCATCGTGTTTCGCGCACAGGACGAAAAAAACTTGTACGTGCTCCGTGCCAACGCCAAGGATGGCAACGTCCGTTTCTATGCCGTCGTGGATGGACGGCGCACACCGCCGGTCGGCAACAACATGCCCGTGGCTCTCAATCAATGGCACGAGTTGAAGGTGGAGGCCAAAGGCAACCGGTTCATCTGCTCCTTCAACGGCCAGCCCTTGGGCAATTTCATCACCGACAACACTTTCAAAAGCGGCAAAGTGGGCTTTTGGACGATGTCGGATTCCATCAGTTACTTTGCCGATGCCGTCGTGATTTATTCACCCCGCGAGGCATTGGCGGAAGTCATCATCAAGGATACGATGAAAAAATATCCACGGCTTCTGGGCCTCCAAATTTGCGCCACGCCCCCCGGCCAGCAGGAGCCGCAAGTCATCGCCTCCACCGACCCCAAAGAGCGCGGCCAGCCCGGCGGCAAAACCGTGGCCGACATCCTCGCCCGCGGCACCATCTACCACCAATGGGGTAAAGGCGATGCCACCGTGTACATGCCGATGCGGGACCGCAACGGCGACGTTGTGGCCGTGGCCCGCGTGGTTTTGGACAGCTTTTGGGGCCAAACGGAAAAGAACCTCATCGCCCGCGCTCTGCCCGTGGTCAAATACATGCAGGCGCGCATCCATTCCCAAAAGGATTTGTTCGAGTAACGGCAAACCGCAAACGGCTTTGCCCTCTTTCGAGCCTTTGGACTTCCTAGTCCTTGGGCACCACATCTATTTGCAGCGCCGGATCCGCCGCCGGTATGTAGCTCTGCGGCAGACCCAGCTCCCGCCGCACAATGTTCGCCCCTTGGGCAATGGCCGAAGCCTTGTAAAAAGCAATCTCGCGGTTGCATCCCTGCCGGCCGAAACCGCAATCGCTCGACACAATCAACCGCTCCGGCGGGATGTATTCCAAGGCCTTCCGGATAATTGCAGCCACTTCCTCCGGGCGATCTGCCTGCAAGGTGCGGTGGCTCACCACGCCGATGCACACCTTCTTTTTGCTGTCCTTGAAGCGCGCAAACAATTCCAAATCCTGCAGGTTGCGATCCCGCATTTCCACCGTCCAAACGTCCCCGCGGCACTGGTTCATGTACAAATCCATCGAAGCCGCGTAACTGGTGTCTTCCATGACACGTTGCATGTTGGGATTGCCCCAGCAGGTGTGAATCCACACCTCCACATCATCCAATCCCTGCACTTCGCGATTGTAGGCTTCCAACATGAACTTCACCTTTTCATGATTCGGCCCGTAGGTGTTGGATAAAAAGTGCAGGCACGGCTCCTCCACCTGGATGCACTTGCAGCCGGCATCGCGCAGGGCCAAAAGTTCCTTGTTCATCGCTTCGGCCAAATCCCAGATGACCTCCCGCATGTCCTTGTACTTGGGAGTGTGAATATCCAGAAAGAGGGACATCACTTGAGAGCAGCAGGTCCCAAACCGCACCGGCTTGGCCGCCTTGGCCTGGGCCATGCGCCACAGTTTGGCGTAATCCAGCGGACGATGCTCAATCTTGTCCACCACCCGCGGCCAGCGCCAGCCCGTGTAAATCTCGTGCAACAACGTGCCCGGCGGATAACGCAGCCAGGCCGAGCGCGTCTCGGCGGCCTGCATGTAATCCCCCTCCAATCCGGTCCACCGTTGCAGAGGATAATGGTGCCAGGAACGGCCCGCCATGTCTTCGTCCAGGTGGTAGTCCCCATTCGTCAAGATGTCCAGTCCAGCGCGCTGCTGATCGCTGATGACCACCGCCAAGGCGTCCTGAAACTTTTCCCTGTACCTCACATCCATCATGCAAGTATCCAGCGGCTTGCCCCACATGCTCATGTCAAACCACCGCGGGCGCGGCCATGAACCGGTGACGGTGGAGGGAATCATCAAATCTTTGGTGACGGTAAACATATCTGCGAATGGTGGTTATACAGCAACATGCCGTGGGCGCTTGAAAGAAATCCCGCCGCCTTGAAAAGACGGCTTCGCCAGGACCGAACCAAAACAGCGGGAATCATGCCCCAAAAGTTGCTCCACTTTTCAAGAAGTCAAGGGCACCTCATTCAGTCCCCACTTAATCCTGTTAAAACACTTTTCGCCCTTCCACCAAGTTGATCAAATCTGCGAAAACCAACACCTCGGATTTCCGTCCGGCACCAGGTTTCAATGTTTTTAAAATACCAAGCTCTTTGAAGGCTCCCAAATTTTTGGAGAGTGCAGGACGGGAAGGCATATCCTTTTCTTGGGCCAAATCGCTGGTGCGAAAGGTCGGACGTTTGAAAATAAAATCCAGAATCAGCATGGCACTGGGGGAGCGGCTGGAGCCCAAGATTTGTTTTTTCAACCGTTCATAAAGTTCATGAATTTGGCGACAGCTATCTGTCATTTGGTCCGCTTGCGACGTAACTGCTTTGAGGAAAAATTCTGTCCACCGATTCCAGCTGCCTTCCTGGCCAAGGTCGCGCAATCCTTGGTAATATTCATCTCGGTGGGCCTCAAGATAGGCCGACAAGTAAAAGCAGGGCCGCCCCAACAACCCTTTATCAAACAAAAACAACGGAATCAACATGCGCCCCACCCGTCCATTTCCATCCACAAACGGGTGAATGATCTCGAATTGGGCATGAATTATGGCTAACTGTATCAACGGGTCCGGTGATTCACTGTGCCAATAGGCCTCCCAACGGTTCAGATGCTCCTGCAGGTTTAAGGGTGAAGGCGGGATGAAAAAGGCTTCTTCAACGGGACTGCCTGGCCGTCCGATCCAGTTTTGAACCGTCCGAAAGTGTCCGCGTGCTCCGTGACTTCCCCGCACACCCTCCATTAGCACCTCATGCAAACGCAGTAACGTATTCAGGCATAACGGTCGTTCTCTCAACAGCCTTTGCGATAGCTGTAATGCCCGCCTATAATTCATGATTTCGCGGATGTCAGCCTGTCTGGAATCGTCCATCACCCTTTCACCCGCCTCGTACCTCAAAACATCTGCCCACTCGGCTTGAGTCCCCTCGATTTTAGAAGATAGCACCGCTTCTTTTGTGACCAGCGGGGATAACATAATGTCTGGATTCGGTAAGCTTTGGAGCAGGCCTTCAAGCTTCGCAATAGCGCGATTGGCTTGGCCAACCCAAGGGATCAGCGCCTTCCAATCCAGTTCTTTTGGCGGAAGCTGTTCTGGTTCAAAGGGTTGCATGGTTTTTCGTTGTGTTAAGGAAACTTACATCAACAATCGTTGTGTAAAGGATATCGCCAAAAAGTTAAAACAAAATCGTTTGTTGTAAAAATCCTTTACACAAAATTTAACGCTTTACCCTGCTTTTCCCGGTAGTCTGGAACTCGTGCCAAACCAAGTGATTGCCTTTGAAATCAGTTGGGTTTTTGGGCGCAATGAATGCTCATCGCCCCGCCCAAGATGTTCTGCAGCAATATGTTGCTGCAACCCAACTGCCGCAGAATTGCCGTCACGCCCTCTTGCGCAGGATATGCCTTGAGACTTTCGAGAATATAGGCATAGGCCGGGGCGTTTCGGCAAAAAACGGCCCCCAGCAGCGGCACCACCCGGCCAAGGTAAAAGAAATAGAGGCCCCGCCAGAGCCGATGAGGTGGCTTGCCAAAGTCCAATATCAGCAAGCGTCCTCCCGGCCGCGTGACCCGAAACATCTCAGTCAAACCTTGCTCGACGTTGGAGAGGTTGCGCAGCCCGTAACTGATGGTCACTGCATCAAATTGGTTGTCGGGAAAGGGCAGATGAAGTGCATCGCCTTGGAGCCATTCCACCGGTGCCTGCACACCGAAGCGGGCCAGCCGTTGCTGGCGCTGGCGTGCAACGTTCAACATGGGCTGGGAAAAATCCAAGCCCACCGTATGAATCCCCTGACGCGCAAAGGCCAGGGCAACATCCCCCGTGCCACAGCAGATATCCAGCGCCCGGCCACCGGCGGGCACTTGGGCCAGCCGCACCAGCCGGCGTTTCCAGCACCGGTGCAGCCCGAAACTTTGCAGGTCGTTGAGGAAGTCGTAGCGCGGCGCTATGCCCGCAAACAAATCCCCCACCCGCTCGGCGCGTTGCGCACCGGGTTGATAATAGGAACTGGACATGGCGCGACGATGGGCGCGCCCTGGCAACCAAAGGCGCTGCCTGCTCAGCCGCAACTGCAGCCGTGCCCACAGCTATGAAAATCGTCCGCTTCGGGCAGGCGCCCAAGCTCAAACGTCTTCATCACGTACGTGGCCACGGACTGGCGGATGGCGTGCATTTCCTCCTGCGCATCCAGATAACCCTTGGCCACCGGGTTGCCCAACAACTGATCGCGGCGGGCCTCGAAGTCGGCAATCTCCTCTTCGGTCAGGCGGATGCCCTGGCGTTGTTTATGTTGGAGGGTCTGGCTCAGGGCGGCCACGTCTTCATATTGCATTTGTGCCTGTTCATCGGCCATGAAGGCGCCAATGCGGTCACGAATTTGATGAAACGCGGGATCAGACGCCAAGGTGGCACACAGCTCACGTACTTTGGTCATCACCGCTCCGTCAGGTTGGGTCAGGCTCATAGGGTCTGAGGTATTTTGTTTAAGTCGAGGGTTGAGGAGGCAAATTATCGGGATTGCGCGAGTTGTTTCAAACTGGCCGCCAATCGGCGGGCATCGGCAGCCGGGATGCCGCTCTTGTCCAGCAGCGTTTCCATCTGCCGCAGCGCAAGCTGGGCTGCAGCGGGCGAAAGGCCGCTGTTCAAAAGATGCACCAACGATTCGACAAATTCCTGCTGTTGACCTGCCGCCCATTTTTGAGCGGGCCATGCTGCCGCCAAATCACTCCCTAGGGCCGTCAACTGGTTCAATCCGGGTGTTTGTGGACCGGTGCTGGCCTGGAGCAAATCCTGCGCCAGTGTCTGAGCCGGCGATTTGTCTTTGCCGGCGGCAATCGCTTCCAAATCCTGCCGGAGTTGTTTCACCGCTTTGCGCTGTGCGTCCGTCAACTCCGGCAAGCGCACAGCCGCCTGCACCGGCGCGGGCGTGGGCGGAGCCGTCCGGCCTTTGGCCGGCGGCGTGTAATTGGGATTGGCACTCCGGCGGGTGACGTCATTGGTCACCCCTCGGGCGCGTTCCTTGAGGATGCGCTCGGCCGGACCCACCTGGGCATGAGACGTGGCCACAGTCCAACCCAGGACCGTCATCATCACGATGAAAATGGAATGTCTCATGCGCTTATGAAAACCGTGATTAATACACTGCGACTTAAAGGTGGAATTGTCAATGCACGCGTTGGCGAAAAAAACGGCGGCTCTTGGGGGGATTATCCGAACGTCGGGCATTGAACTCCGGCTCAGGCCGCGGCTTTGGCTGCGCGCCGTTGAAGAATGGGCGGGCACTCGCCCCGCACCACCGCGCGGGTGATTTTGACGGCGGCGATGTCATGATTGCCCGGCACATCAAACATGACGTCCAACATCAGCCGTTCCAACAAGCTGCGCAGCGCGCGCGCCCCCGTGCCCTTCTTGATGGCCTGCGCCGCCAGCTCACGCAAGGCATCCGGCGTGAACTCCAGCGCCACGTTTTCCATGGCCATCAACTTCGTGTACTGCTTGATGAGCGCGTTGCGCGTCTCGGTCAAAATCGCCACCAACTGATCCTCCGTCAACTCCTCCAACACCGTCACCATGGGCAGGCGCCCGATAAACTCCGGAATGAAACCGAAAGTGATCAAATCCTCCGGCTCCACCTGTTTGAGAATGGCATCCCGTTCATTGCCCGCAGGCGTGTTCTCGCTCGTGCCTGCCGGCGCGCCGAAGCCCATCACCCGGTGGCCCAGCCGCCGCTGGATAATCTTCTCCAAGCCCACAAATGCACCGCCACAAATGAAAAGAATGTTTGTGGTGTCCACCCGGATATATTCCTGCTGCGGATGCTTGCGCCCGCCCTGCGGCGGCACATTGCAAATCGTGCCTTCCAGGATTTTCAGCAACGCCTGCTGCACCCCCTCTCCGGAAACATCGCGTGTGATGGACACGTTCTCCGTCTTGCGCGCAATCTTGTCTATCTCGTCAATGTAAATAATCCCCCGCTGTGCGCGCTTGATGTCAAACTCGGCATTCTGCAGCAGCCGCAGCACGATATTCTCAACATCCTCGCCCACATAACCCGCCTCCGTCAGCGTCGTGGCGTCGGCAATCGCAAAAGGCACATCCAGCGCCTGGGCCAGCGTGCGCGCCAGCAGCGTCTTCCCGCTGCCCGTCGGGCCAATGAGCAGAATGTTCGACTTCTCAATTTGAACATCCTTGTCCTTCGACTCCTCGTCGGCGGTGTGCGTGCGGCTCGAGGCAATGCGCTTGTAATGATTGTGCACCGCCACCGAAAGCACCTTCTTGGCGTGCTCCTGCCCCACGCAGTATTCATCCAACAGCCGCTTCAACTCCACAGGCCGCGGAATGTGCATGGGGGCTGCAGCCTGCGGTGGCGTGTGTGGGACCAGCTCCTTGTCCAGCACACTCTTGCAAAGTATCACGCAGGCATCGCAGATGTACACGCCCGGACCCTGAATAAGCTTTTTCACTTCTGTTTGCGTCTTGCCACAGAAGCTGCACATGGGCGTTGTTTTGCCGCGGGCCATAGTGGTTTCTTTCGGTCCGCCCTAAAAATAACCTCCCTTTGCCGCACCGCCACTTTTTCTTGCGTGCGGCGCCGGGGAGCGGAGCCGGTTAAATTGGGGTCAATCCTTCTTCGGCACCTGGATTTCCTTGCGGCTGACCACCACCTGATCAATCAAACCATATTCCTTGGCCTCTTCACTCGACATGAAGCGGTCGCGGTCGGTGTCGCGCGCCACATCCTCCACCTGCCGCCCGCAATGCTTGGCCAGAATCTCATTCAACCTGTCCTTCAACCGCAGAATCTCCCGCGCCTGAATGCTGATGTCGGTCGCCTGGCCCTGGACGCCCCCCCACGGCTGATGAATCATGATGCGCGAATTGGGCAGCCCAAAACGCTTGCCTTTAGTCCCCGCCGCCAGCAGCACAGCCCCCATGCTGGCCGCCTGGCCAATGCAATACGTGTTCACATCACACGTCAGGAACTGCATCGTGTCGTAAATGGCCAGCCCCGCCGTCACGCTGCCCCCCGGAGAATTAATGTACAAATGAATATCCTTCTTGGGGTCGTTCATCTGCAAAAACAACAACTGCGCGATGATGAGATTGGCCACCATGTCATCCACCGCCGTCCCCAAAAACACAATCCGATCCACCAGCAGCCGGGAATAAATGTCATAACCGCGCTCACCACGCCCGGTCTGCTCCACCACCATTGGCACCAAAAAATTATTCATAATGACGTTCATCTAACCTTGCCAACCTACCCGCCACCGCGCCCAGCGTCAAGTTCTGCCCCGAAATGCATCACCGCCAATCCATCTGGCTTAAGGGATACGAGTACACGCGGGCGGGGGCGTATTTCATAACCAATGGGATGGCTGTCGTTTCGCGGGCGATTGCGGCAACGTAATTATTTTGAACACCTTGGCTGCGTGCCGTTGGCCCTCCCGTTGGCCTGCTTTTGATTTGCGCATCTCTCCGCTTGCCGCTTAATTGGCGATGGTCATGCGGATGGATGATCCTTTACATTCCAAGCGCCTGCCGGCCCGCCAACGCGGCGGCGGCACTTTATATTTGGGTCTGACGTTGCTCGCCATCACGGTGGTTGCGGTGGTGCTTCTTTTCTTTTTCCGGCATCGCCTGGCGGAAGCGGCCGCCGCACGCTCGGCCCCGCTGCCGGTGTTGGGGCAGGTGCCCCCCTTCACCCTCACCAACCAACTGGGCCAGCCGGTGACTCTGAATGATTTGACCGGGCGGGTGTGGGTGGCAGATGTCATCTTCACCCGTTGCGCCGGCCCGTGTCCAATCATGACGCGGCAGATGAGCGAACTCCAGCCGTTGTGGAAAACCGAGCCCCGCGTGCGGCTTGTAACGCTGACCACCGATCCTGCGTACGACACGCCCGAAATCATGCGCAACTACGCGGCCAAGGTGAACGCCGACCCCAACCAATGGTTGTTCCTCACCGGCGACAAGGCCGCCATTGCCAAACTGGCGGTGGAGGGCCTGCGCCTCACTGCCGTGCCCGTCCCCGAAGGCCAGCGGACGCACCCGGCGGATTTGTTCATTCACAGCACATTGTTTGTGGTGGTGGACAAACAGGGGCGCCTGCGCGCCGTGGTGGAGACGCAGGACGAAATCGAGGAAGAAGGCGCGCCCCCCAACAAATTGTCGCGCTGGGAGCGGGAAGCCAAACCGCGGCTGCAATCCATCGTCCGCCGGTTGTTGGAGGAGCCCTGATGAACCTCACCTTTGACATGCTGCCCGCCGTCAACGCCGGCCTGAACACAGTGGCCACCGTCTGCCTGTTGAGCGGTTACTGGGCCATTCGCAGTGGCCGGCCCCGGGTGCATCGCGCTCTGATGCTCGGCGCCCTGCTGGCCTCCGCAGCCTTCCTCACCAGTTACCTCATTTACCACGCCAACGCGCCGCGCGTTGTCTTTCGCGAACCGGCCTGGTTCCGGCCTGTGTATTTGGTGATTTTGTTGACGCACACCGTGCTTGCAGCCGCCATTGTTCCAATGGTGCTGGTCACCGTATGGCGCGCCTTGAAGGGCAGGCTGGAGGCGCATCGCCGTCTGGCGCGTTGGACCCTGCCCCTGTGGCTCTACGTCTCCGTGACCGGCGTGCTGATTTACTATTTATTGTACATCAAGTTTCCCCAAACCGCCGCCAAAGTCGCCTGTGCCAGCCCCGCCCTCGCGCAAATCCATTTTCTGCATTGACTCCCACACGCATTTGGAAAAGGTTGGGGCACGTTTTATGGCGAAAATTCAACGTGCTTTGTTGTCCGTCTCCGACAAAACCGGCTTGGTTCCCCTGGCGCAAACGCTTGTGGAGGCGGGTGTAGAATTGATTTCCACCGGCGGTACCGCCAAGGCCCTGCGCGAGGCCGGCTTGCCGGTCAAGGACATCAGCGCTCACACCGGTTTCCCGGAGATGATGGATGGCCGCGTAAAAACGCTGCATCCCAAAATCCACGGCGGATTGCTCTGCATCCGCGGCAATCCGGAGCACGAAGCCGCGGCGCGGCAGCATGACATTGCAATGATTGATTTGGTGGTGGTGAATCTTTACCCCTTCGAGCAGACCGTGGCGCGCCCCAACGTCACTTTGCACGAGGCCATCGAGAACATTGACATTGGCGGGCCTTCCATGTTGCGCAGCGCGGCCAAAAACCATGAAAGCGTGACGGTGGTGGTGGACCCTGCCGACTACGCCGCAGTGGCCGAGCAAATCAAGGCCACCGGCGAAACCACACTCGAACTGCGGCGCCGCCTGGCCGCCAAGGTGTTTGCGCGGACGGCCGCCTACGATGCCGCGATTGCTGCGCACCTGTCCGCTCAATTTGAAGGCTCAGCCGCGCTGCCGGCCGCGTTATCCGTTTCGGCGCCGCTGGTCCAACCGTTGCGCTACGGCGAAAACCCGCATCAGGCGGCGGCCTTGTACGGGGGCTTCAAATCATTTTACCAACAACTCCACGGCAAGGAGCTGTCCTATAACAACATCCTGGACTTGACCGCGGCGGCCCATTTGATTGCGGAATTTGAAAACCAGCCGCCCACCCTCGCCATCCTCAAGCACACCAACCCTTGCGGCGTGGGGCAGGGGGCCACCCTGCGGGAGGCTTGGGACAAAGCCTACGCCACCGACCGCCAGGCCCCATTCGGCGGAATTATCGCCGTCAACCATCCCCTCGACGCCTCTTGCGCCGAGGCCATCGCAGAAATTTTCAGTGAGGTCATCATCGCCCCGGCATTTGAGGCGGATGCGCTGGCATTGTTGCAAAAGAAGAAAAACCTGCGCCTGATTCAAATGTTGAAGTCGCCCGTGGGCGGCGCTTCTTGGGAAATCCGCAGCGTGGGGGCCGACTCGTTCCTGTGGCAGCAGCGCGACTTGACGGTGGCGCCTCGTTCCCAAATGAAAGTGGTGACCAAGCGTGCCCCCACCGAGGCCGAGTGGCAGGCCCTCCTGTTTGGTTGGCGCGTGGTCAAGCACGTCAAATCCAACGCCATCGTCTATGCCGCGGCAGACCGCACGCTGGGCATTGGCGCCGGTCAGATGAGCCGGGTGGACTCCAGCCGCATCGCCGTCTGGAAGGCCGGCGAAGCCAAGCTGTCCCTCAAGGGCAGCGTCGTCTGCAGCGACGCCTTTTTCCCGTTCCCGGACGGTCTGATCGCGGCGGCAGAAGCGGGGGCAACGGCGGCCATCCAACCCGGCGGTTCCATGCGCGATGCCGAGGTCATCGCGGCTGCCGATGAGCGGAATCTGGCCATGGTGTTCACCGGCATGCGCCATTTCCGGCACTGATATGCCGGGGACCCGCTTCGGGACACCCCAAGAATATCCTCTTGCCGTAGCCGGGGTTTGGGCTTAGGTTTCCCAAGCGACGCCTGACGACGGCGCAGATTGAAAGAAGTAATTATGCAAAATTCATTCACGTTGCTGGCCATGCTTGGCTCGGCGGAGATCATTGGCATTTTAATCATCTGCCTGTTGCTGTTTGGCGCGAAAAAAATTCCCGAATTGATGAAGGGCTTGGGCACGGGCATCAAGGAATTCAAGCGCGCTTCGCGGGAGGTGCAGGATGAAATCAACCATGCCATCGAAAGCGAGCCGCCACCCCCTCCCAAAAAGGCCCCGCCCCAACCCGGCCCCACCACACCTCCCACGGCTTGACCCATTCGTGCGGCACGGTTTTTAAGCCATGGTCAATCCATCCGGCGCGGGAGGGGCATCGGGCGACTCCGGCGGACCCGCAAAGGAACAAAAGGCGCCTCCCCCTGGTACAGTGCCTGCGGGTGATGATGCCTTGGAATCCAAGGCCACCACCTCTCCGGCGGCCTCCCCTTCTGATGAAGTAGGAGCGCCAAAGTCCCCGGACAAGGAAACGCCCGACGCTACGACAACCGGCGATGCATCCGGCACCCAAGCCGGTGATTCCGCAGCGTTGTCCTCCACCGCGGACGCCGCTGTTGCCGATGCAACCACACCGGCAGACTCCGCTTCCGCTGCGTCAGGACCATCCGCCGAAACATCTCCCACCACCACCGACGACTACGGCCCGGGCAGTCCTTACTATGCTTATGGCTACGACAGCCAGGGCCCCGAAGGTTACACCCCTTACCCCGGTGAAGACTCCACATCCGCCACCACCACCTCCGCCGCCACCACTTCCGCCCCTGCGGCCGGCGCCGCCTACACTTCCTCAGACTCCAGTTACGAGAGCAGCGGGGACGAAGACGAGGACGAGGAAGGCGGCGGCCCCGTGAAGCCTTTCCTGGAACACCTCGAAGATTTGCGCTGGACACTGGTCAAGAGTGTCAGCGCAGTGGTCATCGGGATGATTGTCTGTTTGGTGGCCTCCAATTATTTGGTGGCCTTCCTGATGTGGCCGTTGCACTTGTCCGAAAAATTTTTCCAGCGCAACCGCACCGATGTGGCGTTGGTGGCCGGCACCAATGTCCTCACCCGTCTGCCGCTGGAGACTTTTGGCGGAACCAACCTTTGGGGCACTAACCCGGTGGGCTCCCTGCATCTGGTCCCGCTGACGGTAGGCTCCAACACCGTCCTCGCCGTCCAGCCCCACTACGGCGAGCCGGATGTGCCGCCCCCTTCCATGGTCATCGTGAAAAACTACGGCCCCATCGAAGGTGTCATGGTTGCCCTCAAACTGGCCCTCTACGGCGGCCTGGTGGTGTCCTCGCCCTTTGTTTTCTATTTCATAGGGGCGTTCATCCTCCCCGCCCTGCACGTGCATGAGAAAAAAATCCTTTACCGCGCCGTGGCTTACGGCACCGGCCTGTTTTTGCTTGGGGTGGTGTTTTGTTATTTCGTGGTGATGGTGCTGGCAATTGGCGCCACCGTCGAATTTTCCCGCTGGCTCGGATTTGGAGCAGATGAATGGCGGGGCGATGCCTACATCAGTTTCGTCGTCAAGTTCATGTTGGGCATGGGACTGGCCTTTGAACTGCCAGTGGTCATCCTGGTCCTCGTCAAAATCGGCATCCTCGATTACGAAAAACTCAAAGGCTTCCGGCAATGGGCCATCATTGGCAACCTCGTCCTCTCGGCATTTGTTACGCCCTCGGGCGATCCCTTTACGATGTTGGCCATGGCCCTGCCGCTTCAATTGCTTTACGAAATGAGCGTTGCTGTAGCGTGGTATTGGGAATGGAAAGAACGGCGGCGCGCCGGCACTTCAACGTAACGGTCCCCGCCCGGGAATGACTCCGGGCTTGCAGAAAGCGTTGCTTTTCCATCCCACGGGAGCTATGGTTAGGCGTGAAAAGCGCCCCCATGCCGCGGCTCCAAGCCGACAGCAGTCATGATTAGCGCCGAACCAGAACTACGCAAATACACCTGGGCAGAAGTGGACCGGGTGGAGCCGCCCAAGCGCTCCGCTGTCGAGCGCGTGGCCGATTTTTTCGAGATTTACACCGAGATGGACGAGCAGACGGCGCGCGAACAAGCCGCCCGCTGTGTCCAATGTCACAACCCCAACTGCGTCCAAGGCTGTCCTCTTTCCAATCGCATCCCCGAATGGCTGGCCCTTGTGGCCGAGGGGCATTTCCTTGAAGCAGCCGAGCTTTCCCAAACCACCAGCAACATGCCGGAGATTTGCTCCCGCATCTGCCCCCAGGAGCGTTTGTGCGAAGGCCATTGTCTGGTGGACGGCAAGACCGAACCCATTTCCATCGGCGCCATTGAACGTTTTCTCAATGAGTACGCCCTCCGCCATGGCGCCATCAACGTCGCCGTGGCGCCCCCCAATGGTTTCCGCGTCGCCGTTGTCGGCTCCGGCCCCGCCGGTTTGGCTTGTGCGGATGAACTGGTGAAAATGGGTTACGAAGTCGTGGTCCACGAGGCCCTGCCCGTGGCCGGAGGCCTGCTTGTCACAGGCATCCCCGCTTTCAAACTCGAAAAACGCGTCGTCGAACGCAGGGTCAACATCCTCAAACAACGTGGCGTCCAGTTCAAACTCGGTGTCAAACTCGGACGCGACTTCGGACTGAACGATTTGCTGCGCGACTTCGACGCCGTCTTTCTGGGCATCGGCGCCCAGCAGGCCAAACCCCTGGACGTGCCCGGCGCAGAATTGAAAGGCGTGCATCAAGCCATTCCATTCCTCGCCCAAAAGAACGCAGGCATCCTCTTGGAAGGCGGCGACATTGATGTGCAGGGTAAGCATGTAGCTGTGCTTGGAGGCGGCGACACCGCCATGGACTGCCTGCGCACCGCCCTCCGTTGCGGAGCCCGCACCGCCGTCTGCCTCTACCGCCGCGACTTCGCCAACATGCCCGGCAGCCGCAAAGAATTCTTCAACGCCCTCGAAGAAGGCGCCCGCTTCAGCTTCCTCACCAACCCCATCGCAGTCCTCGGCAATGACCGCGGAGAGGTCACCGGCGTGCGTTGCATTCGGATGCAACTGGGAGAGCCCGATGCCCAAGGCCGCCGCAAACCCGTGCCCGTGCCCGGCTCTGAATTTGATTGCCCCGCCGACATCGTCCTCGTGGCCTACGGCTTCGACCCCGTCCGATGGCCCAAAGACTCCGACATGAGCCAGCTTGCCGCCAACGACTGGGGCGGCTTGATTGTGGATGCCAACCAAATGACCAGCGTCCCTGGTGTCTTCAGCGGCGGGGACATGGTGCGCGGCGCGGCCCTGGCCGTCTATGCCGTGCGCGATGCCCGCAAAGCCGCCCAAGGCATCCACCGCTGGCTCAGCACCCGCAAACCCAAGCGCATGCCTGCCGCCGCCTGAAATTCAGATCGTCCACCCCACCCTCCGGCAAACCCTTGCAAGCAACCGGCCTCATTCACACCGTCTCCTTTCTCGACTCTATCCCGCTCACCCACCTTTTTCCATGACAAGGGAATTGGCATTGACACCGCCGCAGGCCTGCGTGATTTTTTGCGTCCCTGAATTATGGGAAAATCATCTCAAAGACGGAACTCCCGTCCGCGGGGGCAGCAGCAACCGCCCGTCTCCGTGGTCACCGGCGGAGCCGGTTTCCTTGGCTCCCACCTCGTGGATTACCTGCTGGAAAAGGGTCATAAAGTAATCGCCATAGATAATCTGGTAACCGGCACAGTGGAAAACATTGCCCACCTCGCCGGCCATGAGCGCTTCCGCTTCATCAAGCAAGACGTTACCGAATACCTCTACCTTCACGATAAAGTAGATTACGTTTGGCACTTTGCCTCACCGGCCAGTCCGGTGGACTACTTGGAGCTGCCCATCCAGACCCTCAAGGTGGGCTCTTTGGGCACCCACAAAGCCTTGGGCCTCGCCAAGGCCAAAGGGGCACGATTTTTGCTGGCCAGTACCTCGGAAATCTATGGCGACCCCTTGGTCCATCCCCAGACCGAGGATTACTGGGGCAATGTCAACCCCATCGGACTGCGGGGTTGCTATGATGAATCCAAGCGGTTTGCCGAGGCCATGACCATGGCGTATCACCGGGAACATGGCCTGCAGACCCGTATTGTGCGCATCTTTAATACATATGGGCCGCGCATGCGGCTCAACGATGGCCGCGTCGTCCCGGCGTTCATCAGCCAGGCCCTGCGCGGGCAGCCCCTGACAGTTTTCGGTCAAGGCACCCAAACTCGCAGTTTTTGTTATTGCAGCGATTTGATTGAAGGCATCTACCGTTTGATGATGAGTGACCACGCCGAGCCGGTGAACATCGGCAACCCCCACGAAATTTCCGTGCTTGAATTCGCACGGGAAATCCTCCGCCTCACCGGCTCGCGCAGCCGCATTATTTTCAAACCGCTGCCCGCCGATGATCCGCGCCAACGTCAACCGGACATTACGCGCGCCCGGCAGTGGTTGGGCTGGAGCCCTCAAGTGAATTTATCGGACGGATTGGAAAAAACCATTTCCTATTTTCGCGGAAAAGTGTAAAAAGACCGGTGCATGGCAATGAAACAACGGGGTGCGGTCCCGCCGTGGCAACGCGGCGAGAGGCCGGCTGTTCGTCATTGACCAGGCGGGTAAATTTGGTTAACGACTGCGAGCCTTGGCCGTTGGGGACAGCCAGGCGGAAGCCCGTTGAACCACGGGCCGTGTGATGGAATGCTGAAAGCAAAATCATTACTCGCAATTGATTGCGGGGCGAACACACTCAAACTGGCTGAGTTTGACCTGAACGAGCAGGGCGGCTTGCGCCTGCGCCAGTTTGCCACCGCCAACCTTGGCCTCCAGGGCTCCCAGGAATCCACCCGCGAAACCACCACCCTCACCGCACTCCAGGAGCTTCTCTCCAGCGGACGCTTCACTGCCAAGCACGTCAACCTTTGCGCCCCCGGCTTCCACGTCTTCTCCCGCTTCGTCAAACTCCCGCCCGTGGACGCCGCCAAGGTCGAGCAAATCGTCAAGTACGAAGCCCAGCAAAACGTCCCCTTCCCGTTGGAAGAAGTTGTTTGGGACTACCAGATTTTGGGAACCACCCCCGGCGGTGAACTCGAAGTCCTCCTCGTGGCCCTCAAGACCGACATTGCCGAGGGCCTCCACCGCATCACCGAAACTGCAGGCCTCCGCCTCCAAGTGGTGGACGTTTCCCCCGCCGCCCTCATCAACGCCTTCCGCTTCAACTACAGCGATTTGGAAGGCTGCACCATGCTGCTCGACATCGGAGCCCGCACCAGCAACCTCCTCTTCTTCGAGAAAGGCAAGGTCTTCGCCCGCAGCATCAGCATCGGCGGCAACATGATTACCCAGGAATTCGCCAACGAATTCCGCCTCCGCTTCGACGAAGCCGAGCGCATTAAAATCGAAAAAGGCTTTGTCAGCCTCGGCGGCGCCTATGAAGAGCCGGATGACCCCCAGGCCGCCGCCATCAGCAAGATTGCCCGGCAGGTCATGACACGCCTGCACATCCAGATGAACCAGACCATCAATTACTACAAGCAGAACCAGGGCGGCTCCGCCCCGGACCGCTTGCTGCTTTCTGGTGGGGTGTCCGTCATGCCTTACGTGGCGCAGTTCTTTGCTGAAAAATTGAATGTGCCGGTGGATTACTTCAATCCACTCCGCAACATTGCCATTGACCCCTCCGTCAACCTTGAGGAGCTCCAAAAAGTGGCCCACACGATGGGCGAACAAGTCGGCTTGGGCCTCCGCAACCTCGCCCATTGCCCGGTGGAGATGAACCTCATGCCGCGCAGCTCCCAAACGATGGAGGAATTCAACCGCAAAAAGCCTTTCATCCTTGCTGCACTTTTCTCCCTTGCCCTCGTTTTCCTTGCCGTCGGTGTCCTCCAACAAAAAATCATCCAGGTCAAACGCGACACCTTGGACAAACTGACCGTGGACATCCAACCCCTCAGCGCCACGCAAAACAACATCGAAACAGAAAAACGCGTCCTGCGCGAGCTGGTGGAAGATGCCGACGTGATGAAAAACTGGCTCGAAATGCGCACCTACTGGGCCGACCTCTTCGGTGTGCTCCGCGAGTGCCTCGTGGCCACCGAGGCTTCCACACGCCAGATGCTCAAACAGGACACAGGCATCTGGATTGAAGATATAGCCCTCGGTGACACCTCCTCCGGCCAGCATACCACCATGCTCATGCCCCAACAAGGCCCGCGCCGTGGCCGCCTGCGCTCATGGGAAGCCATCACCGCTCAGCAACAAACCCCTGTGGTTCCCATCCATGACCCCGTCACCGGCGAGGTGCTTAACAAAGAAGCCGTAATGGCCGGCATGTCCAACGCCGTCCCGGCCGAAGTCAGCATCACCCACCTGACCCTCAAAATCCGCGCCGTGGACATGACCTCCGTGGACCCCGCCGGCAACACCACCGTGGCCTACGAATTTCTGAAACAACTCCAGAATCACCCCCAATGGTTTGACACCAACCCGGCCGCCACCAACGCCACAGCCTTCAAGAGCACCATCACCGTTTCCAGCAACACCTTCCAGACAGAGCTGCTGGTAAAACTCAAGCGGCCCATTCCTTTCTGAGTCGAGTATGTCCTGGGTCAAACGCAACCTCTTCTTCGTCATCGGCGCCGCCATCGCCGCCGTCCTTATCATCTTGGCCGTCGTCAACCTCCTCGGCAAACTCAGCCAGGACAAAATGGCCACCGAGGAGCTCGAGCAGCAATGGCATACCCTCAAGGGTTACTACGACATGAACCCTTTCCCCAGCCAGGAAAACCTCAACGCCATGCGCGGCGACGTCAACCGTCTCCGCCGTTTCATGACCGATAGCCGCCCCCTCTTCACCCCCGTCAAAGCCACCGTTTACAATAATCCACAACAATTCAAAACCGCCCTCGACAACATGGTGGCCCAACTCAATGCCAGCGCCAAAAAAGCCGGTGTCATCCTGCCGCCCCAGTTTTACTACGGCTTCCAGGGACAGGCCAACCAGCTCAACTTCTCCCTCGCCGGCATGCGCACCATGTCCCATCAAATGGCTGAAATCCAGAAATTCTGTGAAATTCTCTTTGACGCCAAAATTAACCGCCTCGAAAGCGTGGCCCGCGCACGTGCCGGCGTGGATGACGACAATCCCGCGGTTTCCGGTGCCGAACTCACCGATGAATCCATCCGCACCAACCGCCTGGGAACCATCTACCCCTACCGCTTGACCTTCCGTTGTTTCAGCGGCGAACTCGCCGCCGTCATGGAAGGCTTTGCCAATTCCCCCCACGGCTTCCTTGTCAAAGCCGTCGAAGTTGAGGCGGTCCCCTTGGACGCGCCGCCTGTTTTCGATCCGTCCATGATGCCTCCTCCGGGCAGTCCGCCTCCGGGATTTCCTCCGCCTATGATTCGCCCCCCGCGCACCTTTTTGCCCCCACGCACCCTGCCTGGTGGTGGTGGCGGTGGTGGTGGCGCTGCTCCCGGTTTCCAGCCCGGCGGCGGGCGCCAGCCTGGCGGCCAAATGCCACCCGATGGCGGCGGTGGCCGGGGCGGTGGGCGAGGCGGCGGGCGCGGCGGTCGCGGTGCCATCGAGCCCGGCGGTGTCCAAGACCTCCTGGACTTCCGCAACCCACAAACCGTCCTTGCCGCTGCCGGTTTTCCTGGACCCTATCCGGGTATGACACCCCCCGGCGGCCGCACCAATCGCACCGGCCTTGTCACGCTCTTGAACGAAAAACCCTTCCGCGTGACACTGTTCATCGAATCCATTGTCCTCTACGGCGCCCCTGCGCCGCGCAACTAAGTCCTGACCCATGGAATTCCTGAGGAAACATTACGAAAAAGTGATTTTCAGCGCGGTCTTGGTGGGCTTGGCCGTCGTCGTCGCCTACATGCTCTTCCGCATCGAAGACGAGCGCAAATTCCTCGAAGACAAACGCGCTGGCATTCAGGCCAAAAAACGTGCCTACACCCCCCTGAACCTCTCTGCTTACGAGGCCGCTCTCACCCGCGCCAAGCAACCCACCAAACTGACCATGAGCGGACCCCACAACGTCCTGAACCCCGTCCTCTGGCAGGAACGCCCCGACGGCACCCGCATCAAAGTCGTCACCGGCACCGAAGTCGGCCCCGGCGCTGCCGTCGTCGCCAACATCACCCCTCTGCGCACCATCATCAGCCTCGAGGGCATCTCCGGCACTTCCTACCATGTCGGCATCGTCCGCGAAGCCTCGCGCATCCCGGCCGAGCGCAAGATGGTCAAACGTTACATCTCCACCAATTCGCCCAAGACCGACTTCTTTGCCCTCAAGGAAGTCAAAGGCCCCGCCGACAATCCCGAAGCTTTGGTTCTCGAACTTAGTGAACGCCTCTCCGAAACCCAGGAAACCGTGACCATCGCAAAGGACCGTCCCTTCATCCGCAATGACGCTTACACGGCGGATTTGAAGTACGACGTTGAAGGTCTCACCTTCAACCGCCTGCGCGATGGCGACACAGTTTCCTTCGGTGGTGAGGATTATTCTGTTGAAATCAAGGCGGACGCGGTGATACTGTCCGCCAAATCGTCCACCAAACGAACGATTCTGAAATACGGGAAATCGAATTAGACCTTACGATTATGGTTGTGGCTGCCTTGAGAAAACAATTCATGAGGACGGCGCTGGCCGCGTCGGTGGCAGGAACAGTGTGGCTGGTTGCCAGCGCGGGATCGGTTTGCGCCCAACCCGCCGCGGACCAGACGGTGGTTGAGGAAGCCGTCCGCCGCCAGGAACAGGCCATCCTCATGCGCAAAAAACTGGCCGACGCCCAGGCCACCCAAAAGCGCAAGGACTTTGTCACCGCCGTCAAACTCTACGAGGACGCCCTCGACCTCTGCAAACGCATCGGCCCCACCGTCGAAGCTGAAAACCAGCAGGTCGTTGAAGGCCTCGTTGCCTGCCGCATCGAACTGGCCAAGGAAGCCCAGAAATGGGGCCGCTACTCCGACGCCGAGGCCCAACTGGCACGCGCCTTTGCCGTGGCTCCACGCGATCCTCAGTTGCCCAAGCTCATGGAGGAAAACCAGCGCCTCCTCACCGAGCATCGCCGGCTTTCCCCAAGCAAGGAAATTACCGAAAAAGTCCTTCCCGAGATTGAAAAACTCCGCGAAAAGGTGGACATCCTTGTCCAAGACGGCAAGCTCCTCTACGAAGTCGGCCGCATGGACGAAGCCGAAGCGCGCCTCCGCGAAGCCGCCCGCCTCGACCCCGAAAACAAGGCCGCTTTCCACTACCTCCGCCTTGTCTCCGAAGCCAAATTCGCCCGTGCTTCCCGTATCCGCGAATACGATAGCGCCAACAATTTCGTTGAGGTGGAGAACAAGTGGATCAGCCCCATGGCTCGCGTCAATACCCTCCCCGTCCCCAATCCCTACGCCCGCGACACCCGCGTCCACACCTCCAAAGGACGCCAGATGATCAAGGAAAAACTCGAAAAAATCCGCATCGAAGAAGTCTTCTACGACGGCCTCCGCCTCGAAGACGTTGTCAAAAACCTTTCCGATGAATCCAGAAAGCGCGACCCCGACAAAAAAGGTGTCAACTTCTTCTTGAGTGAAAACGTGGATCCTCCTCCTCCGCCCAGCGCGGCACCGGCTGCCATTGATCCGGCCACCGGCCAGCCCATTGCGGTGCCCGTCGAACCTCAGGAGCCGGTCAACATCCGCGACATTCAAATCCGCATCAATCCAGCCCTTTCCGACATGAAGCTCATAGACGTGCTGGAAGTTCTCGAAAAGGCTGCAAGCCCCAAAATTAAATACTCCATTGAAGACTATGCAGTGGTCCTCTCCCTTCGCGTCAACGAACCTGAGACCCTCTACACCCGCGTCTTCAAAGTGGACGCCAACACCTTCTATCAAGGACTCCAAGGTGTCATGAGCATGAGCTTTGGTGTGGGTGGTGGCGGCGGTGGTTACGGCGGTTATGGTGGTTACGGTGGCCGCGGCGGTTACGGCGGCGGTTATGGTGGCCGCGGCGGTTATGGCGGCTACGGCGGCCGCGGCGGTTATGGCGGCTACGGCGGCGGCTACGGCGGCTACGGCGGCGGTTACGGTGGTGGTGGTGAATCCACTTATGCCGCAGTGGACGTCGCCGGCGGCGGGGGCCGAGGCGGTGGTCCTGGACAACAAGGCGGTGGTGCCGGCGGCGGCATTCCCTGGCTGACGGCCACCAATTCCACCGCGCTCGGCGGCACCGTCCGTGCCTTCTTTGAAGCCCACGGTCTGACCATGGACCCACCCAAAGCCTTCTTCTTTAACGACCGCACCGGCGTCCTCATGGTCCGCGCCAGCCTCCAAGACCTCGATATTGTTGAACAAGCCATTGAAGTCCTCAACATGGCCCCGCAACAACTTACCATCGAGGCGCGCATCGCGGAATTTACACAAGATGACAGCCGCGCTCTCGGCTTCGACTGGTGGCTGGGCAATGTCCGCATGAACAGCGGAAAAATTGATGCAACCACCGGCACCATGCCCTCCCTTGGCCCCACCCCGGGCCAGCCCGTCCCCGGCCTGCCCGGCGGCAACGGCGTCTTCCCCGGGCCCGGCCCTGCCGGCACCACCCTTACCGGCCCGGGCGCACAAGCCCCCGCCGCCACGGATAACAAGCTGACCTCCGGCCTCACTCCTGTGGGCCTCCCGTTGGCCACATTCACTGGCATTCTGACTGATCCGCAATTCCGCGTAGTCTTGCGTGCCATTGAAAACCGCAGCGGTGTGGACCTCCTGGCCTGCCCGAAAATCACCACCTTGAGCGGCCGCCAAGCCCAAATCAAGGCCGTGGACATCAAATACGTTGTCACCGACCTCGGCCTCGACCAAACCAGCGGCGGCGGTTATTACGGCGGCGTCGGCGGCGTCGGCGGCGTCGGCACCGGCGGCGGCATCGGCTCCATCGTCCAGCCCATCACCGAGCCCATGGAAGTCGGCCCCACCCTTGACGTCGTGCCCTCCGTCTCCGCCGACGGCTACACCATCCAGCTTACGCTTATTCCCACCTTAAAGGAATTCCTCGGCTACGATGACCCGGGTGCCTTCGTCGCCACCATTCAATCCGTCGGCGGCGCTGGCGCTGCGGCCCCCATCATCACTCCCACTCCGTTGCCCAAATTCCGCCTCCGCCAGGTCGTCACCTCCTGCGTTGTGTGGGACGGCCAGACCGTTGTCTTGGGCGGCCTGATTTCCGAAGACGTCCAAAAAATCAAGGACAAGGTCCCCGTCCTCGGTGACCTGCCCCTCTTCGGACGCTTTTTCCGCAACGAATCGTCTAAAACCACCAAGAAAAACCTGGCCATCTTCGTCACCCCGACTTTGATTGACCCGGCTGGCAACCGCCTGCACTCGGACGAAGAAATGCCCTTTGCGGCCAACAATATCCCGCCGCAAAAACCGATTGTCCCGGTGACTCCGGCCACCCCAGCCCCGGCTGGCGTGCCGGCGGTTCAACCGTAACCGTCGCTTTTGTGGGCCGGCCCCGCATCCATCCTGCGGGGCCTTTTAATTACGGCGCCCCAAAAACGCAGCATGTTTCCCAAAGAACATCGCCTGTTGTTGGTGGATGGCCATGCCTTCGCCTACCGCGCCTTCCACGCCATCCGCCAGCTTTCCGCGCCTGACGGGGCCCCCACCAACGCCATCTTTGGCTTCATTAAAACACTCACTAAAATCCAGAACCAAATTCAACCCGAGTACCTTCAAGTCGCTTGGGACGGCGGCATGGCCGCCGAACGCCTCGCCGAACTGCCCCAATACAAGGCCCAACGCCCTCCCATGCCAGACGCCCTGGCTGCACAGCTCGACCGCATCCAAGACTGGCTTGCCGCTTCCGGCCTTCCAAGCTTTTGCCAGGACGCCGTCGAAGCTGACGATTGGATTGCCACCGCCACCCGCCAAGCCCTTGAACAAGGCGCCGTGGTCATCATCGCCAGCCCCGACAAGGACTTCATGCAACTGGTTTCCGAGCGCGTTGCCCTCCTCAACCCCAACGACACCTCGGATACCCTCTGGACTCCTCAACGTGTCGTTGAAAAAACAGGCGTCCAGCCCTCCCAAATCGTGGACTGGCTCAGCCTCATCGGCGACGCGGTGGACAACATCCCCGGCGTGGAAGGCGTCGGCCCCAAAACCGCCACCAAGCTGCTCCAACAATTTGGCACGATTCATGCGTTATATGAACATCTAAACGACCTGAACAGCGATGCCCTGCGCCAGGCCTTGCAGGCCGCGGAGGCCGACGTGCGCCGCAACCAGCGGCTCATACGCCTCAACGACCGCCTGCCGGTGCCCTTGACGCTGGAGTGCCTGCGCCCTGCCTCGCCGGACATCGGGCGCCTGCGTGAGCTTTACGCAAACTGGGGCTTCCGCTCCCTGCTCCGGGAGCTGATGTCCGGCGCCCAAACACAGGCCGAGCTGTTTTAGCAGGCCTTGCCGGCGCAAAAAAGGCGCAATAGAAGGCACAATTAGATTTGCAAAACCGCGCTGAATTGATAGAAAGAAAGAACGATATGTCAGCAATTGTACGCGTGGGTGAAAGACTCGCGATAGCGAGCCTGACGCTGTGGTGTGCCTTGGTCACCTGGGGGCAAACTCCATTTGCCCCGGCAGGCTCCGAATACGCCCCCGTGGGCGCGCTCGCCGGTGACCAGGTCCTCCCTTCTGTCTCCTGGGGTCCTCAAGGCGGCTACCTCGTCTGGCAGGACAACATGACCGATGGCCAGGACACCGCCATCGTTGCCCAACGCCTCGGCGCGGGCGCCGTCGGCATCTATGGCTCTTTCCGCGTCAACCAACAAGGTGCACGCGAACAAAGCCGTCCCCGCGTCGCCATGCTTCAAGACGGCGGCGCCGTCGTTGTTTGGCAGGGTAATCAGTCTGGCAACTGGGACATCTATGCCACTTTTATTGCCACCAATGGCACGTTTATTACCAGCGACCTCCAGGTCAACACCACCACCGCCGCCGACCAAATCAATCCCGCCGTCGCCGTCCTTGCCGATGGCAACGTCGTCATCGTCTGGGGCAGCTTCGATCAAGACGGCAGTTACCAGGGCGTCTATGCCCGCAGATTCAGCCCCGCAGGCTCTCCTCTGGGCCCTGAATTCCGCGTCAACTCCAGCACCTACCTCAATCAACGCACTCCCGCCGTGGCTGCTCTGACCGGCGGCAATTTTGTCGTCGTCTGGACCTCTGAACACCAAACCTCGGGCGACAACATCCGCGCCGGCATCTTTGGCCAGCTCTTCAATGCCTCCGGTGCGCCCATCGGCACCGAGGTCTCCATCAGCACCACCACCAACATCTGCGCCAACCCCACCATCGCCCCATTGGCCAACGGCGGCTACGTCGTCGTTTGGGGCCAACGTTCCGCCCAACTTCGCGATGCCGACCCCTACGCTCCGGAGAACAGTTGGGACGTCTTCGGCATGACCTTCTCCGCCCTCGGCAAGGCCGTCCAACGCTCAGCTTTCCGCATCAATACCTTCACCTACGGTGATCAATACCTCCCCTCCGTCGCCACTGTCGGCGATTACGCTCTCGTTGTTTGGACCAGCCTCGGCCAGGACGGCTCCCGTGACGGCGTCTTCGGCCAATTCCTCGGTGCCTCCGGTCAGATGCTCGGCGGCGAAATCCTCTTCAATGAACTTACTCTCAACCAACAACTCCACCCCGTCGCCGCCGGAAATGGACGCGACAAATTCCTCGTCGCTTGGACCACCTACGTCAACCTCAACACCAGTTTCGACTTGCGCGCCCGCCGCTTCGACCTCCAACAAGCCCCGCTTGAGCCTCCACCGGCTCCTTACCTCACTGCTTTGAGCCAGAGCCGCCTGAGCGTTACATGGCCCCTGCTGGAGGGCTTGCCCGTCGCCTCTTACGAACTTTACGTGGATGACGCTGCCACGCCCGTCGTCGTCACAAGCAACCTTCACACCTTGGTGAACCTTGCCCCGGCCAGCCAACACTCCGTCCGCCTCGCCTACCGTCTGGCCGATGGCCGCCTCTCCCCCCTCTCTGCGCCTGCCACAGGCACCACTTGGGGAGCCGATGAAAATTTCGACGGCCTTCCCGACGACTGGCAGAGCCGCTACTGGGGACCGAATCCCGCCTCATGGGCGGCTGCCAACGCTGACAGCGATGGCGACGGTGTTTCCAACCTTCAAGAATTTTTAGCCGGCACCCATCCCATGGACGTCCAGAGCGTGTTGAAACTTAGTCTCCGCTCCACGCCTCAAGGTTATCGTTTACAATGGAACACCCAGCCCGGCCAAATCTATCAAGTACAAATCGCTGATCGTTTGGGCGCATGGAGCGATTACGGCGCACCGCGCCTGGCCGCCACCAACTCCGATTCGGTGGCCGTCACCGGCCCGACCTCCAGTGCGTTCTACCGGGTGTTGCGATTGCGTTAATTCCAGTGTGGTTGAATGACATGGCTATGAAACGTTTGAGTTCCATTTTAATCGCGGTCATGCTGGTCGCCTCTTCGGCAACCCCCACCCGCGCCTTCTCATTGCTGGGTATCTGGGACACCTGGCAAACCTCCGCCCTCGGCTACCAACTCGGCGAAGACATCGGCGGCCCTATGGGGCTGACCGAAGGCTACCGCTGGAATGTCCCCGTCATCACCTACGCCTTTGACCGCAGCTTCCTCCTTTACTTCGGCCAGCGTGGAGTTGAAGAAGTCGAAAAAGCCATGGCCATCCTCAACGCCCTGCCGCCGGCCTCCTCCCTCAGCTCCAACCTTTCGGAATTCCCCTTGGACACCAGGCGCGTCAATTATCAAGCACAAGCATTGTTTATGTGGGATTTGAAATCCGCCGCACTGGAAAGTTTGGTGGAAATACTGGGCTTGGCCGAGCCGGAGCGGTGGGCCTTCTGTCTCCGTGCGCGTGACACTTATACAGTGGGCAATACCACAATCACCAATTATCTCGTCATCCAACGCAACTTTGACCCCGTGACATGGATGCCCTCCAAGGTGGTCAACGGCGCCACCTATACTTACGAGGTCCAGGAGCCTCTTACTCCAGGCAATTACGCCGACGCCATCGAATTTGCCACCGATCCCCTCGCGCTTTCTTACACCGCCGTGGCTTCGAAAATGGCCACCGTCGGCCAATACTACACGGGTCTCACTCGCGATGACGTTGGCGGCCTCCGTTACCTTTATCGCTACCACAATTTCGCCGTCGAAAACCTTTCCTTGGATGTCACCAACTCCTTCGGCGCAGGCTCTGGCGGCGGCTACATGATCTGGTGGCCCACCAACGCCACCCTCCAGACCAACTTCTGGGGCGCCTCCGGCACCAACCTCATCCAAACCACCGGCCTCCGCCCCGGCATCGAAAAAATCACCTTCCAACGCGTGGACTACGACTCGCTCCTCGGCCAACAACTGGTTCCTTATACCTACTACTATACTGACCTCGTCATCACCAATTACGTCGCATATCCACAGCAAGTTGCCCGCACTGTAACTACACCAGACATCCTCTTTACCGCCGAAGATTTGGGAGTTGCCGCCCAAATCCCCAGTCCCATTGACATTGCTCGCACCGTGACTTTCACTTCCAATGACGCGCTGAACGGTTCCACAACCCAGGCAGGCCCAGGCACCTTGTCCGGTCCAGCCACAATTTCCTTCACCACCCTTTTGCCGGCATTCTTGAACGACGACACATACTTCGACGAAGCCAACGCCAGCCGCACAGCCGTTTGGGGCGCTTTTGACGGCACCACCAACGCACCGGTGGTCTTTCCAAGCATCCTTAGCATCCAATACATCGAGCAACAGGTGCAATCACGTTAACCATTTGGGTCATGCACAGTCGTTTTACCATCTCGAGTTCGTTCGCCGCCGCTCTGGTGGCCGGTGTCATGCTCGCCACCCGACTTTGGGGACAGGGCCAGGCCGTGTTTGAAAACAACACCGACACCCTCCTCTCCACAGACGTCCCTCAAGTGGCCGCCACCACCTTCATCAACAGCGCCCGCTTCAGCGTCGGCGGCGGAGTCACCATTTCAGGGTATGGCCTTCCTTTTGACACACTTTACACCCTTTATTTCACCAACAAGACCAGCGGCCGCATGGAAGGCTATCCCGGTTTCCGCCTGGATTTCAGCACCAACACCTCCTCCGCCGTCATCGAGCGCTTCCCCGCTTCGGTCATCCATAATCAGGGCAAGATGTACGGCTCCACATGGCTTGATTTGTGGGCCACCAACATCGTCAGCCCGGGCCAGCTTAGCGCAGGCGTCGAGGGCCTCATCCGCTTGCGGGGCAATAATGTCAACCTGTCCCGCAGCTTCATCCGCGTTGGCGGAGACCCCGAATACCCGGACTTAGACGTTAGCGACAGCTTGATTATCAGCAGTGGTTACATCAACCCCAGGGGCATCGCCGACACCTATTGGGCAGTGGGCCGGGATGGCACCCTCAGTGGTTCCAACGGCGTCTCTTTGAACCTTCCATTCCTCCGTCAAACATTCTTAACACCGACTCCCAACTCCCCTTCCCACCAAGTCCTCGCCTTGTCCACCTTGGGCCGCAACCGGGTCATCACAAACATCATGAGCCTGCCCTCCTCCTTTAGAGGATCCTATGGGCAATATGACGCTTTCGTTTACAGCAACATCGTCAGCTCTACCAGTGCCCTTGTCCAAATTGTCTTTATTCCAACCAACAATTATGCGGTGGCTGCAGGTATCATGCCCTCCGTACGATTTGGTTCCGGCATCGTGCCCATCGTCGAGCTGCGCACTCCTTATTATGACCCCGTAGCTCAGGCCAGCCGCCTGCTCACCTTGTACCTTTCAGATTACGCCCAGTTTTATACCAATTACACCCTTCAGACCGGCTACGATCGCAACACGTATTTGGCCGACAGTACCTTGGCCGCCACAGGCACACGCCGGCCCAACAATTACCTGTTATCTTTTAACGCGCCCTCAGAATGGAGCTTTTCACTCCTCCCCAACCTCGCTTACTCCAACGTGGTCTTTTACCCGGCCACTGCAATTACCAATCGCGCATCCTACCGCTATACCGCCTACTCTGCTGTCGTCAACGCCACTAACGATTATACGGGCCTTGGCATGGTTTCACCCATCTTTTATGCCAACCCCTCCAACGCTCCGGGCCGCCTCCAAATCGAAGCCGACAACCTTGACCTCCGCCAGGCTCGCATCCACGCCGAAAACGTAGTCAGCATCTCCACCACCAACCTCATCGGCAACACCTTGGCGTTCGTGGACGCCCCCATCGTCCGATATGACCTTGGCTCCACACAGAGCGTCCTTCACGTCTCCAACCTCGTCGCCTCCACTTTCAACCGCTTTTGGGGACAAATCGCCGTCTGGAGTGCCTTCTGGACAGTCCCCTACACCAACCAAGACCTCATTACCGGCAACTGGGAAACCAATTATACTGAGTTCCACGTCACCTTTGTGGACTACGAATTCTACCCCACCATCCCGGTGAATTTGTACGACTTCAGCGCTCGCGCCACCAACCTCGTCCTTCATGACTCCCTCTCGCCGTCCACCGCGCTCAAACTTGATGCCGAATCCCTCACCATCGCTGGCCAGGTCGGCAACCCCGCATCCCTGACGCTTCCATTTTTTGCCGGCTGGGGCCCCGAATCATTTCCACGCCTTAAGCATTTGACCAATGACGGCAACATCTCAATCACACAGGCAGCTGATTTCTCCACCCGACTCGCCACCAATGATATTTATGGTCAGCCCACTCTATTGGAAGTGCCCTACCGCAACTTTATCAACCGTGGCAACCTCGACGCTGCATCCCATCGCATCCTGGCCACTAACTTTGTCAACTCCGGCTCCCTCATCGCATCCCTCGGCGGCATCCAGCTCCGCCTCACCAACGGCACCTTGGCCGGCGGCTGGCTCAGTGCCCAATCCGATGTGGACATCCGCGCCGTCAACTTCAATGCCGCCACCTCCACCCTGTCCGCGGGCGGCGCGCTCATCCTCGATGTCACCAACAATTTGAGTGACGCCGGCCCGGCCGCCCTCAACGACTGGCAGGTTCACGATGGCGTGACTCTCCTCCGTCGCCCTCGTACCGGCGACCTCCTCGGCACCCGCATCACCTCTCAAGCTGCCTTTAACACCCTCGTCCGCCACATCTGGGCCGGACGCAACCTCGGCCCCACCCCCGCCGGCTTCTCCAACAACGCCGCCTTGGGCCAACTGGTGTTGGACGGCGCCAACCTCGCACTCTTTGAATTTGCCGGAGCCGACACCAACAACGCCCTCTACGTGGATTACCTTGAATTCCGGGGCTTCGCCACCAACATCGCCTCCGCCCTCCAAATCGCCACCAACCTCACCATCTACTTCGCCAATGCCAATCTTTCACCCGACAAATTGAACGGCGCCCTCGGCGGCCGCCTGCAATGGGTGTACCAATACACCGGCACCTTCAGCTCCACCAACCTCATCGTGGACGGACGCCCCGTCACCCTCAACACCGCCCTTCTCCAAAGCATGTTCTCGGACCTCGACGCCGACGGCATCCCCAACAAACTCGATCCCACCCCCTACCTCAGCGGGCGCGACATTGATTTACAGGTGGAATTTGTGCGTACCCCGGCCCTACAGGCCAAACTTTCATGGATGGCCATCCAACGTTCCACCAGCCTCGTCGAGTACACCACCAACCTTACCACCGGCCCTTGGCTCCCCTTGACCTCCATCACCCAAGGGCCGCAAAACGGACGGCTCACCGTCTTGGACCCTGTCAGACCGGGGGCCCCACGCTATTACCGGGTGCGTGTCGAGCCCTTCATCGGATTGTCCCAACCTTGAGCCGGTTCCAAGGCCTGTCCACCACATGAGGCGCATCTTAAAAAGTTTGGTCAAGGCAGCCGGTTGCGGCATCTTGTGGGTTGCACTGGCGGCAGCTCCCGTTGGCGCACAAAACGCCAACCTGCTTGTCACAATGACCGGCAATCCCAACGTCGTAACCTTCGGCGGCAACGTTACCTACACCATCACCGTTTCCAACATCGGTCCCAGCGCCGCCACTGACCTCCGCCTGACCAATTTCCTCCCCGCCGGTTTTTCCGTGGTCAGTGCCAACGCCACCGTCTCCGGCTCCTCCATGATCACCAATGCCATCATTGGCTTCACCAACAAACTTTGGCGGTACAATCAGGACGGCCAGGACTTGGGCACAAGTTGGCGCGATCCGGCCTTTAACGACTCCGCATGGCCCACCGGCTTTGGCGCCTTTGGCAATGACAGCGGTTATGCCCCCACATGGCAGGTCCCCACCAATACATGGCTTCAACTTGACGCCAACGGAAACCGCATCCTCACCTATTACTTCCGCACCACTTTTGTCGTTTCCAACACCCTGAACAACCCCATCCTCCGCCTCCGCTACCAACTTGACGATGGCATGGTGGTGTACCTGAACGGCACCGAAATCTGGCGCACCAACATGCCCACAGGCGATATTACCTACAGCACCGGCGCCTCCTCCGCGCATACCGAAAATGTCCTCAACAGCACCAACCTCGCTGTGACCAACCTCCTTGTCGGCACCAACCTCCTGGCCGTCGAAGTCCATCAGCAAAGCGCCACCAGCAGCGACGTTTACTTCGGCATGGCCGCCGACCTCATCGGCCTTTCCGGCGCTTCCGTGACCCAGGAAATCCAGGATACCAACGTCATCTTCAGCCTGGCTTCCCTGCCGGCCGCCAGCGCCATGACCGCCACCGTTGTTGCCCGCGCGGGCACTATTGGCCTCATGTCCATCCGCGCCACCGCTGGCAGCAGCAGCCCCGATCCTGCCCCCGGCAACAACACCGCCACCATCAACACCCGCGTGGACCCTCCCCCTTCGGCCAACTTGTCACTCACCATGACCGATTTCCCCGATCCCATCCAGGTCGGCAACCTCCTCACCTACACCTTGCTGGTTTCCAATTCGGGACCCATCTGGGCCACCAACGTCTGGCTCACCAACACCCTCCCTTCCGGTGTTGAATTTGTCTCGGCCATCATTTCCAACGCCGGCTTGGTTACCCAATACGTCACCTTGGTTTCGTTCACCAACTCCTGGGCCTACAACCAATCCAACATTGCCCTCGGCGTCAATTGGAAAAACGTGGACTACGACGATTCCACCTGGCCCGTTGGACCGGCCGCCTTGGCCAATGAAACTGACCCCACGCCCATTCCCATCCAAACCACATTGGACCTCTCCACTCCTTCAGGGCGCATCCCTACCTACTACTTCCGCACCACCTTTGATTACACAGGCCCGTCCACCAATTTGTTCAGATTCCGACTTCTCGTGGATGATGGCGCCGTCGTGTACCTCAACGGACAGGAAGTCTATCGCACTCCCAACATGCCTTCAGGAACCATAGGCTTCTTGACCCTCGCCACCAGTGCCGCCACCGAAGGCGCCTTCATCGAGCCCGTCATCGCCGTCAGCAACCTCCTCTCCGGCACCAACTACCTGGCCGTAGAAGTTCACCAAAACAGCACCAACAGCAGCGACGTCACCTTTGCCTTGCAGCTCGAGCAGGCATCCATCTCCCGTGGCGCCTACACTTTGAACGAACAGGATGTCGTCTTCCAACTGGGCAATCTCCCCTCCCTCAACACCGCAGCCATCTGGCTCACCGTCCGCCCCAACGAAGCCGGCTTCATCACCAACTCCGCCGTCGTGACCGCCGATACCTACGACAATAACCTCACCAACAACTTCGCCGAAGTTTCCACCCGAATCTCCCTCACACCCGTAGGCGCCGATTTGTCCGTTACCGTCACCGACGACCCCGACCCCATCATCCAAGGCCAGGAATTGACCTACCAAATCACCGTCCGCAACAACGGCCCCTCCGCCGCAGGCAACACCCGCGTCACCAACGTTTTTGTGCCGGGCGTCCAACTCGTGCACCTCGGCCCGGGCTGCAACATTGACGGCACCGCCATCGTCTGCGACCTCGGCCGCATCCCCACCAACGGCCAGGCCACCACCACCATCACCGTCCGCCCCAATCAAGTCGGTGTCGTTTCCAACTTCGTCATCGCCTCCTCCGACGAAGTGGATGCCAACCTCCTCAATAACATCGCCGTGGCCTCCACCGTTGTCGAAACTTCCTTCCGCGCCGATTTGAACATCACCATGCAGGATGTCCCCGATCCGGTGATTGCGGGTGAAATGTTCACCAATTACATCACCGTCTCCAATCCGGGACTTTCCAATGCCCCCGCCGTCATGGTGACCAATCGTTGGTACGGCCCTGTCCAAATCCAAGCCGTTCGCACCCCTCCGGGCACCATCCACCAAAACCTTGGAGGCTGTCTGCTGGTCTTCCACCTCGGCACCCTGCCCGTTGGCAGCAACGTCACCGTGGCCGTCGAGGCCCTCGCCTTGAGCGTCGGCTCAGTCACCAACCTGGCTAGTGTTACCACCTCCATCCTCGATCCCAACCAGGCCAACAACTTCGCCATCGAATCCACCAGAGTCAACCCCGTTCCCGTGGTGGATTTGGTGACCAGAATCACCACCGTTCCTGCCGTTCCTTACGGTAATTTCCCCATGCGTTATGAAATCAAGGTGCAAAACGCCGGCACCTTGAACGCCACCGGCGTCATCCTCACCAACTGGCTGCCGCCTGAAATTACCCTCGTAGCCGTGACCAACGTCCACGGCGCCTCCACCAACACAGGCTCCCAGTGGGTTTTTGAACTCGGAAACCTCCCCATCGGCGCTTCCGCCACGGTCTTGGTCCAGGTCGTCACGCCTCCCTCCGGCAGCCTGACCAACATCGCCTTCGCCGTCAGCGCCCAAAACGATTTCAACCTTGCCGACAACCTCGCCGTTCTGGAAACCGTGGTTGTCCCAAGCACTGCCGCCGACATCTCCCTGCAATTGACCGCATCCCCAAGCAACGCCTACGCCGGACAGGAAATTTCCCTGCGGTTGACCCTGCTCAACAACGGCCCCTTGACCGCCACCGGCATCAACATCACCAACTACCTGCCGCCCAACGTCCAATACCTCCGCGGCAATGTTACCGCCGGCTCCTTCCTAAGCGAATCCAACCGGCAAATCATCCAGGTGCCCGCCCTTGTCAACGGCGCCTCCATGCAAGCCGTCATTGTGGTCCGAGCCTTGGGTGAGGGCGGCGTCCTTACAAATTGGACCGAGGCCGTGACCTCCACCGCTGACCCCACGCCAAACTTGCTTGCCACTGTATTGAAAGTTGTGCCTGCTGCTGACCTGCGCATCCAAGTCACCGCTCCCACCGACCCCGTCCCCGCCACCGCCGTCATGACCTACGGCATCAACGTTTTTAACCCTGGGCCATCCCTCGCTTCAAACGTCACCGCTTTTTGCTACCTTCCCGCCAGCGCCCAGTTCCGCGGCTCTTTCCCCAGCCAGGGCACTGCTTCCCTTTCCAATAGCGTCGTCTTTTGGAAAGTTGGCAACCTCCCCGCCGGCCAGACCGCCAACCTCGAAGTGGACTTCGTCCCCGGCGGTGGTTCCATTGCCGTTGGCACCGCGGGAGTCACGGCCGAAACTTTGGACCCTGTCCTGACCAACAACACCGTTACCATCACCACCACCATCCTCCAGGGAGTCGGCGGTGGCGAGCTCGCCATCACACCCACAACCAACGTTAGTTCACTCGTTGCCGCCCTCACAGGTGGCGCCACTGGCATCGAAGTCAAACGCGTCAAACTCCAGGCTCACCGTCGCGGTCAGGCGATGTCCTCCGGCCTCTTCACCTCCGCCAACCTCTTCGGCAGCGGTCAGTCCCTTTCCGGGGTCATTTTAAGCACCGGCAATGTCGCAGACTACGGTACCGGCCCCAACACCGATACCCGAAAATCCACCGCCTTCGGCCAGCGCGCCAATGATGAACAAGAATTTCTCCTCGACCCCATCACCGCCTCTGAAGAGGAACAATACACTCATTACGACGTTACACAGATCGATGTGTACTTCGAATTCCTCCCCGGCTACGACAAGGTCACCTTCAAAGTCATGTTTGGTACCGAGGAATTTCCAGAGTGGGTTGATAGCCCCTTTATTGACGGCTTTGGTATTTACCTCGACGGCGAAAACATCGCCTTTTCCGGCGGCCAGCCGGTGAACGTCCGCCACTCCGCCATGATTCCCGTCCCCGGCACAGAACTGGACGGCGTCATCATGCTCGGCGAAACCAACCCCGTCATGGTCTTCGTCGCATCGGTGGACCCGGAGCTTCCCGAGCACCGCCTCACCTTCATCATCGCCGACACCAGCGATGAAATCCTCGACAGCACCGTTTATGTCGCTGGCCTCGGCGGCGTTTTGGGCGCGCTCGCCGACACCGGCATCAGCGGCTCCGTTGCCCCGGACACCGCGCGCCTTGGCGAACCCTTCACCTACACCATTCAAGTGACCAACACCGGTCCCGAAGTCGCCTCCAATACCATAGTCAGGGCCACCCTCCCGGCCGCATTCACCAACATCACCGTCAATCCATCCACCGGTAACTACACTATCAATGGCAGCCAATTCATTTGGAATATAGGTCACCTCGCGCGCCGTGCGTCGGCACAAGCCACCCTCACTGCAGCCTCCACCATCGAAGCCCGCTTGAACGTGACTTTCAATGTCCGCTCCGACATGAGCGACCTCAACAACACCAACAACTCCGTCACCCTTTCCAGCTCCGCCGTCCAGCTTGGCAGCTTCCTCAACCCGACTGCCATTCTTATCCGCGACGGCGCCGCTGCACTGCCATACCCCTCCACCATCACCGTCGCAGGTCTTACCGGCGTCGTCGGCAGCGTTCAAGTTAACCTTTTGGACCTCCAACACTCCTTCCCCGCCGACATCCAGGCCATGCTCGTTGCCCCCGATGGCCGCCAAGTCCTCCTCATGGCCGGCGCCGGCGGTGGCTACGATGCCGATGGTTTGTCCATCCAATTTGCCGATGACGCCCCGCTGGCCCTGCCGCTTGACCAGCCCCTCAACACCGCCGCCTACCGGCCGGGCAACCTCGCCCCCACCAACCGTTTCCCGGGCACCGGCTTTATTGTCCAACCCAATTTTGCCACCTCGCTCTCCGCCCTGCGCCGTACCAATCCCAATGGCGATTGGTCCCTCTTCATTTACGACAGTCAGGGCGGCGACTCCGGGGCCCTTCGCGGCGGCTGGGTCCTGCGCATCTCCACCGTCCCCGAAATGTCCCTGCGTGTGGAAGGCTCCAATTTGGTGATTTCCTGGCATGATTTGCCCGGATACACCCTCGAAGGCACGGCGGCGCTCACGGACAATCCCCAGTGGACCACCGTCAATGCAACGCCGGTCATTCAAGACGGACGGCGGGTGGTAACCCTCCCGCTCCAAAGCGGACTTAAGTTTTTCAGGTTGCGTCAGCAATAAGCCGGCTCAGCCTGGTCATGAGAAATACATGCTGAACAACCGCCGGGCCATCGGTGCCTGAACACCGGGCCTGCGGCGGTGGAGAGAATGATTTATGCGAACGGTGTGGAAAAAAATATTGGCTGGTTTCTGGCGAACGGGCTTGGCCGCCCTGGCTTGCGGCCTCGGCTGGGTGACCCCTGCCGCCGCCCAGAGCGAAATCCAGTTTGCCGTCACCAACCTGAGCGTCTTCGAAGGCAACTCCCTGGCCATTGTGCTTACGTGCCAGCCCGGCGCCAACGCCAGTGTCCGCTACACCATTTCACCCATGGATCCGGGGGCCATGAACAAAGTCGCCCCCAGCACCCCCGCCAACGGCACCATCAACTTCAACGGCTCCCCCATTGCCCTGTTGAACCTCAACACCCTTTCCAACACCAACATCGAGGGGACCCTCCGCCTTCGCATCACCCTCTCCAACCCCGTCAATGGCCTCCTCGGGTCTCAGACAGAACTGGTCGTCAATGTCATGGATCGCGACACCATGTTCCTTTTCACAACGGATGTCTTCCGAACCACCGAGGACTCCAACTTCGTCCAGGTGGTCGTCCTCCGCCGCGGCAACACCAACGGCCCTGCCAGTGTGGACTTCAAAACCATTGAAGGCACCGCCACAGAGGGCACCGATTATCAGGGGCACCCCCTCGGCATCACCTTGTTCTTCATGGACGGCCAAATCTCCAACGTCGTCACCATCCCTCTTCTCGACGATTGCGCCATCGAAACCAACTCCATCGCCACCAACCTCCCTCCGGTGCGCTATGACACTTTCACCAACGAGTTGTCCAATCCCGTCGTCAGCTTCGGCAACGCCATCATCAACATGACCAATTCCATCGTCTGGATTGACGACAACGACACCCCCTCCGGCCAGGTGGCGTTTTCCTATCCGATTGTTTACCCCCCGCGCGTCGTGTACGAGCGCGACACAGATGGAACAGATGACGGCATCCACAACGTCAGTTTCCGCGTCACACGCCCCTGCGGTTCCGGAGACATTGCTGTGGATTATGAAGTCATTGTAGGGGGCAACTGCCCGGGCACCACCAATGCCTTTTACAACATCTACAATCCCAGCGACCCCTTGAACGATTTGCACCTCGTCACTCCCAACGCCGCCACGGGCCCCAATTCCCTCGTTGGCACCCTCACATGGGGCAACAACGACCGCAACCCCAAAGATTTCGAAATCGCCATCCACGAAGACTTGTGGGTTGAGTTGCCGGAAACCTTTATTATTCGTTTGACCAACCCGCGCGGGACGGGTGGCAATCAAAACGACCCCACCGTTCTGGCCAGTGCTGCCGAATATTACGTCACCATTGACTTCGACGACCAGCCTGCTGGCGCCAGCATGGTCATCTTCAACAATGCTTCAAGGAATTACAACCCCAGCACCATTTTCAATCCCAACCCGGGCGCCAACAACAACATTTACGCCGTCGCCCTTCACGAAGATGGGGCCATCCTCGGTGGCGACTTTACCGCAGTCAACACCGTTCCCCGTAATGGCCTTGCTCGTGTCAACGCCCTCGGCGGTTTGGACACTTCCTTCAACCCCGGCGAAGGTGCCAACGGCTCCGTTTTTGCAGTCGCCGTTTATCCTCAAAGCTCCGCTCATGCAGGTAAAGTCCTCGTTGCTGGCTCCTTCACCTCCTTTGACGGCCAGCCCCGTAACGGCATCGTCCGCCTCAACCGCAACGGCTCCGTGGACCCCACGTTTTTCCCCGGCAACGGTGCGCAAATGATCGGCGGTGTCACCCCGGGCGTCATCCGCTCCATCCTCATCCTCGATGATAATAAAATCCTCATCGGCGGCGACTTTGAGACGTATAACTCCATCCCTCGCCGCAACCTCGCCCGCCTCAACGATGACGGATCCCTCGATTTAAACTTTGATCCCGCTCCCGGTGCCAATGACACCGTCTGGTCCCTGGCCATCCAACCCCCGGCTCCTTTTACCGTGAGCTTCTCGGGTTTTGGCTCCAACACTTTCCAGACCAACATCAATGCCACCGCACCGGTGGGTAGCTTCACCCTTGATTACAACGTCTTTGTCATCCCGGCAACCAATGCCCCCACCAACGGCTACTCCGGGCTCGTCCGTGTCTTTTACGAAGGACGTCTCCTGTTTGACAGCGGCACCAACACCACCGGTCAGGCCACCCTCCAATATGGGCTGGGTACCTCCACCTTCCTGAACGTCGTCGTCAACCAGGACACCAACGCCCCCGTCGGCTCCTACAACGTTTCCCTCAACATCGCCCCCCGGGGCAGCGCCTCCAAGGTCATCGTGGGCGGTGATTTCACCTCCATTGCCGGCGCACCACGCGCCCGCATCGCACGCCTTAACAACAACGGCACCTACGACCCAACTTTCTCTTCAGAGACCACCCCCGACAACACCGTCTTCGCCCTCCTTGTTCAGCCCGACAACCGGATCCTTCTGGGTGGCAATTTCGATCACATCGGCGTCTTCAACCGCCGCGGCGTGGCACGCTTGACACGCGATGGCGCACTCGACCCCACTTTCAACGCCGGCCTCGGCCCTGATGGCCCCGTGTACGCCATGGCCTTTAACACCAATGGTCAAGCCTTCATCGCCGGTGAATTCACCGTCGTGAACGGGACCGCTCGTACCAACATGGCCCGCCTCCATGCCGATGGCACCGTGGACACCAGCTTCCTCGACAACTACTACAACCAATCCCGCCCCGGCGTCTATCAGTCCACTCCTTTCCCCGATGTCTTCATCCCGGGCAATATTCGCGCACTGGCTGTCAATCCCGTAGATGGCTCCGTGCTCGTCGGCGGTCGCTTCGACATCGTCGGCGGTGGGTACACAGCCCAGGATGTCCGTGTCCAACACAACTACACCCTCCTCACCGGCGGCATCACCCCGCCGGAAAACAATCGCCGCGGCAACATTGATTTTACTTCGCCCGAATACACCGTGGATGAAAATGCTTCCACGGCCTTGGTTTATTTAAGCATGCAACGCCTTCACGGTATTCTTGGCCCCATTCAAGTCCAGGTGTACACAGTGGACGGCAGCGCCATCGCTGGCGTGGATTACCAACCCATCCAACAAACCGTCACCTGGTACGCCTGCGATTCCCTGAATTCCCTGGTGCAAATCCCCATCTTGGACAACCAAGTGCGTGACGGCAATCGTGAGTTTATGTTGGTGGTGGATGTCCCGCCCGCCTTCTCCACCAATGCCGTGTTTTATGGCATGGGCTTCCAGGTTACCACCCGCGTCACCATCGTGGACAACGACTTCGAAAACGGCGTCCTCGGTTTTGCCACACCCTACTATTACGTTGCCGAAGACGGCTCAAACGCCGTCATCACCGTCACCCGCACCAACGGCTCCAATGGCAGCGTCACCGTCCAATACGTGGCCCTGGACGGCACCGCCACACGCAATGCTGACTATACATTGGCCAGCGGCACCCTCACCTTCGCCGCAGGCGTCACCAACCTGACCTTCAAAGTCCCCATCCTCAACGACACCGCGATGGAGCCCGAGGAAACCATCCTCCTCTACCTCTACAACCCACAAGGCGGCGCCACCATCGGACGCGACTCCGCCACCCTCATCATTACCGACAACGACAATGGCCGCGGCAGCGTTGGCTTCAGCAGCCATGAATATTTCTTCAGCGAAAGCTCCAATGCCGTGCCCATCACCGTCCGGCGCACAGGCGGCGCCGTCAGCACCCAGGTTGTTGCCCTAATCGTCCGTGAAGTCCCGGGCCTGACTAACGGCGCAGCCTTGAATGGTGCAGACTTTGTCGCCTCCACCAATCTCCTCCTCTTCGCCAACGGCGAAACAACCAAAACCTTCATGGTTCCCTTGTTGTCCGACACCTTGGTGGAAGGCACCGAACAGTTTCAGGTTCTCCTCGCCACTAATGCCGGAACTTTTTCCCAACTCGGCATAGTCAACCAGGCCATCGTAAACATTCTTGATGACGACTCCTACGGCACCCTCGAATTCTTGCAGCCTCGCTTTGCCATCAATGAACAAGAACCCATGGCCACCCTGACTGTCGTCCGCCGCGGCGGCAGCTCCGGCCGTGTTACCGTAGAATACGCCACCGAACCATTGACCGGTCCTGACGCCGCCATCGAAGGCGTCCATTACATGGGTGCTTCCGGCGTGCTGGTCTGGGAAGACGGCGACATCCTGCCCAAAACCTTTAACGTTCCAATTCTTTACCACTCCGCCTTGGAAGGTAACCGCATGCTCGGCCTCCGCCTTCGCAACCCAGCCAAGGCCGGTCTGGGTGAAAACGGCACCGCCGTCCTCATGATTATTGACTTGGAATCCCAAAACCTCCCCGCCGGTTCCGTGGACACCATCTTTAATGCCAGCCCGGGCATTGACAACTTCGTCCGTGCTCTCGCCGTTCAGCGCGATGGCAAACTCATCGTCGGCGGTGACTTCACCACCGCCAATGGCCAGCCCCTCAACCGCATCGCGCGCCTGCATGTCAACGGCGCCCTCGACACCACCTTCGACCCGTTGCAGGGCTTCAACGACACAGTCCACGCCGTCGCCGTCCAATCCGATGGTAAAATACTGGCCGCCGGACGATTCACCCGCTTCGATGTCACCAACCGCTTTGGCATCGCCCGCCTCAACAGCGATGGACGCCTCGACACCTTCTTTGCCCGTGGTTCCGGCGCCAACAATCCCATCTTCGCGTTGGCCCTGCACCCCGATGGCCGCGTCGCCATCGGCGGCTCCTTCAACACCATCCACGGCATCGAGCGCCCCAGCCTTGCCGTCCTCGACACTAATGGCAACGTCCGCCTCAGCTTTGACCCGGGCACTGGCCCCAATGGCCCCATCTATGCCCTCGCTTATCAGCCCGACGGCAAACTCCTCGTCGGCGGCACATTCACCAAATACCGCGGACTCCCGCGCAACCACCTCGTCCGCGTCAACCCCGACGGCACACCCGATCCTTCCTTCGATCCGGGATTTGGCCCCAATGATTCCGTCCGCGCCATCGCCGTCCAGGAAGATGGCCGCATCGTCATCGGCGGCCTCTTCACCACCGTGGACTCCCAACCGCGCGGCCATGTGGCACGCCTCCATCCTAATGGCTCCCTCGATACCAACTTCCTCGCCGGCCTCGACGGCGCCGACGGTGCCGTCTTCAGCCTCTCCCTCCAAAGCGATGGCAAAGTCGTCGTCGTGGGCGACTTCCAGCGTTTCAACAACGTCTCCCGCAGCCGCATCACCCGCTTGATGGAAGATGGCTCCAATGACCTCACCATCAACTTCGGCACCGGCGCCGATGCCCACATCGCCGCTGTCATCAACCAGTCCGACGACCAAATCGTCATCGGCGGCGGCTTCCTCAATTTCAACGGCGTCCCGCGTGCCTACCTGGCCCGCATCATCGGCCACAAAAACTCCGGCTCAGGCCGCCTCGAATTCCTCTCGCCCATCTTTTACCAAAACGAGAACATCACCAATGCCGTCGTCACCGTCCGCAGAAACTGGGGCGCCTCCAACGAAGTCCGCGTCTCCTATGCCACCATCGCCGGCGGCACCGCAAGCTCTGCCGATTACCAGCCTGTCTCCGGTGAACTCGTCTTCCCGCCGGGTGAAGTCCTCGCCACCTTCACCGTCCCGTTAATCAATGACATCGAAGTTGAGGAACCCGAAACCATCTTCCTCACCCTAAGCAATCCCACCAACACCACCCTCGGCACCGAGGCCGAACTCGACGCCACCGTCAACGCCCAGCTCGTCATCCTGAGCGATGATAACCTTATCGGCTTCGGCAGCCCGGACTTCGTTGTCAACGAAAACGTCCCCAGCGGCTTTGCCGTCCTAACGGTCCAGCGCACCGGCGCCACCAACAACTTTGCCGCCGTGGACATTGAAGTCATCGGCGGCACCGCCTCCCAAGGGCAGGATTACACCGCCTCCGCCACCACCCTCACCTTCCTGCCCGGTGAAACCCTCAAGTACTATTACGTCAACATCCAGGACGACCCGCGTGTCGAAGGCGATGAAACCGTCCTGCTGGCCCTCTCCAATCCCACCGCAGGCTCCCTCATCGGTCAGGGCATCACCACCCTGACCATTCGCGACAATGATTTCTCCGCCGGCACCCTCAACCTCGAACTCCCCACTTACGTTGTTAACGAATTCCAAACCAACCTCCTCGTCCGCGTCGTCCGCTCCGCCGGCAGCAGCGGCGTTGTGGCCGTGGATTACTCCACCGCCGACTTCACCGCCCAAGCTGGGGCCGACTACACACCCGTCTCCGGCACCCTCTCCTTTGCAGAAGGCGAAACTGTCAAAACTTTCAACGTCCCCATCCTGCAGGACTTCCTCGCCGAAACCAATGAAGTCTTCCTGCTCCGCCTCTCCAACGCTCGCGGTGCCGCAGGCGTCACCCTCGGCAACCTCAACCAGGCCACCGTCACCATCCTCGACACTCCGCTCATCAACGGCAGCCTCGCCTTCGCCGCCACCAACTTCGTCGGCAGCGAAACCAGCGGCGTCGTGGCCATCACCGTCCTCCGCCGCTTCGGCTCGGCGGGCAACATCAGCGTCGCCTACGCCACCACGCCGGGCACCGCCCAAACCAACGTCAACTACATCCCCACCAACGGCATCCTCACCTGGGTCAACGGTGACACAACGCCCAAGACTTTCTTTGTTACTGTTCTGAGCAACAACCTTGTCCAGGGAGACCTCACCGTCGGCTTGGCCCTCGCCAACCCCGCCGGCGGCGCCACCTTGGGCACGCCCGCTCAGGCCACACTCACCATTCGCGACGTCAGCACCGGCCCGGGCTTCCTCACCTTTGCGGTACCCCAATACACCGCCGCCGAAAACGCCACCAACGCACTCATCACCGTCCTCCGCACCAACGGCGCCCTCGGAAATGTCTCCGTGGATTACACCACCGCCGATGGCACCGGCGTGGCCGGAGTGGATTATCAAGCCGCCACCGGCACCCTTACCCTCACCAATGGCCAGACCACGGCCACTTTCCTGGTCCCGCTTATCGAGCGCCCAGGCGCCGACCTCAATAAGACCGTCCGCCTGAGCCTCTTCAACCCCACCAATGCCTCCTTGGGCGCCATCACCAACGCTCTCCTCACCATTACTGAGAGCAGCACCGTCGCCGGCTCCGTCAATATCGGCTTCGCCCCATTCATCAACGGCTCCGTGGACGCTCTCTATGTCCAGACCAACGGGGAAAACAAAGTGTACATCGCCGGCACCTTCACGATGGTGGACGGCCTCTTCCGCACCAACGTTGCACGTTTGAACCTCAACGGCACCCTCGACACCGTGTACAACGTCGGTGCCGGCCCCTCCAACGGCGTCGTCCGCGCCATCGTCGCCCTCGAAGACGGCCGCGCCTACGTCGGCGGCTCCTTCACCGGCTTTGGCGAGAGCACCAACCGCTACCTCGTCCGCCTGCTGCCCGATGGCTCTGTGGACACCACCTTCAACCCGCAGCTCGACAACGCCGTGAATACCTTGACCGTCCAGCCGGACGGCCGGCTCCTGGTCGGCGGCCTCTTCACTCGCGTTGGCTTCAACCAACGCGCCTACCTGGCCCGCCTCACCACCAACGGCATGGCTGATTTCACCTTCATGGGCGGTGAAGGACCCGATGCCCCCGTCCGCTCCATCGCCCTCCAATCCGATGGACGCATCCTCATCGGCGGAGATTTCACCCACGTCAACGGCCTCGCCCGTTCGCGCGTGGCGCGCCTGCTTGCCAGCGGCATGGTGGACACCACCTTCAACCCGGGCGCCGGCCCCGATGCTTCCGTCCGCACCGTGGCCGTGGACGATGAAAACCGCGTACTCATCGGCGGCCTCTTCACCACCGTCTCCGGCGTCAGCCGCGGACGCATCGCACGCCTCCTGCCTACGGGGGCCCTCGACCTCGAATTCAACCCGGGCGGCGGCGCCGATGAATTTGTCAACTCCATCGCCCTCCAGCCCGATGGCCGCATCCTGCTCGGCGGTGCCTTCACCACCTTCAACGGCTACCCCCGCAACCGCCTCACCCGCCTCCTTTCCAATGGCGCGGTGGACACCACCTTCAACATCGGCACCGGCGCCGACAATTACATCAGCGCCGTCGCCCTCCAGGCCGACCAGCGCATCATCGTCGCCGGCGGCTTCCTCACCTTTAACGGCGTGCCCCAAGCCTACCTGGCCCGCCTCAACAACGGCTTCAACCTCGGCCCGGGTGCCTTCGGCTTCGCTGTGGCCAACTTCACCGTGGCCGAAAACGCCTCCAACGCCGTCCTCACCGTCGTCCGCAACATCGGCTCCGCCGGCACTGTCTCGGTGGATTACGCCACCAGCGACGGCACCGCCCGCGCTGGCGTTCACTACACCGCCGTCAGCGGCACACTCACCTTTGCCGACGGCGAAACGGTCCGCACCTTCACTGTGCCGGTGTACGACGACACCACCTCCGGCAGCGGCCGCACCTTCCGCGTGACCCTCTCCAACCCGCAGGGCGGAGCCGAACTCGGCACACCCGCTTCCGCCACGGTACTGATTGACGAAGACGATGCCATCGTCGGCTTCGCCCAGGTCAATTACAGTGTCAACGAAAGCGGCGGTTTTGCCATCATCAACGTCGAGCGCACCGGCAGCGCTTTTGGCTTCGCCTTTGTGGATTACGCAGTCGGCGGCGGCACGGCTGACGGCGGTGCCGACTATGAACCGTCATCGGGCACCCTCTTCTTCTTGGACGGTCAAACCACCACCTCCATCCTTGTCCCCATTACCGATGATGCCCTCATCGAAGGCAATGAAACCGTTCAACTCCGCCTCTTCAACCCCAGCGGCGTCGCCCTCGGCCTTACCAACGCCACGCTGACCATCGTGGATAACGATTTCGGCCCGGGCACCCTGGGCTTCAGCGTCCTGACCTATCAAGCCGGCGAAAACAGTGGCATCGTCAACATCACAGTCCTCCGCACCAACGGCAGCCTCGGCATCGTCTCGGTGGATTACGCCGTCCTGCCCGGAACCGCCTCCGCCGGCGCAGACTTCGTCGTAGCCAATGGCACCTTGCAATTCGCCGATGGCGAAACCGCAAAAACCTTCCCCGTCCGCCTGCTTGATGACGGCCTCTCCGAAGGCAACGAGTCGGTCCTGCTCGTCCTCTCCAACCCTCAGGGCGGCGCCACCCTCGACGTCTTCAACAGCCAGGCTGCACTCGAGATTGTGGATGACGACCTCACTCCGGGCGCCTTCCGCTTCGAGTCGGCTCAATACGAAATTTCGGAGGCCGGCTTCGGAACCTTCGTTACCATCGTCCGCACCAACGGCAGCACCGGCGTTGCCCGGGTGGACGTTATCACCAGCGGCGGCACCGCAACTGTAGGCTTCGACTACTACGGCTTCACAAACACCCTTATTTTCGCGGACGGCCAGATTTCCACCAATCTTTTCATCTACACATTCGATGACTTTGAAGTGGAAGGCCCCGAAACCTTCAACCTCCGCCTCGTCAATCCTCGGGATGGCACCACCGTTACCGAGCCTTCCACCGCAGTGGTGACCATTCAAGATGACGAGTCGCTCATCCAATTCACCACCGCCAATTACACCGTCAATGAGGACGCGGGCACCGCCAGCGTCGCCGTCGAGCGCCTCGGCGGACTCTTCACCACCGCCAGTGTCGGTTTCAGCACCACCGGCGGCACCGCCGTGCCCGGCTCCGATTACACCCCCGTCAGCGGCACCCTCATCTTCGGCACCAATGAATCCGTTAAAAACATCGTCATCCCCATCACCGACAACGCGATTACCAACGCCAACAAAACCCTTAACATCCTGCTCTTCGGCCCCTCCGGCGGTGCCCAGGTGGGCACACGCAGCAATGCTGTCCTGACCATCGTGGACAACGACAGCTACCTCGCTCTCGACGCCACCTCCTACACCGTCGGCGAAGGCGACGGCACCGCCGTCATCACCATCCGCCGCACCGGCAGCCTTGGTACACCTGCTTCGATCAACTTCACCGTCGGCGGCGGCACCGCCCAGCCGGGCGTGCATTATGCCGCCACCAACGTCACCCTCTTCTTCAGCGCCAATGAAAGCCAGAAGACCGTCAGCATCCCCATCTTCCCGAACCAAATCAAAGACGGCGCACGCACGGTGAACATTGCACTCACCTTCCCGTCCCGCGGTGCCACCATCGTCCAGGGTAATGCCGTCCTGACCATTCTCGACGACGATGACAGCATCATCGTTCCCGTTGCCGCCGCCCTCGTCTCCGAAAGCGGCCCCGTCAATGGCTCGCTCGATCCGGGTGAAACCGTGACCGTCCGCCTGGCATTGCGCAACATCGGCAATGTCCCGGCCTCCAACCTTGTCGCCACGCTGCTGGCCACCAATGGCGTCACCGCTCCCGGCGCTGCACAGACCTACGGCCTCCTGCTCCCGGGCGGTGTCTCCGTCAGCCGCACCTTTACCTTCACCGTCGGCACCACCAACGGCGGTGTCGTCCGCGCCACCTTGAGCCTGCAAGATGCCGGCCAGCCTGCGGGCACTGTTGTCTTTGACCTCCAGGTGGGTTCCCGCACCTCGCGCTTTGCCAACACCGGCGCCATCACCATCGTGGATGATGCACCGGCCAATCCCTACCCGTCCCTCATCAATGTCTCCGGACTCAACGGCACCATCGGCAAAATCACCGTTACCGTCAGCAACATCACCCACGGCTTCCCGCGCGACATCAGCATGATGCTCGTCGGCCCGCAGGGGCAACGCGTTGTCCTTATGGGCTATGCCATCGGCGGTTGGGACAATGCCCTCCAAGGCGTCACTCTCACCTTCGATGATGCCTCCACCAACACCCTTCCGGCCAATGCCGCCGTCGTCTCCGGCGTCTATCGCCCGACCAACTACTTCAGCCTCGCCTTCCCGGCCCCGGCCCCATCTCTGCCTCCGGCCACCAACAACGTCCTCGGTGTCTTCCAAGGCACCAACCCCAACGGCACTTGGGCTTTGTACGTCCAGGACATGGCCTCGCCTGACGTGGGCCAGATTGCCGGCGGATGGAGCCTCACCATCAGCACCGTCGAACAATTCGCTCCGGCTGCCGATGTTGCTGTCTCTGCGTCGGCTTCCTCTTCGAGTCTCGTCGCCAACAGCAACTTCACCTACACCATCACCGTCCAAAACGGCGGACCCGTCACCGCGCAGAACGTCGTGGTCACCAACCTCCTGCCCGCCGGTGTGACCCTCCTCAACACCTCCGCTTCCACCGGCACACCGGTGGCCGCCGGTAATGTTGTCCGCTGGAATGTCGGCACCCTTGGCATCGGCTCCTCCGCCAACATGACGTTGCTCGTCAGCGCACCCAACCCGGGTGTCCTTACCAACCTCGCCACCGTTGTCAGCACCGTCAGTGACCCTGCCGCCGCCAACAACCTCGCGCGCGTCATTGTGGGCGTCACCCCCGCCACGCCGCCTTCATTCGGCAGCATCACCGCAGCCGGTGGACAACTGCAGCTCACCATCACCGGTCAGCCGGGCAGCATCTACTACCTCGAAGCCTCCACCAATTTGGTCCAATGGCTCCGCCTGTCCACCAATGTTCTGACCGGGCCGTCGAGCACCTTCTCCGTCCCGTTGAACTTGAGCGACCGCGGCTTCTTCCGCATCGTGCTGCCCTGACATCATACCGGCTGAAGCCGGCCTGCCATGAAACTACTCGGCCTCACTGGCGGCGTGGGCATGGGCAAATCCACCGCCGCCCGCTTTTTTGAGGAACTCGGCCTGCCGGTCGTGGACACCGACCGGCTTGCCCACGAGCTCACCACCCCGGGCCAGCCCGCTCTGCAGCAAATCATCCAACACTTCGGCTCTCAATTTCTCAATGCGGACGGCACGCTCAACCGCCGTGCCATGGCCGAAAAAATCTTCGCCAATTCCGCCGCCCGCAAAACCCTCGAAAACATCCTGCACCCCCTCATCCGTGCCGCTTGGAAAACCACCGTCCAACGCTGGCAGAACGCCGGCCTCCAACGCGCTGTCGTTGTCATCCCCCTCCTTTACGAAACCGGCGCCGAGCGCGAGGTGGACCGGGTTGCGTGTGTCGCCTGCTCCTTCAAAACTCAGGCCTCCCGCCTCTCTGCCCGCGGCTGGCCCGAACCCCATTGGCGCCAGCGCATCGCCGCCCAAATGCCCGTCGAGGAAAAAATCAACCGCGCCCATTTTGTCATTTGGACCGAGGGCAGCCTCGCCGTCCATCGTGCCCAAATCGAACGCCTCCTGCGCCACCTCTGATTTTGCGCGTGTCTTCTCCGCTTTTTCGGGCCATAATGGCCCTTGTTCATGGGTGCCCTCAAACAACGTCTCGCCCGCCTCGCCGCCGACACGGCCCTGGCCATCCTGCAAGTTCCGCCGGTTGGCAGGCTCTTCGACTGGCTGGCACTCCAACGTCGTCGCGCCATCCGCCGCGAGGTTGAACAACGCCTCCGCGCATCCGGTCAATACGGCGATGTTGTCGCCTTTGGTCCCTTTCAAGGCCTGAAGTATCCTCCAGGCTGGGCCGACAGCCGCTTCGAAAAAATTATTGGTGCATACGAGGCCGAACTCCACCCCATCCTCCAAACCATTTGCGCCACCCCCTACACCGACATCATCAATATTGGTGCCGCTGAAGGTTACTACGCCGTCGGCCTTGCCCGCGCCATCCCCACCGCCACTGTCCATGCCTTTGAAATGGATTCCTTCCGCCGCCAAATGTGCCAAACCATGGCCGAACTCAACGGCGTCTCCTCCCGCCTGCGTCTGCTCGGTGCGGCGGACATCACCACACTCCGCCTCCTTGAGCCACGCTCACGGCCCCTGGTTGTCTGCGACTGCGAAGGCGCTGAACGCGAACTCCTCGATCCCTCTGCCGTCCCTTGGCTCGCCACCGCCGACATTCTCGTCGAAGTCCACGATTTTAAAATTCCCGATATTTCCTCCACCTTGCGCCACCGGTTTGCTGCCACTCACTCCCTTCAAGTCATCCCCACCGCCGGCCTCAACTACGCCAATTATCCCGTCTTGAAACAACTTACCTTCCCGGAAATCCACGCCATGGTGGGCGAAGAACGCGCCCAACTCATGGAATGGTTCTGGCTTTCCGCCAAACGTTGATCATGCCTCCCTTCCACCTCGCCGTCGGCGCACAAGACTTTCTGTCATCCTTTCCCCCGTTGCACTTCGCGGCGTTGCTGCTTGCCGTGCTGGCTTGGAAACACCGCCTCCCCTGGCACAACGTCCTCGTGTTGCTCGTCGGCACAACCATTCTGACGTGGGGCACTGTTCGTCTGGCCCATCTCACAGCCCTGCCGCTCCTTCTTCCCTCCTCTCAAACAGAGCCTTCCCTCCTTGAAATCCTTTTTTCCATCACCCCGTGGCTTCTCCTTTCACGCCTCTTGGCCTCCCAATTGTGGGCTTGGCGCGAAGGACATCCAAAATTCGGACTGGAACTCCTGCTCCTCACCATTCTCCTCGCCGTCCTCACACCGTTTTTCTTATTTCACAGTCCCCAAGGATGGACCCCCGTCTTGGTCTCCACCGCTTTCATTCTGATTTGGCAAATCCTCCTCACCCCGTGGTTCCTGCGCAAACATCCACTCCCGCCAACTCCCGATGTCCTTGCCCCAATCGCGTGGTTGATCTTTTGGGCGGATGCCTGCCGCGAAAATTCACGGGCCTTATGGATTGTTTTACCCCCCGCCTTCGTTGCCATTGCCCTCTGGTTTTATTCTAGGAAGGCCAAATCAAAACCTGATCGCGCTTAACCCACCCCGCACGCCCTCGCTCGTCCCGTATCTCCAGCCAATCCTTGTTTTCTCCAACGATGTGCGCCTCCATGCCGTCCACCAAATTCCACACCACCTTGGACACATCATAAGGCGCCTGCCGTGCCCCCACCTCTTTCTGCACAACAATCGCTGTACGGCGAATCTTTTGAAAATAATACGCCCCTCCAAAACACCCCGCAGCACCCAACCATAAAAATAAAAATCCCCAGCTCCATCCTCTCAAACTTGCCCGCCATCCTGCCCGCCATTGCATGAGTGTCAAAACCCCCAGCCACGCCCAAAAACTGACCGTTGCTCCCAAGCACCATTCATTCAACGTCAGCCGCCCCAGAAACAACTCCAATCCCCCCGGACCTGCATCCTCTTTTCCGCTGACCGCCCGCCGGATGGCGGCCAAATTTGCGCGGATGTCCGGGTCCCGCGGCGCCAGACGCTCCGCCCGCCGCAATGCCTCAATGGCCCTGCCCACCTGGCCTGCGCGGTAATAAGCCGTGCCCAAATTATAATACAACGCCGCCGAGACCTTCCCCCCGCTCAACAACTTCTCATAAATCTCGATGGCTGCGGTGTGCTGGCCTTGTTCGCACAACTGATTCGCCCGTGAAAACTCCGCCTCCTCTGCCGTGGCCGCCACGGCTGCAACGGCCATCAGCAGCCAAACAGTCAAACACCCGATCCATGCCCCGGCCTTCCTCATTTTCCCTGCTCCTTGATTTCAAGCCCCTCCAATATCCGCAACACCTCCACCGCCTTGGCATGCATCGCTGACAAATCCGCCGCTGTTCCCTGCGGTGCATACCGCGCTTGATTGCACGCCTGAAACAACGCACCCAAATCAGACACCCATGCCCCGTCCACCCCCGCCGGCCGCAGCCGCTCCTCAATCACAGCCTCTGTAATTGCCGACGACGGCAAATCCAGCCGCTCTCCCAACCGCTCCTGCAACAGCCGGAACAACGTCGAGTAAAACTTCTCCACCTGCCCCCCCTGCGCCAGGTCTTTCAACTCTTTCAGTCCGCGCTCAATAACTCGTTGCACTTCACGCCGGCGCCGCAGTCGTGGATTCGCCGCCAGCCGCTCCTCCCAACGCCGCCACCACCACGAACCCGCCAGCACCGCCAAGGGCAAAACCTGTAATGCCCAAAACCACGGACGCTCCATGAGCAGATTCCCCGGCGCCATCATCATCCCCAACTGTGGTTTGATGCCCACCAACGTCACCGCATTGGTCTCCTCCTGCGGCACATACGCCACCACGCTCGCGCTGGGCCGAACTACCAGCCCAAACTCCGGCCCGCTCAACGTTTGATACCTCCCCGCTTGCGGATCAAAATAACTCAACTGAAATGGCGGCAGCACCCGCGTATCCAGACTTTGCGGCACCACCACCTGCTCAAACACCTTCCGGCCCCCCAGCCCCAAAGGCCCCGCATTCTCCAACTTGGATGTCGGCGGATACACCTTGAAGGCACTCCACCCGGGCTGCTCCGGCAGCCGCACACTGTCCAACAGCAAATTCTCCCCGCTCAATTCCACCTTCACGGTGATGGGGTCCCCCACTGCCACATTCGTGGGAGACGCACTCACTTTCATCTGCACCGCCCCGATAATCCCCGAAAAATGTTTCGGCGCCGGCTCCGGCAGTGCCAACACCTGCACTTCCACCGCCGGATGCGTCACCACCACCTGGCGCCAGTCCAGAATTTCATTGAAGAAGAAACTTCGCCGCGCATTCGGCGCCGGCAAGCGCGCCTGAAAACGTATTGGCCCCAGCTCCCACCGCCCCGGTTGATGCGCCAGCACGTAAGTCTGAAAACGGTGCAAAATAAAATTGCGTCCCCCAAAAGAAACCATTTGTGGCCGTTGCGCCTGCCACGGCCCCGCCGTGAACCCGCTTGTCGTCCACTCCGGCGTCCCTTGTTGCTCCGCCACCGCGTACAAATCCACCGTCACCGGCGCCAACTCTCCCGCATATAAATTCGTCCGTGGCAGATGCACCCGAAAGAATGCTTGCTGGCCTAGCAACGATGCATCCATCTCCTTCACCTCCAACGCCACCGGCTTCGTCATCAACACCTGATTCTCCACGGGCACTCCCACGGCCGGGATCAGATACCGCCCCGCTTGCGGCGCTGTCAGTTGATAATTCAAAGTCACCTGCTGAATCGCCTGCCCGTTGATGATCTGCATCACCTGTGACGGGCCCACATACTGGATTTGCAACCCCGGCACCTCAATCCGCGGCACCGCCTTCGGCACGCCATTCTCCACCACCACCTGCAGCTCGATGGTCTGCCCCACGCTCAGATTCGTAGTCGCCACCCGCAACTCCACCGTCGCCGCCCTGGCCATCATGCCCCCCACCATCACCCCCAACCACAACCACACAAACCACCTCCTTCCCGCACCTTTCATGCGCGGCTTCTGATGCGCGGAAAACTTTATTTTTCGGCCCCAAGCCATCTTGCGATCCACATTTTTGCCCTCGCACATTCGACAGCGCAAGTGCCGTCTTGTTCGACAATTTGCAAAATCCCTCCACACCCTCCTCAACCCGCCCCCGGCGTTTCCTTTCAATTTGGCAATTTACGCCATCTCAAATCTTTGCTACACACACCCCAAGGAAAGCGTACCATGCGACAAAGGAAACCTGCGTGAACGAGCGCGTGTTATTGGCCGGCCCGTCCTTCAGTGGACCATGGACGTGGGACAGTGACCACCGTGGCACAACGGAGACTTGGAATATTATCTCCGCCCCCACTGGTGCGGATGCCCTTGCCGCCCTCGAACAAGAGGCCTTTGATGCCGTTGTCGTGGACGCCGCCGTCAGCGACGTGGATGCCCGTGAACTTCTCCGCCTCGCCGCCGAGCGCCACCCCGAAAGCGAAATCTTCCTCTGCGCCGACGTCAGCCCCAACTCCGCAGAAGCCCCGCCCGTTGGCGAACGCTGGCATCTCTTGGCCAAACCCATCAACCCCCTGCTCCTGACCCGCGCCCTCAAACGCGCATTCTCTTTTCACACATGGCTGCCCAGCCGCTCCGCCCGGCAACTGCTCCAAACCGTCCACATCCTGCCCAGCCCGCCCGCCACTTACCTCAAGGTCCTGCGCGCTATGGAGTCTCCAGATGCTTCGCTCGAAACGGTTGGCCAAATCATCGCCCAAGATCCGGCCATGACCGCCAAACTCCTGCAACTTGCCAACAGCGCCGCCTTCGGACTCCACCAACAAGTGGCCGACCCCGCCACCGCCGTCATGTACCTCGGCATCGAGACCACCAAGGCCCTCATTCTCCTGGCCCACACCTTTTCGTACTTTGAAAAACTTCATCACGCTGAGTTTTCGCTCGACCTCCTCTGGAACCACAGCCTCGCCACCGCCCACGCCGCACGCCAGATTGCCCGCGAGGAAAACATTCGGGGAGAAAGCCTCGCACCCTACTACACCAGCGGGCTGCTGCACGATTTGGGCAAACTTATCTTTGCCGCCAATGTCCCCGTCAAATTCAGCCTCGCCATCCGCATGGCACGCCAATACCAACAACCCCTCTGGCAAATTGAAAAAAACCTCCTCGGCGCTTCCCATGCCGAAATGGGCGCCGCACTCCTTGCCATCTGGGGATTGCCTGTCACCATCGTCGAAGCCGTAGCTTTTCACCATGAACCCATGCGCAGCAACCAGTCCGGTTTTAATCCTGTGGCTGTCGTCCACATCGCCAACGCCTTGGTCCATGAAATCAACGCCGACACCCAGGGACTTGCCACCAACCTGGACCCCGACCTTCTGAAATCTCGCGGGTGGGAATCAAAATTGGAGACTTGGCGCCGCGCAGTGGCATGAAGTTATCCAGCTTCACCCCCGCCAACCTGAAAGAAAAATGCCGCCAGGCACATCGCCGCTGGCTGGCTTGGCGCTACGCTCTCCCCACGGTGGACCTGTCTGAATTGGTGCCCACCCAAACTACCATTGCGCCGCCGCTGCTCGACCACATCTGCATGCCCCCTCATTACTATTGCCATGACCATGATGATTTTACTCCCCTGATGCAAATCGCCCGCGCGCGCCAACCGGCAATCATTGTTGAACTCGGCACCGCCCACGGCAACACCACCGCCAACCTCTGCCGTAACTGCCCCGCGGCCCGCATCTTCACCGTCAACGCACCCGTTGAAGAAATGACCGGCGCCATCACCACCTTCGGTTTGACCCGCGATGAAATCGGCGTTGTCTATCGCAACAACGGCTTCTCGCATCAAGTCACCCAGATTTACGCCAACACACTCCACCTCGACCTCGCTCCACACCTCCAAAACCGGCTCGTGGATATCGGCATCGTGGACGCCTGCCACGATACCGAGTACGTCCTCAACGATTTTCATAAGTTGCGCCCACACATCGCCCCCAACGGCATCCTGCTTCTCCACGACACCCACCCTTCCATGCAAGACCATCTCCTTGGAAGCTACGTGGCCTGCTTGCTTCTCCGCCGTCAGGGCTTCGATGTCCGCTGGCTCCGAAACACCTGGTGGGCCGTTTGGCAACCCCACTGGCCCTCCCCAAAACCATGAACCCGGCACATCACAAACCCTCATCCCCCACCCCCCCGAACCAGCCCGGGGCGCGGGCCTCATGTTTTCCCCTCTCCATCAGGGAGAGGGCAAGGGTGAGGGAAACCACAAAGCATTGACTTGAGAACGCCACCCGCCTCCGCATGAACCCGGCCCCTGCATCCTCCTCCAACTTGTCCCCCGCTCAAAAATGGGTCGCCGTTACTGCCTACTTCCCCCCCACCGTCGGCGGCTCCTCCACCGTCGCCGCCAACCTTATCTCCACTTTCCAACCTGCTTCCGTCCACGTCATCTCCGAACGCCCCGCCACCATTGGCGGACGCCACACCGCAGAACCACCCCCGGGCGTCTCCATCACACGCTTCGGCCTCCCGCCAACGTTGCATCGCCTCCCTTTCGCCCGCTACTGGATTCGCTGGGGCCGCTATGGACTCGTTCCAGCCGTCCGCCGCGCCATTCTCCAAGCTCTCTCCCAAGGCGCCCAACGCATCGTCGCCTGGTATCCCAGTTGGCCCTTCCTGCTTGCTGCCGCTCAAGCCGCCCGTCAAACCCGGGTGCCCTTGTTCACCTACCACATGGACGCACCCATTCCTTGGCAACAAGCTCCCTGGCCCGACCGCTTCTTCTTCCGCCACCGCCAGCTATCCATCCTCCAAAACGCCACCGCCCGGCTGGTTATCTCTGAAGCTCTTGCCGAAGACTTTGAAGAACGTTTCAACCTGACTTCCACCGTCATCCGCCACGGCCTCGACCTCCGCCTCTACCCCGCCGCCAACCCGGAGCCCCTCGCCTCCCATAACCCCTTGCGCATTGTACACACCGGCGTTGTCGAACATCTCCAATACGAAAGCCTCCGCCGCATCATTGACGCCGTTGCCGACCACCCTGGGCTCCGCGCCGAAATCGTCCTCAGCACCCCCAACCGCCGCGAGGACCTCGCCGCTTGCGGCCTTGACCAGCCACACGTCCAAATCCTGGCCCTGCCAACCCACGAAGTCCGCAACCTCCAACGCTCTGCCCACGTCCTCCTGGCTGTTCTCCCCTTCTTCGGCTCCATCAAAAAGCTCGATCTCACCGCCTTCCCAACCAAATTGGTCGAATACATGGCCGCCGGCGTCCCCATCCTCGTCCACGCTCCTCCCGAAAGCTTCCTTGCCAAACACGTCCGCCGATACCGCTATGCCTTGTCGGTGGACAAACCCGATCCCGCGGCCCTCATCACCGCCCTCAAAGCCCTCCAGGAGGATGCCACACTCCGCCACCAACTCGCTCGCCGTGCACGCCACACCGCCGAAGAACTCTACGCCCTCCCTCGCGTCGCCCGCGCCTTTGCAGACGCCTGCGCCCTCTCCCCCTCCATCCTCAAACCCGAATTCTCTTCGTAAACAACAACTTCAGCCTGAAGTTCAACCCACAATCATTACACGCCAGATTCCAAAGATGGACTCCTCGATGTTCTGCCCCCTCTGCCTGGTGCGTTGACTGGCCGCTCTCTTGCCGGAGCAGGCAATGGCGTTTACATTGATTCTAAACCATCGTTTGAATGAAATGCCGTTTCGTCACCGCAATCCATTTGTGTTTTGGAATTGTCTTGTTGCTCTTGCCGCCGCCCGCCCGTGCCGATGGGATGCTTCAGCTCTTCAACGTCACTTGGGCCGATCTCACCCGCATGATGCCGGAGATTGCCGAGGCCGGTTACACGAGCCTCTGGCTGCCGCCACCCACCAAAGGCGGCAGCGGTTATTCGGCGGGCTATGATTTGTGGGACCCCTTTGACCTCGGAGACAAAGACCAGCGCGGGACGGTGGCCACACGCTACGGCACGCGGGAGGAACTTTTGCAAATGGTCGAAACGGCCCACCGCTTTGGCTTGCGTGTTTATTTTGACAACATCATGAACCATCGCGCCTTTGACGTCCCGCGCTACAATGATCTGACCCCCACCAATCTTTATCCCGGCATGGCACCGCAGGATTTTCACCTGCGCGTTTTGCCCGGCGGGTATTACCGCAACGTGGACCACATCCGCGATTACAACAATGCCTGGCAGGTCCAAAACTTGAGCCTGGCCGGTCTTATTGACATCGCGCACGAAAATCCCAATGCCAACTTCGGCGCATGGGAGGGTGCCACCGCCCCCAAGATTTCCTTTGTCCGCCATCCCCGCAATCCGGAGTACTACGATTTTCACCCCACTCTGGGCCGTGTTGGTTTTGGCCGCGTCACCCAGGCGGTCCTCGATGCCAATCCTGCCTTCTACACCGAGGACGTTAATGCCTACCTCATCCGCGCCGTCCGTTATCTGGTGGACCAAACCCGCTGCGACGGCCTGCGCCTGGACGCCGTCAAGCATGTGCCCGCTTATTTTTTCGGGCAACAAAGTGGCGCCGACAAGGACAGCAGCGACGCCGGTTACGTAGGCAACATCCAGCGACAATTCAATCTCACCCACGGCTACACCGACACCAATCACCGCAACAGCAATTTCGACACCGAGCGAGTGCGCAATGATGCCCTGGTTTTCGGTGAACATCTCGGCGAACCTCCCGGTTTCGGGGAATATGTGGACGCCGGCATGCGACTGCTCGACAATCCGCTCCGCAATTATCTCAACAACGTCCTCGGCAACCCCTCGGCCACGCTCGCCGGACTGGAGCAGCGCGACTTCGGCGGCTTCAGCGCCAGTGTGCGCGTGATGCACGCCCAAAGCCATGACAACGACTTTGCTGCACGTCGCGAATTGCAAAACGCCCTTTATTTCATCCGCGAAGGCGTCCCCATCATTTACGCCGACGGCTACAACAAATCCCCCGCCGGTCCGGGTGAAACTCCTTTTCCGCGCCATGCCAACGCGGCCTACCTCGGTCAATTTGGTGACAACAAAGTGCCCGATCTCGCCTGGCTTCATCAACATCTGGCGCGCGGCGGCACGCGCCCGCGTTGGGGGGACAATGACATCGTGGCCTTTGAACGTTATGACTATCGCGAATCAGCCAACACCGCCGACCAAACGGTGGTTCTCTTTGCGATGAATGACAACTACGGATTTCCCGGCGACATCAGTTTCGACGACGGCGTGGCGCAAACCACCGCCGGCACTTTTTACGAATGTTTTCCCGTGGAAAATTCGCGCGGCCAGGGCCTCGTCGTCGGTTTCCCGCCCGGCTCGGTTTTGGCACAACTGGCCGATGCCCCCGGCAAAGAGCGCGCTTGTGCCAAACTGCTTGTGCGACAAGCCACCAACAACCGGGCAGAGGCCGAGGCCACCAAAAACGATCCCAACCCTGTCAACCGGAAAGTCTATGTCGGCTCGCAAACACTTGCGCCAGGCGGCGGCGCCATAGAATTCAAAATCCCCGGCGGCGGCTACGTCATGTACGGTTATCAATGGCCTGAAGCCAGCCGTGCCGCCGGGGGGCGGGCCATCGTGTTCCGCCAAGGCGGGGTGGAGGCTCCGCGGCTCATCGTGCATCGGCGGGATGGCAAGGATGGAGACCGCGGTTTCAACCCATTATATCCCTTCAAAGTCCGCGGCAGCATTCGCCCCGATGGCTCGATTGCCACCGGCACCAATGTGGCCCCGTTCACCTACGCGATTGACGTGCCGGTCATCACCAACGCCCCCTTTGACATCGAAGCTCGCGTGGATGCCTCGGCGGTCAACGTGCTGCTCAAACTCGACGGTGGCGTGGATTTGAACAGCCACATGAGCCTCGGCCCCACCACAGGCACCGACAGACGCGACAATCCCCCCGGCACTGCCTACGACATGTTCCTCGGTTTTGAGCAGGCACGGTTTGTGCACCGACGCGGCCCCGAAAAATTCGCCGCCCGCCTGGTGTCGCGCAACACGGTGGTCTCCGCAGGAGCCGAGACCTACCATTTCACCGTGGGCGGCAGCAGCAATGTGGTCAACGGCACAGGGGGCGGAGAATTTGTGGATACCGAAACGGCTGACTGGGTATATCACGACCCTCTCCAACCGGCCACCACCAGCGGCGGTGCAGCCACACAGCGCTTTCCCCTGGCGCCGCAGGCCGGGCAGTCCGTCGAGTTGTGGGTGAAGGTCGGTTATGAGGGGCGCATCAATCGCTGCCACATTTATTACACCACCGATGGAACCAATCCAGAAGGCGCCTTTGGAGAAGGTTACGGCTCCACCCGGGTGGTGACCTGCCAATTCCACGGCGGCGACCAGGCCGACGGCACCATTGATTGGTGGCGCGGCACCCTGCCCGCACAACCCGCAGGCACACAGGTCCGCTACAAAATTGCTCTATACAAATCAGGCATAAGTCCCATCTCCGATGCCATTTCGGACAAGGTTTGCGGCCTGACGGTTTTCGCCGTCACCAATTTCAATCCCACCGCAGCGCTCATCTGGCTCCACAACAATCTCAACCCTTCCCACACCGTTACGGGCCTGCAGGAAGGCTTCCACATCATTCGCGCCCGCTCCTTTTTGCCACGCGACGGCAAATCCAGCGTGTTCAACACTCATGCGCAAACTTTTTACTACGACGCAGGACCGCCCCAGGGAGTCATTGCTTTCCCTGCGGCTAACGGCACCGTGCTTCGCGGTCAAGAATACGGCGTGGTCATACGCACTGACACCATAACGACCGAAGTGGAGTACAACATTCAGGACGACAATCCCAACAACGACGACGCCGTCACCGGCCAACCCAACGGCAACGGCCTCACCAACGGCGTGCCCATTTTTCGACCCGCCGCCCTCGTCACCCCCTCCCGTGCCGTGACCGAGCTTTACCCCCAATGGCCGCGCGAATTCCGATTCAATTACCTTGCCGTGCCCTCTTCCGGTCAGGCCATCATCACGGTGCGGTTGAAAAAACTGACTTCTGGATTGTTCCCCGATCGTGTCACCACACTCACACGCACCGTGGAAACCCTCGCCCCGCCCCAAAATCTGACTGTCGCATTTCCAGCGCGTGACGATGAAACCTTGGCGCTTGACCGCCTGAATCCTTACACCATTGTGGCGCGCTTTTCAGACTCGCTGCCGACGGAAACCAACCGATTCACCCTCAGAATTGACGGTGCTGTGCAGCCGCTCACACGCCCCGATGGAGTGCCGTTGCTGCGCTTTGAAGACCAGACCCCTGGCGACGGCCAAAACGAGCTGCGTTATGATTGGAGCAGCATGAGCGACGGACGCCACGTCATTGAAGTTCAGTACTCCGGCGCTGCCTTGACACTCTCTGCCATGCGAGTGGTGAACGTTCAGTTGATGGGCGTGGAAACTCGCATCGTGGCACCGCCGGCTTTTGATGCTCAGGGGCGGCCTTTTTTGTTGATATTACCGGCTGTGACCAATCCGGCTCCTGCCCAGCGAAGCTACCAGATTGCGATCGAAACCGCACCCGCTGTGACCAACGTCCTCGTGAGTTTCCTCCCCACCAACGCACCCTTCACCGGCGGATTCGCAGTGCGTGACACCGCCTTCCAAGGAGACCGGTTGCGCTGGTTGTTTGATTGGACCAACCTTGTCGAAGGCACCTTTACCATTCGCGCCGACGCCCTGGCCAACGGCATGGAAACGGCCACCCGTGAAGTCACAGTGGTTTTCCGCGCCTCCGATGCCGATGGCGACGGCTTGCCGGACGAGTGGGAGCGGCTGTACACGCTAAATGAATTGTCCGCCACCGATAACGACGGCGCCAACGGCGACCCCGATGCCGATGGCTTCACCAATCTCGAAGAATTCCTTGCCGGCACACACCCGCGCGATCCGCAGTCACTCCTGCGCATACTTGCTTCCGCTCAAGGTGGACGCCAAATCATCTGGGCGAGCGTTCCCGGAAAAACTTATCAAGTTTGGACCACCACCAATGCCGGGGACCCCTTTGTCTTGCTGGCCACCAACCTGCCCGCCGCTGGTGCCACCACCTCCTTCACCGATACGGCACCCGCATTCCCGCGCCGCTTCTACCGCGTGCGCGTGGAATAATGAAAAATGTGGCTTGCCGCCATGTGTCTGCCTCAAAGCCGGCTCAACCGAAACACAGCACCCGGCCGTTTTCCAGACTCACCACGATGCGGCCGTCCCGCGTAATGGCCAATCCCCAAGGCAGCGCAGGCGCGGGCAGGGAATGTTTCCACAACGGCGCGCCATCTTTCAGCCGCCAGGCGAAAATCTCCGTACCTGTAGCCACGATGATGGCGTTGGCCGCCACGGCCAACGCGCGCCCATCTCGCGTCTCCCGGCTCCAGCGCGGCGCAGGCTGCTGAATGTCATTTTTACCCCACTGGGTGCGTTGGAAATTATCCCGCTGCCCGCCCAAATCATCGAAGCACATCAACTTGCTCTGGTTGGCCCAGGCAATATCGAGCCTCTCGGCGGTTACATACAATGTCTTCTTCAACACGCTGTCATCAAACACCGGCCACTGCGGATGCGAGTAATACGGCTTGCCGGCCACTCGCACTTCCTGCCCCACGCGATACAATTCCCATCCCCGCGGGCTGAAGGAACCTATGAGATTGCCGCGCTTTTGTTTTTGGGTGAAGTCCGCATCGTTCAAGCAACGGCCCGTTGCGATGTCATAGACTGCGGGAGAAACCGCATTGCCGCCCGCCAGATAAAGGCGCTGGCCAAGGAGCATGAAATGCCCCTGCACGCCCACACCCGTGCGGCTTTCGCGGTCCAAGTGCCCTGAAGTATTGTTTTGCCAGCGCAGACTGCCATCGGCCACCCCAAGAGCATAGACATGGGTGCCGTCGTAATTCGCCAACCCTGCGGCGACATACGCCACGCCGTCCTGCACCAACACCCCGCTGGCCGCCGGCCAGGTGGAGAGCAGCTTCCCATAAACAGGTATGCGACGTTCCACTGGCGCAGCACGGAATTTCCACATCAACGACCCATCTCGCGCCCGCCAACAATAAACCCACCCATCCCCGCTGCCGGCCAGGGCGCGGCCTTCCGCCACTGTGGGTGGCAACCTGATTTCGCCACCGGTAAAGGCAGTCCATGCTGTTTGCCCGTTGGCCGTCCGCACGGCGCGCACGATTCCATCGGAGCCGCCCACGAATGCCAGCTCTCCCACAGCCGTCGGGGCCGTGGGGGTGACTTGCGCCGGCAACGCCAGCTCCCACATCAGACGCGTCTGCTCCGCCACCGCTGCGGTGGAACGTGTGGAACCCTGGACATCGGCACGAAACATCGGCCAATCGCCGCTGCCCGGATTCAGCGGTGCAGGATTGCCGGACGGGCGCAGGCGCCGGAGACGCTCACTTTCCCGCGCAGCCTGTGAAAATTCAAACTCTCCCGCCGGCCCCAAACAGGTGATGCCGTAAAGGCTCATGTTGCAATCGCAAACCGACGGCCACCAATAGAGCAACCCATTGGCCACCGTCACGCCGTCATGGCAGTTCGGGCGCATGGGCGACACCAACTGCGGTTGGTCACGCCCCGTGTCCAACCTCACCGACCCCTCTCCGGCGCGGAAGAAAATGGCATCCGGCGTGGCGGTGGGCCGTGTGCAGGCGCGGCGGTTGATGGCGATTTCCGCCAGCACGCGCCCGGTCAGCGGATCAAACTTGCGGCTGATTTCACGGTCAATCTCCCCGCTGATGCCATAAAGTGCATTTTGATAAAGCACCAGTTGGTAATTGTCGTAAGGCTGCGTCCACAACAATCGGCCATCCTCAGTCGAAACTGCCGCCAGCCGCGCCATGGCGGGCCCGGCAAAATACAAGGCTTGCTCCCCGGCACGCATCAGGGCGGTGGTGCGCCAGTTGGTGCGCCAGTCCTGGCGTCCCAGATACGGCCCCAGCGCCTGGAATAATTCCGGAGCATTCTGCGGTGTCTTTCGCCAGAGTTCCCTGCCGCTGGCAGCATCGAGCGCCACCAAATAATTGCCGTGGCTGAACAGATAAATACGGCCATTCTTGAGGCAAATGGCGCGGCCATCCATCGGTTTTTCCTCGACGTGCCGCCAGAGAATTTTTTCGTCCTCTGTGTTTATGGCCAGCAGTGTGTGTCCGTAACCCCAAGGATTCTCAGGTTGGTTGAACCCTGGGGAAAGCGGATTCCATGGCCAGCCGTGGCCCGTGCTGCGCGCCCGGATGACCGGGTCCCGTTTTTCCTGCGCGCCAATCATCGCGTACAGCACTTTCCCATCCAGCGCCATCCACTTCCAAAACGTGCCGCCCGCCAAATCTTCGGGCAGGATGATTTCATCCAACAATTCCCCGGTAGTTGCGGCAAAAATTTTGCATGAACTGTCATCCCCGAAATAGACCCTGTCGGCAGTGGCAATCAGAGTGCTCCGATGCACCATCAGCGCAGGCGCAATTTCACGACGCCACAACAACATGCCGTTGTACCCGTTGAAGGCCGCCAGCGTGTTGAGCCACGGCTCCTCCCGTTCTTTGAAGGCAATGTGACCGAATACCTTGAAGACCCGGCCAGCCGCCGCCACCGCCACTTGCGGCAGCGGTGCGTATCGGGGGTCCCCAAGAAATTGCGTCAAATACGGCCCCCGCGCCACGGTATCGTTGGATACCGGGTTGTTGTCCGGCAAATGGTACGGATGCGTCCAATCATCCACACCGGGCGGGAAAGGTTTGACAATATTTTTATCGCCAAGAACAAGCCGGCCCCCGGGATGGGTGACGCGCAAGCCCTCCGCAACGCTCATTTTCCGGGCATCCCCCAGCGGCAGGGTGATGTCCGCCAAATTGTCCGCCAAATGAAGCCGTTCATAGGAGCCCTCCTCAATGAACACACGCACCCCGTACAAACCAGCACGCGCCGCGTTTTGACGGGCCGCCTCCACCTCGCTGGCGGTGGGAAGCTGCACGTAGCACAGCCATTCGTTGCCCCGACACAATTCCAGAGCCACCTCGGCCCCCCGGTCACCCGGTAAAGCAGCAAGACCGCGCTTGGCCTCAAGCTTCCGGAGCGGAGCCGGAAGCTCAGCGGCAAAACCGAGAGCCGCTCCAACCCACAGCGCTGCGACGCCCAGCCAAACCGCTTTCCAAATCCGCATTTGCCTGTTCATAGGGAGTGACCTGTTCAATGTAACCTCGGCCACCGGAGGCGGCCAGCCCATTTTCAGGACAAAAAAACCTCAAAATTTTACCAAAAGTGGCTTGCCAATCAGATTGGAAGTCGCAAGATTTGCCTGTTGAAACAAGTTCAGAAAATTATTTTTTATGGCTGACAAAGCAAACAAATACCCGATTAACGCACCGGGCAAGTATTACGTGGACAATCAGTGCATTGATTGTGACCTTTGCCGCGAAACCGCTCCCAACAATTTCAAGCGTAATGAAGAAGGCGGTTTCTCCTACGTGTACAAGCAACCGGAGAACGAGGAAGAAATCAAGCAATGCGACGAAGCCATTGCCAACTGCCCCGTCGAAGCCATCGGCAGCGACGGTGAATAACCTTCCCATCCCATAACTTGCACCCCGCCGGCGTCCTGCCTGCGGGGTTTTTTCATGGGCGCCCCTGCTGCAACGGCAACCCGCAGAGCCGTCGCCGCACCAAATCCAGCGCCTGGGTGGAGGTCACGTGTTTGAACGTCTCGCGCTCCAGCACGTTCAAATGTTCCTGCACGTGCACACCCCCGGGCCACGCCACGGCAATGTAAACCGTCCCCACCGGTTTCTCGGGCGTCCCCCCTCCCGGCCCGGCAATGCCCGTAATGCCCACCGCCACATCCGCGCCGGCCCGCTCCAAAGCACCGCGGGCCATCGCCTCGGCCACCGGCCCGCTCACCGCTCCATGACTCGCCAGTAAATCAGGGGACACCCCCAACCACGCGCTTTTGGCCTCGTTGGCATACGCCACCACCCCGCCCCACAAGGCCCCTGAAATCCCGGGGATGTTGGTCAGCCGATGTGCCAGATACCCCCCCGTGCACGATTCCGCCAACGCCAGCCGTGCCTTCTTTTCCAACAACAGCCGGGCAACAACCTCCTCCATCCGCTCGTCTCCCTCTCCGTAAATAAACTGTCCCAGCAACCGCTCCACCACCCGCCGGCCTTGCCAAACCACATCCTCCGCCCCGGAACCTCGCGCCGACAACCGCACATCCACTTCCGCCGGACGCGCACAAAAGCCCAGCTCCAAACCCCGCTGCAAAAGTTCCTGCAAATGCGGCGTGATGAGTTCCTCCACACGCGACTCGCCCACCCCCGTCGAGCGCAACGTCACAACCACATAATTATCCAACCCAGAAAAATGCTGACGCAGCCGCGGCAACACCTGCTCCCGAAACATCGGCTGCAATTCACGCGGCGGCCCCGGCAGCATGATGAGCACCGAGCCCGCACCTTGGCGGAAACGTCCCGACGGCACATCCATCCAAAGACCCGGAGCCGTGCCATGCGCGTTCATCAACACTGTGGCTCCATCAGGCACCATCGCCTGAATCTTTGTACTCGGCGGTTGGCGGCGCTGTCGCCGCGCAAAATACTCCGCAATCCGCGCCAGCACCTCCGCGTCTTCATGCAGTGACACCCCCAACAAACGCGCCACGTGCTCACGGGTTAAATCGTCCGAAGTCGGCCCCAGCCCGCCGGTCGTCACCACCACGTCGGCCCGCCCAAGCGCCTCCCGCACCGCCTCCGCAATGTCCGCGCCCGTATCGGGCACCGCCACCTGCCGTGTCACCGCAAAACCGGCATCGGCCAATTGCCGGCAGAGCCATTGTTGATGAGTGTTGAGCACCCGGCCCAGCAAAAGTTCCGAGCCGGTGTTCACAAGTTCAACGCACACTTTCATGCAAGCCGCACTCTAACCCCAAATCCACTCCAACACAACGTCCGCACACGCTCCCTCCCGCTGCAGGCCATTTTTCATAGTCGCGAACCTTTAATTGGAGTAAGCTGCCCTCATGGAAAAGTTGCATGAGCAGTTGAATCAATTTCTGCGGCGCCAACCCGTGTTGGGCCGTGAGGTGTACATTGCCAAAGGCGCGGTGGTGGTGGGCGATGTCACTTTGGGAGATCATGCCAGCGTCTGGTACAACGCCGTCCTGCGCGGGGACATCAACCGCATCGTCGTCGGCCATCACAGCAATGTGCAGGACAACGCCGTGTTGCACTTGGCCGATGAGTACCCCTGCCTGGTGGGCAATTACGTCACCATCGGCCACAGCGCCGTGGTGCATGCCTGCACCGTCGAAGACGAGGTGCTCATCGGCATGGGGGCCATCATTTTGGATGGAGCGGTGATTGGCGCGCAATCCATCGTGGGCGCAGGCGCGTTGGTCACCCAGCGCACCGTCATCCCGCCCGGCTCCATGGTCCTCGGCTCCCCGGCCAAAGTGGTCCGCCCCCTCACTGCGGAAGAACGGGCCGGTCTTAAATATTGGGCCGAAAAATACGCCGCCAACGGCGCCTATCACCTAAAACACAAAATCAACGTCGGCAAACCCTTGAAAAGTTAACCCATGAAACCAACAGGTTTTTTCCCGGTCAAAATGGCGGCGCTTGGACTCTCAGCAGTTTTTATCCTGTTGATGCTGTTGAGCGCAGGCTGCGGTGGCTCCGCACGCCGCCAGGCCGAGCGCGACCGCGCATTTGCCGCCGGCATGGAACAGGCCCGGCAACAGATGGAGGCCCGCAAAGCCGTCATCAGCTTTCGCGGGCCGGTCAAAAATCCCGTGGTCCCGTGGGCTGAGGGATTGACGTTGACGCAGGCCCTGTTGCAGGCGGAGGTCACCACCCTTGCCACTCCGCGCAATTTGCTCCTTATCCGTCAGGGACAGGTCTTTCAAATTAATCCGCGCCGCTTGCTGCAAGGACAGGAGGACGTTCCTTTGGAGCCGGGGGATGTTGTGGAAGTGGTGCGTTAAGGATTGCGCACGGCTGCGCGCTCAATACAACAACACGCCCTGCCGCCGCCGCTCAAATTCCGCCAGATTCGCAGCCCAGCTTTGGCGAATCTCCGCAAGCGGGCGCCCCGCCTTGATGGCCTCCAGCACGTTGCGATCCAGCAGCAGGGTATGCACTTTTTCCACGGCAAAATCCCGCGGATACAAGCGGTAAAAAGTCTGAATTAAAACCACCCCCAAATCCACCGGCCGCAACTTGTTCCGGTCTGTCACAATAAGCTGAACACCCCCGCAGCGTTGGCCGCGAAACACACTTGCAGCAGGGGTGAATTGCACCGGCACAAAACGTATCCCCGGCAGGCCGGCCTGGTTCAAAGCTTCAGCCAATTCCAAATCGTTGACATAAGGCGCACCCACCAACTCGAACGGCGTGTCAGTGCCCCGCCCCACGGAGACGGCGAATTCCAGCAGCCCCACTCCAGGGTAAAGTGTGGCCTGCGTGAGGGACCGCATGTTGGGCGAGGGATTAATCCACGGCAGACCGGTCAAATCGAACCAGTCTTCCCGCCGCCAGCCTTCCACCGGAATCACCTTCAAGTCCAAATCCCAACCACGCTCCCGCTGAAAAAGCCTCGCCAATTCCCCCACCGTCATGCCGTGGCGGATGGGCAGGGCGTGAAAGGCCACAAATTGCGGTTCCCCTTGATAGACCGGCCCCTCCACCACGACCCCGCCGATGGGATTCACCCGGTCCAACACAAAAAACTTAATACGCGCTGCCGCAGCAGCCTCCATGCACAAACCCAGAGTGGAAATATAGGTGTAGAAACGGCAGCCGATGTCCTGAATGTCAAACACGAGCGCATCCAACGATTTCAATTGTTCGGGCGTTGGACTGCGGCGCGCACCGTACAAGCTGTACACGGGCAGGCCGGTCCGGCTGTCCACACCATCGGCCACCTTGTCGTCCAAGGTTCCGCGCAAACCGTGCTCCGGGCTGAACAAGGCCAGCAAACGCACCTCCGGCGCTTGATGCAACAAATCAATGGTTGAATTCCGTTGCCTGTCAGTGCCGGTGTGATTGGTGATGAGGCCGATCCGCAACCCCCGCAACGGAGCAAAACGCTCGCGCTGAAGCACGTCAATGCCGTTCAGCACGCGTTTGGTAAGAGGCGGCACCGGGCGCGTTGGGAGAGCGGAGCGTGCCAAAACAACCTCCGGCTCAGAATAGGCCCGGATTTCATGCGCGCTTGGGGGCAACGGCCGGGGGTGTTGGCATCCTGCCGCCCCCAAAATGACGATCACGGCCAGGATGTAATACCCACGGTGCATGTTTTTCAGGACACCCTTCTCAAGGCAGGGGCGTCAAGCGCACGTTGCGAAAATGAATTTCCTCCCCCTCGGCAGTCAGCGCGATTTTCCCCGGTGTTTCGTCGCAACCCACGGCGCGATTGACCGTTACACCATTGATTTTTTGCGTGACGGTATCGCCGCGCACGATCGCCTCAAAGCGATTCCATTGGCCCGGCGGTTTCTCCATTTTGCGCCATGCCTTGAGATGACGCAAGGTGCCGTAGGGCGTGTTGGTCAGCACACGGAACCGGTCCTCGGGCCCGGTAAACACAAAACCGCGCAAGCCCCAAAAATCCCCGGCTTGTCCTTGATTCAGTTGAAACTCCAAACTCCGCGGCCAGATGCCGTGTTCACCGGACAGCCGGACGAGAATCCCACCGTGGCTTTGGGTGGCCCCCGCCGGCAGTCGCCATTCCAATTCCAATTTGAAGTTTTTGTAATCCTTCTCCGTGAACAAATAACCCTTGGGCGTGCCACGGCAAATCAGCACCCCGTTGGTATCCATCTCCCAGACTGCGGCGGTGGAAACACCGGCTTGTTCATGAAAGCTCAGCCAGCCGGGAAACTCGCCATTGGCGCCGGGGGCGGTCAAAGCGGGCGGTGCCGTGTTGCGAGGTCCCGTGGCGCAGGACACACAGGCCAAGACCACTGCCACCGTTGCCAGATGCAACCATGGTTTCATCTTCATGACGAGCCAGCATGCCATCCTTGCCCTTGTTCTGCAATACCGGACCCCAAAGCCGGCGCCTTGGACACACTTGGCGCCGGCGACTGCCAAGATTTAAAACAGGCACTACGGAGGAGTTGAGGGTAACGATTGTTCATTGACCGGGGCGGGGGCATGGACTAAATTGCCGTTTCGTTTTTATGAAAGTCATCGTTTGCGATCCGGTTTCCCCCAAGGGGATTGAGCGGTTGCAACAATGCCCCGAGCTCGAAGTGGTGGTGCTGGGCAAGCGCCTCCCTGAGCCCGAATTGTTGCCGCTGGTCAAGGACGCCGTGGGCTTGGTGGTGCGCTCGGAGACCAAAATCACCCGCGCAGTCATCGAGGCCGCCCCCCTGCTCAAGGTCGTCGGGCGCGCCGGTGTGGGTGTGGACAACGTGGACACCGAGGCGGCCACCCAACGCGGCGTCGTCGTGATGAACACTCCCGGCGGCAACACCATCTCCACGGCAGAACTGACGTTCTCGATGATCATGTCGCTGGCCCGCAAAATTCCCCAGGCCCATGCTTCCATGAAGGCCGGCAAATGGGACCGCAAGTCCTTTTCCGGCATGGAGTTGAACGGCAAAACACTGGGCATCCTCGGCATGGGCCGCATCGGCAGCGAGGTCGCACGCCGGGCGCTGGCTTTCAACATGCGGGTCCTCGCTTATGACCCCTATCTGTCCCTTTCACGGGCCAAGGCCTTGCAGGTGGAGGTGGTGGAGCTGGAGGATGTGCTCCGGCATGCCGATTTCATCACGGTCCACATGCCGTTGACCGACGAAACCCGCAACATGATTAACGCTGCCTCCATCGCCCAAATGAAAAAAGGCGTGCGCCTCATCAACTGTGCGCGGGGCGGCATCATCAATGAAAAAGATTTGTACGAGGCCCTCAAATCCGGCCACGTCGGCGGGGCCGCCCTGGATGTGTACGAGACGGAGCCGCCACCGGCCGATTTCCCGCTGCGCGAATTGGATTCGGTGGTGTTGACCCCCCACTTGGGAGCCAGCACGGCCGAAGCACAGGAAAACGTCGGCATCGAGATTGCAGACCAAATCATTGACTATCTGGTCAACGGCAGCATCCGCAACGCCGTCAACATGCCCAGTCTCGATGCCAAGACCTACCAGGCGGTGCGGCCATACCTGGTTTTGGGTGAAAAGCTGGGGCGGTTGGTCGCCCAACTGGCGCCCAAGCGCAACGATCGGCTAACCATCACTTTTGGCGGCAAGGCCGCCGACGTGCCCACCGACCCCGTAACCCGCAGCGTATTGGTCGGCTTCCTGGCGCAGACACTTGGCGCCGAGGTCAACCAGGTCAACGTCAAGACCGTCGCCAGCTCGCGCGGCCTGCTCGTCGAGGAAATCAAATCCAACGAAGAAACCGATTACAGCGAATGGCTCCAGGTGGCTGTTTTTTCCGGAAACAAGGAAATCTCCGCCGGCGGCACGATTCTGGGCAAGCGGCAACAACCGCGTATCGTGCGGTTGTTTGGGCAGCCAGTGGAAATCATCCCCTCGGGAGTCTTGTGCCTGTTCAATAACAAAGACAGGCCGGGCATTGTGGGGTATATTGGCACTTTGATGGGCCGTTACCAGGTCAACATCGCCAGCATGAGCCTCCACCGCGACGCCGCGGGTGGCAGCGCCTTGTGTGTTTTGAATTTGGACAGTGTGCCGCCGGATGAACTGCTGGCACAAATCCAAAAAGACCCGGACATATCCAATGTGCGGATTGTCCAACTGGAAAACCATAACGAACAACAATAAAACTCAAACCAAAGCCAGGCCCCGGTTTCGTGCCGTCCGCATGCCGGACAACTCGTTGCCGAGAAAGTGGCCCGTTCTCATGAAAAACCTCATCCCCTTCACCGCCGTCTGTGCCACGCTCGTCCTGGCCGTTTCCGCCGGCGCCGCCGATTCACCCGCCCCTGCCGCCGCCGCTCCCAAGCCGGAGGCCAAGGAACTCTTTCCCGACTCCGTTGTGGCCAAGGGCAAAGGCATGGAGGTCAAGCGCTCCCAAGTGGACGAAGCGTACAACCTTTTCAAGGCCAACGCCGCTGCCTCCGGACGCACCTTGCGCGAGGAAGACCGCAACCGCGACCAGGCCATGATTCTGGACCGCCTCATTTCCACCAAGCTGCTCGTCGCCCGCGCCACGGAAGACGACAAGAAAAAAGCATCCGAAAACGCCGACAAATACATTGCCGAAACCAAAAAGCGCCTCCCCAGCGAGGAATTCTTTGAGTTGCAGCTCAAGTCCATCGGTTTGACACCGGCCACCTACCGGGAGCGGCTTCTGGAACAAGCCATCTGCGAGGAGGTCATCAACCGCGAGGTGCGCGACCAAAATCCGGTGACCGAGGCGGAGATCAAAAAATTCTATGATGAAAACCCCAAGGAATTTGAACAACCAGAGCAGGTGCGCGCTGCGCATGTCTTGATCAGCTTCAAAGACCCCTCCGACCCCAATCCCAACCCGGGCGCCAAACGCGACCTGCCGGCCGCACAGAAAGAGGAAAAAAAGAAGCTGGCCGAAAGCATCCTCGCCCGCGCACGCAAAGGGGATGATTTTGCCAAGCTGGCCAAAGAATTCTCCGATGACCCGGGCTCCAAAGACAAGGGCGGGGAGTACACTTTTGCGCGCGGCCAGATGGTCCCCGAGTTTGAAGCAGCGGCCTTTTCCACACCCGTGGGACAGGTGAGCGATTTGGTGACCACCGTCTTCGGCTATCACGTCATCAAGGTGCTGGAAAAAATTCCGGCCAAAAAAATTGAGCTCGCGAAGGTCTCGGACGATATCAAGCGCTACCTCAGCAGCGAGCGGGTGCATGAAGCCCTGCCGAAGTACCTGCAAAAAATCCGCGAAGAAGCCAAGGTGGAAATCTTGGACCCGAATTTGAAAGTGGAAACCCCGCCCGCACCCAAGCCGGCGGCCGTCCCTGCGCCGGCTCCCAAGAAATAGGGAGGCCATGACCTCCCGACCCCGCCCCTGAAGGCGGAGCCAAGGCTGTTGCAAATTAGCCGTTGGCAGGAAAACGCGGGATGTGATAAAAACGCGCCCCGCTTGCCGCAAGCCACGGGGGCGATGGATGCGGCAGGTTGGGGAACAATCGAGTTAGGAACAGATTTATGTCACAGCATCGAAGTCTGCGCGCCGCCGCCACCACCGGCGCCAAGCGCAATGTGTTGAAACGTTTTGAGCGGGTGGAATTGCTCAAAAAACGCGGTCAGTGGAAGGATGGCGACCGCGTCACCGGACTGCGGAAAACCAAACCGCCGGTATAAACCCTCGGCGGGGTGATTCTGCGGCAGGCAGAACTGCCGACGCCACCCGGGCGGCGGCCCATGCCGGGGAATTCCGAAGCCCATGTTGGTGCGACTGCAAAAATGGCTGGCCGATGCAGGCGTGGCCTCGCGGCGCGCCAGCGAGGCCATCATTTTGGAAGGCCGGGTGGAGGTCAACGGCGTCATCGTACGCGAGCTTGGAGCCCGTGTGGACCCGGCAGTTGCTCGCGTAACGGTGGACGGCCGCCCCGTCAAACCCCGTCGCAAACTGCATGTCGCCCTTCACAAGCCGCCGGGTTTTTTGTGCACGCGCAAAGACCCGGAAAACCGGCGCACCGTCTTTGATTTGGTCCCCGCAGAGTGGGGGCACCTTTACCCGGTCGGCCGATTGGACAGGGACAGCGAAGGTCTGATGTTGCTGACCAATGACGGAGAATTCTGCCTCCGACTCACCCACCCGCGCTACGGTGTCCTCAAGACTTATCATGTCATGGTGGAGGGCCGTGTGCCGCCGGATTTGCCGGCCCAACTGACCCGCGGGGTATGGGATGCCGGCCAGCGTCTGCGGGCCCACCGGGCAAGAATCCTCGAAGCCCACCAACGCCACAGCCTCCTGGAAATTGAATTGCGCGAGGGCAAAAACCGCGAAATCCGCCGGATGCTCGGCCGCCTCGGATGGACGATTGAACGACTGGCCCGGGTGAAGGTCGGCCCCATCAAATTGGGCGAGCTCCCCCCGGGGAAATGGCGGATGTTGACACCCGCCGAGATTCGCTCTCTACTTGCTCAGGCAACGATATGAAACGTGCATCGCACTTCTTCCTCAAGGGTCTGCTCGCCACGGCCTTGCTGTCGGGGCTGTTGTGGGCGGACACGTCCCGGGAGCCGGACATCCGCACCGCCCGGACCGACCGCATCAACGTCCGCGGCCAGCCCACCACCGCCAGTGAAGTCCTCGGCCAATTAAACACCGGCGACCGCGTGACCGTGTTGGAAGTCGTCAATTTGTCCAAGCCGGCAACACAGGGAGACTCCACCAACTGGCTCAAAATCGCCTTGCCGTCCACCGTCCCCGTTTGGGTCCACAGCAGCTTTGTGGACACCAACCAAATGACTGTCCGTGCCAACCGCCTCAATGTCCGCGGCGGCCCCGGCGAAAACTTCAGCATCGTGGGCCGTGTGGAGCGCGGTGAAAAACTCAAACTGATTCGGCAAAAAGATGAATGGCTGCAGATCGCACCGCCCATGGGCGCCTATGGTTTTGTTGCCGCTGAATACTTCACAGCGCCGGCACCGCCGCCAGTGGCCGTCACGCCACCCGCGCCAGTGGAGCCGGTGGTGACACCGCCTCCTGCGCCGCCTGCCACATCGCCGCCAGCCCCCACAACAGTTGTCGTGGTGGCTCCGCCGGTGATCACCAACCCGCCCACCGTCGTCACGCCGCCGCCCCCATTGCCCGACCTCATCAAAGAAGAGGCCGAGGCCAAAGAACGTAACCTGGCCAAAATACGCGGTTATCGCACGCCTCCCACCGGACCAGTGACCAATCGCGTGGTGGAAGTCGAGGCGGCACCCAAGCGCATTGTCACCCGCGAAGGCATGGTGCGTTACACGGTGCATGTGAATGCCCCCAGTTGGTATGTGTTGGAATCTCTCGACACCCAGAAAGTCATCAACTACCTCCACGCGAGTGACACCAACATCGTCCTCGGACAATTCCGCGACAAACGGGTCCTCGTGACCGGCGAGGAAGGCTTGGACCGCCGCTGGCCCAACACACCCGTCCTGCGTATTCAAAAACCGGAGGACATCCGGCTGTCTGAATAATTCCCTCTCCGTTTATGAGCAATTTAATTGACGGCCGCGCCATCGCCGAGCAATTGCACCAGGAAACCGCCGCCCGCGTGGCCGCCCTCAAAGCCCGCGGTGTCCAACCCGGACTGGTCTTTGTGCGCGTGGGCGAAGACCCGGCCTCGCGGGTGTACGTCGGCATGAAGGCCCGCATGAGCGAGCGCCTCGGCATTCGCTCGGTGACTCATGTCTTGCCCGAAAGCACCACCGAAGCCGAACTGCTCCGGTTGTTGGAGCAGTTGAATGCCGACCCGGAAGTGCACGGCATCCTCGTCCAAGCCCCCTTGCCCAAACACATCCGTCATCAAGTTATTTACGCCGCCGTCTCTCCCGCCAAGGACGTTGATGGCTTCCATCCCGTCAACGTGGGCAAACTGATGCTGGGCGATTCCAGCGGCTTCCGTCCCTGCACACCTGCAGGGATTCAAGAATTGTTGATTCGCTCCGGCATCCAAACCGACGGAGCTGAAGTGGTGATTCTGGGCCGCGGCGAAATTGTCGGCAAACCCATGGCCGCCATTCTTTGCCAGAAGGCCCCCCATGCCAACAGCACCGTCACCATCTGCCATTCACGCACACGCGACATCGCCGCCCACTGCCGGAGGGCCGACATTTTAATCGCAGCCATCGGCGTACCCTTGTTTGTGAAAGCCGACATGGTCAAGCCCGGCGCAGTGGTCATTGACGTCGGAGTCAACCGCATTCCCGACCCCACTGCCAAAGACGGTACGCGCCTGGTCGGGGACGTGGACTTTGCCGCCGTGCAGCCCATTGCCGGACGCATCACCCCCAACCCGGGCGGCGTCGGCCCGATGACCATCGCCGTCCTCATGCAAAACACAGCCCGCGCAGCCGAAATGGCACTGGCCGGCCGCTGAGAAGCGGAAACACAAAGCGCGCATGACGGCCACAACTCACCTTGACATTTAATTGAACAAATGGACCCCACACGCATCCTCCCTGATTTGCAATGTTCCCTCCTCTGTGAAGACATCCGGCAGGAGGCCAACGGCAATTTCATCCTCGTCGGCGTCATCAACGCCATCGTGGTCCCCGGTCTGCCGGTGACCGCAGGCCGTGTTCTCTTTTTCAACCGGTGGACAGCAGGCTTCGGCCGGTTTCGCGAGACTCTGCGACTGGTGGCCCCGGACCAGGCTACGGTGCTCGGCAAACGCGAGGTGTTGTTTGAACTCTCGCACCCCAACGGCCACGCCATCAACATTGCGATGCTTCAAAACGTGACCTTCCAAATCCCGGGCACCTACTTTGTCGAGGTCTTGGTGGATGACGTGATGAAGATTCGCTACCCGGTGAACGTGGTCGTGTTGCCTCCCCAAGGCCAGCCGCCGTCAGGCCAAGCTCAGGCCGCTCCCGGCTCACCGCCGCCAGGCGAAAGCTGAGATTAATCCACCTGCTCCAACCAACAGGTTTGCCACGGCCCCAGGGGCACGCCGCCTTGCCCCCACTGCTGCCCGGTCAACAAATCGCGCAACGCACTCGCCGGCTTGGGCGCATCCCATTGCACGGCTGATGCGCTGACATTGTGCACACACCACACCGGCCGCCCCAGTATGGGTTCGCGTTTGAGAACAAACAGCCGTTGATCTCCCAAAAACACTTCCTGCGTTGCGTGAGGCGAAAAAGCCGGATGCCCCCTTCGCTGCCGCAACATCCCAGTCATGCCTTGGAAGATGGCCGACCGCAAACTGCCCGGCTGTCGCAGTTCATTCTCCAATGTGGACCGCCAAAATTTCTGACGATTGATCCGGCGCGGAATGCCGGAGGCCTCCGCACCCGCGCGGTCACCCCGCGAACCAAACAGCGAATGAAAATAAATCCCGGGCACACCGCGCAGGCTCAGAAGGATGGCATGGGCGGTCAGAAACTTTTTGACCAATACATCCTCCGTTTCTCCGTCAAGCCCCAAAGCATCCATGTAGTTCACGTTCAACTCATACGGGCTTCGCGATCCATCCGGATTCGATTTCCACGAAATAAATCCGCGCCCGGAGGCGACGTGATCCACCAAAAAATGGATTTCTTGCTCAGGCAAAATCCCCCGCGCCGGATTCAATCCAATGCCATCGTGCGAGGCCAGGAAATTGAAAAACGTGACACAGGGCGAGGGATACTCCAACCCGGCCGCCCACCGGCTCAGCACCGAGGCATCACCCCGCAGCAAGGCGTGCAGTGTCAGCGGGGGCAGGGCAAAATTGTACACAAGTTGCGCTTCATGCCGCCCGTCACCGAAATACGAGACATTGTCCCGATGAGGCACGTTGGTCTCCGTGATGAGCAAGGTTTGTGGAAAGACGGCATCCAGGGCCGCACGCATCGCCCGAATCAAAGCATGAGTTTGGGGTAAATGCAGGCAGGTGGTGCCCGGCTCTTTCCACAAAAAAGCAACCGCATCCAGGCGGATGAACCGTGCCCCCCGGCGGGCGTATTCGAGAAGAACACGCAACACCTCCAAAAACACCTTCGGCGAGCGGCAATTCAAATCCACTTGATCGGCGCTGAAGGTGGTCCAGACGCGCTTGGCTCCGGCGGCCGTTTGAAACTCAGTCAACAATGGCAGCGTGCGAGGCCGGATGACTTTGGACAGATCCGGCCCGCCCTCGATGGTGATGAAAAAATCGCGCCAGGGGGCCTCATTGCGCAGGAAGTTCTGAAACCACGCGGACTGGACCGAGGCATGGTTGATGACGGCGTCAAACATCAAATCAAAATCCCTCCCCAAGCGGGACACGTCCTCCCACGTGCCAAACTCCGGGTTCACCGACTTGTAGTCCACCACCGAAAAACCGTCATCCGAGGTGTAAGGGTAAAACGGCAGCAAGTGTACTGCGCTGATGCACGGCTGCGCCTGCTCGCGCAAAAAGTCCGCCAATACTTTGAGCGGCGCTTCCGGCGGCGCTTGAACCTGGTCAGCATAAGTGATGAGGACAACATCGCCCTCATCCAGCGGCAGGACCCCTCGGGATTCGCCGGAAACCGGCGGGCGATAAGCCTCCAAAACGGCGACCACACGAGGCCAAAGGGACTTGAGCACGGCTTGCCCATACACGTTGCCAAGCTCGTGCTCCAGCCGCTTTAGCGGTGGCTCCAAACCGCCGCAATTGCCGGCCTGTCCCATCATGATAAGGGTTCTTCGTTGTCCTCTTGTACCGCTTTTCGCAAGTCGTCAAAGAAATTGGGCATGGCGGACATGACGCGGTTCCAATTCGGAATGAGCGGAGACCACAACGGATCGCGCTGGAACGCCTCCGTTGCAGCTCGAATGCTCCGCACAAACATCGCCACCGCTTTTTCCTCCTCGTGGCGGGGATAGTTCAATCCGTTGATGGCCGAGTCGGCGGAGTAAAACCGCAGACTGTCTTCAGCCTGGCGCATGTAGGCGCTGAGCAGGGTGTCAAACAAACCGGCATCCAGTTTGATCCCCTCGGCGGCCATCCGGCGGTACAGGGATTTCACAATGTCCACCGCCATCTTGTTCAAGCCCTTGTCTTCGTCGCGGGGCGAGAGCTCCTGATGTTTGTGATCGTAATTGTCGCACAACTCCGACTGGCAGATGGCCCGCGGCGCGGAATTGCGGAACACCTCGGCCAGCATGCCAATCTCCAACGCCCAATCGTACGGAATGCGCACCCGCCGGCAAAGGTCCAGGTCCATGGCCATTTCGCCGGCGAGCGGATAACGGAAGGTGTCCAAATACACCAAAAATGGATGGCTCCCGAGGATGCTCTTGAGGGCGCGCAACATGGGCGTCACCAGCAATCGCATGACCCGCCCATTCAAGCGATCGCTCACGCGGGCATAGTATCCCTTGCAAAAGTCAAATCCCAAACTGGGATGAGCCACCGGATAACAGAGCCGCGCCAGCAATTCGCGCGAGTAGGTGAGAATGTCACAATCATGCAAAGCCACCATCGCGGCCTGTTCGCTGGCCAATACGTAACCAAAACACAGCCAGACATTGCGTCCCTTGCCGATGGGACCTGCGGAAAGTTCCGCATCTTCTAACTGTGTCAACAACGCCTGCATCCGCGGGCCATCATTCCACAGCAACGTCGGTTTTTGCGGCAACTGCGCAAAGAAACGGCGTGCACGCAGCCAGTCCCGCCGTCGCGTCGCCCCATCAATGCCCACCACAATTTGTTTGAGGTAATCCACATTGCGCAGCTCCCGCGAAATGATCCGCAACGCGCGTGTGCCCACCTCGCGGATATGGCACGGCAACACCAGCGCGATGGGTGTCTCCTCCGCAAACTGCCGCAGCTCGCTTTCCAACCGGTGAAGGTTGGGCGGCCCCAGCCGGTGCAAGGTGGCAATGGCACCTGTTTGAAAAAAATCAGCCATAATTCCCTTTCAACCTCCGCACAAAACACCACCGCTCCATTGCGGTGTGCCTGAAACGCCAGATTACGCCGCAATTTTCGCTACAGCACCACACCAGGTCAACCCTCAAATCCCCAACTTTTTGCTTTTTATGCAGAGCTGCCGTGGGGTACTTCCACTCTGTCCTTCCGCACTCCGGCTCGTCAAAGCCATGAGCTGGCCCCCCAAAGGGCATTCTGTGGCTGGACGACATGCCATGAAGGGGGTAGCTTTGCGCTGATGATGTTGGATAATCGTCCATGGGTTGTGGCAGGGCGTACCTTTCGCTCGCGATTGTTGTTGGGCACCGGCAAGTTCGCGTCGCCGGAATTGATGCGGGCTGCGTTGGAGGCCAGCGGGGCGGAGATTGTCACCGTGGCCTTGCGCCGGGCCGATTTGAGCGGGCGTCATGATCCGTTTGCCAACATTCTGGATTTCATTGACCCGCAGCGTTACCTCATCCTGCCCAACACCAGCGGCGCACTCAACGCCTCGGAAGCCGTGCGGCTGGCGCGTCTGGCAGCGGCAGCGGGATTGCCCAAGTGGGTGAAACTCGAAATTCATCCTGACCCCCGTTATTTATTGCCGGATCCCATCGAGACGCTCGCGGCGACCGAGCAACTCGTCAAAGAAGGTTTTACAGTTCTTCCCTACATCAACGCCGATCCAGTGCTGGCCAAGCGGTTGCAGGAAGCCGGCGCCGCCACGGTCATGCCCTTGGGCTCACCCATCGGCTCAAACCAAGGCGTCCTGACTCGCGACCAGGTGCGCATCATCATCGAGCAGGCCACCGTTCCGGTGGTGGTGGATGCCGGTTTGGGAGCACCCAGCCACGCCGCAGAGGCGATGGAACTGGGGGCCGATGCAGTATTGGTCAACACGGCCATTGCCATCGCCTCCGATCCGGTGCGAATGGCCAAGGCTTTTCGCGTGGCCGTGGAAGCCGGCCGCGCGGCCTTTGAAGTCGGCTTGGCCGAGCGCCAGCCCGTGGCCAGCGCCACCAGTCCCTTGACCGGTTTTTTGGGTTGATTCAACTTTGGCCCGGGGTCTTTCGCCATGAATACAAAGATTCATTCCCTTTCCCGCAAACGGGTGCGCCAATGGTTGCAGGAAACCTCCAGCCGCCGTTTGTTGGTGGTGGGAGATTTGATGCTCGACCAATTCGTTTGGGGCAACGTCAACCGCATTTCGCCCGAAGCACCCGTGCCCGTTCTGGAATTCGTGCGCGAAAGTTTCATGCCGGGCGGGGCCGCCAACGTGGCGCGCAATCTCACCGCCCTGGGAGCGCAGGCCACGGTGGTGGGCGTGGTGGGCCGGGATGCTGCGGCCCGGCAATTGCAAGAACTCCTCAACGCCGAAGGCGTGGACACCAGCGGCCTGCTTGTGGTGTCCGACCGCCACACCAGCATCAAGACCCGCATGATTGCCCATCAACAACAAGTGGTGCGCCTGGACCGCGAAACCCGTGGCGACTTGGGGGCCGCCACCACCCGCCGATTATTGGACGTGGTGCGGGAACGACTCGACGGCGTGGACGCCGTCATTGTGGGCGACTACGGCAAGGGCGTGGTGACCCAACCCCTCTTGGATGAACTCAAGCAACTTTGCCGGCAACGCGGTGTGTGGTTGAGCTTGGACCCCAAACCAATCCATCGCCTGGATTTAAGCCGGCTCTCCCTCATCACCCCCAACCGGAAAGAGGCCTTCGAGTTGGCCGGGATAACCGACGGCACACGCAGGTTGCCTCCCTTGGAAGACAAGATACTCTTGCAGGCAGCAGCCGACCTTTTGCAAAGGCTCCAACCGGCCTTGCTGTTAATTACCCTCGGCGAACAGGGCATGTTGTTGTGTCGCCGCGACCGCGAGCCGTTGCACATCCCCACCGTAGCCCGCGAGGTATTCGATGTCTCCGGCGCCGGGGACACGGTGATTGCTTCCATGACCCTCGCCATTGCTTTGGGCGCGTCGCCGGTTGAAGCGGCCATTTTTGCGAACCACGCCGCCGGTGTGGTGGTGGGCAAAGTGGGCACCGCCGTGGCCACGCCAGAAGAACTGCTGGCCAGCTTTTCTTCCGCCCATCTATGAGCGCCGCTCCCAAAACGACAGTGGCGGATTGCCAGGCCCGCAAAGGCCGTCAGCCCATACCCTTTCTCACGACGTACGACTACCCAATGACCCGCCTCCTGGACGAGGCCGGCGTGCCTTTCCTGTTGGTGGGGGATTCGTTGGGGATGGTGGTGCTGGGCTACCCGGACACCACGCACGTGACCTTGGATGAAATGGTCCATCACGTCCGCGCTTGTGCCCGCGCCAAACCAAACGCCCTGCTGGGTGCCGACCTGCCCATCGGCACCTATTCCACACCCCAACAAGCCGTCCAAAGCGCACGCCGCTTGCGCGACGCCGGCGCCGAATACGTGAAGGCCGAAGGCGGGCGCGCCATCCTTGAACAAGTCCGCGCCATCGTGGCCGACGGCATCCCTTTTCTCGGCCACCTGGGCATGTTGCCCCAACACGTCTTGGAAGAAGGCGGTTACCACGTCAAAGGCAAACGCCCGGAGGAGGCCGATGCCCTGCTGGCCGATGCCCTTGCCTTGCAGGAAGCCGGAGCTTTTGCGGTGGTGCTCGAACTGGTCACTCCCCCCGTCGCCGCTCAACTCACCCGTGCCTTGCACATCCCCACCATCGGCATCGGCAGCGGTCCCGATTGCGATGGCCAAATCCTCGTGATTCATGATTTGGTTGGCCTGTTTCCGTGGTTCACTCCCCGTTTCGTCAAACCGCAGGCCCAGTGTGCCGCCTCCATCCGGCAGGCCGTTCAGGCGTGGATGCAATCCCTTCCCGGCGCACGGTCCGCCTGAAATCTCCAAGCCGCACTTGACCGGCCGCCCAAACAAGGCCACTAATAGGCCATGCAATACACCGTCTTTGCCTTGCTCGCTACAGGGGCTTTGGCTGCTTCAGCCTTTGCCGCAGATGACACACTCCATTCATTCACCAAAATCCGCCTCACAGACGAGTTTTGGTCCGAAGGAGCCCACTTTGGCGATTTCAACCGCGACGGGAAGATGGACGTGGTGTCGGGACCGTTTTGGTACGCAGGCCCCGATTTCAAAATCCGCACAGCTTACCGGCCCGCAGACAAAACCTCCAAAATCAAAAAGGCCGATGGCACCGAAGTCACCATTGCGGGCTACAAGGGCGCGCTGGGAAATGAAAATGATTACTCTGACAATTTCCTGACCTACACCTACGATTTGAACAGCGACGGCTGGATGGACATCATCATCTACGGCCATCCCGGAAAAGAAGTGTATTGGTATGAGAATCCCCGGAATCAAGGGCAGGGGAATTGGGCACGTTACAAATTGTTGGACGTGCTCGACAATGAATCACCGATGTTTGCCGACCTGACGGGAGATGGGAAACCGGAAATTATTTGCAATTCCAGCCAGCCCAACTCACCCGGCCAGCTCGGCTACGCCACATTGAATTGGAATGACCCCAAACAACCCGCCACCTTCCACCCCGTTTCCCCCAAGGACAAACGCTGGCATCGTTACACTCACGGCATTGGATGCGGCGATGTGAATGGCGATGGCCGCAAGGATTTGCTGGAGCAAAACGGTTGGTGGGAGCAGCCCGCATCGCTCGCCGGCGACCCGGAGTGGAAATTTCACCCGGTGCCCTTTGCGCCGGGGCCGGGGGCCGCGCAGATGTGGGTCTATGATTTCAACGGCGATGGTCTGAATGATGTGTTCACTTGCCTGGACCCCCACAACCACGGCCTGGCGTGGTATCAACAATTTCGGGAAAACGGCGAAATCAAGTTCACCAAACACATCATCATGAACAAGAAACCCGAGGACAACAAATACGGCGTGCTCTTCACGCAACCGCATGCCATCGAGTTGGTGGACATGGATCGCGACGGCGTGCTCGACGTGCTCACCGGCAAACGCTTCTGGGCCCACGGCCCCACCGGCGACACCGACCCCAATGCTCCGGCAGTCCTGTATTGGTTCCGAACAGTGCGCTTGCCGGATAAATCGGTGGACTTTGTCCCGTACCTGATTGACAACGACTCCGGCGTAGGGACTCAAGTAACCCCCGGTGACCTCAACGGCGACGGCTGGCCGGATGTGGTGGTGGGCAACAAAAAAGGCACTTTCGTCTTCCTTCATCAAGTGCGCAAAGTCAGCGCCGCCGAATGGCAGGCTGCCCAGCCCAAACCCTTGGCCAAGTAATTCGCGGAGAGCTGGGCACTCCACGCAGAGTGCCCCGCTAACGCCACCCCTGATACTCGCGTAAAAAGGACCACAAATCGGCCAGGTCCGCCGGCGTCCATCCCTTCAATAAACCTTCCGGCATCAAGGAGCCGGCCGCAGGGATTGTCCGGGTGATTTCAGAGGCCCGCAATCGCACCACGCCATTGGCAGTCTGGAGCAGCCGGATTTCCATGCCCTCAAAAATGGGCCGCCCTTTGATGCTCTGGCCGTTGGCCAGTTGATACTCCTGCAGGCGGTAATCTTCCGCCACACGCAATTGGGGATAAGCAATGTGCGGAAACAATTCCAATGGCGGCCGCTTTCCCACGCCATTCTCCAAAGGCGGCGCACGCAAAGGATCCGCGTGACATGCAGCGCATGCCCGTTCAAAACGTGCTGCGCCTCGTTGGGCATCCCCCTTGGCCCACGGCACCGAGCGCAAAACTTGTTCAAAGGCATTCAAGGCTGCCGTCGGGACCGCTTCGGTACCTTTGAGTGCAGCCGGGTAATGCTGGGACAGATAATCCCAAACCGGTTGATAGGCGGCCACCAAACCGCCAGGCGGCAGATTGGTTTCGCTCACAGAAAATGTCCGCCCCGTTTGACGTTCCAGCAGGCGCAGTGTTTCGCGGCGCAAATCGGTTTGATCCGGCAGCGTGACCAATCGTTTGAGCGTCCGCGCTACGGGTGCGATGTTACGAGCCGAATTGTCCGGTGGGAGAGCAGAAAGTGCCTTCACACCGGCAGCCACGACTTCAAGCGGGGTGGCCTCCAAAGCGGCAAGATAAATCGGGCGATCAAGCGGTTCCGGTGCGCGGCTGAGTTCCACCGCAATTTCCCACTGTCGCGCCATATCCACCGTCGGCCAGCGGCGACGCAAAAAACTGCGCGTTTGTTCCGGGGGCAACAAGGCGAGCACTTGAAGCAAATCGGGCGTGCAGGGAAACTTGGCATCGCGCATGGCCGCCGCGAGATACCGTGCTGCGGCCAGGCGTTGTTGCGCCGGGTTCATCAGCGGTACCAACGGCAACAAAGCCGGCCGTGCTATTTCATTGTGACGCGCCAGCGCTTCCGCCAAGTCCGGGTCCCGGGCAAAGAGGTGTCGTCCCAACTCCGCCATGCGTGGCTTCCAGCCCGCCAAAGATTCCGGCGGCACATTCGCCAGCTTGCGTCCCAAACCGGTAAGCGCATTGGCCGTCATCGTGGTCAATGACGGTTCTCGCACAGTTGGCAGGCGTGCAAGGACTGACAAATAATGGAAATCCAACGATGCAGGCGTGGTGGCCTGAATCCGCTCGAGAATTTTGCGGGGCGTCCGTGTATCGTCATCGGCCACCATCGCCAACAAGCGCGCCAGCTCGGCGTCTAAGACGGCTTGCCCCGAGGGAAACGCGGAACGCGCTGTCAGTCGGAGTCGGCGCAAATCCATGGTGTGGCCTTGAAAAGATGTCTGCAAAACCAGCCCGGCAAATGTGTCCCAACCCGGTTGCACACGCCGTGAATCTCCAAGGGCCGCGATGATCAGACCCAGGGCTTCGGTGCGCAGCTCGGTGTCGGACGTGGCATTCCACGCAGCCAGGGACAACTCCAGCGCGTTGGTATTCCACGCCGTGCCGGGCTCTCGTTCGAGAAACGCAAGCGCGGCGCCCAGGCGCGTTCGAGCGTCCGTAGCCAACCCTTGACGCAGCTTGTCCCATGCGGCTTGAGGAAGGCGGGCCGCCAGATGCGCAGCCAGTTGCCGGATGCGGCGCTCGGGATGACCCAGGTTTTCGCGCAGCGCAGGTTGCAGCGGAAAATTTTCCAATTCCAAATAACGTTCCAACAAACATTCCAGAGCCACCCGCCGCGGCCACGGATGCGGGTCCAGCGCAACATCTAGCAATACCCGGGTGAAACCAGGATGAGGCTTCACGCCCAAAGCCCAGGCCGCGCGGGCGCGGACTTCAGGCTCGGGCGCATGAGCCGCCACGGAAGCTTCACGCACCGGCAAGCCGTCAAATGTATGTACGAGAATTTCAATGCCACGGACGCGTTGCTCCGGCGGACGCAGCGGGTCCACCGCAGCGCGAATGTACACCTCCGGCCCCAGGCGCTGGGCCACCGGTTCCCAAGCAGCCCGGCTCCAGGCTTCCCACGGATGCGGGACGGCAAGCGTGGATTCCAGAGTGCCCGCGCTCTTCACCAATTGAAGAGCATCGCGCACCAGACGATCCGGCCCTTCATGTTGAATGCGGCAAATGCCACTTTGCCCGCCGCGCCCGGAGGCCACCAAGAGCGCGCCATCCGGCGCCACCACCAGGGCCGTGGGGGCAAATCCTGAACGACCCTCCGCCTCAAGAAAAACCTCTGGCACACCTGCGTAGGTGGCACCCTGCATCTCCAACGGCATGAAAAACACCCGCCCGTAAAGCCAGTCGGCAACAAACAAACCCCCATGATACCGATCCGGAAAGCTATGATGTTGATAGGCCACCAAGGTACTCGGACGCGCCCGCCCCACATCGGTGATTGCGCCAACAGTATCGGCGTAATAATCGGGCCTGGCCCGGCCATCGGATTCACTCATCCCTACGGCCTTGCGCCAACCATGATGGCCGCCAAACGCAAGATGGTGAATGGCCGCCGGCGCATACCACGGAAGCGCAAAGTCATTGCTGGTGTCGCCCTCCGCCGTGAACCAATCTCCCGCTTCATTCATCGCCAGCCCGGCCGGTTGCCTCAAACCATGAGCCACCACCTCGTACTCGTGCCAACCCGGGTTGAACCGGTAAAGGGCTCCGCCCTCTGTGATGGACACCGGCGAGCTGTCGAGCGGCAAAAAACCGCGTTGAGGAGAGTCTCCCGCTCCGCACAGGAGATACCACCAACGGTCGGCCCCCTGTCGCAACGTCCGCCATGCATTCGGCGGCCCCGTGAACGTGAGCAACTTTTCCGGCGGCCCATCCGCCACGCCGTCCTGGTCATTGTCGCGATACCGGAAAAGCGTCTGGTCCACAATCGCCAGCAGACCGCTGCCCTCCGAAGCAAGCGCAGTCACCGAACCGGGAGTCACCGCAAACAGGGTCACCCTGTCCACGACACCATTGGTGTCGGCATCTTGCAGAATGCGAATGTAACCGGTGCCGCCAACAACCACTCGTCCCCAGGCATCCACGGCCAGAGAGGCGGCATTGGGTGTCAGACGCGAATCGTAAAACCAATGTGCGTGAAAACCAGCAGCCACACGAAGCCCCACCTCCGGCACAGGTATCACGGACGAAGCAGGCGCCGGCTGAGCGCTTGAGGAACACAGCCATCCGGCCATCAGGCCGGAAAACATCGCGGCGGTCACAAAACGCCCCGCCCCTCTGTGCCACCCCAAGCTCACGCCAACCAGCCTACACCGCAACCCATGCTTTGGCAACGAGCGGCAGGACCAAGATGCCCAACCAACGGCGGCGATGGAACACGCTTGTTTGCCATTGCCACCGGCGACGCAGTGGCTTACTTTGGCCGCGTCAAACCAATGTACATGACGATGATGAAACGTTACCTTCTCCTGTTGGCGGCGGCCATGATGCTCGCCGTGAACTTGAACCTCCAGGCCGCAGACCAACCCGCCAAAGGCCTGCTGCGCCACGTGGTCATCTTCAAATACAAGGACACCGCCAAACCGGAGGAAATCGCAAAGGTGGAAGCAGCCTTTCGGGCCTTGAAAAAGTCCATCCCCGGCATCGTCAGTTTTGAAAGCGGGGTGAATGTGAGCCCGGAAAACCTGAACAAAGGCTTCACCCATTGCTACATCCTCACCTTCAAGACCGAAAAGGCCCGCGACAATTACCTCACACATCCGGAACACCAAAAATTTGTGGACCTGGTGAAACCCGTTTTGGCCGAGCCACTCGTCATTGATTTTTGGGTGCGGGAGTAGTCTATGGCTGATGCCTTGCGGGGCGGAGTCTTCCGCGTGACCGGTGGATTTCCACTGCAGGGGGAAATCACGCCCCAAGGAAATAAAAATGAAGCCCTGCCCGCACTGGCAGCCTGCTGCCTGACCTCAGAGCCCGTCCGGCTGGAAAACCTCCCGGCCATCGAGGATGTGGACGTAATGTTGCGCATCCTCGCCGCCATCCGGGTCGCGGTGGAGGAGGAGGACGGAAATGTTGTCCAAGTGCGCGCCGCCACTCCGCCTGACAGCCGGTTGCCGGTGGAATTGTGCGCACGCCTCCGCGGCTCGGTCACCCTGGCCGGGCCGTTGCTGGCGCGCTGCGGGCGCGTCTTTTTGCCATTGCCGGGCGGTGACAAAATCGGACGACGGCGATTGGACACCCATTTGCAGGTGTTTCAAGAATTGGGGGCCGAAATCACCGCTACCGCACAAGGCTACGACATCACCGCCCGCCGTCTTCGGGGAGCGGACATCTGGATGGAAGAAGCCAGCGTCACAGCCACAGAAAACGCCGTGTGCGCCGCTGCCGTGGCCGAAGGACAAACTACCCTGCGCAACGCGGCCAGCGAGCCCCATGTCCAAAATCTTTGCCACCTCCTCAACCGCATGGGCGCCCACATCGAGGGCATCGGCTCCAATATCTTGCGCATCACAGGTGTCCCGTCTCTGCGCGGCTGTACCCATCGCATCGGGCCGGATTATCAGGAAATCGGCAGCTTCATCGCCCTGGCCGCTGTCACGCGGGGCCGCTTGTTGATCCGCCAGGCCGGCGTCGAACATCTCCGAATGATTCGTGCCGCGTTCAACCGCCTGGGCGTGCGCACCGAAATTGTCGGAGAAGATGATTTGCTCATTCCTTCAGAACAAAGTCTCCGCATCGTCAACGACTGGGGCGGAGCAATCCCGAAAATTGATGATGCCCCGTGGCCTGGATTCCCCGCCGACCTCACCTCAGTCGCCTTGGTCACCGCGACCCAATGCACCGGAACGATCTTGATCCACGAAAAAATGTACGAGTCGCGCCTGTATTTCACCGACAGCCTCATCAGCATGGGCGCGCGCATCATTCTTTGCGACCCCCATCGGGCCGTGGTCATCGGCCCGGACCGCCTGCGCGGAGCTCGATTAAACAGCCCTGACATCCGCGCCGGAATGGCCATGCTTATTGCCGCACTATGTGCCGAGGGCGAATCAGTGATTCAAAACATCATCCAAATAGACCGCGGCTTCGCCAACATAGACCATCGCCTCAGGCAATTGGGCGCCCGCCTGCAACGGGAAGTATAATTTTCATCAATGAGCCCTAAAGGGAGACGCTAACAAATTATCCGGTTACATTTGGGACTGACACCTTTTAATCCCAAAATCCTCGCTGTGAATGTTGTCCAGTACCGCTTTCCTTTATAAGGCCATAATGGCACATAACGAATTTATTTATTTTGGTGTTAATATGGCACTTTATTGTGTCATTATGGCCTTATTCTATGGCATTCCAAGAGCCGTGGGAATTGATTTTACATTCTATAAGTATTTGTAAAAAAGTAACTTGTGAATTTTTTTTTCTCTTCAAATCAAGTTGGTATGCATTTTGTTATATAATCAGCCGAGTTTGGACCGTCCCTCCGAGTGGAGGGGAGCGGAACCAAGCTCGGTTGCCAAATCGGTTTGGCGGAGCCGGTCTGGTGGCTGAGATGAAATCCGCCAGTGGAAGACGGAGGAACAGACTATGACTGCATTGACTCGTTGGAATCCATTCAAAGAAATGGAGGAGTTGCAGAAACGTTTGGCTTCGGTCTTTGACTTGGCGCCGTTTCGTCGCAGCTCCCTGACGGCCGCGGAAGAAAACCTCACGCTGCCTGAGTGGGCTCCGGCTGTGGACATCCTTGAGGACGAAAAGGAATACCTCATCAAGGTGGAATTGCCGGAAGTCCAGAAGGATGACGTGAAGGTCACGGTGGAAGACGGCACGCTCACCATCTCGGGCGAACGCAAGTCCGAGAAAGTGGAGAAAGGCCGCCGGTTCCATCGTGTGGAACGCAGCTATGGCCGGTTCGAACGCAGCTTCATCATCCCCAGCGACGCCGAAGAGGGGAAAGTGGAGGCGGAGTTCAAGGATGGTGTGCTGCGCGTGCACCTGGCCAAGAGCGAAAAGGCCCGTCCAAAACAGATCGAAGTCAAGGTCAACTAAGACCTTGCGGCGGACCGTGTGCTGGCCACGCGGTCCGCCTTCAACGTATCTCATGACGGGGGCCGGACTGTCGGTTTTTGAACTGATCTGCGGCTGGTGGGTCTAATGATTTGAAGAAACAAATCGCCGGTGATGCAAACCGGCAAAAACTGGAAAACGGAGTTTTGTTTATGAAAACGTGGCGGATGGTTTTGTACGGGATTGCGGCGGTGGGTTTGGTGTATTTTGCGCTGAATCATTCCCCCTTGGTAACACGGGCATGGGCTGCATCATCACCAAAAGTGACAGTCAATGACGCGCCGCTCTCGCCTTCGGTGAAGTCGGCAACGAGTCTGGCGCCAATAGTCAAGAAGGCCGCTCCGAGTGTGGTCAACATCTATACCACCAAGCGCGTAAAGGAGCCCGTGATGATCATGCCATTTTTTGATGATCCGTTTTTCCGCCGGTTTTTCGGCGACCCCTGGGGCGGCGAGCGGCTCCCGCGGGAGCGGCGCGAGCAGTCCTTGGGGAGCGGCGTCATTGTCACGGAGGACGGCTACATCTTGACCAACAACCACGTCGTAGACGGCGCCGATGAAATCAAAGTTGCCCTCGCAGATGAAAAGACCATCCTCAACGCAAAAGTTGTGGGCAAGGACCCGCAGACCGATATCGCCGTTTTGAAAGTCGAGAACGGCAAACTCCCCGCCATCACGCTGGGCGACAGCGACAAGGTGGAGGTGGGCGATCTGGTCCTGGCCATCGGGAATCCCTTTGGCGTGGGGCAGACCGTCACCGCCGGCATCGTCAGCGCCAAAGGCCGCGGCGGGATGGGCATTGTGGATTATGAGGATTTCATCCAAACCGATGCCTCCATCAACCCCGGCAACAGCGGCGGAGCGTTGGTGGATGCGGAGGGGCGGCTGGTCGGCATCAACACCGCCATCCTCAGCCGCAGCGGCGGCAATCAAGGCGTGGGCTTCGCCGTACCCATCAATCTGGCCCGCTATGTCATGGACCGCCTCATCACCGATGGAAAAGTCACACGCGGTTTCCTTGGCGTGTTAATCCAACCGGTGAGCGAAGATTTGGCCAAGGAATTCAAGTTGAAGGAGGCCCAAGGCGCCTTGGTGGGTGAAGTGACACCGAAAAGCCCCGCAGCAGAGGCCGGTTTGAAAGAAGGCGATGTCATCATCGAATTCAACGGCAAAAAGGTCACCGACAGCCGCCACCTGCGATTGATGGTGGCCCAAACAGCCCCGGGCAGCAAGGTGACCCTCAAGGTCATCCGTGACGGCAAGGAACAAACATTCAGCGCCAAGCTTGGCGAATTGCCCTCCGAAGGCGTCGCCCGCGCTGGCGGCTGGAATTGGCCCGGACGGCGCGGGGACGCATTGCGCGGCGTGGATTTGGGCAATGCCGACGCCCGCACTCGGCGCCAGTTTGATCTCCCGCTCGATGTGCAGGGGGCGGTGGTCCTCAGCGTGGCGCCGGACTCCCCCGCGGCGGGCGTTTTGCAACCGGGCGATGTCATCGTGGAGGTGAATCGCCAGCGCGTGTCCAATGCCGACGAAGCTTTTGAAGCTGCCCAAAAGACGCGCGGGCAAAGGTTGCTGCTCCGCGTCTGGCGGGATGGAGGCATGCGCTTCGTGGTCATTGACGCAGGCGCCAACCGTTGAGCCTGCGCCAACCCCAGAAATTTGCGAAAAAATCCCAGGTCAAAAACGGCGGAGGTTCGCCGGCAGAGCCTCCGCTAACCATTCTGCCGTGTGCATGGGCCGCCGCGGCGTCAAATGCTCAATCTGTTGCCGGCAGCTCGTCCCTTCGGCCAGCACCACAGTTTCCAACGGGAGCGCATTGATTTGTTCAATTAACGGCCGCGCCACCTGCAAAGACAAGTCGTAGTGCTCCTGCTCGTACCCAAAGGCCCCCGCCATGCCGCAACACCCCGTCTCCAGCAGCCGCACCGTGCTCTGCGGCACCCGGGCCGCCAACCGCGCCAAATAAGCGGGCGAACCCAACGCCTTGGCATGACAATGAACATGAACCGCAGCGGACCGGGGCAGGGCCTTCAACGGCAGCGCTTGCGGTTCGCGGCTCAAGAGCTCGTCCATGAAAGCGGAAAACAGCAGGCATCGCGGGGCCACCTCCGCCGCATGAGGAAGTTTCAACTCGCGGTAATCCTCCACAAACATGGCCCAGCAGGAAGGCTCCAAAAACAGCACCGGCAAAGATTCCGGCTGCGCCGCCAACAACTCCAAATTGTGTCGCCCCAACCGCGCAGCCTGATCCAGGTGGCCCTGACTAAACGCAGGCCGCCCGCAGCAGACGCGATCCCGCAGCCGCAACACCTCAAAACCCGCAGCCTCCAGCACGTGCACCGCCGCCTGACCAACTTGCGGATGATGGTAACGCGTGAAGGTGTCGTCCCACAAAATCACCCTCCCCCGTGGAGCGGGCGCGGGCAGTGGCGGGCGCCGGTCAAACCAATAATCAAACCGTTGCCGGGCAAAGGCCGGCAACATCCGTTGCGCCGAAAAACCCAGAAAACGCTGGAGCAAACGGCGCACCGGTGCCGAGTGCGACAGTGCATTTGCCAGCCGCGGCGCCAAACACCCAACTCGTCCAACAAGATCGGCGTGACTCACAAGGCGGGCTTTCCACGACAATCCCTCAAGCTCATGGCGCGCATGACGCACCTCCGCCTTGAGCAGCGCCATGTTGACGTTGGAGGGACACTCCGTCTGACAAGCTTTGCAGGAAAGGCATGTGCCGAGCGCATGCTCCAATTCCGCTAACTGAAGCACAGCGGGGCCGCTTGCTCCAAGGCGTCCGCCGAGCGCCGCCCGCAGCGCATTCGCCCGGCCACGCGTCGAGAGCACCTCCTCGCCCGTGGCGATGAACGTGGGACACATCACAGGCGCCGCTTTGAGGCACCCGCCGCAGCCATTGCATTGCTCCAAATTGGCCAGAAACGAACCATCGCGCACAGCAAACGCCAGCCGTGGCTCAAACGGCACCTTCAGCGGCGCCTCCCAACCTGTGCGCAATCGCGTGTCCACCCGAAAGCGCCCGTCAGGCACAATTTTCCCCGGATTCAAGAGATTCTGCGGGTCAAAGACCCGTTTAATCTCCGCACACGCTTCCATCAACTCAGGCCCGAGCTGTTGAGGCAGATACTCTGTGCGCGCGATGCCCACCCCGTGCTCAGCCGCCAACGATCCGTTAAACTCTCGGCAAATCGCGGAGACCTCGTCGCTGATTAAACGCAGCCGGCCCCGACCTTCCGCCGTGTGCAAATCCAGCACCGGCCGGATGTGCAACAAGCCGCTGGCTGCATGCCCGTAAAAACACGCAGAGACGCCAAGCCTGCCAAGCAATCCAGCCACCGCCTTGTAATACGCCGGCAACTGCTCCGGCCTCACCGCCACATCCTCAATGCACGTCGTGGGCTTGGCCGGACCAGCCATGCCCGTCAGCAGTGACAACCCCGCTTTGCGCAAGGCCCAGACCATGCTCATCTCAGCCTTGGAGCGGAGCAAAATTGTTCGCCGCCCCAAGCGCCGTTGTGCCACCGCCTCCAAATTACCCGCAACATCCTCGTAAAACTCCACAATCAAAAAAGCCTCTGCAGGCTCGGTGTCCAACCGCAGCAAATCGCGCGCAGCCTGAAAAGCCCGCTGTCCGCGCGTCTGGTCAAACAAAATCCTGTCCACATGCTCAATCGCCACAGGTTTCAAATCCAGCAGGGCTACCGTGGCCTGAAGCGCCTCCGGCACACTGTCAAAAAAAATCACGGCCACCCCTTTTTCGCGGGGCAGGGGAACGACCTTCAATTCTGCGCTGAAGATGCCCGCCAACGTGCCCTCACTTCCGGCCAGCACATGCAGCAGGGACCGTTGCGGCTCCTCCAAACACCTATCAAGAGCATAACCCGCGTGGTGTTTGACCAGGCCGGGGGGCTGATGTCGCCGAATCGCCTCCGCATGCCGCTCGGCGATTTGCGCAAGCCGCTCGCGAATGGATTCCAACGCTCCGCCCATTCCATCCGCAACGACCACCCGCCCATCCGCCATCACCAATTCGAGGCTGTGCACATGATCACCGGTACAACCGTAACGCGGGGCGCGCGCACCGGACGAATTGTTGGCAATCATCCCCCCCAACGTCGCCCGCGAGCTCGTGGCCACATCAGGCCCAAACTGAAAACCATGCGGCTCAAGAAATTGATTAAGCTGATCCAGCACCACACCCGCACCCACCCGCACCACTCGCTGCTCCGGGTCAAACGAATGAATCCGGCGGTTGTGCCGCGCAAAATCCACAATCAAACCCTCATTCAACGCACCACCCGTCAAACCGCTGCCCGCGCCCCGCGGTGTCACGGAAACCCCCAGCTCCCCCGCTGCTTGCAACACGCCAGCCGCCTGCGCTGCCGTGGCCGGAAAAGCCACACCGGCGGGCAGCACTTCATACAGCGACGCGTCGGTGGCATAGAGTTGACGTGTGATGGAGCGACAGTCCAACTCGCAACCAGTGGCCGCCAACGCGGCCTGTTGTCGGGGCGTAAGCATCCCGCCGTGAATTGTTGATGAACGCCGCCCAAATATCACGCAAAATAGGCGCACTGGCAACGCAATGAGCCGCTTCCAGCCGGAAAGTCCCCCAGTCCAAATCACCAGGAAATTCCGAATAAATTTGCCCGACGCCCTCCACGTGCTATTACCTTAAGCATGAAAGTCGGCAAACTATTACATACACGCTATCGCGTGAATGACCTCGAGGCCACCGTGCGGTTTTACACCGAGATTTTGGGACTCGAAATCGTCCGGCGGCACAAATCGCCCAGGGGCTCTGAGCTCGTATTTCTCCAGGCACCCGGCAGCGAGGAACAAATCGAAATCTGCTACTACCCCGCCAGCGGGCCAGTCCAAGTGCAACCTGATTTGACCCACCTGGCCTTTGAGGTCGAAAGCTTGGAGGCCTTTGCACAACACCTCGCCCGCCATGGCCTGAAATACTCCGACGGCCCCACCCTCAAGCCCGACGGCGGCGGTTTCGCCTTCATTGATGCGCCGGAAGGCTACGAAATCGAATTGATCCAACGCCCCAAAAGCCAGACCACCGCCGCCTACTAACCCCCCCACCCCCTCCGAGCTAGGCCCAAATTGAGGAAGAGGTCAGCGCCGATGCTAACGCGCTCTAATGCCCTCTACCCCTGGGAAAGGGCCACGGGTGAGGGGCAATTCATAAAAAACCCTTGTGTCTTTGTGTCTTTGTGGTGAAAAAATCCGCGTCCATCCGCGTTCATCCGCGGTTCCTATTCAATCCCCCTTCCTTTGAGGATAGGGCCGGGGTGAGGAAACCCAATCACTCCCCCTCCCCCTCAGGGGGAGGGCAAGGGTGAGGGGCAATTCATAAAAAAACCTTTGTGTCTTTGTGTCTTTGTGGTGAAAAAATCCGCGTCCATCCGCGTCCATCCGCGGTTCCCACCCCTTTAACCCCCCCAAAAAATCACCGCTCCCAGAACACTCCCCCACCTCCCCCTCCCACCCCATCCTCCCACACGCATGGCACAACGCCATCCACAACCAACAACACCGCAACCCGCCCCGGCGGACACCACCCCCACTCCACCTCCACTCGACCTCTCCAACATCCCCCAACTCCTCCATCAACTCCTCTCCGACCCCAACCTCGACCCCCACACCCTCGCCCAAGCCATCGAACGCCTCCTCCTCGCCCAAACCCTCCAAACCCTCGCCGACCCCTCCACCCCACCCCAACAACGCGCCGCCGCCCTCCAAACCTACCACCAATGGCGCACCACCGACCTCCA
>Ga0209381_1000326_pt1 | contig 128835 bp, 82 predicted proteins | sample DewCreD2012metaG_FD_184111 | JGI IMG/M metagenome (GOLD analysis project Ga0209381, IMG submission 184111) | Hot spring sediment bacterial and archeal communities from British Columbia, Canada, to study Microbial Dark Matter (Phase II) - Dewar... ...
GCCGTAGTGGGACAGGCGTCCCGCCTGTCCGGTGAGGCGTCCATTGGGTGTGAGTCCAGCGCGAGTTTGGCGGCGCCACCGGACAGGCAGGATGCCTGTCCCACTACCGGGTTCGGGGGGAGGGGGTGGCTCCTGGAAAAGCGGGTGCTGCCGATCCGAGGCGTGGCACTTCGCCGCTTCACCGCGCGAAAAAGAGGGGCGTAGCGGGAGGGGGAGCGGCCCACGTCGGTGGACGGTGATGCGGGCCGAAGCCCGCGCGTGTGACGGGGTCCCAACCGCCAGCGGCGGAGTTGCCGCCGCGACCGGTGGCGGAGGGGCAAAAAACTGCGGCAAATCCGCCGGGCCTGTGCTATAACCCCCCGCACCGAAATCAATTCCTGGCGCCATGAAAATCACCGAAGCCCTGCTCGCCGAGCACCAAGTTTTCCACACCGTTTTTGATCACGTCGAACGCCAGCTTCCGCGGCTCCAGACGCTGGCCGAAATCAGGGCCCTTGCCGCGCTGGTCGAGGCCACGCTCAAGGAGCATTCCGCCACCGAGGATGATTTGCTGTTCGCGCCGCTGGAGCATTGCCTCGAACAGATGGGCCAGGCCGACAGTTTCCACGCCGAGCACCAGGAGATTGACCGCAGCCTGGAGGAAATTCAACGGGCGCGCACGGTGGCGCTGGCCCGGCGGTTGTTGCAGCGGGCGGTGGCCGCCTCCCGCCACCACTTCAACCGCGAGGAAAGCATCGTGTTTCCGCTGGCGGAGAAGACGCTCAAGGTGAAGACGCTGCAACAACTGGGCGGCTCCTGGGCCAGCCGCCGGCAGGCGACCCCTTGAGGGGACTCAGGGCACCACCACGCCCAGTATGTTCTCGCGCGGCACCGGACCATACACCCGGCTGTCCGCCGAATTCTTCCGGTTGTCGCCGAGGACGAAGAACTGGCCCGGCCCGCACCTGACCCGCTCGTGGTCATACACCCGGTAACTGAACGTGCGCGTGCCGGGGGGCAGGTAGCCTTCTTTGAGCCGCAGGCCGTCCACGACCACCGCGCCGCCCGCCAGTTCCACCGTCTGGCCCTCCACCGCGATGATGCGCTTGATGGACAGCCCGCCGTCCTCGGGATCCTTGATCACGACAATGTCTCCCCACTGCGGCGCGCGAAACATGTATTCCACCCGGTTCAGCAACAACCGCTGCGTGCTGCTCAGCGTGGGCTTCATGCTGTCGCCATCCACCACCACCGCCTGCATCACAAACCGCGTGGTCAGCCAATAGGAACTGGCTGCGATGGCCGTGGCGATCACACAGTGCCAGAGCTGGCGCGCGAGCGGCGGACGACCGTTGCCGACGGGGGTGCTGCATTCCGTTCCCGGACAGGCATGGGCGGCGGCTTTCATAACGTGCGCGAAGGCGGTTGCTTGCCGCCATACGATGCGCCGCCAGCCGCTCCCCCTCAATCCGGTGGAAGTCAGGAAAGTGACCCGGGAAAAATACGGAACGCCAAGGAAGCAACGCCGGAAGCCGGCCTGGCGGGAATGCCCCTTCAGCTTCCGCCCTGCAAAAGAACGTCTGCCCGACGCAGCCCGAATCCGCTGCCGGAGCTTCCCGCGCAACCGGCGTGGCCTGTTCCGTGGGCCGTCGAACTGGCATCATTCCGGGAACGCGGACGGCGTCCGCAGTTCGGGTTCACCCTTGGCCGGCCAGCCGCCGCCCCAGCCGCAGCAGCGCGGCCACCTTCGCCGGACTGGCTGCCTCCGCATAGACCCGCAGCACCGGCTCGGTTCCCGAACCGCGCAGCATCAGCCACGACGAGTCGGCGGCGGTGAACTTCACCCCGTCATAAGTTTCCACACGGACCACCGGCGAGCGCAGCAACCGTCCGGGCGGCGCCGCCGCCAGCCGCGCCATCAATGCCGCCCGCTGTTCGAGGGGAAACACGAGGTCGTTCCGGTCGTAATGATGCGGGCCAAACTCGCGGTGCAGCGCGGCGATCAACCGGGTGATGGGCCGCCCCTCCATCGCCAGCATTTCCAGCAGCAGCAGGCCCGCCGCCAGCCCGTCGCGCTCGGGAATGTGGCCCGCGAAGCCGATGCCCCCGCTCTCCTCGCCGCCCAGCATCACGCCGCCCGCCACCATCGCGCCGCAAATGTGTTTGAATCCCACCGGCACCTCCTCGAGCGTCAGCCCGTAGGCCGCGCACATCTTGTCCAGCAGGGACGTGGTGGTGAGCGCCTTGATCACCCGCCCGCGCTCACCCCGGTTTTTGACGTAATGCCGCAGCAACAAGGCGATGACCTCGTGCGTCGAAATGTAGCCGCCGCGGCCGGTCATCGCCCCGACCCGGTCCGCATCCCCGTCCGTCACCAGGCAAAGGTCATGCGGATGTCGGCGCAGCCAGCCTGCGCTCAGGCGGTAATTGGCCTGCACCGGCTCGGGATTGATGCCGCCGAAGAACGGATCATGCGCGCCGTTCAACGTCGTCACCGCGCAGCGTGTTCCCGCCAGCAGCGGCTCGAAACACCCCGCGCCCACGCCGAACAACGCCTCGTGCGCGAATCGCAATCGCGTCCGCCGCAGCCAGTCAAAATCCACCAGCCGCCGCAACGCCTGGTAATGCGCGGGCCGCAGGTCGCGCACCGCCACCCGGCGCCGCCGCTTCGCCTCCGCCAGCGCCAGCCGACGCACCGGGTGGCGGTCGAGCAGGCCTTCCACCGCCTGGCACAATTCTGGCATCGCCGGGCCGCCGTAGTGGGCCTTGAGTTTGAAGCCGTTGAAGTGCGGTGGATTGTGGCTTGCCGTGATCACCACGCCGCCCGCCGCGCCGAGCTGCTTCACCGCCAGCGACACCGAAGGCGTCGGCGTCGGCGCGGGCGTCAGCACCACCGAAAAGTCGTTGCCCGCGAACACTTCCGCCGTCCGCGCCGCAAACTGGTCCGAAAGAAACCGCCGGTCGTAACCGATCACCACCCCGCGCCGCGTGCCGGGCGGCGGATGGGCAGTCCAGTAATCCGCCGCCGCCTGCGCCACGCGGGCGACATTCTCGAAGGTGAAAGTGTCCGCCATGACCGCGCGCCAGCCGTCGGTGCCAAATTGCACGGGCGCGCTCATACCATGTTCAGTTCCGGGATGACCCGGCGGCCCGGCAATTGGTCGCCCCGCGCCTTGAGCGCCGCCTGGCGCATCCGCCGGACGGCGGCGGCGAGATTGGGGCGGGAGAGCAGGGCGGTCCCGCTGACGAACGTGTCCGCCCCGGCGCTGGCGCATTCGGCGGCGGTGGCTGGATTGATGCCCCCGTCCACCTCGATCCGGTAGCCCAGCTGCCGGGTGCGGCGCCACTCTGCGGCCTGCTGAATCTTGGGCAAGGTCTCGTGGATGAACGACTGCCCGCCAAAGCCCGGGTTGACCGTCATCACCAGCAACAGGTCAAGCTGCTCGAGGTGCGGCTGCATCAACGCGATGGCGGTGGGCGGGTTGACCGCCAGCCCGGCCTTGAGGCCCAGCGATTTGATTTTCCAGAGCAACTGCGTCACCACCGGCTCGCCCAACTCCACATGCACCGTGATCTGGTCCGCGCCCGCCTCGCAAAACGGCTCGAGCAAAATCTCCGGCCTCGCGCACATCAGATGCACGTCAAAAAACAACTTCGTCAGCGGCCGCAGCGTCTTCACCACGGACGGACCGAACGAAAGGTTCGGCACAAAATGGCCGTCCATGATGTCCAGATGCAGCCAGTCCGCACCGGAACGGCTGATGCGCTCGGTGTCCTTGCCCAGCCGCGCGTAGTTCGCAGCCAGCAACGAGGGGGCGATAATCATCGGCGCACACTAGGGAGCCGGGCGGGCCGCGTCAATTTTCACCGTCCCCCACCGCCTCGACCGGTGCCTCCCGAAGTTGTCGGCGCATCTCCTGGTGGCGGCGGGCATCCTGCCTGCCGTGGAGGGCGTGTTTCCAGCCGCCCGGAAGGCCGCCCTCAACCGCGCCACCCAGGCCGTCTGCACCCTCACCAACCTACCCGGCATGGCCACCGTCCGAACGACTGATTCATCTGGATGAGGGGGGCGGGCTGGAATAGGTGAGTTCGAAATATGACTGAACTTTTTTGCGCCCCTCGCCGAGGCTCGTCGCCGCGGAGGCAATGGACCGATTCCAGCATCCTCTGCCGGAGGACCATTATCTGGCGAGCAGCCGGCTCGCCGGCCAGCCCGGATGTTTCACACTCCGCACGCAATGCCGACCGAGTGGAGCGCCGGTCTGTGACCGGCTTGGGATGTTTTACCGCGATAAGCCGGTTGCCCACCGGCGCTCCGGCCCCCGGAGTGTGAAATATCCGGGCCAGGCCGAGGTGTTCCTTGGGCTTGACGTAGCAGAGCATCGCGCAGCCGGTGGCCCGTGCGGCTCGCACCCAGCCGATCATCGTCCCCCGACTCCGAGTCGGGGTGGTGATGTGGTCGTGGTTGCGACTCCGCAAGCTCCGCCGCAACGACACCGGGCGCAGAGATTTTGGAACGGCATCCTGACCGGCTCCATCAGCGGTGCTGAGCGGCCCGAGCGTGTAGAAGGGCGCTTCACCGCACCATTTGAGTTGCTTGGCCATGTTTTCCTCGATCATGTGCATGGGCACGTGGCCCGATGGCCCGTGCGGCTCGCACCCTTCGTTCATGACTTGCACGCCTTTGGCCCAAGCGCGGCGGGTGAGTTCGCCCTGCACTTTGAGTTCGCCGAATTGCACGGTGGCCGTCCGCAAGGACTCGTTGGCGTCGGCCATCGAGCCGGGGCGCAGGCCGTCGCGTTGATGGCAATAACTCAATTCAACTGGGGCAAAACTTTTCAAATTCAATTCGCGTTAAAAGTTTCGGTGAACCAAGGCAAATTGCCCCCGTCACTCGCGCTCATATCCTAAGAGCAAGCGAAGTTTCGGCCAATCAATAAACGTGTCGCCTACATGAACGCCTCGCCTGAAGTCCACCATTGCCCACAACGCCTCGTCTTCGCTGGTTGCCAAAACGCGCTTCAAGAAAGCCACATCGTCATCCGGCATATCCGCCTTGTTCCAAGTGTTGTCGTAAGCTTGGGCGTAATCGTCAAAAGCTCTCCACCCGTAGCTTTCTTCGCCACAGCGAAGGTCGGTGAACTTGGTCGGCTCAATGTAAACGCGGTTAATTGGAAATCGCGCCCGTAGTTTAGCTGCGTGGCGAGCGGAGAGTCAATCTGGTAGTTAAACTCCGTGCTTCAACAAAAACTCGGCCAACGTATTGCCGCACTCCGCAAAACCCGAAAGCTCACGCAGGAGCAGATGGCGGAGGCGCTCGCCTGTTCGGTTGAGTTCATCAGTCTGGTGGAGCGGGGCGTCAATGCGCCTTCGGTTGCCGGTTTGGAGAAGTTTGCCAAGGTGCTCAAAGTCGAGGTCAGGGAACTGTTCACCTTCGAGGAGAAGAAGCGATGAGCAGCCGATATTTTTCACAGTTGAAGGCCACCTTGAACGGCGTCGTTTCCACACTGACCGAGAAAGGAATCGAGCCGCGTCATCTCAAGTTTGGCGGAGAAGGACCGAAGCCGACGCAGAAAGCCAGAGTGCCGACAGATGCGCGTTCCGAGTTCCTGGCGAATCGAGCGATGGGCGATTGGGCCGAACGCATGTTGACCGCTGCAATCCTCGCAGCGTTGCCGGAGTTCAGAGTCACGCAGTATGGTAATACCGACCGTATCGCGGCGGGGCATCCGGAATTCAAGGCGCGTTACCTCGCGGGTGTGGAAGAGACGCGGATTTTCGGGAAGCGGCCCGACCTGGTTTTGTTTCCAGCAAACGCAGCCGTGGACACCGATCTGTCGGAACGCACCCATTCGGAGACCGAGGCACTGGTGAAAAGTGCCGTGGCAGCCATCGAAGTTCGTTCCAGCAAGTTTGAAGCGTTGAGATACATGGCAGTGCGGCAAAAGCAGCGCGACGACGGGAACAAGAGCGGACGCGAAACGCCAAGTTTCACCGTGAAGGTTGAAGACCTCGTCATCGTTTATCGCTGGCTTGAACGGCATCGTGTGCCACAGACCTACTGCCAAGTGTTCTTCGACTCCGTGTTCGCCATCAATTTTCTCGACATCTTCGCCATCATCGCCGGCGGTGACGGCTACTCGATTGAAACGCCAGCCAAGAGTCAGGAGAAATCCACCATCATGATTCCGATTACGCGTGGCGCGCAGGTGGGGAAGGCGACGAGTCTGCCGACCTTCGCCGCCGAACATCGCGTCACGGAACTGGGACGGCACGATGCGTATGTCGTCCCGCAGGGCGGCGGCTTTGAACTAGATGCCGCCGCGATGAAGAAAGTTCTTCTGCCTGTTGATTGACTCCCCCTGTGAGGTCGAAGTAGTGCTTCACCAGTTCGTCAATGCGCGCCGTCCGTTCGTTCAGTGCCAATGCCTCCAAATCGGCAAGCTTGCAGATAAGTTCGTTCGCTTCGGTCGGGTTCAGTTGCGGCATCACGGGACAAGGCATGTCCTCCACGTCCTTCGGCTCAAGCTTGTTCAGGCCGTCGCCATAAAACCGATTCACTTGCGAGAATGCTTCTCGCCCAAGGCTGCTGTTGAGGAAAAGCGTCATCAGAGGCGCAAGCGTCTCATTACCCGGCTTCCCGTAAAGACCGTGGAAGCAAGTCAGGTTCTTCGCGCCGGAAGTGTTCAGGATGAACTTTACCGATTCGCGTGAGAACACCGCCGCCCAGATTTCCGCAACGGCGCGATTCTCCGGCAGATACCAAACAGGCCGATGGCTGGGCAGATGCCGCTTCGGAATGCCCTGCTGCTCTCCGAGTTCAAGGTAGCGGGTGAGGCTTTGCCCGTTGCGCGTCGGATTGAGAAGGAAACACCGGCGGTCGCGATTGACCAGCGCATCGAACTTTTCACGCGTGAACACCAAGCCGTCGGCATCCGTTGCCTTGGTGATGCACGGTTCAACGTGTGCGTCGGAAAGATGATGCTCGCGCATTTCCGCGCGGCTCAGACAAAAGAAATCGTTCGCTCCCGTCGCGATGCCACGCCGACAGTTGAAATAATCCCCGACGCGCTTCGCAAACTGCACCGGCGTCCTTTCCGTCGCCCCGTTCAGCAGCAAATTGAGCCATTTGGCCCGGGGATTGAGCGCGGCCAAGTCAATCAAGCCATTTCCGGCGGCGGAAATTCCACCCGCGAGCAATGCTTCAACAAACGCCTCCGCAACTTCCACCGTTTCAGCAAGCCTCGCCCAGATTGGCGCTTGGAGTGACCGGCCCTTTTCGAGCAACACGATGGCGCTGGTGGTCAGAGCATCGGCAAACACATTGAGCGATGGCGCAAAGATGGCGATGCCAGCAGGCCGAATCGCCCGCACGAGCCGTTCCTTAATTTCCTCGCCGAAGTTGGCGTTCAGAAATTCCGCCGGGAGGATGACGGCAGCACGACCACGCGGCGCGAGGTCTTCCCAAATCTTGAGCAGGAAGAGCGCGTAAAGATTCGTAAGCCGGTCCAGCGGCGTGCCGAGGCGTTCCTCGAAATACCGCCAGTCCTTCTCCGAGTATTCCAGCCGATGCGCCTTCACATAAGGCGGGTTGGCAATGATGCCGTCGAACAGGCCGGCGTCGGACTTGAGGTAGTCTGCCAGAATCAACTTCGTGCCTCGCGGCGCTGAGGTTTTCGCGCGCTGCAAAGTTTCCGTATCGCGCTCCGCACCAACCAGCTCAACACGCGGGTTGAATTGGCGACACGCTGCAAGCAATCCTCCCAAACCCGCGGCTGGATCGAGCACGGCGCGCGGCTTGGCCGACATCACCCACTTCGCCATCAACCTTGCGATGGGTTCAGGTGTGGCGACCTGCCCAAGCTGCTTGGTCTCCCGCTGCCATGACTCAACCGATGCAACCAAATCCGCCTCGCCCGTGGCGACCTCCACGGCGTTCGGCTCGTAGTAGAGCGAGAGGAACGTCTGATTGTCGCGCAGCTTCATGGGCGAAAGTGTGCCAGCAGTTTAACTACGGGTCAACATTTTACGCCTTCGCGTAAATCTCGTTTCCCTTCTCAGCAAACTCTTTGGACTTTTCTTCCATCCCTTTCTTCAGCGCCTCGTCCTCGGCGATGCCTTGTTCGGCGGCGTATTTTCAGACGTCTTCGGTGATCTTCATCGAGCATCCGCCTGCGCCAAGGCTTCGGCAGACAGGGAAGTGCGGAGTGTTCATTTCAGCGATACACTTCGCGGCGGTGGCGCACGCGGTTGACCCGCACAACGCGAATCGCGTCGGCAATTTCGAAAACCACCCGGTAGTCACCCACACGGATGCGCCAGTCGTGTTTGCTGTCGGCAAGTTTGCGGCAACCGGACGGGCGCGGGTTGTTTGCGAGCGCTTGAATGGCCGCGATGACGCGGTCGTGAATCTCGGATGAGAGACGCGAGAGGTCTTTCTCGGCGGCGCGTTCAAGCAGGACGCGATACATGGTCACTTGCGCCTGCGCTCGGCGAGGTAGTCCTCCAGCGGACGGTATTGCAGCGGCGTCTTGCGGGCGCGCTTGAGCCACGCCACGTCATCGGCGTCTTCCACGCGCTCCAAAAGCTCCTCGTAGTCCTTGATGGGAATGATGACGGAGACGGGCTTGCCTTTGCGTGTCACGATTTCGGGTTCGGGCAGTGTTGCTTTCATTGCGGGGAACTTATCACGTTTCAGGCTTTGGCGTAAATCTCGTTTCCTTTTTCGGCAAACTCTTTGGATTTTTCTTCCATGCCTTTTTTCAACGCCTCTTCTTCTGCGAGGCCTTGCTCTGCCGCATATTTCCGCACGTCCTCCGTTATCTTCATGCTGCAAAAGTGTGGACCGCACATGGAGCAGAAGTGCGCGGTTTTCGCGCCTTCCTGCGGCAATGTTTCGTCGTGAAATTCACGAGCGGTTGTCGGGTCAAGGGACAGGTTGAACTGGTCTTCCCACCTGAACTCGAATCGGGCTTTGGAGAGGGCGTTGTCGCGGTATTGCGCGCCGGGATGGCCTTTGGCGAGGTCGGCGGCGTGGGCGGCGATCTTGTAGGCGATGACGCCATCCTTCACATCTTTTTTGTTGGGCAACCCCAAATGCTCTTTCGGGGTCACGTAGCAAAGCATCGCGCAGCCATACCAGCCGATCATGGCGGCGCCGATTCCGCTGGTGATGTGGTCGTAGCCGGGGGCGATGTCGGTGGTGAGCGGTCCGAGAGTGTAGAACGGGGCTTCGCCGCACCATTCGAGCTGCTTGGCCATGTTCTCCTCGATGAGGTGCATGGGGACGTGGCCGGGGCCTTCGTTCATGACCTGGACGCCTTTGGCCCAGGCGCGGCGGGTGAGTTCGCCTTGCACTTTGAGTTCGCCGAATTGCGCTTCGTCGTTGGCGTCGGCAATTGAACCGGGGCGCAGGCCGTCGCCGATGCTGAACGCGACGTCGTAGGCGGCCATGATGTCGCAGATGTCGTCCCAGTGGGTATAGAGGAAATTTTCCTGGTGATGGGCGAGACACCATTTGGCCATGATGCTGCCGCCGCGCGAGACAATGCCGGTCATGCGGTTCGCGGTGAGCGGCACGAAGCGCAGCAGCACGCCGGCGTGAATGGTGAAGTAATCCACGCCTTGCTCGGCTTGTTCAATGAGGGTGTCGCGGAAGAGTTCCCAGGTGAGGTCTTCGGCTTTGCCGCCGACTTTTTCGAGCGCCTGGTAAATCGGCACTGTGCCGATGGGCACGGGGGAGTTGCGGAGAATCCATTCGCGCGTGGCGTGGATGTTCTTGCCGGTGGAGAGGTCCATGACGGTGTCCGCGCCCCACTTGGTGGCCCAGCGCATTTTCTCGACTTCCTCCTCGATGCTGGAGGCGACGGCGCTGTTGCCGATGTTGGCGTTGATCTTCACGAGGAAGTTGCGCCCGATGATCATCGGCTCGGATTCGGGGTGATTGATGTTGTTGGGGATGATGGCGCGGCCGGCGGCGACTTCGGAACGGACGAATTCGGGGGTGATTTCGCGCGGGATGCGCTGGGGAAATTTTCTGAAAACACTCGGCGTGTATTCAGAATGGCCGATAACCGATGGCAAATGGCCAAGTTGTGCGCTGCCGGCGTGTTGTTTGTGGAGATCGTTGCGGACGAGGTCGCTGCTGAGATGGCCAATGGCCGATGGCCAATGGCCAAGGCCCATGTTCTCGCGGATGGCGATGAATTCCATCTCGGGGGTGATGATGCCGGCGCGGGCGTAGGCGAGCTGGGTAACGACTTTGCCGGGCTTGGCGCGGAGCGGGCGGCGGCGGGGCGCGGTGAGACCTTCCAGGCGATAGCCTGATTCGTCCTGGCGCCTGGCGTTGGTCAGGCCGCGATGCGTTTCCGACAGATAACCGTCGTCAATCGGCTGGACCGGGCGGCCTTCGTATTCCTCGACGTCGCCGCGGGCGAGAATCCAGTTGCGGCGGAGCGGCGGCAGCCCGTGCTCGACCGTGCCGGTGAACGCGGGATCGCCCCAGGGGCCGCTGGTGTCATAGACGCGGACGGGTTCGTTGACCTCGAGGCGGCCGCCGGCGGCTTTGGTGGGGGTGAGTTGGATTTCGCGCATGGGGACGCGCACATCGGGGTGGATTTGGCCCGGCACGTGGATTTTTTTGCTGGCGGGCAGTTGGTCGCGGCTGTGCGGTTCGAAGGATTCTTTGGTGGCGATCATTGGCTATGTTGGGCCAGGCGGGGCGGGCGAGGAGGGAAAGGGCAATTCCGGATTCCTACGCCAGCATTACCTGGATCAGGTTCAACGGGTCGGCGGCACTCCCGCGTCGCCCTCTCAGCCTTTGTCGTTCCGCCGGGCGGAAGGACCGGTTGGCTCCCCGATGGCCGGAAACTAGGCGCGGCGCGGAGGAGCGTCAAGCGCCGCAGGTGTCGGCCATTTTCCGGCAGCAAAGGGGCGGCTGCCCTCAATGCTCCGTCAACTCTTCCATCCGCCGCCGCAGCCGGCTCAACGGCACCACATGCAACAGCGTGGTCGGCGAGAACGGTCGGGTTTCCTGCGCGCCCACCTTGTTCACCACGTCGAGGAACTCGCTCAAGACTTCCTGAAACTGACCGGTCTCCGAGGCGGCCACCACTTCGGTCCGCGCCTCGACCACGCCCTCATCCGCGCCCGACGCCTCGCCTTCCTGCCGCGCCAGGAACCCGGCGAAGTCACCGATGACGGCGAGCGTGGTGGGAATGTCCACCACCACGGCGGTCTGATTTGCCTTGCTCAATGCCAGTTTGGCGTGCAACGGACGCGGCGTCCCGGCACGTCAATATCGAGGCTCACCAGCCGAAAGGACTTCCCCGCCCCGTTCTCCAGACGCTGGTAGGTGGCCGGGTGCGTTTCGGGCGCGAATTCCGTCACCGTTTGCGGAATGCCCACCACCACGCCCGCCACCTGATAGTCGCCGTGGGAGGCAATCTGGGCATGGACGGGGTGCTGCGGGTTGCGCAACGCGCCCACCAGCGGGCGGATGAAGTTGAAGTAGTAGCCCGTGGCCAGTCCCCGCGCGAGGCCGTAGGTGTCGGCCTGCGCCCGCGCGCTGTCCACCCGGCGAAAAATAAGAATCGCCGCCAGGAGGAACGCACCGGTGCCCGCAAGAATGGCGGCCAGCGGTTCGAGCGAGTTCATTTCCCGCTGCGGCCACCCGAACAGCGCGTGGCAGAGCCAGAACGCGGTGACGAGAAAGGAAAAGAGGATGAACACCGCGCCCAACGGTGGCCAGGCGCGCAGAATCATCCGGCAGCGAGCAATGGCGTTGGGCGTGGACACGCGCGGAAAGTTGGGCGCGTCGCCCGCCCATCGCAAGCCCCGCTTGAGCCGGGCGAAAACTTTTCACAACCTGCCGCCCATGAATAACCCTTCGCCCGTCCGCCGGAAGCTGCGTCCGCCCAACTGGCTCTTGCTTGTTCTGCTCGTGCCGCTGGTCGCCGGTTGCGCGTCTCGGTCGGTCCCGGAACCGGCTGCGCCCGCCACCTTTCGCGTGATGACCTTCAACATTCACCACGGCGAAGGCCTGGACCGCCGCGTGGATTGGGAGCGCATCGCGGCGGTCATCCGGGCCGAGGGCGCGGATTTGGTGGCGTTGCAGGAGGTGGACCGGGGCACGGCGCGGACGGCGCGGCGGGATTTGACCGCAGAACTGGCCGCCCTCACCGGCATGACGGGCATCTTCTCCAACAACTTCGCCTTCCAGGGCGGCGAATATGGCAACGCCATCCTCAGCCGCTTTCCGGTGCGCCACTGGACCAACCTGCACTACCGCATGTTGCGCCCCGGCGAACAGCGCGGGCTGTTGCTGGCCGAAGTCGAGGTGCGGGGCCGTCCGCTCCGGTTCCTGAACACGCATATTGATTACCGCCCGGATGACACCGAGCGGCTGGCCAATGTGGAGGAAATTGCGGCGGCGGTGGCGGCGTGGGTGGGGCAGGGGAGCGCGGTGATTGTAGCGGGCGACTTCAACGACGTTCCCGGCAGCCGCGTCTGGCGGCGTCTGGGGGAACAATTTCACGATGCCTGGGAACTGGTCGGCACGGGTGACGGTTTCACCTTCCCCGCCGACGCCCCCCGCCGGCGGATTGATTACGTCTGGTTCGCTCCGACCAACGGGCTGCGCCCGCTGCGCGCCTGGGTGCCGGAAACGCAGGCTTCGGATCATCGCCCCGTGGTGGTTGAATTCGCGTGGCCGTGACGCGGGACTTTCCCCTTTTGCTTTGCGGAGGGCGTCCCTAATTTGACGCCGCTTTACGCATGGCACTGCGATTCCACAACACCCTGTCCCGGCGCGTCGAAGACTTCCTTCCGCTGGACCCGGCGGGCAAATCCGTCGGCCTCTACTGCTGCGGGCCGACGGTTTATGACTTCGCCCACATCGGCAACTGGCGCACGTTCGTCTTTGCGGACCTCGTCCGGCGCACGCTGGAATTTTCCGGCTACCAGGTCCGCCACGTGATGAACATCACGGACGTGGAGGACAAGATCATCAAGCGGGTGCGGGCAACGGGCGTTCCGCTCCGCCAGTTCACCGGCCAATACGAGGCCGCGTTTCTCGACGATTTGCAAACCCTCGGCTGCCGGCTGCCGCACCTGACCCCGCGCGCCACCGAGCACATCCCCGAAATGCTCGACCTGATCGGCCGGCTGGTCGAGCGCGGCATCGCCTACCAGGCGGCGGACGGCTCGGTGTATTTCAGCATCGCCAGGTATCGCGGCTGCGGCTGCAAGTATGGCCAGTTGGTGAATTTGAACTTCGACGAGCTGCGCGTCGGCGAACGCGTGGCCAGCGATGAATACGACAAGGAAAGCGTGGCCGACTTCGCGTTGTGGAAGGCCCGTGTGCCGGAGGATGGCGACGTGTTCTGGCCCAGCCCGTGGGGCGAAGGCCGGCCCGGCTGGCACATCGAATGCAGCGCCATGAGCATGAAGGCCCTCGGCGCCAGCTTCGACCTGCATCTCGGCGGCGAAGACCTCGCCTTCCCGCATCACGAGGACGAAATCGCCCAAAGTGAAGGCGCCACGGGGAAGCCGTTCGTGAAATACTGGCTCCACGGCGCGCACCTGATGGTCGAGGGCAAGAAGATGAGCAAATCGCTCGGGAATTTCTTCACCCTGCGCGACCTGCTGGGCAAAGGTTTTTCCGGTCGCGAAATTCGTTACCTGCTGTTGTCGGCGCACTATCGCGAAACCTTCAACTTCACCCTCGACGGCCTCGCCGGCGCCCGGGCCGCGCTGGCGCGGATGGATGAATGCGTGGGCAAGCTGCGGGAGCGTGCTGCCGGCGTCCCGCCGGCGGTTCCAACCACCTCAAGTGGCTCTGCCGGCGGGACGCACGGCAGCACGTTTTTGACCCGCTTTGCCGACGCCCTCGCCAACGACCTCAACATCTCCGCCGCGTGGGCTGCCGTGTTCGACTGGGTGCGCGACACCAACAAGCGGCTCGCGGAGAATTCGCTCACCCCCGAAGGCGCCGGTGCCGCGCTGGCCGCGTGGGAGACGGTGGATGCCGTGCTCGGCATCGGAACGAAAGGCGGGGCTGAAGTGCCCGCTGAAATCCAATCGCTGGTCGAAGCGCGCACCGTCGCCAAGCAGGCGAAGGATTTTGCCCGGGCCGATGCGATTCGCGGGGAACTGAAAGCGAGGGGCTGGCTTGTCGAGGACACGCCCAAGGGGCCGAAATTGAAGCCGCTCTGAGGGGGGAATGATGATTTGCGATTTACGATTTGAGACCTCTGCAAAAGGTAGTGGGACAGGCGTCTCGCCTGTCCGGGGGGGATCACATTCTTCGGAAACCCTCGAAAAACAGCACGCTTTTCTGGACAGGCGGGACGCCTGTCCCACTACAGCGACGCTATTGCAGAGGTCTCGATTTACGATTTGCGCGGTCCACGCCTCACGGATCACGGGGCACGGGTCACGCACCACGTATCACGCCTCCCTCCTTCGCCCTTCCGCATGAACGGTCGTTTCATCACCTTCGAGGGCACCGAGGGCGGCGGCAAATCCACGCAAATTGCCCTGCTGGCGGAGCGGTTGAAGGCGCGGGGGCTGGCGGTGCGGCAGTTGCGCGAGCCGGGCGGCACGCCCATCGGCGAGGAAATCCGCCACACGCTCAAGCACAGCCACCAGAACCACGCCATGACCGCTGAGGCGGAGCTGCTGCTGATGAACGCCAGCCGCGCCCAGCTTGTCCGCGAGGTCATCCGCCCCGCGCTCGCCGCCGGTGAAGTCATCCTGTGCGACCGTTTCTACCATTCCACCCTGGCTTATCAGGGCTACGGCCGGCAACTGGACCTCGCGACCGTGCGGCAGGTGATTGATCTGGCCGTCGGTGCCACGCGGCCTGATTTGACGTTGCTGTTCCATGTGTCTCCGGAGGTCAGCGAGGCCCGGCGGCTGGCCCGGCAGCCCAACCTGCCGTTCAACCTTCAGCGCGACCGCTTCGAGGAAAGCGACCGCGCTTTTTTCGAGCGGGTGGCGGCGGGCTACGCGGCCATCGCCCGCGACGAACCGGAGCGGGTGCGGGTCATTGACGCGAGCCTGCCGGTCGAGGCCGTGCGGGCGGCCATCTGGCGCGAGGTCGAAACCTGCCTCGCCGGAAGATGAATTTTTCTCACGGGGTAGTGAAACCTTCTTTTGGGAGACAGCGTCTTTCCGCTCTGTATGCTCATGCCCCTGTCCGCCGCCCGCTGGAATGACCAGACCGCCGCGCATCTGCTGAACCGCGCCGGATTCGGCGGCCCGCCGGCGGAAATCGAGCAACTCGTCGCCCTCGGGCCGGAGGGCGCGGTCAACCGGCTGGTGGATTACGAGCAAATCCCCGACGCCACAAAGGATCCCGAATGGGCGCGCCCGGACCCGGAGCGGTTGCAACGGCTCGCGGCGCTGCGGCAAAAGTCCGAGGAGGAACGCCGCCTGGCCCTGCGCGAGGAGCAGCAGCTCCAGCGTCAACGCATCATGGAACTGCGCGGCTGGTGGCTGCGCCGCATGGTGTCCGGCCCGCGGCCCTTGCAGGAGAAGCTGACCCTGTTCTGGCACGGCCATTTCGCCACCAGCGTCGAGAAGGTGCGGGACGCCTATTACATGTGGCGGCAGAACGAACTTTTCCGCCGCCTCGCCAGCGGCTCCTGGCCGCAGTTGCTCGCCGAGGTCGGCAAGGACCCCGCCATGCTCATCTGGCTGGACCAGGCGCAAAGCCGGCGCGAGAAGCCCAACGAGAATTTCGCCCGCGAGTTGATGGAACTCTTCGCGCTGGGCGAGGGCCATTACACCGAAAAGGATGTCACCGAGGCCGCCCGCGCGCTCACGGGCTGGACGCTGGACCGCGCCACGCAAAAGTTCGTCGAGCGCGACCGCGCGCATGACCCGGGCAGCAAGACCATTCTGGGGCGCACCGGCAATTTCACCGGGGATGACGTCATTGAAATCGTTGTCGCCCAGCCGCAGGCGGCGCGCTTCATCACGGGCAAGCTCTGGCATTACTTCGCAGGCGTTCGGCCCGACGCGGCGTTGAATGACGCGCTCGCCGCCGAACTCCGCGCCGCCGGGATGAATTTCAAGCCGCTGCTCCGCAAACTGTTCCTGAGCGAGGAATTTTACGCCCCCAACGTCATCCGCACGCAGGTGAAAAGTCCCGTGCAATGGCTGGTCATGGCCATCCGCCAGCTTGAGCGCCCGTTGCCGCCCCCGCAGGTGTGCCATACGCTCACCCGCTCGCTCGGCCAGGAACTTTTCCAGCCGCCCAACGTGAAGGGTTGGGACGGCGGGCTGACCTGGATCACCACCAACAATTTGCTTACCCGCTACAACGAGGCGGCCACGCTGGTTTATGGCGACCTGGGTCCGGTGCGCGACGCGATGCGCGCCAATCCCAACCGCGCCGCTGCCCAGGAGCCTCGCCTCCAACGGCGGATGGAGGAACGCCTCGACCGCCTGCGCCTCGCGGGCGTGGACCCGGAGAAGCTCTTCACCGTGGACGAGCGTTTCAAAAAGGAGGAACTCATCGCCGCGCTCGAACGCCGCTTCCTCCAGGCCCCACTGCGCGAGACGCAGCGCCAGGCCCTGCGCCAATTCCTCGACGCGCGCGGCGCGACCGACAACGACGACATTCTCGGCGCCATCCGCCTCATTCTTTGCACGCCCGATTACCAACTGACCTGACCGCGCCCGAACCCCGCAACCCCCTCCCGCCATGAGCGATTCCACCACCCTCAAAACCCGCCGCGAATTCCTCCGCACCACCCTGCTCGGGGGCGCGCTGACCTGGACGGTGCCCACGTTCCTCGCGAACACCTTCACCGCCCTGCACGCCGCCGCCGCCGACCGCGCCACGCAGATCGTCACCGGCAAGGACGCGCCCATTCTCGTCGTCCTCCAGCTCGCGGGCGGCAACGACGGCTTGAACACGGTCATCCCCTTCGCCAACGACCATTACCACAAGGCCCGCCCGTCGCTCGGCCTCAAGGGCGACCGCGTGTTGAAGTTGAACGACACCATCGGCCTGCATCCGGCCCTCGTCGGCTTCAAGGCGCTCTACGACGCGGGCCAGCTTGGCATCGTGCAGGGCGTCGGCTATCCGAATCCCAACCGCTCGCACTTCCGCTCGACCGACATCTGGATGACGGCCAGCGATGCGGACCGGTTTGAGAATCGCGGCTGGATTGGCCGCTACTTTGACGCGAATTGCGACGGCTGCGACCCGACGGTGGGCGTCGCGGTGGGCCGGCAGATGCCGCTCGCCTTCGCCGGCAAGCAGCCCAAGGGGGTCGCGCTCGACAACCCGGCGAATTACCGTTTCAAGGGCGGCGCGCCCGCCAGCGCGGGTGAAATGGACACCACCGATGAATCGTTCAAGAAGCTGAATTTCGTCATGGAAGACGACGGGAGCGCGAATTCCGGGGGCAGCATCGGAGCCATCGCCGGCCAGATGATGGAAGCCGGCGCGCCGCTCGAATTCATCGAACGCACCGCCCTCGACGCCCAGGTCAGCTCGGACCAGATTCGCGCCCTGGCCAGCAAGGTCCGTAACACCGCGAATTACCCGTCCTCGCAACTGGGCAGTTCGCTGGGACTGGTCGCGCGGCTCATTGGCGGGGGGCTGGCCACGCGCGTGTTCTACGTTTCGCAGGGTGGTTACGACACGCACACCAACCAGGGCGGCACGCACGAGCGGCTGTTGAAGGACTTGGCGGATTCCGTGAAGGCGTTCACCGACGACCTGAAATCACAGGGCAATCACGAGCGCGTGCTGGTGATGACGTTCAGCGAGTTTGGCCGCCGCGTGGCGCAGAACGGCAGCCAAGGCACCGACCACGGCGCGGCCTCGGCGATGTTCCTCATCGGCGGCAAGGCGCGTTCCGGTCTGCTCGGTGAATATCCCAGCCTCGCCCCGCAGGACCTGCATCAGGGCGACCTCAAGTTCAAGGTGGACTTCCGCACTGTTTATGCCGGCGTGCTCGAACAATGGCTCAGGACGCCCAGTGAACCCGTCCTCGGTCGTCGCTTCACGCCGCTGAACGTGGTGTGAGCCGGAAAACTGGAGCGCGGACGTCTCCGTCCGCCGCCACGTCCAATCCGCGCGCTGCTCTCAATCTGCCCGCGCGGCCACCCCTCAGCGCCCTTTCTGCAACACCACCGCCGGGCCGGCGTGACCGTTGCGGTCCACGCCCTGCACCGCCACCGCTTCCGGCAGAGTTTCAAAGCGCAACGCCATCTGCCCGCGCGGCAGGATTTGCGTTTTCCAGTCGCCGGCCTCGCGGACCTGCACCACCCAGCGGAACGCCTCGCCCGTCGGCGCCGGCGTCCACGTCAGCGTGCCCTGCTGGCCCTTGACGGTCAGCTTGGCGGTGGGTTTGCCGGGGGCGCGGTTTGGCAGCCACGGGTAGGCCGGCGGGAGGGCCGGCTGTCGGTAGGCTTCGCGCCCGAGCGCCAGTTGCAGGTCGGTGTTTTTCATCAATGCGGAATGGCTCCAATGAATGACGCCCGGCGCGGCGGGGGTGATGTCGCGCGCAAGTTCGATTTGCCGGACGATTTCCGAGGGCTTCCAGCCGGTCGGGCCATCGCCGACTTTCAGGGAGTTGATGCCGGGCCAGAGGTGGCGGCGCTGGGGATTGTTTTCGGCCCACCATTTGAGCAGGACGGGATAACTCTGGGCGGGCGGATCAATCGCCCAGTAGAGTTGCGGGGCCATGTAATCGCACCAGCCTTCGACGAGCCATTTCCGGGCGTCGGCGTAGAGTTTCTCGTAGGGGTCGTAGCCCTTGATGGTTGGCGGATGGCCGGGCCGCCAGATGCCGAACGGGCTGAGGCCGAATTTCATCCACGGCTTTTCCGCGTGGACGGCCTGGTTCACGCGCTGGATGAACGTGTCCACGTTGCGCCGCCGCCAGTCATTGCGACTGAGGCCGGATTTGGCGCCGTGCCGCTGCCAGCTCACGTCGTCGGGGAAGGGCAGCTCCTTGCCGTCCGGCCCTTTCTCCTCGTAGGGATAGAAGTAGTCGTCGAAGTGGACGGCATCAATGTCGTAGCGTTTAACCACGTCCAGGACCACGCGCAGGGAGTAGTCCTGCACGGCCGGCTCGCCCGGGTCGAGCCAGAGATAACGGCCATAGGTGCGGACCAGTTCGGGCCGGGTGCGGGAGACGTGGTTGGCGGCGACCGGCGACTTCGCATTGAAATGGCGGGCACGATACGGGTTGAACCATGCGTGCAATTCGAGGCCGCGTTTATGCGCCTCGGCGACGGCGAATTCGAGCGGGTCGTAAAGCGGGGAGGGGGCCTTGCCCTGCGCCCCCGTGAGATACTCGGACCAGGGTTCGATGTCGGAGCGGTAAAGCGCGTCGCAGGCCGGGCGCACCTGGAAGACCACGGCGTTGAGCTTCAGCGCGGCGGCGCGGTCCAGCAGGGCGATCAATTCCGCTTTCTGCTCGGCCACCGAAAGCGTCGGCTTGGACGGCCAGCAGGAATTGCCCACTGTTGGAATCCACGCCGCCCGGAACTCGCGCATCACCGGCGGTGGCGTGATCTGCGTGGTGGGCTGGTAGTTGACCGCGCAGGCGGGCAGGAGAGCCGGCAGCAGCAGGGGCAAAGCCAGCCGGGGCCAGCGTTGAGGCAGGCCAAAACGGGCGGGCCGGGCCGGGCGGGGAAAGCATTGGGGATTCATGGTGCGCACTATGTCACACCCGGACGAAAGGGCCAGTGCGATTGTTCAAACGCCCGCTCGTAGGGCGCATCTCAGTTTATTGCAGGCGGTGGCGGCAGGCATCCTGCCTGCCGTAGAGGGCGGCATCCTTGCCGCCCGGAATGAGCGTGGCTCCGGGCGGGCGACATGAACTTGCCGAGCGCCCCGTGCGGGCGGGCGTTGCTTTCCGCCGGGCTGGGAAGCCCGGCTCCACGTCAGCCAAGGATTGCCGACGCTACCACCGCACACATATGAAACGGACTTGCAAGAAAGGGAGATGCGCCCCCGCTTGTAACACCTCGTCCGCGGTCCGGTGGCCGACCGCCGTTGCTGGCGGAGTGGCCCGGTCAGTCCGGCAGCCGGCGCAATTCGACCCGGCGGAATTCAACCGGATGGCTCTCCGCCTGGAGGCTGATCGTGCCGCCTTCAAGGACCGTCCGCCCCTCACGAATCAGGGCGCGCGCGTGGGCATCGCCCGGGTCCAGTTGCGGCAGCGAGTATTGGAGCACGGTTTCCCCCTCGACCACGTGCCGGATGAGGCGGCTGCCGCGCACTTCGATCTCGACGGTCACCCATTGGTCGCCGTGATAGGTTTTCGAAGTGGATTCCGTGCAGTGGCGCTGGATGAGTTCGCCGTCCATGACGATGTGCGTGCCCGGCGTGCAGACGTTGGCGGTGGGCCGACGGCCCGGCCCGGCCCCGCCCAGCAACTGGACCTCGATGGAGACGGGGAAATCCTGTTTCAACTCCATGCCCGCCGGGTCCTGACCGTGAATCATCACGCCGCTGTTGCGGAATGCCCAGCCCGGGCCGCCCGCCACCTGCTGGCCGACGAACCGGTATTCGACACGCAGGACGTAGTTGCTCAACCGTTCCCGCCAGAACAAGTGCCCGAACTGCCCGCTGAAATTGGTGTAGTTCGCGTAGCTCACCTGGAGCCGCCCGTCCTCGACGCGAAAAGTGTCGAGGTAGTTCGAGCCGGGCGGATGCCCGGTGAACTTGGGCGTCCAGCCTGTCAGGTCGCGCCCGTTGAAGAGCGGCTCCCACGCCGGCGCCTCGGGAACCGGAGCGGGCGCGGACTCGTCCGCGTGGACCGGGAACGGGGAGCCGGTCAAACCGGCCAGCAGGCACGCCAGGAGCAGTGCGGAACGAGGCGGAATTTTCACCCGCCCAGCAGAAGCCGCCGCCCGCCCGGCGTCAAACGCGAAATTCGTGCGCCAGGTTTTGGCCGCGTGATTTGGGAATTCCGCCGCTGCCGGAAGGATGTCCGGGAAACGGGTGGCGTCGGCCGCTTCGACTCACAAGCCATCAACGGGCTGGGGTGTTGTGTTGGCGCGCCTCGCCCGGAGCTTTCACAACCGTTCTGGACGGATGGGCTGGCGCACCGCCGGAGCGTTGGTTGCCAACCTGTCGGATCGCCGATTTCCAATTGGCCGGGAGTCGCCAAGCCTCTGGCGCTGGGGGAATCCCCACGCCGCGGGCTGTCAGCCCGGCGAAATAACGGACGGGAAATCCGCGCTACAACCGTGTGAAATATCCGGGCCAGGACATTTGGCCGGTCAAGCAGATCGCAGCCTGCGCCCCCCACACAATGTCGCAAGGATTCAGCCGGACGCCGGTTTGCGCCCGCCACGTCCGCCCGGTCAGGCCGGCGAGGGAGCGGGGGCGCCGAGGCCAGGAATGGGGGGCGAGGCGGGCTTGGGAGGCGGCTCGGGCAGCGTTTCACCGGCGGGCGCGCCCTGTAGCGGGCCGACATCCGCTTTGGGCCGCGTGGGCGGGGTGCTGAGGTTGCCCGTGCGGACGATTTCCGCGACCTGCGTGCCGTCCAGTGTTTCGTATTCGAGCAGCAACTCGGCGATGCGCTGCACTTTGTCGCGGTGTTGCAGGATCAGGTCTTTTGCCCGCTGGTAGCCCTGGTCAATGATGCGGCGCACTTCGTCGTCAATCTCCCGCGCGGTGACTTCGCTGTAGGATTTGTTGCGGCCGAGGTCGCGGCCCAGGAAGACGTATTCGTCGTCGCTGCCGTATTGGACCATGCCAAGCCGGTCGCTCATGCCGAACTGCATGACCATGGCCCGGGCGAGGTGGGTGGCCTGCTGGATGTCGCCGGCGGCGCCGCTGGAGATGTCGTTGGCTACCAGTTCCTCGGCGATGCGTCCGCCCATCATGACGGCGATGGTGTCGAGCATCTGCTTGCGGCGGTGGCTCAACACGTCGTCCTTGGGCAGGGACATGGTGGCGCCGAGCGCCTGGCCGCGCGGAATGATGGTGACTTTGTGGAGCGGATGGGTGTGCTGGAGCAGCACGGTGAGCAGCGCGTGACCGGCCTCATGCCAGGCGGTGAAGCGTTTTTCGTCCTCGGTCATGGCGAGGCTGCGGCGTTCGCGGCCCCAGCGCACCTTGTCCCGCGCCTCTTCAAGCTCCTTCATGCCCACCGCCTTCTTGTTCAGGCTGGCGGCGAGCAGCGCGCCTTCGTTCAGGAGGTTGGCCAGTTCCGCGCCGGAGTAGCCGGGCGTGCCGCGCGCGATGACGGACAAGTCCACGTCGGGCTCGAGTTTGATGTTCTTGGCGTGGACTTTGAGGATGGCTTCGCGGCCCCGCACATCGGGGAGGTTCACGGTGACCTGCCGGTCGAAGCGGCCCGGGCGGAGCAGGGCGGGGTCGAGCACATCGGGGCGGTTGGTGGCGGCGATGATGATGATGCCGTCGGTGGTGTCGAAGCCGTCCATCTCGACGAGCAGGGCGTTCAGGGTCTGTTCGCGTTCGTCGTTGCCGCCGCCGAGGCCCTGGCCGCGGCTGCGGCCCACGGCGTCAATCTCGTCAATGAAGATGAGGCACGGGGTGTTTTTCCGGGCCTGCTCGAACATGTCGCGCACGCGGCTGGCGCCGACGCCGACGAACATCTCGACGAAGTCCGACCCGCTGATGCTGAAGAAGGCGGCGTCGGCTTCGCCGGCGATGGCCTTGGCGAGGAGGGTTTTGCCGGTGCCGGGCGGGCCGACCATCAGCACGCCCTTGGGAATGCGCCCGCCGAGGCGCTGGAATTTGCGCGGGTCCTTGAGGAACTCGACCAGTTCCTTGACTTCGTCAATGGCCTCTTCGATGCCGGCGACGTCCTTGAAGGTGGTCTTGTTGCGTTCCTTGGCGAGCATGCGGGCGCGGCTCTTGCCAAAGCTCAACGCGCCTTTGCCGGCCATCTTGATCTGCCGGATGAAGAAGAACCAGATGAGCACGGCGATGAGGAGGATGGGCAGCAGGTTGAGGAGCAGGGAAAACATCAGCGTGTTTGGCTGGTGTGTCTTCACCACCTTGGATTCCATCAACTGTTCGAGCATCCGCTCGGTGAGCAGGGCGTTTTTGACGACGAAGGCCACTTCCACGGGCTTGCCGTCGGCGGTGACGATTTTGCCGTTCTCGTCGGCCTTGAGGTATTTGCCGTTGATCTCCGCCGCGGGCAGGGTCTGCGGGCTGAAGACCAGCGTCGCGGTGGCGATTTGGTTCGAGTTGAACTTCTGGAAAAAGGCGGGCTGGGAAAGCTCCTCGCCGGGGGGATTGCCCCGCTCGCGGAAGGAAATGAGGGTGACGAGGCCGCCGATGATGATGGCCCAGACAATCCACGTGCGCGGGGGCACGCGAAACTCACCGGTCTTGCCCGCTTCCGGTTTCTCCGGATTCGACTTTGGCTGGTCAGACATGAACGCGGCGAAGCTATCACGCGGCTCCCGGGGCTGCAACCCGGCAACGGCAATGGCGGGCGACCCGCGCGTGCGCGTGGCAGTGCCGCCCAATCAATGCCCCGCAACTGGCCGGGGTCGGCGATCTGTCAAGGGCCGACGAATTTGCCGCCGGGCAGCGCCGCGGAGGTGGACCTGGGCAAGTTCCGCGGCCCGCTGCGGGCGCGGCGGTTTGATCCCAGCGCGGGCGCCTGGAGCGCGGCGGCACCCCGGCCCCTATCGAACACTGGTCGCCGCGAGTTCACGCCGCCGGACAAAACCGCTGACAGTTTCCACGATTGGGTGCTGGTGCTGGACGCGGGAGGATGACGACTACAATATGCAACCGATGACGACTTCAATGCGTGGCATCCTGTTGCAATCTGTGGCGATTGTCCTGCTCGTGGGCGGCATGGCCGGGCCGGGCCTCGCGGCCGGGGTGGAACCCTGGCCCGCCGTGGAGCAACGCTACCCGCAATCATCAGCCGTGGTGGATGTCACGCGCCCGCCCTATGGGGCCAAAGGCGACGGCGGCGACGACGATTGTGTTGTCGGATTCGATCACTTCGTAGATCACGCGGTGGGAAAGCGGTCATCCTCCGGTGCCACCAGACTCGTTCCAAACCGCCCAGTGTTGCCTTGCGCAGGGTGGGGGCGAATTCGGCGATCCCAGCATCCCTTGGGATTCCTTGTCCACGAGGAAGACGGTGTGGCCCGCTTCGTGTTCTTCACGGCAGACCGCATCATTGCCGAGTCCTTTGTTTCGCAGATAGATCCTGATCGGGCCACTTGGGAGCAGGTGGTCAATCACGTCATCGATTTTCTGGACAGTCTGAAGGCTACGGCAGGCGTTCCCGGCGTCCATAAGGCGCGAATGCAGAAACGGGAGCTTTTCCCGAATCAACACCTGTTCGGATATCATCTGTCGGTTATAATCTTGCGATACCTGTCAGCTTTGTTCGTCAGGATCATCACCATCGAATTTGTGCTCCAGATTCGGCACACCTGCCTCCCCCCACTGCGCGGATAATCACGCCGCGCTTCGTTCGTCGAAGCCAAGGCCGTGTTTACGAGCGGAACAGAGCATGAGCCTTTGCGGAGTCCTTGTCGTAACCCGAGTTCGGTAGCATTCGAATGAGCGGGTTTGTTGGGGATGTGGATAACACGATGGCAAGCTCTGGCTCAACCCGGGGTGGCGGCGATTTCTCAAAGCGGAAGCTTTCGAGGCTTTCTCATGATGGCCTCGCCGCAGTTTGGTGGATGGGGGAGCGTGTGGAGGTTTGATCTACTTTCCAAGTCGAAGAGTTTCACGTCGCGGTCACGCAAGCTCAATCAGGCCTCAGCGCCTTGATTTTTTCAAATTGGCCTGCTGCTGCGCCGCCAAATGCTCGACGACAGCCCACCCGATGAGCCAGTGGAGCGATTGAATCAGCACCAGGGAATACACGTCTGCGTTCGCCGCGAACTCTGGTGTCAGCGCCAAACCCTGCCAGGGCGATTGCGTGGGGCTCCGACTGGATCAGCGGTTTTGTTGACGAGTAGTTCATCAGCCGCTCGGCATGAAGTTCAGGCAGGAACTCCCACAATTCCCCCGCCCTGGGGGGCTGAGCACGAGGCGTTTGGTTCCCACCCGGTGCAACCTGAGCCGATGAGGAAATGCTTTCCGTTTCGCTTGAACGCCGCTGGGGCCCCATCGAGCGCCCGACAAGAGTGGACACATATTTCCACGCAGGCTTTAGGTAATTGCGCATCTGGCACAACAATCACGGGCGGCAATCTTCTGGATGAACATTCGCGCGCCCTGCCTGCTTCTTGAGGGTCCGTTTCTTGGGCGTCCGGCCATTCTTCCACCTGGAGCGCATCAGCCGAAAGGATGATGGCAGCGGCGTGGAGCGCCCGGCCTCCATGGTGGCATGCTGCCATTCAAACAAATTCCCGCTATCGAATGAATGGCTTGTCCTCGAAAATCCTCATGCGCCCGCGCCCGGCAGGCACCCGGTTCCCGACCCTGATGCTCGGCCTGTTGTTGGCGGGGTGGCATTGCCTGGCGGCGGAGGTAAATGATCCGTTGGAGCGGAACTTTGTCCAGCCGCCGGCCTCCGCGCGTCCCTGGGTCTGGGGACATTGGCTGAATGGCAATGTCAGCAAGGAAAGCATCACCACGCAATTGGAGGCGATCCAGCGTGCGGGGCTGGGCGGGGTCACGCTGTTTGATGTCTCGCAACCCGGCATTCCGCCCGGGCCGCATGGCTATTTCGATGCGGGCTGGCAGGAACTGTTCGCGCACGAAATCGCCGAGGCCAAGCGGCTGGGGCTGGAAGTGATGAGCGCGAACGGCGCGGGCTATTCGGGCAACGGCGGCCCGTGGATCACCCCGGAGCTGGCTTCGCAAAAAATCGTGGAGAGCGCCACGCGGATCCCGGGCGGACGACGCTTCACCGGCCAACTGCCGCTGCCGCCGGTCAATGGGAATTTCTATCGTGATGTCGCCGTGCTGGCGATCCGGGAAACCGACGCCCAGGCGGATTATCGGATCGAGGGGCTGGATTTGAAGCGGCTGGTCTGGGTCAATTACATCAAATGGACCGGCACGCGAAGCGCGCCGATCGAGGCGGTCGCGCCGCCGGACGTTTGCATTCCGCCGGGCAACATCGTGAATCTCACCGGCAGGATGAAGCCGGATGGTTCGCTGGATTGGAAGGTGCCCGCCGGCACCTGGACCATTTTGCGTTTCGGCCACACTTGGACTGGTCAGAACACGTTGCCCGCACCGCCCGCCGGCCTCGGCCCGGAATGTGACAAGCTCGACAAGCGAGGCATACAGGCGCACTTCAGCCATGTGATGAAGCGCATGATCGAACTGGCCGGCCCGGAGGCGGGCAAAACTTTTCACACGCTGTTTGTGGATAGCTGGGAGGCGGGCGGCCAGAATTGGACGGAGAAAATGCCGGAGGAATTTCAGCGGCGGCGCGGTTACGACATCATCCCGTTCCTGCCGGTGCTGACGGGCCGGGTGATCGGGGATCTGCAAACGTCCGAACGTTTTCTCTACGATCTGCGGCAGACGGTTTCCGAGTTGTGCGCGGAAAATTTCTGGGCTGAGATGCAGCGGTTGTGTCATCAGCACGGGATGAAGGTGGCCGTGGAACCTTACATCACCACTGGCAACGATCTGGACGCCGCGAATTTCACCGATGAGCCGATGGGCGAATGTTGGGCCATCCCCAACGGCCCCATCACCGACTATCGCCAGACCATCAAGTCCGCCGCGTCCGTTGCCAACTTGAACGGCAAATCCATCGTCGGCGTGGAAGCCTTCACCTCCACGGCGGCGGAACGCTGGCAGTCGCATCCGGCCACGCTCAAGGCGCTGGGCGACCAGATGTTTTGTCTTGGGGCCAACCGGCTGCAAATGCACCGGTTCGCGATGCAGCGGTTTCCGCAGCTCAAGCCGGGAATGATGATGGGCGGCTGGGGACAGCAATACGACAGCACGCAGACGTGGTGGGAATGGTCGAAGCCGTGGCACGACTACCTTGCGCGCTGCCAGTTTTTGCTGCGGCAGGGACCGATCGTGGCGGACGTGTTGCGGGTTGTGCCGGAGGAGCCGCTTTACCGGTTCGAGCATCAGCCAATGCCGGGCTATGACTACGATGCCTGCGGGCCGGACATGTTCAAACGTATTCGCCTTTGCGACGGCAAGCCGGGTTTGCCCGAGGGTCCGCGTTACGAACTGATCCAAGTGGAGCATACGGGCACCATGACGCTGGGCCGGCTCAAGCAACTGCGGGAACTCGTTGCCGACGGGGCGAATCTGCTGGGCGAACCGCCGCAAGCCACGCCGGGTTTGGAAGGCGGGCCGGCGGCGGACAAACAATTGCGGGCGCTCGCCGCTGAAATCTGGGGGACGAACGGCGAAACAGAACGGCGTTTCGGCAAGGGCCGCGTTTTTCGTGGTCTCTCGCCGGTGGATGCCCTGGCCCGTCTCGGGGTGCAACCGGACTTTGCCGGGCCGACGAATGTGACGTGGATTCACCGCGCGAGCCGGGAGGGAGATTTTTATTTCATCGCTTCCGCTTCTGATCAACCGGTTGAGATCACCGCCACATTCCGAATGCACGGCAAGTCAGCGGAGCTGTGGAATCCAGAAACCGGCGCCATGCGTCCGCTCGATATTTTCCCGACGGCGGACGGACGCACGCGGGCGCAGCTTCCACTCGGGCCGAACGGTTCGGCCTTCGTCGTGTTTCGCACGGAGTCACCAGTGACGCGCCCCATCGCCGCCATTCGCCGCGACGGCACGACGGTATTTCCCGCCGCGCCGGAAATTGGCGGCAATTCCGATGTTGAATTCACCTCACTGCCAGGCGCGGAACGCGGCGCTCTGCTGCATCGTTCGGGAGATTATGCAATCCAGTTCGCCGATGGCGGCCAACAGGAATTCAAGCAGGTGCGGGTTCCCGAACCTCGTCCGGTGACCGGGCCGTGGACCCTGACTTTTCCGGCTGACAGCGGTGTCAACGGGCCGCTCACGCTGGATGCATTGGCCTCCTGGAGTCGGCACCCGGATGACAGCGTAAAACATTTTTCCGGCACCGCCGTTTATCGGACCACCTTTGACCTGCCGACAATCAAGTCGCGTGTGCTGCTGGATCTCGGGCGCGTGGAAGTCATGGCCAACGTGACAATCAACGGCCAGCCGCTGGGGATACTTTGGAAACCGCCGTATCGGGTGGACATCACCGAGGCGTTGAAGCCGGGGGCGAACAGCCTGGAGATCGCAGTGGTGAATCTCTGGGTGAACCGGCTCATTGGCGACGCGGCCTTGCCGGAGGATGCCGAGCGTGACAAAAACGGGCGGCTGGCAAGCTGGCCGGATTGGGTGCTGGCCGGGCAGACCAGCCCGGTGGGGCGACGTTCCTTTGTGACCTTTCCGCTGTGGAAAAAAGACGATCCGCTCAAAGAATCGGGGCTGCTGGGGCCGGTCGTATTGCTCTTTCCGGTTGCCATCGGTCTTGAGGGCGCAAAGCCTGCCGGCCAACCAGTCGGGCAGCCGCGCCGTTCCACCACCACGGCACGGAATGAATAGCGGGGTATGGGAGTTCGTTCCCGTGGGCTTGGCAACATCGCGGTTCACCTCGGCGGCGGTTTCGCGTATGCTCTTCCAGTCAACATCCACTGCCGCGTCGCTCCTGGCGCGGCGCGGATTGTGCCACTGACACATGACACCGCATCCGAGTTTTTTCCTCCGCCGACTGGGACGGCTCCTCGCAGGTGTTTGGCTGTGTCCGCTGGCGCTGCTGGCGGCGGAGCCGCTGGGCAGCTTCACCGCTGTGCGGGCGTTGTCGCAGGAGGAAGCCGCGCAAAGTGTGCCGGTGCGCGCCGAGGCTGTGGTGCTGGGAGTGGATCCGGCCTCGCCGTGGAGCCTGTTTCTGCACGATGGGACGGCGGGGTGTTATGTGAAACTGCTGCCCGGCACGAACACGCCGCCAAAATTTGTTCCCGGCCAGCGTCTGCGTGTGGATGGGGTTTCGATGCCGTTGGGCTATTATCCCAGCGTCGGTCGCGCGCGGGTGAAGGTGCTGGGCCAGGGCGATCTCCCGGTGCCTGTCCGGCTGACGGCGGACCAGCTTTTTCTGCCGGAGTTCGATTCCGCGTGGGTGGAGGTGCCCGCCGTGGTGGTGGGTTATGAGTCGAAGGACCAGCGTTACACCCTGGATGTGGATGTTCATGGCCGTTTGTTCAAGGCGGAGCTGCCGCTGCAAGAACGGGCCGAGGAACGCGCGGCGGCGTTGATGCAGCGTCCGGTGCGGCTGCGCGGCGTGCTGGGGACCATCTTCAACCGCCAGCGCCAGATGACCGACCGGCATTTCTTCGTGCCCTCGTTCGATGCGCTTGTGCCCACGCTGCCGCCGGCAAACAGTGACAGCGCGCCCTTGATCACCGTGGCGCAACTGTTGACCGGCAGCCTTGGACCGCAGACGCCGGTGCGCTTGAAAGGCGTCGTAACCCAAACTGACGCGCGAGGCTTTTATCTGCGGGACGAGAGCGGGAGCACGCTGGTTCATGCCGCGCGGTCGGGGCGTTATGCGCCGGGCCTGGTGGTCGAGGTTGAGGGCGTGGGCGACGTGGCCCCGTTCCGTCCGGTGTTGCGCGCCACGCGGGTGGTCGAGGAGAAGTCGGGCGAAACGCCGGTGCCGGTGTCCTTTGATTTTGAAAAGTCTGACCTGCCGATGATGCACGCCGAACTCGTCACGCTGGAGGCGGATTTACTGGCGCGCCGGGAAGGGCTGGCGGAGAGCATCCTGCAATGCCGGGCCGGGTCGCAGATTTTTGAAGCGTTGTTGCCCGGCGGCAAATCCAAGCTACCTGATCTGGCCGTCGGCGACCGTCTGCGGCTGACGGGCATATGTGAACTGACCACCACGCATGCCTTGCCCCGGATCAGTTGGGTGGACGGCTTCCGGCTGCACCTGCCGGAACGCGGCGGCGTCAAGATCATCTCCCGCGCGCCGTGGTGGACGCCGGAGCGGCTGCTGGTGGCGCTGGGGGCGATGAGCATTGTGGCGGCGCTTGGCTTGTTTGGCACCTGGGCCTTGCGCCGACAAGTCCAGCGCCAGATGGCCATCATCAGTGACACTCTGCAAGCCGAGGCGGTGGGCAAGGAGCGCGACCGCATGGCGCGCGATCTGCACGACACGCTGGAACAACAGCTCTCCGGCGTCGCGCTTCAGCTCGATGGTCTGAATGATGCGATCAAGTCCAACCCGGAGTCGGCAGCCAAATCGCTTTCCATTGCCCGGCGAATGTTGCGTTTCACCCGGCTGGAAGCGCGGCGTTCGGTGTGGGACCTGCGCTCGAAGGTTTTGGAGCAGGACGGTTTGGTGGCCGCGCTCCGGGTCATGGCCGAGACGGCAATCGGCCCGGCCGGCCCCGCCGTGGAAGTGAAGGTGTCCGGGGAGGAACGCGCATTACCCGCCGCCGTGGAATTTCATCTGCTCCGGATTGCGCAGGAAGCCCTGGCCAACGCGATCAAGCACAGTGAAGCTCGCCAGCTTGTGATCGGGCTGGATTACGCGCGGGAAGCCACCCGGCTCACGGTGCAAGATGACGGGCGCGGCTTCGATCCCGAGGCGAAGGGACAAGCGCCCGGGCCGCACTTCGGCCTGCTCGGCATGCGGGAACGCGCCGCCAAAATCAAGGCCCGGCTCAACGTGGTGTCAGCGCCGGGCGCGGGTTGCACCATCAGTGTCGTGTTGCCGGTCGAGGTGCCGGCCCCATCAGCATGAAACAATCGCACATTCGCATCCTGGTTGTGGACGACCATTTCATGGTTCGCATCGGCTGGATTGGCGCGTTCGAGGGCGTGCCGGACATGGTGGTGGCCGGCGAGGCGCGCGACGGCGCGGAGGCGGTGGCCGCGTTTGCCAAAATCAAACCCGACGTGACGCTGATGGACGGCATTTTGCCGGACATGCACGGCGTCGAAGTCACCCGCCGCATCCTGGAGCAATATCCGGCGGCGCGCATCATTCTGGTGTCCATCAACGAAACGGCCGAGGACGTTCATCAGGCGCTGGAGGCGGGAGCCTGCGGCTACATGCCCAAGTCCTGTGAGAAGGATGCCATCGTCCGTGCCATCCGCGCGGTCGCTGCCGGGGAACGCTACCTGCCGCCGCATCTTGCCCGGAAGCTGGCCGAGCGCAACCTGCACGCCACCTTGAGCGGGCGCGAAGTCGAGGTGTTGCGGCTGATCGCCCGCGGCAAGGCCAACAAGGAAATCGCCGACGAACTCGGCTTGAGCATTCCCACGGTCAAGACGCACATCGCCCATATCCTGACCAAGCTTGACGCGCCCGACCGCACGCGCGCGGTGACGGCGGCCATGGAACGCGGGTTGTTGCGGATGTGAGAAAAATGGAATGAAAATGTCTGAAATCATCCGAAGTAAAATCATTGTGGGGCGGACATTCCTGTCCGCCGGTGCGGGCGACTTTCCAGTCGCCCGTTTCTGGTCACACCGGACTGGAAAGTCCGGTGAACCGGCAGGCTGGAAAGCCTGCCCTACGGCTTTGGCGGGTTGCCGGATATTGCGCTGTTTCACCTTGCTCTTGTCGGTGCTCATGAACGCCAGCGCGGCGGAACCCCGCACCATCCCGCTCTGGCCCGAAGGCGTGCCGGATCTCAAAACCAACGCGTCGCCGGAAAAGATCGTGGACGGGCGCATCAGCAACATCCACCAGCCGTCGCTGCTGGTGTTCCGACCAGACGCAACGAATGCCAATGGCACGGCGGTCATTTTTTGTTCCGGCGGCGGCTATGTGCGGATTGCGGTCAACACGAACGGCGACGCCATCACGCGCCGGCTCAATGCCGACGGCGTCACGGTCTTTGCACTCAAATACCGGCTTTCCGACTACGGCCACCCCGCGCCCTTGCAGGATGTGCTCCGGGCAGTCCGAACCGTGCGGTCGCGCGCTGCTGAATTTGGAATTGAAACCAACCGCCTCGGCGTGATGGGCGCTTCGGCGGGTGGTCATCTCGCCGCGTGCGCCGCGACGCTGTGGGATTCGCCGGAAGGCCAGACGGGGGCGGAACTCGACGCGGTCAGCGCGCGGCCGGATTTCGCGGTGTTGATATATCCGGTCATCAGCCTGGCGGAGCCGTTCACGCACAAAGGTTCGCGCGATGCGCTGCTGGGCAGGGAGTCACCGCTGGAATTGCGGGAGAAGCTTTCAGTGGAAAAACACGTCCGCACCAACAGTCCACCGGTGTTCATCGCCGCGACGATGGCGGACCAGACCGTGCCGGTGGAAAATTCGTTGAGCTTCTATCAGGCCTTGCGCAACGCGGGTGTGCCGGCGGAAATGCACGTCTATGCGCAAGGCTCGCACGGCAACAGCCTTGATCCCAAGTATGGCCCCACGGCGGAATGGCTCACGCGCTGCGTGGAATGGCTGCGCTTCAACGGCTGGCTGGCCAAACCCACCGGGCAGCCATGAAGTCTGTTTCCACCCATCCAATCGGTTGCCATCTTAATGGCGCGAGCGGAGCGCGGCGTTCACGCCGCTTCGATTCACCATGCGGCAGCGGGCGGGGGTTTTCCAGCACCGTTCTGTCATGGATGTTAAAGCGGGCTGAAGCCCGCGCCCCGGCTACTGGTCAGACCAGCCGCCATCAGTTTCCGGTGCTGCTAGTGACCCATATTTTCGCCGTGCTCGTGATGGGCACTTCCGCTTCGCCGGGCGGGGAGAGGTTTGACCTCCGGCAGTTCGGTGCAGTCGGCGATGGCCGGGTCAAGGATACTATGGCCATCCAGAAAGCCATTGGTGCGGCGGCTGCGGCGGGCGGCGGCACGGTGGTTTTTCCGCCCGGCACTTATCTCAGCGGTTCAATCCAGCTCAGAAGCCGCGTCACACTCCACCTGGACAAGGGCGCGACGCTGCTGGGCAGCCCGCACCGATCGGACTATCGCAAGTTGAACTTCTATGCGTTGGTCTGGGCCGACAACGCGACGGACATCGGCATCTCTGGTGCGGGCGTCATTGATGGGCAGGGGAAAAAGCTGGCGGTCGGTTACGAACTGCCCGTCACCCAAGGCAAGTGGCCTGATGCCCGGGAAGCCGAACGCCCCGTGATCATCAACTTCCGCAACTGCCGGAACATCACCGTGCGCGACATCACGCTCCGCGAAAGCGCGTGCTGGGTGCAACTTTACCGGGATTGCGATGACGTTCTCATTGAGAACATCAAGGTGCGCACCATGGCGGCCATCACGAATGACGGCCTGGACCTCGACGGCTGCAAGAACGTGGTGGTGCGCGGCTGCGACATTGATTCCGAGGACGACGGCATCTGCCTCAAGTCCACCCGCCGCGCCTGCGAGAACATTCTGATCGAGAACTGCCGCGTGCGCTCCAGTTGCAATGCGCTCAAATTCGGCACGGCCTCGTTCGTGGGTTTCAAGAACATCATCTGCCGCAAACTGGAAATTTATGACACCTACCTCTCGGCCATCGCGCTGGAACTCGTGGATGGCGGCTTGATGGAGAATGTCGTGGTCGCCGACGTGAAGATCACCGACACCAGCAATCCCATTTTCATCCGCCTCGGCCACCGCAACAGCGATGGGCCGGTGGGGACGCTCCGCAATGTGACCCTCAGCAACATCACGGCCGTCATTCCCGACCGGCCGCGCTCCGCGATGAACAAGTTCCCGACCGCCTGGCGGCATCGTTGTCTGACGCTCGTGACGGCTTCGATCACCGGCGTGCCGGGGCATCCCGTGCGCGATGTCACGTTGAAGGACATTTCCATCCTCTATGGCGGCATCGGTGGCCAAGCGCAGACGAATCACCATCGCTGGGACAACCTCGCCGCCGTGCCGGAGCGGGCGGACAGTTACCCGGAGTCCACGATGTTTGGTGTGCTGCCGGCTTGGGGTTTCTATCTGCGCCACGCCGAGGGGATCAGGTTTGAGAACATCACGCTCCAGGTAAAGGCCAAGGATTACCGCCCGGCGCTGGTCGCCGACGACGTGCGAAATCTCCTGCTCGATGGCGTCCGCGTCCCATCCGCCGGCAGCGAGCCGGTCTTGGTGTTCAAGGACGTGACGGGCGCAACGATCACCAACAGCGCGCCCCCGCCCAAGGCCGTTCGCTTTCTCAAAGCCATCGGCAACACAAGCGATATCACAGGACCATGAAACTGCCCGGCAAACGGCAACGACTTAAATTCTCCCAGTTCCTGCGCGGCGGCCTCGCTGGTTTGGTGCTTCTCTCTGCTGGTTCGGTCGTATTGGCTGATGGGCCGGCCAACCGCCCGCTGCGCTACACGCCGGACGGCACGGACTTTGTCATCACCAACGGCGCGGAAGTTTTCAACCGTCCGCTCTACGGTGGGAATGCCGGCTTTCGCGTGGAGGCGGGCGACCGTCCGGAGTTTGCTTTCTTCCTGCCGGGGCGTGGTGGGAACCTCCGTCTCGGTCTGCGCCTGGACCAAACCAACAGCAAAGCGATCTGGTTGCAGGACGCAAAATCCATCGTGGCCCGTTACCGTCCCGGCGCGATGGTCTATGAAATTCGCGATCCATTGATCGGTGATGGCTCGTGGACGGTGACCGCCATTCCACTCGCGGGCACGGAGGGTTTGGTGGTGCGCGTGGAGACCAGTGCGAACAATGGTCCAGTCAAATTGCTCTGGGCGTTCGGCGGCGCGAATGAGGAACGTGGTCGGCGCAACGGCGATCTGGGCGGCGAACGCGTCCCGCTGGCGCAATTCTTCGCGCTCAAGCCGGACGACTGCCGGAGCAATGTCTTCAGGCTGCGGCCCGATGGGTTCACGTTGCCGCTGAAAGCCGGCACGGTCATGGGCATCACCTCGGGCGGCGACGCGCCTGCCGTGGCGGATGCCGGGCAATGGGCTTCGCCCGGCGAGCTGCGGGCTTCGGTGGGGCGGGCCACGGCCACGCCGGTGCTGTATGGTGAAATGGCGCTCACGCCCAACACTCCGGCATTGCTCGCCTTTCATCTCGTGCGTCCGGGCCAGCTCCCGACGCTCAGGCGAACGGGACTCACTGAAGTTTTTTCGGCGGCGGAAAAACGACGGCAGGAACTGGGCGAACGCATTGGCGTGGACACGCCTGATGACTACATCAACGCCGCCGCTGCCGCTGTCAGCGTGGCAGCGGATGCCGTGTGGGACGAGTCGCAGGGCGCGTTCATGCACGGGGCGAATTCCTGGCGCGTGAAACTGCTCGGCTGGCGCGCGGCATACGCGGGCGACGCGCTGGGCTGGCACGACCGCACGCGTCGGCACTTCGCCGGTTTCGCCGCGCGGCAGAATACCAATGCGATTCCCGACCGGCTGCCGCCTGCCGACGAGAAATATAATCTGGCCCGTAACGAAACCGCGCTCATCAGCAATGGGGATCTGTCCTACACCGACCCGCATCACTACGACATGAACCTCGTGGCGGTGGACACGTTCTTCCGCCATTTGCTCTGGACTGGTGACTTGGAGTTTGCGGAACAGATGTGGCCGGTGATCGAACGGCATCTGGCTTGGGAACGGCGGCTCTTTCGCCGTCCGTTTGGCCCGGATGGACTTCCGCTCTACGAAGCCTACGCCTGCATCTGGGCGAGCGATGAACTGATTTACCACGGCGGCGGGGCGACGCACGCCACGGCTTACAACTACTGGCACAATCTGATGGCGGCCCGCGTGGCCAAACGGCTCGGCCAGGATGCTTCACTCTACGAACGCGAGGCGGAGTTGATCCGCCAGGCCATGCAGCGCGAGCTTTGGCTGGCGGACCGTGGCTGGTTTGGCGAGTTCAAGGATTACCTCGGCTTGCAGTCCGTTCATCCGAATGCTGCCGCGTGGACGTTTTATCACACGCTCGATTCGCAGGCGGCCACGCCGCTGCAAGCGTGGCAGATGTCGTGCTTCGTGGACACGCAGCTCGCGCACATTCCGCTGACCGGTCGCGGCGTGCCGCCGGGCAACTACCAACTGCCGACCACAAGCTGGATGCCTTACCGCTGGTCGGTGAACAATGTCGCGCTGGCGGAATCGGCGCACACGGCGCTGGGACTGTGGCAGGCGGGGCGCGCGGACAGCGCGTTTCCGCTGCTGAAGGGCGCGTTGCTCGACAGCATGTTCCTCGGCGCATGCCCCGGCAACGCCGGCATGACCACGCCACTGGACGCGTTTTCCGGCGAGCGTTATCGCGACTTTGCGGATGCCGTGGGGATCACGGCGCGGGCACTGGTGGAAGGCCTTTTCGGCCTCGCGCCCGATCAACTCGCGGGCGAACTGCTCATTCGGCCCGGATTCCCGCCGGAATGGAATCACGCCCGCATCCGGCATCCCGGGATCAGCTTTTCGTTCCAACGCGACGGATTGAAAGAATCGTATGCGGTCGAGTCACGGTTGCCCAAGCCCATGCAACTCCACTTGGAGGTCGTCGCCCTGCGCGATGCGGTCGCCAGTGTGCGCGTGAATGGGCTGCCGGCGCGCTGGCGGTCGGTGACGGAATCGGTGGGGTTGCCCCGCATCGAAATCACCGCGCCAGCAGCGGCGCGGCATGAAGTGGTCATCGAGTGGCGCGGCGGAGCACCGGTGATGGTTGCGCCGGAATCAGTCCGTGCGCTGGGGCGGGGGATCAAGGCTGATTTCGGCCCGGCCCGGGTAATTCAAGTGAACGATCCGCAAGGCGCGCTGACAAATCTGACGCTGCGTGGAAATGGTTTCGAGGCAGTGACGGCGGGCACGTTGGGACGCCGGACGGTTTTCGCGCAGGTGGAGCAGGGCGACTTGAACTGGTGGCAGCCGGTGGTGTTTGAATTGCGGCCAGCCTGGGAAATCATCGCCGCGCAAATGCAGGACGCGGCGTCGCTGCGCTTCCGGGTGCGTAACAACACCGCAGGTGATGTGGAAGGTGACGCGGTGATTCATTTCAACGGACGGAAGGTGAAGGCAAAGCTGACCGCGCGGAGCGGCCGCGACTCGGATGAAATTGTTTTGCCCGCCGCCGGCCTGCCGCCCGGTTCGCATCCCGTCAGTGTGACGTTTGCCGACGGCAAGGCCGACGGTCTGGTGGTGAACTGGAAGCTCGATCCACTTCGCGCCACGGTGCGGTGGGAGACGGTGAATCTCGCGCCGTTCTTCAACGACCGCGTCACGCAAATTTTCCGCAACGAATATCGCTCGCCGCGCTCGCCGTTCTGTTCGCTGGCGATTCCCAAGCAGGGCATCGGCGGCTGGTGCTATTACAACACCCAGTTCGAGGTGGACGATGCCGGCTTGCGCGCCATCGCGGCGACCAACAACGGCGTGTTTCCGACGGCGCTGGGCATTCCGTTCCAGACGCCCGGCGACGCGCAGGCGAAGAACATCCTGTTCACCTCGCAATGGGACAATTACCCGCGCGAAGCCACCGTGCCGCTGAATGGCCACGCATCCCGTGCTGTTTTACTTATGGCGGGTTCGGCAAACGCCATGCAATGCCGGTTCGACAACGGCGAAGTGGTGGCGACCTACACCGACGGCATGAGCGAGCGGCTCGTGTTGCACAGTCCGACCACATGGTGGCCCATCGAGCAGGATTATCACATTGACGAGTTTGCGTTCGCCCGGCCCGAGCCGATTCCGCCGCGCGTGGATTTGAAGACCGGCGCGGTGCGCGTGTTGACGCCAGCGGAATGCAATGGCAAGGGGAGGCTCATTCCCGGCGGCGCGGCCACGGTGTTGGATTTACCGTTGAATCCCGCGAAAGAACTGAAATCACTCACGCTGCGCACCTTCAGCAACGAACTGATCATCGGCCTGATGGCGGTGACGCTGGCGCGGTGAAATTTGAATCTGACAAGCGACCAATGAACTTCATCAACATGATATTTGCCAAACGATTCGCCCAACCCGCAACTCTGCTGACATTGGCATTCGGCATCGTCTCCGCCACCAGCGCATTGGCCGCTGATGCGGGCACCCGGTTCCATTGGTTCACTTCCGCAAAGGCGGGCATGTTCATCCACTGGGGCCCCTATTCGGTGGCCGGAGGTGAGTGGCAGGGCCAGCGGGGCAGCCGCGACGCCCATTTGCAGAACGAGTTCCGCATTCCCATGGCCGAATACGCCAAGCTGGTTAAAGAATTCAATCCGGTGAAATTCGATGCCGATGCCTGGGTGAAACTGGCCAAGGACGCCGGCCTTGGCTACCTCGTCTATGTTTCCAAACATCACGACGGCTTCGCCATGTTCGACTCGCCATCCAACCCATACAACATGGTGGCCGCCACGCCGTTTGGGCGGGATCCGCTGAAGGAACTCGCGGCGGCCTGCCAGGCGCACGGCTTGGTGCTCTGTGTTTACTATTCGCTGGGACGCGACTGGAGCGTGCCCGGTGTGCCGCGTGGCGGCAAACGCTGCAACGATTGGGATTTCCCCAAGCCACCCGCGGACGCGCAGAAAAGTTATATCCAGAACAAGGTGAAACCGCAGCTCCGCGAGTTGCTCACCCAATACGGCCCCATCGGCGCGGTTTGGTTCGACACGCCGGATCAAATAACCAAGGAGCACAGCGAGGAAATCCGCGACTACATCCGCAGCCTGCAACCAGATTGCTTGATCAACGCCCGCATCGGCAACGGTCTTGGCGATTACGATATTCACGAACAGAAGATTCCCGCCGCCGCCATCCACCGGCCCTGGGAAGCCTGCCTGACCATCAACCGGCGCTGGGGATACGACCGCAACGATGACCAGTGGAAATCACCGGAGATGCTTATCCGCTGTCTGGTGGATGTCGCCAGCAAGGGCGGGAATTTCCTGATCAACATCGGCCCGACCGGCGAGGGCGTGGTGCCGACACCATCGGTCGAGCGGCTGCACGCGCTCGGCGAGTGGATGCGCGTGAACGGAGAAGCCATACGCGGAACGACCGCCTCCCGGATTACCAGCGGCGGAAAACAAGGCATCGTCTTTCAGGACATCAACCCGGACGGCAGTGAGAAGAATCTCGAAGCCGGCGGCGCGGCCCAATCCCACGATGTGTCGCTGCCACGAGGCTGGCGGTCCACCAGCAAACCCGGCTGTATTTATCTCCACCTCTTTGACCGTCCGGCCAACGGATTGATCCGCCTGAATGGGATCGCGGAAAAGGTGAAAAAAGTCACACTGCTTGCTGACCCACAACGCCGGCCCCTCGACTTCCAACATGCCAATGGTGTTTTCGCGGTAACGCTGCCGGAAGGTGTCTGGGACAATCACACCACCGTTCTGAAACTGGAAACCATCGAGGCACCTTGAAGCGCGCAACCCACCCGTCTCGTCTGATGAAATACACCGAATATAATTGGGCCGGCGGGCGACGGGGTCGGGAGTCAGCCAGAAGGATGATGCAGGGCTGGCTGACAGCGGCCAGGATTGATGCGATTCTCACGGCCTGAATCTCCCAATATCTCATCCTGCCAAAGTTGGACGTCGCATCGTGGGCATTTCTTTGTCCGCCATCAACACCGCGAGCGACCCCGACGTGCCGGCGCAGCGGTTGACGTTCAGCCTGGTGAACCCGCCGTCCGGCGCGACGGTGAACGCGACGAACGGAATTTTCTCCTGGCGGCCCACGGCGGCGAGCGCGGGTTTGGCGCAGCCCACGGTGCGGGTGACCGACAACGGCACGCCGAGCTTGAGCGCGACGCAGGTTCCCCAGGTGCTCGCGAATCCGGTGGCGAAGCCTGCGTTGACCGGGGCGCAATTCACGAATGGCGGCTTTCAGTTCAGCGCGGGTGGCGATGTTGGGCCGGACTACACCGTGCGGTTTTCGACGAATCTTGCGGACAGGAACACGCTTTTCACAATGAACCCGCCCGCCGTGCCGTTCAGTTGGATGGACGCGGGCGCTACGAATTTTCCGATGCGATTGTATCGCGTGCTGCTTGGGCCGTGAGGCACCTGCCGAATCCGGGCAATTGAGGAACGGTTGAATCGGATGCGGTGCGCGGCGTTTATGCCGCTTCACCTTCCGCCCGCCCGGTCATTCACGAAAACCAAACCGTGATCCGCGGTGAAGCGGCATAAATGCCGCGTTCCGGTCACTCAATTCGCGAGCCTCATTGGTCCGCCACGGCGGGCAATCCGTCCTTCCAGACGATCCGCACTTTGGAGAGATACCAAGTCTTTCCCCTGTCGTTGTTGCCTTGGTAGAACAGGTGGAATGAGCCGTCGGCGTCTTTGAAGATGCCGGGGTGGCCGGACTCGCTGGAGTTCCATGAACCGGGCGGACCATTCGGCACGAGCGGCTGGTTGGAGATGCGCGTCCAGTGGATGCCGTTGGTGGATACCGCGACGCCGATTTGCTGCGGGGCGTTGTTGTAGCCGCCGGCGTAGAACATCCAAAGCTTGCCTTCATGCGACGTCACCGAAGCCGCCTCGATGCAGTCGCGCTCCCACGGCAGCTCCGGCTTCAGAATGGGGCCGTCCACAAGTTGCGTCCATTGCTTGCGACCATAGTCCGATTTGAGCGGCGCGGAGGCCACGCCGAGCATCTGGGTTTTCATCTGCGGATCGCGCGTGGCGAAATAGAGGAACAACTGTTCGCCGATCGGAAAGACCTCGGCGTCAATCGCCCGGCCCGCCGTCCAGTTGCCGGTGGGGGCAAAGATGGGGTTCTCGGGGTTGCGGACGAAGTCCAGCCCGTTTGTGGACCACGCGTGGCAGATGGCATCCTTCCGGCCATTGCCGTAAGTCTGGTAGAACAGATGCACTTTGCCGTCGTGAACCCAGGCGGCGGGGGCGGCGAGCCCTTTTTTGTCGCACTCTTGAGCCGGGCTGATTGCGCCCGTTTTTTTCCAATCCGTCAGGTTTTGACTTTCTGCAATGCCGACGCTCCAGCCTTGCATGCCCGCCGCACCCGGCAGGGAGTAATACATCAGGTAACGTCCGCCAAAACGGATCACCGATGGATCTTTGGAAAATGGGCGTCCGGACGAGTCATCCGCCCAGTGCATGGCGGGCTTGGCCGCGACGGCGGTGGTGTTAGTAGTGGTGGCGTTCTGGGCGGGAACGGCAGGCGCGAGGGTTCCGGTGATCAGGCAGGCGATGAGCCAGGGCGATTTCATGCCGTAAGTTTCGCGCCTGCCATTTGCCCGCGCAACGCTGATTTGCCGGTGCGGCCATCATCCTAAAGGATGATGTTGGAAAGGTGGACGGGGAAGCGGCCCGGGGGGATGCTCAGGGCGCAATCCACCGCGACGCACATTATGAAAAGAATGTCCGACTCCCGTCCCGCTGCTTCAAGAGCACCCCAGTCGCACGTCCGGGTGGCGTTCACCTTGATCGAACTCCTGGTCGTCATCGCCATCATCGCGATTCTGGCCGCCATGCTGTTGCCGGCCTTGAGCAAGGCCAAGCAGAAGGCCGTGTCCATCCAGTGCGTGTCCAATCTCAAGCAGGTGGGGCTGGCCATCAACATGTATGCCGGCGACAACAGCGACACCTTGCCCGGGCCTTTGGCGACCGGTCATGCGTCCGGTTATCTTCGGGACATCCAGCCGAACACGGAGATGGCCTGGCATCTGGCAACCTACCTGGGCGGCAAGGCTCCGTCCTCACTGGCCTTTGGCGAGCGTTCCTATCTCCGCGCCATGTTCTGTCCCGGTTACGGCAAGTTCTCCAAGGAGGATCCGAACGCGGCGATGATGCGGGTCAATTACATGGTCACGGTTCCGTATGTGAACGGTCCGGTCAGGGTAACGTGGGCCACGGTGCCGTTCGGTTACCCGCAGACCCCGCCGATCAACCCCAGCCGGCTCTCGATGGTCGGATCACTCGGCCCGGTATCAGAGGTGTTTGCCGTGTCCGACGTGGATGCCCAGCTTTGGCCCGGCAACTGGTCGGCGGTGGCGCCAACCTCCACCCACGGCACCACCCGCAACCGCCTCTACTTCGACTGGCATGTGAAATCCTTCAAGGGAACGAACCTGAACACCATCGTTTCGCAATAACCCGCTTGTCGCCAACAACCAGACTCATCAACTCATGAAACAGACAAACCAGCTCAAAATGTTCAAAACAACCCTCGGGTGCGGTGCCGTCATTTTGCTGGCGGTCGGACAACTGGCCCCACTGAATGCCGCCTCGCTCACCTGGGGGCCGGCGGGAGCCGGCGGCACCGGCACCTGGGACGCCAATACCACCACCAACTGGTTTGATGGTGGTATGGATGTCGTCTGGCCGGCCGCGCCGGGCAGCGGCAATGACGACGCCGTCTTTGACGCGACGGCCGGGACGGTCACCATCGCGCCCGGCGGCGTGATTGCCAATGACCTGACCTTCAACGTGGGTGGCTATCTGATTCAGGGTGACGCGCTGACGCTGGATGCCGCCCTCACCAAACCCATCCTGCTGACGGCACCGGCCACCACCACCACCATCAGCGCGGTCATCGCGGGCACGAACGGGTTCAACAAGTATGACACGGGCACGTTGATCCTCACCGGCAGCAATACTTTCTACGGCAATGTGCAACTTGGTATTCCTGATTTTGGCGGGCCCGCTTCCGGCGTGCTCCGGATCACCCAGGCCGCCGCGCTGGGCGTGCGCGGCAATGTCGTTCAACCAGATGGCAGCACCAATCAACTGATCGTCATCCGGGCGGATGGCACCCGCCTCGAACTCGATGGCTCCGGCGGCGACATCACCATTCCCGATCATGTCACCTTTGTGACCAGCGGTCCCAATGGCGTGGTGCGCAACGTGGCCGGCAGCAACACCATCAGCGGCGAAATGGTGCTCACCACAGGGGTGGGTGATTCCGGCTACATCAGCGACGGCGGGTCGCTCACACTGGCCGGCCCGATTCACGTCGGTTCCAGCGCGCGCAATTTGATTCTTATGGGCACCAACAGCGCCGTGAACACCGTCAGTGGGGTGATTTCAAACGCCGCCAATGGCGCTCTCACTGGAGTGGTGAAAAAATCCGCCAATTCTTGGAATATCTGGCAATTGAGCGGAAGCAACACCTACGGTGGCCAGACCATTTTGGGCGTGAATACGGGAGCTGCTCCGTATGTGACCAACGGCATCCTTCGGCTTGCCAACAGCAGCGCCATTGGAACCAGCAACTTGGTGGTTAATGGCGGCTACGAGGCCGGGCGCGTGGAATTGACCGGCGATATCACGATCACAAATGCCATCAGTCTCTACGGACGGCAAGGGGTGGGCTATCCTGCCATCAGCAGCTACTCCGGCAGCAACACATTGACGGGCGACATCAGTGTGACGGCAAACGGAGCCACCTTATCCTTCGAATCTCAAGCGGGTTTGCTGACGATTTCCGGCAACCCGATGACCGGCGCGGCGGGCCGGTCGCTGACACTGCTAGGTGCCGGGAACGGAATTTTTGCCAAGCCAGTGACGACGAATGTCGCGAGTGAAATCCGCAAGTTCGGCAATGGCACCTGGACCCTGACTGCCTCAAACAATTTTACCAACACGACGATCACCGCCAGTGGCGGACGCTTCGTTGCGGCGCATCCCCACGCCTTCGGTCCCGCCGGCAAGGCCATGAGCTTTGCCGCCAGCAGCACGTTTGAACTCGCCACGGACACGCCGGTGAACGCCTGGCAGCTCTGGACCTCGAGCGGCAGCCTCGCCACTCCGAATGTGGCGAACCTCGTCGGCAATCGCGCCACGGATGGTGCGGCCCTCACTCAGGCCTTCAGCAGCATGGCCTTGGGCAGTCATTCGCGGGTCAACTTCACCAAGGGCAACAAGGTCACTGCGGGCAACCCCGTGTTCAACTTCACCGCCGCCACCCTGAGCGGAGGCGTGGGGGGCAACATTGCGCTGAATCCCACGACCGCGCAGGTCAACATCGCCGGGGCGGTCACCGCCTCCGGCGCGGCCAATCCCAAGACGCTTTTCCTGGAAGGCGATAACACCGTCGCGGGACACACTCTGGGGGGAGCGATCACTGACGGCACGGCGACGCCGCTTTCGCTGGTCAAGAGCGGCGCCAGCACCTGGACTTTGGGCGGGGCCAGCAGTTACACCGGTGCCACCACCATCAGCAATGGGATCTTGCGGGTGACCGGTGCCATTACCAACTCCGCAGTCACGGTGGCCGGCGGCAGGTTGAGTGGCACGGGCCACCTTGGTGGTGCGGTCGCCGTAACCGGCGGCACGCTCGAACCCGGCATTTCCACCAACTTGAACGAAGTCCTCACCATCAACAACGACCTCACGCTCGCCGGCACCGCGCTGGTGCAAATCGGCAAGTCCGGCCTCACGCCGGTGAACGACAGCGTGGCCGGCGTGACGAACATCACCTACGGCGGCACGCTCATCGTGACCAACGCCACGGGCGCAACAATCGCTGGTGGCGACGCATTTGTGTTGTTCACTGCGTCGGGCACCAAGAGCGGCAACTTTACCAACATTGTGGTTCAGCCGCCGGTTTCCGGGCTGACGAACACCTTTGATCCGGCCACCGGCACGCTGACGTTCACCAGCACCGTGGTGCCGCAGCCCACGCTGAATTACACCAACACGGGCGGCAGCCTCAGCTTCTCCTGGACCGGCAGCTTCAAACTCCAGTCGCAGACGAACGCTTTGAACACCGGTCTCGGCACCAATTGGTCGGATTATCCCGGCGGCGGCACGAGTCCGGTGAGCGTGCCGGTGAGCACCGCAAATCCGAGCGTCTTTTTCCGGCTGTCACAATAGGAGAACATGAGTTTGGGTGGTATGGGTGGTTGGTGGCAGGAACCGCAGGGGTGCGGTTCCTGCCTTCGTTTGGAGACTTTGATTGAATGAATAGAATCCTTCGTATGCGAATGTTCGCCTGCCTGGTCCAACTGGTTTTGCTATGTGTGGCGGCCAACGCCAGCGCAACCACCAGCGAGCTCTGGGGGCAGAACGGTGAACTCTGGTGCCCCTCGAGTCGTTTGCCGGATTTCTCCTTCGCCGGTTACCAGTCCGGTGAGGCTGCCATTCCTGCGCCTGCCGTCGTCACCAACGTGATGAACTTTGGCGCGGTGGGGAATGGCATTGCCGACGACACGGCGGCCTTTGTGGCGGCGATTGAGGCGGTGGATTCCGGCGCAATCCTGATTCCCGCCGGGCGCTACAAGATCACGGACGTGCTTTACATCCGGAAGAGCAACGTCGTCCTGCGCGGCGCTGGCACCGGCTCAACGACGCTGGTTTTTACCAATCACCTCACGGCATTGCTTGGCCCGCCGCCGGGAACCGATGGCTTGGAAAGCTGGTCATGGGGCGGGGGATTGATCTGGGTTGAAGGCACGGAAACCAATACGACGCTCGCCAATGTCACGGCCAACGCGAAGCGTGGCACGAGCGTGCTGACGGTTTCCACGACGAATGGTTTGTCCGTCGGCATGATGATTCGCCTCGCGATGACCGATCCCGACGGTTCGCTCGGACGGCACATTCACGCGGATCAGCTCTCCGCCAATCCCGCGCTCGTCGGGCGGCAGTTGGTGCGTTTCCCGTCAAAGATTGCCGCTATCGCAGGCAATCAAATCACGCTGGAGCGACCGCTGCGATTGGACGTGCGCACGGCGTGGCAGCCCAAGATTCAATCGGTCACCGGCCAGCTCAATGAAGTCGGGCTGGAAAATTTCACCATCGAATTTCCCACCAAGCAGTATCCCGGGCATTTCAACGAAGTTGGATTCAACGGCATCTGGATGGATGGCGCGTGGAACTCTTGGATTCGCAACGTGACCATCACGAACTCCGAGAACGGTTTCCTGATCGAGCGCTCGGCCTTCTGCACGCTGGAGCAGGTGGCGCTCACGGCGGGCGTGGGCAATCGCCTCAACATCTCCGGCACTTACTACACCGGCCACCACGGCATCCAGTTCCGTCGCTCGGACGATTGCCTTGTGCGAAATTTCACCGTTGCCACGCGCCATTACCATGACCTCACCGTGGAGGACGCGACGGGTTGCGTGTGCATGAAAGGCTCCGGCGTGGACCTGAACTTCGATCACCACACCTATCTTCCTTACGAAAATCTTTTCACCGAAATCAACGCCGGTGCCGGCACAAGGCACTGGTCGAGCAGCGGCAGCGCCGTGCCGGCCGCCGGTGCGCGTGAAACATTTTGGAATATCACCTCGACCAGCCCCGTCACCAATCTGCCCAGCGGGTTGCCACGCGGACACTGGCCGCAGCAGAACGTCATCGGCATGACCACCACGCTCGCTACTTCCAAAGATCCGGTGAATGCTTGGGTGGAAGCCATCACGCCGACCAGTCTGCTTCCCACGAATCTCTACGAGGCCCAGCTCGCGCGGCGTCTGGCTCCGCCAGCCGTCACGCCGTTGACGTTGCAATGGGACGGCGCGGGCATCGGCACGGCGGGCGCGCAGGGTGGTGCCGGCATTTGGAATTCCGGCGTGACCAGCAACTGGTGGGACGGCGCCACGAATGTTGTCTGGCCCGCGCCGGGCGGCACGGATGACAACGCCATCTTCGGCGGCACGGCGGGCAACGTGACGAATGATGCAGCAGGCATCGTGGTGAACGACGTCACCATCAACACGGCGGGCTACATCCTCTGGGGCGGCCCGCTGATTTTGAACGGCAGCAATGCGACGTTCTCCGTCAACGGCGGCGGCATGAGCCAGTCGGAGGCCGTGCTTGCGGGCGCGTGCGGACTGACCAAGACCGGCGCCTCGACGCTGCAACTGCGCGCGGCCAACCGCTATCAAGGCGACACGCGCGTGCAGCAGGGCATCCTGTTGATCGGTGCGGCGAACAACCGTCTGCCGACTGGCACGCGGCTGATTCTCGGTGAAGGCACCAACAGCGGCACGTTCCAGATGAACTCCCGGAGCCAGGAGGTCGGGGGATTGATGACCAGCGGCACCAGCACCAACAACCGCGTCATCAACAGCAACCCCGCCACCAGCACCTTCACGGTGAATGTCGCCAATGATGCGGACACCAATGTCTTCAACGGCCAGCTCGGCGGCTCCGGCGCTAACGACAACAATTACCACTTTGTTAAATCCGGCCTCGGAACCCTCGTGCTCGCCGGCGACTCCACCTACACCGGCAGCACCACCATCAGCAACGGCACCTTGCAGATCGGCGATGACGGCGCGACCGGCACGCTGAGTCCCGCCAACATCACGAACCACGGCACGCTCCGCTTCGACCGCACCGGCACGGTGACCGTCTCCAATGTCATCACGGGCACCGGTGGCCTGCGCGTGGACTGCCCCTACACGCTCGGCACGATTGCCTTGCACGGGGCCAACACCTTTACGGGGGGCGTCCAGATTACGGCGGGCATATTGAGCATCACCAACGGTGCGGCCCTGGGCACGGGCGACAAGTCCGTCAGCCTGACCACCGGATGGGGCACGCTGCGGCTGGAAGGTGGCGGCATTGTCATCCCGGCGTCAGTCAGTTTCAACACCAGCGGCGAACCCGCGCCCGGACGCCTCCACAACGTCGGCGGCAGCAACCTGATCGCCGGGCCGCTGAACCTGACCTTGGGCGCCGGCAACACCCTCATCACCAGCGACGGCGGATCACTAACGCTGGCGGGCAACGTCACGGCTCCGCTCGCGGGCCGCACCTTGAAACTCGGCGGCACCTCGACCGGCCCCAACCAGGTCGGCGGGGCCATTGTTCAGACCAACGGATGGACGATCACTGTGGAGAAGCAGGGCGCAGGCACCTGGACGCTGGCCGGCTCCAACGCGCACAGCGGTTCGACTATTCTGGGTGTCAACCTGAGTTCGTCACCCTACGTGAGCGACGGCATCTTGCGGCTTGCCAATAGTTCTGCTGCGGGTGTCGGCACGTTGGTGGTGAACGGCGGTTATCAGGCCGGGCGGATTGAACTGACCGGGAACATCATGGTCACCAATGCGATCTCGTTCTACGGAAGGCAGGGTTTCACCTATCCCGCCATCAGCAGTGTCGCCGGGAGCAACACCCTCTCCGGTGACATCAACGTCATCGCCAATGGGGCCAGCCTGAATTTCGAATCGCAGGCGGGGTTGCTGACCATTGCCGGCAACGCGTTGACCGGCGCGTCGGGTCGCACCCTCACTTTGCTGGGGGCTGGCGACGGTGTTTTCGCCAAACCGCTCCCGTCCGCCGTGATCACCGACGTGCGCAAATACGGCAACGGCACCTGGACCCTTTCTGGCAGCAACACCTACACCGGCACCACCACGGTCAACGCCGGGACGTTGCGCGTGGCGGGTTCACTGGCGAACACCGCCGTCACCGTCAGCGCCGGAAAACTGTCGGGCACCGGCGTCATCAACGGCCCCGTCGTCATCAACGCCGCCACCCTCGAACCGGGTGTCTCCGCGGATCTGGGCGAAACGCTCACCATCAACAACCACCTGACGATGGCAGGAACCGCGCTCATGCAAATCGGCAAGTCCGGTGCGACCCCGGTCGGCGACCGCGTGGTCGGCGTGACGAACATCACCTACGGCGGCATGTTGATTGTGACCAACGCCACCGGCGCGACATTTGCGGCGGGCGATGCGTTTGTGCTCTTCAGCGCCTCGGGCACGAAGACGGGCAACTTTACAAACCTGTTGGTGGCCCCGCCGGCGTCCGGACTGGTCGCCGCTTTCAATCCGACGAACGGCACGTTGACCTTTGCCAGTTCCGTTGTGCCTGCGCCGACGTTAAACTACACCAACACCGGCGGCGGCAATTTGCAGTTCTCCTGGACCGGCAGCTTCAAGCTCCAGTCGCAGACCAATGCGCTGAACACCGGCCTCGGCACCAACTGGTTTGACTATCCCGGCGGCGGCATCAGCCCGGTCAACGTGACCAATGGCGTGGCCCCTGGCTGCGTCTTCTTCCGCCTGTCCACACCGTAATCAGACTCCCGCCGGAGCGCCGGTCTGCGACCGGCTTTGGGCGTGCATGGTTTCATGAAATGCAGGGGGAGCGGACAGCAGGGCCGCCATGAAACCGTGAGCGAGCGGGTGGTTCCTTGGCCGCCATCATCCGAAAGGATGATGGCGGGACGGTTGCGGCAATCCGGACCAGGCGCACACTGGAAGAACGATTCCCTCGGCCATCGCGAAATCACGCCGGGCCGTTGGTTTTCCCAACCGCAAACAACCCTGTAACAACTGCGACCGCCATGAAGACCCTCGCGATGAACCTCGTAGCAGCGGACGTGAGTCCGCTCCATCCAAACACCCAAGCCAGCCAAACCGGCCTGCGTTGGATGCCGTTCGTGACCTCCACGCGCGGACGGCTTTCGCGGATGCTTTCCGCCTCGGGCTTGGGCGCAGTCTCACTGGCCATCCTGTTCGCGCTGGGCCTCACGCTGGCGAACAATGCCTTGGCCGCCAGCGCCACTTGGACGGGCCTGGGCGCGGATTCCGCCTGGACGACCACCGGCAACTGGAGCACCTCGCCTGTGCCGGGTGCGGGCGACACGGCCACGTTCAACGGCGCGGGTAACAGCAAGACCGCCATCACCACGGCACCGGCCAGCCTCTACTCCTACCTGTTCGATTCCGCGAGTTGCGCCGCTTACACGATTAGCGGGGCCACCACAACTTGGGCGGTGCCGGATGGCGGGGGCATCTCCATCAATAATTCGGTGACAACGGCTCAGGATTTAAGCGGCATCCAGTTCGTTCGACTGACCAACGGCACGGTGAATTTCATCAATCAAGGCTCGGGACTCTTGAAAATCGGCACCTGCTTCAATGCCAATTCCGTTGCGAACAGCAACATGCGCCTCAACTTTGCGCCAGCCGGCGGCAGCACCATCGAGATTGCGAGCGGGAAGGTCATAGACAATGCTTCCACTGCTGGTCGCACCACCAGCATTCTGGTCAGTGACGCCGGGACCGTGAAGATGACCGGCACCGGCAGTTACAGCGGGCCGGATGCTGATGGAAATGCACTCACCATCCGGCAGGGCACTTTCAGTGTGGCTGCGGTCACGGTTTCCGGTGGCCGGAGCACGTTGGGCGGTTCGGGGCGCATCCAGTTCGGCGAAGCAGCTCAGACGCGCACCGCCACGCTGCAATACACCGCCACGACAGCTCAGTCCACCGACCGTCCCTTTTACATCATTGATAACAACACTGCGCGCTTCGACATCACCGAAGCCACGGGGAACCTGACGCTCGCCACCAACATCACTCAGTCCGCCGCCACACTGGGCGGCGGCCATCTGACCAAAATCGGCGCGGGCACGCTGACGCTCACCGGCACAAATCTCCACACCGGTGACACGCTGGTTTCGGCGGGCACGCTGGTGGTCAGCAACAATTTTGCACTCACGAACAGCGCCTTTGACACTTCGGGCGCCGGCACTTTGTCCCTGCCTGCTGCCGTAACGACGCCGACGTTCGGTGGATTGAAAGGCTCCAGCGCTCTGACGCTGCCCGCCACCGTGACGTCTCTGACGCTGAATCCCGGTTCGGGCAAGACGCCAGCTTACAGCGGAACCCTGAGCGGCGGCACGTTGCTGGGGTTGGTCAAGACCGGCGCGGGCACGCAAACGCTGGGCGGCAGCAACTCGTTCGGAAACAATGTCACCATCACCGCTGGCACGCTCAAGCTGGCTCATTCCCATGCCCTCGGCACGAACGCCATTGGTCTGCTCATGCAGGGGATCAGCCGCGTGCTGCAACTCTCCGGCGGCATCACCCTCGGGACCAACATCACGCTCCATCTGTCCTCCAACTCCGGCGACGGCGCGGGCGTTGCCAGTGTTGATGGGGATAATGAGATCAAAGGCTTCGTCAATTTCACCACCGGCAATCCGGCGCTGAACTTCTCCAGCGCCGCAGGGGCGTTGACGCTCTCCGGCGGCATCAACCTCTCGACCACCACCCGGACGCTTTACTTCGGCGGCGCATCCGCAGGCAACAACACCGTCAGTGGGCCGATCACGGAAAGCGGCGGTGTGCTGTCCGTCGTCAAGCAAGGCGCCGGCAAATGGATTTTCAGAGGCACGAATACCTACACCGGCAACACGACCATCAACGGCGGCACGCTCGCGTTGAGCGGCAGCGGTTCCATTGCGAACACGCCGGTCATTACCGTGGCGGGTGGAGCGACGTTTGACGTGTCTGGACTGATCTCATCGCCGTTCGCATTGGGTGCAAGCCAGACGCTGATCAACAGCGGTGCCACCACGGCCAGCCTCGCGGGCAACTTTAACACCGGCCTGGGCGCGGTGATCCTCACCAATTCGGCGGGCACGCCTTCTTTGACGGTGAGCGGTGCTTTCACGCTCGCCAGCGGCACGACCTTCACGGTTCACAACGCCGGTGCCCAGTTGGCGCATGGCAGCTACAAGCTCATCGCCAAGACCGGCGGCGGAGCCGTGTCGGGCAGCGTGCCGTCCGTCAGCGTTACCGGCGGCGGCGCGGCGGCCCCGGTGTCGCTGCAAATCGTCGGTGGAGAACTTTACCTGAACGTCAACCATGCGCCCACAGCCAGCGCGGCCACCTGCTACGTTGCCCAGGGCGGTTCGGTCACCATCACCAACAACCCCGGCAAAAAACCCTTCGTTAGTGACGCGGATGCCGACGCGCTGACCTACGCCGTGGTCAGCGGCCCGGCGCACGGCACCGTGGGCGTGATTGACAACGGCTTCACCTACGCCAGCACCGGCAACGCGGCGGGCATCACCGACACCTTCCAATACTCCGTGAGCGACGGCTTTGGCGGCGCGGCGACCAACACGATTACCGTTTACATCGGCAGCGCGGAAGGGGCGAACCTGATCTCGTCCACGGCGAGCGAGGGCCTGGCATATCTCACTTACGCCGGGATTCCCGGGCGGGCTTACGTTTGCGAACGCGCCACCAACTTGACGCCGCCGGCTGCCTGGACGCCGGTCGCCACGAACACGGCCGGGGCGATTGACAGCGCGAATCCGGGCCGGTTTTCCTTCACCAACACCATCGTGCCGCCGACGAGCTTCTTCCGCACGCAGGCGGAATAGACATGCAAAGGCGTGCGCAAAGCGTGATGGCTGGAGCCTGAAATGTGCCTGCTTAACCGGGCCACGCCCGCGACCATTCCTCCGGTCAAAGCGCAGTTATCTGGGCGGGGAGCTTTCGCCGGTGCGGGATGAATGCGGCGGTGTGATCATGGTTGCAAACGGTAGCCGCGCGGGGTGGTTTTGAAGCGCTTGCGAAAGGCGGTGGCAAAATACTGGCTGGAGTTGAAGCCGTTCTCGAAGGCAATTTCAGTGATCGGGCGGTCTGGTTGCGCCCGCATCTGCCTCGCCGCCCGGTCCAGCCGGCATTGGTTCAAATATTCCACGGGGCCGGTATTCACCAGTTCGCGGCAATACTTGCTGAACGCGGTGATGCCCATGCCGCACTGCATGGCCATCTTTCCGAGTGTCCACGGCTCGCAACAACTGGCGCTGGAGGCTCCTGCCAGGTCGCGCAGAAACAGATGCACGGTCCGGCGTCGCGAGGTGAGTTCGGGATTCTGCCGGGCCTGTTGCTGCGAGAGGGCGTCCAGGATTCCGAGCAGCAGCTGGTTCAGCAGATTGATCATGCGGGATTCCGTGTGCGGCTGATTCCAGCGCCGGATGCATTCCGCCAGTCCACGAAACGTCGCAACGATCTCGGCGGATGATTTCCAGACCGGGTTTTCATTGTGGCGCAGTTTGCGCGTGAGTTCGGCGCGATCCTGGGGCGTGAGCGCAATCCACGCCGGCCAGCGCCACTCCTGGTTCGGGCGGCGCACGCCCACATCGAGAATCAGCCAGTGCAAACGGCCCGGGCCAATGTTGGGCGCCCCGAGCTTGTGAATCTGCCACGGGCGCGTCACGGTGAAATCACCCGCATGCAGTTCAAACCGCCGCCCGTCCACGGTGAAGTCCAGCGCGCCGGTTTCGAGGAAGGTGATTTCAATCCCTTCGTTCCGGTGGGGATCCAGCCCCCAATCCTGGGGGTGACTGGCATCCCAATAGCCGATGCTGTTCAAGCCGGGCAGGGCGGTGGCTTTCATCTGGCGGCCGGGGTAGTGCCCCTTGCTCAAGGCGTGGAGATCAATCTTGCCGTCCTGCACCGCGCGCAACTGCGGCACGCACCGGTCAATCTCGTAACGTGTGCGCCGGGCGCGGTAAATGGGGGCAAGCTGCGGCTTCACAGATGTTCAATATTCTTCGCCGAAGATTAGTGCAAGACGGCTGGTGGGCAAGGCGGCATGCTGCGTTCAAACCATGAAGACCAAAATATGGCTGCTATCGCTTGCTTGCGGGGTCGGAACTTCGCTCGCCGCCACGAATGCGGCGCCGTCCTGGCCCAAGGCGGATCCCGCCGCCGTGGCGCGCTGGCAGGCCATGCGCTTCGGCATGTTCATTCACTGGGGACCAGTGAGCCTCACGGGCCGGGAAATTGGCTGGTCGCGGGGCGGCAACCAGACGCCCATTGAGGTTTATGACAACCTCTACCAGCAATTCAACCCGACGAACTACAACGCCGATGAATGGGTGAGCGTCGCCAAGGCCGCCGGCATGAAATACATCGTGCTCACCACCAAACACCATGATGGCTTCTGTCTGTGGGACACGAAGCACACCGACTACAACATCATGAACACCCCATTCAAGCGGGACGTGGTCAAAGAACTGGCCGGAGCCTGCAAAAGGCAGGGCATCGCGTTCGGCGCCTATTATTCCACCTGCGACTGGTATCACCCCGATTTTCCGCTGACCAGTCCCGGGGGCAGGGTGCGGCGCGAGAAGTCGGACATTGATTCCTACCAGCGCTTCCTGCTCGCGCAGATTCGTGAACTCATCACCAACTACGGTCCGCTCATCACGATCTGGAACGACGTGCCGCAGGAGTTCAAAGGGCGCGGCGCCGCCACCATCAGGATGGTCCGTGAGCTTCAGCCGGACATACTCATCAACGACCGCACCGGCGACGGCGGCGATTACAGCACCCCCGAGCAGCGTGTCGGCAAATACCAGGACGACCGCCCGTGGGAAACGTGCATGACGCTCTGCCAGCAATGGGCGTGGAAGCCGAACGACGACATGAAGTCGCTTAAACAGTGCCTGCAAACCCTCGTCACCTGCGCGGCGGGCGACGGGAATCTGCTTTTCAACGTCGGCCCCATGCCCGACGGCGTCATCGAGCCCCGCCAGGTTGCACGGCTCAAGGAGATGGGTGACTGGCTGGCAAAGAACGGTGAAAGCATCTACGGAACCCGGGGCGGCCCATGGAAGCCGACCCCGTCCGTGGCCAGCACGCGCAAGGGCAGCACGGTGTATTTGCATCTGCTGCGCGAGGATGATGGCGCGGTGGAATTGCCCGCCCTGTCCCGCAAGGTGACCAGGGCGTCGCTGCTGGGCGGTGGCGCGGTCAAATACGAGCAAAGCGACGGCAAACTTCGGCTTTCCTTTGACAAGGCCGCGATTGACCCGATTGACACCATCATCCGGCTCGAACTGGACGGCTCGGCGATGGATGTGCCCGCAATTTCCGTGGCTTCAGGCATCAAAGCCTCGGCCTCAAATGTCTTTCAAAAGCAGAATGGGCAATACGGACCGCAACAGGCTTTCGACAATGATTCACACACGCGCTGGGCCACGGACAGCGGGACGAAGCAGGCGTGGATTGCCGCCGATCTTGGGAAGCCGCTGACCATCCAGCGCGTCCGCATCGAGGAAGCCCTGGGCGAGCGCGTCCAGAAGTTTGAGTTCCAATATCGCGACGGCCAGGAGTGGAAAACGATTTTCACCGGCCAGAAGATTGGCCATTGGTTTCAAAAGAAGTTCGACCAGCCGGTGACAGCGCAGGAGTTCCGCCTCAACATTCTCGACGCCACCGACGGGCCGACCCTCAACGACATCGAACTCATCGAGAAATGAGCATCGCATGAACGCACCCATGGGCGGTCTGGACTGGGGCATCATCGTCACCTACTTGGTGGCGGTCGTGGGGCTTGGTGTGGCGGCGGCTTTTTTGCGGCGACGCGGGGAGCGCGGCGGCGAGGGCGGACACTACTTCCTGGCGGGCAACACGCTCAAGTGGCCGGTCATCGGGCTTGCGATGTTCGCGGCGAACATTTCCACCGTCCACCTCGTCAGTCTGGCCGAGGCGGCCTACAAATATGGCCTCGTGTTCGGCAACTTCGAGTGGATGGCCGGCTTCACGCTGATCCTGCTCTCGCTGTTCTTCGCGCCGCTTTACCTGCGCTCGAAGGTGGCGACGCTGCCGGATTTTTTGGAACGCCGCTTCAACCGCGGCTGCCGCGATGTGCTCTCGGTGGTGTCATTGTTTTCCGCCATCGTGATCCACATGGGCGTCGCGCTCTACACGGCGGCGTGGGTGCTGCGCGGGATTCTCGGCCTTGCGCCCGGCGCGACGATCATGGGCATTGATGCGCTGATGCTGTTCATCATCGTGCTCGGCGTGTTGACGGGACTTTACACGATGCTGGGCGGTCTGCTCGCGGTCGTGTGGACGGAGAGTGTCCAAACGGTGCTGCTGCTCGTCGGGGCGGTCGTCATCACCGTCGTTGGCTATCTGAAGATTGGGGGCTGGACGGAATTGGCGAACACGCTGGCGACGAACCCGCATCCGCTCGCCGGCGTGGAAGGGAGCGGCGTCACTTGGGGCACGGGCAACTTCCTCAGCATGGCGCGCACGCCGGGCGATCCGTCGGGCCTTGCATGGTATTCCATCCTGCTGGGTTACCCGGTGCTCGGCATCTGGTATTGGTGTTGCGACCAGACCATCGTGCAGCGCGTGCTGGCGGCGAAGGACGAGAAGCACGCGCGCCTCGGCCCGCTGTTTTGCGCGTTCCTGAAAATCTGGCCGGTGTTCTTCTTCGTGCTGCCCGGCGTGATCTGCGTTGCGCTGGTGCAGAAGGGTGCGTTTGGCGGCGCAGCGCCGCCAACGGCCGCCGACACCTACACGTTCCTCATCACGCACCTGCTGCCCGTCGGGTTGAAGGGCCTGGTCGCCGCCGCCATGCTGGCCGCCGCGATGCAGACCTGTTCCGCGGCGCTCAATTCCACGGCAACCCTTGTGGCCTACGACATCTTCAAGCGGCACAAGCCGGAGATCAAAGACCATTCGCTCGTGCTCATCGGCAAGTGGACCACGGTCATCGGCACGATTCTCGCCATTGTGGCCTCGCCGCTGTTCGGCCACTACACGACGATTTTTGAAGGCATCAACAAACTCATCAGCTACGTCGCGCCACCGATCACGGCGGTTTTCCTGCTCGGCGTGTTTTGGAAAAGGGCGTCCGCCAAATCCGCCTACATCACGCTCGTCGCGGGCATGGGATTGGGCGCGGTGACGTTCGGCCTCGATTTCTTCAAGGCCGGCATCGTGGGCGCCGGCGCGACGAAGGCGAGCATCGCCGCGTCGCCGCTGTTGCATTTCATCTACAACATCGCGCTGAAGGATTTCATGCTGGTGGCGTTCGGCCTGCTCGTGGTCTGCCTCGTCGTCATGGTCGTGACATCGTTCCTGTTCCCCGCGCCGCTGAAGGAGGAGGCCCGGATCCTCGTCTGGGAAAACTGGACCGAGCCATTGCGCGCCCAATGCGGCTCGGGGTTGTCCGATTACCGCGTCATGTCGGCGGTAATCTTTCTCATCTTCACCGTCCTCTATTTCTTGTTCCGGTAAATGCTTGGGGCTCGCATGCAATTTTTTCCACCCTCGCTCAAATTCTTCGCCATCGTCGTTCTGTCCTTGATTGTGCGCATGGTGCCGGAGACTCAAGCTGCGGATTCGGCACACACGAACGCGGGCGACGACGACAACCATCGCGCTTTTCAACCGTCTTGGAGCTCTTTGACCAACTATCAATGTCCCGATTGGTTTCGGGATGCCAAGTTCGGCATCTGGTCGCACTGGGGACCGCAGTCCGTCCCTGAAGGGGGCGATTGGTATGCGCGCAACATGTATGTTCAGGGACATGCCGCCTATCAGTTGCACCTCGCCAAGTTCGGGCATCCGAGCCGGGTCGGCTACAAGGACGTGATAGCGCAGTGGAAGGCCGAGAGGTTTGACGCGGCCCTGGCGGACAGGTTGATGCGGCTCTACAAGGAGGCCGGGGCGAGATACTTCGTTTCCATGGGCGTGCATCATGACAATTTCGATCTTTGGAACTCGAAGTTCCACAAGTGGAATTCGGTCAACATGGGGCCGCGCAAAGACATTGTCGGAATCTGGGCCGAGGCCGCGCGGAAGCACGGGTTGCGCTTCGGCGTCAGCGAACATCTGGAACGTTCCTACAGTTGGTTCAACACGAACAAGCGATCCGACACGAACGGGCCGCTGGCGGGTGTTCCTTACGACGGCAACGATCCCAAGCATGCCGATTTCTACTTCCCGCCGCACGACGACGAGAGCATGACCTATCCAGTCAACCCGCCCGAATGGTGGATGCACCAATGGCGTGACCGCATCAACGATCTCGTAGGCAGCTATCACCCGGACTTGCTTTATACCGACGGCGGCATTCCTTTCGGCGAAGTGGGCCGCAGTGTGGTGGCCAATTTTTACAACGCAAGCATCCAGCGGAACGGGGGCAAACTTGAAGCCGTCTATACGTTGAAGCAGATGCAATGGGGCAGGAAAGGCGACCATGGCGACTACGTGGAAGGCGTCGGTGTGCGCGACATGGAGCGCGGGTTCTTGGGAAAAATCGAGCCGCGCCCTTGGCAGACCGACACCTCTATCGGCGATTGGTTTTACAATCCAAAATGGGGTTATCGTCCCGCGAAGTGGGTGGTTCACATGCTGGTGGACATCGTGAGCAAGAACGGAAACTTGCTGCTCAACGTCGTGCAGCGACCGGATGGCGCTCTTGATCCGCAGGCGGAGGAACTGCTGAAAGATTTGGCCGCTTGGATGCGTGTAAATGGTGAGGCGATTCACGGCACGAGGCCCTGGCGCGTTTTTGGCGAAAGTGAAAAGGTTGCGGAGGCAGGCCATTTCAAAGAGGACGTGAATTACTCGGCCAAGGACATCCGTTTCACCACCAAAGGCGAAACCCTTTACGCCATCGCGCTCGGCGTGCCGCAAGGCGAGGTAAAAATCGCTTCGCTCGCTTCCGTTGCTGGAAAGATTGACTCCATCATGCTGCTGGGCACCGAAGCCAGACTGGCTTGGAAGCAGGACGGAGCGGCGTTGACCATTCAACCCGTCGCCCAGTGGCCGTGCCAGCACGCCGTGGTCTTCAAAATCAGATTCAACGAGTGAACCGGCCGGTTGCACCCAATTACACCATGAAACGAATCCTTGTCCGCCTCTTTCACCTGCTCGTGGCGGTTCTGTTTGCCGGTTGCGTGGCGCAAAAGCCGCCGCAACGCTACGCTTGGGTCACCGGGCTGAAACCGGAGAAGGCCGATTACTATCGCCAGCTTCACGCGCAGCCGTGGCCGGCGGTCAACCAGACGATCAAGGCCTGCAACATCCAGAATTTCTCCATCCACGAGCGCGAGATTGATGGCAAGCTCTATCTCTTTGCCTATCTGGAATACACGGGGAGGGATTTTGACGCCGACATGAAGAAGATGGCCGCAGATCCGGAGACGCAGCGTTGGTGGAAGGAGACCGATCCCTGCCAGTCGCCGCTGCCGGATGCCGCCGCGAAGGGCAAAATCTGGAGCGAGACCAAGGAAGTTTATTTTCTGAAATGAATTCGCTCGTGCTGCAACAGCCAGGTGCGCTGGGGTGGACGGAAGTTCCCGCGCCTGTGCCGTCGCCCGGTGAAGCACTCGTGCGCGTGCGCCGCTGCGGGGTGTGCGGCACAGACATGCACGCGTTCGCGGGCAAGCAGCCGCTCTTCAGTTATCCGCGTCGGCTCGGTCATGAACTGTGCGTGGAAATTGTTTCCGCGCCTGCCGACAGCGGTTTGTCCGCCGGTGAACTCTGCGCGGTCGAGGCGTATTATTTTTGCGGCGGATGTCCGGCCTGCCGCGTCGGCAAAACCAATTGCTGCAAAAATCTCAAGGTGCTCGGCGTTCACATTGACGGTGGTCACGCGCCCCTGATGACTGTGCCGGCGGACAAATTGCATCGCGCCGCCAAACTGTTGCCGGAGCAGATTGCGCTCGTCGAACCGCTCGTCATTGGCGCGCATGGCGTGGAACGCGCCGCGCCGAAAATGGGAGAGCCGACCGTCATCATCGGCCTCGGTCCGATCGGGCTCGCCGCCGCGATTTTTGCCCAGGCGGCAGGCGCGAATTTAGTCTGCGTGGACATGCTGGGCGACCGTTTGAACTTTGCCTGCGGGACGATGCAGCTTGGCAAAGCCATTCCGGCTAACGCGGGACTTGCTGAAAATCTCCGGAAACATTTTGGCCAGTTGCCGTCGGTGGTGATTGATGCCACCGGCAATCCGGCTTCGATGCGCGGGGCGTTTCAACTGGCCGAACATGGCGGCCGGATTGTTTTTCTCGGCCTGTTTATCGGCGAACTGGCGTTTGATGATCCCGATTTTCATCGCCGCGAACTGACGCTGATGGCCAGCCGCGCCGGGTTGACCGGCACGTTCCGCGACGTCATCCACCTGATGCAATCGGGGGATGTGGACGTGCTGCCGCTCGTCACGCACCGGTTCAATTTCGGCGAGGCAGCGGAACGGCTGCCGCAAATTCATCGCGAACCGGGGCTGGTCAAAGCCATGATTAATTTCGACAACGAATAGGATTTCCAAATGAAAATCACCAAACTAGAGCCCATCATCCTGCACGCGCCGGTGACCCGCGGCGGCATTGCCGACAGCACGCACAAACTTTCGCACTGGGGTGCGCCTGGCGTGGCAATTCACACGGATACCGCGCACATCGGCTACGGGTTTTCCGGCACGCATGCGCATCTCCCGACCGACCGGCTGATTGTAGATTGTATCATCCACAGCTTTGGCCCGCTGCTGTTGGGCGAAGACCCGCGCGAAGTTTTGGCGCTCTGGGAAAAGCTGCACAAGCAGGCGGAGATTTACTGGGTGGGCCGCGCGGGGATCACGCATCTGGCGCTCGGCGCGATTGACATTGCGCTGTGGGATTTGAAGGCGAAGGAAGCCGGCGCGCCGCTCTGGAAACTGCTCGGCGGCTCTGCGAATAAAAAAGTCGAAGCCTACAACACCGACGGCGGCTGGCTGAACTGGCCGTTGAAAACCGTGGTGTCCGACTGCAAGCGGCTCGTGGAAAAGGAAGGCTACCGCGCGGTGAAGTTGAAAGTCGGCGGGCCGAATCCGAAGGAGGATTTGCGGCGCGTCGAGGCCGTGCGCAGGGCGCTCGGGCCGGACATCCGCATCATGGCCGACGCCAACGGACGTTGGACGTTGCCGCAGGCGATTCAAACGGCGGGGCGATTGAAGGACTTCGACATCGTGTGGATTGAAGAGCCGATATATTTCGATGACGTCGAGGGGCATCGCCGGCTGGCGGAGACGATTGAGACGCCGATTGCGCTGGGCGAACAGCTTTACACCGCGCAGCACTTCCGGGATTTCATCCACGCGGGCGCGGTGCATTACGTCCAGCCGGACGTGGTGCGGCTCGCGGGCATCACCGAGTTCTGGCAGGTGGCGGACCTGGCGCGGTGTTACAGCCTGCCGGTTGTGCCGCACGTCGGCGACATGTGCCAGGTGCATCAACACGTCTGCTTTGCGCATCCGGCGTGCGGCTTGCTTGAATACATCCCGTGGCTGCGCGACTGGATGGAAGCGCCCGCGAAGATCGTGGACGGCTTATACGTCGCGCCCGACGCGCCGGGCGCAGGCATGACGCCGAGCAAGAAGGCGCTCAAGACCATCAACAAGGCGTGAGCAATGGCGGCAGACAATCCATTCCGGCTCGACGGCGAAGCGGCGCTCATCACGGGCGGTGGCACAGGCATCGGTCTGGGCATCGCGCACTGCATGGTCAGGGCGGGAGCGCGGGTGGTTCTCGTTGGCCGACGTGAGGCGGAATTGTCCGCCGCGTGCGCGGCGCTTGGCGCGGCGGCGACCTTCGTGGCGCAGGACATCACGAAGTTTGGGGAAATGCCGGACTTGGCTCAGCGCGCTGAAAGGGTGGCCGGGCTGCCGGTTTCCATTCTTGTCAACAATGCCGGGATTCATCTCAAGAAATTCGCCGCCGACATCACGCCCGAGGAATTTCAGTCCGTGCTCAACACGCACGTCCTCGCCGCGCACGCGCTGACGCGGGCGCTGATCCCCGGCATGGTTGCGCGCGGGCGCGGCTCGGTGCTGTTCACTTCTTCGATGGCCGCGTTCATGGGCGTGCCGCAGGTGATGGCTTATGCGGCGGCCAAGAGCGCGTATTTTGGAATGGTCTTCACGCTGTCGGCTGAACTCGCGGCCAAAGGCGTGCGCGTGAACGCCATCGCCCCGGGCTGGATTGTCAGCGAGATGTCGCGCAAGGCGTTGGCCAACGATCCGGCGCGGAAAGCCAAAGTGCTCTCGCGCATCCAAATGGGCCGCATGGGCCAGCCGGAGGACGTCGGGTGGGCGGCGGTTTATCTCTGTTCGCCGGCGGCGAATTACCTGACCGGAGTGACGCTCCCGGTGGACGGCGGCGCGGCGGTTGGCTTTTGAATTTTATGCTTCTCAAAGACAAAGTTATTTTTCTAACGGGCGGCTCGACCGGGATTGGTTTGGATTGCGCGAAAGCCTACGCGGCCGAGGGGGCGAAGGTCGTGCTGGTCGCGCGCGGGAAAGCCGCCGTGGCCACGGCGGCCGCCGATCTGGGCGCGGATCACCTGGGTCTGGTGTGTGACGTGTCGAAGGATGTGGAAGTAAGAACGGCCATCGCGACCACGCTGATGCGCTACGGCAGACTCGACGCCGTGCATAACAACGCCGGCATCGGCTCGCCCGCCAAGGCCATTCACGAAACCACGGACGCCGAGTGGGACGCGCTGTTCAACATCAATTTGAAAAGCGTCCTGCACACCACGCGCCACGCGTTTGAGGAATTGAAGGCGAGCAAAGGTTGCATCCTCAACACCTCGTCGCTCGTCGGCGTGATCGGGCAGGAAATCCACGCGGCTTACACGGCGACCAAGGGCGGGATGAACGCGCTGACCAAATCCATGGCGCTCGATTACGCGAAGCACGGAATTCGCGTGAACGCCGTGTGCCCCGCGGGCACGTGGACGCCGATGCTGCGCCAGTGGTGCAAGGAGCAGCCGAATCCCGCAACGACCGAACGTTACCTCAACGAGATTCACGCGCTCGGCTATTGTCCCGAGGGCGATGCCATTGCCGATGCCTGTGTGTTTCTGCTCTCGGACAAGGCGCGGTTCGTCACCGGCCACATCATGCACGTCAGTGGCGGCGCGGAACTCGGCTACCGGCGGATTGATTGAACGATTTCCGTGCACGCCATCGTTGACAGCCACGTTCACCTTTGGAATCCGCAGAGGCTGCGTTACCCGTGGCTCGACGGTTTGCCGCAATTGAACCGGCCATTCCTTCCGGACGACTTCGCGGCGGCGAGCGCGGGCACCAATGTGGAGAAAATGATTTTCGTCGAGTGCGGTCGGGACGCATCGCAAGCACTGGCCGAAGTGGAATGGATTTTAGAACTCGCCAAGACCGAACCGCGCCTGCGTGGCATTGTCGCGCATGCATCGGTGGAAAAGGGCGTAGCCGTGCGCGAAGACTTGGAAGCCCTGGCAGCATTTCCGCTCGTCAAAGGTGTGCGCCGCCTTCTGCAAGGCGAAAGCGATTTGCATTATTGCCTCCAACCCGGTTTTGTCGCCGGAGTGCGACTGCTCGCGAAATATGATTTCACCTTCGACCTTTGCATCCGGCACGAGCAGTTGTCGGCGGCGACGGAATTGGTTTGCCTTGTGCCCGAAGTCCAATTCGTGCTCGACCATTTCGGCAAGCCGCCGGTCGAGGCTGGCCAGCTCGAACCATGGGCCGTGCAGTTGAAGAAACTCGCGCAACTGCCCAACGTCGTCTGCAAACTTTCCGGCCTCACCACCGAGGCGGATTGGCAGGCCTGGCAGCCTGGGCAATTGCAGCCGTATTTTGCGGTCGCGCGGGAGGCATTCGGCTTTGACCGCGTGTTGTTCGGCGGTGACTGGCCGGTTTGCACGCTGGCGACGGAGTATCAGCGCTGGGTGGATACGGTCGCCGCCGCAACGGCGGACGCCAGCGAGGCCGACCGCAAGAAACTGTTTCAATCTAACGCGGAAAGAATTTATCGTATCTAAGCATTATGGCCGCACTCGCTGGCATCTTTGTTCCGAACATCGTTCCCTACGATGCGCAAGGGCGCATCCACGAGGACGAATTGCGCCGCATTATCCGCTGGCTGGTGAGCAAGGGCGTTACCGGCTTTTATCCGAACGGCAGCATGGGCGAGTTCATCCGCCTGACATACGAGGAGCGCAAGCTCGTTTTGAAAATCGTCGTCGAAGAAGCGGCGGGCAAACCGATCCTCGCCGGCGCGGCCGAACCGAACGTGGACCTGGTCTTGGAGATGTGCCGCCACTGCGCCGACCTCGGCTGCCGGGCCGTGTCCATCACCGGGCCGTATTACTACAGGCTGACGCAGGAGAGCATCGAGGAATACTTCCGCGAGATCGCCGCCAAGTCGCCGATTGACATCGTGGTCTATAACATCCCGGTCTTTGCCAACGAAATCTCCGTGCCCGTGCTCAAGCGGCTGGCGCTGGATTGCCCGCGCATCATCGGCACGAAGGACACCAGCAAGGACATGTGCCGCTTCCAGCAGACGCTGCTGGAGATCAAACCGCAGCGGCCGGATTTTTCGGTGCTGATTGGCTGGGAGGAATTGCTCTGCACCGCGATGTTCATGGGCGCGGATGGCGGCACGCTTTCGAGCGGTGGCGTCGTGCCGGAAGTGGTGATGAAGCTTTATGGTGAAGCGCGTGCTGGACGTTGGGATGAGGCGAAGCAGACACAGTTCAAACTGCTGGAACTGTTCTCGCTGATGGTGGGTGCGCCAAATTTTCCAGAGGGCTTTCGTCAAGGCTACGAGTTGCGCGGATTCAAGGCGGGTCACGCGCGGTTTCCGTTGTCGGGTCGCGAGGAACAGCTCATCACGGAGATGCGTGGCAAGCTGGCGTGCGTGCTGGGGGACTGTGGTTTTGCGGAGGCGGCTAGTGAATGCAAGCGCGGCACGACGGCCAGTTCCGGCGTGGACGTGGACGCGGTGGTCCGTTCGGTGCTGCAGTCGTTGAAGCGATAAGCCATGAATGCGCTGGGTTTCATCGAAGTTCCGTTCCTCAGCATCGCTGCCGTGGTGGCGGATGCGGCGGCCAAGGCGGCGCGCGTTGCCGTCCTTGGTTTCGAGGCGACCGGCAATGAGAACATCCTGATCCGGCTGGCGGGGGGCGTGGCAGATGTCGAAGCGGCGCTCGCCACGGCGGACGAAACCGCCGCGCGACTGGGCAGTTCCGCCGTAATCCGGACCATTCCGCGCCCGGCCGAGGGCCTGGACGGCATGGTTCATTTTCCCAACTCGCAGAATCCGCTTTACGGCGGGCGCGACCAGTTTCTGCCGACCGATTATCCGCAACCCAGAGATCAGACTATGAACACAAAACAAGAAGCCCTCGGCATTCTCGAAACACAGGGCCTGACGGCCATCCTTGAAGCGACGGATGCGATGTTGAAGTCCGCCAACGTGACGCTGGTCGGCAGGGAGAAGATTGGCGCGGCCTACGTCACCGTGATCGTGAAGGGCGACGTGGCGGCGGTGACGGCGGCGGTGGATGCCGGAGCGAAGGCGGTCGGTCAGTTGGGCAAGCTAATTGCCGCCCATGTCATCGCGCGCCCGCATAACGATCTTGCTGCGCTGCTGCCCCGGTGAGTGCGGCCCGGTGCCGCGCCCGGCTGGACGCCAGCGAGGGCGGGATGCCAAAGGCGCGGCGGAAGCGGTTGGCAAAATGCTGGCTCGAGCCAAACCCGCAGGCGAGCGCCACGTCGGTCACGCTCAACTCCGGCGCTTCCTCCAACCGTCGCATGGCCGCCTCCAGTCGGCATTGCATGAGATAGCGGGCGGGGGAGAGGTTGGTGATTTCGCGGCAATAATGGGCAAAACGGCTGCGAGCCAGCCCGCAATGTTCAGCCATCGTGGCCAGCGTCCAGGGATGATCCAGATGTTCGGGCAGGCTGTGCAGGAACAGTTCCACCATCCGCCGGGTGGAACTGAGGTCGGGTTGCAGCAGGATGCGCCGGGCCTTGAGCATTTGCAGCAGGTCGAAGAGAAGCGTGTTCAGCAGAATTTTCACCGGGCTTTCAACGGTGGCCGGATCAGCCGATCCGAGCAGTTCCGCCAGTTTTTCGAAACCGGCGCGGAGGGCCGGGGTGGCTTTCCAGACCGGGCGTTCGCAGTGGCGGAGCAGATTGGTCAGGTGTTGCCGGTCGGCGGGGGAAAAGACCAGCCAGCGGGGCCACTGCCAGGGTTCATCGGGGCGGCGCACATGCAGGTCCAGAATGACCCAGACCAGCCGGCTGGCGTGGATGTGCGGGGTGCCTACGCGATGTTTCTGCCATGGGCGGGTGATCGTCAGATCCCCGGCGGTGAGCGAATGGGCCGTGCCATCCACGGCGAAGTCGAGTTTGCCGCGGGCGAGGAAGGTGAGTTCGATGCCTTCGTTTCGGTGCCAGTTGAGGCCCCAGGATTGGGTGCGCGGCGCGTCCCAGAAGCCGGCTGACGCCACGTCCTCGAGCACGCCCGCCGGCAGCAGGGTTCCGGGATAGCCCCGGCGTCCGAACCCGGCCAGGCGCAGTTCCCCCCGTGTGGCCGCCTGTTTCAACGGGTCGCAGGTGTCGGCGCGATACACGGTCTCAGGGCTGTGATAGATTGCCGGACGTGGTTTGCGGGGGCGGTCGGACATGGTGCAGGGTAGTTGTAAAATTTACCAGTGGTCAATCGGGCAAGCGGGCTGGCGGCACCGCTGCCAGGCTTACAGCATGATTATTGGATGCTTCGCGCTCATGCAGCCGTTCTCGCCGATGCGGGCGCAGTTTGAACTCATCCGCAGCCTGGGATTTGATTACGCCGATCTCACCGACAACCACAACGGGGCGACGCTGGGGACGGAATACGGCTTTTCCGCGTCGTTCAGCCTCGATTCGCACCCGGCGACGATTCTGAACATGGCTCGCGAGTTCGACCTGACGCTCACCAGCGTTTGCGCCCACGCGAACCTGCTGGATCCAACGGCACCGGATCGTTACGGCACGCACCAGATCATCCAAGCCATCAAGCTGGCGCATTTTCTCGGCGTCAAACAGGTCATCACCACGGAGGGCGATCCAAAAACGGATTTCGGGCATCAACTTACCGAGGATCAAAGGTTGTTCAGCATCCGGGAAAAGTTGCATGAGCCGATCCGCTGGGCGGAGCAATTTGGCATCGAACTGCTGCTGGAACCGCACGGGATTTTGACGGACACCGTGCCCGGCATGACTAGGATTCTTGATGCACTGGGCCACGAGCGGACCGTGGGGGTGAATCTCGACACCGGCAATTCCTGGCTCGGCGGCGGCGACCCGCTGGAATTTGTGAAGGTGTTTGGCCGGCGCATCAAGCACGTTCACTGGAAGGACATGCCGGCGGACATGATTCCGCAGCGCGGCAAACAGTTCGGGTGTGGCATGGGGCTGATTCCGCTGGGCGATGGGGTGGTGGGCATCAAGGCGGTCCTCCGTGAATTGAAGCGTGTTGGCTTCAGCGGGCCAACGACACTCGAAGTCGCCGGTGAATCGGCGGTGAAAACCTCGGCGCAGCGCCTGCGCGTATGGGACGCGAAATGAAAGCGTCGGCCCTGACATTCAGTCTGTTTTTGCTCCTCACCGTCGGGCACGGGTCGGTTCAGGCCGATGACATCAAGCCCGTGCGTGTGCTGATGCTTTCGGGGCAGAACAATCACAACTGGCGGGAAACCACCCCCAGGTTGAAGCAGATCCTCCAGGCGGGCGGGCGGTTTTTAGTGGACGTCACCGAGCATCCGGAAGAGTGCAACGCCGAATTGCTGGCCCCATACGACGTGCTGTTGAGCAACTGGAACACGTTCGGCCAGCCCAGCGTGACCAACTGGCCGCCGGCGATGCGTGAGGCGTTTGTGAATTTCGTCCGCAGCGGCAAGGGTGTCGTGGCGGTGCATGGCGGGAGTTCCTCCTTTTACGACTGGCCCGAGTATCAGCAGCTTGCGGGAGCTGTTTGGGGTAAAGAAACCAGTCATGGCAAAATGCACACCAACCGGGTTGTTCTGATTGCGGTGCATCCAATCACAGCGGGGTTCGGAAACTTTGAAACCTACGACGAGTTCTGGCAGAATGCGCAGGTTGTGCCCGGTGCCCGGCCCCTGGCCACGGTGACACCGGGGCGGGAGTTCGGCGGTTCGGGCAAGCCGGAGCCGGTCGCCTTTGCCACTGAATTCGGCCGCGGACGGTCATTCACTTTGTTGCTCGGCCACGACGCCCGCGCCATGGAGTCGGACGGCTTTCAGCAACTGCTCCGGCGTGGCACCGAATGGGCCGCCACCGGCAAAGTGTCAAACCAGGCGCCCCGTTGATCGAGCCGACCAAGCCATGGCAATTATCTCATCATGAAAACCAAGACCGGACTCAGCCGTCGTCAATTCATCCAATCCAACCTGCTGGCTGCGCTCGCGGCGTCAGCGTTTCCGACGATCATTCCTTCGTCGGCGCTGGGCAAGGATGGCGCTGTGGCTCCAAGCGAACGGGTCGTGGTGGGTGCCATCGGTGTTGGGGAGCGCGGCCAGGCCGTGTTACGGCATTTCCTCCAACAGAAGCAGTGCCAGGTGGTGGCGCTGTGCGACGTGAAGCAGGACGTATTGCAGGCCGCCAAAACGATGGTGGACAAGGCCTATGACAGCAGTGATTGCGTCATCTGTGAAGATTTCCGTGTATTGACCGGACGGAAGGATATTGATGCGGTGATGATTGCCTCCACGGACCACTGGCACGTTCTGCACGCCCTGGCGGCGGTCAGGACGGGCAAAGATATTTACCTTGAAAAGCCGCTAGGATTGACGCTTGCGGAGGATCAAGTGCTGCGGCGCGAAGTGAAGAAGCGCAAACGCGTTTTTCAGTTCGGGACTCAGCAACGATCCGGCAGGAAATTCCGGCTTGCCTGTGAACTGGTCCGCAATGGTCACATCGGCAAGCTCAGGCACATCAATGCGTGGGCCCCCGGCAGCCGGGGTGGGGGTTCGACACGAGTAGTGCCTCCTCCGGAAACCCTCAACTACGACTTCTGGCTGGGGCCAGCAGCGTTCCGACCCTATACGGAAGATCTGGCGGCGTTTGAACTGAGCAAAAAAACCTGGTGGTTCAATGAGGATTTTGCGCTGGGCTGGATTGCTGGCTGGGGCATCCACGCGATGGACATTGCCCTCTGGGGCGCGGGTGAACTCGCGAGCGGCAGGCTGGGCGTTAACGGCACGGGCCGGTTCCCGACGGAAGGGGCGTGTAACACGGCCACGGATTGGAACGTTGATTTCAACTTTGACTCCGGACTTACCATGAAGTTTGCGAGTTCTCCGGGACCGGGGCGGCTCACGGAACAACTGGGTCGTGAGTGGGTTGCCCGCTACGGAAAAATCATTGAGCATGGAACTGCTTTCGAGGGTGATGCGGGATGGATTGTGGTGGACCGGGAACGCATCCTGACGCAGCCGGAGAGTTTGGTCGAAATCGAGACTCCACCTGAGCTGCTTGCCACCAGGCTCGTGCGCAGTTCGGACCATGTTCTGAACTTCATCGAGGCGGTGAAGTCGCGCGGAACCACCGCCTCACCCATCGAATCCGCCGTGCAATCGGACGCGTTTTGCCATGTTGCCGACATCGCCATCCGGCTGGGGCGCAAGCTGCGGTTTGACGGGAAAGCGGAAAAGTTTGTCGGGGACCGCGAGGCAAACCAGCGCCTGGGGGTGAGGCCCATGCGCAAACCGTGGCGGCTTTGACCGGGCGCGACGGGGTTGCGGGCGCACGGACGGCCTGCCCTGTCGGGTAGTATTCCGGCCCGGAATTATTCATTAGGTTACAGGCGCGCACTCGGTGGGATGAAGTGGCTTGACCGAGGGGCGCACAAACAAATCCGCATGAATCTCTCCTGTCGCTCAATGCGCTGGCTGCTGCTGGCCTCGGCATGTGTCTCCATGGTTCCCGGCTTGCGTGGAGAAGCCCCCGCCAAATATCGGGACGCCCAACAACCGCTCGAAGCGCGCGTCGAGGATTTGCTCGCCCGCCTGACCCTGGAGGAGAAAATCAAGCTCTGCCACGCGGATTCCAAATTCACCACCGCCGCCATTCCGCGTCTGGGCATCCCGCGCCGGTGGCTGTCGGACGGGCCGCACGGCGTGCGCGAAGATGTCGGACCGGACACCTGGGCGGTGGCCGGACGCACGGATGATTTCGCCACCGCGATGCCCTGCGGCATCGCGCTCGCGGCGACGTGGAACCCCGAACTGGCACGGCGCGAGGGGGTGGTGATCGGCCAGGAAGCCCGCAAACGTGGCAAGGACATCATGCTGGGGCCGGGCGTCAACATCATGCGCACGCCGTTGTGCGGGCGGAACTTTGAATACTTTGGCGAAGATCCGTTTCTCGCCGGCCGCATCGCCGTGGGTTACATCCAAGGCGTGCAATCGCAGGGGGTGGCCTCCTGCGTGAAGCATTTTGCGGTCAATGACCAGGAGACAGACCGCAACCAGATCAACGTCGAGGTGGATGAGCGGGCGTTGCGCGAGATTCACCTGCCCGCGTTCAGGGCGGCGGTGCAGGAGGCCAAGGTCTGGAGCGTCATGGGGGCCTACAACAAGCTGCGCGGTGTTTATTGCTGCGAGAACGACTATCTGTTGAACCGGATTTTGAAGGGCGAATGGGGCTTTCAGGGGCTGGTCGTGTCGGACTGGGCCGGAGTTCATTCCACCCGTGGCGCCGCGTTGGGCGGGCTGGATCTGGAAATGGGCACGGAAAAGGATTACGACGATTTTTTCCTGGCCCGCCCGTTCCGAGAGGGCGTTCAAAGCGGCCAGTATCCGATGACCGTGCTGGATGACAAAGTGCGCCGCAACCTGCGCGTCATGATCGGGACCGGCGTTCTCGACCACCGCCCGGAAGGCGCCTTGAACACCAAGGCCCATCAGGAAACCGCACGGCACGTCGCCGAGGAGGCCATGGTGCTTCTCAAGAATGATCAGGACTTTTTGCCGCTCGACGCGCGCAAACTCGGATCCGTGGCCGTCGTTGGTGAGAACGCCACGCGGCTTCAGGCATACGGCGGCGACAGCTCGCGCGTGAAGGCGTTCTATGAAATTTCGCCGCTGGCGGGCATCTTGAACCGCATCGGCACCAACGTGAACGTCACCTACTCCGAGGGCTACCGCAAAGGTGGCGACGCCATGCTGGCGGAACGCGCCGTGGCTGCGGCCAAGGCCGCGGACGTGGTCATTTACGTCGGCGGCATCAATCACGACATCGGCTACGACAGCGAGGGTGGCGACAAAAAGGGGCTGGAGATGCCGTATGGGCAGGTTGAGTTGATCCAAAAGTTGGCGAAGGCAAATCCCAAAATGGTCGTCGTGCTCGTCGGAGGTTCGCCCATGGAGATGGACGCATGGCTCGGTCAAGTTCCGGCGGTGCTGCTGTCGTGGTATTCCGGCATGGAAGGCGGCAACGCCATTGCCAACGTGTTGTTCGGCGACGTGAATCCCTCCGGCAAGTTGCCCGCAACCTTTCCCAAAAAATTGTCCGACTCGCCGGCGCACAGTTTCGGCCCCAAAGGCTTTCCCGGCGTGAACGGCACCGTGACCTACGAGGAGGGGATTCTGGTAGGCTATCGCTGGTTCGACACGAAGAACATCGAGCCGCTGTTCCCGTTCGGCCACGGCTTGAGCTACACGAAGTTTGAGTATTCCGGATTGAAGCTGGTTCCTACGCAGGACGGCGTGACGGCGCAATTCGAAATCAAAAACACCGGTCAACGCGCCGGCGCGGAAGTCGCGCAGGTTTATGTGCGGCCGGAGCAATCGAGCCTGCCCCGGCCGGTGAAGGAACTGAAAGGCTTTGCCAAGCTGATGCTCAAGCCCGGCGAAAAGAAAAACGTTTCCGTCAGCTTGGGCAAAGATGCCTTTGCCTATTACGATGACAAAAAGTCGTCTTGGGTGGCCGAGCAGGGGACGTATCAGATTCAAGTTGGCGCCTCCTCGCGCGACCTTCGGTTGACGGAAAACTTCAAGCTGAATGAGACCAGCGCGTTCAAATGAGGCTGGTTCACGCACTGGCAATCCCGGGGTTGCTGGCCGGATTCAACGCTGTGGCGGCGGAGAATCCGGTTCGGCTCAACTCGGTGGGCTTCCTGCCGGGGCAAGTCAAGCAGGCCAGCGTGGCGGTGCCGGGAACCAATTTCTCCGTCGTCCAAATCAGCGATGGCCGGGTGATGTATTCTGGCGCGCTGTCCGGCCCGCGGACGAATGCCGACACGGGAGAAGCCCTGTTTCTGGCGGACTTCACCCCGCTGACCAACGCCGGTGCCTTTCGGATCACGGTTCCGGGCGCGGGCGAATCCCCGGCCTTTCGCATTGGCCCGGACATCTACCGCGAACCGTATGTGCTGGCGCTGCGGGCTTTTTATCTGTGGCGCTGCGGGACGGCGGTGAGTTTTACCAACGCAGGAAGAACCTCCGGTCACGCCGCCTGCCACACCAATGACGCCTGGCTGGACTTTGTCACCGGCACCAACGAACACCGCGCCTCCGTGGGCGGCTGGCATGACGCGGGCGATTACAACAAATACGTTGTCAATGCCGGCGTGACAGTCGGGGTGTTGCTGCGGGCCTGGGAAGATTTCGGCGCGCGGCTGGAAAACATTCCGCTGCAATTGCCCGAGGCGGGGGGACGTTTGCCGGAATATCTCGCCGAAGTGAAATGGGAATTGGAGTGGCTGTTCACCATGCAGGATGCGGACGGCTCGGTCTTTCACAAGGTTTCCACGCGAGCGTTCGGAGGCTTCATCAAGCCGGAACAGGAGACCGAGCCGCGCTATTTTGCGTCGTGGAGCACGGCGGCGACGGCGAATTTTGTCGCGCTGCTGGCGGCGGCGGCGCGGATTTATCAGCCGTATGATCCGGTGTATGCGGAGCGGTGCCTGCGCGCGGCGGAGAAGAGTTATGCGTTTCTTGTGGCGCATCCGGCCCGGAAAAAATCCGATCAATCCAAGCTGATCACCGGCGGATACGACGTTGGCGACGAAGGCGCGCGGCTGTGGGCAGCGGCGGGAATGGCGGCGGGCCGTTCAATCACCTTGGCCGCGGGCAGGGAGCGGTTGCGGTTGCGCGCCTCCGGGTCAACCGGCAGGCGGTAGTCGGTGACGGGTGCCGTTGGCGGCGTGTCGTCGTGCTCGACGATGTGCGGCGGAACGTCCGAAGCCGCATCTTGGGCAGAGGGAATGCGAGCGCAGCCGGTCCGCAGCAATCCGCGCCGAGGGCAGTCACACCATGGGGCGGAGTGGGTCTCGTTGGATGCTTTGGTAACGGGCTGCTCCACTCCAAAGGACCGGCAAATCCGCCACCGGAGGCGCCGATTTCACCGGCTGACACGACGGCACCGCAAGTGATATTGCATCGGCAAAACTGCTGATTGGACGCAGCTGAGGAGAACCTATGCTGTCCCCGCAATGGCCTATTGTTTCCCTGCATTCTGTTCCGCTGCGTTGTTGTTGGCGGCGGCGACTGGCGTCCGCGCCAACGCCGCAGAAATCACGGCGACGAATTATGATTACGATACCTTCCTCGCCGACCAGAAGGCCGCCAAGCGCGCGGACAAATCTGAGCTTGGCCAGCGTCGGCTCGACTGGTGGCGCGACGCGCGGTTCGGAATGTTCATCCATTGGAATCCCTCGAGCGTGGCTGCGTGCGAAATCAGCTGGAGCAAGTTGTTTTACGACGACACCGGTGAAACGCTGAGGCCCAATCCGCGTCCCGGTCCTGATTTGGCGCGCACCAACGAATGGCGCGAGCCGTGGCTCGACTGGTTCAAGCCTGCCGTGCCGCGCGAAGTCTATGACAACCTCCCCAAATCATTTTATCCCGGGATGTTCGACGCCGGCCAAATCGTCGCCACCGCCAAAAGCGCCGGCATGAAATACATCGTGCATGTGGTCAAGCATCACGACGGGTTCTGCATGTGGAAGAGCCGCCACACGGATTTTGACATGGCGGCCACGCCATTCAACCGCGACATCGTCGGCGAAATGGCCAGGGCCTGCGCGAAGGCCGGTTTGAAATACGGCATCTACTATTCGCAACGCGACTGGCATCACCCGGATTACGGCACGGGGCGCATGGCCAAATACAACGAATACATGCGCAACCAGATTCGCGAACTGCTGACGCGGCATCCGAACATTTCGATAATCTGGTTCGATGCGCATGACAACTATCCGTTTGAATTGTGGGCGGGCGACAAGCTCTATCGCATGATTCACGAGCTGCGCCCGGACGTGATCATCAACGACCGCTGCGGCTTGCCGGGAGACTTTTCCACGCCGGAGCAGCACATCGGCGACTACAATCTGGAACGCGACTGGGAATCCAACATGACGTTCACCGGATTCTGGGCGTGGCACGGATTCCAGACCAAGGTTATTTCTTACGAGGAATGTTTGCATCGGCTCATCCAATGTGCGGGTGGCAATGGCAATCTGCTGATGAACATTGCCCCCATGCCCACCGGCCAGATTGACCCGCGCGAGGTGGACCGCCTTAAACGCATTGGCGGCTGGATGAGGATTAACGGCGAGGCCGTCTATGGCACGAAAGGCGGCCCCTTCAAGCCGAACGAGGTGTTCGCCACCACGCGCAAGGGCAATACCATCTATGTCCATGTCATGAACTGGCCGGAGAACGGCACCGTGCGCCTGCCGGCAGTCGCCGCAAAACTCACTGCGTCGCGGTTGCTCAACGGCGGAAACGCCGGGGTAAAACAAACCGCTGAAGGCATTGAAATTTCGGTGCCGCCGGGGCAGCGCCTGCCCGGAGCGACGGTGGTTGCACTCGGGTTTGATCAAGACGTGATGAAGCTGTGAACGGGCCAGTGAGCTGGCGACCCTTTTGAAAATGCAAACTGTGGCCCGTTATCAATCGGCCCCGGTAAACAAGCTCAGTTTGAGCAAGGCCCCGGAGTGAAACCAATGTCATGCGGATCAGGCAGAAAATTGTTCTGAACGGGTTGTCCGCGTTTTCATTGTCGTGTCGCCCGCCGCTGGTGCGGCGCTCAAAACCATCGCCAGCCCCGATGGCCGGTTGACGGTCATGAACAGGCTTGTGGCCTTCGCTGGCCGCCGTTGGTAGGCTTCGGCAGTCATTCTGTGCAAATGCCGAAACCAACAGCCTTGCGTCGCCCCGTTTTGACGTTCAGCGTTTTGAAAAGCGGGCTCATGCTTGCTGTTGCTGTTTGGTCGGCGGGCTTCGCATGCGCACAGAGTTCCGCGGTCACCAACATTCCATCACTGGGGATTAATCTGCTGCTGATCGACCATCACACATTCCGTTCGTCCGCGAAGGTGCGTGGGGGTGTTCTGACGGAACATTTAACACCCGGATCGCACCATCTCCTCTTCTATTTTGGCCCCAGTGCGACCAATCAAAACTGGACCTCCCGCCTGCGTTACCAGCTTGATGGCTTGGAGACGGATTGGCAGGAAGCCGGCGGCGAGATGAGGATCGGTGTTTTCTTCTATTCGACGAATTCGGAGATCGTCGGCAATATCATTTATCCGGTTCGGGGTGACAGCAAAGGTTGGCGCGGCTCGCTCGAAAATTCCACTTTCAACCGGCATCTTGAGCGGGTGGTGGTGCCGGAGGGCGCCCGGTCCATGCAGGTCAAAATCACCTCGGGGGACACGCTGGAAACGGTCGGCCTGATTGCGTTCAAGGATTTCAAAGTGTTTCAGTCGGGCGGCACGAATGCGCCGCGTGTGAATCTGTGGCCCTACACAAGTTTGAACCATGACACCAATGCTGCCGCGCCGTCCCCCAAGCTGGCCGGGTGGGCGCCGGGCGGGTTTCCCAGCCGCATGGCGCAGGTGTTGGCGCTGCCGAGCGGCCAGCGAATCCTGGCCGTCGTGGATGATAGTCGAAACGGTTATGCCGAGTGGATTTCCGAGATGTTTTACTTTCGTGACGACATCCAGCCGGGAGATTCCTTGGAGTTGATCTGGCAGCAATTGTTCACGGTGGGCATGGCCGCCGGCCGCTCGGTTGATTATTCGCATGTGGCTCCTGGAAATTACACTTTCCGGGTGAAGGCGGTGAGCCCGTTGGGGGCGGAACTGGGCCAGCAATCCAGCCTGGCAATCTGCATTCCTAATTTTATCTGGCAGACTACCTGGTTCGTCACCCTGGTGCTGATCCTGGCGGCGGGAGGATTGGGTTACTGGGTGCGTTACCTCACCCGCCGCCGCCTGCAATTCCGGCTGGAACGGCTGGAACATCAGCGCGCGGTGCAGCGGGAACGCGAGCGCATCGCCCGGGACATTCACGACGACCTTGGGGCCAACCTCGCGCAGATTGCCATGTTGAGTGAACTGGCCCAGACTGACCTGCATCACCCGGAACAAGCCCGGCAGCGGTTGAACAAAATTTTTGACGTCGCCACAAGCCTCACCCGCCAGTTGGATGAAACCGTCTGGGCAGTCAATCCCCTTCATGATTCGCTGGAGGACATCATCGCCTTTCTCGGCAACTTCGCGCAGGAACATTGCCGGCTGGCCGGCATCCGCTGCCGGTTTGACATGCCCGAAATGGTGCCATCGCTCGCGCTGACATCTGCCCCCCGGCACAATCTCTTTCTTGCCGCGAAGGAGGCCCTGCAGAATGCCGTTAAACACTCCCGCGCCACCGAGGTCTGGATCCGCCTGCAATTGCGAGGGGAGGATTTGATCTTCATCATTGAGGACAACGGCCAAGGCCTGGCCAGGGCCGAAAACCAGCCACCAGGCACCAGCGGTGGCGGCAACGGCCTCCTGAATATGCGGCGACGGCTTGAGGAAATTGGCGGGCGTTTTGAGATTGAGAGCCGGCCCGGACAAGGAACCACCGTGCGCCTGATCCTCTTCGGCGCGATGAAATCCAGCAGGCCTTCGCATGGCGCCGCTCCGGGAGAAATGGCCGGTTGATTTGCCGACTGTCCAAAATACACTTTGCCCATGGCATCTGGCAGCGAAAACATCATCACCGCCGCAGTCGTTGAGGACGAATCCGCACTCCGGCAGAGCTTTCAGGAGATTCTCATGCGCGCTCCGGGGATTTGCTGCGTGGGCGCGTTCGCCAGCGCCGAAGACGCCCTGCGCGACCTGCCGGCCCTGAAACCCCGCGTCGTGCTCATGGACATCAATCTGCCCTGCATGGACGGGGTGGAATGCGTCCGCCAGTTGAGTGAGCGGCTGCCCAAAACACAGATTGTCATGCTCACCGTCCATGACAATCCAGAGGCGATATTTGATTCACTGGCGGCCGGGGCGTCCGGCTATTTGCTCAAGCCTCTGCGCGCCGCCCAGTTGATTGAGGCCGTCCGCGATGTCATCGCCGGCGGAGCCCCCATGACCAGCAATATCGCCCGCAAGGTGGTTCAGACTTTCAAAAAACCCGCGCGCGCGACGGTCAATCTGACGCCCAAGGAAAAGCTGGTGCTGGACTATCTCGCCAAGGGTTATCTTTACAAGGAGATTGCCGATGCCTTGAAAATCAGCTACGGCACCGTGCATTCGCACATCGAGCACATTTACGAGAAGCTCCACGTTCGTTCCCGCTCCCAGGCCATTGCGAAATACCTGGCATCCTGACCCGGCGCGCGGCGTTGTTTTCATCCCGTTCAGCTGATATCGGCAGTTTTGCCGATACCCCCTGTCGGCAGCGCAGATAGAGTTCTACCGTCACCTGAACCCGAATCAACCATACAGCCATATGAAAAAATGTAAGGCGGAACTTCGCTTCAAATCACGGCGTTTGAAAGGCGGCCGGCGCGCTCTTTCCACGTTGGCTGCAACCGGCTTGATGTCCATGTCTCTCGCGGTGGCCACGGCTGCCAATTACACCTGGGGCGGGGGAACATCAAGCTGGACGGACACTTCCGCCTCCGGCTGGAACGGCGGTCCGCCCGCCAGCGGAGATACGGCGTTAATCAACAGCGGCAGCGTGTTCTTGACCGCGGAGACTCAGGAGAACGGCGTGTCAATCACCCTCGGCGGGAGCGGTGTTCTGAACACCGCCGGCGCGAGCGGTTATTTTGATGGTTACAGCAGCCTGTCGTTCCTCGGTGGCGGCACTCTCACGGCGGTGGGCGGGGATGCCACCTGGGGGGCTGGCGTGCTGGGCTCCTTGAGCGTCGGCGGCAGTTCGGCGAGCGGCTCGGTGATCAATGGCAGTTATTTCAACGTGTGGGATGGCGCCACCTTCAACGTGGCGGATGTGACCGGCGATGCGAATCCGGATCTGACCGTATCGGCAGCCCTGGCCAAACTTGCCTTCCAGTCCAGTGCTTCCCTCACGAAGACCGGCGCGGGCACGCTGACCCTGGGGGCCAACAATGTGTTGAACAATATTTCCACCATCGTTATCGCGGGCGGCAAGATTTCGCAGACGACGGGCCTTAGCTGGAGCCAGCTCAACAACCTGACGCTGCAGGGCGGCACTTTGGAGTCCTCTTCGACAGCTTTGAGTGTATTTGGTTGTTATCAATTGCCAGGCACGGTGACGGTTTCCGGGAGTGCGCCGTCTTACTTCACGACGGTTGGCTCGGGGGTTCAGTTTATCAACCTCGGTCTGGCGGTGAACAACAGCCCGACCTACACCACCTTTGATGTGGCCGATGTGACGGCTAGTGCGGCGTCGGATCTCATCGTGTCCACGACTCTCGGGGACAATATAGCCACCGATTTTGCGTCGGCTTCTCCGGCCGGCCTGATCAAGACCGGCAACGGAACCCTGGAGTTGGATGTGCCCTATACCTACACCGGCAACACCACCGTCAGTGCGGGCACGCTGAAGATCGGCGGCAACAGCGGCTATGACCAGAATTTAGCCGGTGGCGCGGTGACCGTGAGCAGCGGCGCGACCATTTTGATCACCTCCACGGCCAACAATGCGCTGCCGTTCCAGGGCGCCACGCCGGGTTGGACGGTGGCTGGCACCATCAATGTCACCGGCGGTGGCGCCAACACCATTCCGGCAGCCGGTGTGGTATTGAGCAACGGCACTTTAACCGGCACGCCGGCGAACACGCAGTTCGGAACATTCATTTCCGCGCAAGCCGCGAACGTGACCATCACCGCCAATGGCGGCGGCAATGCCATCAGCAGCGACAACTTTGCCGTGAGCCAGACGCTTACACTAAATACGCCGCTGGTCGGCGATGCCTTGGTGGCGTCGAGCGGATTCTTTGACGCGTTTGCCGGCGCGGGCGCTCTGGCCAAATCCGGCCAAGGCACCGTGACGCTTTCAGGCGCGAACACATTCACGGGCGGTCTGGCAGTGAACGCGGGCACGTTGTTTGTGAATGGTTCCGTCACTTCCGGCGCGACCGTCAGCGGCGGGACTTTGGCGGGTTCGGGAACGATCGGCGGCGCAACGACCATCAACGCCGGGGCGACGCTGGCGGCCGACGCCGCGCTGAATGGCATCGGCACCTTGACGCTGAACAGCGATCTGACGTTGAGCGGCAACGTGCTGGTCAATCTCCAAAAGGGCCAGGCGCAATCCAACAGTTTGTTTGCGGTAAGCGGTGTTCTGACCAATGCCAACGGCGCGACGACCACACTGATGGTCAGCAACCTTGGTCCTGCGTTGATGGTGGGCGACAAGTTCACGGTGTTCAGCAAGGCGTTGGAAGGCGGTGCGAGTGTGACCGTTGTTCCGCCGGCGGGTTACACGTTTAACAACAATCTGGCCACGGATGGCAGCATCAGCGTTGCCAGCACTCCGGCGCCGCCGACTTTGACCTATGTCAAGTCGGGCAATAACCTCACTTTCAACTGGACGGGCAGCGGCTCTTTGGAGTGGCAGACCAACGCGTTGAGCAAAGGCGTGGGCACGAATTGGGTGGCATACCCCAACGGCACCAACGGCGTGACCGTGCCGGTGGACCCCGCCCAGGGCAGCGTGTTCTTCCGGGTGAAACAATAAGTTGTTTGCGGTTGAATCCCAAGCGGGCCGCACATCAAAATGAGAGAAAATCAAAATCGCGTCCTGCAAGAATCCGAATCTTGGGTGGCTCCGCCTCGCAATCTGCGTAACGGGTTCACCCTGATCGAGCTGTTGGTGGTGATTGCCATTATTGCGATATTGGCGGCGATGCTGCTGCCCGCGCTCGCGTCGGCCAAGAAGAAGGCCCAACTCATCAATTGCACCTCAAATCTCAAGCAAATCGGTCTGGCAACCAGCATCTATTTGAATGATAACGAGGACACCTATCCGAATTCCGGACGGGGCTGGTGGCAGATGCCGATGGTGGATTATCCCGGCCTGTTAAGTCCCTACATCTCGACCAACGGAGTCAGTGCCAGCCGGAGAAGTTGTTTTTTGTGTCCGTCTGACCAGCCCCCGCTCGCCTATAACTATTGGATGGTGATGGGAACCTTCGGGGCCGGCGTGACCAACCAGATCTCCATTCCGCTTTCCTACTCGTTTGTCTGGGCATTTTATGCGGATGTGCCCTCGGGCGCGGTCAGGAGGGTTAAATCAACCGAGGTGCGCTATCCCACCCAAAAAGTGATGAACGTTTGCTATGCGGGCACATGGGGGCCATCGGGAGCCACCGGGACGTCCTCACACGGGAACAAGGGATTCAGCCTCGGTTTTGCCGATGGTCACGCACAATTTCTAAATTTCGCCAGGCTGATCCCCAACAGCTTCGGGTATAATTTCGACTGGACTGTCGGCGGGGTGGCGGGACAGGACGCCAGGTAGATGTGATCCCCCCAGAAATATCCAATATGAAAACAAAAGCTGTTTGCCTTCGGGTTGCACGCCCGGCTCTGGCCAGTTTGTCAGCAGCGATGATCGTGGGCGGCCTGATGGCCTTGCCCTTGTGCGGGTGCGGCAAGAAGCCGGACTCAGCCGTGGCGGTGGTGCGGCCGCTGCCACCCAATTCGCCGGTGCTGCGGGATCCAGCAGTGCAGGCAAATCTAAAGCAACTTAACCAGGCCTTGATCAACCATGTTCCCCAGCACGGAATGCCGCGCAATTTTGAAGAGTTGGTTGCCGATGCCAAAATCACCGTTCCTCCACCGCCGACAGGGATGCGTTACATTGTAACCAGTGGTGCCGTCACATTGGGAAATGTGCCGGGCGCAGCGCAAACCTCCAATTAAGCACGGCAGATGCCTGTGGGTTGGAAGCGGCTGGCAGCCGCCCGGCGCCAATCCTGGAGGCGGTTTTCCGGTCATGTTCACTGCATTGCGGACTCCTGGGCTGGCCGTTTTCTTGTGCGCCCAATTGCTTGCCGGTTATGTCGGCGGAACGGAGACGGTCCCGAATTTAACCAATCCGCCCGGAGCGGCGGCAAAATTGCGCGGGGTTCACCGCATCGTCTTTCTGGGTGACAGCATCACTCAAGCGGGTGATTACATAACGGATGTCGAATGCTGGCTTCTCACACAAGGCTGGCAGGTGGAGGTGTTGAATCTCGGATTGGGGAGCGAAACCGCAACGGACCTGAAGCCGCAGGAGAATGAAGGACATTTGAAGATGCATGGCTTTGGGCGGCCAAGTGTCAGTGAACGCCTCGAGCGTGCGCTGACAGCGACGAGGCCGGATGTGTTGTTTGTGTGTTACGGCATGAATGACGCGGGCGTTCTTCCGTCGGACGCCAACGGGGACGGACGGTTCGCCGCGGCGATCACCCATCTGCGCGATGCGGCCTTCCAGGCGGGCGTGAAACGCGTTGTGATTTGCACCCCGCCGCCGCATGACGCAAGGGGCAAAGCCGCGCGGAAAAATCACGATGAAAACCTGACGCGCTATACCGCCTGGTTGTTATCAAAACGCGCCGGGGGCTGGGAGGTGGTGGATTTTCACACGCCGCTGCGCAACGCGCTCGTCGCGGGCAGGGCTGAAGATCCGGCGTTTGCGTTCGCCCCGGACGGTGTGCATCCGGGCCGCGAAGGTCATTGGCTCATGGCGTGCGAAGTTATCCGGCAATTCTTTGGGGCGGATGTGGACGGCGTCGCTTCGGCTGAAAAACTGTTTCCCTCGCATGGAGCTGAAGTGCGCAAACTGGCATCCGAACGGATGCAAGTGCTGTTCAATGCGTGGATGACAAAGATTGGCCACACGCGCCCGGGTGTGGCCGGTGGTCCGGGCGAGAAGCCCGGTCTGCCAGTCGCCGAAGCGACGACCCAGGCTGCGGAATTAACCGCGCAAATCATACGGACCACAGCCAGTCCAAAGAATTGATCAGCAGGTGGTCGGTTGGTCTCGTTGGCGATGCTTGTGACGGTTTGTATTCGTTGGCGAATCCGCATCGGCAGTTTTGCCGATACCCCCTGTCGGCAGCGCAGATAGAGTTCTACCGTCACCTGAACCCGAATCAACCATACAGCCATATGAAAAAATGTAAGGCGGAACTTCGCTTCAAATCACGGCGTTTGAAAGGCGGCCGGCGCGCTCTTTCCACGTTGGCTGCAACCGGCTTGATGTCCATGTCTCTCGCGGTGGCCACGGCTGCCAATTACACCTGGGGCGGGGGAACATCAAGCTGGACGGACACTTCCGCCTCCGGCTGGAACGGCGGTCCGCCCGCCAGCGGAGATACGGCGTTAATCAACAGCGGCAGCGTGTTCTTGACCGCGGAGACTCAGGAGAACGGCGTGTCAATCACCCTCGGCGGGAGCGGTGTTCTGAACACCGCCGGCGCGAGCGGTTATTTTGATGGTTACAGCAGCCTGTCGTTCCTCGGTGGCGGCACTCTCACGGCGGTGGGCGGGGATGCCACCTGGGGGGCTGGCGTGCTGGGCTCCTTGAGCGTCGGCGGCAGTTCGGCGAGCGGCTCGGTGATCAATGGCAGTTATTTCAACGTGTGGGATGGCGCCACCTTCAACGTGGCGGATGTGACCGGCGATGCGAATCCGGATCTGACCGTATCGGCAGCCCTGGCCAAACTTGCCTTCCAGTCCAGTGCTTCCCTCACGAAGACCGGCGCGGGCACGCTGACCCTGGGGGCCAACAATGTGTTGAACAATATTTCCACCATCGTTATCGCGGGCGGCAAGATTTCGCAGACGACGGGCCTTAGCTGGAGCCGGCTCAACAACCTGACGCTCCAGGGCGGCACAGTGGAGTCCGTTTCGACGGCCTTGAGCACGTTTGGGTGCTACTGGATTCCCGGCACGGTGACGGTTTCCGGGAGTGCGCCGTCCTACTTCACGACGGTTGGCTCGGGGGTGCAGTTCATCAACCTTGGCGATTTGGGGTCCAGTTCGGGGGCGACCACTTTCAATGTGGCGGACGTGACGGGCAGTGCGGCGGCGGATCTCATTGTTTCGACGACGCTCGGCAATGAGCCGTTTGGAGGATCGGCCGGTCTGGTGAAAACCGGCGCGGGCACGCTGGAACTGGAGGCGAACAACAGCTACACGGGCAACACCACGGTCAGCGCGGGGGCTTTGCGCGTGAATGGCACGCTCCACGCGGCCAGCGCAGTCACAGTTCAATCCGGCGGCACGCTCGAAGGCACGGGCACCATCGGCGGCACCGTGGCGGTTCAGGCGGGGGGCACTCTGGCGGCGGGCAGTTCCATCGGCACCCTCATCATCAACGGGGCGGCAACATTAAGCGGCACCGTTGCCGCCGAGGTCGCCAACGGGCCAAGCGCCGACCTGATCAGCTTCGTCGGCGGAGCGACGTTGGGAGGCACGTTGACCGTAACGGCGAATGGAACGCTGACCAACGGCCAGACGTTCAATCTCTTCGACGGGTCGCTATCGGGCATGTTCGCAACCTTGAATCTGCCGGGCGGCCCGGCGCATTGGAACACGAGCGCGCTCTACTCGTCCGGCGAAATCAGCTTCAACAACGCCAATCCCTCCGCGCCAAACTTCACCATCGGGGTGATCCAGGGCGAGAGCGTCACCTTCACCTTTGCGGGCAGCAAGTATCCCATTTCCGACCCGGATGGCGACAGTGTCAGCGTGACGGCAGTCGGCGCTGCCAGCCAGGGAACTACGAGCAAGACCACCGGCTCAGTGACCTACACTTCCACCGGTTCGGCCGGACCGGACAGCTTCACTTACACCGTGACGGATGCTCTCGGTGCGGTGAGCATTGGCACCGTGACGGTGCAGGTGCTGCCGGCGGGTTCAGGCGCGAACGTGCTCAGTCTTGGCGGGTCAGTCCCAACGATCACCGTCCATGCGCTCGGCATTCCCGGCGCTGTTTACAGCCTCCAATACACCGACAGCCTCAGCCCGGTGAACTGGCAGGACATCAGCGGCACCGCGACCGCGAGTGCCCTGGGGGCGGTCACCTTGACCGATCCTGCGGCGCCAATGAGCATGCGCTACTACCGGACCAAATACGTCAGCGGGCCGTGAATGGAATGGCGCCCCGGCCCAGACTGGAATTCAAAACATGAAAATCAGATCTCTCCTCGGTGCGGCGTGGCTGGTGACGCTCGCGGCGAACGCAACGATTCACACGACGAACTGGAACTCCGGGTTCGCCAACGGCGGGGTGGTTCCCGACGGCAACCTCAGCGGTTGGAGTGACACGCGCAGTGTCGGCACGATGCCGGCAGGAACATTGCAGGGGGTGGCCGTGAACCTGCAACTGAGCAGCGGGTGGACGGGCGACCTCTATGCCTATCTCACACACAGCTCCGGCTTTGCTGTGTTGCTCAACCAAGCCGGCACGCCGGGCCAGCCCCACGGGTATGGCGCAGCAAACTGGAACATCACGCTGGCCGACGATGGCTTCAACGGTGGGAGCTACGCCAACCTGCACACCTATGGCGGCGGGAACTTGAGCGGGAGCACATGGAACGGGGTGGACAGCCTGAACAGCGCGTTCCTGAGCACAAGCGCGAACGGCATGTGGAGTTTGTTCGTCGCGGACCTGAGCGTCGGCGGCGTGACGACGGTGACGGGCTGGGGATTGCAGATGGACATCGTGGCGGTGCCGGAAGTGGAGACGTGGGTGGCGGCGGCGCTGGCGGGGGCGTTTGGCGCGTTCTGGCTGAACCGGCAGATTTGGAAGGGTGTGAAGCCGCCGCCGCCGGACCGAAGTTGAGCCTTGGGTTTGGTGGGCAGATTGAAGGCATGGTGGAGCGTTGCTGGGGAGCCGCGTTTCATGGGCCTTCGGGTTGGATGCAGAGGCTGGTCAGGGGTGGCCAGCCTCTGTAGTTCCAACGATGGAATGGGCGTCCCTTTGTTGAGACGGTGACATCTCATGCACCTGGTGATGCGGCCGCACATGCAAATTCAAATGAACAGGTTTGACGACATGACGTTTGGCGATCAGGCATGCGAGTCACGCCCCGTCCGCCCGGCTGGGTGTGGTGATTCAACTCCTCCAACCCGGACGGCAAACTGGCTGACGCGGAGACAAGCGCCGCAATGGAATGGGAGCATATTCGGATCGGGGTTGCTCTTGCTCGCGACGGCAATGGCTGTGGCCGGGGGCAACAACTCCACCACGCCATCCGATTCTGTTGCGTCCGAGATGAAACGCCTCGTGATTGGCCGGCCACAAATTATTTATACTGACGCCCAGATGCCCTACACCATGGACGGCAGCTGGGCTTCCTTGCGCGAGGCGGACGGCAGCATGACCATCTTCGAGACGGCCATGGCCAAAAAGCCGTATTATTTCCGGCACAGCGGCACGCCTGAGCGTCCGCTGAAAAGGGCATTGCTGCCGTTTGCCTGGGATTACAACGGCTATAATCACATCTGGCCGAGCGGAGGCTGGATTCAGAACATTTACCAAGGCACAAACGGCACGCTGGTTGGATTGGTGCATCGGGAAGACCTGCCTCCCGGCAACGGGCGTGCGCGCGGCACGGATTTCTTCATCGGACTGGCCAAGTCCACCAATGGCGGATTGCACTGGAAATATCTGGGGGACGTTCTCGGCAACCGGGGAAATGGATCCACGACCGATCATAACGCCAACATGGGCGGAGTTCCGTATCTGCTCGTGAACGATTACCTGTATCTTTACTTCAATGAGCATGAAGGGCCCAAGCCTTCCGACCATCGCTGGCTGGCTGTGGCGCGGGCCAAAGTCGGCGACGTCATGTCGGCGATGGCGCAAGACCAGGTGACGCCGTTCAAGAAGTATTCCAACGGAAGCTGGACCGAGGAGGGCATGACTGGTCTTGGTTCGGAGATCATTGCCGGAAGCCGCTGTCGGAACGACTCGCCGACGGCATACGATTTTCATAGTGACGCCACCTATTGCAAACCGCTGGGACGTTATCTGATCACCGTGCAGACGCACGGCAGCGGCACCCTGCTGTTATATTCGTCCGCCGATGGGGTTGACTGGCGATTTGCGTCCCAGCTGGACCATGCTCCTGGCTGCATGTTGCCGTATTCGAGCTTCATCAGTTTTAACCGGGAGGACGCCGCCGACGGGCACGAGGTCGGGGGCGAATTCTACATCTACTACCCCCGGAAATTATTGAAGAACTACGATTACGACACCATGTGCCGGATCGCCTGTTCCGTAACTCCCCCAACGATGGCGGGCAATGGAAAATAAGCTGCTGTTCGGCGGTTTGCTGTTGGGGTGCGCTCTGCAAGTCGCGCAAGCCGCCGGGGCTGACGCGGTGGAGGCAGTCTGGCCACCTGCGGAATTGAGGTCCAGGCCGCAACCCGGAGCCGACTCCTGGTCGGCGAATTGGATCGGTGTCGCCGGCAGTGTGAACCGGTCGAACCTCTGGACCTGTTTCCGCCGGGAATTTCTCCTGTCCAAGAAACCAAAGACTGCGGCGGCGCGCATTGCGGTGGATTCAAAATATTGGCTCTGGGTCAATGGTCGGATGGTGGTGCGCGAAGGTGGACTCAAGCGCGGGCCAACCCCCCACGACACATACTTCGACGAGGTTGAACTGGCACCTTACCTGAGACCCGGCACCAACTCGCTGGCCGTTTTGGTCTGGTATTTCGGCAAGGAAGGGTTCAGTCACAAAAGCAGCGGCAGCAGCGGCCTGTTGTTCGAGCTTGCGGCCGGTTCGGGGAGGATCGTCTCTGACAAGTCGTGGCGGGGTTGGGTCCATCCCGCGTTTGGCGAGACTGGCGAGCCTTTGCCAAATTTCCGATTGCCCGAATCGAATATCCGCTTTGACGCGACCAGGGACATCGCCGGTTGGCACTTGCCTGGATACAACGACGCTGACTGGCCGTTGGCCGTGGAGCTTGGCAAGGCCGGCTGCCCGCCCTGGAACGGGTTGATTCCCCGGCCGGTGCCGTTTTGGAAAGACTACGGTTTGAAATCCTATGTAAACGCCGCCGGGTTTCCCGCCATTTCCGACGGCCAAATCATCAAGGCGAAGTTGCCTTACAACGCCCAGGTCAACCCGTGGCTCAAGGTGAACGCCAAAGCCGGACAGTTGATCAAAATCCAGACCGACAATTATCAGGGCGGCGGCGAATACAATGTCCGGGCGGAATACGTCACGCGCGACGGGGTGCAGGAGTTCGAATGTCCGGGATGGATGAACGGGCACGAGGTCTGGTATGAACTGCCGTCCGGCGTTCAGGTGCTGGGGCTGAAATTTCGGGAAACGGGCTTCGACACCGCGTTCACCGGCACATTTGAATGCGATGACGATTTTCTCAATCGCCTGCGGGAAAAGGCCGTCCGCACCCTCTATCTCACCATGCGTGACACTTACATGGATTGCCCCGATCGCGAACGGGCTCTCTGGTGGGGGGACGCGGTCAACCAACTGGGTGAATCATTTTACGCGCTGGACCGGCGCAGTGATTCGTTGACGCGCAAGTGCATCCGCGATCTTATCGGCTGGCAAAGGCCGGACGGAGTTCTGTTTTCACCGGTTCCGGCGGGAAACTGGGACAAGGACCTGCCGCTTCAGATGCTGGCCAGCATCGGCCACAAGGGCTTCTGGACCTACGGGCTTTACAGCGGGGATCTGGCCACGCTGCGTGAGGTCTATCCGGGGGTGAAACGCTACTTGGAAATCTGGCGGATGCAGCCGGATGGTCTGGTTGTGCCCCGGCGCGGATCCTGGGAATGGGGCGACTGGGGCACCAACGTGGACCTGACCCTGCTTTACAATGAGTGGTATTATCTGGCGTTGCAGGGAATGCGCGCGATGGCGGTCGCATTGCGGCGCCCGGAGGATCTGGCCTGGATTGATGTCCGGTTGAACTCCATCGCAACAGCGTTCAATCCCGCGTTCTGGAATGGAAGGGAATACCGCGCGTCCGATTTCAATGGGCACACCGACGACCGCGCCAACGCTCTGGCCGTCGTCGCCGGGCTGGCGAAACCGGCGCAATACCCCGCCTTGACCGAAGTGCTGAAGACCCAAGAACACGCCAGTCCCTACATGGAAAAATATGTCCTCGAGGCCCTGTGCCTGATGAACCAGCCGGCACTGGCACAGGACCGCATGCGCAAACGCTATCAAAAGATGGTGGACCACGCCGGCTTGAGCACGCTTTGGGAGGGTTGGGGAATTGGCAGCGAAGGGTTTGGCGGTGGCACGATCAATCACGCCTGGAGTGGCGGACCGTTGACCATCATGTCGCAGTTTTTTGCCGGCATCGCGCCCTTGACGCCCGGGTTTGAGACTTACGAAGTCCGTCCGCGGCTTGGTCATCTGACGAAAGCCGCTGCCGGATTCGACACGGTCAAAGGAAGGATCGAAGTCTCCATTGCCCGGTCCGAAGGCCGATTCAACCTCAAGCTGGTTTCGCCGCCAAACACCACCGGCCGGGTTTGCATCCCGGTGGCTGACTACAAATTGAAAACCATCCGCGTCAACGGCAAGGGTGTCTGGAGCGAGGGCAAGGCGACCGGCCGCATCAAAGGTCTCGCTCCCGCCGATGCGCTAACCGGCCACGCTTGTTTCAATGTTGCCCCCGGCGTCTGGGAGTTTCAATGCCGGTAGGGGTTGAACAAGGCCAAATGGGCTGATGTCCGGGGCGCATCAGCAGTATTGCCGATGGTGAGCTGGTTGCCAGATGCTAGGTTGGATGGAATTTTCATGCGAATCCATGATATGAACTCCATCAGAACTGCCGGCTTGTTGCTGCGACATTCATTTTGCTGCGGTCGGTTCGCCGCGCTCGTTTGGAGTGTCATTGGCTTGCTGTGCTTTTCCCGCCCGGTCGCCACCGCCGCTGATTATGTTTGGGGTGGTGGAATCTCCAACTGGAATGACACCAGCCCCAGCGGGTGGAACGGCGGGCCGCCGGCATCGGGCAGTGACACGGCGACGATTACCAATGGCACCGTCACGCTGGACTATAACAATCAAGCCAACGGCGTCGCATCCATTACCATTGGAGGCACCGGCAAACTTTCCCAGACAACGAACAACGGCTGGAACCAACTCAACAACCTGACGCTGCAGGGCGGCACGCTGGAATCGGTCTCGCCCCCCAACGCAGCCTTTGGGAGCTACCAGTTGCCCGGCACCGTGACGGTTTCCGGAAGTTCACCATCCACCATCAGCACCAAGAGTGGGGCGAACACTTGGATCAACCTCGGCCTGGCGGTCAACAATAGCCCGACCTACACCACCTTCAACGTCGCCGACGTGACGGCTAGCCCGGCGGCGGACCTCACCGTGTCCACGGCGCTTGCGGACAACATCGCCACGGATTTCACGTCGGCTTCCCCGGCCGGCTTGATCAAGACCGGCAACGGCACACTCGCGCTCACCGGGACCAACACTTATGCAGCCGGCACGACGGTCAATGCCGGCACACTGCAACTCACAGCCAATGGTGGCAATTGCCCCATCATTGGGACTTTGACCGTGAACCCGGGAGGAACGGTCGTCACCACCGGTGACGGCACAGGGCTTGGTTTCAACCCGGGCCGGAAAATAACGACGCTGAACATCAACGGCGGCACGGTCAGTGCCGCGAACAAACTCCATGTCTGGAACCTGACCGGGGGTGTGAACCTGACCGGCGGCACGCTGTCGGCCAGTCCGCTGGAGTGGGGCGACACCGTGGTGAACACCTCCGCCAGCGGCACCAGCGCCGTCATCGGCGGGCAGATCAACATTCGGGCCGACGCGAATTCGGCGAACGCCTCGCTGTTGCAGTTGATCGTGGCGGACGGCCCGGCCGCAACAGATTTGCTCATCAGTGCGAACATCACGCAAACCGGACTGCCGTCCGGGGCGACAACCGGGGGAAATTGCGGCATCAGCAAGACCGGCGCGGGCACTTTGCGCCTCACGGGTTCGGTGCAAATCAGCGGGGTGATTTCTGTGGAAGCGGGCACGCTGGATTTCGCGCCGTCAGCGGTCAACACCAACGCGCGCATCTGGATGGCAAGCAGCGCGAGCCTGCTGCTGTCCAGCGCAACGACAAACACGGTTAAAAGTTTTTACATCGGCGGCGTGAAAAAGGCGGCGGGCCGCTGGGGCGCGGTGGGCAGCGTGGCGGCGGGGAAGGCGGATTTCGAATCCGCGTTGATCAGCGGCCCGGGCGTGTTGCGGGTGACGGACAACAGCGTGGCCAACCGCGACCGCTGGAAGCGCATGAAGTATGGGCAGTTCACCCACTATCTCTACTTCGGCATCCTGCCGGATGGCACCAGCTACAGCGACGTGAATTTCGCCGCGGATAATTTCAACGCCACGAAGTATGCCAACGACCTGCAATCCATGGGCGTGGAATATGTGATCTTCACCGCGTGGCACGCGAACTTTGTTCCCATGTTCAACAGCGCGGCGGTGGTGCGGGCGCTTGGTTTTCAGCGCAACTCCACGCGCGACATGATCGGCGACATGCTGGCGGCCGTGCGAGCCAAGGGCATCCGGGTGTTGCTCTACACGCATCCCAATCAGCCGGTCATTTACGATTACGCGGGGCACAACAACATGATTAATGATGTGTATGGCGAACTGGTGGACCGCTACGGCGACCAGATTGACGGTTTGTATCTGGATGAGAACGACCCCGGCGGCAACCAGAACAACGCGGTGGATTTTCCCCGGCTCGAACGCACCATTCACCGGCGCAACCCGGACCTGATATTGCTCCAGAATTTTTACGGCAATCTATATGCGTGTGATGTCCCGATTGGAGAATCGGGGCCGCAGTCGCCCAATTTGCATAGGGACGTGGCGTGGGCTTCCGTATCGCCCTATGCGCAGGTGATGTCGGCAACCTGGAACGTATCCGTGCCGACCAACACTTTTGCCGCGACCCGGAGTGCGGTGGGCATCTTCCGCGCCGCGGTGATGGCGGCGGGCACCTGCACCGAAGGCGGCGGCTGGGCGTGGGCGGCCGGGCCGTTTCCCGGCGGGCTGTGGGAGCAAGGCGTGCTGGAGGCGATGCAGGGCGCCGCGCAGTTGATGGCCCCCGTGGCGGTGGCGGTCACCAACACGTTTCCGAGCACCTCCTGGCCGGTCTTCGGCGTGTCCATTACCGGTCTGCCCTACGGCGTGGTGGCGACGCGTTCCGTGGATGACACCAGGGAATACATCCATGTGCTGAATCCGCCGGGCGGCAGCACCCTGACCCTGCCGCCGGCGGCGGACGGCAAGGTGTTCACGAACGCGCGGTTGCTGGCCAACAGCAACGCGGTGACGCTGGCGCAGAGTTCACGCGGGGTGCAACTGACGCTGACGGGCACGAACACCTGGGACGCCAACGACACGGTCATTGCGCTCGACGTGGTGAGCCAGGGGGACAAGGGCATTTACAACAATACCAGCCCCAGCATCACCTACACCGGCAGTTCGTGGAGCCCCCAGGGCAATCGCGGTCTTGGGGAATATCGGAATGACGTCCACGTCGCGACGGCCAACGGCGATTCCTTCACATTCAATTTCACCGGCACGGATGTCTCATTCATTTCCAGCCGGGGCAGTGGACGCGGCGTGGTGGCGCTGTCACTCGATGGCGTGCTGGTGACAAATCTGGATTTGTCCGTCGGCAGCACCAACCGCGCCGCCGTATTTTCGTTGACCGGGCTTACCAACGGCCCGCACACGCTCACCGGCGTCAAGGTCAGCGGCAGTTACCTGTATGTGGATGCGTTCAAGGTTTCGGAGATGCTCAATGACACCAATGCGGCGCTGGTTTACGGGGCCTTGACGCGATTCAATAACACCGATTCCACGCCGAATGCGCTGGGTTACATCACCTACACCGGCTCCTGGAGCTGGCAGCAGCGTTACGGCGGAGAATACAACGGCGACATCACTTGGAGCCAGACACCGGGCAACTTCTTCACGATATATTTCAACGGCACGGGCGTGCGAATGATCGGCAACGGCCTGGGCACAATTGATTTTTATCTGGATGGCACCTTCATCAAGACCGTCAACATGAATGCCGGCGGCAATGTGGTGGGCGTGGTCGGCTTCAGCACCAACGGATTGCCGGCGGGCAGCCACCAGTTGAAAGGGGTGGTGGCGGGCGGACCGTATGTGCAGGTGGACGAATTTAACGTCGTCAATTCCGTCAACAGCGCGTGGAGCTATCAGGCCAACCGGAATATGGGCGATTACCAGAACGACATTCACACCACGGCCAATACCTATGATCAGGTGAATCTGAATTTCAACGGCACAGGTGTGGAGGTCCTCGCGCCGACGTCGAGCGCGGGCGGGACGGTGCAGGTGTTTCTGGACGGCAGCGTGGTGGAAAACGTGAACCAGTATGTCGGCGATTTGCGCGCGCAAGCCACGACCTTTTCGAGTTACAACGTGGCGAACCTGACGCCCGGCAGCCATCAGTTGCAGTTGTTGAAACCGCGAAATTTCGGAAGCATGGCGGTGGACGCGGTGCGCATTTACAAGGGCGAAACTGTGGCGAGCGCGCCGGTCTATTGGGGCGCAACCGGTAATGGCGGCAGCGGCACTTGGAATGTTGGCACGTCGGCCAACTGGTGGGACGGAGCAAACACAACGAGGTGGTATGACTTTGGCGGTGTGGATTACGCCGCCGTCTTTGCCGGGACGGCTGGAACAGTGAGTCTGGCCAGCAGTGTCAAAGTCAACCGCCTGACGTTCAACACGACTGGCTACACGCTGCAAAACAACACGCTCAACCTCAACGGCAGCAATCCCGGCGTGACCGTGGCCAGTAATGTGACGGCCATCGTGGCGAGCTCCATCACTGGTTCGTCCGGTCTCACCAAGGATGGCTCCGGCACATTGCAACTGAACGGCATCAACAGTTATGCTGGCGGCACGACGGTCAACGGTGGTGCCTTGCTGATCAATGGCTCAATTGGCGGCGGCGTTGTGACGGTCGGTTCGGGAGCGGTTTTGGGCGGCCAAGGAAATATTGGCGGCCCGGTCACGATTCAATCGGGTGCCGCTCTTGCTCCCGGCATGTTGCTCGGCACACTCACCATCAGCAACACGCTGACGCTACAAACGGGGAGCCAGACAGTGATGCAGATTAACGCCGCCTCCAGCACCAACGACCAGGTGCGCGGCCTGACGACGGTGAACTACGGCGGCACACTGGTTATTACCAACCTGGCAGGCGGCGTGAGTGCGGGGCAAACCTTCCAGTTGTTCAGCGCGGCCAGCCGCACCGGCAACTTCAGCGCCATCACGGGCGCGCCGGGCACGACGTGGAGTTTCAATCCGACCAACGGTGTGCTGACCGCGCTGACGACGGTGGCGTTGAACCCGACGAATCTCACGGCCTCGGTCAGCGGAACCAACCTGTCATTGAGCTGGCCGGCGGACCACATCGGCTGGACGCTGATAATGCAGACGAATAAGTTGACCATGGGCTTGAGTCTGAATCCGAACGACTGGATGCGAGTGCAAGGCAGTTCGGCGACGAACAGCGTGGTGGTTCCCATTTTGCCAACCACGCCCGGTGGCTATTACCGGCTCGTGTATCCCTGAAAATGAAATCTATTGATCAATGATGGATGCCTTCGAATGACCAACTTTGCGCCACAATCCTTTTGTGGTTCAATTCCCCCGAAGGCCGGGCTCGGGGCGGGTTTGGCCCAAGGATGCTGGAAGCAACCCCAGGAAATACAACAGCGGTTACCGGAGCGATACGCGGTGAAGTTCAAACTGACCGGTGCTTTTATTGTTGTCTGGGAAATTGCCGGGGGCTTGAAAGCGCCAGGCAGGACGCGCGCAAAAGGACACGGCGCAAGGCGCCGGGTTTGTGCGCACGCCTGGTGCGCGGTTGAGGATGCTGCTCGTGCCTTTGATGACTGACGCAGCTGTGTTCACGTTGATCGGCGCGACCGATGGCTTGGTCAGAGAAATTGGCTTGCCGAAGACGCGGGCTGGCATCAAACCTCTCCAGCGTGCCGCACCTCGCGCCAGCGTCCGGGCCGGTGACGTTCGCGGGGGTGAAGCAGACCGTTGACCGAGATGCGACAATCGTGGCGGCCGGGGCCATCGCTGCTTTCGGCCACCGCCGTCCATGGCCGCCATATTGCCCATGAGTCGTTCCCGCAAAACGCATGTCAAACTTTGCGGCCTGGGGCCGCGCCGTCGCGTGGCAGTGCTGGTGGATACGTCCACGACGTGGGGCCGGGCCGTGTTGCGCGGCATCAACACTTTCCGTCTGAAAAATGTGCCGTGGGAAATTTTTGTCGAGGCGCGCGGCTTGGAGGAACGTTTGCGGGTGCCGCCGGGCTGGCGCGGTGATGGGATCATTGCCCGTGTCAGCACTTTGGAGATGGCGCGTGAACTGGGGGCCATGAAAATTCCAGTGGTGAATGTTTCCGGGATTGAGATTCCCGAGGCCACTTTTCCGCGGGTGACAACCGATCTTCGCGCCTCCGCCCGGCTGGCTGCGGAGCACCTGCTGGAACGGGGGTTCAAGCACTTTGCCTATTTCGGCCTGGTCGGGCTGGATTACGTCAAGGCGCACCGCATGATTTTTGCCGACATGGTGACGCGCGCCGGGGGTGATTTCAATTCACTGGCCGTGAAACCGATGGCGGGCGCCGAGCCGGACTGGCGATTGGATTTGGCCAGCCTCGGGGAATGGATCAAACGCCTGCCCAAACCGTTGGCAGTGCTCTGCTGGAATGCGAGCAGCGCCCGGGAGATCGTGTTTGCCTGCCACGAGTCGGGACAACTGGTGCCGGAGGAAGTGGCCGTTCTAAGCCAGGCCAACGACGAGGCGCTTTGCGAAACGTCCTTGGTGCCGATCTCGGGCATCGCCGTCTCGGGGGAGGGCATCGGTCACGAAGCTGCCCGGCTGCTGGACGGGTTGATGCGCGGGCGCAAGGCCCCGCGCCGACCAACGCTGATCGCGCCCCTGGGCGTTGTCACCCGCCAGTCCACCGACACGCTCGCCATCGGCGACCAGGCCGTGGTTCGGGCGTTGAGCTTCATCAGACAGAATCCTTCGCACCGGATGCGCGTTGCGGACGTGGCCCGGGAGGCCGGCGTGTCACGCCGCGTGTTGGAGCGACGCTTTGTCGAATTGTTGAAGCGCACTCCGGCAGATGAGATCAGGCGGGTCCATTTGGAGCGGGCCTGCAAACTGCTGGTTGAAACCGACACGCCCCTGGCGTTGGTGGCGGAAATGGCGGGGTTCAGTTCCCAGGCCTATTTCTCCGATCTCTTCCGGCGGGAGATGGATTCGACCCCGCTGCAATATCGCAGGAGGAACCGGGTGCATGGCAAGGGGTTTGACTAGTCCGCCTTGTTGAGTGATTTGGCCCGGGCCGGCAATTCTCCGGCCCTCCGGGCTGTCCGCCAGTCCTGTTTCAACGGCCGGCCGGTGCCTCTCCCCGGGTTGGCGCGAATTCTAAAAAGATTGGCGCAAACGCCGGTAGCGCGCCCCCCCGCCAAATGGGATGATGCCGGTGACCAGAGGCTGACCGCCAACATGAAAACGCACTCCAACCCCAGGCCCGCGCCTTCCCGCCCGCTTTCCGTTTTCACTCTCTGTCTGCGAACAGCGCTGGCCGCGCAATTGCTCTGCCTGCCGGTTTGCACCCTGGCGCAGGGTGCTGTCTCAAAGACAACGTCGGCTGCGATCCAGCCTGTCGCCCCGGTGTCCGGTTACCGTCTGGTCTGGAACGATGAGTTTGAGGGCGACGGGTTGGACGCCTCCAAGTGGGACCACCGCACGGACAGCAAGCATCTCAGCACCCAGAAACCCGAGAATGTCTCCGTCAAGGGCGGCTTGCTCCGCCTGAAACTGAAAAAGGAGGCGGCGGCCGGCAAACAATACACGGGCGCGGGCATCATCAGCAAAGCCGCCTTCAAATATGGCTACTACGAAGCGCGCCTGAAAATGCCTGCGGGGGCCGGCTGGCACACCTCTTTCTGGTTGATGAAGCATGATGGCTCGGGCACCACCGATTTTCAGCTGGCGGAGCAGGGGATCGTCGTGGTCCAGAATGAATCGGTGGATCATCTGAGCTATGCGGTAAAGCTCGAAAAGTATCAGGAGCCGGCGGGCAGCTATGGTTTCTTGCGGCTGCTGGGGCCGGACCTGACGGCGGATTTTCACGTCTTTGGCTGTGAGTTCACGCCGGATGCCGTGAAGTTCTACCGGGACGGCAAGCTGGTGCAATCGGTGGACGCGAGCCACATGGCGCACAGCGAACAGAATCTTTGGATCACCTCGATTGCGTCGCATATGGGCAACACGCCCAAGGTGGACGACAGCGCGCTGCCGCAGGAGGCCCAGTGCGACTATGTCCGAGTGTTCGTTAAAAACGACGGAACCGCGCCCCCCAAATGATGCTGAACCCGCTTCGGGCCGGCTGCCGGGGCGAATGGAACGCACGATCGAAAACCGCCAGCCTTCGATGAAATTGAGTAAATTGCCACGACTTCAACCGAACCGGGGCCACACCGGGCATGCGCTTTCATCAAGTGGTCGCCAAGCCGCCATGCCCGCCATTGCAATTCTGAGTGTCGTGCTGATGCTGGCTTGTGGTTGCGGAAAAAGGGAAGTGCCGGACGCCGGGAGGGCGACGCAAAATGGCTCTCCACAGCCCGCCATCCCGGCTTCCGTTCAACGCCAACAGCCTGCGCCCACGCCGCCGCCGGCGGCCACAGCCCCCGTGCGCCAGACCAACCTCGCCCATCCTGCGGGTGCTCCCCTAACCCGTCCGGCCGGAGCCTCGAAGCCCGTGCCGGTCGTGCCATGATTCAACCGCCAACCGGCATTCTTAAAGGCCATGAAACCAATCTCGACCGACGCGAACATCCCGGCAACCAAGCAGCCGCCCAAGAGCGGCTTTACACTCATTGAACTGCTCGTCGTCATTGCCATCATCGCCATACTCGCGGCGATGCTGTTGCCCGCGTTGAGCCGGGCCAAGGCGAAGGCGAAGCGCGTTGTCTGCACGAACAACCTCAAGCAATTGAGCCTTTCCAGCATCATGGAAGCGGATGACAACGAGGGAAAGTTTGCGGCTTCGGGGGCCAGCTACCTTTACTACATCAGCGCCACGATGCGGAACACATTGATGCAGTCCTACCGGATTCAGCGGCAGTCGTTTTACTGCCCGAATAATTTTGGCTGGAACACCGACCAGCTCTGGCTGTTTCCCAACGGGCAGCAGACGGATCCCACGGTGACCGGGTATTTTTACTTTGCCGGCAACGCGGCCTTCAATGACCCCGCCCAGGTTGGCGCTTACTATCCCAACAACGGTGCGCTCCCTGGAGGGGATAATCTGCGGAATCATTCGCCCATTTTTCCGATGAAGACCGGGGATCGCGCCTTCTATCCCCTGCTTTGGGCTGACATGTCGGCAAAGTATGCGGGCGATTGGTGGCGTGACCGGGCCGCCGGAACGTGTCGGGTGAATCACTTCGAGAAGGAGCGCCCGGTGGGGGCCAACGAGGGCTACTCCGACGGGCATGTGGAATGGGTGCAGTTCTCCAAGTTCTCCCGGGCGCCGCGCATGTCTTACAGCAGTCTGGACGTCTATTTTTACGCGAACCAGCCGTTCTGATTCTTGGCCGAGCTGCCCGGGGGAGCAACCTGCCGGCTGGTTCAGTAGCCTGCACCGATGCGGAATCCCCTCCGCCTGCCTGTGATGAATGCGAGCTTTAGCAACTTTCAGATTTGTTCTGCAGCGGTGGTGGCCGTGCTCGTCAGCATTGTCCTGGCGTCCGACCTTCGGGCCATTGACATGTTCTGGGATGCAAACGGTGTCACCAATGGTGCGGGTTCCACGCCCAACGGGAATTGGGACGGCGTGGCCACCAACTGGACCACGGCGAGCGCGAGCAACTACAACATCCGGCTCGGCGGCGCGGGCAACGGCCGCATCGAGTCGTCGCTCGCCTCCGGCAGCGTGCTGCTCGGTGACTGCCAAGGTCTCGCCGTCCCGCCGTCTTGGGCGGGGACGTGGACAATGGCCGGGAATCAAACGCTCGGCGGTGCGGCGGTCACCTTCGCGGCAGGCACCACGCACGGCGCGGGCGCACGGATCATCCTGGGCGACAGCCTCACGGATGTGCAATCGCTCGGCCAGCCCACGCTCGCGACGAACTCCACTGTCAGCATCAGCAACGCCGTGCTCGAACGGAACTTCACCGGCGCGCCCAACACCATCGCGGCGCTCATGCTTGGCGGCGTCATCCAGTCGGCGGGCGTTTACAACAGCAACTCGCACCCGGCTCTCATTGCCGGCGACGGGAGCCTGCTGGTGCCTGTGGCCGGCGGCATGGCCAGCGAACCGACGAACCTCACGTTCAGGGCGGGCGGCGGTTCGCTGAACCTCGCCTGGCCCGCCACGCACCTCGGGTGGATTTTTGCAGACGCAGACGAACTCTCGCGCCATCGGCCTGACCACGCCGGCGAACACCTGGTTCGACGTGGCGGGCAGCGCCAGTTTGACGAACATCAGCGTCACGCTGGATGCGACGCAGCCGACGGTGTTCTTCCGGTTGCGCAAACCCTGAGTGGTCTTTGGTTTGAGTTGGGTTGGGTCGGTGGCCGGCCGGTCGTCCTTGCCTCTGGGGAGGTGCCGTGGCGTCCGGCCTTGACTGGGCTTGGAGCTCTGACATTTGACGGGTGGCGCGGTGTGGGCCGGACCGCAGCTTGGTTGGGTGGCAATGGGCCGGCCAATTCGGTCGGCCCACGCGCGGGGATTGCATGTATTGGGGACACGAAAGAACATGGGCAAACGAGTGAAACAGGTTAACAACGACACGTCCGTGTCTGGCCGGGAGGCTGCATGAAGCTGCGCGGCCTGCGCTGGTGGATCGTCGCGCTGCTCTTCGGGGCGGCGGTGCTCAATTATGTGGATCGCCAGACGCTCTCCGCGCTCGCGCCCACGATCCAGAAAGACCTGGCGATGGACGACCGCGAATACGCGAATGTCGTCAACATCTTCCTGGTCGCCTACACCATTGCGTATCTCATCTCCGGGCGCATCGCGGACAAAATGGGCACGCGCGCCAGCATGGTGTTGTTCGTGGTCTGGTGGTCCGTGGCGAACATGCTCACGGCGGCGGCGCGCGGGGTGACTTCGCTCGGGGTGTATCGGTTTGCGCTTGGGCTGGGGGAGGCGGGCGTCTGGCCGGCGGCGTCCAAGGCGGTGAGCGAATGGTTCCCGGCGAAGGAACGCGCCCTGGCCATCGGCTTCTACACGATGGGCGCAACGATCGGGGCAACGGTTGCGCCCTATCTCGTCATCCCGCTCGCGACGCACGCTTACCACGAAACCATGCCGGTTGTCGCGGACTGGCTGGGGCAGGGCACGGGCTGGCGGCTGGCGTTCATTGTGACGGGATTGGCGGGGTTGTTCTGGGTGATTCCCTGGCTGTGGTTCTACCGCAAGCCCGGCGAGAACAAATTGATCACCGACGCCGAGCGCAAACTCATTGAGGATTCCGCCGCCGCCGGGAATCCCGCCGAGTCCGATGTCGTGAACGCCTGGTCATGGAAACAGGTTCTCCTCTTCCGCGGCACCTGGCTGTTGCTGCTGGGCCGGCTCATCACGGATCCCGTCTGGTATTTCTACCAGTTCTGGTTTCCCAAATACCTGAGCGCCGACCGTCATCTCTCGCAGGAGCAGCTCAAGATCACCTGGATTGTCTATGCGGCGGCGGGCGTGGGCAGTCTCCTCGGCGGCTGGTTGTCCGGCCAGCTCGTCAAACGCGGCGTTGCGCCCGCGTCCAGTCGGCTGTGGGTGATGCTTGGTTGCGCCTGCATCATGCCGCTTTCGCCGTTCATCGCCCAGGGCACAGGCCTGAGTCTCACCATGACGCTCACCATCTGCACCGTGTTCGCGTCGCTCGCGTGGCTCATCAACATCAGTTCGCTCGTGGTGGACGTTGTGCCGAAACATTCGCTGGGCACGGTCTTCAGCGTCGTCGCCACCGGCAGCACCATCGGTGGCATCATCATGAACATGATCGTGGCCACGATGGTCTCCGGCCCGTCCACCAAACCCGCCGGGTTTCTCGACCAGGCCGTCAAGTCAGTCTTCGGTCCGCTGCTGGAGCTGGTCCAGGGCCACGGCTATGCCCAATGGTTCTTGATCATGGCGTTCCTGCATCCCGTGGCCTGGCTGGTGCTGAAATTGGGCGGCGTGCATCACCTCGGGAGCCTGGCGGGCAAAACTGGAGCCGTCAAATGACTCACCAGCACGGACGATTTGCCCGGCGTCCCCGGCCTATTCAACCGGGTAGTTTTTTCAGGCGTTGGATTGGCCTAATCTGCGGGATGCTTCGCCATGCAAACGGATTCAAGCGCGGTGCCCTGCTCTGGGCGCTTTGCACCACGTTAATCACCACGGGATCGGCCCAGCCCGTCCACGTCTCTGGCATCTACCCGCATCTCGCCATGTTCAACAACGAAGGCGAGTGCGGCACGGGCGCGGTCGTGCCGTGGGCGGATCGCCTCTGGGTGATCACCTACGCCCCCCACAAGCCGCTGGGTTCAACGGACAAGCTTTACGAGATCACGCCTGAACTGGAGCAGATCATCCGCCCGGAAAGCATCGGCGGGACACCCGCAAACCGCATGATCCATCGGGAGTCGCAACAACTCTTCATCGGGCCGTATGCCATCGCGGCGGACCGCACGGTGCGCACGATTCCCTACGAAAAGATGTTTGGACGGCACACGGGCCTGGCGCGGCACCTCACCGACCCGGCGGACAAAATTGTTTTCGCCACGATGGAAGAGGGGATTTACGAAGTGGACGTGAAGTCGCTCGCGGTCAAGGAGCTCTGGGCCGACGAGCAGCGGAAGGAGGGACGCAAGGCCAATTTACCCGGCTACCATGGCAAGGGGTTTTACTCCGCCCAAGGACGCTACGTTTACGCCAACAACGGCGACCACGCCCCGGCGGCTCGCACCAATCCAGCCGTGCCCAGCGGCGTGCTGGCGGAGTGGAATGGCAGGGCCGACCAGTGGACCATCATTCGCCGCAATCAATTCACCGATGTGACCGGGCCCGGCGGCATCGAGGGGAATCCCTCGGGCGATGACCGGTTGTGGAGCATCGGCTGGGACCACCGCTCGCTGATTCTCATGTTGCTCGAGGACGGCAGATGGCATTCATTCCGGCTGCCCAAGGCTTCCCATTGCTATGATGGGGCGCACGGCTGGAACACGGAATGGCCGCGCATTCGCGACATCGGGGAGGATGCATGGTTGATGACCATGCACGGCCAGTTTTGGCGTTTTCCGAAAACATTTTCGGTGGCGAACTCCGCCGGCATCGCACCCCGCTCGTCTTATTTGAAAGTCATCGGAGATTTCTGCCGCTGGAAAGACCGGCTTGTGTTTGGCTGTGATGACACCGCGCAAAGCGAGTTTCTCAACAAGGACCGCCTCAAGGGGGATTTGGCCGCCCCGGGCAAATCGCAATCCAACCTGTGGTTTGTCGAGCCGCCGCGACTGGATGGTTTCGGTCCCGCGCTGGGGCGTGGCGCAGTCTGGCTGAACGACGACGTGAAGGCGGGGGTGGCCAGCGAACCGTTTCTGTTCTCCGGTTTTGCCAGACGTTCATTGCACCTCAGCCAGTCGGGGGCGGGCCGAGCGGGCTTTGCTTTGGAAGTGGACGCCCGGGGTGATGGGCGATGGAAGAAGCTTCGCGGGGTGGAGGTTCCCGGCCGGGGCGGTGTGTGGATCGAGTTCTCCCGGCGCGAAGCGGGGGCCTGGATCCGTCTGGTTCCAAAAGCGAACGCGGCGGGTGTGACGGCGGTCTTTCATTTCCGTGCCGACGACAAACGGCTACCGGAATCCGCGCCCCGGTTCGACGGCCTTGCCGCGCCCGGGGATCAGTCGGTCAATGGCGGCGTGCTCCACCCACGGGCAGACACCCTTCGTTTCGTCGCGCGAAACCGGGACGGCGGTCTGGGAGGATACGATCTGGACGGCGACCTGAAACTGCGGCCGGTGAACGATCCGGCGGGGGTGGCTTGGACCGCCAAAGCCGTGGCCATCGCCCCGCCGCTCATCACAGCGGATGCCGCCTCGCTGGTCTATGCCGATGAGCATGGCCGGAGATGGCGGCTGCCCAAGGGCGACCCCGCTTTGGACCAGCCGGGGCCCCTGGGCCACGGGCGGCTTTGCCGCGAGGTGGTCACGGAACGCAATCTCCTGAATGCGGGCGGCACCTTCTACGAATTGCCCGCCCAAAACGCCGGTGGGTTCATCAGGATCCGCCCGGTAGCCACGCACAACCGGCGCATTCACGATTTTGCCAGCTATCGGGGGTTGCTGGTCCTGAGCGGCGTCGCGGACGACGCGAAGGGCGACCACATCATTCGCAGCGAGGATGGACGGTGTGCCTTGTGGGTCGGCGTGGTGGATGACCTCTGGGAGCTCGGAAAACCTCGCGGACGGGGCGGACCCTGGCGCGATACAGACGTCAAGGCGGGCCAGCCGAGTGACGCATATCTGGCCACGGGCTATGACCGCAAGCGCCTGAAACTTTCCCACCGCAGCCAAAACACCGTGACGTTCACCGTTGAGGCCGACTTTACGGGCACCGGCGCATGGGACGAGGTGGCCAAGATCAAGGTCGGCCCGGGGGCCGCGACGCAGCACGATTTTCCCGACGCCTTTGGCGCCTACTGGCTGCGGGTGACGGCGTCGGCCGACACCAAGGCCACGGCGCAGTTCGAGTATGACTGACCGGTCTGGAAAGGATTGATATGCAACTGGAAGGCCCGGCGGACCGCCGGAAATTGAAAAGCGAGCGTCTCACTGCCGACGTGGCCGTTGTTGGCGGCGGGCTGGCCGGCGTCTGCGCCGCCATCACTGCGGCCCGCGCCGGCGCAAAAGTGGTCCTGTTGCAGGACCGGCCAGTGCTGGGCGGCAACGCTTCCAGTGAAGTGCGCCTGTGGATCTTGGGTGCGACCTCGCACATGGGCAACAACAACCGCTGGGCCCGCGAAGGCGGCGTGATTGACGAACTGCTCGTCGAAAACATGCATCGCAACCCGGAGGGCAACGCCTGTGTCCTGGATGCGCTGCTGCTGGAGAAGGTCGTCAATGAGACCAACATCACCCTGCTGCTGAACACCGCTGTTCATGATTTGGAAAAGGCCGGCGCCGACACCATTCGGTCCGTCCGCGCGTTTTGCCCCCAAAATGCCACGGCTTACGAAATCACGGCACCGCTGTTTGTGGACGCCAGCGGCGACGGGATTGTGGGGTTTCTGGCCGGCGCGGCCTTTCGCATCGGGGCCGAGGCGCGGTCGGAGTTCGGTGAGCGATTCGCGCCGGAGCAGTCCCACAATGAACTCTTGGGGCACACCATTTATTTCTACACGAAGGATACAGGACGCCCGGTGAGGTTCGTTCCGCCCAGTTTTGCCCTGCGGGACATCACCCGGATTCCGCGCTGGCGCGACATCAAGTTCAACGATTCAGGTTGCCGGCTGTGGTGGCTCGAATGGGGCGGCGCGATGGACACCATCCACGAAAGTGAAAAAATCAAGTGGGAGTTGTGGAAAGTGGCCTATGGTGTGTGGAACCACATCAAGAACTCCGGCCTCTTTCCCGAAGCCGAGACTCTGACTCTGGAATGGGTCGGCACCATTCCCGGCAAGCGCGAAAGCCGCCGCTTTGAGGGGGATTACATGATCACCCAGCAGGACCTCGTCGAGCAGCGCCGGCACGTGGACGCCGTTTCCTTTGGCGGCTGGGCGATTGATTTGCATCCGGTGGAGGGGGTCTACAGTGCCCAGGCCGGGTGCCAGCAGTGGCACAGCAAGGGGGTCTATCAAATCCCGTATCGCACCATGTATTCGCGGAACATCCGGAATCTTTTCCTTGCCGGCCGCATCATCAGTGCTTCCCACATCGCGTTTGGTTCGACGCGTGTGATGGCCACCTGTGCGCACGGCGGCCAGGCGGTCGGGATGGCGGCTGCAATGTGCGCGAAACACGGGTTGCAGCCGCGGGATTTGCTGGCGGCCCCGCGCCTGAAGCTGCTTCAGCGCGAATTGCTCCGCACCGGCCAGTTCATTCCCGGCATACCGCTTGATGATGAGGCGGACCTGGCCCGCTCGGCCCGGATCAGCGCCAGCAGCGAGTTGAAGCTTTCGCAACTCGCCCCCAGCGGTGAAACCCTGCCCCTGGACGCCGCCTGGGCGATGCTGCTGCCGGTTCAGCCCGGCGTCATGCCGGCGGTGGAATTCCTGCTCGACGTGAGCGCGCCGACCACGCTGCGCGCCGAGCTGCGTGTGAGCAGCCAGCCGGACAACCACACGCCCGACGTGACGCTGGCCGTGCGGGAGGTCCGATTGCCGGCCGGCGCCCGCCTCAAACTGCCGTTGCATTTTCACGTTGTCATGGATGCGCCCCGTTATGCGTTTGTCTGCCTGATGGCCAACCCTGCGGTGGCGGTTCACCTGAGCGACCAGCGCGTGACTGGCGTGCTGGCCGTCTCCCAGAAGTTCAACCGCCAGGTGGCCAAATCGCCCCGCCAGGAGCCTCCGCCGGGCAGCGGGATTGACAGTTTTGAGTTCTGGATTCCGCAGCGCCGCCCCGCCGGGAAAAATCTGGCGGTGAGAATCTCCCCGCCATTGGAAGTGTTCAGCGCCCAAAATCTGACGAACGGTTTTGCGCGTCCAACGAACCAGCCGAACGCCTGGGTGGCGGATTTCGCGCACGAACAACCCGTGCTGACGCTGGTATGGGACCAGCCGCAGACCATCGCCCGCATCGAGCTGGGCTTTGACACGGACTTTGACCACCCGATGGAGTCAGTGCTTATGGGTCACCCGGAACGGGTGATGCCGTTCTGTGTGCGCGAAGTAATGGTGGCCGTGCCTGCAAAAGTTCCCGTGCCGACTGGTTGCGCCAATGGCAAAGGCGAAAACTCTACAGACACCGAAAGGCTGGTTTTTGAAATCACGGAGAACCATCAGTCGCGGCGGGTCATTCGCTTGAAAACGCCCGTGACCACGGATGCGCTGGAGCTCCGCCTGGTAGCGCCCGGGGCGAATGTTCCGGCGGCGCTGTTTGAAGTGCGGTGCTATGAGCATGACTGAACCCCAATGCCACGACCTTATGTTGCAAGCATGTCCCGCCTCGTCCATTCCCCGGCACCTCGGCGCCCTGGCCGGCCTGTGGTGCCTGTTCGCCTTCCCGGGTTCCGCTGCCACAAACGTGGTCGAATACGACTTCCACGCCATGCTGCAGCCCGTGCCCGCCACCGCCAAGTTCTCTGATCCAGAATACAACATCTGGTGCGGCTCGGCGGTGAAGGGCGACGACGGCAAATACCACATGTTCTACTCGCGCTGGCCGCGCAAGCTCGGGCACTACGCGTGGGTGACACATTCCGAAGTGGCGCACGCCGTCAGTGATTCGCTGTTCGGGCCGTGGAAGCATCGCGATGTGGCGTTGCCGGCCCGCGGCACGAACTTTTGGGACGGCTCCTGCACGCACAACCCGACCGTTCTTCGCATCGGGAACAAATACTACCTCTACTACATGGGCAACTACGGCGACGGCGTGGTGCGGCTGCCGCTGAACTGGGAGCATCGCAACCGCCAGCGCATCGGCGTGGCCGTGGCGGATTCACCGGACGGCCCGTGGCGGCGCTTTGACAGGCCCGTGCTCGACATCAGCGCCGACACCAACGCCCCGGACGCGCTGGTAGTCACCAATCCATCCGTGACAGAACGTCCGGGCGGTGGCGTGCTCATGATTTACAAGGCGGTCGGTCTGAAACGGCCCTTGCCGTTCGGCGGACCGGTGGTGCATCTCGCGGCCACGGCGGACAGTCCGCTCGGTCCATTCACCAAGCGCCCCGGTGAAATTTTCGGCGCGAAAGGCGTGATGTTCGCGGCGGAAGACCCTTTCATCTGGCACGGGGCGGACCGCTATTGGGCCATTGTGAAAGACAACGATGGCAATTTTACGAAGCGCGGCTATTCGCTGGCGCTGTGGGAGGCGGCGGACGGCTTTGACTGGAAACTGGCGAAGCACGCGCTGGTTTCGACACCAGAAATCAGGTGGGCGGATGGTCGCGTGGAAAAGCAGGACCGGCTGGAGCGCCCGCAACTAGTGTTCGAGAACGGCGAGCCGGTCGCGCTGCTCTGTGCCGCCGTCGTGCGCAAGGATCGCAATGAAAGCTTCAATGTCCAGATTCCGCTCAAGCCCGCCAGATGATTACGAGCCGCAAAGCATCGGTATGCTGCGCGGCGGTGATGCTGCCTGGCATCTTGGGTGGGACGGTTTTCGCGCGTGAGTTCGCCACCACGGGCCGGTGGTCGTTCAGCAGCCTGCCCGGCCACGCCACGAACAAGAACTCGATCTACACCCGCGACACCAACGCGGTCGCGACGTGGACGCCGCAGTTGCGGAGCGACGGCCTAACGCGGTTGTCGCTGCACGTCGTCACGCATCAGGGCAATGACCGGGCCGCGCTGGTGGATGTCTTTGCGGAGGGAAAAACGAACACGGTGCGCGTGGACATGGCGTCGGGCAGTCCGCGCTGGTTGGCGCTGGGGAACTTCCAATTCAGCGGCAGGGGCGACGAATTTGTCCGCGTGCGTTCCAGTGGTCGCGGCAATCTGCGGATCAGCGCGCTCCAGGCGGAAATTCTTGACAGCAAGGACGGCAATGGCTGGCAGACGCTCATCTTTGACGACCTGCTGCCGTATGATTCCGCCAAGTTGAAACTGGTCACGCCCGAAGATGTGCGTCTTGGTCCACCGAATCCCGAGCAATGGGAACTGACGTTCAACGATGATTTCAACGGCGACCGCCTGGACACCAATGTTTGGAAGAGCGCGCAAGGTCAATCGTGGGGCAAACTGCTTTCGGCGCGTTATCCCGAAAACATCGCCGTCAGCAACGGTCTGTTGCAGCTCATCACCCGAAAGGAGCAGCGCGGCGGCAAGGAGTGGACGAGCGCGATGCTGTCCACCACGAAGTTCCGGCAGAAATACGGTTATTGGGAAGCGCGCTATCGCTACGCCGCCGCGAGCGGATTGAATCAGTCGTTCTGGATGAATCCCGGCGCAAAGGAGAAGGACAAGGGTTTCGAGATTGATGTGAACGAAGGTCATTACCCGACGGACATCAACTCCTCGCTGCATCAAAGCGGGCTGGCGTCGCAGTCGAAGCGGTTCGTCGCGGACTACGATCTCGCGGCGGACTTTCACATCTACGCCGCCGAGTGGAACGAGCGCGAGGTCATCTATTATTTTGACGGGCAGGAGATTTTCCGCGCCCCGAACACGAAGGCGCACCTTGAGGTGCCCGTGATTTTCGCGACGGCCGTGCTGCCGTTCTGGGCCGGGCCGGTCACGGATGCGCTGGACGGCAAGAGCATGGATGTGGACTGGGTGCGGGTTTATCAAAAGAAATCTCCAAATGAAAAATAGAATCCAAATCGCAGCGGGCTTGCTGGCCGCATCCGTCCTGTCCGCCGCCGCCGGTGGCGGGAGTCAGCTTTCGCTCAATGGCCTCTGGCAATTCACCACCAACGCGGAAGCCGCGACGTGGGACAGCATCATCGTGCCCGGCAACTGGGACACGCTGCCCGCCTACGCCACGCACAAGGGCAAGGGCTGGTATCGCCGCGAGTTTGTTGCCCCGGCGGAGTGGCGGGGCAAACGCATCCGGCTCAAGTTCGACGCGGTGTATCACGACGCGACAGTGACGTTGAACGGGCAGGAACTCGGCACCCACATCGGCGGCTACACGCCGTTCGAGTTCGATGTGACCGATGTGGTGAAGCTTGGCGGAACAAACAGCGTGACCGTTTGCGCGGACAACACATATCGGCGCGGCGCGTGGTGGCATTGGGGCGGCATCAGCCGGAGCGTGACACTCATCGCGAACCATGATGCGCGCATCGTCTGGCAACACATCCGCAGCGAGCCAGATCTGGCGGCGGGAACGGCAAGAGTCTTCGTGCGCTACAAACTGGCCAATGCCGGTGACAAGGCGGTTGTGGTTTCGCTGGCATCGGCGATTGACGGCAGGAAGGAATCGGCGCTGGCAAAGAGGGTTTCCGTTCCTGCACGCGGCGAGGCCATCGTTGAGTTGGAAACAAAACTGTCGAAGTCGCGCGTCCGCCTCTGGCATTTCGATCACCCGAATCTTTACCGGCTCACCACGCGGCTTTCGACCGGCGGCAAAGTCGTTCATGAGCAGAGCGACCGCTTCGGCATCCGGAAAGTGGAACTCACGCCGGACAGTTTGCTCCTGAACGGCGAGCGGGTGCGCCTGAACGGCTACAACCGCGTGAGCGACAGCCGCAAGTTTGGCAACACCGAGCCGGATGAGTTGGTGAAGTCCGACGTGGACATGATGAAGCGCGCGAACGGCAACCTGACGCGGCTCATGCACTATCCCCAAGCACCGAACCTGCTCGATTACCTCGACGAGAAGGGAATGATGATCTGGTGCGAAATTCCGGTGTGGGGCGGAGATGATCCGTTTGTGCGGACCAACGACCTGACCTTGCCCCGCCAGTGGATGCGCGAGATGATCGAGCGCGATTACAACCATCCCTGCATCATCGGCTGGAGCGTGGGGAACGAGATGGAGAGGCACCTGGATTACGCCAGCAATATGATGGCGTTCACCCGCACGCTTGACCCGCACCGGATCGTGACCCATGTGAGCTTCACCGGTGCGCGGCGCGATTACAACCGCACCAACGATCCCATCACCATCAGCCCCGTCGCGCTCTACAACACCTACAGCTTCAACAACAAAGTCACGGACCGAAACGCCGCAACCATCGTCCATGACAAGTGGCCGGAGAAGGCGATTTTCTTTTCCGAGTTCGGCATCAAGCAGTTCGGCGGCAGCTTGGACGCGCGCATCAATGGCATCGAAGAGATGTATCGCATTCTGTCCGAGGGCAAACCCTATGTCATCGGCTTCTCGCTGTGGACGTTCAATGATTATCGCAGTGATTACCCGGGCACTCCGCCGTCGGGCAACCGCGAGTGGGGCATCGTCACGGAAGACCGGCAGCCGAAGGCGGCTTACGAACAGTTGCGAAAATTGTTCAGTCCCGTGCGCTCGCTGATCGTGACCAACGGCGTCATCCGCCTCGAACCCCGCAGTCCCGACGAAGTGCCCAGCTTCACCCTGCGCGGCTACAAACTGAAATGGGACGGCGGGGAAATCGCTCTTCCCGATCTTAAGCCCGGCGATGCCGCGTGGACTTCAAGGAAACTAGTAAAATCCGGCACGGTGGTAAAACTTTTCACTCCGACCGGATACGATGTCGCCCAAACCGAATGAGACGACGCTTCACCAATTTGATTGTGGGTTTCGGGCTGGCTTTGGGCTTGGTCGTTCATGCGCAAAGCCAGAGCAAACTGGCCGGGTTGACCTATTTCCCCGAGGGTGACGCCATCGTCTGCGAGAATGGCACGCGTTGGGATAATCGGCCGCTGTATTGCCATGAGCGCTTCACGCTCATCAACGCGGGCGAGCAGCCCGGGTTGGCCGGTCCGATGGGGCGAATGTATGTCGCCGTCGCGCGCGGTGAGACGAAATTGCTTTTGCATCAGTTCCAGAGTCGCGTCGCTCGTTATCGTCCGGGGCGAATGGAATGGGAATTGAGCGACGCGCGGCTGCCGGGCCTCAAGGCGCGACTCATCGGAACGACGCTGGCGGACGCGGACGGATTCACGGCGCGGCTCTGGCTTGAGGGCGTGCAGGCGGGAGATCTGGCCGGCTGGTGCATCGTGCCGCCAGGGGCGGACAAAGCTGCGGAGTTTGGGATGCAGCGAGAAGACAACGGCTTCATTCTGGACCGTGTGCCAGCGCAGAAGTTCGCGCAGATACGCGGACGATTTTCAAAGCCCGTGGCGAAATGGGAGATCGTGAAATTCCAAGGCCATGACAGTTTGCTCACCGCAAATTCACCGGTGGCGGACCGCTTGGAGGGCGAGGCCCTCGTGGCGTGGCTGCCGGTTGTTCCGGGGCAGCCGCAATCCATCGCGGTGGTGGCGGATGACAATGATCCCAGGTCTTACGCGGCGCTCGTGCGCCGCGAGGGGCCGCTGAATCCCGCGGCGGTGGCGGATGCGGCGCAGGCATTCGACGACGGCCTGGCACGCGTGGAACGGTTCAGCCAGCAAGTCGTGGTCAACACGCCCGATCCCTATTTCGACAACGGCGTGAGCGCATCGGTCGCAGCGGCGTTCGGTTTGTTTGTGAATCCATGCTTTGTTCATGGCGGGTCGCATTGGCGCGGACAGATGCCCGGCTGGCGGACGATGGGCGCGGCGTTCAACTACGGCTTCCACGAACAGGTGAAGCGCAGCGTCGCCTTCTGGGGGGCGCGGCAGGTCAAGACGAACAGAGGCGGCATCGGCGGCGCATATTCCCCGAACGGCTGCCAGCAGGCGGGCAACTCACGTTTCTTCGGGCTGGGCTTCATTGATTACCAGCAGCCGCCGCACTACGACTTTCAGACGCAATTTTTCGACGAGGCCGTTCGCGCCTGGCGGGCGACCGCTGACCCGGAACTCGAGCGGGTGCTGGTGCCGATGCTGGAACTGCACTTGATCCGCGCCCGAGAATGTTTCGATCCCGACGGCGACGGGCTTTACGAGAGTTACAACAACACCTGGCCGACCGATTCGGTCTGGTTCAGCGGCGGCGGAACGGTCGAGCAAAGCGCCTACATCTATTACGGCCATCGCGCGGCGGCGGATATGCAGCGGCGCGCGGGAAAGTCCGGGGCGGCGGCGCAGCACGCCGTGCAGGCCGACAAGATTCAGCGCGCACTGGACCGCACCCTCTGGCTGGCGCGCAAGGGGCATTATGCCGCCTATATCGAGCAGGGCGGGCATCGGCGCGTGCATGAGAATGCGTGGATTTACAGCCAACACCTGCCGGTTGAGGCCGGCATGGCGCGTCCAATGCAGGCCTGGCAGGCGATGTATTATACCGAATGGGCCATGGAGCGGTTCCCGTTCGCGTTTGGTGGCGAGATGCGGCAGACCTCGAACTGGATCCCCGGCCAGTGGTCCATCCGCGAAACCTATCCCGGCGATAACTTTGCCATGGCGCTCGGCTATTTCATGGCCGGGCAGGGCGATGACGGTTGGCAACTGCTGCGCGGCACGATGCTGCACTCGATGTATGGCGACCCGCAGCCGATGAAGGGCTATGGCAACGAGCGCGGCGAATATGGTCAGCGCAACTACGTTTCGCCTGGCGGCTTGAGTCATCCGAATTGCGGCATAGATTTCAACGACATCACCAGCAGCTTCGGTCGTGCCGTGGTGGAGGGCGTGTTCGGTTACCGGCCGGATTATCCGAACGGCCTGGTGCGGTTGCAGCCCGCTTTCCCGTCCGCATGGCCGCACGCTTCCATTCGCACCCCGGACTTCTCACTGGCGTTTGCACAGACGAATCTCACGGACACCTATCGCGTGACCTTGCTGCGGGCAGCAAAGGTCCAACTGCGAGTGCCGGTGCGGACGACGAAAATCAAGTCGGTCCGCCTGGCCGGCAAGAAGGCGAACTACCGTGTCGAGCCGTGGGCGGGTTGCGCGATGCTTACGGTGGATGTTCCAGAGACACAGGACGTGAGTGTCGCCGTTGAACTTGCCGACCGCACGGCGCAGGCGGAACCGGTGGTGATGACGAAGCGTGTCGGTGAGAGGGTGCAACTCGGCCTGGCGAATGACCGGAAGATCAAGCGTGTGCTCGATCCGCAGGGCAGTGTGGTGCAGCCAACAATCTCGGGAGGCGTGGTTACGGCCCGGGCGTCGGAGGAGCCGGGTCACAAGCTGCTGATGCTCGAAGTCGCTGGCGACGCGCCATATTACCAGCCGGTCAAGATGCTGATCACCGATCCCGATGGCGAGGCCGCCCGCGCCGCGCAATCGCCCCGCTTCGCGCCGTCTGACGCCCGGTGGGAGTGCCTCGATCTCCGCAGCGTTTTCAACGGCGACATCCGCACCATCTTCCAGCAGCAGTATCGCTCGCCGCGGCCGGATACGGTTTCGATGCGCATTGGCTATGATGGCTGGAGCGCGTGGACGTTCACGCACTGGAGGATTCCCTTGCCGGAAATCAAATTGGACAAGGTTGCCAGCCTGACTGGCGCGGATGGCCGATTGCAGACTGCCGCCAATGTGCCCTTCCTGCCGCCAGCCGACGGAGCGAACATCGCGTTCACCTCGCTCTGGGATAATTGGCCGCGATCCGTGACCGTGCCCGTGAACCGGAGGGGCGAGGCGCTCTGGCTGATGCTTTGTGGTTCGAGCAATCCGATGCAGTTGCAGATCGCCAATGCCGTGCTCCGATTCAAATACGCGGATGGCAATGTTGAGGCGCTTGAGCTTGTGCCGCCGCGCAACTTCTGGTCGTTGTGCCGGTTCGGGCGGCTGGATTACAGCTACGAACGTGAAAGTTTTGTTCTGCCCAAAGACCCGCCGCCGCAGGTGCAACTTGGCGAAAACTGTCGCGCCATCCTGTGCGGCTGGAGGTTGCGCCCCGGGGTGAAGCTCGAGTCCGTGACGCTGGAGACCCTGTCGCCGGATGTGGTCATCGGGTTAATGGGGGCGAGCGTGATGAATCCGGGCAAGCTATGAACCGCATCGCACCAACCGTTATCTTTGCTTCAGCGATGCTCGCGACCGTGGTGACATCCAAGGTGTCCGCGAGTGAGACCCTGCGTGCCGTGCCGCTGGCGCAGGTGCGTTTGCTGTCGGGCGAGTTCAAGGAGCGGCAGGACATCCATCGTATCGTGATCCTGAGTTATGACGTGGACCGGCTGCTGCACAATTTTCGCGTCAACGCCGGACTGCCCTCGACGGCGAAACCCTATGGGGGTTGGGAGTCGCCCGGCGTCGGACTGCGCGGACATTTCACCGGGCACTACCTGAGCGCGTGCGCCCTGATGTATGCCGCAACGGGGGACCTGCAGTTCAAGGAGCGCGTGGACAAACTGGTTGCAGAACTTGCCAAGTGTCAGTTGGCGCTGGGCGGCGGTTATCTTTCCGCATTCCCGGCGAGCGAGTTTGATGTGCTGGAGACGAAGTTCTTCGATGGCGTCTGGGCGCCATACTACACCATCCACAAAATCATGGCGGGACTGATTGACGCCGCCGAGCAGACCGGCAACCGGCAGGCGTTGGAAGCCGCCACCCGCATGGCGGATTACTTCGCGGCGCGCATCGGCAAGCTGACGCCCGAGGCCATCGAGAAAATGACGCGCACGGATTACACGGGCAACCCCGTGAACGAATACGGCGGCATCGCGGAATCGCTGCTGGCGCTGCATCGCCTCACCGGCGAGGCGCGCCATCTCAAGCTCGCGCGGGTCTTCATGCGCGAGTGGTTCATCGCGCCCCTGGCGGCGGGCGAGGATCGGTTGGAGAAACTCCACGCCAACACGCACGTTCCCCAGGCAACGTCCTTCGCCCAGGTGGCCGCGCTCACCGGCGACGCGCGCCTGCGCAAGGCCGCAGACAACTTCTGGCGCATCGTGACGGAGCGCCATTCGTTTGCGCTGGGCGGCAATGCGTTCGACGAGAAGTTCAAGGCGCCCGGCGTTGAAGCTGCTGACCTCACCGACTTGAGCGCCGAGACGTGCAACACGCACAACATGCTCAAACTCACCCGCGCCCTCTATGAGCAGAAGCCCGACTGCGCCTACGCCGACTATTTTGAGCACGCTCTCTACAATCACGTGCTCGCCTCCATTGCGCCGGACACCGGCTGCACGACGTATCATCTCTCGGTGAAGCCGGGCCACTTCAAGGTATATGGCACGCATCATGACAGCATGTGGTGCTGCACCGGCACGGGCATCGAGAACACAGCGCGCTATGGCGAGGGGATCTATTTCACCGGCACAAACTCCTTGTGGGTCAACCTCTACATTCCTTCCACGGTGGAATTGCCGGAGCGCGGATTTAAGCTGAAGCAGAAGTCCACCTTTCCCGCGTCTGAAAAAATCCAGTTCACCATCTCCTGCCGCAAGCTGGTGGACCTGTCGCTGCATTTGCGGCTGCCGGGCTGGCTCGCGTCTGCGGCGGAAGCCAGAGTGAATGGCAAACCCCTCGCGGCGAAACTCATTCCCGGTGCGGGAAATTATCTCAAGCTGGATCGCAAGTGGCGCGACGGCGACACCATTGCATTGCGCCTGCCGTTGTCCGTGCGCGTGCGCCCGGCGATGGACGATCCCGGCGTCGTTTCCTTCTTCTACGGCCCGCTGTTGCTGGCGGGCGCGCTGGGCACGAACGCCATGCCGGCCAGCGACATGACCGCCAGCCAGGCCGCATTCCATCAACTGCCGGTCCCGCCCGTGCCCAGGCTCTCATCCGTCTCCTCCGCCGCGCTCACCGCCGTGCCGGGGATGCCGCTGCGCTTCACTGCCCGGGTCGCTGACGGGATCCATGCGGCGGACACGGTGACCTTCCTCCCCTTCCATGAATTGCACCATCAACGCTACTCGCTTTACTGGCGTGCCAATTGACTCGATGAAAGCCAGACTGACCTGCCTCGCATTGCTCGTCCTGACTGCGTTCACCAGGGGCGCTGGCGCGGACACGCTTGAAGACGATTTCCGCGATCCCCCCGTCGCCGCACGGCCGTATGTCTGGTGGCATTGGATGGGGCCGAATTTCTCCAAGGAGGGCATCACCAAAGACCTGGAGGCCATGAAGGCTGCGGGCATTGGCGGCGCGACGATCTTCAACCTTTCCTCCGCCGTGCAGGAGAGCCACGCGCCCACGTTGAACAATCCGTGGCCGGACCAGACGTATCGCAGTCCGAAATACTGGGCGGCCATCCGGCACGCCGCCGCCGAGGCTGACCGGCTCGGACTTGAAATCGGGCTGCACAACACCGTGGGTTACTCAACCACGGGCGGGCCGTGGATTGATGAACCGCGCTCCATGCAGCGGCTCGTGTGGAGTTCGGTCGAGATCAGCGGCGGTGGTGAAGTCGTGACCAACCTTCCCGCGCCGCAAATCGGCGCGGATGAAGGCTGGGGCAAGACCGGACGGAAGCTTTCCTGGTTTAAGGACGTGGCCGTGCTGGCCGTTCCCGCCGGGACGAATGGCATTGCGGTCGGCGACGTGCTCGACCTGACCAGGAACTTTTCCGCCGGCGGCGATTTGCGTTGGGCCGCGCCGACCGGCCAATGGACGGTTTACCGGTTTTGTCATGCTTCGACCGGACGACCGCCGCATCCTGTCCCGGACGATGTGTTGGGCAAGACGCTCGAAGCGGACAAGATGAGCCGCGAACAGACCAGGTTTCACTGGGAGATGGTCATCAATCCGCTCAAGGAACACCTTGGCCCGCATTTCGGGAAAAGTTTCCGCCACTTCCTGATTGATAGCTACGAGGCCGGCAACCAGAACTGGACGCCCAATTTCCGGGACGAGTTCGAGCGGCGCAAGGGTTATGACCCGCTGCCCTGGCTCGTGACGCTGGGCGCGCCGGTGAAGAACGGCAGCGGCAGGACCGAACGCATCGTGGGGAGCGCGGAACAGACGGCGCGGTTCGAGTGGGATTACCGGGACATGATTTCCACGCTCTACTACGAGCACGGCTGGCTGCCGGCGGCGGAACTGATTCACGCGGCAGGCGTGAAGTTGCAGCACGAAGCCTACGGTGGCCCGTTTGACACGGTGGAAGGCTCGGCGCTCGCGGACCTGCCGATGACGGAATTCTGGACGGGCCGGGTGGGCAGCGCGAATCCAGCGGTCATCGGCGCAGCACGGGCGGCGGGCAAACGGATCGTCGGTGCGGAGGCTTTCACCGGTCGGCCCGAGGTCAGCAAATGGACGGAGACGCCCGCGTTCCTTAAAACGGCGGGCGACGCGCAGTTCGCCAGCGGAGTGAACCGCATGATCCTGCACCACTGGGTGCATCAGCCGTTCGACGACCGCCACAAGCCTGGCATGGGCATGGGCTGGTGGGGCACGCATTTCAGCCGTCACCAGACATGGTTTGAGCCGGGCAAGGCGTTTTTCCAATACCTCGGTCGCGTGCAGGCGTTGCTCCAGCGCGGCGAAGCCCCGGCTGATTTCTTGAGCGTCGGCAAGCAGCAGGGCGAGGGCGATGTCATTCCGCTGCGCGCCTTGAAAGACGTGCGTGTGGTGGATGGGAAAATTCTTCTGCCAAGCGGACGTCAATACGCTTTCATCAGTTTTCCGCATGCCGGTGCGATGTTGCCGGAAGTTCTGGCGCAGTTGAAACAACTGCTGGCTGACGGCGCAACGGTGGTCTGCTCGAAGCCGGACAAATCGCCCAGCCTCGCGAACTTTCCCGCGTGCGACGCCGAAGTGCGCCGGCTGGCGACGGAAATCTGGGGGGCGAAGGACGAAGCCGTCCGCAAAGTCGGGCGCGGCAGACTGTTCGCAAAAGGCGACGTGTCGGCGGCGCTGCGCGAACTGGGCGTCACTTCCATTGCCCAAGTGGTGACGCCGAAGGTCGAGAACATTCGCATCACCGCGCGGGAAGATGGCGGGACGACGTTGTTCTTCGTGGCAAACTTGAATCAGAAGCCCGCGAAATTTGCGGCTTCGTTCCGGGTGAGCGGGTTGCAGCCGGAGTTGTGGGATGCCGGAACCGGCGCGACGGAACTCGCTCCGCTGTGGCGCGAAAAGAACGGGCGCACAGAAGTGGACCTCACGCTCGGCGCGGCGAAGTCGGTGTTTGTCGTGTTTCGCGCGAAGGCGGCGGCGGCGGACCGGCTCGCGGCCATCGAAGCCACCGGCGATTGGAAGCTCGCCTGCAACGAGGCTGGCCAGCCCGTCATCAGCGCCGGCACGAACGTGATCGGCACGGCGGTGTTCGCGTCGGGCCAGCGCGTTGCATTTAATTTGCAACCGGCGGCGGCGATTTCCGTGGGCGGTCCGTGGCGAGTTGACCTGGCGCCGGCCGTTGGCGTTAAGAAACAAATTGGGCTGCCTGCGCTGAAGCCGCTTTCTGAACACAGCGATGCCGATGTGAAGTATTTTTCGGGCACGGCGACCTATCGCGCCACGGTCAACGTGGAGGCGGCGTTGCTGGGCGCGGGCAAGCGCGTGGAGCTTGATCTCGGCGATGTTCGCGACCTCGTGACGGTGCGGGTCAACGGTCAGCCCATTGGTGTCCTCTGGCTTCCGCCGTTCGTGTGCGACATCACCAGCGCGCTGCGGCCCGGCGCGAACACGCTCGAACTTGCCGTGGCGAACACGTGGCACAACCGTCTTGTCGGCGACGAGCAGTTCCCGCCGGACTTCGAGCTGGGCACGGATCGTGGCGTGGACAAGGGGCGTGCGATGAAGGCGTATCCCGACTGGTTCGTGCAGAACCAGCCGCGCCCGGAAACGAACCGCCTCGCGTTCGTGAACTGGTTTTATCACCGCAAAGACACGGCGCTGATTCCGTCCGGGTTGATCGGGCCGGTGCAGTTGATTCCCCGCGCGGAAGTTGTTTTGAAACCGTGAACCCTCCGATCATCCCATGTTGAACCGAAAATCATTGTTGGTGCTGACGTTGTATGCAGGAGTCGCCGCGAGCCGGCTTGCCGGCGCGGCGATCTTGCCGGACACGCAGGAGTCGGAGCGTATGCGCGAGTGGCGGAGCTTGCGCTACGGGATGTTCCTGCACTTCGGCATGAGCACTTTCACCGGCAAGGAACTTGATCCCGGCGATCAGCCTTCGGCGACCTACGCGCCGGGGCGGGTGGACGCGGAGCAGTGGATTCGGGTCGCGAAGGACGCGGGGATGAACTACGCCGTGCTCACGGCCAAGCACGTGGCGGGACATTGCCTGTGGGACAGCAAGGTGCCGTTTCGCGGGAAGGAGTTCGATTACGACGTTGCGACGAGCGGCAATACGAATGACGTGGTGCGCGCGTTTGTGGAGGCGTGCCAGAAACATGGCGTGACGCCGGGGCTGTATTACTGCCTGCTCGATTTTCGTAACAACTCCGTGCCGCAGAACCAGCAATGGGGCAGGAAACATCTGCCGGAGGATTTCTATGAACTGGCAAAGGGACAGTTGACCGAACTGGCGCGCAACTATCCGGCGGTGCGTTATTACTGGCTCGACATTCCGCGCGCCGCGAGCGGGGTCCAGCGGGCCGAACTCTACGATTTGTTGCGCCGCGAAAATCCCGGCTGCGTGGTGATGTTCAATTTCGGTTTCATCAACAAGACCAACACCGCGCCGTTCACCTTGGATCTGACGAAAGGGGCGTCGTGGCCGACGGACGTGTTGAACAGCGAGCGCGATGTGATTCACGGCGTGTTCAATCCGTCGCAAACATGGCAGGGCAAGAACTATTTTCTCGGCTACGAACATTGTGATGTTGTCGGCAAGGACTGGTTCTGGACGGCAGACGACAAGGCACGGTCCACGGACAAGCTGTTCGAGCTTTATCACGGCACAGTCATCCGCGCCGGCGGCAACCTGCTGCTGAATGTCGGGCCGAACCGCGAGGGCCGGCTGGAGGACTGGCAGGTGAAGGCGCTTCAGGATTTGAAGCAGCGCATGGACGCGGAGGCGGGCCGGTGACGATTGTTCTGACGGCGGAAAACGATTTGAAAATGTGAGCGCAAGAATTTCCAGCCAATCGCAACGGGATTGTGTCATCCAGCCCGGGGTTGCGAGGAACGTGCCACCCTGGGGCATCGTTGCCCAATTGTCTTCAGTCCCAATGGGGTTGTGTCGCCTGCGGTCGGGCCGCCCGCAACCCCGTTGGGGTTGGCTCGCTGTTCCGAATTTCACCCAGGGTGGCTCGTTTCTGGCAACCCTGGGCTATGGGCCGGAATCCCTTTGGGATTCATTCAAGACGGTTATTGTCATTGCGATGCTGTTTTGTTTGCTCGGGAGCGCACAGGCTCTGACAAATTCGACCGCGATCAAATCCCTGCTGCCCGGCGGCGCGGATAATTGGGAACTGGTTTGGGCCGATGAGTTCGACGGGCCGGATTCCGAATTGGAGGTGGCCTGGAAATCGCAAAATGGTCCGAGCGGTCACATTCTCTCAAGCCGTTGGCGCGAGAACGCCGTGGTGACGAACGGTCTGCTGCGGTTGGTGAATCGCAAGGAGAAGCGCGGCGGACAGGAGTGGACTTCCGGCAACCTCTGGACGCGGCAAATGTATCAATACGGGTATTTCGAATGTCGCTACCGGTATGCAGCTGCCGAAGGGGTGAACAATTCGTTCTGGCTCATGCCCACGGGCACGAACAAGATCACCCGGGGAAAATTTTTCGAGATTGATGTCAACGAGGGGCATTACCCGAACAAGGTCGCGAACAACATCCACAATCACTCCGACACCATCGTTGTGAATGGCCGCAAGACGCATCCGAGTGCGTCGCGACAGTTCACCTTCGGCACGCGGCCCGATGTAACGGTTCAACTGGAGCTTCCAGTCACCACGCGCAAGCTGCGGTTCAGTTCCACGCATGGCGCGCATATTCATCTGGGCGAGTTCCGCATCTACAATGTGAACCCCGCCGGCTATCCCGAGGCGCTGTCGCCGACCGCGGACAATGACAAGCGTGGGCTGGTCAACTTCGCGCGCGAAACGGGAACGAAGATCACGACGAGCGGCTTCTACAGTCCCACGAACGACACGCGGAAGAATCTTGCCGATGGAAAGCCGAACACCGCATGGATCAGTCAGCGCGCGGGCGACAAGTGGGTGGAGTTTGAATTCGCCGGGCCGCGCATGGTCGGCTGTGTGCAGTTTCTCAACGGCCTGAGGGACGGCAACAACTGGAAGGGCATGGTGGACAACTACCGTGTGGAATTTTTCGACGGCGCGAAGTGGGTGGGCATGGCGAGCTTCGACATCATGGATGGCGAATACAATTTTGCCCGGGACTTCCAGGTTCACGGCCTCGATTGGAACGAGCAGGAACTCGTCTTCTACCTGAACGGAAAAGAAATCCGGCGCGTGAAAAATGAATTCTGTTTCAGCCCGGCGAGCGTGTGGCTGAGCGCGGCGGTCATCCCGTGGGCCGGTCGCATCACCGATGCGATTGACGGCACGGCGATGGAAGTGGACTACGTCAGGATTTACCGGAGGAAACCGTGAAGCACACCATTGCCATCCTGTTGCTAGTGTCCGCTGTGGTCGCTGACGCGGCGGTGACGATTCACGTTTCGCCTGCGGGTGACGACGCGAATTCCGGGACATCAGCCAAGCCGTTAGCGACGTTGTCGGCGGCGCAGAAGCTGGCGCGTCAATCGGCGGGGCGCGAGGCGGTGAACGTGGTGATTCATGGCGGGACGTATTATCTGCCGGAGGCGCTGCGCTTCACGGCATTGGATTCGGGCACGGAGAAGTTCCCGGTGATTTATTCTGCTGCGCCGGGGGAAACGCCCGTCATCAGCGGCGGTAGCAAGGTGGCGCTGAATTGGGAACGCGCGACGAATCAGCCGGGTGTGTTTCAGGCCCGCGTTCCCGCGGGTTTGGACATTGATCAACTTTGGGTCAACGGCCAACGCCAGTGGATGGCGCGGTTTCCAAATCGCGAATCCGGCGAGGGCTTGAACGTCTTCGACACATGGAAGCTTGATCACAAGGCGAAGCCCGACCCGGCGCGCAATCCGCTCGCGCCCGAGCGCATCGCTCGGTGGGCTGATCCGGCGGGCGCATATTTTCACGCAATGCATCCGGCGCTTTGGGGCGGCGTGCATTGGCGCGTCACGGGCAAGAAGTCCGATGGTTCGCTCGCGATGGTGGGCGGCACGCAGAACAATCGCGGCTCGGCGATGCACGGCGTGTATCGGATGATTGAAAACGTCTTTGAGGAACTCGACGCGCCGGGCGAATGGTTTCACGACCGCAAGGCGAGCACGCTTTATTTCATTCCTCCGGCTGGAACAGACATGGCGAAAGCGACCGTGGAAATCGTTCGGCTGCGTCACCTCATAGAGTTGGAGGGCGCGACCAACCAGCCGGTGAAGTGGCTGCAGTTTCGCGGGCTGACCTTCCGCCACACGGCGCGCACGTTCATGGAGACGAAAGAGCCGCTGCTGCGCTCGGACTGGACGATTTATCGCGGCGGCGCGGTGGTGCTGACGGGAACGGAGGACTGCGAGATTGCCGACTGCACGTTCGACCAGTTGGGAGGCAATGCCGTTTTCGTCAACAACTACAACCGGCGGGCGGCGATTCGCGGCTGCCTCATCGCCGAGTCCGGGGCGAATGGGATTTGTTTCATCGGCGATCCGGCAGCGGTGCGGAACGCGTTGTTCAATTACGACCAGCGCTTGAAGCCCGCCGATCTCGATCGCACGCCCGGTCCAAAGTCCGAAAATTATCCCGCCGACTGCCTGGTTGAGGATTGCCTGATCTATCGCAGCGGGCGCGTCGAGAAGCAGACCGCGCCGGTGGCGATTGACATGGCGCAATCCATCACGGTGCGGCACTGCTCGATCTACGACGTGCCGCGCGCGGGCATCAACATCGGCGACGGCTGCTGGGGCGGGCACGTCATCGAGTTCTGCGACGTGTTCGACACGGTGCTGGAGACGGGCGATCACGGCTCGTTCAATTCCTGGGGGCGCGATCGTTTCTGGCCGCCGTGGGTGTTCAATCTGGATGACGACACATTCTTTGCGGCCAACCGCGAGCTGCCGTTTCTCGATGCGGTGAAGCCCATCATCCTGCGCAACAACCGCTGGCGTTGCGATCACGGTTGGGACATTGATCTGGACGACGGATCGTCGAACTACGAAATCCGCAACAACCTTTGCCTGAACGGCGGCATCAAGAACCGCGAGGGTTTCCGCCGCATCGTGGAGAACAATGTCATCACGGCGAGCGGCTTTCATCCGCACGTCTGGTATAAACACAGCGGGGACGTTTTCCGGCGGAACATCATGGCGTCGGGAAATTATTTTCCAGCGCGCATGGGCAAGCCGCCGTGGGGTGCGGAAATGGATTTCAATTTGGTTCACGCCGCCGGTCAGAACACGCCCAAGCCGGCGCTGAAACTCGCGGAGCAATCCGGGCGCGACGCAAACTCCATCATGGCCGACGCGCACTTCGTTGATCCGGCGCGGGGCGATTTCCGGGTGCGTGACACTTCGCCTGCACTCAAGCTGGGCTTCACCAACTTTCCGATGGATCAATTCGGCGTGCGGAAGCCGTCGCTCAAAGCCATCGCCCGCACGCCGTCGTTCACCAAGACGAAGGACAACGCCGCCGCGATGATGTTCAGCGGCATCACGGAATGGCAGGGCGCGAAAGTGAAATCTCTGGAGACGATTGAGGAAGCCTCGTCCTGCGGCGTCAGCCTGGACACCGGCGGCGTGATGGTGATGGAGCTTCCGCCGGACACCGCTGCGGCGAAGGCCGGACTGCGGCAGGGCGACCTCATCATCCGTCTCGGCAATCAGGCCGTGAAGAACGTGACCGACTTGCAACGGCTGGCGCGGCCCGGCCTGACCAACGGCGTTTCGTTGGAAGTGTTTCGCGACCAACGGCGGCAAACTCTCAACCAATAATCTTTTACCACCGTTATGAAACACACCCTTCAAACAGCGCTCGTCGGACTCAGCTTGGTTTTGGCTTCTGCCTTTGCCCAAGCGGCGACGAACACGCGCGAAGTGTTGTCGCTCGACCAAGGCTGGCGTTTCAACTTGGGCGACATCCCGATGCCGATAATTAAGGGGCACAACGATTCCTACAACAATGCCAAGGCGGGCAAGGCGTGGGGCGCGGCTGCTCCCGAATATGACGCCAGCGGCTGGCGCGAACTGGATCTGCCGCATGATTGGGCGGTGGAAGGGCCGTTTGACGAGAACGAAAACCTTTCGCAGGGCTATCGCGCGCGCGGCATCGGCTGGTATCGGCGGCAGTTCAAGGTGGACGCGGCGGATCGGGGCAAGCACCTGGAGTTGCAGTTCGACGGCGTCGCGACGCATTGCACCGTGTGGTTCAACGGCACGATCGTCGCGCGCAATTGGTGCGGCTACACGTCGTTCTACGTGGACATCACGCCGATGGTGCAATACGGCGACAACCTCAACACCATCGTCGTGCGCGTGGACGCCAACGCGATGGAAGGCTGGTGGTATGAAGGCGCGGGCATCTATCGCCACACCTGGCTCGTGAAGCGCAATCCTGTCCACGTCATCACCGACGGCGTTTATGCGAACCCGGTGCGCGATGAAAAGGGCGCGTGGACGTTGCCCGTCGAGGTGACGCTGGAAAATTCCGGGCGCGAGGCGGCAAACAGCGACGTGGCGGTGACGCTGATTGATCCGAGTGGCAAGGAAGTCGCGCGGGCAAAATCTTCCGCCACCGTTGCCGCGCTCAATCAATCCGTCGTGAAGTTATCCATGCCAGTTGCCAGCCCGACACTGTGGTCGTTGGAGCGGCCGGCGATGTATCAGGTTCGCACCGTGGTTTCCGTTGCCGGTAAACCTAGCGATGAAGTTACGACGACGTGCGGCTTTCGCACGATTCGATTCGACGCCGACAAAGGATTTTTCCTGAACGACCAGCGGGTCACGCTGAAAGGCGTTTGCAATCATCAAGACCACGCGGGTGTCGGCGTGGCTGTGCCGGATTCGCTGTGGGAATTCCGGCTGCGCAAGCTCAAGGAGATGGGCGTGAATGCGTATCGTTGTTCGCACAACCCGCCGGCGAAAGAATTCCTCGATGCCTGCGACCGCATGGGAATTCTCGTGATGAACGAGAATCGGAATTTCAACACGAGCGACGAATACGTCCGCCAACTGGAATGGCTCGTGCGCCGCGACCGCAATCATCCGAGCGTGATTCTCTGGTCGGTCTTCAACGAAGAGCCGATGCAGGGCACGGAACAGGGCATGGAAATGGTGCGTCGCCTGAGCGCCGTCGTGAAGCGCCTCGACACGACGCGGCCCGTGACGGCGGCGCAGAGCGGCGGCCTGCTTGCGCCGGTGAATGTTTCGCAAGCGGTGGATGTCGTCGGCTTCAATTACCAGATCAGCGTGTATGACAAGTTCCACCAGTTGAATCCCAAAGTGCCGGTGACGAGTTCCGAGGACACGTCGGCCTTGATGACGCGCGGTGAATACATCACCGACAGGTCCCGCAACATCCTCGGCTCATACGACACGGAGCATCCGTCGTGGGGCGCGCTGCATCGCACGGCGTGGAAGGCCATCGCCACGCGGCCGTTCCTCGCGGGCGGGTTCGTGTGGACGGGCTTTGATTATCGCGGGGAGCCGACGCCGTTCAAGTGGCCGAGCGTGAGTTCGTTCTTCGGCTGCCTGGACACGTGCGGTTTTCCAAAGACGGGTTTTTATCTGCGCCAGGCGTGGTGGATTGAAGACCGGCCGATTCTAACGCTTGTGCCGCATTGGAACTGGGCGGGCAAGGAAGGCAAGCCCGTCAAGGTCATGGCGATTGGCAATTGCGACGCCGTGGAGCTTTCGCTCAACGGAAAATCGCTCGGCGAAAAACCGTTGGACAAGTTCGAGATGGTTTCGTGGGACGTGCCGTATGCGCCGGGCAAACTTGAGGCCACGGGCAAGAAGGATGGCAAAGTGGTTTCGCACTTCGCCGTCGAGACAACCGGCGCGCCTGTCGCTCTGCGCCTGACGCCTGATCGCGGGGCGCTCGCGGGCGACGGCTGGGATGCGATGCCGGTGACAGTCGAGGCGGTGGACGCGCAGGGCCGTCATGTGCCGACGGCGAATCTGCCGGTGGAGTTTGAAGTGACCGGGCCGGGCGCGAACATCGGTCACGGCAACGGCAATCCGAATTCGCACGAGCCGGAGAAGGGCAATCGCCGCAGTCTGTTCAACGGCTACGCGCAGATCATCATCCAGAGCCAGCGCGGCGGAGCAGGAGAGATTGTGCTGCGCGCGAAGTCGGCGGGCGTGAAAGACGCCGAAGTGAAGATTCCCGTGAAAGTTGTCGCGCCGATTCCGGCGGTGGCAAAGGCGCAGCCGGTATTCAATCTACAAAAGTGGCGCGTGTCGCCCGTCACGCCGACCAGGCCCGACGCGAATCAGGAAATCGCCGACAGCGATCAGAACTCCTGGCAGCCGGTGCAGCCTGGGAAGTTGCAGACGTTCGATGGCGGCAGCTACGCGGTGTATCGCATCAAGTTCAAGCCGTTCGTCGGCGTCCAGAAAGATGGCGGGCAGATCGTTTTCAAATCCATCACCGGCAAAGCTGAAGTCTGGCTCGACAAAAAACTCATCGCCACAAAGGACGACGCAAAAGCCGGGCCGCTCTCCGTGCCGATTCCGTCCGCCGACGGCGAGAGAACGTTGAGTGTGCTGGTGGAAGGTGTTGCCGGCAAACCTGCCGGGCTGGGCGGCGTGGTCCACGTTGAAGCAATCGCGAAATGAATATCAATCGGCACAGACCCGTGACGCGCGCCAAACACAGAACGTTTTTCGCTCCGATGATATTCCTGAACAACAAAACAGCCTGGGTCGTGGCGATCGCGTTGTCGCTGCTGGCGGCGCAGGCGCAGAACATTGACGATTGCAATGTGGTTTGGGATTCGCCCAGCGCCGATTCGTTCGGTTCGATGCCACTGGGAAATGGCGACGTCGGCGCAAATGTCTGGGTTGAGCCGGGCGGCGACCTGCTTTTTTACGTCAGCAAAGTGGACGCCTACGACTCGGCGCATCTGCTGAAAAAATTGGGGCGCGTGCGCGTGCGCTTCACTCCTACGCTCGCGATGAATCGTTTCCGCCAGACCCTCGTGCTGCGCGAGGGGGCGATTGCAATTGAGGCTGGTGACGTGCGGCTGCGCGTCTGGGTGGATGCCCACGCGCCGGTCATTCGTGTCACAGGCGAAAGCAAGAAGCCGGTGGATGTCGTTGCGAGTTTTGAAACGCTGCGTCCCTGCGAGGAGCAGGACGATCAAGCGAACCGGCTCGCGTGGGGCTATCGCAACGTAACTTCGGAATGGATGAAGCGTGTGCGGTCGCAGAACACGCCGGAGTTCGCGGCGAAGGTGGCTGATCCGATTCTGAACCGGACCTCCGGCTGCCGCCTGAGCGGCGAGGGTTTCGTGCGCGCCGACAAACGCTCGCTCAAACTCGCGGGCTCGCGAAAGGTGGATTTGTCGGTGCGCGTGCGGTCGAGCCAGACGCCGACGCTGGCGGAGTGGTTCGCGGAATTGGAGTTGCCGGTCAAGTCCGACTGGCAGGCGCATTGCAAGTGGTGGAAAAAGTTCTGGGAACGCAGCCATGTTTTCATCACCCGTTGCGGCGACGAGACAATCAACTTGGATCAATGTCGGTTCACGCAGTTCCCGCAAGGATCGAAGGCGTATGTGGGCCACAAGGAAATTGACGCGGCGACGAATGCGTTTCAAATCACGCAGCGATACGCGCTGGAGCGGTTTTGCCAAGCTGCCGCCTCTCGCGGCGCAGTGCCGCCGCCCTACAACGGCTCGATCTTCACCATGGACATGCCAGCGGGCGTGCTGGGTTTCAACCAGCCCAAGACGAAGGCGGTCTCGGCGGACGAGCGCGATTGGGCGAACCTTTCCTTCATGTGGCAGAACACGCGGCATCCCTACTGGTCCATGGCGGCGCGCGGCGATTACGACACGATCGTGCCGGGCATGAAGTTCGTGCGCGACGGACTCGACCTCTGCCGGGATCGTTGTCGGAAGTTCTTCGGCTTCGACGCGGCGTTCATCATGGAGGCGAGCTGGTGGCACAACGTCGGCGTGTTTGACTGGGATCGCGTGCCCGGGCACCTGCGGTATCATCAGCTCGCGACCATCGAGTTGCCGGCGATCATGGCCGAAACCTACGAGCACACGCGCGACCGGAAATTTCTCGAGGAGATCCTGCTGCCGTGCGCCGAGGCCGGCATTGATTACTACGCCGGGCGGTTCACCAAGCGCGACGCCAACGGCAAGATGCTGATGGAAGACGTCGGCTGCGCGGAGACGTATCAAGGCGTGACCAATCCCTGCACCGAGATGGGCTGCCTGAAATATCTTCTCACGAAACTGCTGTCGTTCGCGATTGACGACGCGCGACGCGCGAAGTGGAGCAAGCTGTTGGCGGAAATGCCGGAAGTGCCGGTGCGACGCATTCGCGGCATGGAACTGCTGGCCGTGGGCGAACAATACAACCCCGGCCGGGAGATTTGCGAAAGCCCGGAGTTGTATTCGGTCTATCCGTTCCGCCAGGCGTGGCTCGGCACACCGTCGTTGCTGGCGATGGCCCGGCAATCGTTTCACGTCCGCACCATCAGCCTCGATGGCACGGACGACAAGCAAGCCGTCGAAACCGGCGGCTGGCAGTCCGCGCCCGTTCAAGCGGCGTATCTCGGCCTTGCCCGCGAAGCCGCCCGGCTCACGAGCATGAACTTCCACGACCGGTTCATCCACTGGAACGACAACATTGATCCGGACGCGCCGTTCCCGCAACGTCCGCGCGCGCGATTTCCGGCGTTCTGGGAATGCAAGATGGACGGCACGCCGGACAACGACCACGGCGCAAACTCCGTCAATGCGCTGCAAAGCATGTTGCTGCAAAGCGACGGCAAGAAAATTTACCTGCTCCCTGCGTGGCCGGAAGATTGGGACGTGACGTTCAAACTCTGGGCCAGCGACAACACGACCGTGGAGTGTGTCTATCGCGGCGGTCGGGTAACCACGCTGAAAGTCACACCCGAATCGCGCCGGGCGGACGTGGTGGATTTCAGTTCGTTCCCGAATCGCATCCGCACGCTGGTCAGCGTGGCGTGCAATGATCGCAATTATCTGTTCGGCCTGCCGCCGATGCTGGATGGCCTGCCAAAACCCGGCCCGACCACGGCGGCGTGGCTGGCGAAATACGGCGAGAGCCTCACCGGCACAATCGCCGGGCCGTGGCCGGGCTGCACTGTTCGCAGCAATGTGGTTTACGTCCACGCGCTGGCGGGCAAGCCGCAGATTCCGAAAATTCCAGCCAAGCTGGTCGCTCAAAAATTTCTCACGGCAGAAAATGAGCAGCCGGTCTCCATTTTGAAACTGGAGTTCGACCGATCGGTGGAGGAGTTCGCAAAGGCCGCGCCATCCGCCGGTTCGTTGACCGCTGGCAAGGCCATCGTGAACGTCGCGCCGGAGATTCGCGAAGTTGATTTGGGCCGCGTTCAGGAATTCAGCCGGCTGGAGTTCACCATTGAGAATCCCGGCTACCGGCGCGGGCAGGGGAGGCAATTTGCGTTGCAGACCCGGCAGTCTGACGGCACCTGGCAGACTGTTCACACCGGCAAAGTGTTCGGCGCGATCTATTCCAAGACATTTCCGACGGTGAAGGCGCAGATTGTCCGGCTGAAGCTGGACGCGCCCGCCGTGCGGCAGTTTGATTTGTTCCCGAAAACTTTTTGAAGCAATGCGACTAAACGAACGAACTAATCTCAACATGACCACTCAACCTGTTTCCAATCGAATGGCACTTGCGCTGGTGATGCTTGGTTTGTTGGCGATGAGCGCCGGAGCGGCTGACAGCAATCCGGCAAAGCAGCCGCTGAATATCATGGGTGCGAAGGCTAGTTCCACCTACGCCGATTGCGCGGTCAGCCGGGCCGTTGATGGCGTTGTCAGCGACGACTCGCGCTGGGTGAGCCGGAAATCGTCCGCGCCAGCGTGGTTGGAATTGGATCTGGGCGGCACGCACAAGCTGGCGGGCATCCATCTTTACTCGGGCTACCAGAACACGAACGCGATCCATAAGTTCGTGGTGCAGTTCCGGCGGGACGGACAGTGGCGCGATATTCCGTCCGCGACGTTCGAGAACAATCGCGCCACGGCGCTGGCGATTCCGTTCGATGACACGGTGGACGTGACCACGGACAAGCTGCGGCTGTGGATCACGGGTTCGCATCAGGATGCGGCGCGCGTTCTGGAAGTGATTGTGTGGCCGGCCACGGTGGGAACTCTGCCGCCGCTCGCCGCGAAGTTGGTAAAGAGCGGCAAGCCGTTGCAGGACGAGCTTGTGCCGTTGATTTACCTGAATCAAAGCGGATTCAATCTCGGCAAACCGAAACGCTTCACCGCGCCGACGTTGCCGGCAGGAACGGCGTTTGAAGTCCGGCCGGCCAAGGGCGGGGACGCCTTGTTCACGGGCAAGCTGGATCAGGAACACATCGGTGATTTTTCCGCGTTCAATCCGGAGGACACGCGCGAGTTTGTCGTCGTGGCGGGGACGAATTCCTCCGTGCCGTTCCGCATCGGGCCGTGGTGGCTGGAGCGGATCAGTTATCAGGGCGCAGTGGATTTCATGGTGGACAGCCGCCATTACGTCGGCAACGAGCGTGCCGTTTGCCCGGGATCGTTCGGCTGGCGGGATGACCATCACTTTGGCTGGGAATTGCACACGCTCGTGCCGCAATGGCTTTCCAATCCCTCGGCCTACGAGCGGATGCCGCGC
>Ga0209381_1000330_pt1 | contig 128109 bp, 111 predicted proteins | sample DewCreD2012metaG_FD_184111 | JGI IMG/M metagenome (GOLD analysis project Ga0209381, IMG submission 184111) | Hot spring sediment bacterial and archeal communities from British Columbia, Canada, to study Microbial Dark Matter (Phase II) - Dewar... ...
GGAAGCTGTCCTTGTGCCATAATCCCCTCACCTCGTTGGTGATAGAATCATCTTGCCGCAGGTATTCTATCATCCTGTAACCACAGGACCAACGAGGTCCTCTACTTTTTTTGACGGTGAATCAGGGAAGAAACCCCCTCACAAGCCGCGCCACCCCATGCCTAAGCCGCATTATTCACGATCAGTGGATAATGCGGGCTATCTTTATGATATATTGGGATAAACTGGTCTATACTCAAAAGCACCCTGCCTTTCGGTTTCAGCTTTGGTCGTGCTTTGAGTCAGAACATCTCGAAGTGTACCCGGGGTTTGGGGGCGTAGCCCCCCTAAGTTACCGGCTTTGGAGAATAATCCGGGCTAATCCTGAGGGGGAAGAAGTTTATGCTGCCTTTGGGAAGGCTTTCTAAGACAAGGCAGTTGTGGCAAACTCTTTGCCCAAAGAAATTCCCATAGTTGTCTTAGGAGAATTTATGCCCGGACTTGATGGGAGAATAAGAAGAATGATAGTGGAAGCCGTCCAGGAGATTGGCCTCAAGGCGCTTGAGGCTCAACAGGGAGGGCTTCGCACTCGGATCAAGGAGGACGGCACCTCGGTCACGCAGGTGGATCGGGAAGTCGAGCAGCGGCTTGTGGAAATAATTCAGAGTCTGTGTCCTGGGGAGGATGTCTTGGGAGAGGAGGGTGGAGTAAACGGGGAGCTTCAGTCCACTCGCATGTGGGTCCTTGATCCCATAGATGGCACCACCAATTACCGCTTCGGGCTTCCCATTTGGGCAATTTCCGTGGGGCTCCTGGAAGAGGGAGCGCCCATTTGGGGATGTGTATACCTGCCGGCCCTGGACCGGCTCTACACGGCTGCCAAGGGGGAAGGAGCCACATGCAACGGCCGTCCCGTGCATCCTTTGGTGAGAACCCACCTGCACGGGGAAGACATTTTGGGAATCACCTCTGAGGGTGTGAAGGATTGGGAATTCCAAGTTCCTCCCAAGATAAGAGCACTGGGGAGTGCGGCTGCCCAGGCTTGCTTTGTGGCCTCAGGGGTTTATGTGGGCTATTTTGTGGAGCGATGGCACATTTGGGATCTGGCTGCAGCGCTTCTTGTGGCAAGGGAGGCCGGAGTCAAGGTGACGGATCGAAAAGGCAAGGAAATGGAGCGCTTTTCACACATGGGGCCTGAAAAGGGCCCGCCTGTTTTGTTCGCCGCAGAGGGAGTCCACAGGGAGCTTTTGAGCCTTATCACTCCCAAGCCTCATTGGAAAGGCAAGGAGTATTTGGACTGATGGATTCTGTACCCCAGGTAGGCCTAGCCCGGACTAGTTTCCAAAGCCTGTGACTTTTGGGGGCTTATTTCCCAAGCCCCAGGTACGCCTTGACATATTCCACCTCAACCCCGGGCAAAACCTGAAACCATGAGCCAGGGTGTTTTTTAGAATGGACCGCCTTGTTCAAACATGTGATTGGACTGAGCCTCTTTGAGGTGGGGTGTTTGGAATTTGCTTTGGTGCTGTTTTTCAATGCAGGTGAGGGAGTTCAGGCGGTGAAGGGAGTGGAAGAGGCTTGCGGGCGTGGAGGTGGGGTTCTTGAAGGCACATCTGGAGTCAATGGCGAGCACGGTGTAAGGGGAGGGAGAGCTTTGCGGGTTGAGATAGGAAAGTGGTGTGCGAGGGCACGCCTGGGGGTGGGTCATTTCCATGAGAGCTGAGACCTCGGGCGTTTTCACTCGTTGCCTGCAGACGGTTTTAGGGGCAGAATTGCTTTGGGAAAATACCTCACGTGTGCCATATCCTTCAAATGCGAGTCTTGTGTCCAGATGGTGGCGTTAAACTCCTCTGCCGTTGCCAGGATGATGCTGTCGGCCATTGGAAGATGATGCGCGAGGCTCAATCTTGAGGCAGTGAGGGCCAGTGAGGCCGTCAGATCCACCACTTTCCCTTTTCTCATGGCGGCTGCCGCCTGAAGTGCGTCATTCTCGCCGGATTCCCGAAGAACCACCTTGAAAACCTCGTAGATCGTCACCGTCGGAACCACAAGCGAAGCCGTATCCTTCAGAGGGGGAAGGAAGTGCTCGGCATTCGGCTCGTCGGCAAAATAGGCGAGCCAGCCTGAGGAATCCACGATGTTCATACCCGGTCTTCCTCCCGTTGAAAGTCCGTATTGATGCCCTTTAGAAACCCGCGCAGCTCTTGGATATCGCGTTCGGGAATCAGTTCGATGCGCCCCTCATACTCTACTACCAGCATCTTTTGCCCAGGCCGGAGGCGCAGCGCCTTCCTGACGATCTTGGGGATTACGATTTGGTATTTGGGCGACAATATTACGGTATACATGTCAGATTCTCCATCGATATAATTATGACATACAATACTGCAATCGATACTCTATGTCAATGCCATTGATCTTGGTGAAGGGGCAAACACTCCATAGCTATTGGTGTTGCAGGCTTTCCGCGATCCACGTCCTGATGATAAACTGGCTGGGCACACCGAGGCATTTCGCTTCTTTGTCCGGGCGGTAGAGCCTTCAGGCATGGAAATCTCTTAGGCCAGGAGCCCTGCTTGCACAATCTGCAAGCAGCGCTTTGAAACCGCCCACAAGAGCTGGTAGGCCCTTTCCCGGTGATCTTTCTTACCGGGCCATGGCAGTCCGGGAAAACCACTCTCGCCCATGAGACCTTCCCGGAATTCAACTGCATCTCCCTGGAAGAGGACTCCTCCGTGACCTGCTGGGCATAAGGAAGGCCGAAGATGTGCGGTCCATCCCCTGCGGAGAGCCATTTTTGAGAACTTGGTCGTCAGCGAGATTCAGAAGCTGTTCCTACACAACGGTCAAGGGCCGCCCCTCTATTTCTGGCTTAGACCTTGTGCTGGGAACGGGTACAAGCCGCGTCCCGGTAAAGACCAAATTCGAAGAGATCGTTCCCGCCGACCCTTTTGGGGCCTGCCGTCCATAGCCCTCAAATCCACCTCCTGAATCTTCATGGCCCGCTCCACCGAGGCATAAGGGTACTGGTAGCTCTCCATCGAAAGGTCCCCCTTTCTGAGAGCCTCACTTTACCCCCTTACCCGCAAAACCGGACACATCACTTGCTATACCAACCGGACATTTCATGTACTACCAACAGAGACCTTTCCCCGGATTGACCCAATAAAGCCTTTGGTTTATTCTTCTCACGTTTGGGCCCGGATTCAGCCCGGGTGGGTGATGCAAAGTAAGGAATCCAAAATAGAGGCTTACTGCTGCTTTGGGAATCCTGCGAAGCTGAAAAGCAGTTCTGCTTCCCAAACCGGGGAAGAAGCGGGTTAAAGGGGCTTTTGTAGGTAAACATCCGGGGAGTCGGTAAGGGCTTGGGGGGATAGGGGTAGGTCAAAGCCATGGGAATCCTTTTTCTTGATGGGCTAATTTTGGTAGGCGATGGAAGGGTTTTGGAGCGGGCCTCTGTGATGGTGGAGGGGGAGAGAATAGCCGGGGTGTGGGAAGGAAGAAGTTCTTTTCCCAAAGGCGCCCACCGGGTGGATATATCAGGCTGCACTCTCCTGCCTGGTCTCATAGATGCCCATGTGCACTTTTGTTTGGATGGAAGCCCCGACCCCATGGGAGTTCTGGAGCGGACCCCGGATGCACTTTTGGCCCTGCGAATGGCCAAGCATGCCCGTCAGACCCTCCTTTCAGGTGTCACCAGTGTCAGGGATATGGGCGGCAAGAACGGTGTGGACCTTGTGGTAAGAGATGCCATAAGGGAAGGGATCATCCCTGGGCCCAGAATGATGGCTAGCGGGAAGCCCATAGTAATGACAGGAGGCCACGGGTGGCAGATGGCCAGGGAGGCTGACGGGCCTAACGAGGTGAGGAAAGCGGCCAGAGAGCAGATGAAGGCCGGGGCCGACCTGGTGAAACTCATGGCCACAGGCGGGGTAATGACCCCTGGGGTGGAGCCTGGAAGTGCCCAGCTCACAGAGGAGGAACTCAGGGCCGCAGTGGAGGAAGCCCACAAGGCCGGCCGGCGCGCGGCTACCCATGCCCAGGGTGCCGAGGGGATCATGAACGCTCTTCGGGCAGGAATCGACAGTATCGAGCATGGGGTTTTCCTTACAGAGGAGGCCGTGGCCCTCATGTTGGAGAGGGGGGTGCCACTGATTCCCACCATCTCGGCCCTCAACTGTATAGAACAAAACGGGCTCGAGGCAGGGATACCTGCTTACGCAGTGGAGAAGACCAAGAGGGTTAAGTCCGGCTTTCTCCAGAGCCTGAACATGGCCAGGGAGGCTGGGGTGCGCGTGGCCATGGGGACGGATGCCGGGACCCCGTTCAACCTGCATGGGGAGAACTCCAGGGAGTTGGAGCTCATGGTGGAGTTGGGCGGCTTCTCCCCAGGGCAGGCCATTGAGGCGGCAACCCAGGTGGGGGCACAGGTGCTTGGTTTGGAGAAAGATCTTGGAACCATAGAGGAAGGGAAGCTTGCGGATCTGATCGTGGTTAGGGGGAATCCTTTGGAGGAATTAGGTCTCTTGAGGAACAGGCAGAAGATCATGTGGGTCCTCAAGGGAGGCAAGCCCGTAAAGGCCGAAGGAAAAATTCAAATTGACCAGGAAGGAGGTGCTGCATGAAAAGAAAGAGGTTTGTGATGGGTTTTGGGGCGGTTCTCCTAGGCACGGCCCTGATTCTGGCCATGGGGACCCCCAAGGCGGCTGCGCAGGGAGAGATCAAGGAACTGGTCATAGGCATAGGGGTGGATGCAGACACCCTCAACCCCCAGGAACAGACCACCTCCCTCATCATGAACATGGCCGAGCTGATCCATGACACCCTTTTCTTCCAGACCCCGGAGGCCAAGCTGGAGCCTAGGCTGGCCACCGAGTTCAAGGCCTCAGAGGATGGGCTCACCTACACCATAAAACTCAGACCCGGGGTCAAGTTTTCGGACGGCACCCCCCTTACAGCCCAGATCATGAAAGAGACCATAGATCGCACCCTGGATCCCAACAAGAGGGTGCCTCTTCGCTACTATGTGTCCATGATCGAAAGTGCAAGCGTCATAGATGATCTAACTTTCCAGGTGAAACTCAAGTATGCCTTCGCCCCCTTTCCATACAATCTGGCTCAGGTGATCCTGGCTCCCACATCTCCGCAAGCCTTGAAGCAGCACGGTGAGGACGTAAGGCAAAAGCCCGTGGGAGCAGGCCCCTACGTGCTCAAGGAGTGGGTCAAGGGGGATCGCATCGTGATGGTCAGGAACGAGAACTACTGGGGCAAGAAGCCCACGGTGGCCCAGCTCACCTGGAAGATAGTGCCTGAGACCGCCACCCGGGAGGCTATGCTCAGGGCCGGGCAGCTTCACATCTGTTACAAGCCCTCCCCTGCCAACGTGGCGGCCCTCAAAAGCGACCCCTCCATCAAGGTGGAGATGCCTTTAGACACCAGGACCATCTTCATGGGGCTCAACTGCCAGAAGGGGGTGACCACCAACAAGCTGGTGCGCCAGGCCTTCAACTACGCCGTGGACAAAAAGGCCATTGTGAGCAAGATCCTCTTTGACACGGCCGTGCCCATGGAGGGGCCTGTATCCCCAATAATGTGGGGTTACCACAAGATGGACAAGCAGTACGACTATAACCCCGAGAAGGCCAAGGAGCTTCTCAAACAGGCAAAGTTCGACTTTAACCAGACCATCCAGATGCGCACCCCCCAAGGCAGGTACCTTTTTGACAAGCAGATAGCCGAGTATGTGCAGGCATCCCTGCAGGCCATAGGGGTGAAGGTGGAGCTTCGCACATACGACTGGCCCACCTACGTGGCAGGGCTCCAGAAGCCCATAAACGAGACGGAGCTGGAAGTATTCTTGCTGGGCTGGGGGCCCTTTGTGATGGATGCTGACTACGGCCTTTACGGCCAGTTCCACACCAGCGTGAACCCCCCCAAGGGCTTGGGTTCGGCCTTTTATTCAAACCCCGAATTCGACAAACTAATGGACCAAAGCAGGCAGGAGCTGAATCCTGAAAAAAGAAAGGAGCTCCTGAAGAAGGCCGCGGAGATGGTCTGGGATGACTGCCCCTGGATCTGGCTTCACACGGAGAAATTCCTCATAGCCTACAACAGCAAGATCAAGGGCCTTATCGTGACCCCTTACGAGACCTTCTATCCCACTTATGTGACCATGCAATGAGAAACAAAGGGGACCGGTTTTTGAAGCCGGTCCCCCCAAGGTTCATCCTGCATTCTGATGAAAGAGGAAACGGACCAAACGGGGTGGAACAGGAGGAAGGAACATGAATAGCTGGAGCAGGAGGTTGATACTTGGAGCAACATTGAGTTTGGCCCTGATGATCCCTTGGGGGGCGGCAAAGGCCCAGATCAAGAACCTCAATATCGGCATAGGCATAGATGCCGACACCCTCAACCCCCAGGAGCAGACAACAACTCTTATCCAGAATATCTGCGATTTGATCTTTGACACTTTTTTCTTTGTAAAGCCGGACGGGAAGCTGGATCCCAGGCTGGCCACTGAGTACAAGCCTTCCCCAGACGGGCTCACCTGGACCCTGAAGCTTAGGCAGGGGGTCAAGTTCTCGGATGGCACCCCCCTGGATGCCAAAGCAGTGAAGCTGAGCTTCGATCGGGCCCTGGATCCCAAGCTAAAGGTGCCTCTTCGCTTCGCCATAACCATGGTGCAGGAGTGTGTGGTGCTGGACGACCACACCGTGCAGCTCAAGCTCAAGTATCCCTTCGCGCCCCTGGACCAGACCCTGGCCATGACCCTTGTGGCCCCCATCTCGCCCGCAGCCATAGAGAAATACGGGGAGGACGTGAGGCAGCACCCTGTGGGGGCAGGCCCCTATGTGCTCAAGGAATGGGTCAAGGGGGACAGGATTGTGCTTGTGCGCAACGAGTCTTACTGGGGACCCAAGCCCACCGTGGAGCAGCTCACCTTCAAAGTAGTGCCAGAGGTGGCCACCAGGGAGGCCATGCTGAGGGCGGGCCAGCTGGATATCTGCTACAAGCCCTCACCCGCCAACGTGGCAGCCCTCAAAACAGATCCGGCCATCAAGGTGGAGATGCCCCTGAGCACCAGGACCATCTTCATGGCCCTCAGGGGAGACCGCCCGCTTATGAAGAACAAGCTCGTGCGCCAGGCTCTCAACTATGCGGTGGACAAGAAGGCCATTGTCAAGAAGATCCTCTTCGACACGGCCGAGCCCATGGATGGCACAGTGTCCCCCATCCTGTTCGGGTACGCCAGGATGGAGCCTCAGTACGACTACAACCCCGAGAAGGCCAAAGAGCTCTTAAAGAAAGCCAACTGGGACCTCAACCAGGTGGTGAAGATAGGAAGCCCACAGGGCAGGTACCTTTTCGACACACAGGTCTCAGAGGCCATCCAGGCCCAGCTCCAGGCCGTGGGAATCAAGACCGAGCTCAGGGTCATGGACTGGCCCACTTACATGTCCACGGTGTACAAGCCCCTGGAACAGTCCGAGTTCGACATGGTGCTTCTGGGCTGGGGCCCCCTGATCATGGACGCGGATATGGCCTTGTACGGGCAGTTCACAACGGCTGTGTACCCTCCCAAGGGCTTGGGCTCGGCCTTTTACTCCAACCCCCAGTATGACGAGATCATGGAGAAGAGCCGTCTGGAACAGGACCCTGCCAAGAGAAAGGAGCTCCTTATCCAGGCATCCAAGATCATATGGGATGATTGCCCATGGCTCTGGCTGCACATAGAGAAGTTCGTAATAGCTTATTCCAGCAAGATCAACGGGATGGTGGTGACCCCCACCGAGAAGTTCTATCCCCAATACGTGAGCCTCAAAAAGTAGAGGAAAGACGGGGAAAGGATAGACGCGGAGACTCGGAGACGGGGAGACGCGGGGGGATGAAGAATGAAGAATGAAGAATGAAGAATGAAGAGTGAAGAGTTAAGAGTGAAGAGTTAAGAGTGAAAAGGAGGAAAGGGGGACGCGGGGACGGGGAGACGCGAGGACGCGGAGATGGGGGGACGGGGGGAGGGATGAAGGGTGAAGGGTGAAGAGTGAAGAATGAAGAATGAAGAGTGAAGAGTGAGAAGTGAAGAGGAGGAGAGACGCGGGGAGGAGTGAGCGGCCAGGCCTTCCATTCCATGGCTAGTTGGGACTCAGGATTCGGGCAGCATGAGGGGCCGGCTCCCAGCCTGGTAAGGGCAGGCTCGAGGGGGCAGGCTTCTCTCATGTGGGGCAAGGGCAGTAAGAACTAATGTTTCAATACACCATAAGACGCCTTATCTCCACCATACCGGTCCTCATCGGCATATCCCTATTGTTGTTTGTAATGCTGAGGGCTCTACCTGGGGATCCGGCCCTGGTCCTGGCAGGCCAGATGGCAAGCCCGGAGGACATAGAGCTCATAAGGGTGCAGCTGGGCCTTGATCAGCCCATTCACGTCCAGTACGCCAAGTTCATGAGCAGGCTGGCCGTGTTGGACCTGGGCCGCTCAGCCCGCACCCAGAACCCTGTCATGGAAGAGATCTGGGCCAGGCTTCCCAACACTTTTCTTCTGGCCACCACAGCCATAACGCTGGCTTGTCTTTTGGGGATCCCAGCGGGCATAGTGGCTGCTGTAAAACCCTATACCAGGGTGGACTATCTTGTAACGTCCTTCTCCTTGTTCGGCATATCCATGCCGGTCTTCTGGCTGGGCCTTATGCTGGTGGTGGTCTTCTCGGTGACCCTTCAATGGCTTCCGGCAGGGGGCATAGGCACCTGGAAGCATGTTGTGCTTCCCACTGTGACATTGGCCTCCTTCGTGGTGGCTTTCATAGCCAGGATGACCAGATCCAGCATGATGGAGGTGCTTTCTCAGGACTATATCACCACCGCCCGCTCCAAGGGCCTGATGGAAAAGGTGGTGATAGTGAAGCACGCCTTGCGAAATGCCCTCATCCCCATCATTACGGTGGTGGGGCTCCAGTTCGGCTCTCTCCTGGGGGGTGCTGTCCTAACAGAGACGGTGTTCGCATGGCCGGGCATGGGCAGGCTGATAGTGGATTCGATCTTGGCCAGGGACTATCCCATGATCCAGGGCTCCATACTGATCTTCGGGCTGCTTTACATCCTGGTGAATCTCATCGTGGATCTCATCTACGCTTACGTGGACCCCAGAATCCACTATGACTGAGGGAGGAAGGCCTTGGAGGGTGGCCTTCCCCAGCTCAAAGGAGGAGCTTAGGAAAGAGAAGATGCAAGATTCGGACCGCCAGCCAAACGGTACAAAAGGAGCCTCGGAAAGCCAATTCCGCAAGGGATTGGCCAAGCTCCTGCGAAACCGCATGGCCGTCTTTGGGGGGATTCTGATCCTGGGCTATCTGGTTACAGCCCTTCTGGCCCCGGTGCTCTATCCAGGAAACCCCTCGGCGCCCAACCTCATGCGCTCCCTGGAGCGGCCTTCTCTGGAGCATCCCCTGGGCACCGACGAGCTGGGCCGCTCCATCTTGGGAAGGGTGATCTACGGCTCCAGGGTCTCCCTTATGATCTCCATAGGGGTGGTTTGCGTGGGCTTGCTTGTCGGGGTGCCCCTGGGTCTGGTCTCAGGTTACTACGGGGGGAAGGTGGATTTCATTTTGCAGAGGATCACGGACATGCTCCTGGCATTCCCTGGATTCCTCTTGGCCCTGGCCTTGGTGGCCATCTTGGGGGTGGGTATCAACAACACCGTGATTTCCATCGGGATCAGCATGGTTCCAATATACATAAGGCTGGTCAGAGGCTGCGTTCTTTCAGTGCGTGAGCAGGTTTACGTTGAGGCTGCGAGGGCCGTGGGCACGAGGGATCTTAAGATCCTGAAGCGTCACATCCTGCCCAATGTTATGGTTCCCATCATAGTTCAGACAAGCCTAGGCATGGGCACCGCCATCTTGTTCGCAGCCGGACTTGGGTTTCTGGGCATAGGGGTCCAGCCTCCCACACCCGAGTGGGGAGCCATGCTGGGCTCTGGACGGGGCTACATCTTCAATTCCCCACACGTGGCCACCTTTCCCGGAATTGCCATTTTCCTGGCGGTCCTGGGCTTCAACCTCCTGGGCGACGGATTAAGGGACGCTCTGGATCCGAGGTCCAAGATATGAGCGGGGGAGCGCTGCTTTCCATCCGGGACCTGCGGGTTTGGTTCCGCGTATATGAGGGGGTAGCCGCCGCCGTTGACGGTGTGGACCTTGAGGTGGGCAGGGGGGAAACCCTGGGTCTTGTGGGTGAGAGCGGCTGTGGCAAGAGCGTTACGGCCATGTCCATCCTCAGGCTTCTTCCCAGCCCCCCGGCACAGATCCAGGGCATTGTTCAGTTCCAGGGGGTTAACCTCCTGAAACTCACTGCAGAGGAGATCCGCAAGATCAGGGGTGGGTCCATATCCATGATATTCCAGGAGCCCATGACCTCCCTGAACCCTCTTCTGACCATAGGGGAACAGATATCCGAGGCAATAGTGCTCCATCAGGGGCTGGATCGCCAAGAGGCCTGGCAAAGGGCAGTGGACATGTTGAGCCGGGTGCAGATACCGTCACCTGAGGCCAGGGCCAGGGAATACCCTCACAAGCTAAGCGGCGGAATGCGCCAGCGGGCCATGATAGCCATGGCTCTCTCCTGCCATCCCCAGCTGCTTCTGGCAGATGAGCCCACCACAGCGCTGGATGTGACCATCCAGGCCCAGATAATGGACCTCATGCAAAAACTTCGGGAGGAGATGCAAGCCTCCATTCTTTTGATAACCCACAACCTGGGCCTCATCGCGGAGATGGCCAAGAGGGTGGTGGTCATGTATGCAGGCAAGGTGGTGGAGGAGGCTCCAGTGGAAGATCTGTTCCGAGAGCCTTTGCACCCCTACACCCAGGGCCTGCTGGGTTCTGTGCCAGTAATAGGAAGGAAGTTCCAGCAGGGCAGAAAGCAGCTTCAGGAGATTCCGGGCATCGTGCCCAGCATCTTCCAGATGCCCAGGGGATGCAGGTTCCATCCCAGGTGTCCCAGGGTCATGGACATTTGCGGCAGGGAAGAACCACCCATGGTGTGGGTGGGAGATACGCGGAGGGTGCTCTGTTGGCTATGGCATTGAATCCTTCGCAGACCCCTCTTCTTCGGGTCAGAGGGCTCAAGAAGCATTTTCCGGTGCAAAAAGGTCTTTTTTCGCGCACCGTGGGTTGGGTGAAGGCCGTAGACGGGGTGAGCTTCAGCCTCGGGGAAGGTGAGTCTCTGGGGTTCGTGGGTGAGAGCGGCTGTGGCAAGACCACTGTGGGCCGTTGCTTGCTGAGGCTCATTGAACCCACTGAAGGGGAGATCCTTTTCGAGGACAGGGACCTCTCCAGGCTGGATCGGGAAGAAATGCGGCTGGTGAGGGCCAGGCTGCAGATAATCTTCCAGGACCCTTACTCCTCCTTGAACCCGCGCATGACCGTGGGTGAGATCATAGCCGAACCCTTGAGGAACCACGAGAAGCTCTCGGCCGTGGAAATCAGGGAGCGTGTGGCGCATCTGATGGAGCGGGTTGGCCTCAGGCCTGAGCAGGCCAGGCGTTATCCCCACGAGTTCAGCGGGGGCCAAAGGCAGCGCATAGGGATCGCCAGGGCCCTGGCCCTGAACCCCAGGGTCATTGTCTGCGATGAGCCTGTCTCGGCCCTGGATGTCTCCATCCAGGCCCAGGTCATAAACCTGCTAGTTCAACTGCAGGAGGAAATGGGGCTTTCCTACTTGTTCATCGCCCATGACCTTAGCGTGGTGGAGCACATAAGCGACCGGGTGGCGGTCATGTACCTGGGGAAGATAGTGGAGATGGCTTCTGACAAAGAACTCTACCAGTCCCCCCAGCATCCTTACACCCAAGCGCTTCTTTCGGCGGTGCCGGTTCCGGACCCCAATTTCAAAAAGCGCAGGGTTCTTCTAGAAGGGGATGTGCCGAGTCCTCTGAACCCTCCAAGCGGTTGCAGGTTCCACACTCGCTGCCCCGAGGCCATTGCTCTTTGCCGGAAAGAGGAGCCAGAGTTCCGGGATTTGGGCGGGGGACACTGGGTGGCGTGCCATGGAAGGGGAGGGGGGAGTTAAGGAGTTAAGAGTGAAGAATGAAGAGTCAAGAGTGGAGGATTTGAGCGTGATGTGACACTTGCAGGGGACTCGGCAAGGGGGAACTTCCGGTGGGGCGAGAGATCCCCTTATTTGGTTAACGGAGAACGGAATAGGAGCATGGGCGATCTAGACATGGACCTGGAAAAATGGGTGGTGGGGCTCAGGCGGGAGTTTCACATGTACCCGGAGCTTTCTGGGCAGGAGATTCGAACCACAGGCCGCGTCTTGGAGATTCTCGAGGATCTGGGTGTGGAAGCGAGAGCCATGGAGGGCATGACAGGGGCTGTGGGTCTCATCAAAGGATGCCAAGGCGGGTTTACCCTTGCCCTTAGGGCCGACATGGACGGCTTACCCATCCAAGAGATGAACCAGACGGATTACAGATCCAGGACTCCTGGGGTCATGCATGCCTGCGGCCACGACGCCCACACGGCCGTGCTCCTAGGAGTTGCCAGAGCGGTTGTGGAGTCTCCCTGGGCGGGCTCCATGAAGGGGAATCTCCTGCTCGTGTTCCAGCCTTCAGAAGAAAGGGTGAGTGGGGCCAGGGAGATGATCTCCAGGGGGGTGCTGGAGAAGCCCAGGGTGGACTGGGTGATGGCCGCCCATGTGGTTCCGGACCTTGAGGCAGGTACTGTGGGGCTTTTCAGAGGGGCCAGCCACGCCTCTGCCGATTCCTTCAGCCTTTTTATCCGTGGAAAGGGTACCCATGGAGGAAGGCCCAACGAGGGGGTGGATCCCATACTGGCAGGGGCCCATTTTGTGACAGGAGTCCAGTCCATTGTGAGCCGGAACGTCAAACCTACGGAGCCGGCCGTGGTGACTGTGGGGAAATTCCATGCGGGGAGTGTTGGAAACGTAATTCCGGAGACTGCCCAGCTGGAGGGCACTGTGAGGGCTCTTTCCCAAGAGACCCGTTCCCAGATAATGGAACGCTTGGAACAGCTCAGGGGGGGTATGGACCGCTCTTTCGGGGTGCAAAGTAGTCTGGAGTTCCAGGAAGGAGTGCCAGTTTGTATGAACAACCCCGAGGTTTCCGGATTCCTTTACAAGGTGGCTTTGGATCTTTTGGGTCCGGAGCGGGTCCTTTACCTCCAGCCGGCCATGGGAGCAGAGGATTTTGCTTTGTTCGCCCGGGAGCGCCCAGGAGCCATATTCAGGCTGGGCTGCGGTAAAGGGGAAACGGACTCCTATGCCCCTCTTCATTCACCTTACTTCGATCTGGATGAATCCTGTCTCATGGTCGGGGTGAGGGTTTTCACAGAAGCTGCCAAACGGCTGCTTGCCTCATGAGTCCCATACCTAGCCCGGCATTATCCGCTGATGGTGAATAATGCCGGCTAGGTTTCCTCCAGGAAGGGGAGGGTGGTGCCTTTTCGGTATGCCAGAGCCTGACAAGATGCCACGAGCTGACCTTTTTCGTCCCGCACCTCGATGAGATAGTTCCCTGTGCGGCGCCCCAAGTGGATCTCTTTGGCCTCTGCAACAAGCCTGCTGCCGATGGATGGGGGTAAGTGGTAGGAAATCCCCACATGGAGGGCCACGGCAAGGCTGCCGTGGGAATTGCACGCCAACTGGAAGGCCTCGTCCATCAAGGAAAAGATGGCCCCTCCGTGACAGGATCCGAAAATGTTGCAAAGCCCTGGCAGGATCTTCATCCCAACCTTGGCATAACCTTTCCTCACCTCCAGGGGCTCCATCCCCAATGTCTTGGCATAGGGCTCAGCTCTGGCTTGGGTCAGAAGCATATCCTCAACCGGTCTCTCCATAGATTTCCCTCAGCCTCCTTGTTTTGCTTCTCTGCTGCTTGAGAACAGTTCCCACTCAAGGGGAAGTCTTTGGAGACAAGAGATCCTGCAGCGCCTCCTCCAGCCTTGGGTATCTAAAGACAAAACCAGCATCAAGAAGCCTTTTTGGCAATACTCGCTGCCCCTGAAGTAGCACTGCGCCGAACTCCCCCAAGACCAGCCGGATCATGAATCCGGGGGCAGGAAGCCAGGAAGATCTCCCCAAGACCTCACCCAGCGCCTTTGACAGTTCCTTGTTCCGGACAGGGTTCGGGGAGGTGAAGTTGAAAGGGCCCGATAGATCTGAACGACCCAACAAGAAAAGCATTGCTTCCACCAAATCCTGTACATGGATCCAGGAAAACCACTGGAGCCCGCTTCCCAAAGGGCCTCCTACAAACCACTTGAAAGGGGTGAGCATCTGCTGAAGGGCCCCGCCTGCACGTCCTAGCACTATGCCAAAGCGACTTATCACAACCCTGACCCCCTTCTCTGAGGCCTTCAGAGCTTCTGCTTCCCAGTCCGAAGCCAGAAGTGCCAAGAAATCCCGACCACCAGGTGAGGTTTCGTCAAGCTCCTCGTCTTGGTGAAAACCGTAGTATCCAGCGCCTGATGCACTAATAAGGGTGATCCCGGTTCCTTGGGGGATGGCCTCCACCAAGTGGCGGGTGGTAAGGATCCTGCTCAAGCGAAGCTCCTCTTTGTATTCTTTGGTCCATCTCCCGAAAATGGAGGTACCTGCCAGGTTTATGAGCACATCCTGCTCGGGGACAGCCTCTTGCCATTTCCCTGGGACCAAAGGGTCTCCTTGCAGGAATTCCGCAGTGTGAGCCTCCCTTGGCCTGGCTTTTCCCCTCGTAAGCACAGTGACTTGGTGTCCCTCTTTTATGAGACGAGCCGAGAGGTGCCTTCCCACAAAACCCGTGCCGCCTGTTATTAGAATTCTCATGGGATCACCTCCTTGTGCCTCTTCCGGATGCTTAACATGCCCAAGCTCATGCTTTTAAAGAGGATCGGCACCCTCTCAAGGTGCCTGTTCCCTCTTTAGGATATCCGCTTCCTGCCAATAAGGCAGGCCTAGGGGTAAAAAACCTCCGCAGCTCAACGGGTGTGCCCCGGTAAGGTCAAGGATCCGCAGGTGCCGCTTGAGCAGGATCTGGTGGTGACCTCTGCTCCCGGGCCTGAGGAGGAGCCCACAGTATGGCTTACCTTGCTCAGGACCCGCTCTGTGTTTTGCTGGCCGCAGTGGGGGCAGTCTACACCTCCCAGGGTCTCGCCGGGCCTAAGCAAGAGCTCGAAAAGCTCTCCACATCCCATACACTTAAACTCGTAGATGGGCATGAATTCCCCCCTTTAGATTTCTTCTTCAAAGCCCGTGACTTTGGGGGCTCAAGCCCCCAAGTTCCCGGTGGGCATTGGCACATTCCGACCCAAACCAAGACCGAATCCAAAACTGAAGATCAGGGTGTTTTTGAACATGGACCTGTTTGTCCTAACATGTCCTCAAGTCAGCCAGCATCATCCACCAGTGGTAATGCGTGCTGGAACTCAAGCAAGGTTTTGGAGAACCCCAAAAGGCCCTTATGAAGCACCTGCCTCTCTTGAAGCTGCAGCCTGGACTGTAGAGGGTTCCTTCTGGCCGGCCCTCCTTTTCCTGGGTTTCTTCCCCTTGCTTCGCACTGGAGGCGATTCTTGAGGATTTTCCCTTCCAGAATCAGGTCTTCCAGGACCCGACTCATGCTTTTTGGCCCCCATCATTTTGGGCCTATCAGATCCAGATCTTCTCTCTTTTTTCTGCCGTGCCTGAGCGTATGGCTCTTTTCTGGGCATGCGGACTCTGCCGGCTTTGTCTTGCTCTAGCCAATCCTCTCCGAACCAGACCACAGGGATTTTCTTGCCCAGGAAGTTCTCTATGGGTTCCAGGTACCAGACATTTCTCTCATCAGCCAGGCTGATGGCCTTGCCTGTTTTTCCGGCCCGCGCGGTTCTCCCTATGCGATGAACATAGTCCTCGCGGTCCTGCGGGAGGTCGTAGTTGATCACGTGGGTGATATCCTCAACGTGGATGCCGCGGGAGGCCACATCGGTGGCAACCAAGATTTTTAGCTCGCCGGACTTGAACCTCTCCATGAGACGAAGTCTCTTCCTTTGGGGCAGATCACCCGTGATCCCCTCGGCTGGATAGCCGTTTCCCCTCAGCTTGGCAGCCAGAAACTCCACCCCGGCCTTTGTGTTGCAGAATATTAGAAGCCTCTCCCAGTTTTCCCTCTTTAGCAGACCCAGCAGCAGTGGAAGTTTCTGCTCCAGCCCCACGTGGAAGACGCACTGTTCCACGGTGTCCACTGTGCGCTCCTGGGGCTCTATGTAAATCTCCTCAGGAGCGTTCATATGCTCGTAAGCCAGCTCCAGCACCCTGTAGTTCAGAGTGGCGGAAAAGAGCATGGATTGCCGCTTATCATAAGGCGGAAGGCGCCTCAGCAAATATCGGAGGTCTTTGATGAAACCCATGTCGAACATGCGATCCGCCTCGTCTATGACCAGAACCTGCACACTGTTGAGCACCAGAACCTTCTGCTTAAGGAAATCTATCAAGCGGCCAGGGGTGCCAATAACAATGTCCGTTCCCTCTTTGAGCTGCCGAGCCTGTTTTTCATAATCCACCCCGCCGAAGACGGCTGTCATTCGAAGAGGTGTGTGCCCGCCCAGCACCTTGGCGTCTTCATAGATCTGCAAAGCCAGTTCTCTTGTGGGGGCCACGATTAGGGCCGAGGGATTGGTGCCTGACTTGGGTCCTGATCTAATCAACCTATCCAGAACCGTAATCAGAAAGGCCGCCGTCTTACCGGTGCCTGTCTGGGCCTGTCCTGCCACATCCCTGCCCTTGAGGCTAAGGGTGAGACATCTCTCCTGTATGGGGGTGCATCTTTCGAAACCCGCATCCTGGATCCCAAGGAGTATGGCCTTCGGCAGATCAAAGCTTGTAAAAAGAGGTCCTGAGGCTGCTGCCGCTGGGGGCCTACATTGTAGGCCTGAGCCGGGGGAGGGATCTCTTTCTAACACCTCCCCAGCCTTGGCCTCCTTTTGCTCAAAGTATCCAAAGATACGTTTCCCCATTTTTCTAAAAACATCCAGTAGGCTCGCCCAGGGGCGCTCCGAGTGTTGACCCATGACCAAAGATCGTTCCTCCAGCATTTTCAATAATATATCGAAAGGCCACCGGGATTACAAGCCGGGGTCTTCTTCCATACCGCCTGCCCCACAAGAAAATCCCCAGGCTTTGTCGATTTGCGTTGACCTGGATGTGCGAAACCCTTAATGTTTGTTGGGAAACAGGGGGCCTGCCGGGAGGTATTCTTCAGGCCGACCCGCTCAGGCAGACTCCATATGGGAGTGGGGATGGGGGGGCTTCGAGCAAGAATTATAAGGATGTTCAGGCTTGTGGCCTGGGGGTTTGTAGAGGACCGATGCCTGCTTCGCGCCTCGGCTCTTACTTACACAACCTTGCTTTCCCTGGTGCCTTTTCTCACCATCGCATTCGCCATCCTCAAGGGGCTGGGTTTCCAAGACAGGCTGGAACTGCTTCTCCTGGAGCAGTTCACCCCTGCCTCCAAGGAAGTCATAGGCAGGATCATGGATTACGTGGATCGAACCAATGCCAGCTCCTTGGGGGTGGCTGGCACAGTGGGCCTCTTGCTTACGGCAGTGATGACCATGCGCAACATGGAGGCCGCCTTCAACAGGATATGGCAGGTAGCCAAGGGCCGGGGGTGGGTGAGCACGCTTACCAACTACGTGAGCGTGTTGGTCATAGCCCCTGTGTGCGGGCTTGTGGCCTTGAGCCTTACCACCTACTTCAACAGCCCTGCTGTCATGGAGAGAATGGACTCTATCTGGCTGGTGGCCGGGTTTTACCGCCTGGCAATAAGATGGAGCCCTCTGGTGATACTGTGGGTTGCCTTCACTGCGTGCTATGCCCTTGTTCCCAACACCAAGGTGCGCATCAGCTCCGCCATGCTAGGGGGGGTTGTGGCAGCGGTGCTCTGGCAGTTGGCTCAGTGGGCCTATGTTCGCTACCAGTTCGGGGTTGCACGATATCACGCCATTTACGGGGCCTTGTCTCAGCTCCCAATCCTAATGGTCTGGATATATGCGAGTTGGGTGATAGTGCTTGTGGGGGCCGAGCTGGCCCGCGCCCATCAGGAAAGCACCAAGCCTGAGCCTCCGAGGGAACCTCTTGCCTATCCACAGGCCATGCTGGAGGTTTTGGGGGCAGTGGCCGGGAGATTCGCCTCAGGCCTGCAACCCTTTACCCTCGGGGAGCTTCTGCAGCGCTTGCCCATGGACCCGGGCCTTACCATGGTCTGCCTTGTGGAGCTCCAAAGTATGGGCTGGATTGCCCCATGCGGGGAGGAGTCGGACCTAGTTGTGTTCCAGAGAGATCCTTCCAGGATGGAGCTCTCCCTCTTGATCAAGGAGGGTAAGGCCGAAGAGGGCGAGCAATGGGCTCTTGGTATTAAGAGAAAGCTTGATAGGGCCTTGGCAGAGGCCCTAAGGGAACATACTGTGGCGGATCTCATGGGCAACGGGGCAGCCAAGACCAAAGGGGAGGCGCCTCCTGCACGGGAAGGGGGGGAAGCCGGGTAAGGCCTGGCTGGGGTAGAGGAGGTGGCTTGGGCGAGATAGGCGTCAATGTCTGCAGGCAGGGGCAGGGCCCTATAGTGGCTGTGGGAGGGGGCTCGGGTCCCTCCTTGGTGGCCAGGGCTCTCTCCTCGGAGCTGGAGCGGCTGGCGGCAGTGGTATGCACCACGGACAGGGGAAGCTCCACCGGAGCCTGCCGCAGGCTCTTTCATATGCCGGCCCCAGGGGACATGAGAGCCACCCTCTCCACCATGGCTGCATTGAGTGGCCAGGAGGCGTGGGCTTTAGTGCTGGAGAGGAGGCTTCGATGCCAGGGTAATTCAGACCTTGACGGGATGGCCCTTGGAAACCTGATTCTGGCAGGACTTTTCCAAGAGGAAAGGGACCTGGGCCGGGCAGTTTTCAGATTGGCCTCGCTCCTTGGGGTTTGCGGGAGAGTGCTGCCCGTGACGACGGAGAGCTCGGACCTGGAAGCCATCCTGGAAGACGGGAGCTTGGCACACGGGGAGTTGGAGATCAGAAAAAGGGGAAAACCTCCCATACGAGAGCTAAGATGGGAAGGCGAGGCGCCTCAGGCAGCCCCCGGGGTCTTGGAATGCATCAGGGAAGCGGATCTGATTCTTTTGGGGCCTGGGTGTCTTTACACCAGCCTGTTGCCATGCCTCCTGGTAAATGGCGTGGCTGAGGCCGTAAGGGAAAGGCGAGGGCCCAGCATTTACATATGCAATACCACCACAACTCCAGGCCAGACAGAGGGTTTTTCTGCCGCCAGACATGTGCGTGAAGTGGCCAAGGCGCTGGGTCCGGGCGGGCTGGACGGGGTGCTTCTCCACCACGGGGCTGTGCCTCGGGAGACCATTGCCTCTTACGAGCCCCTAGGGGTCCTGCCCCTGGGGGTAACCCAAGAGGATCTGGAGGAGATTCGCTCCATGGGTGTCCGCTACTGGCTCTTCCCTCTCACCGAGTCTCCTCCAGCGAGCCCTAGAATTCTCCACAAGGTGGATACCATCCGGCACGACCCGCTCAAGCTGCGCCAGGCCTTAAAAGAAATCTGCCTGCAGGTGGGGGTAAGCCTGGCAGAGTGCTGAGAAGATTTTCTTTGCCACTCCCGTATCGGACTTTTGCCCGGGCATAGGGGGGCGGCCGCATCTTGGGGGGACAAGGAGCATGTTGAGGTGCTGACCGCTCAGTCGAGGGAGGGTCAGCAAGCCACAGGCTGGCAAGGATATTAGCCCGCATTATTCACCATTAGTGAATAATGCGGGCTATCTTAATGGCATGTGTTGACAAACCGATCTATGCTCAAAAGCACCCTGATTTTGGTCCCGAGATTTGGTACTGCTTTGAGTCGGGATATGTCGAATTGTACCTGGGGCTTGGGGGCTTAGCCCCCAAAGTTACGGGCTTTGGAGAATAATCCGGGTGAGAGCTGTTGCCCGGATGCTCCGGCACTTGGGACATAAAACAGGTTATGTTAATAAGTTGATCACGGGGTGATGGCTTACAGATGTTGAGACAGGAGATTGGATGGGGAGGGGGTCTGCCTTGAGAGTGGCAGTAGTGCATACTGTAGGCTCGGTTTGCAGATGCGCTCAGGCCATTTCAAAGGGCCTCAGGGCCTTGGGCCATGTGCCTGTGCTTGTGGATTCGGCCCTGGTGGAGGCCAAGGCTAGAGAGCTGGCAGAGGGTTGCCATCTTGTGTTCGATCACACGGACACCTTTGAGGGCAGGGGCCTTTTCAGGGCCTTAGTCAGGATGATATTGGAGGGCAGGGGGGCCAGGCTGGTGGGATCCCCCGGGAGGGCCTGCTTTCTGTCTGATGAAAAACAGGCAGCAAAGGCTTTGCTGGCCAGGGCTGGAATCCCCACCCCACCCGCAGTGGTGATCTCCCCCCGAAATAAGGAAGTCCCTTCCTGGTTAAGGCCGCCATGGGTGGTGAAGCGCACCTCAGAACATATGAGCCGGGGGGTCCATACAGCCATGACCCCAGAGGAGCTGGAAGCACACCTAAGGGGCTTTGCCAAAGGGAGCCCTTCCTCCAGCCTGATGGTTGAAACCTACATACCCGGCGCAGAACTGGCGGTCCCGGTGCTGGAGGAGAAGGGAGCCCCCCGGGTGCTGCCCATCTTGGAGATGAGGGAAGCCAGGCTGAGAAGAATTCTGGACCAGGGGTTCAAAGAGGTGGAGTTTCATGGCGAGAGGCAAGACATAGCCCAGGCACGTCTGGAACCTTCCCTGGAGAGGGAAATCAGGCTCTTGGCCTGCAAGGCTTTTGAGGTATTGGGGCTTAGGGATTATGCCAGATTCGATGTGCGGCTCTCCCAAGATGGAACCCCGTTTTTCCTGGAGGCCAATGTGACCCCCAGCATGGAGCCTTTTGAGGCCATGGCCCTCTCGGCCAGACTGGCAGGCATGGATTACCCGGATTTGATCTCCAGGATTCTGGATTCGGCCCTTCAGAGGCACGGAAAGGGCAGCCTTCTGAGGGAGAAAAGCTTGGAGACAAATCTGCCTGGAGGCAGTTTACGAATTCTTGTCCCCTCAGGGGTGCCTTTCCCGGCAGATTCCAGCCTGGAGATGGCCCGAATTATTGATGTGAGGCCCGGAGAAGAGGTGCTGGAGCTGGGATGCGGCTGCGGGCTCTTGGCCATTGCTGCGGCCAAACTGGGAGCCAAGAGAGTGGTTGCCACGGACTTGGATCCTGCTTGCCTGGAGGCCACGTTGCTCAATGCCAGGCGCAACGGGGTGGAAGAAAGAATCCAAGCAAGGGCCGGCTCTTGGCTTCAGGCCCTGAATCCTGTGGAGGAGAAAGAGGGTTTTCATGTGATCCTGGCCACTCCTCCCCAGACTCCTTCTCCCAGACCCATGGGGCCCAAGTACGGAGGTCCGGACGGATTGTGGCACATAAAGAGGATCGCGGCTTCAGCCACTAGATTCCTAAAGCCCCAAGAGGGGAGATTTTGGCTTTTGGCCATTTCTTTGGTGAACCAGGAGGAGCTATTTCGGCTTCTGGATGAGCACTTCGAGAAGGTGGAGTTGGCGGGCAGCACATTGAGAGAATTTCAACCCCAGGAGTATGAGAGCTTGGAACCTGGTCTTTTCAGCTACATCCAGGATCTTGCCTGGGCGGGGAAGGCCTGGGTCGGCAAGAGTGACTCTGGCTCGCTGGCATTTCGCAATTTGTTCATTCGGGCTTCCCTTCCTAGAAAGGTAACATGAAGCACCTCATTGTAAATGCAGATGACCTGGGGGCTGATCCGTGCCGAAACAAGGGCATACTGGAGGGAATAAAGGCCGGAGTCATAACCAGTGTGAGCGTGCTTCCCAACGGCCCAGCAAGTCAGGAGGCCATGGAGTGGCTCCAAAGACATGGCAGGGGATCTGTATCCGTAGGTCTTCACTTGAATCTCTCTGAAGGGAGACCCTTGTCCTCGGGGCTTGTTCGGTTAGTAGGCAGTGAGGGATGCTTCCTGGGCAAGAAAGCCTCTCTTAGGCTTCTTTCGCAGAAAGAGGACCATAGTCTTAGAAAGGAAGTGGCCCAGGAGCTGGAGGCACAGATGGAATGGGCTCTTTCCTGGGGAGTCCCCATGACTCACATAAACGGCCACCAGCATGTGCATGTTTTCCCTGCAGTGGTGGATAGTCTCATCTCTATTGCAAAGAAGGTGGGTATTGCCTGGGTCCGCCTTCCCCTGGAGGAGAAACCCATTGTGGAGATGCTGCTAGAACCTGAAGTTGAGGCCGAGGCGCTGGCCTTCAGCAGGGCAGCCCGAGAGGCTTCGGGAAAAATCCGCAGCTTTGGGCTTCGAAGCCCTGGACTTTTTTGTGGACTTTACTGGAAAGGGGTTCTTTCCCCGCGGCTCCTGGATGAAATGCTAAAGAGGTTACCCCACGGGCTGACCGAGCTCATGGTGCATCCGGGAAGAGTTGAAACAGGTGTGAGGAAAGCTCCTTTTTCGGGATTCTCAGGCCAACAGCGCGAAAGAGAGCTGGAGGCCTTGCTGAATCCGGAATTTCGAGTCATGCTAAAAAAATATGAGGTCATTCTGACCGGATTTCCTTCAGGGGTAGAGCCTACCCGGTCATGCGGGTCCTGATTCTTTCACCAACAGTCTTCCCTACGGTAAGCGGCAACGGAGTCACAGCCGAGAGATGGAGGTTCCACCTCAGGGAGCTGGGAGTAGAGGTTCGTACTTTGGCTACTGAAAAAATGGGAACCTCAGATCTGGAAGCCGCTCTCGGCGCTTTTGAGCCCGATGTGCTGCATGTTCATCACGCCTACAGGGCAGGAAGGGCTTTGTGGAGAGGAAACGGGCTGATAGGAGAGCTTCCCCTGGTATTGTCCCCAGGAGGCACGGACCTGAACCTTGAGGTGAATTCCAAGGAACGCATCGAGCTTGTTAAGAGCCTTGTTGCAAGGGCCAAGTTCCTGGTTGTTCAAAGTCCGCAGATGGAGGCTAGGGTTCTGGAGTGTTGGGGAGCTGTGGAGGAAAAGCTGGTGAGGGTGCCCAAGGCGTGCGCCTGGTTCGGGGATGAGCCCTATGACCTGAGGGCCAGGGCCGGGGCTACTCCAGAGGATCTGCTCTTTTTTCTTCCAGCAGGGATAAGACCTGTGAAGGGGAACCTTGAGTGGCTCATGGCAATAGAGAAGCTCTACAGTCTGAGACCCCATATCAAGGCTGTTTTGGCCGGGCCTATCCTGGATTCCTCTTATGGAAAAAGCCTTTTGAGGAAACTTGAAAAGTTGCAGAACTTCGCAATCTGGATAGGGACCATACCTCCCCAGGCCATGAGAGCCGCGTACAAAGGGGCTGATGTGGTGGCCAACTCCTCCTTTTCCGAAGGGCTTTCCAATGCTCTCATAGAGGCTGTGTCTCAAGGCAGGCCCATTCTGGCCACCGACATCCCGGGGAACCGCTGGCCTGTAATGGGATCAGGGGGCCTGCATCCTTGCGGCATACTATATGATCCCTATGACCCTTGGGACCTTGTGGAAAAGGCCTTGCCCTTGGTGGATGAGCCTGACTTGCGCCAGAGGCTTTCTGAAGCCGGCCTGGCAAGGTCAAGCCAGTTGGGCAGTCCCATGGAGGAGGCCGAGCAGTTGGCTCGGATCTACCGAGAGTCCTTGGAAAGCTGAGCCTGGGGGGCTTCAGCTTCCAAGACCTCCAGCCACAGGCTCAAGCATCTGGTAAGGATTTTCTCGGCTCTTTGCACATCAAGCCTGTACTTCTCCGGGATAAAAGAGATGTCCGCCACCCAAGTATCATCCAGCCTGGCCAGGAAAGGACATTTCTCTAGCTCCCGCTCCTCCAATAAGCTGATCTTAAAGTAGACCTGGTTTAGGACTGCCTTGCAAGCCTTGATCTTAACTTTCTGGAGGGTGTAGTTGTTGGCAAAAAGCCTAAGGCTACCCAAGCCTTCCTGGGGCTTGATGGCCGAGGGCTTTATACCGTCTCGCTGCAGGAAGAAGTAAGGGGCTGAGATAGACAGCCTCTTGGGTCTTCTTCTCGGGGTCTTTGCCAAAATTTCCTCCAGGGTGGCGGTGAGGGAGCGCGACTTTGGGTCTAATTCTCTTATTTCTACTGTGCCTCTGAGGGGCTCCAGCTTCTGGAGGGCCCCGGGGTCCCTGGAGGCGGCCACAAGAAGCACACAACCTGTACAGTCTTTCCAGAAAGAAGGATCCAGACAGCGAGGATCCATCTCCTCCAGATTTTTGACCAGCACCAGGAAGAGATCCCCAGCATCCCTTCCCTGGGGCAAGGCAGCCACGTGCCGGGCATGTTCCCGAAACATGCTCTCCAGGCCCGAGAGTTCATCCTCCTCCAGAAAGGCCACCTTGGCGGCCTGCACCAGATCATCCACCCCCACCACCTGGAGCAGGTGATGGTTGTAATCGAAGGGTTCATGAGGTCCTTGCCATTGCTGGAAGGAAAGTATTTGGAGCTCAGCTTTGAGGGAACGCGGGAGTCTCTCCACACCTTCCTCTCCTTTCAAGTTCTCCGAGGGGATGATCATGGTCTTGCAGCCGGCCTCAAAGGCCGTCTCCAGCTTGAGGTCGATTCCCCCAACAGCGGTGATACGTCCATGGGTATCAATTTCCCCTGTCATGGTTACGTCACGCCTTAGAGGTTTTCCGGACAACACAGAGGCCAAAGCCAAAGCAATGGCTCCCCCGGCGGAGGGCCCGTCCTTGCGGGTGGAGGCCCCCATGAAATGCAGGTGAATGGGTTCTTCCATGCGGCTCATCTCCAGGCCCAGCTCAGGGGCGCACTGAAAAAGAGCGGTTGTGGCCACCTTGCGGCTCTCGTCCATAACCCGCTCGATGTTGCCTGTGGCATGGATAACGCTCAGGGTGCGACCTACTCCTACCCTGGGGATCCCAGGCAAGGGGGTTGCCTGTATGGGGATCACGCTTCCGATTCCCATCTCTGGGTTGACCCCCAAAGCCAACATCTCTCCCACACGATCCTCAGGATTTATCTTTCTGGGAGGCTGAGGCTCATCCAGGAACTCTTTTATGCGCTCCCGGGTTATACAGAGAGAGGAAGCCCCTTTGCCCAGGATCTCTTTCCTCTGGATCCGAAGAAAGAGGGTTCGAATAACCCTCTCCAATTCCCTCACCCCGGCCTCGTGGGTGTAAGTGCGCACTAAGAGACGAAGAAGCTCCTTTTCCTGGTCAGGATCAAAAAAGATCTCCTGCTCCCCTATCTGGTGCTTTTCCCTCACTCTTCTGATCAGATGTTCCCTGGCAATGGCTATCTTCTCCTCCACGCTGTAGCGGTCCAGAAAAACAATCTCGCAACGGTTGGCTACTGGAGGGGGCACTGTCTCGAGGGTGTTGGCTGTTAGTATGAAATGGCAGTTGGAAAGATCGATGTCCACGGTTGTCTGTGTGTACTTGTCGTGGAAAAGATGGTTCTGCTCCGGATCCAGTATCTCCAAGAGTGTGGCTATAGCGAACTTCTCTGTCTTGTCGGCCTCGTCCATGATGAACATACCGTTCATGACTCCCATTCGGATCAATCCTTGCACTATGGCCCCTGGTTTGGAACCTTCGTAAGTGAAACCGTGACCCCTAAGGTCGGCCTCGTCTTTCATGCCTCCCAGGGAAATCTTGTGGTAGGGAATTGAAAGATTCTGGGCTACGGAGATGGCCAGGGATGTCTTACCCACTCCCGGGGGGCCCACCAATAGAAAAGAGCTTCCTGTTCTTTTCCATTGGGCCCACTTCTGGGAGCGAGGCCCCAAATTACGGTAACGCCAGATGAGATTGCTGAAAAAATCACAAAGGATCTCTTTGGGCTTCTCCAGGCCGTAGTGGCTCCTGTTGAGACCCTCTTGAAACTCCTCAGGGGACACCTCTATGGGCTTGAGTTTTCCCCAGGGTATGGCCAGGAGCGTTTCTATAAGCTCGCTGTACTTGGAGCCGCTGTGCCCAACTGCATTAAGTTTGTTCTTTTCGATTACCTCCAGGACCCCCTTTGGGAAGAGAGGATCCTGGGCAGCCTCCTGAATCCTGTCTTTCAAACTTTTCTCTGCCGGGGGGGCTTCCTGGGGGGGCTCCACAGTAAGGGGTGGTGCAGGCGGGGGAGGCTTTGGTGCTTTGTGCGTCTGGAGAGCTTGGAGCAGAAGCCCGGTCAACTCCCAGGCTCCTTTCCCTTCCCACTGGGCCTCGGGTATGTCCAGCTCATGAAACAGACCGGCCATACCCCAGCGCTCCTTGAAGGACTCCAAAACATCTTTGCCCTTGTCTTTGTTAAGCAGCACTATCCTCAAAAGTGCCAAGAGCTTTTCCATCCAACCAGCCCTGCGTGTCACAGAAAGGGCGGTACTTCTGCTTTGACGAAAACAGTATCCCAAGACCCCAGACTGTACAGCAGGGTCAAGGTGAGGGAGCATGCGTTCCAAGAAAGGAGTGGGACCTTGTGCCAAGACTCCCGTGTGCTCCTCCAGGATCCTTCTCGCAAGCCCCTCCAGAGGTTTTTCCTGCTGCGCATGCTCCAACATGTTCAGGTATCGACGCCCCAGTATTCCGTTCATTTCGTCATCGAGGGACTCTGCTAGAGCCCGGTAATAAGTTGGATCCTCCTTTCTCATCTCCATGGCAAAACGAGCGTCATTCAGTATTACTTGCTGCTCTGAGTGCTCTTGGTAAAAAACATGCTCCATCTGATGACGAAGCAGTAACTCAACCCATGCCAACATCTTCTTTTCTTCCCGGGTCCCGTCCCCCAGCCTTGAGTCAGGATCACTTGGAATAACAAAGGCCAAGTAATCGAATATCCGCTCCTGGATCAGCAGTGTCCAGCCTTGATCTCGGGGCTCCAAGAAGCTCACCGTCCTGATGCTTGCGGAATCGTCTTCCAGTCTCTGGATGGAGATCTGCTCCTTTGCTTTGGCCAAGACTATGGGGTCTGTGCCCCTGTATTTCTTGAAATAAGGGACCACCCTTTTGCCCAGCATGGCTTCAAGGATGCGTGTCACCCTGCGAATCCCGTCTTCCCCGGGATATGGCAGGGAGCTCAGGAGTCTGGGGTCCAACTCCATGGGAAACATGGTAAGGTCTCCTTCATGGGCATTGCAGGCCTAGCACACTCCCCCTTATTCATAGCCTGGGAAATGCTTCAAGAGGTAGCGTTGCTCCTGGAGCACCTTGGTAGGGGAGATGGGAACCCTCAGATGAAGAACTGTTTGGTTGTCCTGAACTCTCATTACACTGCCTTGAATCTCCACACTGCTTCCATCGGCAAAATGAACCACAGCCTGCAAATCCTCCCCTATCTTGAAGCCCTGGGCCCCGCAATACAGGAACCTTATTCCCCGCTCGCACAGGTCTATAACAGCAAATGATTCTTCCCCCACTTGTATTCGCGGCCTGGCCTTCAGGGGGTAAACGATTCTGTAGAGCTGTCTTCTTTGCGGGCCGGAGGCCTGTTTTTTCATACCCGGGACCTCTCCTTGTATTTGGCTTGAGCCGTAGCCTTTGGGCTGGCTGCTCTCGGGCTGCCTCTCCAAAGCTGGGCCACGAGCACACCCAAGAGCATGAAGAAACCTCCTGTTAACTCCCTGAATCCCATTACCTCGCCTAGAAATATGTATCCAGCCAGAGCTGCAAAAAAACCTTCCATGCTCAAAAATACGGCTGCGTGGGCTGGATGAACTCTTCTTTGGGCCGCCACCTGGAGAGTATAGGCCACTCCCACCGAGATTACTCCTCCGTAAAAGAGTTCTTTCCATGCCGGGATCAGCTCCATGGACTTGAAGTCCTCCAGACAGACTGCAGCCGTAAGGCTCAGCACAGAGCAAACCATATCCTGAATCTTGGCCAGGGCCAAGGGGTCTGTTTTGGGGGAGAAATGCGCCAAAAGAAGCACATGTAGACTCCACAACAAGGCACTTAGCAAGACCCATAGGTCCCCTCTTTGGGGCTCAAGCACGTCTTGGCCGCTCAAAAGATAAAGACCTAGCCCTGCCGAGAGGCCTCCCAATAAAGCTCCCACAGAAGGTCTTCTGCCCAGGAAAAAACACGCCAAAGGGACCATGACCACGTACAATCCTGTTATGAAGCCGGCCTTCCCGGCGGTTGTGAAAAGAAGCCCTATCTGTTGAAAAGTTGCGGCCCCGAAAAGAGCTGATCCGGCCAGGAGGCCTCCCCGCAAAGAAACAACTCCCTGCTCTGGATCCATAAGAGGATTTCCCCTCAGCAGAGCCAGTTTCTCGGCTCCCACCAGGGCCATTGCCCCCAACAGAAAGCGTAGTCCATTGAATTGCAAAGGACCCATATGTTCCATTGCAGCCTTTTGAGCCACGAAGGCTCCTCCCCAAATCAAGGAGGCGGTAAGCATCATGGAGTCGTGGTAGATTTGTCTTTTCTCCAAGCTTCCTCTTCTATTCCCGGCAGAGATGTGCTAGAAATTACGCGACGCCTGACATTCCAGTCAAGGCGCTTTTTCAACAGGCCCCGGGGAGAAGGGGTTGTTTTTTTGAGTCCATCCGGGGAAGGTTCCAGACTTGATTGAGTGAGGCCAAGAGGCTCACTCAGAAAACAAAGCGAGGGTGGCACAATTGGAGCAGGTGCAAAGCCTATTGAAACCGGGTTATCACTACCTTTCGGGCAACGAGGCAGCAGCAGAGGGGGCCATTGCTTCCGGATGTGACTTCTACGCCGGATATCCCATCACCCCTTCCTCGGAGATCATGGAAAGAATGGCCCAGAGACTTCCGGAGTTGGGCAGACGTTTTGTGCAGATGGAGGATGAGATAGGTTCCATCTGCGCGGTCATTGGAGCCTCTTGGGCGGGGGCCAGGGCCATGACAGCCACTTCAGGGCCCGGCTTCAGCCTCATGATGGAGGGGCTCGGATACGCCGTGTTCACAGAGACCCCCCTTGTGGTCATGGATATTCAAAGAGCCGGACCCTGCACTGGACAGGCCACCAGGGTGGGGGCCGGGGACATCATGCAGGCCAAGTGGGGAATGCATGGGGATGTCCAGGTGATAGCCCTTAGCCCTTGGTCGGTTCAGGAGATGTATGAGTTTAGTATCGATTCCTTCAATCTGGCCGAGAAGTACAGGGTGCCGGTGATACTCTTGGGGGAGGAGGCGGTGGGCCATCTGAGGGAGCGCATCAGCATCCCCGAGAAGATCCAAATTGTGAAAAGGGATCGTTCCAAGGAGGGTCCGCCTTTTGGGACCGAGGAGCCTGCAGGCATTCCTCCTATGCCGGCATTCGGGGAGGGGGCCCGCTTGTTGGTAACCGGCTCAACCCACGATCCATGGGGTGTCCGCCGCACCGAGGATCCAGAGGTCCACAGAAAGTTAGTAGAAAGAATCAACCGAAAGATCCTGGAGCGCAGGGAGGAGATATCTAGGACAGAGGAGCATTTCCTCCAGGATGCTGAGCAAGCCGTCATTGCGTACGGCTTCACTGCGCGAAGTGCTCTCTATGCGGTCAAGAGACTGAGGGAAAAGGGTCGGAAAGTAGGGCTCCTTAGGCTCCAGACCCTTTGGCCTTTCCCAGAGCATGTAGTTTCGGTTTTAGGCAAGCGGGTCAAGAGGATCCTGGTGCCGGAGATGAATCTGGGGCAGGTTCTGGGGGAAGTCAGGAAACTGGTTCACTGCCAGGTGGAAGGGTATCACCAGGTGAACGGGGAGATAATACACCCTGAGGCCATTGTGGAGGCAATGGAGAGGAGGGGCTGATGGCCAGGGACATGGATGCTTACCTCAGGGATGAAATCCAGCAGACTCCTTTTTGCCCGGGCTGCGGTCATGGAATTCTCATGGGGGCGATCCTGAGAGCCATAGACACTCTGGGACTTCCCATGGACCGGATGTTGTTTGTCTCCGGCATAGGCTGTGCAGCCTGGATTCCATCCCCCCATTTTAAGGCCGACACCTTGCATACCCTTCACGGCAGAGCGGTGGCTTTTGCCACAGGGGCTAAGCTCTACAACCCTGAGCTTATAACCTTGGTGGTAAGCGGAGACGGGGACCTTTCTTCCATAGGCGGGAATCACCTCATCCATGCAGCCAGGAGGAATCTGGATATAACAGTGATCTGCGCCAACAACATGATTTACGGCATGACAGGGGGGCAGGTGGCCTCCACGACCCCCCTGGGGGCGCAAAGTTCCACTACTCCGGCAGGCAACTCAGAGCCTCCTTTTGATCTTTGCAGGTTGGTCCAGGCTGCAGGGGCCACCTATGTGGCCCGCTACGGGGTGGTGCAGCCCCTGCTTCTTCAGAGGGCCATCCAAAGAGGCCTCCAGCACAAGGGTTTTTCTTTTATCGAAGCCCTTTCGCCTTGTCCCACCCAATTCGGCAGAAGAAACAGAATGGGGGATGCGGCCCAGGTGCTCAAAGGGCTTCAAGAATCCCTTGTTTCCAAAAAAGAGGCCTCCAAATTGAGTCGGGAAGACCTGCAGGGGAGGGTGGTCTACGGGGAGTTTGTAAATGGCTGACAAGTTAGAAGTTTGTTTTGGTGGGTTGGGGGGCCAGGGGATTGTGCTCATGGGCACTGTTTTGGGTGCTGCTGGGGTGAAAGAGGGTTATTGGGCTGCGGGCTCCAACTCTTATGGAGCTCAGGCAAGGGGTTCGGCCTGCAGGGCCGAGGTGATCCTGTCTTCCAAGCCGGTGGATTTCCCGAGGGTGATAAGGCCGGATGTATTGGTGGTTCTCTCGCAGGAGGCATACCAGAGATTTTTGCCGGAGCTGAAGGAAGATGGCCTGGTGATCCATGATCACCCAATGGTACAGCCCAGCCAGGAAAGCCAGGTGGTGCATTTCGGAATTCGGGGGACCGATTTGGCTTTGGAGAGCTTGGGCAGTGCCCAGGCAGCCAACGTGATCTTCTTGGGGGTGTTGGCCGGTCTCACAGGTCTTGTCTCCTTTGCAGCCCTGGCTCAAGCCGTGGATGAGGGAGTCTCCGGGAAGTTTAGGGACATGAACCAAAAGGCTTTGCAGGAGGGGTTTTCCTGCGGGCTGGAGGCTCGAAAGGAATTTGAGAAGAGCAGGAAGGGATGGCTGGAGCGCTTTAAGATAGGATGAAGTGGAGGTATACAAGTGGCAAGGACTCACAGACCCCGGCTCAACAGAAAAGGCTGCAAGCTTTGCCAGATGTGTAGATATCTTTGTCCGGATCTGGCCATCAGCCTGGAGGAGTCGGGCGGATTCATGGTGATCGATCTTCGCTATTGCAAGGGTTGCGGGGTGTGCGCTGCTTTTTGTCCAGAAGGGGTAATAGAAATGGTTAGGGAGGATCAGGGGGAAGCTCTGTCAAGAGGCAAGTAGGTTGCGTTTGGTCCTGACTTTTTATGGCCGCAGCTCCGAAGCCTTGTGGGTGGGGGAAAGATCACAGCCACCGGCCCGCATTAAAAAACACCCTGATTTTAGGTTCAGAAGTGGTCCTAGTTTGAGGCTGGATGTGCCAAAGTGTGAGCGGGTGGGGGGGCGCCTCCAAAGTCATAGGCTTTGGAGAATCGTCCAGGCTAGGTTTTCCAACAAGACTGCGGCTTGGCCTTAAGATCCTGGGACTGGGCGAATGATCCGGCTGAGGCCAGTTCCTTGACCAGGATCAACTTGTGGTCCCCTTCTGAATAGAAGTTTTCCAGAGAGGCTTGCCTTAGATATCCTTGGCTTAAATAAAAATGCAAGGTAGGTTCGTACTCAGGCCTGGATGAGGTCTCAACATAAAGGCGCCTTGCTCCTTTTCGGAGGATCTGCTCTTCCACCTTGGAGATCAACATCCGACCAATGCCGTGTCCTTGGAAGCCCTTTTCCACGGCTATCCAGTAAAGATCAAAACTGGAGGCGGTGCAGGCAATCGGACCGTAACAGGCATAACCTATGGGGCGGCCCTTCCTTTCCGCAAAAAGAAATTGATAACCGCTGGCAGCTCCTCTGGAGAGAGTTTCTTCTACAAGCTCTACTGCCACCTCCACCTCTTGGGCTCTGAACAGGCCGGTTGAGAGGACTATCCTTCTGACCGCGGCCGGGTCTTCTGGAAGAACCCCCCTGCGAAGCCTTATTTCCCGGCCAGGGATCTCCAAGAAAGAGTCCTTTGCTTTGGCCGTCAGAGGGAGAGGGTTTCTAGGAATTCCCGATGCTTCCAGGATTCTGGCCACAACCTCTCTTGAGTCCAAGCCGGCTTGCTTTGCAGCCGCCATGAAGCCTGCATCCGGAGAGATGCAGGGATTGGGGTTCACCTCCAGGATCCAGGGCCTACCCTCTGGATCCACTCTGATATCCACACGGGCATACCCCCTTAGACCAAAAAGCCTCCAACATTTAAGGGCAATCTCTCCCAGCATAGGTAAAAGCTTCTCTTGCTCCTGGAAGCTAAAGGAGCGAGGAGTGTTGCGGAACTGGAAAGAGTCTGGATCCCACTTGGCCTTGTAGCAGACTATCTTGGGTCTGGATTCCTCGTAATTTTGGAATAGTATCTCGGCCACAGGAAGTACCTCTGGACCCGAGGGACCCTCCAGAACTGACACATTGAATTCCCTTCCCTCTATGTACTGCTCCGCGAAAACCTCTGCACCAACAGCCTTGGCTTTTTGTTCCAAATACTCTCTTAAGGCTGCTATGTCTTCGGGGCGAACTATGGAGCTTTCATCTAGGCCAGCGGAGGCGTGTTCCCAAACTGACTTTAGGATCAAAGTAGAGCCGGGCGGGGTCTTGAAAGAAAGTTCGTTCCTACTTATCCATTCAGGAGTTCTTAGTCCCGCCAGTTTTAGCATTTTTTTGGCCAGGAGCTTGTTGGAACATGTGAAGAGAGCCTCTGTGGGGCAGCCTGTGTAGGGTAAAGCCAGACTCTCCAGAAGAGCAGGCCCCAAATGGATCAAGCTGCCCTTCCCGTCCAAGCCTTCCACAAGGTTAAACACAAAAGGCGGAGAAAGACTTCTGAGGAGCCATCTGGCTGCTTCCAGATCCAGGGTAAGTGAAAGCGGCTCTGGATCATATCCGAGCTGCCGAAGAGCTGTTTTTACAGCCTGCACCTGCATCAGGTCGTCCATCTCGTGAGGGGCCGCCTGAGGGGTTTGAGCAGAGCTTAAAATCACCGGTCTCATCTATCTTCCCCCCGGCCCCTGGCGTATCTGGTAAGACCCGCACGGCTCAAGGCCGATTCCATTACTGCTTGGATGAGCTCCTTGTAAGAGATGTTGCACATCTTGCAGAGGATGGGCAGATCGGAATGGTGGGGATGCAGGCCTGCCAGGGGGTTTACCTCCAGAAATTGGATTCGGCCATCTGGCCCCTCACGCAGATCCACTCTTCCGGCATCCCTGCAACCCAACCCTCTCCAGACACTCAGCGCCAGCTCTGAGGCTTCGCCAGCCTCAGCCTCCCCGGCCAGCCTATAATTTACGAACTTCTCGCATTCCTCCTTGTTCTTGTAGGAGTACACCTGGGCCTCTGCCCCCCCAAGCAGCACCACCTCCATGACCCCCAAGACCCTTGCATTTCTCCCGGTTCCCAGGATGCCAACGGTAAATTCCCTCCCGGGCAGAAAGCTTTCCACTAGAACCGGCTGGGAATACTTCTCCAAGAGTCTTGCAGCCTCCTCTTTGAGCTCTTGGAGCGAGCTTACACAGGACTTCTCGGTGATCCCTTTTCCCGTGCCCTCGGCAACAGGCTTAAGAAAAAGAGGATAGGCAAGCTCCATGGCATCTGCGTCCTGGGGCCCCTCCAGAACACAGAAATCGGGCGTGGGCAGCCCCAGGTCTCTCACCAGCCTCTTGGCAGTGGCTTTATGAAGGGTGGTTGTCAGGACCAGGGGATCTGAAAAGGTGTACGGAATGCAGTAGGCGTCCAGAAGAGCGGGCACAAGGGCTTCCCGGCCGAAGCCGTGAACTCCCTCGGCTATGTTGAAAACCAGATCCCACCTTTCCCCGGCCAGAAGGCGGGCCATGAGGCTTTGGGCATTGCCTATTCTGACAGTGGAATAACCCAGCTCCTGCAGGGTCTCCTGGATGGCGTCTATGGTCTGGGGTTGGTCGAACTCGGCTGTTTCCTCCTCACCATAACCCAGGGCCAGATATTCCTGTCTCAGATCGAAGGTGATCCCGATTTTCATGGCCCGCCAACACAGCCCTGGAGGTTCTGGGAACCGTTTTCCTTTTTTGGCAAAGGGTCAGGGTACCTATAGGTGAGCCCTCTGTAGTTTCGCAGGAGCAGATCCTCCCCGTCTCTTCCAAGCAGGTATTCTGGAAGGAGAGGGATCTTACCTCCTCCTCCGGGGGCGTCTATCACGTAGGTGGGAACAGCATACCCTGTGGTGTACCCCCGCAAACCGGCTATTATCTCCAGACCTTTGGAAACCGGGGTGCGGAAGTGGGCGGAGCCCAGGATTGGGTCGCACTGGTACAGGTAGTAAGGCTTTACTCTAATGCGCAAAAGCCCTTGGAAGAGTTTTCTCATGGTCTCCAGCTCGTCGTTTACTCCTTTCAAAAGTACGGTCTGGCTTCCCAGGGGCAGCCCGGCATCGGCCAGCCTTTGGCAAGCCTGGGCCACCTCAGGGGTGAGCTCTTCAGGATGGGTAAAGTGGATGCTTATCCAAAGGGGATGGAATCTCCTAAGCACCCTCAGCAGGGAGTTGGTGATTCTCTGGGGCAGCACTACAGGCACCTTGGTGCCCAGGCGCAGGAATTCCACATGAGGAATTCTGGAGAGTCTTCCCAAGAGCCACTCCAGGGCCTCGTCTGGCAGAGTAAGGGCGTCACCCCCTGAAAGAAGCACGTCCCTGACACTGGGGGTCTGCTCGATGTAGCATATGGCCCTTTCCCATTGCTCCCGGCGAAAACTGCCCAAATCGCCGTGCCCCACCATGCGGGATCTTGTGCAGTAACGGCAATAGGTGGAACAGAATCCTGTGACCAGGAACAGAACCCTGTCAGGGTACCTATGCACCAGTCCTCTTACCGGGCTGTCACGATCCTCCTCAAGAGGATCCTCGGCCTCCCCTGGAGAGCGCTTCTGTTCCCACAATGTGGGCACTACCGTTCTCCTGAGCCCCTGAGTAGGGTCTTTTGGATCCAGGAGGCCCGCATAGTAAGGAGTGATGGCCATGGGCAGGGACTCCCCGCCTGCCAGGATGGCTTGCTTTTCCTCTGGGCTCAGCTCCAAGACCAGCTCAAGTTGGGCCAGTTTCAATATGCGATTACTGAGTTGCCAACGCCAATCATTCCAGTCCGAAAGGCTGGCCTGGGGGAAAAACTTTCTCCTGAACCACTTGCTGCGTTCGCTGGTTACGAATCTCTGAGCCCATCTGGAAGGCTCCAGCAAGGAAATTTGCGGGGAAGAGTCCGAAGGGGGAAATAGGTTGGAATCAGAAGAGAAGCATTTTGCCTTGCCTTGTACTGCGCCTCCGGCCGACTGGCCCGGAGGCTCTACATCCTCGGTGAACAGCACCTCTTTCTCCATTTGTCTCGCACCCCCTAATGAAAAGGGGGGACACATCCCCCCTTCTTGATGTTTGAGCTATTGTGCAAAAAGCCGCTGTTCAGTCCCAAACTCATTCCTTGGCTTCTTTGAACTCCGAGATGTTAATGGTCTTCTTTCCCTTGGCCTCCCGGACTTTCCCGGTGACCTCCACCTTCTTGCCCACCATCTTGAGCAGCTCTTTGCCCTTTTCTTTGAGCACAACCTTGTAATCACCTTTGTCGCTTCTCACAGCCACGGCGTTTACGTTCCCCTTGGCATCCTTTCCCACGGCCACAACCGTTCCCTTAACCGTGACTTGAGGGGTATCCGGGGCCTTCTTGGCACTGCTCTGGGAAGTCTTTTGCTCTGCAGCCATTAAGCTTGTGCAAGGTGCAATAAGGAAAGCTCCGAGAAGCAAAACTACAACTATCCTTTTCATTAAAGTCCACCCCCCTTATCTGGGAAAGGGCTCCTTTTTTCCCCAAGGAGCCCCAGCCTTGAGGCCTTCCCAGGAATCAGCAAGCTATTTCTTCATTTTCTTCATGAAGATGGCTTCGCACTTCTTGGCCGCATCATCCGCAGCCCTAGCAGAGCGCTCTGCCGAGCTGGCCGCTGCCTCGGCCTTGGCCTGTGCAGCCGCCGCCTTTTGAGCTGCAGCCTCAGCCTGGCTGGCTGCCGCTGTAGCCTGGCTCTTGGCAGCCTGCGCCTCGCTCAGGGCCTTGTCGGCCTTTGCCCCGGCTGCAGTGACCTTGTCATCCACGGCCTTGAGCTGCTCGGTAGTGGCGCAGCCCATAACGCCGAAGCCCAACCCCACCAAAATGGCAACAACCCAGAACAACCCAGCTTTTCTCCTCATAGATCAACCTCCTCTCCTAGTTGTATTCCCAAAGTCTTCACGGCCTAGTCATGAGGACCGCCGACATTAAAAGCACTCTGCCTCCACCATCACCTCCTTTCCGCATCAAAGGATAGGTGCACCCAATTATACTCCACATCATTTAAAAGCCAACCCCATTATGCAGCCGCTGCCTGGAATTCATCCAATGCCAGAATCCGCTTTCCGGAACCCGGAAACCAGGATTTCCTGCCCACCTTTTCCATCCGGAATCAGCCGGCCTGTGACCTCCACACAGAGGTGAATCATCTCTCCCAAACCAAGGCCCAAGCCTTCCTGCCGCACCCTGTATTCCTTTTCATCAGGGCAGCAGATGGCAACCTGGGTAACTTTTCCTCTTGAGTCCCAGCAAGAGGGTACCACAATGCCTCTAAGGATTACACTTGAAGGGGAATCCCAAGCCTCCCCTCTTATCATTGCGCCCGGGTCTTCCCGGTGCATCCTATGATCCCCCGGAGCCAGTCTTCAAACATATCAATGCAACAGACATGCCACCTGTCCAGGATTGGTTACAGCTGGGGATCCGGGCTTGCCAGGATCATTCCCCAAGACCGGTATCCTTGGGGCTGTGCGCCCAAGCCGGTGATCAGCTTCCGCATATTTCGCTTCAAACCCGGGTCCCTCGGGAAACGGGAAACCAGGGTGTTTTTAAAAGTGGAAAAATTGCCTTACCAAGAACACACCCTGCCTTGTGGCATGGGGATACGCCCAACCCCCATTGTTCACCATCAGTGAATAATGGGGCTTTCTTAATGACATGGTTTGACAAACCGGTCTATGCTCAAAAGCACCCTGATTTTGGTTTCCGGATTTGGCCTGCTTTGAGTCGGAATATCTCGAATTGTTCCGGGGGCTTGGGGGCTAAGCCCCCAAAGTTACAGGCTTTGGAGAATAATCCGAGCTAAGCGTACCGGGGGTTTTTAGGGGGGGCCTAGCCCCTCAAAGTTACAGGCTTTGAAGAATGATCCGGGCTATAAGAACTACGGATTCCAATACCCCTGAGCATACCCTCAAGAAGCACTCTAGAACCGGAGTATTATCTTGCAATAGGTTGAATTATAAATGGTTTTAGGAATAGGAATTATAAATACCGATTTTTTTTAGAAATGAATTCCAGGTTCCTTTTTTAGGCTGCTGGGGACCTGAAATCCTCTTTGCGCAGTCCGTGCTTGCGCATGAGTTTGTGTAGCTGGCGAACCCCTATGCCGGCTTTCTGGGCAGTATAGCCTATACGTCCAGAGTTCATCTTCAGAAGCTCGCTCAAGTAGCGTTTTTCAACTTCTTCCAAGGCTTGTCGCCTCACTTCCTCCAAGGTTCTGGATGTGTCAACCCGGGGCATTTCCTGAGCTTCGGACTGGTTTGTGAAAAGCTCGCTGGGAAAACTCTCGGGTGTGAGCATGTTGGAGGTTTCCAGGATATAGGCTCTTTCTATGAGATTCTCCAATTCTCTTATGTTCCCAGGCCAGTGATATCTCTCCAAGGCCTCCATGACCTGGGGGTGGACCCCGTGGATCTCCTTGGCGTTGAATCTATTCAGTCTTCTTAGGAAAACCTCCACCAAGACAGGGATATCTTCCTTTCGTTCCCTAAGAGGAGGGATTTCTATGGGAAAAACGCTCAGCCTGTAGTACAGATCACTTCTGAAAAGCCCCTCATCGCACATCTTCACCAGATCGGTGTTGGTGGCTGCAATGATCCGCACATCCACCTCTATGTTCTCTTCTCCCCCCACACGTTGGAATGTCTTGTCCTGAAGGACCTGGAGAAGTTTGATCTGGGCTGAAGGGGTTATGGTCCCCACCTCATCCAAAAAGAGGGTTCCTCCGTGGGCGATCTCAAACTTGCCTAGTTTTCTTCTCACAGCCCCGGTAAAAGCCCCTTTTTCATGGCCGAACAGCTCGCTCTCCAAGAGAGTGTCAGGAATGGCCCCGCAGTGTACGCTGATGAACTGTTTGTCCCGTCTATTGCTGTGCCTGTGAATGATGTTGGCCAAGACTCCTTTTCCAGTGCCGGTCTCCCCTGCCAAAAGAACCGTGCTCTTGGTGGGTGCCACAGACTGCACCTTGTCGAACACCTTTTTCATGGCAGGGCTTCTGGTCTGCACAACCTCCAGGGATTCGGCCTGCCAGAACTTATCCCTTAGGTAGTGAAGTTCTGATTGCAGTCGGATTGATTTCTGGACTGACTCCTTGACATAACGTATCTCGTCGGGGTCTATGGGATAAGTCACATAGTTGCTGGCACCGGCTTTAACGGCCATGACCGCTTCTCGGATCATCTCCTGAGGGGCCATCACGATCAACTCGGCATTGGGAAATTCCTGCCAGAAAGGCTGAAGTGCAGCCTTGTAATCGTTGAATCCATCCGAACCTATGGCTTCCCTAAGAAAGCCCACATCCACAAATATGAACTCATAGCGCTTTCTTCTGGAAGGTTCGAAACAGGCCTCACGGCTGGGGGCCGTCTCCACCCTATATTCACCGCGAAAGGAGTTTCGAATGATGTCCCCAGCAGACTGGTCCTGGGAGGCAAAAAGGATGTGTTTCATGAAATGCTCTTAGGGGCAAAATCCTCACCCCTTTCCCTGCCCGGGCCTTCACAAGGCAAGAAAACTGAAATAAGTGCCACCCCTGCTCGACCCATCGAAAGGAGCGGGGAGGCCTCGCTTTAAAGCAATGGCCTCCCCAAGGAAACCTTACTTCTTCATCTTTTTCATGAAAATGGACTCCGCCTTCTTGGCCATGGCCTCTGCCTTGGCTGCAGAGTCGGCGGCCGCCTTGGCAGCAGACTCTGCCCTGCTGGCAGCGGCCTCTGCCTTGGCTGCAGAATCAGCAGCCTTTTTGGCGGATGCATCAGCGTTGGCTGCTGCGCTCTTGGCAGCCTGAGCTTCGCTCATGGCTTTGTCAGCCTTGTCGCTGACCATCTGAGCCTTTTGTTCCACTGCCTTGAGATCCTCAGTGGTGGCACATCCCATCATAGCGAAGCCGAAACCCACAAGGATAGCCAAAGCAACAACCAACCGTGCCGACTTTCTGGACATTTCCCCTTACCTCCTTTGTGTTTTCCAGAATAATAAGGCGAGGAACCTCCCCGCTGGTTTTGACCTTGGGTGCGCACCCCTTTTGCTGCGCCTAATCATCACCTCCCCTCTGGGATAACCGAGCCTCTTTGGAATTCCAAGGAAATTTTTTTCCTTAAACCTCAGAAGAGCTCCTGAAAAAAACCCACTCCAAATGCAAAAAACCCTCTTGCGGCCTGGTTTACTCTCCAAGCCCCTTTCTTTTGAGATCTACCTCCACAAGCATCCCACACGCCTTGATAAATTGCCAATAAAACCAGGCCGAACATGAAATCCCATATCCAGAAATTCTTGTCCGTTAAGCTATCCTGTAATCTGCTGACCAAAGCCGGCATTACCCACTGCTTGGGAATCAATGCGGCTTAGCTAAGTCTAATGCCACAAACCAGCATGGATGTCAATAACAGAAAGACCTAAAGACCCAGTTGAATAAAAGTCTCACCGGGCAGCCCTGCGCAGATGCGGGTTGGGAAACCTTCAGCTCCATGGAGGAGGCTGGCCGGAAGCCTCAGGATCGGGAGGCTTTGGGGTCACGGGCCTGGTTGGTGGCCGGGTCTTAGCAGATCGTTCACTGTCTTGACCGGTTGAAACGTGCCTAACGGCAGCTCCACCAACACCGTGTTCCAGCGAGCCATACCGCCGTTCCAAAGTCCGGGGTGTTCCAAAGCCTTGAGTTCCCTCCCCCCGCTGTACTTCTGTGTAACAAGCACCCTGGATGCATCGGCAAACAGGCTTAGTTTGTATGGCCTCCCGTGAGGATCCCTCAGGCCGCATACCATGTCCACCGGGTTGAAGTGAGTGGAGGAAAGCCATATGGCTCGTTGGCTTTCCTTCGAGAGGTCCACCTCTACACTCTCCACTATTTGGAGCTGAGAATTCCCTGCAGGGGCCTTTACCCAGAAAGGACCTCCCCCGGGTTCTCCTCTGTTCTCAACCATTCCACACACTCTCAGGGGCCTATCCAACCACCCCCTCAGCCTTAAGGAGGCCTCCACCCTGCTTCCAAGGGCCTTCCTGGAAGGAAGTGGCAAATGCAACTCGTCTTGTGCGAGCTCCATGGCCATTTTTATGGAGCGCTCATCAGGCCTAGGAAGCCCCAGCAAGCCCATAACACGATTAATCTCTCCCTGAAGCTTTATCAGACATCCACCCAGGACCCTTTTCCAAAAAACAATCTCCTCCAGGAATCTTCCATGGGGAACATTGTCTATGTTCTTTATGAAGACTATGTCTCCCTGCGTCTCCTGCAAGTTCTTGAGCAATGCCCCGTGGCCTCCCGGCCTAAGCACAAGACGCCCTTCATTGTCCCTGAAGGGAAGGTTTTCCATGTCCACGGCAAGGGTATCGGTGGAGGGGTCCTGAACAGAGACTTGGATCTGGAAACTGACTCCCAACTTCTTCTCATACTTGCTCTTGGCTTGCTCCAAGACTCCTTTGAATCGCTCCAAATAAACCGGTGAGACCGTGAAGTGCACTTTGCAGCATCCCCGGGCATCGGCCACATAACCAGCGGCCTCCACAAGGTGTTCCTCCAGGGAGGTTCTCACCTCTTCCCCATAGCTGTGAAAGGCCACCAAGGCCTTGGGCAGATCCTCGTATCCCATCCCATTGGGACCCAAGAGGGCCTCCAGGAGCTCCCCGATGCGTCCCTTTCCAAGCATACTCGCTGGATCTGCCCCTGCACGAGCCATGAACGCTGCCAGCTCCCCATAAAAAGGGAACCTCTCCAAGCCTTCCAGGAATTCAAGCACCTGCGATGCATTGGAGTTTCCCCTTCGAGCACGTGTTTGAACTTCTGCCAAGGAGTTTATACCCTCTTTCCTGAGGGCTATGAGCCCGCTGAACATGCGGCTTGCCGAGCCCGAGGCCGGCACGAACTTCATGCAACGGCCTTTCCCAGCCTCACTGATCTGTATCTTTGCCATTTCGCGGGCCTCAGAAGGATTCAATCGCCTGATCCCATCACCCACTGTACAAGGTCTTACAAGCTCAAGCGGGGAAGGCGGGTGAAGGAAACTTTCCAACTGGGCCAATATCTGGGCTTCATGTAGGCCGTGGTTTCTTATCTGTGATCTGTCCTGCTCTGAGAATGTGACTTGGTTCCCAGGGCTCATGTTAAACCTTCCTCTTTCCCTTCAGCGGGCTGTCCAAAATTTTACCCCCACAAAGGACTATTGATTATGTTGTGCTGTTTCTTGGGGACTAAGGCCTCCCAGGGTCCCATATGGGCAGAAGACTCAACAAGCTCATGCATTGTCCCTGAATAATGCAGGCTAAAGAGCGGTTGGTCAACACCCAAACACAGAAATGCGAATTGAAAATTCCGATGGGTTATCCCTAAGAACTACAAATTCCTATTTTTCTGCCTTTTGTTTGTTTGCATCCTGGCTTCTATTGTGATAAAAGAGCCTTTCGGTCCCCCAAGGCTTGGAGAGGAGCGGGCCTGAAAAACAAGGTTTCCGGCTAGGGGGAAAGGGGTTTGCTTCGGGGCAGGGGGGGCCGGGCTCTCTTTATGGCATGTAACTTGCAATTACCCGGCTCACGATGTTTTGATCAGGGCTCACAAACGCCAAGAGGATAACTGAAAATATGAAACCAAACCCGGCACTGAGAAGTTCTACCGGCTTGGATAATTGCAGCGCAGGTTCTCCAGGCTGAATTCTTAGCCCGGCTCTTGACGAGTGTGGAGCGACTCTCAAGCACAAGCAAGAGGAGTTCCAACAGCAAACCATGGAAGAGAAAAAAACAAAGAGGATTTTGGTTACCGGCGGGGCGGGTTTCTTGGGTTCTCATCTGTGCGATCGGCTCATAGCCCAAGGGCATTCGGTGTTATGTGTTGACAATTTCCATACGGGCAGCAGAAGGAACCTTATCCAGCACACCTTGAACCCCCAGCTCAAGGTTATGCAGCATGACATAGTCTGGCCCTTACATGTGCGGGTAGACGAGATTTACAACCTGGCTTGCCCTGCCTCCCCCGTGCATTACCAGCAAGACCCCGTGCATACTGTGAAGACCAACGTATACGGCGCCATAAATCTGCTGGGTCTGGCCAAGAGAACAGGGGCAAAGATTTTCCAGGCCTCCACCAGCGAGGTGTATGGGGACCCCAAGGTGCATCCCCAAAGGGAAGATTACTGGGGGCACGTAAATCCCACAGGAGTCCGCTCCTGTTACGATGAGGGGAAAAGGTGTGCGGAGACCTTGTTCTTCGATTATCACCGCCGTTATGCAGTGCGTGTAAAAGTAGCTAGAATATTCAATACTTACGGTCCACGAATGCAGGTGGATGATGGTCGGGTGGTCTCTAATTTCATAGTGCAGGCTCTCTCCGGCATGCCCATAACGATTTATGGAGACGGGAGTCAGACACGCTCCTTCTGTTATGTTTCAGACATGATAGAGGCTTTCCTTAGGCTAATGGAAAGTTCCGACGACTTTTGCGGGCCTGTGAACCTAGGCAATCCTCACGAATTGACCGTACTCGAATTGGCCGAGAAGATCCTGGATATGACCGGCTCCAGATCCCAAATAGTTTTTAAGCCCCTCCCCAGCGACGATCCTTGCTTGAGGCGCCCGGATATAAGCCTGGCAAAAGAAAAGCTCAGCTGGGAGCCCAAGGTCCGCCTGGAAGAAGGCCTTCTGAACACCATAGAGTATTTTGACGCTCTTCTGAGAAAAGGACGGCGTCAGGCTCAGCCAAGCCAATTTGCAGTGGCAGCTATGCAAGGGTGAGTCCGCCCAGATATCCCGGAGCCAGAATCCAATGAAACCGGCCGTGCTAGTCACCGGGGGAGCCGGTTATATAGGCAGCCATGCGTGCAAGAGGCTGGCCGAACAGGGCTTCCTCCCCATTACCTTGGATAACCTGGAGTGTGGACATCGCTGGGCAGTCAAGTGGGGGCCCTTGGTGGAAGGAGACCTCTGCGAGCCTCAGATGATCCAAAAAGTAATGGAACAAAATTCTGTGGAGGCTGTTCTTCACTTTGCTTCCTATGCCTACGTGGGAGAGTCTGTGGAGAATCCGCGCAAGTATATGCGATCGAACGTCCTAAATGCACTCAATTTGTTGGACGCCATGGTAGCCGCGGGGGTTAGGAATATTATCTTTTCCTCCAGTTGCGCCACTTACGGGATACCCACCAGGACTCCCATAAGCGAAGATTTCTTGCAAGTGCCCGTAAACCCTTATGGGGAATCCAAGCTCTACATAGAGAAGGCCCTGAAATGGTATGGAGAGGCCTACGGTATAAGATGGGTGGCACTCAGATATTTCAACGCGGCAGGTGCAGATCCCGAGGGTGAGATAGGAGAAGAACATTTCCCTGAGACGCACCTGATTCCTCTTGTGATCCGGGCGGCTCTTGGGAAAGGCGAGCCGGTCCGGGTGTTTGGGACGGATTACCCCACCCCTGACGGGACCGCCATAAGGGATTACATACACGTTGTGGACCTGGCAGAGGCCCATGTGTTGGCCCTGGATTACCTGTGCTCCAACGGGCTTAGCCTTGGGCTGAATCTGGGCACTGGAAAAGGGCATTCGGTTAAGGAAGTGATAGAGTCTGTGGAGAGGGTCTCGGGTAGAGAAGTTCCGAGACAGGAGGCTCCTAGAAGAGCCGGCGACCCTCCGGTGCTTGTGGCAGACGCTTCCAAAGCCAGGGATATCCTGGGTTGGAGGCCTTTATGGACGGAACTGGATGACATAGTCAACACGGCCTTGAAATGGCACCAAAGCAGCCTGGGAAAAGCCAAAGAGCACACCGGCTGAAAGGGATTGGGCTGCGGGAGCAATATCTTGATAGGCAACTCCAGGGTTCAAAAAATGCAGGTCCAGCATCCGGATCCCATATTGGACTATCCGGGCTTTTTGGAAACAGGCCAGTCAATTCACCGACAGGCGCATCAGTCCGAAAGACCCAGGGTTGAGGGAAAGTTCCTGTTTGTGGGGCAGGAGAAGTTCTGGGTAAAAGGGGTAACTTACGGGACATTCCGGCCTGACGAATCAGGGCAGGAATTCTACGATCCAGTAAAGGTGGAGAAGGATTTCGCCCTCATGGCGCGCAATGGATTCAATTCCGTTCGCACCTATACAGTGCCTCCCCGCTGGGTGCTGGACCTTGCGCATAGGCACGGGCTTAGGGTCATGGTGGGTCTCCCCTGGGAGGAGCACATAGCTTTTCTGGATGAGGGCAAGAGGGCTCGCTCCATATTGGGGAGGGTTAGAAGTGCAGTGCGCTCTTGTAGTGGGCACCCGGCAGTACTCTGTTTTGTTGTGGGCAACGAGATACCGGCTTCCATAGTGCGTTGGCACGGGCCTAGGAGGATAGAGCAATTTATCCGAAGGCTTTATGGGGTTGCAAAGCAGGAAGACCCCCAGGCTATTGTGACTTATGTCAACTATCCCACCACCGAGTTCTTAAACCTGGATTTCCTGGATTTGGTCTGCTTCAACGTTTACTTGGAGTCCCGGGAACGGCTCAGAGCCTATTTGGCCAGGCTTCAGAATCTGGCCGGGAACAAACCCCTGGTGATGGCGGAGATAGGACTGGACAGCCGCCGCAACGGCACCGAAGCCCAGGCCGAGAGCCTTTCCTGGCAGATCCGCACGGCCTTTGCTTCGGGCTGCGCGGGAGCTTTTGTGTTTGCCTGGACCGATGAGTGGTTCAGAGGGGGCTATGATATAGAGGACTGGGACTTTGGCATAACCACCAGGCAAAGAAAGCCCAAGCCCGCCTTGGAGTCGGTCAAAAGAGCTTTCTCCCAGGTTCCTTTCCCGCAAGAAGGCCCCTGGCCCAAAATCTCGGTGGTGGTCTGCTCCTACAACGGCGCCAGAACCATCCGGGACACCCTGGAGGGGCTGAATCGCCTAGAGTACCCCTGTTTCGAGGTCATTGTTGTGGATGACGGCTCCACCGACAATACCGCCCAAATAGCCTCCAGCTTTGGTGCAAAGATCATCAGCGTTCCCAACTCCGGTTTGAGCAAGGCCCGCAACATAGGCCTGGAGGCCGCAGCAGGAGAAATAGTGGCTTACATAGATGATGACGCATACCCGGATCCCCACTGGTTGCAATATCTGGCCGCAACCTTCATGGAAACGGATCACGTAGGTGTCGGGGGTCCCAATATCCCTCCGGAGAAGGATGGTCCCATTGCGCACTGCGTGGCCAATGCTCCAGGCGGGCCCCTCCATGTGTTGGTCTCAGACCAGGAGGCAGAGCACATCCCAGGGTGCAACATGGCCTTTCGAAAAGAGGCCCTGTCTGAAGTGGGGGGTTTTGACCCCAGGTTTAGAATAGCCGGTGATGATGTGGATGTGTGTTGGAGGCTCCAGGAAAAAGGCTGGAGCATCGGGTACTGCGCGGGGGCCGTGGTATGGCATCACAGAAGGAGTTCCATAAAAGCTTATTGGAAACAGCAGAAAAACTACGGCCGCGCCGAGGCCCTGCTTGAGGGAAAATGGCCGAACCGTTACAACGCGCTGGGCCACCTGTCCTGGAAAGGCAGCATATATGGACTGGGCCTTTTGAGACCGCTTCCTTTTTTGCCCTCCAGAATATACCAGGGCACCTGGGGCACAGCCCCTTTTCAGTCAATTTACGGGCCAAAGCCCGGTTTTTGGCTTTCCCTTCCCATGATGCCGGAATGGTACCTGATTCTACTGTTTCTGGGAGGCCTCGGAGTTCTTGGCTTTTGGTGGGAGCCCTTGAGGCTGGCTTGGTGGGTTTTGGGGGTCTTTTTGATTCTTACTGCATGGCAGGCCTTGGGAAGTGCAGCCCGAGCCTGTTTTCCGGACTCCAGCCAAAGAGCCACACCTCTTTGGGTTCTAAGAGGCATTACCGCTTCTCTATTCGTTCTGCAGCCCCTGGCAAGACTCTGGGGAAGGTTAAGAAACGGTCTTAGCCCTTGGCGAAGGAGGGGCCATAGGGGATGGCTTCTGCCCCTGCCTCGCAGAAAGGCCATTTGGAGCGAGAATTGGAAGGCCCAGGCAGAGAGGCTGGAAGCCTTAGAAAAGGCCCTCAGGGCCCAAGGGGCGGTGGTAAGAGCTGGGGGGGATTATGATTCCTGGGACTTGGAGGTAAGAGGGGGGCTTTTGGGCAAAGTCCGGCTAAGGATGGCGGTGGAGGAGCACGGGGCTGGAAAACAGCAGGTGCTGGTGCGCTTCTGGCCTGTTATTTCAGCCTATGGCACCGCCGCAATGGCCGGAGGAGCCCTCTTGGCCCTGGCGGCTTTTCTTGGGCAAGCCTGGACAGCGGGTGGTATAATCCTACTTGGCCTGCTCGGCCTCCTGGGGGTTTGGTTGGGGGATAGCTCATGGGCCGCAGCTTCCTGCCAGAAGGCCTTGGAGAGCCAAGAAAAAGTTTAAAGCTTTCCCGAATTTCTTGAAAGAACTCAGATGGCCACAAGTATTAGACGTTACAAGCCCTTAAGCAAATACATATTGAGGCAATGGCCTTCTCTGCTTCTGATCCTCCTTCTCACAGGCATAAGCTCGGCGGCTTCTGCTCTTCAACCATGGCCCCTAAAACTTCTGGTGGACTACGCCTTGGGCAACGAGGCCGTGCCTGAGGCTGTGCGCCAAAGCTTGGAAGCCCTTTCTGTTGGCATCACCCCCGTGGTGCTCATTGTGGTGGCAGCCTGCTCCAGCCTTGGTCTTTTCGTGCTTCAGAGCGCTCTGGACGTCATACTCTCCTGGAGCTGGACCTCAGCCGGTCAACGTATGGTTTTTGATTTGGCTGCCGACCTTTTTCACAGGCTCCAGAGATTCTCCTTTGTTTTTCATGTGCGCCAAGGCATAGGGGAGTCTCTAAGCCGCCTAAGCGGAGACACTTACTGCGTTTACAGCCTGGCCCACGGGCTCTTCGTAGGCCCAGCTCACCAGGTTATGGTCATGGGGAGCATGGGTCTGGTGGCGTGGAGGCTTGATCCTACACTGACCTCGGTGACGCTCATTACAGTGCCTGCTTTGGCGGCCTCTGCCCTTTTTTTCGGGGAAAGGCTGCAAAGCACGAGCCGTGTTACCAGGGAAGCTGAAACCCGTCTGATGGGATTTGTGCACCAGACCCTTTCCGCCATACCCATCGTGCAGGCGTTTGGCACAAGGCTACTCAACAGAAGCACATTCCAGCGGCTGGCTGCCGACGCCGCGGCAGCTACCAAGAGAGGGAGCCTCTTCAAGGACGTGTACGGCATGGTAAACGGGCTGGCCCTCACTCTTGGCACGGCCTTGGTCTTGTTCCTTGGAGGAAAGAGAGTCATGGCCGATGCCATGTCCGTGGGGGATCTTTTGGTATTCCTTGCCTATCTTCGTTCCTGGCATGAGGCAACTCAGGAGCTGCTTCGAACCTACGGAGAGCTAAGGTCGGTGAGAGCCAGTATGGACAGAGTCATGGAGATCTTGGAGACCCCTGAGGAGGTAAAGGAAATACCGGGGGCAAAGACTTTGACGCCCCAGAGGCCCCACACCGGCAGATACCTGCGCTTGGAGGGAGTCACCTTTGGTTATGAACCGGGAAGGCCTGTATTGAAATCACTTTCCATGGAGGCCAGACCCGGGGAGATGGTGGCCATAGTGGGCCCCAGCGGGGCCGGAAAAAGTACCCTGGCATCCTTGATCCCTCGCTTCTTCGATCCATGGGAAGGCCGCGTAAGCATGGACGGGCAAGATATACGGGAACTAAGGTTGTCCAGTGTACGCTCCCAGGTGGCCCTGGTATTGCAAGACCCCTTCCTGATGCCCATCAGTGTGGCTGAGAACATAGCCTACGGTAAACCAGGGGCCACCTTAAGGCAGATAGAGGAGGCGGCCAGAATGGCCGGCGCTCACGAGTTCATTCTCAGGCTTCCCAGGGGATACGAGACCGTGCTGAGTGAGCGGGGAGCCAACCTCTCTGGAGGAGAGCGAAAGCGCTTGGCCATAGCCAGAGCCATTTTGAAGGATGCTCCGGTGCTGGTCTTGGACGAGCCCACCTCTGCCGTAGATGCCAGGACCGAGGCTGAGATCATGGAAGCCCTGGAGAAATTGATGCAGGGTCGCACCACCATTGTGATAGCCCATAGGCTTTCCACTATCAGAAGGGCTCACAGAATAGTGGTGTTGCAGGAAGGCAGCGTGGTGGAAATTGGTACCCACCAAGAGCTCTTGGGAAAAGGGGGACTTTACGCCAAATTGCATACCCGCCAGCTCATGCTGATCCCCCAGGAGGGTGTTGCATGAGGAGTTGGTGGCTAAAGATACTCAGCTATGCTCTTCCCCATTGGAGGCCCCTGGCTGGCATAGCAGGCCTCATGTTTTTGAGCGTTGGGCTGGAGGCATTGGTCCCATGGCCCATGAAAGTGCTGGTGGACAATGTTTTGCAAGGGGATCCCATTCCTGAAAAACTAAACTGGCTGGAAAAACTTCCGGCTGCAGGCTCACCCCTGGGTTTGGTGGGTTGGCTGGCCGGTGCCACGGTGGTGGTGTACCTGCTGAACCAGGCCTCCCAAACCCTCCGGACTTACTTGGAGAGCGGGGTGGGGGTGCGCATGGCCATGGATCTGGGAGCCGATCTCTTTGACCGTCTCCAGCGCCTCTCCCTTAGGTTCCACGGCCGGCAGATGACAGGGGACTTGCTTAGAAGAGTCACCTACGACACAGGCTGTGTCAAACAACTGGTCCTGGGGGTGGCGCTTCCGTTGCTGCACGCTCTGGCCAGCTTGGGGACGCTCTTTGCGGTGATGTGGCACATGGACCCGCCTTTGGCCATCCTGGCCATGATGGTGGCCCCGCCCCTGGGCTTGCTCATAAAGCTTTTTGCAAGGCCCATGGCTGAGCGTACCTATGATCAGCAGCAGATGGAAGGCCAGATGATGGCCCTGGCCGAGCAGACTCTGAGCTCTCTTCCAGCAGTGCAGGCTTTCGGAAGGGAGGATTACGAGGAGAAAAAGTTCAGGCAAATGTCCTTCCGGACCCTGCAGGCCTATCTGCGGGCCGTGGCCTCTCAGCTTCAGTTCAAGGTGGGGGTGGGAGGGGTTCTGGCTGTGGGAACAGCGGTAATTATGGGGATAGGCGGTATACATGTCGTGAGGGAGTCCCTAAGTGTTGGGGGACTCTTGGTTTTTCTGACATACCTGGCTTCCCTCTATGGCCCCATGACCACACTGGCTTATCTGGCCTCTGGTTTCGCCGCTGCAGCAGGCGGGGCTCGAAGGGTCCTGGAGGTGATGGGTCAAGAAGACGAGATAAAGGACATGCCTGGCTGCAGGCCATTGCCCGGCAAGGGCACTACGGGAAGGCATGTGCGCTTTGAGAAGGTCACAGCCGGATATGAAAAGGACCGACCGGTGTTAAAAGAAGTAAGTTTTGAGGCCCTCCCGGGTGAGACCGTGGCCATAATCGGCGCCACAGGAGCGGGTAAGAGCACCTTGGTGAGCCTGATTCCGAGGCTCTTGGATCCATGGGAAGGCACAGTGACGGTGGACGGAGTGGACATCCGGAAGGTAAGCCTGGAGAGTCTCAGGTCCCAAGTGGCCATAGTGCTCCAGGATGCCTTCCTGTTGCCCCTCACAGTGGCCGAGAACATCTCTTACGGCCGACCGGGGGCAGATCTCAAGGAGGTCATGGAAGCCGCAGCCGCTGCCGGAGCCCATGAGTTTATCCAGAGGCTTCCACAAGGCTATCACACGGTGATCGGCGAGGGCGGAGCTTCCCTATCAGGAGGGGAAAGACAGCGCATCTCCATTGCCAGGGCCTTGCTGAAAAACGCCTCCATTCTCATCATGGACGAGCCCACCTCTTCTCTGGATTCAGTTACAGAGGCCGCTTTGGTGGAGGCCCTGGAGGGTCTCATGCAGGGGCGCACAACCTTTATAATCGCCCACCGGCTTTCCACGATCCGCAGTGCCGACCGCATAGTGGTGCTGGAAGAGGGAAGGGTTGTGGAGACAGGCACACACGAGGAGCTTCTGTCCGTGGGGGGGGCCTACTTCAGATTTTACAACCTGCAGTTCGGACCTGCGATTGCCAGCCGCAAGGTCCTTTAAGGGGGAACTACCCTGTCCAGACCTCTTGTGAGCATTCTAATCACAAGCTTCAACTACGGAAGGTTTCTTCCCCAATGCCTGGACAGCGCCTTAGGGCAGAGCTATCCCAATGTGGAGGTGATCGTCGTAGACGACGGATCCCAAGACTCCTCAAGGGAGGTGTTGCGCTCTTATGGAGACAGAATTCGCTGGAAGGCACAAGAAAACAAAGGGATGGTTGGGGCGGTCAACACAGGTTTCCCCATCACCAAGGGAGAGATCATATGCTTTCTGGATGCCGATGACGCTCTTTTCCCGCATGCCATGGAGGCAGTAACACCCTATTTTGAGGACCCTGGAATAGTTGAGGTGGACTGGGCGCTGCAAGTGGTGAACGAGAAGGGAGATCCAGGCCGCACCATCATGCCCAAGGCGGGCCATGCCTGGAGTAGAAGAGCCCTGGAAATGCTTTTCCCGCTGCCAGAGCCACAAAGACGTTACGGTATTGACGGGTTTCTTTGGACCCTTGTTCCCCTTTGGGGGCAGGTTCTGGAGTTGGAAGAGCCTTTGGGAATTTACAGATGGCATGGGGAGAACTGGTTCGCCCGTCGGTCTATGGAGGAAAGGGCAAGGATCGGGGTGGAGGAGTTTGATTTTTATTTCAGGGAGATGGAGCGTTGGGCTAAAAGACTGGGCAAGCCGTTTGATTACGAGGAGTGCACCAAGAACTCCTGGTTCCATCAATGGAATCAGGCCCTAAAGGAGCTCAGGGAAGCTGTTCCCAAAGGGTGTACCTTGATATTGGTGGATGAGGAGCAGTGGAGTGCAGGCCCCTTTTGGGAGGAAAGACATGTTCTGCCTTTTCTGGAAAGGGATGGGGCCTTCTTCGGTCTTCCTGCGGACGATCACACAGCGATCCGGGAACTCAGAAGAATGATGGAAAAAGGAGCCGGCTATCTGGTCTTCATCAGCTCTACTTTTTGGTGGTTGGATCATTACAGGGGCCTTGCAAAGTGGCTGGAGCTAAAGGCCCGAGTTGTCCTGGAAAACTCCAGGCTCAAAGTTTTCAAGCTGGAGGCACTTAGTTTAAAGGACAAGAAACAGATTGATTCTTGGGAGGATTTGAAGTAAAGGTGGAATGCTCAAAAAAAGCAATGGAGATGAACTCGGCGTGAGAGAGCCTTGCCTGGATTCCCCTAGCATGGAAGGGATCTCGGAACAGGAAGCAACCCCCTGGAAGAATGGGGTGGGTGCTGAAAGCAAGTCTTATCTAACCAGCATCATAATAAGCAGTTACAACTACGGCAGATACCTCAGGGAGACCATAGAAAGTTGTCTGGATCAGACCTACCCAGAGGTGGAGGTCATAGTGGTGGACGATGGCTCCACGGACAACTCACGGGAGCTGATCCGCTCTTATGGAGACCGCATCCTCGCCGTTTTCAAAGAAAACGGAGGGCATGCCTCGGCTTTGAACCTGGGATTTCAAAAGAGCAAAGGGGATGTAGTAATTTTCTTGGACTCGGACGACGCCCTAATGCCCACGGCGGTGGAGAAGTGTGTGGAGTTGTTCAAAGACAAGCAGGTCTCTACCGTCAGGTGGCAGATGTGGACCATGGACCCATCCAGCCGGGTCATGGCCAAAAGGGTTCCGCCCGACAAGATCGCACAAGGGGATCTCAGAGAGGAACTGCTTCGGGAAGGGCCACACCATTTCCCGCCCACCAGCGGTAACGCCTGGGCGCGCTGGTTCTTGGATCGGGTGATGCCCATTCCCGAAAAACTGTTCCGCCTTGGGGGAGGGGACTTGTACCTGGCTACCCTGGCGGGCTTGTACGGTGTGGTGAGGGCCACAAATGAGCCCCAGGGTCTTTACCGGATCCACACGGACAAGTACACCCTCAGGGAGGGCTTTGAGGAGCGTGTGGCGCTTTTTATGGCCATGTGGGACGGATCCCTGGATGCCCTGGCCCGCCATGCCAGGGGGTTGGGGATCCAGTTGAAAGTTGGGACTCTGAAACGAAAGGGCTGGTGGAGAAAGATCGCACAGGCAGTGAAGGATCTAAAAAGCGTAGTCCCAAAGGGCTCGACATATGTGCTTGTGGAGGACGACTACTGGGGCGTTGGGAACGTGGTGCCAGGAGCCTCCAGACGTTCTTTCCTGGATAAGGATGGGTGCTATTGGGGTCCTCCCAGAAGCGACAAGGCTGCCATTGAAGCCTTGGAGGACTTGAGGGGGCGGGGAGCCTCTTTCCTGGCCTTTGCATGGTCCTCATATTGGTGGTTTGAACATTTTCCGGATTTCCTGGCTCATGTGAAAAGGCATTATCGATGCCCGCTAAGAAACAGCCGGGTGACGGTCTTTGACCTGAGGGAGGAGCTTGCCCTACGCCAACCAGGTGCCAGGCCATGGCCGGAGGCCGAAAAAGGGCGATAAGGTGAGGCTCTCCGGCTCAGAGGAGAAGAAATGAAAGAGCCAGGGTTCCCTGGAGACACGGCATCCCACAAAGAGGCGGTGATCCGCACCATGACCCGGTATGACATGATGGGGAGCCAGGATGAGGCCTACTATGCAAGGCAATATCTGCACTGGATTCTGCCTGAGCTGGAGGCCCGTTTCCCGGGGAGGAGGGCGCTGGTACTGGATCTGGGTTGCGGGCAGGGTCGATTCAGTCTTCCTCTGGCGCAATGGTGCCTGGGGGGAGGCGGAGAGGTGAGGGGCGTGGATCTGGCGGGCCCTGCCTTGGAAAAGGCCAGGCAAAGGGCGCAGGGGCTTCCCAACCTGAGCTTCCAGGAGGCTGATGTGCTGGAGTTTCTCCAGGGGCGGGAGGATGCCTCGGCAGACGCTGTGCTCCTCATCGAGGTGACCTTCTTCCTTCCCAGGTGGAGAGAGGTTTTGGGTCAGGTGGTGCGGGTCCTAAAGCCGGGTGGCGTGAGTTTCGTGGCATTTCGCTCCCAGTATTACAATCTCTTGCAGAATGTCTGGAGTTGGCGATGGGAAGGGGCCCGTATGGCCTTGGAGAAAAGGGAGGGATATCTTTGGGGAGAGCCGGTATGGTACACCTGGCAGACACCTGATGAGATAAAAGAGTTTTACCAGGAATTAGGGCTTAGGCCTGTTAAATTTCTGGGCATTGGGGTTTGCTCCGGACTGGAAGAGGACCCACACGGGACCATAATCCGGCCCTCCCAGCTCTCGGTCCAGGAGCAGGATCTCCTTATGGAAATAGAGTGCCGGGCCGCAGAGGCCTATGCTGCCTGCGGGAGGTACATCCTTGCCATAGCAGAGAAGCCCCGCTTACCCTGAGGCCAGCCCAAGAGTCGGGGTGAGGCTTAATGCGGGGTCTTGCTGCCACGGGGAGCCGGGGCCATACAGGTGGTATGAACGGCAGCTTCAAAAAGCCCAAGCCGGAGATTCCTGATGCGCTTGCGAGCCCTCCTGGTTTATCTGCTCACCCGATTGCTGTTCACAGGCTTGTTTGCGGCCTTGGGCTACTGGGCCTATGTACATGTATCGCGGGAGCTGGCCACATCCCAGCTCCAGGCCCGCACCTTCTCACGCCTTGCCAAGGAGATGCGTTATTGGGTGGAAGAAGGGCCCAGCCAGGCCATCCGTTTCCCGGGTCCTGGTCCGTACGACCTGAGGCTGGGCTATGCCAGGTTGCCCCAGTGGCTGGAAAGTCTGAAAGAAAGGGGCTACCAGATAAAGGCTCAGGCCAGGCTCAGCGGGCGATTCATGGAGGCTGTGGACAGGGGCCTTTTCCCCATTTACAGGGAGAAAACCCAGGCCGGCTTGAGAATTCTGGATCAGGACGGCACGCCCATCTGGTGGGCGCAGTATCCCCAAAGGGTTTATGCCAGCTTCCAGGAGATCCCGCCTATAGTAGTGCGCAGCTTGCTTTTCATCGAGAACAGGGAGCTTCTGGATGAGAAGTATCCAACCCGCAATCCGGCTGTTGAGTGGGACAGACTGGCCAAGGCGGTCCTGGATATGGCCGGGGGTGTCCTTAAAACCTCAGGCCGCACTCCAGGCGGCAGCACCATAGCCACCCAGCTCGAGAAATATAGGCACTCGCCTGAAGGCCGAACCCACAACCCCTTGGAAAAACTAAGGCAGATGGCCTCTGCCTCTTTCAGGGCTTACTTGGAGGGGGAGAACACCCTGGAGGCTCGCCGTAATCTGGTGGTGAGTTATTTAAACTCCATTCCCTTGGCCGCCATACAGGGATACGGTGAGGTCAACGGCTTAGGAGACGGTCTTTGGGCTTGGTGCGAGGCGGATTTCAAAGTTACCAACGAGCTTTTGAGACAGGCTGAAAGTCTCTTGGGGGGGGCTGGATCCAAGGAAGCGGCCCTGGCTTTTCGAAGGGTCTTGAGTTTGTTGCTTGCCCACAGACGACCTTCTTACTACCTAACCGTGGATCAAGCCTCTTTGAACAATCTGGTGGACAGTTACTTGAGGTTAATGGCCGAGGCAGGGGTGATCCCCAGGGAACTGGGCCGAGTTGCCATGGAGCTTAGGCCCTCTTTGAGGCAAAGGGTGCCTTCCGGCGAACCGGTCTCCTTTCTGCAGCGTAAGGCCGCCAACTCCGTTCGCATGGTGCTGCTCAACGATCTGGGAATGCACAGCCTTTATGACTTGGACAGGCTGGATCTGAAGGTCATGAGCACTTTTCAAAGACCTCTTCAGGAGCAGGTCAGCCAGATCCTGGCCCAACTGGCGGATCCCTCTGCAGCCCAGGCAGCCGGCCTCAGGGGGCCCAGGCTGCTGGGGAAAGGGGACCCCTCCAAGGTTTTCTACAGCCTTACCTTGTATGAGAGGACTCCCAAAGCCAATCTACTTAGAGTCCAAACAGACAATTTCGACGGTCCTTTCAACATCAACGAGGGGGTAAAACTGGACCTTGGCTCTACGGCTAAACTCAGGACCCTGGTGCACTACCTGGAAGTGGTAGCCTGGCTTCATGAGAGGTACGCCCGAATGCCCGGATACCAGCTCCTCAAGGAATTGGATGAAATGTCCGACCCCCTCAGCCGGTGGGCCTTGGAGTACCTCATAGGAGCCTCCAACAGAGGCCTGGATGGGATGTTGGAGGCTGCCTTGGAAAGAACTTACTCCGCAAGTCCGGAAGAGACTTTTTTCACGGCTGGAGGCCTCCATAGCTTCGAGAATTTTGATCCTGAGGACAACCACCAGGTGCTCAGCGTGAGGGAAGCTTTCAGACGTTCTGTCAACTTGGTGTTTGTCCGACTAATGAGGGATCTGGTGCACTACCATGTGTACAGGGCTACAGGCCTTACAATTTCAAAAGCAGGCCGGCTCCAGGACCCTCAATGGAAAGAATATCTGGCCAGGTTCGCAGACAGGGAAGGCCGAGAATACCTCTCGCGTTTCTACAGGAAATATAGGGGCAAGTCCAAGGAAGAGGCTTTGGAGCTTTTGCTCCACGGTGTCCAGGCTTCCCCCAGGAGGCTTGCAGCGGTATTCAGGTTCGTGAGGCCTGAGGCGGACAGGTCGGCTCTGGCTGGATTTCTCAGAGAGAGGCTTCCGCACACACAAATTTCGGACGGGGCGATCCAGGAGCTTTACCGTACTTACGACCCCAAGCGGTATGACCTTGCAGACAAAGGCTTTATGACCCATGTGCACCCCCTCGAGCTTTGGCTGGTGGCTTATCTCCAGGAAAACCCGCAAGCCTCTCGTGCCGAGGTGATGACCCAGGCAACCCTTGCACGTCAGGAGGCTTACAGGTGGCTGCTCAGGCCGGGTCGGAAAAAAGCCCAGGAGCGCAGGGTGGCCATGATGATGGAAGTGGAGGCCTTTGAGCGGATTCACTCGGCTTGGAAAAGGACGGGTTATCCTTTTGAATCCCTGGTGCCTTCCTATGCCACGGCCATCGGGAGCTCAGCAGATCAGCCGGCGGCCCTAGCCGAGTTGGTGGGCATATTGCTAAACGAAGGGGTAAGGCTTCCAACCCAGAGGTTGGAGTGGCTCCACTTTGCCGAGGGGACTCCATACGAAACATTGCTTGTTAGGGGGGAGGGAAAGCCCGAGCAGGTTCTCCCCAAAGAGGTGGCCAGGGCGGCTCTTAGGGCTCTGGTGGATGTTGTGGAAAACGGGACGGCCAGGAGGCTCAAAGGGGCTTTCAAGAGGCAAGACGGGTCTTTTCTGACAACAGGAGGCAAGACCGGCACCGGGGATCACCGCTACGAGCTCTACGGGGCGGGGGGAAAACTCCTGGCCAGAAAGGTGATGAATCGAACGGCCACCTTTGTTTTCTTTTTGGGAGATAGATACTACGGGGCTGTGACAGCCTTTGTGCCGGGGCCTCAGGCGGCAAATTACGATTTCACAAGCGGCCTTGCGGTACAGCTCCTCAAAGCCCTGAGCCCGGTTTTGGAACCTGTTGTGATTGGAAAACCCAAGGAAATTAGGACCCAAGATAGGCTCGGGAAAGAAAAACTTGAACAAAGGCGTGGGGATCTGATAAAAGAAAGGGAAACCGCCACAGAGGCTTGGGCCGGGGCCCCCAAGTCAACAAGGAATTGAGGGAAAGCCATGGATGCAGTCTTGCTCTCCCGCTGGCAGTTCGCCATCACCACATTGTTTCACATCACTTTTCCCACCTTGACCATGGGCTTGGCCGTGTACCTGATTCTGGTTGAGCTGCTCTGGCTCCTGCGCAAAGAGGAGATTTACTTCCGGATGTATAGATTCTGGGTAAAGATATTCGCTATCCACTTTGCTGTGGGGGTGGTCTCAGGGATAGTCCTGGAGTTTGAGTTCGGAACCAATTTTTCCAGATTCTCTCAGGCCGTTGCCAATGTTTTCGCACCTCTTATGGCTTATGAAGGCATGACTGCCTTTTTCTTGGAGGCCGGCTTCCTAGGGATCATGCTCTTTGGATGGAACCGGGTGCCCAGGGGGGTGCACTTTGCCGCCACTTGTTTGGTAGGCCTGGGGGCCACTTTCTCTGCTTTCTGGATCATGGCTGCCAATTCCTGGATGCAAACCCCTGCAGGGCATCTGCTTGAAGGAGGGCTGATCCGGGTGGTGGATTTCCAGCAGGCCATCTTCAATCCCTCTTTCCCCTCCAGGTTGGTCCATATGCTGGGGGCATCCTACCAGACCTCGGCTTTTGCCGTGGCGGGAATAAGTGCGTTTTTTCTCTTGAAGGATGAGCACGTACCTTTTTTCCGGCGTTCCTTGGCCCTGGCCTTGGGCATGGCCTTGGTGCTGTCTCCGCTTCAGGTATTCCTGGGGGATCACAATGGATTGGTAGTGGCCCGTCATCAGCCGGCCAAGCTTGCCGCCCTCGAGGCCCACTGGGAGACCAACACCTCTGGCGGAGCTGGTTTTGTGGTATTCGGGATCCCTGACCAGGAAGAGGAGAAGAATGACTGGGAGGTCCTTGTGCCCAATATGCTGAGCCTGATCATAACCAGGAGTTGGGAGGGCAAGGTGACAGGCCTCAAGGAATTCCCCCCAGAGGATCGTCCCCCGGTTACTCCTGTTTTTTTCAGCTTCAGACTCATGGTAGGAATCGGCTTCTTGCTTTTGGCAGTGGCCCTGGCAGCAGGAGTGCTCTGGTGGAGAGGGAGGCTGTACCAAAGCAAGCCCATGCTTAAGATCCTTGTGGCAGTGCAGCCCCTGGGATTCTTGGCTACCTATTTGGGTTGGATAACCTCGGAGGTGGGCCGACAACCCTGGATCGTGTACGGGATCATGCGCACCTCGGAGGGGGTCTCCCCTGTGAGCGCCGGGACAGTGCTTTGGTCTTTGTGCGTTCTGGTTGGCATATGCGGGGTGATAGGGGCCAGCTATTTCTGGTATGTCTTGCGCACCCTGAGGGCCGGTCCAGACTTGCGAAGCCCAATCCCTCCGCTTCAGAGGCCTGCCGGCATGCAGCCCCTGGTGGCATCCAAAGGTTTTGAGGGAGAGGATCATGCTTCCAATTAAGCTTTTTCTAGCTAGCATTATTCACGATCGGTGGATAATTCGAGCTGTCTTAATGAGGTGCTTGGACAAACCGGTCCATACTTAAAAACACCCTGAGTTTTGGTTTCAGGTTTTGCCGGGGATTGAGCTGGAATATGCCGAAGTGTTCCGGGGGCTTGGGGGCTTAGCCCCCAAAGTCAGAGGCTTTGGAGAATAATCCGGGCTGGAGGAGAGGGCTTAATGGATTTGGTAGCACTCTGGGCAGGACTGGTGGCCCTGGTAATGATTCTTTATGTGGTCTTGGATGGAATAAGCCTGGGAGTCGGTCTACTTTTTCCCACGGCCCTGGAGGGCTCCGAGAGGGACACTCTTATGGGAAGCATCGCACCCGTATGGGATGCCAATCAGACCTGGCTGGTCTTTGGAGGAGGGGCTATTTTTGCCAGTTTCCCTGTTGTGTACGGTGTTCTTTCCAGCGCTCTTTACATTCCTCTTATGGCTTTCCTGGCAGGCCTGATTTTCAGGGGCGTGGCCTTCGAGTTCAGGGCCAGCGCAAAACGCAAGGCCTCATGGGACAAAGGTTTTTTTCTGGGGAGTCTGCTGGCGGTCTTCTCCCAGGGTTTGATCCTGGGAGGGATCCTAAGTGGAGTATCAGTGAAAGACCTCCACTTTGCAGGTGGAGCTCTTGACTGGTTGAACCCCTTCTCTCTGATGGTTGGGGTGGCCCTTATGCCTGGGTATGCGTTGCTAGCCTCCTGTTACCTCATCATAAAGACCTCCGGTCCTGTTCAAGAGAGAGCTTACAGGCAGGCCAAGAAGGCCGCCTGGGGGGTCATCTTCTTCATGGCCGTGGTGACCGTTTGGACTCCCATCCACTATCCTGTTGTCATGAGCAACTGGTTCAGTGCTCCTAGGATCTACTTTGTTTGGATCTTCCCGGTCTTGGGCTTGGCCTGCTTTTGGGCCCTTCTCGGAAGCCTCAAGGCCCGCAAGGAGGTGGCACCCCTGATTTGGGCCGTTGGGATCTTTCTTTCGGGATACCTGGGGCTGGCAACCTCTTTTTATCCTTATGCCATACCGCCCACTGTGACCTTCCGGGAGGCAGCCTCTCAAAGAGAGACCCTCTCCTTCTTACTCTGGGGGGCTCTCATCGTCTTGCCCGTGGTGGTAGGCTATCTGATTTACAGCTATGCGGTGTTCAAAGGGAAGGTGGGCGAGGAGCTATACGGGCACTGAGGCAAAGCCCCTATGAGCCACGGGAAGCCTTCTCGAGACTAAAGCAAGGAGATCAAAGAGCATGAGGATCCTGGTCACAGGGCTTGCAGCCACATACCCTTTTGGGGGGGTTTTCTGGGATTACATGCAGTACGTGCTAGGCTTTTTGAAAATGGGGCATGAGGTTCTGTACATAGAGGACACGGGCAAGTGGTGCTATGACCCTGTGGCAGGCACATTTGTGGAGGATGGAAAGAGAAACGCCGCATATCTGGCCAAACATTTGGAGTTGCTCGAGCCGGCTTTAAAGGAGAGATGGTTTTACCGGGACGCCACTGGCCGCACCTACGGCCGCAGGTGGGAAGAGGTGAAAAGCTTCTGCAAGGAGGCTGACCTGTTCCTGCACATTTCGGCTTCCTGCTGGATGAGGGAGGAGTATTTCGGGGTCAAGAGGGTGGCTTTTGTAGACAGCGACCCCATGTACACCCAAGCCTCGGTTCCGGGGTACGTAAACAACACCCTGGAGCAGGAGGAACGCTCCAGGGTGGAGATGTTGAGACAGCATCATGTTTTCTTCACGTTTGCCGAGAACATAGGAGCGGAAGACTGCCGGATCCCTACCCAGATCTTTTCATGGATCCCCACACGACAGCCCATAGTCATGGAGAGCTTCCAGAATCACAGAGTATCCGTCTCCCAAAGAAGAAGAGTCCTTACCACTGTGGCCTCCTGGGAGCCGGCCGAGGGAGGGCCGGTGGTCAACGGGGTCCAGTACAAAGGGAAGAGCGCCGAGTTCGAAAGGTTCCTGGCCCTACCCTCTAAGAGCGTGCTTCCCCTGGAGTTGGCCATGAGCGGAAGAGCTCCCAAAGAAAGACTTCAGGCCCACGGCTGGAAAATGGTGGAGGCTTACCCGGTCTCCTCCGACCCTTGGGTATACAGGGATTACCTGGCTTGTTCCCTGGGGGAGTGGAGTGTGGCCAAAAACGCCTACGTGGCCAGTTTGAGCGGATGGTTTTCATGCAGAAGTGCCTGCTACATGGCCCTGGGTGTGCCCGTGGTGGTGCAGGAGACTGGCTTCAGCAAGATCCTGCCCAGTGGGAAAGGAATACTGCCTTTCTCCACAATAGAGGAGGCGGCCCAGGCCATAGAGTCCCTGGCTAGTAATCCCCAGGAGCATGCCGCTGCGGCCCTGGAGTTGGCTGAGCAGTGGTTCGACCACAGAAAGGTACTAGGTGACCTGCTGGAAAAGGCCTTTTCTGCGTCTTATTTTTCGAGGTGAGTTCTCTTGGACAAAGGGCTCATAAGCCCATCTGCTGAGGTAAGTATCAGAGAAAAACTTCCCCGACCGGGGAAGAAAAGGGGCTTTGGCTCCCTTTTTGTGCACTCCAGAGAGCTTGTCTCTTTTGAGCTTTCTCCGGATCATCCTTTCAGGCCGGATAGGGTTTACAAGACCCTAGAGCTTTGCCGCCGCTACGGCATTTGGGATAAGCCTTGGATGAAGGTGACAGCTCCTGTGGAGGTATTGGATGAAGAGCTCATGCGTTTTCACGATCCATCCTACCTCCGGGTGTTGAAGGAGGCCAGTCAAGGGAAGATTTCCCTGGAGACCCTGGAAAGAGGACTCGGCACAAAGGATTGCCCAATAGTTCCAGGACTGTACGAGTGGGCTCTGAGCCTTGTGGGAGGAACCCTTGCGGCCATGAGGGCCATTTTGGAAGGAGAGGTGGATGTGGCTGTGAACCTGTACGGAGGGCTGCATCATGCAATGCCAGGTCACGCCGAGGGTTTCTGTTATTTGAATGACATCGCAGTGTCCATCTTGGAAGCAGTGGAGAGAGGATGCAAGGTGGCATACCTGGATTGTGACGCGCACCACGGGAACGGTGTACAAGAGGCTTTTTACAGGGATCCCAGGGTGCTCGTGATATCCATTCACGAGACGGGTCGAACTCTGTACCCTTGGGGGGGGTGGGAGACCCAATTGGGTGAGGGGGAAGGTTATGGATACAATGTGAACATTCCCCTTGAGCCCGGAAGCGACGACGAGGTGTACCAACTAGCCTTCGACTCTTTGGTACCCCCTTTGCTAAAGGCCTTTGATCCTGATTTGCTGGTGGCTCAGATTGGGGCTGATTCCCTCATCTCAGATCCTCTCACACACCTCAGACTCACCAACAACGGTTACTCCCATGCAGTAAGGTGGATAGCCGGCCAGGGCCGCCCCATACTGGCCCTGGGAGGAGGAGGCTATGACATTTACAGGACAGCCCGCTGCTGGACCCTGGCCTGGGCCATCCTGAACGACCTGGAGCCAAAGGACGAATTGGCAGGTCTGGTTGGGGGCATGATGTTCGGGCCCGAGATGGAGGTGGGAAGCCTGCTGGATGCCCCTCATCCCAGCAAGGGAGAAGTAAAAGAAAAAGCCATGGGAGAGGCTGGGCGAGTGATAGGATTCATACAGGAGAAGGTGTTCCCAATACACGGTATTGCAACCGGCATTGCCCAATAGGGAATCGGCAATAGACAAGAGGCAAGACAGGGAATTTGGAATAGGAGAGCAAAACATTTCCTTCGCAGAGGAATTTCATTGAACAGGAGGGGTCCATGAGCGATTGGCTCTTTGAAGAGGAGCACAGGATTTTCAGGCACCAGGCTGAAAAGTGGGTTTTGGCGGAGCTCAGACCCCATGCTGATGAGTGGGAGCAAATGGGGGAGTTTCCCCTGGAGGTCTTTCGCAGGGCTGGAGAGCTGGGCTTTTTGGCGGGCGGGTTCCCAGAACAATATGGAGGGGCCGGGGGGGATTTCCGCTATCATGCGGTGCTGGCAGAGGCCTTGGCCAAGAGCGGTTCCGGTGGAGTGGGGGCCGGCATAGGGCTTCACGCTTTTGTGGCCCTTCCGGCAATCTCTCGCTTCGGCACGCAAGAACAGAAGGAGCGCTTCTTGGCTCCAGGGATTCGGGGTGAAGGAATAGGGGCTTATGCTGTCACGGAACCCGATGCAGGCTCGGATGTGCTGGGCATAAAAACAAAAGCCTTGAGGCAAGGGGATCACTGGATCATAAACGGCTCCAAGACATTTATAACCAACGGCGCAAGAGCCGATTTCTATGTGGTGGCCTGCAAGACGGCTCCTGAACTCGGCCACAAGGGCATCTCCCAAATCCTGGTGGAAAAAGACAGGGCTGGATTCAGGGTCAGCCGCAAACTGGAGAAGCTGGGCTGGCGTACCTCGGATACGGCCGAGCTGGTCTTGGAAGAGGTAAGGGTGCCCTTGGAAAACCTACTGGGAGAAGAGGGAAAGGGATTCTATCAGATCATGGAGGGGTTCCAGACAGAGAGACTGGTCATGGCCGCAAGCTCGGTGGCTGCAGCCCAAGAGTGTTTGGAGATCACCATGGAGTACGCCAGGCAACGCAGGGCTTTTGGTCGTCCCATAGGGAGTTTTCAGGTGATCAGACACCGCTTTGCCGACATGCTGACCCGCATAGAGGCCGCCAAGCAACTGGTCTACAACACAATTTGGCTCTATGTGCACGGCAGGGAGTGCCGCAAGGAGGTGGCCATGTGCAAGATTTTGGCCTGCGAGACCGCAGTGGAGGTGGCCGACCAGTGCATCCAGATCCACGGCGGGTATGGTTACATGATGGAATTCCCGGTGCAAAGGATCTGGAGGGATTTGCGAATTCAGCCCATCGGTGGAGGCACATCCGAAATACAGAGGGAGATCATAGGAAGACTCTTGGGCTTTTGAGAGGGGGGCCAGATGAAGGAAATTCTAGAAGATCTACGGGAGGAGCAAGAAACCCTGGCTGAGTTGCTGCTTAAGTTGGCCGATTCCCAGTGGGATCTGCCCAGCCCGGCCCAGGGATGGACTCTTCGGGACTGCGTCTCGCACATAGCACACATAGACGAAGTGGCTGTGCAGATCCTGCAAGGGGATCTAAGCCCCCTGGAGGAAGCCAAACGGGTTCTAATGGGCTTCAATGAAATAGGGGTGAGCAGGGGAAGATCCATGTCCGTGCAACAAATCCTGTATTGGTGGGAGAGGGCTAGAACGGAGATGCTGGAGCGGCTCTCTGAATGTGATCCCACAAGCCGAATCCCCTGGTTTGCCATGCCCATGAGCCCCAAGGCCTTTGCCACGGCTCGTCTCATGGAGACCTGGGCCCATGGTCTGGATATCTTTGAGACAGTGGGAGAAGCCCCCAGGGATACCGACAGGCTTCGCCACGTGGCTTTCTTGGCTTGCTTGGCCAGGCCCTGGGCTTACCAGATAAACGGGCTCCAACCCCCTTCCACAGCCCTTAGGGTGGAGCTGATTCTGCCCTCTGGAAAGCTCTGGAGCTACGGGCCTGAGGATGCACCCGAGGTGATTCGGGGCTTGGCCTCTGAATTCTGTAGAGTCGCTGTCAGAAGGCTGCACTACAAGGACACAAAACTTAAGGCCCATGGGCAAGAGGCCAAGAGGTTCTTGGAGATCGCCCAAACTTACGCCGGGCTTCCAGGCAGCGGCAGAAGCCCCAAACTAGGCAGTTGAGGGGGCCCTTTCCGCATACCAGATTTCACCTGGAGGCCGGTCGCACCAGCTTCACCGAGCGAGAGTTGACAAGGTGTTGTCCTGCGGAGGTTAGCAAGTAGAAAAAACCTCCGCAGGAGTTGAAGAAATCAGAAAGCCTGGATCTGTTCCTGGGAAGATCCAGAAGCACATCCCCTTTTAGGCTCTCCCCCGAGAGAAGACACACATCAACAGCCTCTCTCTTGAGATAAGGTGCATCCTCTTCGGCCTCTTTATCTTGGAGGACCACATAGCGAATAAAGTGCCTTTGGAGGAAAACCACCTGGTCCTTCTGCGTCTCAAAGGGAAGGAAATAAGCCTCCCCCATGAGCAGGTCTGATAACAATTCAGGGCCGTTTCTAAAGGAAGAGACAGGAGAGACGAAGAAATTTCCTTTCAGCTCCTCCCCGTCCTCCAGAACCACCCTGGCCCCCTTGCGTAGCTTGTCCACCCTGAGTTCCAATTTGGGCCCCTCCCCACGAGCTTTAAGCAGAGCATACCCCCGCGCCCCGAACATTCAGCGATTTGATCAAAAGTTCGGTCTCCATGCCCGGATGCCTCAAGCCCTCCAAAAAAGAACCGCTTCTCAAAAACCCGAAAATTCTGGTCCCACTTGAATGACCTTCAGTTTTTTGCCAGCATATCAAATCTTTACCTGCATCATGCACTCAATCACGGGTAACGAAGGCTAGCACACAAAGCCTTGGATCTCAAGTGCCACAGAAGCAACTTTCTTTAGCCTTCTGTTTCAGGCCTTCTCAGCTCCTGGCAGGGCCGCCGGGAAGAGCAGACTCGGGTCCAGATGAGGCAAGGAGCCGGGTTCGCTGAAAAGCACCAGGCGTCTGAAACCCTCGGCCATGCGGTATCCGAATCTGGCTCCTAGAACCTCCAGCATTGCCTTTTGTCTTGGGATCCAAGCCTCAGGGCTTTGACTTCGGTGAGCCATGAGAGCATGGGCTTTCCTCTCCCATACATCCGAGATGTCTACAAAGGTATCCAGCTCCACAGGTCCTCTTAGGCCCATGCCCCTGTAAGTGTTGGCCGCGAAAATAGAAGGTATGACGCCAGGTCGGCTGCCCCCTGCATACCACCTTATGAGCGCTCTGCGAGCCACCAGGAAGCTGGCCTCATGGTCAGGGTGGGTGTCGTCTGGATTGTGCAGGATCAGGATCTGTGGCACCTGGATCCCCAGGATCTCCACCAACCTGTTGGCGGGCTCGTCCGTGTCCCTCACTCCAGTGTCAGGCAGGCCCAGGAGGTCCACGGAGCAGCCCAACCTGCGGGCTCCTTCCATGGCCTCCCTTCCCCTCAAGTGGTGGGGCTCGTATGTCATAACCACGATGTGGGCCTGGTGGCCCATGTGCGTGAACTTAGCCAGAGTACCTCCGGCCCACACCTCTGCGTCGTCGGGGTGAGCCATTACTGCCATGAGTTTCATCCTCGGATCCCTCCGGTTCCTATTTTCTCTCCTTTTTTCATCTTAGAAGCTCCAGGGCGGATCTGCCAGGCCTGGTCTTCTCCGCGCTTTGCATGCTATTTTTGGATCAAAGAGTAAGAGAATGCATCATGGTTTAAGGAGGAATTTGAGATGAGCGAGGTGATGCCCCAGGGGGAGGCTCTTCGAAAGGCGGTGAAATGGATCTCTGAAAGAAGAAAAGAGGAGGATTGTCCAGCCCATCACAAACTTGTGGAGGAGGCCTGCCTTAAGTTCAACCTGTCCCCATCGGACGCAGAGTTTCTGCTGAGATTTCTAAAAGGGCAGACCTGAGCCGGGTAAGCGTAGCGGTCTGCTTATTATCCCTCCCCTTTTGGCCCGGATTATTTTCCAAGGCCCTGTGGCTTTGGGGGCTACGCCCCCAGGCCACAGGCAAATTCGGCCCTTTTCAGATTCAAGCCCGGGCCGGATCCTAAACGGAAAATCATTGTCTTGACCCGGAATCTGTTTGTTTCAGGATGTACTGAAGCCACTTAGCACCTTAAGGCGGCCGGAGATGTGCCGGCTAAGCCATGGGAGCATCCACCCCTAAGTGCTCAAGGAACCACTTCATTGTCAACTCCGTAGCCTCCTGCCTGTGGGTGGGGTTGGTGAACCTGTGGTCTGCTCCTGGAATCAGGTGGAGTTTTTTCGGGGCACAGGCCAGCTCGTGGATACGACGAGCATGTGATACAGGCACCAATTCATCATTTTCCCCGTGGATCACTAACAGGTGATGGATCCGCTTCCCCAGGCTCGAAAGATCATGATTTCTCAGATCTTCAAGGAATGCAGGGCCCAACTTGCCTGTTTGGGAGTTTATAGCAGGGCCTGCCAGCTCCGCCGGCTCAAAGGGGGTGGCCCACACTGAGATGGCCGATACCTCGGCTCCAGTTGCGGCGCACAGCAGGGCCACGAAACCGCCCATGCTGCTGCCCATGAGACCTAGAGGGCCTCTGTGGCCGCAACCAAGCCTCAGGAACTGCAGGACGGCCCGGAGGTCCTCCAGACGCCCGGACACAGTGCTCTCTTTCAAGGAGCCCAGGCTGGCGCCGCAGCCCCTGAAATCGAAACGGGCTGCGGCTACCCCCTGATCCTGGAGGGCTTTGGCCAGCCCGAGGAACTTGGGGCTGGCCATGGAGCTCAGGAGCCCGTGGCAAAGCACTACACAGGGCACTCTGGGCCATGGAGCAGGCTTATGCAGCAGGCCTTCCACTGTCTGCCCGCGCACATTGAGCCGGAAGGGTGACTGCCCCTGCGGGTTTGCCTGGGACATCAGATGCGGATCTCCTCCACGCTTTCCCCCTCGCCTCCTTTCCTTGCCCGGTAGAGACGGAGAGTGGCTTCCTGGGAGGGAAGCCCAGGCTGGAGATCCAGGAGGATCCTAATCCCAAACTCCCTCTCGGTTTCAGCCAGATCTTTCCTGAGCTCGTTTAGAAGATATCTGCCCGTGCTCTGGGGCAATTCCCCTTCAACCCTAAGGAGATTCTTCTTGGCAGCAGCCCCTTGGATCTTGCGAAGCACCTGGAGGGCTTGGGCCTCAGGGGATTTCACCTTCCCAACCCCCTTGCAAAGAGGACAGGGGTCAAAGGCTTTGGACTCCAGAGGGGGCTTGAGCCGCTGGCGGGACATCTCCAGAAGACCGAACTGGGAGATCCTGGACATGCGGACCCTGGCCTTGTCCCCTTTGAAGGCTTCCTTGAAGGCCTTTTCCACCTCGGACCTGTTTTTCTTGTTCTCCATGTCTATGAAATCCACCACAATCAGGCCTCCCAGGTCCCTTAGCCTTAGCTGCCTGGCTATTTCCTGGGCCGCCTCCAAATTGGTCTTGAAGGCCGTGGTCTCGGGGTCCTCTCTTACAGTGGTCTTCCCCGTATTTACATCTATGGCAACCAAGGCCTCCGTGGGGGTGATCACTATGGTGCCGCCTGACTTGAGCCGAACCTGCGGATCATGTATGGACTCGATCTGCTCCTCGATCTGATACTTGTTAAGAAGCGGGGTTTTGTCTTTGTAAAGTTTGACCATCTTTGCCAGCTTGGGCATGGTGGCCTTGAAGAACTCCTGGATTTCCTCGAAGAGCCTCTCATCGTCCACCAAAATCTCATCCACATCCGGGGAAAGGTAATCCCGTATGGTGCGGATGGCCAGGTTGCTTTCTTGGTAAAGCAGGGCTGGTGGGGTGGCCTTCTTGGCCTTCTCCGCTATGCCCTGCCAGAGCCTTCGCAGGGCTTTGGCTTCCCGTTGAAGTTCATTTTTGGATTTCCCCTCGGCTGCCGTGCGGGCTATGAACCCCATCTCCTCGGAGGGATTGATCTCGTCCAGAAGTTTCTTGAGCCTCTCTCGTTCTGCCTCGTCCTGAATCTTTCGGGAAACCCCGTTTTTGGCCCGATAAGGCATCAAGACCAAAAAGCGGCCCGGAAAGGAGATATAGGTGGTAAGAAGCGCCCCCTTATGCCCCCTGGGGTCCTGGGAGACCTGCACCAGAATGTGCTGGTTGCGCTCCAGGATCTTTCTGATGGGAGGAGTTCCATTCCCCTCTTTTTTTGGCTGTCCCCTGTACCACTTGGGGTGGATGTCGTCTGCGGGCAGAAAGCCGTTGCGCTCCCCGCCATAGTCCACGAATGCGGCATTGAGGCTCGGATCCAGCCTGTCCACCACGGCCTTGTATATGTTTCCTGAGATCTGTCCCCTTGCGCTGGTCTCCATTCCTACTTCTTGGAGAAGCCCGTTTTCCACTATGGCCACCCGCAGTTGGTCCTCTGCAGCAGCGTTAATGAGCATTTTCTTGGACATGCCGCCCCTTCTCTAGCAGTGTTTACCGCGATCAGCTCCACGCGGGTGGGGATACCTTATCCCAGCCCCGCAAAAATGACAACACGCAAGGTTTCCCATTTGCCGGGCTAGGACTCATGGGGTATTATGCCACTTGTCGATCAAAAAAAAAGAAGTCAGGGAGTGAGCCAAGATGCCTTTTTACTCTTTTCAGGGCCGCGAGCCTAGGGTGCACCCCGAGGCCTACGTGCATCCCATGGCAGTGGTCATAGGCCAGGTGGAGCTTGGGGATAACTGTTATGTGGGACCCGGGGCAGTGCTTAGAGCCGACTGGGGAATCATAAGGGTGGGCAAGGGTTCCAATCTGCAAGAGAACTCGGTTGTGCACGTGAGACCTGGGGAGGAGGTGCTCTTGGGTGAGGACTGCCACGTGGGCCACGGAGCAATCATCCATGGAGCTTTGGTGGAAGACAGGGTGCTTTTGGGCATGGGGGCCGTGCTCATGGATGGTGTGGTAGTGGGCATGGAGTCCATAGTGGGAGCAGGGGCAGTGCTCAAGGAAGGCTTCCAAGTGCCCCCTAGATCTATTGTGGCCGGAGTTCCTGCCAAAGTGGTGGGGCAAGTCACAGAGCAGCTCATGGACAGAAAAAGACGGGGCACGGCACTCTACCAGAGCCTCCCGAAGCTCTATAAGGAGCAGTTGAGGGAGATCCCGGCAGACTACCTGAAAATGAAATAGGGTTTATCCTGCAAATGAGTACTCCTGGCAATGCAGTTACCTCCTCGTTTGCTGACTCAAGTGATAACAGCCCCAAGATCTCCTTTGGGTAAGGAGGTCTGGCTGGACACTGCAGTGGTGCTCCCAGCGGATGCGCCAGGATCCTGGAGAGAAATCCTAGGAGGAACTCAGGCCACAGCCCGGGATGGATTCCTCCTGGTAGGGGATATACTAACTCGTTTCCCAGTGGGTCTGTTGGCCCCAGAGGATTGGATGGAGGCCGGGCCGCAGCATCCCTGCAAAAAAACCTTGGTTTTCACGTTTGGCCCTGGTTTGAGTAGAAATATGCCAAAGCGCGAGCGGGGGTTTGGGGGGGCTTGAGCCCCCAAAGTCAGGGGGCTTTGGAGAATAACCCGGGTTAGGCTACTTGCTTTTTTAAGGTAGGTAGGGGTATGAAGAGAAGATTGAAAAGAGAGTTGGGATTGCTTGGATTGATGGTTCTTTTCGTTGGAACAGTGTTACCTGGAATCGGAGCTTCAGTTGAAGACAGATTGGAACAGAATAAATTTGGGAATTCCCTGGGCATGAAGTTTCTCAAAATCCCCCCTGGGAGCTTCATGATGGGAAGCCCCGAGAAAGAGCAATTCAGAGATGAGGATGAGACCCCCCACCTGGTCAGGTTGACGCGTGCCTTTTCCATCCAGGAAACAGAGGTCACCCAAGCTCAGTGGAGGGCCGTGATGGGTTCCAACCCATCTTTTTTCAGGGATTGCGGGGACAACTGCCCTGTGGAAAGGGTCTCCTGGAACGATGTAGCCAGATTCTTGGAAGCTCTAAACAAGAGGAGAGAGGGCCTCTACAGGCTCCCCACAGAGGCCGAGTGGGAGTACGCATGCAGGGCAGGGAGCGCAACCCCGTTCAGCTGGGGGGATGCTCCGGATTGTAGCATGGGCCTGTTCAACAACAACCCCAGAAGAGGGGTGGCCAAGTGTTTAGCAGAGGTACTGGCCAGGGGACTGAAGCCAGGCTCCACGGCCCCAGTGCGTTCCTATCCTCCCAACAAGTGGGGGCTCTACGACATGCACGGGAATGTCTGGGAGTGGTGCCAGGATTGGTACGGGCCCTACCCCAAAGAGGAAGTAATGGATCCCAAGGGCCCGGAGCAAGGCAGTTTCAAGGTGAGGCGAGGCGGCAGCTGGTTCAAGTATGCCACCTTCGGCCGTTCGGCCAATCGCAACTATGCTCACCCGGCCAGCAGGTACAACACCACTGGATTCAGGCTGGTAAGAGAGTTGGATTAGCCCGCATTATCCACTGATGGTGAATAATGCAGGCTAGCGGCTTTCTTGGGATCTGAACTTTTCGTGCAGTGCCCTCATTCTCCTGCTCAGCTCGGCGCAAATAGCTATGGGAATCCCAGGATGCTCGGCCATGAGTCGATGAAAGGCCTCTCCCTCCAACCTAAGCAAGAGCCCCCCCTGAGAATCTGCTTTGACAGTGGCGGATCTGGGCCCGTGATCGAACAAAGCCATCTCCCCGAAGAACTCCATGGAGCCTATCTTGGCTATGGGCACTGGCTCCCCGTCTCCCACGGACTTCAGAACCTGGAACTCTCCCTGCACCACAAGGTAAAGGGCATCTCCGGGTTCTCCCTCCTTTACCACTGCCTCTCCGGGGGCGCAGGAGCGCTCCAGCATTATTCCCGCCACAGCGAAAAGATCCCTCACCAACAAAGAAGAGAAAATGGGCACTTTTCGGGCGTAATCAGCCTTTTCTATGAGGCTCAGGGAGTGCTCCCCAACTTCCCGCGAGGAGCTTTGGAAATGAGCTTGGCTGAACCTCAGGTAAGCCTCACTGACCAGGGGATCTTTGTCTTGCGATAAAGCCTCAAGCATGTTTTCACCCATGGGCTGGAGTCTTATTTCCCCAAAGTAGTAAATGGCCAAAGCCCGGCTGACCGAGTCCTCCTCGGCTATGAGAAGCTCTGCCAGTTCTTGTTTTGAAATCCTTCTTGGATCCGGCATCTTCAAGCTCTTGCGGGCTGCAGCCAGCTTTTCTTCAAGGGGTATGTTGTCCAGAAGTGGGATGAGCAGTTTTCTAACCCCTGGATGAAGAAAGCTCTCCAGTGCTTCCAGAGCATCTTCCACCTCTCTGCGATCCGTGGAGCCGAGAGCCCTGAGAAGCACCTGCATCCCCTCGCCTCCTCCTTGAACGCTCAAGACCCTCAAGACAGTCTCCTGCACCCCGCGGCTCGTCTCCAAAAGATGCTGGCTCAGCAATTGGGCGCCAAGTCCTTCTCCGTCAGCTTTCACCGCCAAAGCAGCGGCGATCATTCTATAGGCCCTCTCGATCTGTTCTTTTACAAACTGGGAGACCTCAACTGGCTTGGCTTCCATCTCATCCAAGAGCAGCAAAGCCTCCTGGCGCAACCTCCTGGAGGGAGAGGCCAGTGCTCTTATCAATTCACGGGCAGCCTCGGCATTGCCCCTCACCGCTTGGCGCGCCCAGCTGCGCACTTGCGGGTCCTCGTCTCCAAGTAGATCCAGCCAACCTGCAAGTGGGACTTTCTCTGCGCAGGAGGCCATCATCTCCGCTGCAGCCCTTCGCACCACTGCGTTTGGATCCCGAATTGCTTGGCGTGCCATTGCTAGCAGCTCGGGGTCACAACTGCGCGCCAGTCCTCTCAAGGCCAAGCTGCGCAGCTCCGGATCTTCACAGCCGGCCCAGTGGTAGAGATCCCGAGCAAAGTTGGGATCAGCGCTCCTGGCCAAAACCTCCAGGGCCACTTTCACCTGGGAGATTTGTCCTGAATCCATCAGTTCTTTGAGAAGCCTGCGGCACTCTAGAATCCCTTCCTGATCCCTTCCTGCCAAGATTCCGGCCATGGCCTGGATCCGCACTTTGGCTTCCCTATGATTCAAATGCTGTTTGAAGATTCCAAAACAGGATTCAGGGGCCAGGCGGTTCATTGCCTCCAAGAGCTCGCTGAGCAGATCGGGGTCAGCCGTGAGTGCCATATTCTCCAGCAAGGGGATCACTTCCTTAGCTGTTTCATCCCTCTGGAGGCTGGCCAAAAGTGCATGTTGAAGAGCCTGGGATCTTCCAGGCAAGGCCTCCACCACCCAACGGGCCCAGCCAGGCGGCCTCACCAAAGCCAATATCTCCGCGCACAGCGATGCTACTTCTTCCCTGGAATCCTTAAGCCCCGATCTAAGTGCCTCCAGACTTCTCGCATCCTGAGCCACAGCTTTCAGATCTATCTGCTCCAGGCGTTCCCAGTCTACTTGTCGCTCCAGGAGCACCTTGACCAGCATGCTGGGGTAGTTGCGTCGAATCAGAAAGCTGGTCAGGATCCAGATGCCCACGAGCGGAGCCGCCACGAGGGACAATAACTGCGGCGGCACCAGACCCTTAAGGGCTATGAGAAGCCCGGAACCAGACAGATCCGAGCAGCGCACTACTGTTCCTCGCAAGAAGACCCTGACCATGGATCTCATGTGAGGGGGGAAGAAATTGTAAAGTATGGCTCTGGCCGGATTGTTAAGAGTGGTTTTGAGCACCTCTGTGCTGAACCTCGCGTACATGGCTGAAAGAATATCGAAACGCAGAATCAAGACTGCAAAGGCCAGCAGATAGTTAATGGGGTGTAATAAAAGACTGGTGGGAACTCCCCAGCGGCTTACAAGCCTGCCCGAGAAAAGTAGCGATGCAAAAATAAAGGCATTGGAGACACCGCGGAAAAGTCCGAGAAAATGAAGGGTGTCCTGCTCAGTACCGTAAGTGATATCCACCACCACATTGAACTGGTAAGTAAGTATCGGGAGAACCATATTGGGTATGCCCACAAGAAGAACCATGTAGCGCAGGAAGGGGGATTCTTTCCAAAATATGCGAGCCTCCCTTAGGGTCTCGGAGAGCTTGGGTCTTGTCTTTTTGCGCCTTTTGTCCGTGCGGGGCTGCAAGGGAGCTCCAAGCACCCTCTCGGTGCCTTGATTCAAAGCAGCAGCCAAAAAAGTTCCCACCACAAAAACCCACAGCACATTGTCCACCCCTACCCAGCGGGCCACATTCCCAGTGAGCACGCTACCCAGGGTGGTGCCCAGGATTCCGCCTGCTGTGATGAGAGTGAAGAGGCGCTTGGACTGCCTGGTGGTGAACATGTCGTTCAAAATGTCCCAGTAAAGTATAGGCAGGGTACCTATGGCTTGGCTCTTGAGAATGAAGAGGATCGGATAAAGCAGGGGAAGGTCCAAGGGGATCATCAGGCGGATGGCTGCCACGCAGACCCCGAAGAAGACCAGAAGGCCTGTGAATACCGAAAGGGTTCTGTATTTGCCCATCAGCACCCCCACCGCGTTGATTACCAGGAAGGTGAGGATTGACTCTATAAGAAAGACCGTGGGGAGGTGCTCCACGCCGAATCTTTTGAGAAAAGCCGTTTGGGAGTAATTGTTCACCAGCACCGAACTGACCCTCATGGCCAGCTGAATAAGGGTCACCCATATCAACAGGCGCCATTCCTCTGGATAGACTCGGAAGGCCTTTTGAAGTAAAGACCCCATTGAGAGAACTCCAGAAACCTGAATACCCACGAGCCCAAGTAACTCTCTAGAGCATGGGCTGGGCGGCATGATGTCAAAAATTATTCAGACCGCCGTGTCTTGGAGCTTCACGGCGCATCAAAGCTTACCACATTCAGGCTCAAAGCTCCCAGTGGTCCTTGGACTTGAACCCCATAGGGTCTTGACTTTGGTAAATGGTGAAGGCCGATCCCATGATATCGTAAGACAGATTAATTGTTAGTAAAATCTTGATCCCGCTTTCCCTCTCTCCCAGGATGTTAACCTGGACATGGTCAATCCTAACCCGGATTATTCTCCAAAGCCCGTAACTTTGGGGGCTACGCCCCCAAGCCCCCGGTAGGCTTCGACATATTCCGACTCAAAGCAGGACCAAATCTGGAAACCAAGATCAGGGTGTTTTTGAGCATACACCGGTTTGTCAAAACATGTCACTAAGATAGCCCGCATTATTCACTGATCGCGAATAATGCGGGCTAAGTGGCCTGGGGACAAGGTTATCCCCAAAGTGGCCGGTCCCGGCTCATGATGCAGGATGGAGAAGGTGTTGCACATTTTGATCTTATATGGCCTGAGGGGTCAAGCGGGCTTTGACACCTCCCGAAAGCCTGTGATAAGAGAATAAACCGGTCTTAGGGGGTGCAAAGTGCAAGTCCGGACAGTTGGTGTGGTGGGGAAAAAACGTATTGATCTGGTGGTTCGTACAGCTGAACAACTGGTTGACTGGCTTAGAGCACGTCAAGTGGAATGTTTGGTGGAAGAAGAACTGGCTGTCTGTTCGGGGCTCCTGGTCGGCTGCCCCAGGCAGGAGCTGCCTTCAAGGGTTGACTTGCTGGTAGTCCTGGGGGGTGATGGGACTCTTCTCAGTGCTGCAAGGCTTCTGGCAGGAAGTAAGGTGCCACTTTTGGGAGTGAATGCTGGGGGGCTTGGTTTCCTCACCGAAGTAGCCCTGGAGGAGATGTTCCAGGTTTTGCAACAGGTGCTGGAGGGGGAGATCACCATCACCCAAAGGAGTCTTCTAGATGCAGTGGTGTGGCGGGAGGGGAAAAAGGTTGCAAGTCATAGCGTCTTGAACGACGTGGTTGTGAACAAGGGGGTCCTGGCGCGCATAATAGACCTGGAGACTCGCATTGATGATTACTATCTGACCACCTTTAAGGCGGACGGTCTCATCATCAGCAGCCCTGCCGGATCAACAGCCTACAATCTCTCGGCAGGAGGGCCCATAGTCCATCCGGCCTTAGGTTGCATAATCTTGACCCCCATTTGTCCCCATACTCTCACCAACCGTCCTATCATTTTGCCTGAGGACCGTACCATAAGGGTCTCTCTGGGCTCTGTTTACGGGGAGGTATACCTCACCTTCGACGGTCAGGTAGGCTATAGGCTGGTAGACGGGGACCTGCTGGAAGTTCGCACCAGTCCGCACCGGCTCTCTCTCATCAAATCGCCACACCGGAGCTTTTACGAGGTTTTAAGGAGCAAGCTGCGTTGGGGGGAAAGATGAGAAAAGGGGCTGTGGGGTGGAATTCACTCGGGCCATAACATCAAAGCGGGATCGGCCGTGCTGGAGTCCTTACACATAAGAAATCTGGCCATAATCGATGATCTTGTGGTGGGGTTCGGTCCCGGGCTCAATGTTCTCACAGGGGAGACCGGGGCCGGGAAATCCATACTCATAGGGGCTATTCAACTCCTCCTGGGGGCCAAGGCCGGGGCCGAGATGATCAGGCAAGGGGCTGAGGAGGCCTCGGTGGAGGGGTTCTTCCTGGTTCCCGGGGATTCCAGGGCTGGCAAGCGGCTCAAGGCTCAGGGATTCGAATTGGATGAGGGAATGGTGGTCCGCCGCGTCTTGACAAGGGCAGGCCGCAGCAGGGCGTACTTGAACGGGCAGGGCTGCACGCTTCCCATGTTGGCGGAGCTGTTAAGGGACATTGTGAACATCTACGGGCAGCACGAGCACCAGGGTCTTCTCCAGCCGGAGAGGCACCTGGATCTCCTGGACGAACATGGAAGGCTTCTGGGGCTCAGATCTGACTGGGAGAATCTTTGGAGCAGATGGATGGCCTTGAGAAACAGGATCTCAGAGGCCGAAACCAGTGTGAGAGAGGCCTTGAGCAGAAAAGAGCTCTGGGAGTTCCAGCTCAAAGAGATAAAGGATGCAAGGCTAGCTCCCGGAGAGGCGGAAGCCCTGGAGCAGGAAAGGTTGTTGCTTCTCAATGCCGAGAGACTTCAGAACTTCTTGAGTAGGGCCCAAGAGAGCCTTTACGCGGAGAGGGGCTCAGCCCTGGAACGGGTTCATGTGGCTATCAGGGAGCTGGAGGAACTGGTCGGAATAGCCCCGGCCCTGGGAGCTGTTATCGGGGATCTTAAGAGTGCAGAAGTCCAACTGCAAGAGGCTGTAAGCCGGATTCGGGATCAGGCCCGCACTGTACATTATGACCAGGGCAGACTGGCCCAGCTGGAGGAGCGTTTGGAGGAAATCCAGAGGCTGCGAAGAAAATACCGCACGGATGTGGATGGGATTTTGGCCCTGGCAGAGCACCTAGGGGAGCAACTAAGAGAAGCGGACTTAGGGGAAGAGCTCCTGGAGGGTCTCAGGTTGGAGATGAGAGATCTTGAGCAGGAGCTCTCTCGAGTTGGAGAACAGCTCAGCCTTGCGAGGCAGAGGGCCGGTGAGGAGCTGGCCTTGAGTGTGCAGGCTGAACTTAAGGATCTGGGTGCTGATCAGCCGGTTTTTCAGGTCTTGGTAAGTCGGCTTGAGGAGGGACAGGTTGTGGGGGAGGCTGGTCTTCATGCCGGCCCCAGAGGAATGGACAAGGTGGAGTTTCGCCTTTCCATGAACTTGGGCGAGCCTCCCAGACCTCTTTGGAGAATAGCCTCGGGAGGGGAGCTCTCCAGGATAATGCTTGCCATGAAAAAAGTTCTGGCCGAGGCCGAGAGGGTTCCCACCCTGATCTTGGACGAGATAGATGCGGGGATCGGCGGTGCTGTGGCCCATGCCCTAGGGGAGAAACTGGCCCACATAGGGAGATCCCATCAGGTCTTGTGCGTGACACATCTCCCGCAGGTGGCATGCTTTGCTAGACATCACTTTAGGGTTCTCAAGCAGATAAAGAAGGACAGGACGGTCACCGAGGTGTGGGCTTTGGACCGTGAGGGCAGGGTGGAAGAGCTCTCCCGCATGTTAGGGGGCAAAGTAGTGAGCCCCCAAGCCAGGGCTCATGCCAGGGAGCTTCTTGAGAAGGCGGGGAATTGAATGGGACAACTGAGGAAAGCCACGGTTAGAGACGCAAGGGAAATCCATAGGATGTTGGAGACTTACGCTGCCCAGGGGTTGCTCTTGCCCAGACCCCTGTGGGATATTTACGCCCACATAAGGGAGTTCTACGTTTGGGAGGAGAAAGGTTCACTGCTGGGGGTGTGCGCCTTGCATGTGGTGTGGGAGGATCTTGCAGAACTCAGATCTTTCTGCGTTGTGGAGAATTACCGGGGCATGGGCATTGGTCAAAAACTGGCCCAGGCCTCCATGGAGGAAGGCTTGCGTTTGGGGGTCTGTAAGATCTTTGTGCTGACTTATGTGCCCGCTTATTTCGAGAAAATGGGTTTCAAGAGGGTTGAGAAGGCCCAGCTTCCCCAGAAAGTCTGGGCGGACTGCATCCATTGCGTTAAGTTTCCTGAATGTGACGAGGTACCCCTGCTCAAGGAGTTTTGTGAGTAGAACTCCTTCTGTGTCGGAGAGCCTGGTTCAAGGAGCGATCTGGTTTGAGAAGGCGGGATCAAACCCATGAAGGCAGGCAGGGAAGCCCCCGCCGCCACCCTTGTGAGCCCCCGGGCTTGTGCTATAATCAAAATCTCGAAGGTAGAAAAGGAAGGCGATAAATCTGTGGGTGAAATCCCCGAATGGCTTTAGAGATACGACAACAGCTGCGCTTGACTCAGCAGCTCATTATGACCCCGCAACTCCAGCAGGCATTGAAGATCCTGCAAATGCCAAGACTGGAGCTCAACAATGCCATCCAGACAGAGCTGAGGGAAAACCCTGTGTTGGAAGACCTGGTGGGCTTGCCAGAGGAGGAGTGGGACGCCCATTTTAATGATTCGGGTCGCCCTCAGCTTCCCAGGGACTCGGCCAAGGAGTTTTCCCTGGAGAAGATCCCCTGGGACTACCCCACTGTTCCCTATCATGAGATGCCTCAATACGAAGATGAGGAGGAAAGACCCTCCCTGGAGCAGACTCTTTCCAGGCCTGAGAGCCTTACAGATTACCTCATATGGCAGCTGCGCCTCTCCGACCTGGAAGGCAAGGCCCGCAGGATAGGGCTTGAGATAATCGGCAACCTCGGCCCCGACGGTTACCTTCAAACTGATCTGGAGACTCTGGCCTCCCAGTGCGAAACCACGGTGGAGGACATAGAGCAAGTTCTCCTCAGAGTCCAGGATTTTGACCCTCCTGGCATTGCTGCAAGGGATCTGCGGGAGTGCCTTTTGATCCAGGTGCGCCATATGGGAATGAAGGGAACTTTAGCCGAGCGCATCATAATGGAATGCCTAAAGGATTTGGAGAACAACCGCATACCGCAGATAGCCAAGAAACTGGGAGCCACCGTTGCCGAGGTGGCCCAGGCAGTGGATTGGATCCGAGGGCTGGAGCCCAAGCCGGGCCGCCTTTATGCCACTGAGGAGGCTCATTACATAACTCCGGACGTGTTTGTCTTCAAGTTCCAAGAGGAGTACGTGATAGTCCTCAATGAAGACGGGCTTCCCAAACTAAGGTTAAGCCCCTTTTACATGCGCTCCCTTTCCAACAAGGAACTCCCCAAAGAAGCCAGGTCCTATATACAGGAAAAAATGCGCTCGGCTCTGTGGCTCATTCGAAGCATTCATCAGCGTCAAAGGACCATTTACAAGGTCACGGAGAGCATCATGCGCTTCCAGAGGGAGTTCCTGGATCGCGGGATCGATTATTTGCGGCCTTTGGTTTTAAAAGATGTGGCTGTGGACACAGGGCTAAGTGAGTCCACCATCTCGAGAGTGGTCACCAACAAGTACGTGCACACCCCTCAGGGTCTCTATGAGCTCAAGTTTTTCTTCAACAGCAGCATCTCAAAATCCGACGGGGACGCGGTAGCATCCCAAAGTGTCAAGGAGCAAATAAAGCGGTTGATCCAAAAGGAGGAGCCCCACAGCCCTCTGAGCGACCAGGAGATAGTGGAGATGCTTGGAAAACAGGGGATTCACATAGCCCGCCGGACAGTGGCCAAGTATAGGACCGAACTGGGTGTGCTGCCCTCCAACCGCAGGAGGAAGGTGTACTGATTCTACAACTCACATACCCAGCAAAGAAAGTTGAAGGCAGATTTGCATAGAGAGGTGAGCCGATGCAGTGTTCCTTTACGTTCCGGCACATGGACTCTAGCGAGGAGATAAAAGATTATGCTCGCGAGAAGCTCCAAAGATTGGAGAAATATGTGGATGCGCCCATGGATGTGCAGGTAGTATGCACCCAGGAGAAGCACAGACACCGAGTGGAGGTGCTTCTCAGGGCGGACGGGCTGTCGGTGGCAGGGGAGGAAGAGACCGTGGATTTTCTCTCTGCCATTGATGCTGTTGTGGACAATCTGGAGCGGCAACTCAAGAAACAGAAAAAGAAGTTCAAGCAGTACAAAGAGGGCAACGAGGATAGAGGATGGCGCTTTCGTATGGAGGTGATTGCCGGGGAGGTTGAGGAGGAAGGCAGGGAACCACAGGTGATAGTGAGCAGAAATCTGTTTGCGAAGCCCATGTCGGTTGAGGAGGCTGTCATGCAAATGAGGCTGACCGACAATGAGTTCGTGGTTTTTACGGACTCCAGCACAGGGCAGGTAAATGTTCTTTACAGGAGAAAGGACGGAAACCTGGGATTGATAAAGCCAGAGGCTTGATTTTAAAAGAAACTCTGGCTTGGCAACAGTGGCCCCGAAAAATAAGGCTTCGGCCTGAGCAACTAGCCCAAGCGATCCCAAGCATTACCTTCGGGACTCTCTGCAGGCCCTTGGGGGATGCATCTGAGCCGTGGAGCTGGAAATTTGAATGAAAATAGCCGAGATTTTGAGCCGCGATCGAGTTATTTTGGAGCTAAAGTCCATAGGTAAGCAAGAGGTCATCCAGGAGTTGACTGCGGTTTTGCCCAAAGAGGGTTTGGATCTGGATCGGGTGGTGCAGGTTTTGATGGACAGAGAGAGGCTGGGCAGTACGGGCATTGGGGACGGGGTGGCAATCCCCCATGGTAAGCTGTCCGGCCTGAACTCTTTGATAGCAGCCTTTGGACGCAGCACCAAGGGAGTGGAGTTCGAGTCTTTGGACGGTCACCCGACTCATCTTTTCTTTCTCTTGGTGGCCCCCGAGGATTCGGCGGGAGCACATCTTAAAGCCCTGGCCCGCGTATCTAGGCTTTTCAAAGACGGGCAATTCCGAAAGGTTTTGATGGGGGCCAAAGATGTTGATGAGCTTTACCGGGCTCTCTTGGAGGAGGATGAAAAGTACGGTTGACCTGGGGAGGAGTCTCCGGGGAGACATCTTATGCGCTCGATCCACGTGGAGGACCTGCTGAGGGAGGGAAGGGAGCCCCTGGGGCTTAAGCCGCTGGCTGGCTTGGCGGGGCTGGGCCGCACGGTTTCTTCCTGGAAGGTGTCGCGCCCTGGCAAGGCCTTGAGCCGACAGGAGATAAAGCTCGGAGCCAATAGGCCTTTGATCCTGGGGCGAGCCGAGCTGGAGGCGCTCAGAGAGCTTCCACAAGGCAGGCGTAAAGCACTGATTAGGGAATTGGCCTTGATGGAAGTGCCGTGCCTTATCTTGGAAGGCTCTATTGCCTGCCCTGAGGAATTGCTGCTTCTGTTTCAGGCCAACTCAATTCCCTTGCTTTCCAGCTCGCTTTCCGGCACCAGACTAAATCGGGAAATGGCAAGGGTTCTAAGGGAGCTGCTGGGGCCCCCTTTGCATATACAGGGGGTGCTGCTTAGGGTTTTCGGCCTGGGAGTGCTTATAGTCGGCAGAAGCGGAATCGGCAAGAGCGAATGCGCCTTGGACCTGATTGATCGCGGGCATTGCCTGGTGGCCGACGATTTTGTGGAACTCTCCTTGGATCCGCAGGGAAGAGTCAGGGGCCGGAGTCCGGAACTCATCCGGTATCACATGGAAGTCAGGGGGCTGGGGATTCTCAATATAAGGGAACTTTTCGGCCCGGACTCTGTGCAGGAATCCAGTACAGTGGATCTGGTGGTGGAGTTCATGGAGTGGGAGCAGTTCAAGGAGGAGGACAGGACAGGTCTCATCCGCCGTACCTTTACTCTTTTGGACAAGGACCTGCCCCTGTTGAGAATGCCGGTGAGTCTCAACCGCAACATAGCCATACTGATGGAAGTGGCGGTACGAAACCATCTTCTGGGGATAAGTGGGCGCAATCCACTCAAGAGTTTTGATCGGAAGATCCAACGCCGTCTTCAAGGCGGTGCCGGGCTATGAAACAACTTCCCATCCTTGTGGTGACAGGGCTTTCAGGCTCTGGTAAGACCACGGTCATAAAAGCCCTTGAAGACCTTGGTTTTTTCTGCCTTGACAATCTACCCATAGTGCTGCTTCACAAGTTTTTGGAGCTGCGCATTTCTTCTTCTTCCGAGATCAGCAAGGTGGCTGTGGTTATAGACATAAGGGCGGGGGAGTTCTTGGAGGAGGCCCCCGGTCTCATCAGGGACCTAAGAGCCCAGGGGTACCAGATACAGGTTCTTTTCTTGGATTGTGAAGATCAGGTTCTGATAAGGCGTTTCAGCGAGACCAGGCGGAGTCATCCCCTGGCCAAAGGCCGGCCCTTGCTGGAAGGAATCCAAAAGGAGAGGAGCCTTCTGGCTGAGCTCAGGGGCATGTCGGATCTGGTTATAGACACCTCTTCCTACAATGTGCATCAGCTCAAAGAAGCCATAGAGCTTCACATGCAATCCCCCGCCTCCAGGAGACTCCAAATCCTCGTGCAGTCTTTCGGCTTTCGTTACGGGGTGCCCGCCAACAGTGATTTGGTAATGGATGTGAGGTTTCTTCCAAATCCTTACTTTGTGGAAGGTTTGAAGGATAGAACCGGAGAGGATCCTTTGGTGGCCGATTTTGTACTGGAGAGGGCCGAGACTCAGGAGTTCATAAAGAGACTTCAGGATCTGGTGGCCTGGTTGCTGCCCCTTTATGTAAAGGAAGGGAAAACCTACTTGACGGTCTCTGTAGGCTGCACAGGAGGGCGCCACAGGTCTGTGGCCATAGCCCATCAGCTTGCTTTGTTTTTTCGTGATTTGGATTACACCGTGAATCTGCATCACAGGGATATCCACAAGGAATGAGGGGAATAGGCATGGTGGGAGTGGTCATAATAACACATTGTGATTTGGCCGGGGAACTACTGAAAGCCACCCGTCTTATTGTGGGAGAAGACAGGGCTGTGGAAGCCATGGAAGCCCTTTCTGTCCAGATGAACGAAATGAATGAGGATCTGCGCAAGAGAATTGCAGCCGCCATTCGTAAAGTAAACCAAGGCCAGGGGGTCCTGATCCTGACCGACATGTTCGGGGGGACCCCTTCCAACCTGAGCCTGTCTTTCCTCCAGGAAGGAGAAGTGGAGGTAGTGACCGGGGTGAATCTGCCCATGATGATCGCCTTGGGAAATTATCGGGAGGGTAAGAGCCTCAAAGAACTGGCACAATTTGTCACCTCTTACGGGCGCAAGCATGTCAACCTGGCAAACGAGATCCTCCAGAAGCGCAACCCCTGAGTCTGATAAGAAGTGTTTCAGGAAGGGCTGGCGTCTGAGGCCCATGGAGGAGAAGGACCTGGCCCGTGTCATGGAGATAGAACGGGCTAGTTTCATCTCACCTTGGACCGAAGAGATGTTTTTGGAGGAATTGAGGAATTCTTTCTCAAGATGCTTGGTGGCACAAGAATGCTCGCAGGGATCAGGGGAGGTGCTGGGGTACCTTTGCGCCTGGTTCGTGGCCTCTGAGGTGCACATCATGAACCTGGCCATTCATCCAAGAGCGAGAGGCCGAGGGATTGCCAGGGATCTCCTAAGAGAGACGGTGGAGCAGGCCAGAGCCTGGGGAGCCTTGAGGCTGCTCCTGGAAGTGCGGGAATCCAATATGAATGCTCAACTTCTATATTCTTCAGAGGGATTCCGCCAAGTAGGACGCAGGCCACGCTATTACACTGACACTGGAGAAGACGCCCTTCTCATGGAGCTTCAATTGGGATTCTGGGATGAAAACAAGCCTAGCGCAGGTTGATCTTCTGGAAGAAGTGCAGCCCGGGACTTTCCTTCTGGGCCTGGCTGCTCCCAACATTTCCCGGGAGGCAAAGCCAGGCCAGTTCTACATGCTTAAAGCCTCACAGGGGCTGGACCCTTTTCTGCCGAGACCTTTCAGTTGGCTCAGGAAAGGGGAAGAGGGCTCCCGCAGCGGGCATCGCGTGGAGATCCTTATCCAGGTCGTGGGGAAAGCAACTGCCCTTTTGGCCCGGATGCGGCCAGGGGAAAAGGTTCAGGTGGTTGGTCCCCTGGGTCGGGGTTGGGAATGGGATCCAGCTAGATTCCCACTGCTTGTGGGAGGAGGGGTGGGTGCCGCCTCCCTGGTCTCGCTGGTGGAATGGATTCCGCCAGAGGCGCGCCAGGCAGTGTGGGTGCTTGTGGGAGCCCGTTCCGGAAGGCAACTTTGGTGTGGGCAAGAGATCTCCAAGATGGGGGCCAAGGTGCTTTTGGCCAGCCAAGACGGGCTGGAGGGTTTTCATGGAACGGTCCTGCAGCTCTTGAAGCATGAGGAAGCCCGCCTCCTTAGGGCTGAAACTGAGGTTTTTGCCTGCGGCCCCAGAGAGATGCTGAGGGAGGTGGCAAGGTGGAGCGAAAGCAAAGGATTGCCTTGCCAGGTCTCCTTAGAGACCCCCATGGCTTGCGGTGTGGGGGTTTGTCTGGGTTGTGCTGTGAGGCTTCCCGGGGATGGGGGGTATGTAAGAGCCTGCAAGGAGGGGCCGGTGTTCAGGTCCCAAGAGATAGAATGGGATTGAAGAATTGGAGAAGACGGCCCCAGATATAAATTGTCCGTTGGGCCCAATTATATTGGCAAATCCTGTGCTGGCAGCCTCTGGGACGGCCGGTTACGGCACCGAAGATCTGCCCGGTGGGGCTCTATCAGGGCTTGGGGCCCTGGTTACCAAGGGTATCTCCATGGAGCCGCGGCCAGGGAACCCGCCCCCCCGGATCGTGGAGACCCCCTGCGGCATGCTAAATGCCATAGGGCTCCAAAACATAGGTGTGGAGGCCTTCCTGGGGGAGCACCTTCCCATATTGACGGAACTCGGAGTAAGGGTGATAGTGAATTTTTTTGGAGAGAGCGAAGAGGAGTATGTGAGATTGGCCTCTAAACTGGGGGGCTGTGAAGGGCTCACGGGTTTGGAGCTGAACGTCTCCTGCCCCAACGTTAAGAAAGGCGGCCGTGCCTTTGGAAGGGATCCGGAGGTGCTGCACCATTTGGTCAAGAAGGTCAGGGCCGAGACCTCCATGCCCCTTTGGGTTAAGCTGACCCCTGACGGGGTGGAGCCCTTGGAGGCTGCGCAGGCCTCTTGGGAAGCGGGCTGCGACGGTTTAACGGTGGCCAACACATATTTGGGCATGGCCGTGGATGTGGAGAAAAGAAGACCCCGCATCTCCATAGGCACCGGAGGGGTATCGGGCCCTGCCATAAGGCCCTTGACATTGTATCGGGTGTGGAAGGTGGCGGCTGTGGCTCCTGTGCCGGTGATTGCCTGCGGGGGTATAACCTGTGCCAGGGACGCCTTGGAGTATTTCATAGTGGGTGCAAGGGCGGTGCAAATAGGTTCTGGAGCTTTCGGTAATCCGGGATTATATGGGGAGGTCTTGGAGGGCATAAGGGATTACATGATAAGGCACAGCTTGGCTTCTTTGGAGCAGCTGGTGGGAAGCCTGGAAGAGATGCCCCGGGTGGCTTTCTAGCTTACCTGTGCAGAGTCAGGGAGCCGCGGCCCGAACCATCAGATCCTTAGCCCGCGTTATTCACGATCAGTGGATAATCCGGGCTATCTTAGTGACATACTTGCACAAACCGGTCCCTACTCAAAAGCACCTTGCTTGTCGGTTTCAGATTTGGTTCTGCTTTGAGTCGGAATATCTCAAAGTGTATCTGGGGTTTGGGGGCGTAGCCCCCAACGTTACGGGCTTTGGAGAATAATCCTGGTTAGCTTTTTTGAGGGAAGATGGGTCCTGGGGGAAGCCACTCAACCCGTTGAAGAGGTTTTGGGGGGATCCGGCCTAGGCTCGGAAAGATCCAGGATGCGATTCTCCGGCCTTCAGCAAGGAAAAGGGGGTAGAACGGATGGCGAAAGCGGTGGTCAAACAGTTTCTGGTCAGCCAGATGGCTGTATTTGCTTATCTGGTGGGAGACGTGGAAAGCGGGGATGCTGCGGTAATAGATCCTGCAGCCGGCACTGATCAGATCTTGGCCGAAGCCGGGCGACTGGGGCTCAGGATCAAGATGATCATCAATACGCACGGGCATGTAGACCATGTGATGGGCAACGCCCAGATGAAGGAACTGACCGGGGCTCCCATACTCATCCATGAGGCAGACGCTTCTTGGATGCACAAACAGTCTCCCTCCATGTTCCAGATGTTCGGAGGAAGACCCTCCCCCCCTGCGGACAAGACCCTCAGGGATGGAGATCAGATTCAGGTGGGTGGGGTGAACCTTGAAGTATTGCACACCCCGGGTCATTCGCCTGGAGCCGTGTGTCTTTATATGCCTCAAGCGGTTTTCACGGGAGATACCCTTTTTGTGGGTGGCGTTGGAAGAACAGATCTGCCGGGGGGCTCCTGGCAGGTGCTCTTGGATTCCATACACAGAAAGCTTTTCAGCCTCCCGGCCGATACGGTTGTGTACCCTGGGCACCACTACGGGCCTTCACCCACAAGCACCATAGGCAGGGAAAGGGACACCAATCCATATCTTTGAACCTAAACTCAAAGACATCCTGGTTTTCGGCTTCAGGTGTGGTCCTGGTTTGAGTCGGAACATGCCAAAACGGGAGCGGGGGGGCTTGAACCCCCAAAGTCACAGCCTTTGGAGAACACAGTCCAGGCTAGATTTGCTGTGGGCCGGGGGTTACACCCCCAGCCTACAGCTTTGGGGAATAATCCAGTTTGGCTCAGGAGCTCAAGGGCAGGCGCTCCTGATAAGCTTTAGGTGCTGTTGGAGCTCGCTGTCCGAGGGATCCAAGGATACGGCCTTTTCAGCACATGCAAGGGCCTCGGGGGCTCTTCCCATGCGAAAGAGGGCCCAAGCCCTGGCATCCCAAGCCGCTGGGTCTTCCGGATCCCCCTTCAGGGCCGCTTCGGCCCAATGAAGGGCCTCTTCAAGATCCCCCTTGGCACGCCCCAGAAGCTTGGCCAAAAGGGCTGCGGCTCGAGGAGAGCCTGGATCCAACTCCAAAGCCTTCCTGTAATCCTCTTCAGCCTTGCCGGTCTCTCCCCTGGCTTCAAGCACAGAGCCCCTGGCCAGTCTAAGCTCTGATGCTTCCGGGGCCATTTGGACAGCTTTGTTCAGGTCTTCCAGTGCCTCTAGCTCCTGTCCCAAGATGAGATGAACCGTGCCTCTGGACATAAGGGGATCCACCCATTTAGGAGCCATTTCCATGGCTTTGGTGAAATCCTCAAGGGCCAATTCATAGTCACCTGAGACCAGATAGGCATGCCCTCTGGCATTAAGCACGTCGGGCATGTGGGGTTGGATCTCAAGGGCCTTGCTTAGGTCTCTTATGGCCTCCTCGTACTGCTCCAAACAGAATCTTGCCAGGCCCCTCACCGCATAAGCCCCTGCCCACTCGGGGTTAAGCTCTATGGCTTTGCTGTAATCTTGTAAGGCCTCTTCCATCATGCCCAGATTAGCCCTGCACACGCCTCTGTTGTACAAGGCCTGAACCTGTCCAGGATCCAGAGACAATACCCTGGTATAATCATCCATGGCACTTTGGTATTGGCCCATGGCAAATCGGGCGCTTCCCCTCTGAAGGAGAATGGATGGATCATCAGGACTCAAATCCAATGCTCGGCTGAAATGAAGCTCCGCTTCCTGAAAACGTCTGGCCTCCATGCACTCCCCCCCAAGGGATATCTCCTCTTGGGCCCTCTCAAGTCTTGCTTCTTCCATGGGGTCCCCCTAATAGATCTTCATTCTTTCCTTTTGGCCTCACTAGAGTTTACCCCGGAGTTCTCGCATTATCATCTCCCATCCCAGAATTTCAAACATGGAAGTTTTTGCCCAGGACCTTCTTGCTCACTCCGGCCTGATCCAGGTGCATGGTGATACCTCCGAGGAAAAAGGGCCACCCAGCCCCCAGGATCATGGCTGTGTCTATGTCCTTGGGGCTGGCCACCACCCCCTCCTTGAGCATCAGGTCACACTCTGTGCAGAGCACCTCCAGGGTTTCCTCCACAATTTGCTCCCTGGTGCGTTTCACAGGAGGATGTTTCCTTTCCCAAAGAGCCACCACTTCAGGGTCTTCACCAAAGCCCTTTTCCGTCAGGGTATAGAAGGATTTCTTGCCTGCCTCCACCAAGCGCACCAGATTTTCGCTAACCGGGAAGCGATCAGGAAACGCAGCATGCATTACCCGGTTCACATGGAGTCCCACTGCAGGACCCACTAGCCCCATCAGGGTAAACGGCCCCATGGGCATGCCCAAAGAGCGTATTGCCTCATCCACCTCAGTAAAGGCGCTGCCCTCGTCTGCTGCCTTGATTCCCACACCGGTCCAAACCGTAAGCAGCCGGTTGACCAGGAACCCAGGGGAATCTTTTACCAGCACTGCGCTCTTCCTAAGTCTCTTGCAAAGTTCGAAGGCTGTAGCCAAAGCGGTGTGGGATGTGCTGGCAGCCTTTATCACCTCCACAAGGGGCATGACCGAGACTGGATTGAAGAAATGGATGCCTACGACCCTTTCCGGATGCTTCAGCTTGGAGGCCATCTGTGTCACCGAAAGGGAAGAGGTATTGGTGGCCAAGATACATGACTCGGCTACCACCTCCTCGGCCTCTGCGAACACCTTTTGCTTTATCTCCATTTGTTCGAAGACCGCCTCCAGCACCAGATTGCACTCGGCAAAGGGCCCGTAATCCAATGTGGGATGGAGGAGGCTGAAAAGGTAATCCGCCTTGGAGCGCTCAAGGCGTTTTTTCTGAACCAGCTTGTCCAACTCTTCTCTCACGTGCCGGACTCCCTTTTCAAGGAATTCCTCTTTCACATCCTTCATAACCACAGGCACCCCCAGGTTCCTAAGAAAAAGGACTGCCAGCTGCGAAGCCATGAGTCCGGCACCTATAAGCCCCACCTTGAAGACCGGGACAGGTTGGGCTTCCGGGCGGCCCACCTGCCTCTTCACCCTTCTCTGAACCAGGTCAAAACTATAGACCGAGGCCTTGAACTGGTCAGACACTATGAGCTCGGCCAGGATTTCCGTCTCTTTTGAAAATCCTTCATCCAGGCTCCACCCGAGGCTTCCCTCCAGCAGCTCCAGGGCCTTGTAAGGAGCCTTGGGGGCATTTCTGACCCTCTCCCACACAAAACTCCGGGCCTTTTCGATTGCTTGGCGGGCTGATGAGCTGTCTGGGGCTTTTCTTTGCGGTCTTTCAGTCCCCTCCAGGAGCCCCATGGTGAACTTGATGGTCTCGTCCAGGAACTCAACGGGCTCAAAGAGCTTGTCGGCCAGTCCCATATCAAAGGCCTGGGAGCCGTTGATCATCCGGTTCTGGCTTAGGGGATTAGTTATGACCAGTTGCAAGGCGTTTTCCATTCCCACAAGGCGGGGGGTCAACTGGGTGCCGCCCCAGCCTGGGACCAAACCGATGAAACACTCTGGGAAAGCCACTGCCGGGACACCGCTGGAAATGGTCCTGTACTTGCAATGAAGCGCTATCTCAAGTCCTCCCCCCATGCAGGCGCCGTTTATGGCGGCCACTGTTGGATAGGGCAGTTCCATGATCCTTCTGAAGGCCGCGTGGCCTTGTTTGCCAGCCTCCAAAGCTTGCTCAAGGGAGCTGATGCTGCCTGCATCGGTGAGGTCTGCCCCCACGCAGAAGATGTAAGGTTTTCCTGTTATTATGAGGGCTCGAACCAAGGGATCCGCCTCTATCTTGTCCAAAGCCCGGTTGAGGCTTTCCAGAGCCCCTGCCCCAAGGGTGTTGGGCTTGCGGTAATCCTCCCCGTTGTCCATTGTTAGAATAGCTATTCTGCCGCAAGGGGAATCGTAAAAGCTCGGATAGAAATTGGTTACCAGCTCGGCCATAAGACTTGCTCCTTTCTATGGATACTCGGCTCGGGTTTTGCTTTCCTGGGCCTGGACTAAGTCTGGAGGTTTTCCCATATCACAGTTCCGCCCTGCCCAAGCCCCACACACATAGTAGTCATTCCGTAACGAACCTGCGGCCTTTCCCCAAAAAGGTGCATCAGGTGCGCCATGAGCCTGGGTCCGGAGGCAGCCAAAGGATGCCCGAAGGCAATGGCTCCACCCCACGGGTTCAGCCTTGGATCCTCCTCCTCCAGGCCGAATTCTTTCATGAACACTATGCACTGAACCGCAAAGGCTTCGTTAAGCTCTATAAGCCCTATATCCTTCATGGAAAGCCCCGCGGTTTTCAGGGCCTTGTGCGTGGCGGGAATGGGTCCCAGGCCCATGACCTCCGGCCTTACACCTGCATACGCAAAGGAAACCAGTCGCATTTTGGGCTTCAGGCCCAGCTCCAGGGCCTTGTCCAAGCTCATGAGAAGGCAGCCTGCTGCCCCGTCGTTGAGCCCTGATGAATTCCCGGCAGTCACCTTTCCCTGGATTCTAAAAGGAGTCTTCAGGTCCCGGAGCCCCTCCAGCGTGGTATCGGGCCTGGGCTGCTGGTCCCTGTCCGCCACTGCCCAGCCCTCTTTTGTGTAGACGGTCATGGGAACTATGGTGCGGTTGATCTTGCCTTCTTGGATTGCCTTGGCAGCTTTGCGTTGGCTCCACACAGCATACTTGTCCGCCTGTTCCTTGGTTATTTCAGGGAACATATCAAAGAGGTTTTCTGCCGTGGATCCCATAACCAGTGCCGAGGGATCCACCAGCTTCTCCGCCAAGAAGCGCGGATTGGGATCTGCCGTTGCTCCCATGGGGTGGTGCCCCATGTGCTCCACCCCTCCTGCAATGGCTATGTCGCAGGCTCCTAGAGCGATCTCTGCAGCGGCGGTGGTCACCGCTGTCATACCTCCGGCGCACATGCGGTCAACAGCGCATCCCGAGGTGCTGGCAGGGAGGCCGGCAAGCATCGCAGTGACTCTTCCTATGGTTAGTCCCTGGTCCTTCTCCTGAGTTGTGGCGCCCCACACATTCTCCTCCACCATATCAGGCTGTACCTGGGGATTCCTCCTAAGCAGCTCCCTAATTACCTTGACCACCATGTCGTCTGCGCGGGTCTGCCAAAAAATTCCCTTTTCACCTGCTCTTCCAAAGGCTGTTCTGCAGGCGTCCACCATTACCACGTCTCTTGCTTTCATGGGCTGGTCCTCCCATTTGGGGTTCAGTAGCCCTGGGGCCTTCCTTGAAGAGGCCCCAGGGGTTAGAGCATGTGCAGGGTTTTGGGGTTCATTCCTGATTATGAGCCCAGGCCAGACTGGTTGGGGGCTGCACCCGCAGCCCCCCGGCATGCCTGGCCCTATCCAGTTTCAAAAGCAGGCCGGCTCTGGAATGGTAACTTAGGGTGTCCTGGAGCTTGGGTCATTTGATCCCTGGGTGCCGTAATCTCATCCCGTATCATCCACTGATCCCGAACAATTCAGGTTAGGCCGCGGAAAAAGCAGTCTCTGGGATCTCCAAGGGAGATCTGTCCGCAGACTTTATCACCTGAGCTTTGGCCTGACTCAAGGCAAGAAAAGTGTTGGCAAAGTACCGGGCTGAGGATATCTTCCCCACATAATAGGAAGCCTCACGGTTCTCCTCCGAAAAGGCGGCCATGGCTTCCTGAGACACCCCCTTCTCCGCAGCCAAGGCCTGGAGTTTTTCGTTGGCGATCTTGGCTTGCCAAAGCAGTTGCCAGCCTGTTACCAAGTCTCCGAAGAGTTCCAGGAAGGGGCAGGCATAAAGCACCGGCACAGTTAGGTCCTCCCTGGCTTTGGTGGCAAAGAACATGGCCACCTCGGCCACCGCGTTTTTGGCCTTGTCCAGCAGTGATATCTCTGTGCCAAGGATTGGATGGTCTTTGGAGGACTCTACAAACTGGCTCACCTCACCCAGGAAGCTCATGAATACCATGCCTTTGCCCATCCCTAGTTTGCGAGCCACAAGGTCCAAGGCCTGAATGCCATTGGTACCCTCATATATGGAGGAGATCTTTATATCCCTCAAGAATTGCTCCACAGGATATTCCCGGATGTAACCGTAGCCTCCATGCACCTGAAGCGCCGTCTCTACCACCCTAAAACCCATGTCGGTGCTGTAGGCCTTAACGACCGGGGTTAGCAAATCCACGAAACCCATCCAGCGGCTTCGCTCAGCATCGCTTTCGGCCGTGCGGGCCCGATCAGTGCAATAGGCCACAAAGTAAATCATGCCCCGTACCCCTTCGGTTATGCTTTTCATGTACATGAGCATTCGTCTTACATCGGGGTGCCTGATTATGGGTACTCGGGGCGCTTCCGGATTTCTGAACTCCCTTATGTCCGAGCCCTGAATTCTTTCCCTGGCATACTTGAGAGCGTGCAAATAAGCTGTGGAAGCAATAGCCAACCCCTGGAGGCCGACTCCTATGCGGGCCTCGTTCATCATCTGGAACATTATGCGCATGCCCTCGTTTTCTTCACCCAATAATTCCCCTATGCAGCGACCCTCGTCACCGAAGTTGAGCACGCAAGTGGGCGAGCCGTGAAGGCCCATCTTGTGCTCAATTCCCCCCACGTGAATGTCATTGGGTTCCCCCAAGGAGCCGTCAGGATTCACCCTTATTTTGGGCACAATGAACAAAGAGATGCCCTTGGTGCCCGCAGGAGCCCCCTCTATTCTGGCCAAGACCGGATGGATAATGTTTTCAGTGAGATTATGATTTCCGTCCGTGATGAAGATTTTGGTGCCTGTGATGGAAAAAGTCCCGTCTGGGTTCCTCTTGGCACTCGTCTTGAGAGCCCCTACGTCGCTTCCGGCTTGCGGCTCGGTCAAACACATGGTGCCGGCCCATTCCCCGGAAAACATCTTAAACATGTATTTCTCTTTTTGTTCCGGAGTGCCGTAATTCTCTATGAGTCTGGCTGCCCCGTGGGTCAGACCAGGGAATGTGGTGAATGCCGGATTGGCAGCCACGAAATACTCGTTGCAAGCAATGCCCAAAACCGAAGGCATACCTTGGCCCCCCACATCAGGAGACTCGCTCATGGCTATCCAACCGCCTTCGGTGTAAAGTTTCCAGACCTTGTGAAATGCCTCAGGCACAGTGACCAAGTCCCCGTCCCTCTTGGCTCCTTCCCTGTCCCCCAGCACATTGGTAGGCATGATGTCGTTCACGGCCAGCTTTTGGGCCTCTCGCAACGTCATCTCAAAAATGTCTTTGGAGAAATCCGCGTAGAGCGGATAATTGCAAAGCTCTTCCACCTTCAATTGCTCAAAGAGCACAAAAGCTGCATCCTGCTCATCCACCAGTAGGTTCGCCATGCCGCTTCCCTCCTTAGCCTTCTTTTGTGTTCTCTGTGGAGCCCGCTCGCCCCTCAGTTCAGAGCCGTTCTTGCAGGGGAACTAGTCCGGGACTTGAATGACTGAATCATCATTCAGTAACGTGCGCACCCTATCACGAACCACTGGGAGCTGTCAACAGCTCAATACCTGTCTTTCACAACGAGTTAATATTACGAATTATTTTGTCCATGTTACGGCAGAAATTGATTCATACTCGAAAAGGGTATGACTTTCTTTAGCCTGGATTCGGCTTGGAGCACGTAAAAGTTTGAAGGCTGAGCTTGAGGGAAAGGCCCTTTCCCGAGAAAAGCGACCGGACTCGGCCAAAAATCTGGATTCAGTTTAAGCTTGTGCTTGCAAGCTTGAGGAGTATTTGCTAATGATGCCTACTTGTGATCAGTGGGGAAGGAGGAAGAGGTGGGAGGGGAGGGAAGGCGCCGAGAGGCCCGGTCAGCACTTAGGGCTCGGGTGCGATTCAGGATCGTTAGACAGGGACCGGATATGAAGGTTTCAGAGCCCTTGGAAGGGAAAGTGAGGGACCTTGCACTGCACGGCATATCCATGGAGACCAATCAGATAGTGGCCGATGGACTTCACATCTCTTACGACCGCCACCCAGCCGAGCGCAATAGAATCTTCCTCCAGGTGCAGGTGCCGGAGGTGGGAACGATTAGGGCCGTAGGGGAAACGGTTTGGTATGAGAGGATAACGCCTGGAGAGTCTCGTTTTGTAGTAGGCCTTCGTTTTGTGGAGGTTTCAAAGGAAGACAGGGCTTTGCTGAGCCGGTACCTCTCTGGCGGAAAGGCCGAATTTCGGGGAAGGTAGTGTTGAAAAAAACAACATATGTTGAAGAGCTCTACAGGAAAGCCAAGGGCTTATATTTTTAACAGTCTGAAGGAGGGTGTAGGATATTACCACACTTTTATAAGGAGGACTTGGGGAGGCTTTGGGGAGTGAATTCTAATGATTACAGATAGTTGAACACACAGCCCATCATGGGTACGAGACTTGCAAGTCTTCAACACAAACTACGGCTTTTCTGGGAGGGGCCGGACCTGTTGGAGTGGAGTTGGTTTTCTGAACTGGAGGCTGTGCTGTAGAATGCTGCAGAAGTATCTGGAGCGGATGCAGGGGTTGGGGCGCAAGAAACAGGAGGAGGCGGCAGTAGAGCTGACTTGGTGAAGCTGGGACTAGACTAAGCTGCTTGAGCTGAGATTCGTGCTGAGAGTGGGGGCCGGGCTAAGGGCCTGGCCCAAGGCAGAGCAGGGCTTCTTGAGGGTTTTGCGGAGGATGGGTTCGGTCTCTCCTGATTTTCTTTTTGAGAGTGGAGTCGGGGCAAAGGGCGGCTGATCCGGACAGATAAATGGCAGCCCGGGTCAGAAGAAGGGGAGCTACTTTGCCCTGTAATCCATTTTTTGGAAGCCCCGTGGCAAAGAAGTTTTCCCAAAATCCAGAGACGAGGGAAAGGAGAGGTGGATATGAGTGAGATCGGTCACGGCGGGAAGCCCATTGTGGAGCGCATCCTGGATCCGGGTAAGGCCAAAGAGAAGATCAAAGGATTGAAAGAAATTCCTGTGCGAGAACAGATAGCCGTTGAGGTAATCGACATCGCCTATGGTTTCTTCTCTCCTTTGGAAGGGTTCATGAAGAAGGCAGACGTGGAAAGCGTCTGCAAAAAAATGAGACTTACTGACGGCACCGTCTGGAGCATCCCCATAGTTTTTGACCTCTCTGACAAGGAAATAGCAGACTACGGGATCAAGGCGGGAGACAGTGTGCTTCTGACCTATCAAGGGGCTCCCACGGCCATCTTCGAGATAGAGGAGATTTACGATTACAACAAGCAGGAGATGGCCAAGGACGTGTACGGCACCACGGAGGAGAAACACCCCGGGGTAAAGCGCACCTACCAGTACAAGGACAAGTTCCTGGGCGGGAAGATCACCATGGTGAGCAAGCCCGTGATCAACGAGCCTTTTACTCCCTTTTTCCTGACTCCCTTGGAGATGAGAAAAAGGATAAAGGAGAAAGGCTGGATCCGCACCGTAGCCCACCAGACCAGAAACGTCCCCCACACCGGCCACGAGTGGCTCATGAAGGGCTCTTGGCTTTCGGCCTATGGGGAGCTGCCTGTGGAAAAAATGGTGGTGGGTGTGATTGTAAACGCCATCATAGGTGAAAAGAGGCCTGGGGATTATATTGACGAGGCAATAGTGCTTTGCCACGACGTGCTTAGGAAGGCCGGATACTTCAGAGAGGACGTGCATCTCACATCCATCTCCCTTTGGGACATGCGCTACGCCGGGCCTAGGGAAGCGGTCTTCCACGCTGCTCTCAGGGCCAACTTGGGGATCACCCACCACATGTTCGGCAGGGACCACGCTGGTGTGGGCACCTATTATGACCCCTACGACGCCCACAGGATCTTCGACAAGTTCTCCGAGAAGGATCTCAATATAAAGCCTGTTAGGGTTTTGGAGTGGTGGTACTGTCCTGTGTGCGCCGAGGTCACATACATGGGGCTTTGCGCCCACAAGGACAAGATTCAGAACTTCAGCGGGACTCTCATCAGGAGCATCATCCAAGACGGGGTGAAGCCCCCAAGGCTCATCTTCAGGCCCGAGGTCTTTGACCTGATTCTGGAGTGCGCCGACAAGTACGGCCAGGGAGATGCCTTTGTGACCCAGAAGTATCTGGAGAACCGTAACCCGGTTTTCACGTTCCCCAAGCTCTAGAGCGCGTCCGAGAGGAGGAGACACGAAATGGCCGAGACCTTTCCCATCAATGTCTGGATCAACGAGGAACGTTACGCCAAGCTTCAGGCCGCAGGCCTTGCGGATCTTTGCCAGGAGATGCTGGCAGGACTCAAGGTCCTGAGGGTCCCCACCACGGCCGAGCAGCGCGATGAGCTTCTGAAACGCTACCCTATGGCCAAGTTCGACAGCGCCACAACCAAAAGCATCGAACTGCTTCCCAAAGCCGTGAAAGACCAGATCTTTGATCTAATTGTGGCCAGAAAAAAGGTGGATGTGATTGGGGAATTCTTAGGGAAGTGAGTCTTGCCGAGGCCCATTGGGCTTCGAGACGGGAAAGGAGGTGAAAGCGGGTAAGAGCCTGTAAGCAGGGTGGGAGCGGAGTTTTGAACAGTTCACCCAAAAGACTTCTCAGTGAGGAGGAGAACTGATGCCAAGCTATGTGATTCTGGAGAAATGCGACGGGTGTAAGGGACAGGACAAGACGGCCTGCCAGTACATCTGCCCCAACGATCTCATGGTCCTCAACAAGGACACCATGAAGGCCTACAACAGGGCCCCAGAGATGTGCTGGGAGTGCTACAACTGCGTGAAAATCTGCCCCCAGCAGGCCGTTGACGTCCGCGGATATGCGGATTTCGTCCCCATGGGAGCCTCCGTGGTCCCCTTGAGGAGCTCTGACTCCATCATGTGGACCGTGAAATTCCGCAACGGGCAGATCAAGCGCTTCAAGTTCCCCATCCGGACAACCCCCGAAGGATCTGCTGTGCCTGACGGCGGATGGGAGACCGGCTCGGACGACCTCAAGAGCCCGGTGCTGTTTACTGAGCCCGCCTCTTTGTGGCTCAAAGAGGTACCGATGCTGAAGAAGTAGCATTGAACTTCCCAGGACACCCAAGGAGGTGAATTCCATGCAGAATTTTGAAACTGTCGAGGTGACAACCGATCTCTTGATCTGCGGCGGAGGCATGGCAGCCTGCGGCGCGGCCGTGGAGGCGTCTTATTGGGCCAAAAAGAAGGGCTTGAAGGTGACCCTGGTGGACAAGGCGGCCATGGACAGAAGCGGGGCCGTGGCCATGGGTCTTTCAGCCCTCAACCAGTACGTGGGCGTTGGTGAGGGGGACAACACCCCTGAGCAGTACGTGGACTACGTGCGCAACGACCTTATGGGCATCACCCGTGAGGACCTGGTCTACGACATCGCCCGCCACGTGGACTCCACCGTGCACCTGTTTGAGAAGTGGGGACTTCCCATTTGGAAAGACGAAAACGGCAAGTACGTGCACGAGGGGCGCTGGCAGCTCATGATCAACGGCGAGTCCTACAAGGTCGTGGTGGCCGAAGCTGCCAAGAACGCCATGAAAGAGGCAGGCGGGGAGATCTTCGAGAGGGTCTTCATCGTGGAGCCCCTCATGGATGGGGATCGCATTGCAGGGGCCGTTGGCTTCAGCGTTCGCGAGAACAAGTTCTACGTGTTCAAGGCCAAGGCAGTCCTGGCTGCCATGGGTGGCGCGGTGCATGTGTTCCGTCCCCGTTCTGTGGGCGAGGGGCTGGGCCGCTCCTGGTATCCTCCCTTTAACAGCGGCTCCAGCGCTTACTTCACCCTGAGGGCCGGAGCCGAGATGACCTGCCAGGAAGTCAGATTCATCCCTGTCAGGTTCAAGGATGCTTACGGGCCTGTGGGCGCCTGGTTCCTGCTTTTCAAGTCCAGAGCCACCAATGCCTTTGGCGGGGACTACATGGTGGAGAGAAAGGACGAGCTTGAGAAGTGGGCTCCTTATGGCCTGGTGAAGCCCATTCCGGCCAACCTGCGCAACTGGCTGGGCATGCTGGATATGAAGGAGGGCAAGGGCCCCATCTACATGAGAACAGAGGAAGCTATTCAGAAGATCGCCCAGTCCGCCGGGGATGAGAAGGCCGCCAAGAAGAAGCTAAAGGAGCTGGAGGCCGAGGCTTGGGAGGACTTCCTTGACATGACCATTTCCCAGGCCATCCTGTGGGCTGCCCAGAACATCCAGCCTGAGGAGAAAGGCTCCGAGATCTTTGCCTGCGAGCCCTATTTCATCGGCTCCCACTCCGGGGCCTCGGGTGCTTGGGTGAGCGGTCCCCAGGACGTGGCCCCACCTGAGTACTTCTGGGGCTACAACCGTATGTCCACAGTGAAGGGGCTCTTCTGCGCAGGGGATGCCTCCGGGGCATCCAGCCACAAGTTCTCGGACGGCTCCCATGCTGAGGGACGTATAGCTGCCAAAGGCGCCCTAGCTTTCATCGTGGACAATCCAGAGCAGCCCAAGGTGGATCCCAAGCAGGTGGAGGCTCTCAAGGAGCGGATCCTGAGACCCCTGGCGCTCTATGAGCAGCACAAGGACCTCTCGGACAATCCTGACATCAACCCCAACTACATCAAGCCCAAGATGTTCATGTTCAGGCTCCAGAAGATCATGGACGAGTACTCGGGCGGCTACTCTGCTGATTTCACCACCAGCGGCAAGATGCTGGAAAGAGGCTTGGAGCTCCTGCAGTTCCTAAAAGAGGACTCCGAGAAGCTGGCTGCAGAGGATCTCCACGAGCTCATGCGCTGCTGGGAGAACGTGCAGAGGATGTGGCAGGCCGAGGCCCACATGAGATCCATCCTGTTCAGGGAGGAGACCAGGTGGCCGGGATACTACTTCAGGGCGGACTTCCCCAATATGGACAAGAACTGGGAGGTCTTTGTAAACTGCAAGTGGGATCCCAAGACCGACAAGTGGGAGATGATGAAAAGGCCGGTCCTGAGGTTCATCACGGCCGAGAAGTGAGCTGGAACCGGATATACTTAGTTTTTGAGCCGGGTTGACCGGCTCAGACAGACGGGCTCCAGGTGCCCCGAAGGGGGTGCCTGGAGCCTTGTTTTGGGAAATGTGCTGCCGTTCACCCCAAGGGGAGGACACTCTGACCAGGTCGGTTCTTTGGGCAGAGCGGCAGATTCAGAAAGTAATTGGGCCCCAGAAGCTCTGGATCTTGTTGGTTCTGGTCAAGCAGGTCTCCAAGGGAGGGAACAGATGGCACAAGAGAGAGGCAAAGGCGTGCTGGTGATCGGAGCTGGGATCGCCGGGATCACGGCTGCCATAGAGGCTGCAGAGGTGGGCTTCCCGGTGTACATGGTGGAGAAGGAGCCTTACCTGGGTGGGAGAGTGGTCAGGTTTGATCAGTATTTCCCTAAATTCTGCCCTCCCACTTGCGGAATGGAAATCAACTTCAGGCGGATAAAGGCAAACCCCCTGATTCAATATTTCACCATGGCCGAGGTGGTTGATCTCAAGGGCGTGGAAGGTGATTTCCAGGTGAAAGTGCGTGTAAATCCCAGGTACGTGAATGAGAAGTGCACGGCCTGCGGGAAATGCGCCGAGGTCTGCCAGACCGAGATCCCGGATCCTTTCAACTACGGTATGAAAAAGATCAAGGCAGCCTACCTCCCCCACGAAATGGCCTTCCCCATGAGATACGTGCTGGCCCCGGAAATAATAGGCACCGAGGAAGCCGCCAGATGCAGGGATGCATGTCCTTACGGGGCTATTGACCTGGAGATGGGTCCTGTAACCATAGAACTGAAGGTTTCTTCCATTATTGTGGCCACAGGCTGGGAGCCATACGATGCGAGCCGCATGGAGAACTTGGCTTTTGGGAAAGCCCCCAATGTGATCACCAATGTCATGATGGAGAGGCTCCATGCTGCCAACGGCCCCACACAGGGAAAGGTTTTGCGCCCCTCAGACGGGAAACCACCTCACACTGTGGTCTTTTGCCAATGCGCGGGTCAGCGGGATGAGAATCACCTTCGGTTTTGTTCAAGGGTGTGTTGCTCGGCCACTCTCAAGCAAGTGCAATATGTGCGCAAGCAGTATCCAGACTCCCAGGTGTACGTGTTCTACATAGATCTTAGGGCCCTGGGTAGAAACGAAGACCTGCTCACCGCAGTGCAGGGGGATCCCAATGTGCACCTCATAAAGGGCAAGGTGGCGCGTATCACCGAGGATACAGTCAAGCACAACCCCATAGTGGAGGCCGAGATAACTGCCTCTGGAAAGATCTCCCGCACCATGGCGGATCTGGTAGTGCTTGCTACAGGAATGATGCCCAGCACGGCACAGGAGCAGCGGTCTGGGATGCAGCTGAGTTGTGACGAAGACGGATTTGTGCTGGATGGAGCCGGGGTTTACGGGGCCGGATGCGCCAGAAAACCCATGGAGGTCTCGGCCACGGTGCAGGACGCCACCAGTGCCGCCCTGAAGGCCATCCAGTCTGCGGTGAGGAGGTGAGTCAATGGATCGTAAGATAGGCGCCTATCTGTGCACAGGCTGCGGCATAGGCCAAGGACTAGATGTAGAGCAGCTGGAAAAGGTGGCCAAGGGGGATTGCAAGGCCGCCTTGTGTAGAAGTTCAGAGATGTTGTGCGGGCCTGAAGCCCTTGCCTGGATCAAGCAGGACATGGCCCAAGAGGGGATCAATGCTTTGCTAATAGCAGCCTGCTCTCCGAGGGCCAAAACCGAGGTCTTCTCTTTTGATCCAAGGGAAGTACTGGTGGAAAGAGTCAATCTAAGGGAGCAGGTGGTCTGGAGCCACAGGCAGAAGGGGGCTGAGGGCCAGAAACCAGACGAGGACGTGCAGATGATGGCCGAGGATCAGCTTCGTATGGGAGCTGCCAGGCTTCAAAACATGGATCTCTTGGTCCCTTACACCGAGGAAATCAACAAGAGGATCTTGGTGGTTGGAGGAGGGGTCACAGGGATGACGGCCGCTTTGGAGGCGGCCAAGGCCGGATATGAGACAGTTCTGGTGGAGAGGGAGGCCAGCTTGGGGGGATTTGCCGCCAGACTCTTCAGACAGTACCCTGAGAGGCCGCCTTACAGGGAGTTGGAAGAGCCTATTTGGGAAACTTTGGCCGAGTCCCTAAAGAGGGAGTCAGGTGTGAGCATTTATTGCTCTTCCACAATAGATCGCATAGAGGGAGCCCCCGGCATGTTTGAGGCTTTTATCCGCAAGGGGGAAGATACAATCCAGGAAAAAGTGGGCTCCATAGTCTTGGCCACTGGATTTGAGCCCTACGATCCTAACAGATTGGGTAACCTAGGCTACGGCAAAAGCCCCAATGTGATCACCACTGTGGAAATGGAGGATCTGGCCAGGACCGGGAATCTGGTAAGGCCCTCTGACGGCAAAAAAGCAGAGAGTGTTGCCTTTGTGCTTTGTGCTGGCTCCCGAGACCCCGAGCACCTGCCTTACTGTTCCACGGTTTGCTGCATGACGGCCCTTAAGCAGGCCATGTACATCAGGGAGGGGAATTCCGAATCCAAGGTTTTCGTGTTCTACAAGGACCTCCGAACTCCTGGCCAGTATGAGAACTTCTACAGGAGGGTGCAGGAGGAGGAAGGGGTATTCCTGACAAAAGGCCAGGTAGTGGCAGTAGAGCCCAAGGAGGACGGCTCCTTGCTGGTGGAAGCGGAAGACCAGCTAATGGGGGAGAGGGTCCAGGTGAAGGTGGACCTCCTGGTTCTGGCAACCGGCATGGTGCCGCGCACTGCCTTGGGGGAGGAGCCCAAGGCAGAGACCAAGGAAGAGGCTCCGGACAAGAAGCAGGACATTGCTTCCCAGCTGCTCATACCCACCAGAATCATACGCTCCAACACCCTGAACCTGGCCTACAGGCAGGGGCCGGAACTGCCGGAATTGAACTACGGGTTTCCTGACTCCCATTTCATATGCTTCCCTTACGAGACCCGCAGGACTGGCATATACGCAGCCGGGCCGGTGCGTGCCCCAATGGACATTGCCTTCAGCCAGGAAGATGCCAGAGGGGCGGTGCTCAAGGCTATCCAGTGTGTGGAGCTGACGGCTCAAGGCAAGGCCGTGCACCCCAGGGCAGGGGACATGAGCTATCCGGAACTATTCATGCAGCGGTGCACCCAGTGCAAGCGTTGCACTGAGGAGTGCCCCTTCGGGATGTACAACGAGGATGAGAAAGGCAATCCCCTCCCCAATCCCACCAGATGCAGGCGTTGCTCTGTTTGTATGGGATCCTGCCCCGAGCGTATTATCTCCTTCAAGGATTACTCGGTGGGGATGATCGGGGCCATGATAAAGGCCATAGAGGTCCCGGACGAGACAGAGGAGAAGCCCAGGATCTTGGTGCTGGCATGCGAGAACGATGCATACCCGGCCTTGGACATGGTTGGAATCAGGGGAGGCAGTTACAACTCTTTTGTGCGTATCATCCCTCTGAGGTGCCTGGGCTCCTTGAACCTAATATGGATCGCCGATGCCCTGTCCAAAGGCATAGATGGGGTGCTGCTTCTGGGTTGCAAGCATGGAGAGGACTATCAATGTCATATGGCCAAGGGAAGCGAGCTTGCCAATTACCGCCTGGCCAAAGTCTCGGAGACCCTTGACAGGCTGGCTCTGGAGTCCTCCCGCATACGGGTTGAACAGATAGAGATCTCAGACTACCATCGAATCCCCGCCATCATGGAGGAATTCCTGGAGACAATTCAGGAGGTTGGTCCCAACCCCTACAAAGGATTCTGAGGTGGAAGAGGGTGGAGTGGGCCAGATGGGATCAGTGGGGTTTGCCCCCTTGGGCTTCTGAGGGGGGTCTTGCTTAATCGGCTCTTGAGGCTTGACCAGAGTTGGAATCAATCGTACCGGAGGCTTGGGAAAGTAAGACCTGAAGCGGCCAGCATTAGAGAATAATCCGGGCCTTGGAGCTGACTGCCCGGGCTATAGGAGGTGGCTCAGATGTCACAGATAAAGCTTTTGGAACCGGATCTTTCTTTCATCAGGGAGATGAAGGCCAATGGCGGGGAGGATCTTAAGAAGTGTTTCCAGTGCGCCACCTGCTCAGTGGTGTGCAACGTCTCCCCGGATGAGAGGCCCTTCCCCAGGAAAGAGATGCTTTGGAGCCAGTGGGGTCTAAAAGATAGGCTTCTAGGGGATCCGGACGTTTGGTTGTGTCATCAATGCCACGACTGTACCAAGTACTGCCCAAGGGGGGCACGGCCTGGAGACGTGTTGGGGGCACTTCAGCGCATGAGCGTATTGCGTTACGGAGTGCCAGCCGCAGTGGCTCGAATGGTTAATGAGCCAAAGTACTTACCACTGGTATTCGGCATACCCGTGGTAATCTTATTGGTTTTTATGGCCGCCAGCGGCACCCTTGGAATTCCGCAAGGGGAGATTATCTACAGGAAGTTCATCCCCCAATGGCCGGTTGTGGACGTTATCTTTCCTCTTACAGCCATCTGGGCCCTGATTTGCTCGGCCCTAGGGGTAAGAAACATGTGGAGAGAACTGGTCAAGCAGGGGCCCCAGATCAGGAAGGAGTACAGCTATTCCCCCTTGGAATGGGTGACAGTTTACGTGGGGGGCACCATTATGGATATTCTCAAACACCAGTTCTTCAAGCTTTGCGAGACCAACCGCTCCAGGTACACGGCCCATTTCAATATAGTCTGGGGATTCATTCTGTTGGCCATAACAACCGCTTGTGTGGCAGCCGGAGTCTATGTTTTTGGAGAGCAAACCCCTTACGCCCTGACCAACCCCATCAAGTGGATAGGGAACCTGGGGGCAGTGATTCTGATAGTGGGATCCATCATAGCCATTCGCAATAGGTTGGTTCAGGGGGAGGCCGCCGGTAAGGCCACCTACTTTGAATGGCTTTTTCTCTGGGTTGTGCTGGCAACAGGGATGAGCGGATTGCTCACCGAGCTGCTTCGTTTGGCCAATATCCCCTACGTGGCATACCCCATGTATTTTGTGCATTTGGTTTGCGTTTGGTTTCTCTTTGCTTACCTTCCGTTTTCCAAGTTTGCTCACATGCTTTACAGGACCACAGCTATGGTCTATGCCAAATACATTGGAAGGCAGCTAAGCAAGGGTGTTGACATATCGGTGCCTGCCCCGGCGGGTGGACATTGATATGGGGTTCGAGGATTGATCTGACGTGGTCACAGAAAGCCTCCTAGTTAGGCTTGTCAAAGCCGTCTATTGCTACGAGAGAGAGCTGGATGCACTTCGCAGACCGGAAGGGGTGGAGATCGGTCACAACACCCTTGTGGAAAGAATTGCGAGAAAATACGGAAAGAGCCGGGAGGAAAAACTCCTCATAATGGAGACCCTGGCCAATTACAGGGGGGAGGATTGAGTTTGTTCCTGTAAAAAAACTCTCCTGCTGTAAGAAGCTCATGGCAAGCTCTCCAAGACTAAAAAGGCCCTCCAAGTGGCTGAATCGAGGAAACATTGAACAAATCAAATTACAGGGGTGATGAAAGCCACTTGCTCCAGGGAGAAAGCCCCTTAAGATTCGTTTGCAAGCCAGGGCTAAAGTGTTTTACCAAGTGCTGCAGGGACGTGAACATCTTCCTGGGGCCTTACGATATAGTCAGGCTGAGGAAAAGACTTGGGATCAGCTCCGGGGAGTTTCTGGATCAATACACCATTACCTTGGTCCCCGAGGCAACAGGTTTTCCTTTGATACTGCTCAAAATGCAACAGGAGAAGGCAAAGGCGTGCCCCCTCTTGGGCCCTCAAGGCTGTACGGTTTATGAGGACAGACCCTGGTCCTGCAGAATGTTCCCTCTGGATCGGGCAGAGCAGGAGGGGTTTTATCGTTTGGTGGCACCCCCGGAGCTTTGCCTGGGGCTCCAGCAGCCGTCCGAGACAACAGTGGCACAGTACCTGGAAAGCCAAGAGATTGCAGCATATGAAGAGGTCGAGGCCAGGCTGAGTCGTTTGGGGCCTAGTCCGGCTCTTCTCAGGGAAGGCATAAGGAACCAGAAGATCCAGGAGATGTGCCGGATGGCCATGTACGACCCTGACACGTTCAGGAGGTTCGTGCTGGAGTCCAGATTCCTGCAGATTTTTCACGTGGAGCGGGACCTGGTGGAGATCCTGCCCTCGGATGACGTGGCTCTTCTGGAGTTAGGACAGAGGTGGTTGCGGTTCGGGTTGGTGGCAGGTGAGAGTATGAAGATCAGGGAGGAGCTCGTCAAACCTGAAGCAGCAGACAACCCCGGGGGAGGAAATGGGAGCGCAATCTGATCCCACCGGGGATCGGCCCCGTGGGGAGCGTGGAGGGTTTAGTATCCTGGCGGAAGGCCGTTTCCGATTTGCATGCCATCCCCAAGTTCCATGTTTCAATGAATGCTGTGCCGACCTGAGGCTGGTTTTGACCCCCTACGACATATTGCGCATGAAGAACAGGTTGGGTATGGACTCAGGAGAGTTCCTGGCCAAGTACACCGTGCCTGTCCGTGAGGGGGGCTCTCCCTTGCCAATGCTCAGACTCAAGATGGAGGAGAGCGGGAGAAGGCCCTGTCCCTTTGTGCGAGAGGAAGGCTGTGGCATCTATCCGGACCGTCCCGGGGCCTGCAGGCTTTATCCATTGGGCAGGGGTGCCTCTAAAGCAGAATCCAAGGGGGCGGACCGAGAGTTTTATTTCTTGGTGAGGGAAGATCACTGCAAGGGGTTTGAACAAAGCAGGCAATGGACCCTTAAGGAGTGGTTGGAAGACCAAGGGGCGCATACCTATAATGAGATGAATCGCCCCTGGATGGAGATAGTCACCAGCCGAAGCCCAAGGCTCAAAAACCTCAACCCTCAGAGCCTGGGCATGTTCCATATGGCCAGCTACGACCTAGACAGGTTTCGTAAGTTCATTTTTACAACCAGATTCCTGGAGCGGTTCCATATTCCTGAGGAGGAGGTGGAACAGGCCCGCAGGGATGACGTTGTGCTAATGTTAATGGCTATGAAATGGCTTAGCTTCGCCCTACTGGGGGAGATGAGCCTCAAACTCCGGGGATAGCCGGAGCCCAGACTTTGCTTGCGCAACAAGGCTCATGATTTGACCCAGGGTGGAACCCCTTCTCCCGGCCGGTTGCGGAAGTAAAGCTCAGCCACTTCCTGCATGGTCTGCTTAATGACTGCCGCCTGATCTATTTCCTGCTCTGCAAAAAGGCGATTCACCGTCTCCTCGTCCAGGTCTCGGGTGCCCTTTTCGTAGAGGGCTACAAATTCCTCTTTTCTCTCCTCGGGGAGAGCCGCAATCAGGTTCCGCCCCAGCCTGTTTTCAAAGAAGTTATAAAGTGACTCCACCATGCGTTCCAGAGCCTCTTCATCCAACTTCGTCTCTCTCTTGGTGATAAGGACTCTGCAGAAGTTTTCTATATAGGGGTTTTTCCTCTGTTCCATGGATCCTCCAAATATTTTTCAACTACTGGTTTTTTGAAGCCTAACTGAGGCGTATCACAGGCCAGGTGCCCGGCCTATGGAAACAAGCCGTGGGCTTTGGCTCGTGTACGGGCTTCCCTGCCTGTCTCCCAAAACCTTTACTTTCACAAATCCAGCTTGAGCGAGCATTATTGAGATGGATCGGGCCCCCCAATATCGGACTCTGCCTGGCCCCTGCGAGGAGTTAAGGGGCAGATCGAACCAGGGAAGCTCCTCAGGCTTTGGGAGCTGACCCTGGGGGTTTTGCAGGGACCAAAACCTAACCGGGTTGGGGTTGTCTATGAGAAGCTTTCCCCCGGGGGTGAGAAGCCCCCTGAGTTCCCTCAGAAACCCCAGATCGGTTTCCCAGTCGGCCATATGGCTGAAAGAACCTCCCAGGATGAGCACTGCCTGCAGCTTGGCTCTCACAGGCAGATTTGCCGCGTCTCCAACCAGAAAAAAGGCGGGCACGTCTTGGTCCTTGGCCCAGCGGCTGGCAAAAGCCACCCTGGATTTTGCCAGATCCAGCCCCACTACCCTAACTCCCAGTCTGGCCAAGATGACCGAATGCCTTCCATTCCCGCAGAAAACTTCCAGAATGTGCTGACCAGCTCGCAGACCCAAGAGCTCTTTAATCTGAACCGCCTCGCTTCGGCTAAGGGCCGACTGTGCTTCCCTGTAGGCCAACTCCTCTTCCAGGGAATCAAATTTCTCCCTTCCCTCATAAAGCGCATGGAACCAGTGCAAGTTTTGCTCCCGGAATTCAGAATGCAAAAATTGTGAGTGATCGCAGGGTGATGGCGTTTCTCGGAGCGGCTTGGCGAAGGCGCTTTGATTTTCCAGGATTTGGACCTGGGGGAAACCCTCTCGCCCGAAGCGAAGCTGAGGGCGACCGAGGGAGGGGGCAAGCATCCCCCGGAGGCCAAATCCTTTGGAAAATCAAGCGCCGAAGACTTGAAGCGAAGAGAAATGCCATCATCCCGTGACCAACTACCAGAAAATTTTACCATGGATTCCCCAAAAAAACCCGTCTAGCCAGCACTATTGACTATCAGTGGATAATGCGGGCTATCTTTATGATATATTTGGACAAACTGATTTATACTCAAAAGCACCCTGCCTTTCGGTTTCAGCTTTGGTCGTGCTTTGAGTCAGAACATCTCGAAGTGTACCGGGGGTTTCGGGGCGTAGCCCCCAAAGTTACGGGCTATGGAAAATAATCCGGGCTAAAACTGTTTGCGATTTTCCGATTAATCCCCCATTTATAGTGCTGCCAAACAAGAGTGTCTTCCAGACCCTAGCATCCCATCACCTATGCAAAGCTGGCCCGCATTACCAAGTGTTGCTGGATAATGCGGGCTTTTGGATTCAATGTACCCCAAGGGCACACAAAGGACTGGCTTTCATCCCGGGTACCAGCTCACACAGGTCCACTGGGTTCCCACGCTTCTTCATCTCGTGGCTTCTAACCCACTCTGCCCACTCGTCATAGGCAGGATCAGGCCAAATCTCCACCCTGGGCCTCACCAACTCCTCCTCCTGGGCGTTCTTCTCTATGGCCTTGAAGTCTAAAGGCTCTTCTTGTCTCTTCATTGTCGCACCTCCGCTTAATAACTACCACTGAGCTCAACATAACCTGGGAGGAGTCTGCGTCAAGGGCTTCTTTAACCTGCATTATTCCCGATCAGTGGATAACGCAGGCCATCCTTGATGACACATTGGGACAAACCGCTCCAGGCCCAAAAGCACCCTGGTTCTGATTTTCTGTTTTGGCCCTGGTTTGGGTCCCCACATGCCAAAGCGTGAGCTGGGGTCTGGGGGCTTGAGCCCCCCAAAGTTACTGGCTTTGCAGAATAATCAGGGCTGCGTCTCAGTCTATGATCCCTTCTTTCAAAGCTGTGGGCGACCAGACTGGCAGGGGCCCTTTCTCACCTGTGTGGGGATCGTACCTGTGTCTGTAAGAACAGCAGACCTCGTATTTTTCCATCATCCATTTCCAGCCGCGCACATAATAACCGCAGTCATCATTGAAGCAAACGTACATGTAATCCGACTCCCATGTGGTCATGGAAGGTGTAGCCCATCGGTTCATGGGAAGACCGCAGTGTGGACAAACCGGCCTCTGTTCCATCGTCTTTATGCCTCCTTAATGTTGCGAGAGTTTTGAAAACCTCAATCCAAAACCCTTTTTTCACAAAAATCCTGTATCTCATCTTATTAGGTGGGTCTTGAGCTTTCCTTGTTTCGAAGATCTCAGGCCGTTTTAGGCCGACTTCTTTAATCAATTTTGAAAACTGTGAGATTGTAAAAACCCCTACTTTTTAGAATACGATATAAGCCTGTGCAGTCAACCCGTAGTTAGTCACGGGGGTGGTGGCTCACGTCAACCCACTTTTTTTGTCTTTCAAGTAAGCTTTCTTTCCCAGCCCTTGACCCAAGAGAGCCATAAAGTATGCTTAGGCAGGAGTGAGGTTAGCTGTATTGTTAAGTATCGGTGGGAAAAGGGGGCTAGCCGTAAAGCATATATCAGGACAAACCGTTGCAATCTGAAAAACACCCTGCTTTTGGGTTTCAGATTAAGCTTTGGTTTGAGTTCGTACATGCCGGAGGATACCGGGGGTTGGGATGTAGACTTTTAAAATCTATAGAGTTTCGAGAACAATCCTGGTTAGAGAGAGGCTTTGAGGAGGTCACAAAGATGAATTGGAAAGGTGAGTCGGACGGGAAAAATGGAATATGTCTCCCTTGTGAGGTCTATGCAGGCGGGCCTGAGCCCTCGGCATGCAGCCGTGGAGTTGATTATCTGAGCAGGGAAGAGGAGGAGATCCTGGGCTCCTTGAGGGAGCTGAAGGAGAAGGCCAGATTTTTGAGGGGTCAGATCAAAGGTATAGAGTTTGCCGGGGAAATGGGTCACGTGGTGGATGGAGCCAGGGGGGAGTTATCCACTGAGCTGGAAGCAGCAATGGCCGAGATGAAGGAGCTCAGAAAAGCCTGGAAAGAGTTGGAGGCGCGCCTTAGAAAGGCCAATGCGCGCAAACTGGCGCTTTTAGGGCACGGCCCATGGGAAGATGCTGGTGCAGGGAACCCTTGAGGGATGTGCAAGACAAGTGATGAGGGGAGCTTATCCCCTATTGCAGTTGTTCAATGGCCCAAATGATGTAGGGCTGACGGCCCACCCTTTCCATGGCTGTTTTGAGCTTGGGAAGGGCTGGCTTATACCCCTTCTTGCCCAGGATGCCTGCAACCCAATTCACGATCACCGCTAAGGGATGTTCAAGCATTTCCATAAGCCACTCCATTGCCTCAGGACTTCCTATTTCACCTGCAACCGATAGGAGGCCTGTCTTTATGGGATCCATTTCCGGGTCCCTTGAGAAAGCCTCCTTAAGATATGGAATGGCGCTTTGACCCAAGCTCTCAAGCCCTTTGAGACAGCTTTCCGAGAGATATGGGTAGCGGAACATGGCCAAATCCACAAGGGCTCTTATGGACTGTGAATCCGCCCATTTCACCAGGAGCTCCGGAACCAGCAGTCCGCTCCAGCCGTATTTAGGACACAGAGGTAGGAGATAGGGCAGAGCCTCAGGGCCGGCCTCTTGAAGCTCTTTCAACACATTAGCCAGGGCTTCTTTCCTGAGCCTCAAACCTTCCTCTCGGCTTTGAGGATACCGTTCCACATCTTCTGCCTTTTGAAGCTCTTTGACCAGTTTTATCAGTTGCGGCTGAGGCTCTCCAGGGAAAGACTCTTGGTAAGCTACCGCTTTCCTGGCCACCCAGAGCCTTTCCAGCCATGCCTCGGGGGCGTAAACATGTCCAACACCCTGTTCTTCCGATGCTTCCCAAGAGTGACACCCATTGTTCAGGAAATGTTCTTTTTCCTGCAAAGCATTCCTGTGGCCCTGCTCAGCCGCCTCAAGGGCCTCATGGGACCTGCCCATCTGCAAATAAGCGGTCACGAGGATATCTTTGAATCTGTCATCCTGGGGGAAGTTCCCAGCCCATGTTTGGGCAAGAGAAAGGGCTTTTTGGAACTGACGCTTCCCCAAGAATTCATAGCCTTCCTTCACCCTCTGTTCACAAAGAGCCTTGGCTTGCTGGAGTTTTTTGGGTGGTGAGGTCTCCTTGGGGCTCACTTTGGACAAAAGCTCCCTGTGCCTTTCCAGACAACACTTCTTGTATTTCTTCCCAGAACCGCAGGGGCAGGGCTCATTCCTTCCCACCTTGGCCTTTAAAGCTTCTTGAGCCTGAGCTGTCAGAATTTCCTCCAGTAGGGCTTCCTTATCCTGCATTTCAAAGGGCCTGCTCAACCCCAGCTCAATGGCTTGCCCCTCAAGAGGGATTTGTGTTGTTTGACCGGAATTTTCCTGCTCTTTTGCCATGAATCTGTTCTCCTCTCTTCTCAACCCTAAGCAGACCAAGGAATCAAGTTATCCTACCATAAGCCGCCACCCTAATCACTTCCTGGCGTAGGTGAGGCTGTGGCATGTTTTTGGTGAAACCGAGCCTGACAGCTTCCCCCTTGAGGCGAGTCCTTTTTTGCCGCATTTTTTGATCCCTGAGGTAACAAGGCCAAAGCACCCTGCATTGACATGCTGCCTCAAACTCCCCTATGATCAAATTCCTTGATTTGCTCTTTTCGGGAAGCTTTCTTTATGCGAACTCTTTGGCTTACCTTCTGGGTGATCTTCTCTTTTGTCTTTTTTTGGGGTTTGGAGTTGGCTGTGGCTCAACAATCCCAAGCGCCTGTGCGCATAGTGTTGGATCCCGGACACGGAGGAAGGGACAGGGGGGTCTCGGGAGCGCAGGGGATTCTTGAGAAGGACGTGGTAATTGTTCTTGCGAGAGAACTTAGGGATGAGGCCCGCAATATGGGGGGATTCCAGGTGCTCTTGACCAGGGAAGAGGACGAATCCTTCCCTTGGTCCAGGCGGCTGGATGCAGCCCAGGGAGCGGACCTGTGGCTCAGCATACACGTGAATGCGGATTTCCAGGGCAAGGCCCATGGCCCGAGGGTGTTTTACTCCATGCCCAAGGAACATCTCCCCATGCAGAAGGCAAAGGGGAGTTCAGGCAATGGGGAAGGGGTGAGGGCCATTCTTCAAGACATGGCCGCCACCAAGAAGACCAATGAAAGCATCCTGCTGGCAGAACATCTCCAGCGGGTGTTGGAAGCTGCATGGGGGGTAGGTTCCAGGCCCTCCCGCCAGGCTCCCTTGATGGGGCTTCAGGATCTGGAATGTGCCGCGGTCTTGGTGGAGGTGGGGTTCCTTACCCACGCCGGGGATCTCAAAGTGCTTCAGGACCAGTCCAAAAGAAGGGCCCTTGCTAGATCCATCCTAAAAGGAGTTCGTGGATTTCTGCAGGATCCCCGTAGGGCCGAATAGGTGTTTTAAGGGAGATGAGTGATGGCCGGCCGAAGAGGCAGGGCACAGGATGAGCTTAGGGCTTTGGTTGTGGAGTTGGGCGTACAGAAGCATGCCTGGGGCTCGGTCATGTTCTGCATGGGCGAGACCAGGGTGCTCTGTGCGGCTACGGTGGAGGAGGTGGTTCCGGCTTTTCTGAAGGGTAAAGGACAGGGGTGGGTCACAGCGGAGTACGGAATGCTTCCGGCCTCCACAGAGGTGAGGACCCCCAGAGAAGGCAACCGGGGAAGGACCTCGGAGATTCAGCGCCTCATAGGCAGGTCCCTGAGGGCCGTTACAGACCTCAGGGGATTGGGGGAAAGAACAGTCCGCATAGATTGTGACGTCATCCAGGCAGATGGTGGAACCCGCACAGCAGCCATAAACGGTGGTTTCCTGGCCCTAATACATGCCCTTGCTAGGCTTGTGAACTCAGGAGCCATAAACAGGATGCCCATAAAAGACCAGGTGGGGGCTGTAAGCGTGGGAATTGTGGAGGGGCATGTGCTACTGGATCTGGACTATTGGGAGGACTATAGGGCCGAGGTGGACATGAATGTGGTAATGACGGCTTCGGGGGAGCTTGTGGAGATCCAGGGGACAGCCGAGGACGGGGTATTCAGCAGAGGGCAGCTGGACAGGATGCTGGATCTGGCATGGGAAGGTATTCGCAAAATCCACGAGCTTCAAAAGGCCCATCTTCCCTCTTTACGCCCATGACTCCAAAACCCAAGAGAATTTTTGTGGCCACCAGGAATCCTGGAAAACTCAGGGAGGTGAGGGGCTTCTTTTCCGACTTGGGGCTTGAAGTGGTGGGTATGGCGGAACTTCCGGATGCACGGGATGTGGTGGAGGACGGCTCAAGCTTTTTAGAGAATGCAAGGAAAAAGGCTCATGCCTTGGCGGCGGATTTTGGGTGTGTGGCCCTGGCAGACGACTCGGGGCTGGAAGTGGATGCCCTAGGCGGCCTTCCTGGGGTGAGGTCTGCCAGGTACGCGGGTGAGAAAGCCACAGATAAGGAAAACAACAGAAAGCTTTTGGAAGCATTAAACAGCCTTGGCACACAAGATAGAAAAGCCAGATTCCGTTGTGTGATGGTCCTGGCAGCCCCTGATGGGCGGGAGTGGATCTCGCAAGGCACCTGGGAAGGAGAAATAGCCAAGGCCCCAAGGGGAAGCGGCGGCTTCGGATATGACCCCGTTTTCTTGCTTCCCGAAGAGGGTAGAACTGTTGCAGAGCTTTCCCTAGAGGAGAAAAACAGCAGGAGCCACAGGGCCCAGGCTTTGAGAGGCATCAGGGAAGTGCTGCTAGAGGTTCTAGGATGTGAGCGAGAAGAGCGTTCATAGAATTGCCGTTTCTTAAGTTGGGGCTGAAGATCCACAAATTGCAGCTCCAGGGGATAATCCTGGCCGGAGTCGGCTCGGCGGACCACAGCCTCCCAAGTTTTTCTGGGTTCGTTGAAATATGTGGGTTGTGCGTGCTAAGATCATCAGTATCCGGGGTGTAGCTCAGTCTGGCTAGAGCGCCAGCTTTGGGAGCTGGATGTCGGGGGTTCAAATCCCTTCACCCCGATATCACGGTTAACTGGGCAGGTCTGCAAGCCTGCCCGTTTTTTTGGGGGGGATTCCTGCAAATCCTCAACTGGGGGATCCCACCCAGAGGTCTTCTGTCTGGCGCTCTGGGATCCATTTTTTCCCCATGGGCATGTCAGGCAAGGTTGCCAATACCACAGCTACTTTCACAAAGGTCACGGTCCCAGGCCCCAGGTGCCCTCCATAGACCACAACCCTGTCCTCCCTGACCGTGGAAGCTGAAAAATGCGCATGAAGCAAGGGGTTTCCATCCCCTGTGGGCACAACATATCCTGTCAAGGAGGTTATCTCCAGAGGGCCCTCCACTTCATAATAAAGCCTGTCTTGGGGTTTAACTGGATAAGACTCGGGAAAGTGTTTTAGATTTCTGAAAACCGCCTTTTTGAGCGCCCCTATGCCCATCAGAATAAGGCCTTTCTGGATACCCTCTTTCCTTACAAGGGCTTCCATGGCTTCCAGGAGATCCACACCGATGGGGATTCGGGCCATTACCAAGGGTCCCAAGTCCCCACGTCCAACTCCATCCAAGAGCCCGTGGAATTGCATCTTTCCCCTCCTTTTGGGATTCACAGGTTGAAACCTGCAAGGTGTTTCTTTTTACCCTAAAGGCCTCTTAAGGGAAAGACCCCTTCCTCCCTTCTCGGGCCATTGAAGAGCGCCCAGGCCGCCATAAACTAAAAGGGGTAACTGGAAGCCAAACCAGTTTTCACAGTTAAAGGAGGAAGCACAACTATGACAAATCTAACAGCTTTCTTGGCTGTAGCCATTGCAGTTCTTTTTGTCTCCTGCCTTATGGCTTTTTCTTCCGAGGGGAGTGGAGAGAAGTCTTTGGCCCGCGCCACTTTCGCCGGGGGATGCTTTTGGTGCATGGAGCCGGCCTTTGACAAGCTGGACGGAGTCCTCAGCACCACCGTGGGTTATACTGGAGGGCACAAGGAGAACCCCACATACGAGGAGGTTTCCTCAGGCTGGACAGGTCACGCCGAAGCGGTGGAGATTCTCTACGATCCCCAAAAGGTGAGTTATGAGCGTCTCCTGGAGGTTTTCTGGAGGAACATTGATCCCACCGTGAAAGACAGACAATTCTGTGATGTAGGTTCCCAGTACCGCACAGCCATCTTCTATCATGACCAAGAGCAAAAAAGGCTGGCGGAAACCTCTTTGGAGAGATTGAAGCACTCTGGCGGGTTCTCACATATTTTTACGGAGATTCAGCCTGCCTCCACTTTCTGGCCCGCAGAGGATTACCATCAAGATTACTACCAAAAGAACCCCCTCAGGTACAAGCTCTACAGAATGGGCTGCGGCCGTGATCAACGGCTCAAAGAGCTCTGGGAGAAGTCCGGGAAATAGCACGATCCTCAAGGGAATCCATTGGAGCTTCCATCAATCTGTGGAGGGTTTGGCCTAGCTCCTCCAAGCTGAAAGGCTTCCGGATGGTCCCCTGGCAGGCCCCCGAAAGAGCTGCCTGGGTTTCTCCCTCATGGAAATGTCCGCTGCAAAGAAGCACCCTAACTTGGGGGTCCATTTCCTTTAGTGCCCTGAGCGCCTGGGAGCCTCCCATCTGGGGCATTATCATGTCCAGCATTACAAGATCCACTTCCTCGCGGTGCTTTTCATAGAGCTTGAGAGCTTCCCTGCCGCTTCGGGCCTGTATCACCCTGTAGCCTAGGGCTTCTAAAAGCTGTGTGCCCACCTTGAGGATTGTCTCCTCGTCGTCCACAAGCAGTATCGTGCCTTTGCCTCTGCATTCACCCGAGCCTGAGTCCTCTGTAGCAGACCTGTCTTTGGATGCCGGGAGGTAGACCCTCAAGGTGCTGCCCGCTCCCAGTTCACTCTCGGCAGTCATGAATCCACCGTGAGTTCGTACAATCCCGTAGGCTGTAGAAAGCCCCAGTCCAGTGCCCTGTCCCACCTCCCTGGTGGTGAAGAAGGGTTCGAAGATGCGTTGAAGTGTGGCCTGGTCCATTCCCACACCGGTGTCTTGGACGGTGATCCTAACAAAGTCACCAGGAGGAACACCCTGGTGGGCGGTTTCGTCCTGCCCAAGGGAAACATTTTCGGTTTGGACCAGGAGCTCACCCCCTTGGGACATGGCTTGCAACCCGTTCACCATCAGATTGATCAAAACCTCTTCCAACAGATTCTGGTCGGCTCTTACAGGGTGGATTGGATGGGCCAGTTGCTGTTGGATCCGGACCTGTTTATGGGTGGCGCCAAACAAAGAACAGACTTCACGCACCAAACCATTGATGTCCAGCACAGCGGCCTCAACTTTTTCCGCCCTGGCGGATCTCAAGATCTGGCGGCTAAGCCCGGCTCCGCTTCTGACCGCTTCTTCTATGGCCTTGAGCCGTTCGCACCTGGGATCCTCAGGATCCATCTCCATTAGCAGCAATGAAACGTTTCCCTGAATCGCCATGAGGAGATTATTGAAGTTGTGGGCGATGCCTCCTGCTAGGGTGCCCAGGGCCTCCAACCTTCTGGACTGCTGGAGCCGCTGTTCCAGCTCCTCACGCTTTTTTTCCATGGTCTTGCGTTCCGTGAGGTCCCTGATCCAAACATGGATTCCGGGGCCATCCTCGAATTGAATTCTTCTGGCCAATATTTCACCCTCAAAGCTGGATCCGTCTTTTCTCTGCAGCAAGACCTCGTAATTGCTGGGTGGATTCTCCCCCCTCAGGCGTGCCTGGCCCCTGGCCCGCGTGAGGGCCTGGAATTCCGGAGCATAAACCACCCAGTGGTCCCTTCCTATCAATTCCCCCGGTTCATAGCCCAGCATCTCGTGCAGCCTCCTGTTGGCATACACGATCTTGGGCCCTTTTTGTATGAATATCCCGTCGAAACTGGTCTCCACCAAGGAACGGTACCATTCCGAAGGTGCAAAAACCCCAAGTGGATCCTCTTTCTCCGAGGTGGAATCTTGAAGCCTCTCCTGTCCCTTGTGCGCGGCTTCCAGCTCAGATAAACGCTTTCTTAGCCTTTCGATCTCTCTGACCAGCTCTTCTGTGCCTTTCTCTGGTCCCAAGGACATATAGAGACCTCCTGACAGAACCCTAGTGATCTCACAGCTTGGAAAGTTTTGGTCAGAGGATGCCACAGGCAGAAATGGCTGTCAAATCACATCTTAAGTAAACATTTCCTATCTGAAACCACTTTGAGAAACCGGCAGAGCACCCAAATCCGTTTCCAGAGTCTTAGGGCTCACAGAAATGCTCTTGAGAAAGCGGCCGTGCCATCACGGTTCAAAGCCACATCATGAGGATGTGCCTGATGCCCCCCCGATCAAGCGAGAAAGCCCAAGAGAGAATTTTTGGGGGCTTCCTGAGAGGCACTTCAATTTGTCCTTTTCTGACAATGTGGGGAGATAGAACTCGACACTGGAGCGTGCTTTTTGTATAAGGAGCTCTAGGTGGGAATGCCCCTCTGAGATCCCCTGTTACTGGGGGGGGGCTGAGCAGAAGCATGTTTCGTCAACTGCTGGCAACCTGTCTCACCAAAGAGGCAATGGGACTCTCAGGAGCTTGACCAGGAGCCTGCATGTCATAGGAAACCCAGTATGACGACTCACAGCCAACCACCATCTCCCGGCCATTTCGCCCACAGCCCCAACTCAGAGGGGAAGTGGCATGATCTGAGGGAGCACCTGGAGTCCGTGGCGCAACTGGCCCGCCGGTTCGCGGAACCCTTTGGGGCCGGGGATTGGGCTTACCTTGCGGGTCTGTGGCATGACCTGGGGAAATTTTCGCAGGAGTTCCAGGATTACCTTCGCGCTGCAGCAGCAGATGACTATCACGCAGGGGAGCTGCGAGGCAGTCTGGATCATACCAGCGCCGGGGCTCAGCATGCGGTGGCCAAAGTGGAAATACTGGGCCACATCTTGGCTTACGCAGTGGCAGGCCATCACGCAGGGCTGATGGATGCCATAAGCGATAAGGCTTGCCTCGAGAAACGCCTCACCAAGAAACTGCCCAAGTGGAGCCATGGACTCGAGCACCTCCCATCCGTTGCCGCCCCAGAGCTCCCCAATTTCTTGAAACAAGCCCTGGGTGGGGATAGGGGGGAGGCCGCCTTCAGGTTCTCTTTCTTTGTTCGCATGCTGTTCTCATGTTTGGTCGACGCTGATTTCCTGGACACAGAGGCCTTTCTCAACCCGGAGGTCGCAGGGTCCCGTCCCCGTTGGCCCTCGAACATCCTGGAAGAGTTGGGTCGGTGTTTGGACGAGTATGTGAAGCGCAGATTTTCGAGCGCCGCATCTTCTGTGGATAAAGAAAGGGCATTGGTCCGTGAGGCTTGTCTGAAGGTCGCAATGGAACCGCCTGGTCTTTTCTCTCTCACGGTTCCCACAGGAGGTGGCAAGACCCTGGCTTCACTGGCCTTTGCTCTCAAACATGCCCAGTGTCACGGCCTTCGAAGGGTGGTGTACGTCGTCCCCTTCACGAGCATAATAGAGCAGAATGTCGGTATCTTCAGGGAGGTCCTGGCCCCCCTGGCGGAACGTGGGCTTCCCGACCCCATCATAGAGCATCACAGCACCTTGGACCCCGAAAAAGAGTCAATTGAAAGCCGGCTGGCAGCGGAGAACTGGGACGCTCCGCTCGTGGTAACAACCACGGTCCAGTTCTACGAGTCTCTGTTCGGCAATAGGCCCAGCCGCTGTCGCAAACTGCACAACCTAGCCTCCTCGGTCATAATCATGGACGAGGTTCAGAAACTGCCCGTGGATTACCTCAAACCGTGTCTGCTTGCCATGCGCGAACTGGCTGCCAACTATGGAAGCACTGTGCTGCTCTGCACCGCCACTCAGCCTGCCCTCCACAAGCGAGAGGATTTCCCTGTTGGGCTGGACAACATCCGCGAGATCATCCCAGAACCTCGCCAGCTTTATGCGAACCTCAAACGGGTGGAGGTGGAGGATCTGGGTGAGGTCTCGGATGGGGAGTTGGTGGATCATCTAACGAGACATCCACGGGTCCTTTGCGTTCTGAATACACGTAGGCATGCAAGGGAGATCTTCAATTTGTGTCGGGACCTTGAAGGGATGCACCACCTTTCAGCCGCCATGTGTGCTGCTCACCGAAGCGAGACCTTGGGGAAAATCCGCCAAGCCCTGGCTGGAAACTCGCCATGCCGGGTGGTGGCCACACAAGTGGTGGAGGCCGGTGTTGATCTGGACTTCCCGGTGGTTTTTAGATCCCAAGCCGGGCTGGACTCCATTGCCCAGGCTGCCGGACGCTGTAACCGTAACGGCAAGGCCCCTATGGGGACCACATACGTGTTTCGCTCCGAACACCGGGAATCGGAGGCGTTCTTGCGAGAAACAGCAAACGCAACGGAACATCTCTTGGGCAGACATGGGTCTGAGGCGTTGTACCGGGACATGCTTTCCTTGGAGGCTGTTGAGCATTACTTCCGCCTCTATTTCTGGAGCCAGAAGGACCGATGGGACCGTTATAGACTCCTCGACAGGCTAAGGATCCAAAATAGCAAGGAGATGCCTTTTCTGTTCGACTACGAGAGCATTGCCGGCAGCTTTCGACTCATACAGGATATGGGAGAGCCAGTGCTCATCCCCTGGGGGGAAAAGGGTCGGAGCTTATGCCAACAGTTGCAGTATGCGAGCCTCCGCCCTTCAGTCTCCCTCGTGCGAGCGCTCCAGCGTTACTCGGTGCAAGTGCCCCGCCGGGTTTGGGGGAAGGCCCTGGGGGGTGTCCTCCAGGTGGTGGGGGACTCCTATGCTGTGCTTAGCTGTCTCGATCCCTACTACAGCTCCGAGGTCGGACTTTGCCTGGATGTGGAGGAGTTCCAGCCAGAGGCCTTGATGGTATGAGAGGAGGTGGTCCATGAGCTATGGGGTGAGACTCGAGGTATGGGGGGATTACGCATCTTTCAACAGGCCGGAGATGAAGGTGGAGCGCGTCTCCTACGAGGTCATGACGCCTAGTGCGGCCAGGGGCATTTTGGAGGCTATTTACTGGAAGCCGCAAATGAGATGGGTAGTGGACCGGATCCATGTACTCGCACCCATTCGGTTCACGCAAATTAGGCGAAATGAGTTGGATCAGAAGATTCCGGCCAGGAACGTGGAGACCGCCATGAAGAAGAAACAGGGGGCGCTGGAGATTTTCGTGGAAGAACACCGCCAGCAGAGGGCCGCCAGGATATTGAAAGACGTGCGCTACGGCATAGAGGCCCACTTGGAGGTGGTCTGCCCCACGGAGAAGAATGGTCAGGTGCTAGACCACCCGGAGGCCAAGCATCTGGACACATTCAAGAGAAGGGCTGCCAAGGGCCAGTATTTTCATCACCCCTACTTGGGCTGCCGGGAGTTCCCAGCCCACTTCCGCCTGCTGGAAGGCCATGAGGAGTTCCCGCGGTGCCCCCCAGAGCTTCAAGGGGAGATAAACCTGGGCTACGTGCTTTGGGACATCGAGTTTGTCCAGGATCCCAGTGGCACGTTGGTGGAGAGCAATATGGGGAATCGCCTTTCTTCTCATGCCAGGTTTTTTCAGGTAACGATGCGGGATGGGGTTATAGAGATCCCTCCTCTTGCCCTGACAAGGGGGTGACTCATGATAATGCAATCCTTGCTCCAGGCTCACGAGAGATTCATGAGCGAGAAAGAATACGAGATGGCCCCACGGGGGTTCAGTTATCAGAAGATAGCTTTTGCAATTGTGCTGGAAATGGATGGGACTTTGGTGAGCATCCAGGACATTCGTGAAGGGGAAGGGAGACGCCGCCTCCCCCGGAATCTTCTGGTGCTGGGGGTGAACAAGCCTACTGGTTCGGGCCTAAACCCCTGTTTTCTTTGGGACAACACGGCTTATTTGCTAGGCTACGAAAGGGAAGAGGAGAAGAAGAGAGGCAGAGCGGTTCGGGCATTTGAGGAGACGAAAAGGAGGTATCTGGAAGTGGAGAAAGAGATCGGGACCCCGGAGTTCTCGGCGGTTTGTCGGTTCCTGGAGGCTTGGGATCCTGAGATGGCCTCCCAGCAGCCAGAACTGGAGCAACTCGCCGGCTCCTTCGGGGTCTTCCAGATCCGGGGCCAAACCCGCTACGTCCACGAGTTGCCGGAAATTCGTGATTGGTGGCTGGCCCGGACGGATGCCGACGAGGACCGGATGAAAGCCTGGTGGATGGCAGGCGAATCTCCGGCTCCGGAGAGAGAGGGCTGGTGCTCCATCACCGGCCAGTTCGCGCCGCTGGCCCGGCTGCATGAGCCCAAGGTGAAGGGGGTCAAGGGGCAGCAGCCTACCGGGGCAACTATTGCCGGCTTCAACATGGACTCCGTGGAATCCTATGGCTGGACGCAGGCCTTCAACGCCCCTTCTTCCAAGGAGGCTGCCTTTCAGTATCTCACAGCCCTCAACGCCATGCTCAACGGCCCCCAAAGGGAGAGGCACAGGCTCCTCGTAGGGGGCACCACGGTGGTTTTCTGGACAGATAGACCCTCCACTGTCGAAGATGTCTTCGCACGTTTCGCCTTCCAAGGCTCCTCGGCTCTGGAGCATGCGGCTCAGGACGAGGGTCTCCTCAAGAAACTGCAGGCATTCCTCAATGCGCTCAAGCGGGGAGGGGAGGCCTATGGGGATCTGGACGAGCAACCGGGGCGGACGAATTATTGCATTCTGGGGCTCTCGGCGCCGACTCCCGCCCGCATCGCGGTGCGTTTCTTTCATCGCAGCACCCTGGCTGATCTTCTCTCCAACCTGAGGAGGCACTTCGACCACATCCGTATCGAGCCCGAGTTCGGACATGGCACCAGGCGTCCCGACCCGGAGTTCCCATCCATCCAGCAGATTCTGGACGAGACATGTCCCCGCCGAAACGGGCGTCCCGACCGGGACGCGACCCCGCCTGTCATCGAGGGGCCCTTGCTGGAGGCGATCGTCACCGGCAAACGCTATCCTGACGCCCTGTACCAGGCGGTGATGAGACGGCTGGCTGCGGAACGCCACATTAATTACATAAGGGCCAGCATCATTAAAGGCCACCTGATTAGAAACCTGGGAAAGGAGGTCAGCATGAGCTTGGACGAGAACAGGACTGAACTATCTTATCGGTTAGGCAGGCTGTTTGCGGCCCTGGAAAAGACGCAACTCGACGCTCTCGGAGCCAATCTCAACACCACGATCAGGGATCGATATTACAGCGCAGCCTCGGCCACGCCAAGGGCAGTTTTCCCTCGTCTCTTGCGCACATACCAGCATCACCTAGCCAAGCTGGAGGGTGGACGCAAGGTGAACAGGGAAAAACTTGTGCAGGATATCCTGGCCCCGGTTACTGATCTCCCGGCCCACCTGAACTTGGCCGATCAGGGCCTTTTCGCCCTGGGTTACTACCACCAGATGAGGGCTTTTTTCAGCAAGAGAGACTCTGAGCAACCAGAGACCGAGAACTGAAAAGGAGGAAAGCAATGAACCGCTACGATTTCGTTTACGTGTTCGATGTCAAGGATGCCAACCCGAATGGCGATCCGGACGCTGGCAACCTTCCCAGGGTGGACCCCGAAACCGGCCACGGTTTGGTGACGGATGTGTGCCTGAAGCGGAAAATCCGAAACTACGTCTCTATCACCAAGGGGGGACAGGCCGGGCACCGCATCTACTTCCAGGAAGGGGCCGTCTTGAATAGGTTCCATGATGAAGCTTGGTCGGCGGTTTACAAGAATGAGGGGCCGCCCAAGGACAAGTCCCGACTGCCCAAGGAGGTCGAGAAGGCCAAGGAACTCGTCGGGTTCATGTGCCATAATTTCTACGATGTTCGGGCATTTGGGGCCGTAATGAGCACAGAGGTCAACTGTGGTCAGGTGCGTGGCCCTGTGCAAGTATCCTTTGCTCGCTCAGTAGAACCCATTGTGACCGCAGAGCACGCCATAACCAGGAGTTCCGTCACCAATGAGCGGGATCTTGAAAAGGAACGAACCATGGGCCGAAAGTTCACCGTTCCCTATGCGGTCTACGTGGCTTACGGTTTCGTGAATCCCTTCCTGGCGCAGCAGACAGGTTTTTCCGAAGATGACCTAAAGCTTCTCTGGGAGGCGCTTCTGAACGCTTTTCAGTTCGATCAGTCGGCGGCCCGCCCTGCCGGGAGCATGGCGGCACGGAGCCTCATCGTCTTTGAGCACCCGAACCAGTTGGGCACTGCCCCATCCCACGTCTTGTTCGACGCGGTTCAAATTCGCCGCAGGGCTGGGGTCGACGTGGCGCGTGACTTCAACGGCTACGAACTGGTAGTGGACAGGTCCAGGATCCCGCAGGATGTGGTCCTCACGGTGAAGCCCCATGCCTGACCAGCACGACACGACAAAGCTCATCCCCCCTCATGGGGGTTACAGAGGGCTCAGGTCCTACCAGATGGCCGAGATCGTTTACGACGCCACGGTTGTGTTCTGCGACCGTCTCATTGACCGGCGCTCCCGCACCCATGACCAGATGGTGCAGGCGGCAAGGAGCGGCAAACAGAATATCGCCGAGGCCAGCGTGGCCTCCGGCACCTCCAAGAAGACCGAGCTCAAGCTGGTGGGTGTGGCCAGGGCCAGCCTGGAAGAGCTTCTGCAGGACTACCAGGATTTCCTGCGCCAGAGGGGCCTTCCCCTCTGGCCCAAGGACCACCCGAAGGCAAAGGAGGTCAGGAGCTTAGCTTTCCAGAAAAATAGGTCCTATGCGACCTATAAGACCTATTTCGAAGCCCAACCGCCAGAAGTGGCAGCCAACGCTGCCGTCTGCCTCATCCACCAGACAAACTACCTCCTGGACCAGCAGCTCCGGGCGCTCGAGAGGGAGTTCCTGGAGGAGGGAGGCTTTACCGAAAGGCTCTACAGAGCCCGTTCCCAGGCAAGAGGGCCATGGAAGAAGAAGTGAAATACGAGGAAGCTGATCTTGTCCAGCTTTCAGCGCTTCAGCACCTGGTCTTCTGTGAGAGGCAGTGCGCCCTGATCCATATCGAGCAGGTGTGGAAAGACAAGCCGCTGACCCTTGAGGGGGCTTTCCTCCACCACCGCACCGACGAGGAAGCCCCGCGCCGGGAGGTCAGGGGAAACCTGGTTATCTGCCGCTCGTTGCCTTTGCGCTCCTTCTCCTTGGGGATATCCGGCAGGGCGGATGTTGTGGAGTTTCACCGGATTCCTGGAGAGAGGGAGCACGAAATCCGCACCACTCGCCAGGGGGGAGTCAGGCTCGAGGGTCTGCCTGGGTTTTGGAGCCCGTTCCCCGTTGAGTACAAGAGGGGCAAGCCGAAACCGGATCTCTGCGATGAGGTTCAGCTTTGCGCCCAGGCCATGTGCCTGGAGGAGATGTTGGGGGTCGCGGTGGAGGAGGGAGCGCTTTTCTATGGCGCCATCCAGCGACGTCACGATGTGAAATTCGATGCGGCCCTGAGGGATGCCACACGATCCGCAGCAAGGCGGCTGCACGAGCTTCTCGCAAGCGGGGTCACGCCTCTGGCCCGCAAGGAGCCCAAGTGCCGCAGTTGTTCACTTCTGGATGTGTGCCTCCCCGGGACGGTGGGGGCAAGACACTCGGCCCAGAGGTATTTGACCGGGGTTTTGGCTGGTATTTCTGAAGACAGGGGAGGCGGGAAGAATTGAAGCGGCACCAAAACACTCTTTATGTGACCACTCAGGGGGCGTACTTGGCCGCAGAGGGTGAGACGGTGGTGGTGCGCGTGGAGCAGGAAAACCGTTTGCAGGTTCCTGTCCATATGCTGGAGGGGATAGTATGCTTCGGCCGGGTGAGCTGTAGCCCCCCGCTCATGGGGCTTTGTGCCGAAAGAGGGGTGGGCATCTCTTTCTTGACCGAGAATGGCCGGTTCTTGGCCAGGGTGCAGGGCCCGGTTTCGGGAAACGTGCTCCTGCGCCGGGAGCAATACAGGAGAGCGGACGATCCCGTGTCCTCGGCGAGGCTGGCCAAAAGCTTTGTGCTGGCCAAGACGGCCAACTCCCGCACTGTATTGATGAGATCCCTGCGGGACCATCCGGATGCCTGCGGAAGGGATGAGGTGAGGAAGGCCTCCTTCCTTCTCGAGGACGACCTCTTGAGTCTTCAAAAAGAGGTTCCCTTGGAGACGGTGAGGGGCATCGAGGGGGATGCCGCCAAGACATATTTTGAGGTTTTCGACCACCTGATTGTGTCCCAGAAAGAGGATTTCCGCTTCAAGGGTAGGAGCCGCAGGCCCCCTATGGATCGGGTAAACGCGCTTCTGTCCTTCGTGTATGTCTTGGTCACCCATGATGCCGCGTCCGCTCTGGAGGCAGTCGGCCTTGATCCCCAGGTGGGTTTCCTCCACAGAGACCGGCCTGGCCGTCCCGGGCTGGCCCTTGATCTTGTGGAGGAATTTCGGCCTTTCCTGGCTGACAGGCTGGTTCTTTCCCTTATAAACAGGAAGCAGGTCCAGGGTAAGGGATTTGTTCAGCGGGAGACAGGCGGTGTCGTCATGGATGAGAATACCAGGAAAACAGTTTTGGTGGCTTATCAGGAAAGGAAAAAGGAGGAGATCACCCATCCGTTCCTTCAGGAGAAGACCACCGTGGGGATGTTGGTGCACCTCCAGGCGCTCTTGCTGGCCAGATGCCTCAGGGGGGACCTGGACGGATACCCGGCCTTTATCTGGAGATGATCCGTCGCCTGACAGGGGGGTGAGGAATGCTGGTAGTGGTTTCCTACGACGTCTCCACAAGCGACCCGGATGGTCCCAAGAGGCTGAGAAGGGTTGCCAAGACGTGCAAGAACTACGGGCAGAGGGTTCAGAAGTCGGTTTTCGAGTGTGTGGTTGACCCAGAGCAATGGACCAGGTTGAAACTGCGGTTACTCTCGGTCTACAACCCAGAGAGGGACAGCCTGCGTTTCTACTTTCTGGGCTCCAATTATAGGAACCGTATCGAACATCATGGCTCTGACACGGTGGTGGACCTGGAGGGGCCGCTGCTGGCCTGACCGGGAAAACGCGAACCCATAGCTCCCATAGTTTTTACGGGAGATTCGCGACGGGCGAAAGTCGTTCTTTGACAACATGTTAGCCAATCGGAGCTCAGGGTTGAGTTTGCGGGAGGCCAGGTGGGTGGCCAGTATCGCGGTTCACAGGAGGCAAGTGTTCGAAACAAAAAACTAAAAAACCGTGACGGTCGCCCCCCGTGCGGGGGCGCGGATTGAAACCTCCGCTGGCTCCCCGCAGGAACAGCGGAATGTAGTCGCCCCCCGTGCGGGGGCGCGGATTGAAACCTATCGCTGGACGGCATCCCATCCTGCGACGCTTGTCGCCCCCCGTGCGGGGGCGCGGATTGAAACGTTCTGAATCGTTGACAGCGAGGAGAAGCTCCGGGTCGCCCCCCGTGCGGGGGCGCGGATTGAAACCGGTTGCATGTTGGCATGGCGGTTGCATGTAAGAGTCGCCCCCCGTGCGGGGGCGCGGATTGAAACTTCAACCTGTGTGGTGATCCGCAACACTGTCACAAGTCGCCCCCCGTGCGGGGGCGCGGATTGAAACGTGGCATTGGGAGAGAATGTCGGTAGCTCCGTGGCGTCGCCCCCCGTGCGGGGGCGCGGATTGAAACGTTGGCGATATCATCTTTAGTTGCCCCACCACCAGGTCGCCCCCCGTGCGGGGGCGCGGATTGAAACACGGTCGAACGCAAGGGAGGCAAGATGGCTCCCAGTCGCCCCCCGTGCGGGGGCGCGGATTGAAACTTTGAGGGGTTGCGAAGTACAGGATGTAGGGGTAGTCGCCCCCCGTGCGGGGGCGCGGATTGAAACCTGTGTTGGAAGGGATCCTAAAGCTTAACATATTGTCGCCCCCCGTGCGGGGGCGCGGATTGAAACGCGGCCAATGAGATCAACGAGCGCCTCATCGGGGGTGTCTCACTCAATGTTGACACAGAGGGTATAGGGCTTCATGTGGGGGCAAAGGGCCTTTCAAAAGAGGACAAGTCAAGACCCTTTTTGCGCAGGTCTTCGCACAAGGGGGCCATAGGGTACGTTGTTGTTGGTCTCGTCTATCTCCTGCTGCTGCCCCAGTGAATCCACCACTGCAATAATGTATTGTCCCTCCAAGGAGGCCATGCTCCGGTTTTTGAAAGGTATCCTCACACTTTTACCAGCCTTGAGGATTTTTCGGACAAACCTTTGCTTTACAAGCTGGTCGGATCCATCAACGTTGCCATCCTCGGAAAGATAGAAAAATACCCAAAACCCGCTGGCTGTTGATTCGCTCCCGATATTGCTGATTCTTAGAGAACCCCTGACCAGAGAGTCTCCATAAAACACAACTCGGCCCCAGGACCCGATTAGGTCGGCTCCGGAAATGGCGCTAAAAGTTGCTGTGCATGTCTTGTCGCTGTCCATTCTCAGTTGAGCCTGGTTGCTGCCCGTGTTGGAACAATCCCCGCTCCAGCCGGCAAAGCTTGACCCACTTGCCGGAGTTGCCGTGAGGACTACCGACGAGTAAGGGGCAAAAGCCCCACTGCATCCCTCCCCGCAGAATATACCCGCGGGCTCGCTTATGACCTGGCCATTTCCAGTTCCTGCCTTGCTAACACTCAAGGTGCAAGTGTTAGCAGAGCAAACATACCCGCAGAGCCCCTCTTCTTCGTCCTGCGAGGTCAGGTTGGCCAGGGTATCATAGGCCCCTGCATTGGATTGCCCGATTTGTGAGTCTGTTTCCACAGGGGAGATGTTTGTCTGAACAGGCTCCACACTTGCCGAGGCAACCATGTCGCAGCCACCTATGTTCCCTTTGGAGTCCACTCTCAACAAAAAGGCATCAGCCTGTCTGTCCGGGCCTTCCGACCAAAGGGATGTGCTATAACCTGCAATCACATAGCCGCCCTCGGGGACTTGCTCCACAGAGTATGCAACCTCAATTCCCTCCCCACCGTAGAGCTTCTGCCACTGTACGTCCCCTAGGCCATCCAACTTTACCAGCCATATGTCATCTTCAGAAACTGGGCTTGCAAGGACTCCAGTGAACACGTAGCCACCGTCTCCAGTCTCTCTTATGGAATGCCCATACGTTCCATTGTATTCAGTATCAGAGCCGCCGTAGCTCTTTTGCCATTGGATATTGCCTTCCTCATCCAGCTTCATAACCCAAGCACTCATTGTGGAATAGGTGGTCCCAATCAAGATGAACCCGCCCTCAGAGCTCTGCTGTATATCGTAAGCATAATCATCGTATTGGGTTCCGTATTTCTTTTCCCACTGGATCTCGCCATTTCCTCCCAGTTTCAAGACCCAGATATCCCAATGGGCCTGCCCTGGAACCTTCCCACCAGCAATCACATCACCCCCGAGGAGCGGTCCCTCTACAGTTGGCCATCCGTCATCTATGTTTACCCTTGTGGCGCCGGCCAGTACGTATCCCCCGTCTGAGGTGGCCCAAAGGGCATTGGCAAAATCACTGTCTGCACCTCCGTAAGTTCTCTGCCATTGAATCTCGCCGGTTCTGTCAAGTTTTAGCAACCAAAGGTCTAATGAGCCATTCCAAACGTTTCCAGCCACAACATACCCGTCATCCACTTCCCCAATAGCGAACTTCATCCCTAACCCGTCCACGTATTGCTCAGAGCCCTCTGGCGTCTCGTACACCTTCTGCCACTCGATATCACCATGAGCATTCAGCTTGAGTATCCAAAGCCCATACTGACCCTCACTGGTAAAACCGTTGGTGCCTGCAACCACAATAAACCCGCTATCGGACGTCTCTCTCACATCGTAACCGCGCTCCAAGTACCAGTAGGTACCGTAGCTCCTGGCCCATTCCACATAACCCGAGCCGTCCATCTTTACTACCCAGGCATCTCCTACCCCTGCCGCAGGCCCTGAGCCAAAAGAGTCGGTCATCCCTGTTGCAATGAAGCCCCCATCTGAGGTGACTCTTATCCTATGAAAGTAGTCTGACCCTTCACCTCCATAGTATTTTGCAAAGCTGGCCAGGGGCATGGGCATGCTCAATGATACAGGGATAGTGGCTCTGCCTCCATTGGAGATTATGGTGACCGTGTGAGTGTAAACCTGGCCCACATCAAGACCTGAGCGGTCTGCATAAAGACATAGAGTCCCGTTTTTTCCAGGACTGAGGCTGCCGCTTGTCACTGAAGCCGCAAGCCAGGCAGGCAGATCCTCTCCCAGAGTCCATGACAAGGCCGAGGAAGGGCTTTCGTTTTGAATGCTAAAGCAAAGCCTTTTCCCGGCTTCTTCAAAATCCAAAGACGTGCTTGAGGTAGAGATGAAAGGGGCGACCCCAGTGCCTGTCAATGGGACTGTGAGCCTGGGGCTTGCCGGATCATTGGACTCTACCAACAGACTTGCAGACTTGGGCCCAAGGCTTGAGGGGTTGAACCCCACCATGAGGTAACAAGAGCCAGCAATAGGTGGAGGGTATGGAAGGGCCTGGGTGCAGGTGTTCTGAGTTATGGAAAAGTCGCTCGAGCCGCTCAAGGAGATGCTGTTGATCTCCAACACCCCCGAACCAGTATTCCAGAGGTTTACACGCAGAGAGCCTGACCCCCCCACAGCCACCTCAAGGGGTTCTCCGAAGGCCATGGAGTTTATCCTGGGCCGTCTAACCCCGTTTCCAACCAGCTCTCCGGAGATTATCAGTCTTTAGCTAAAAATTGAATGATTTCAATCAGGTCATTTTTTGAGTCGTCACTACAGGGGCTGTGCGCCCAGCTCTTTGTGCTGGGGGGCTCCAACCCCCAGAGCCCTGAACA